>CDYK01003629.1_pt1 | contig 399305 bp, 269 predicted proteins | sample 554841 | NCBI WGS metagenome assembly CDYK01 (sample SAMEA3182102, study PRJEB8094) | gut metagenome | biome: human; feature: gut; material: Stool; isolation source: human stools | place: Canada | collected 2013-02-18
CAAAACAGCAAGCGGATACATCACCGAAAGTGCCCGATATAAAGCACAAAGATGTGAAGGGTGTCCTTTGTGTGGCAGTTGCTTTAAAGCTCGGGGGAACCGTATGATAGAAGTCAACCACCGGTTAAACCAATACAAACGGCAGGCACGGGAAAGGTTACTCTCGGAAGAAGGCATCAGGCATAGGGGAAGGCGATGTATAGAACCGGAAGCAGTTTTTGGACAAATGAAACACAACATGGCATACAAAAGGTTCCGGCATGTGGGAGAAGACAAGGTTACAATGGACTTTGCCTTCTTTGCTATAGCTTTTAATATCAAAAAGATGTGTACAAAACTACTAAAAGCAGGAAAGAGAAGGAGTACACACACTATATTTATCTTTATCAGACCACGTGTGACTCAAAATACGACGAATATTAAGCCTTATTACCTAATTACTGAAAAAATAGTCGCATAGACAAAAAAGAGGAACGACTATTTTATATTAAAAAAAGAAGGGGATGTGCCTTAGTTTTGACACAGCCCCTTTCATATTTAGATCCAAAAAGAAGAATCTATTCCACCTCAGCTATAGTCAAAACATTCACGCCATACTTTCCATCTCTGGAAATCCACCAGTCCGTATCTCCATTAGCGCAATGGATAGCATAACGAGGATTATATCTGAGCCTGTCCGATCCGTCCGGTATCCATAACCCTAACTGATAAGTTCCGGCAGGAATCGAAGCCGGGAGTTTAAGAGATAAATTTACCGTGTGCGTCAATGAGGTATAGGTCGAATCATTCGGTTCAAACGGTTGCCAGTTCAAAGGATTGGCATCCGTTGGAAATTCCGTAACTTCTCCTTCCTTATCTATCAGCACGAAATAAACAGGATGTTCACCAAATACAGTGGCAAAGCCTCTGTTCTTCAAACTTAACTTCAGCATGTTCTCTTCTCCACCCACGAATTTTGAGGGAAGCTGAAGTGACTGCAGTTCAATCCGATAACCCAGATGATCTCGTATGTAATCAAACACATTACGCTTTACCTTCGTTCCGTCTTTCTTCCGGAAATAGCTGTCGGACACAGGCATGTGATGCTGGAGAAGAGAGTCTTCCGTTATCATCGTTTTTTTCCAGACTACCATAGAGTATTCGGGCGGGTTATTTTCGTCAAACCGATTGTTGGGATGCTGTTCTTTATAGTTATGTATAACGCTCAAGGAAGTATAGTGCTGGAGGAACAACCGTCTTGCCGCCTGCACACCGTCAATAATCCATCCGGCAGAAGGGCTGTCCGGATCGGCTCCTACACTCCAGAATCCCCAGGGCAGTTCACCGTCAACCACTAAATAAGGAGATTCCGCCACTATCTGATCAAACTTGGGAGTTCCTTCGTGCATGCCGGCATCCCATCTGTCAGGACGTATGACAATAAAATCATCATGGAAAGAAAGTCTCTTATAAAGCTCCGGTTTATCCTTCAACAGATTCTTGAATTCAGGAAGTCTTACTTGTACATTTCTCTCCGCAGGTACTATAGAAAGCAGTTTCTCCAATACGGCAGCCTTTGTTTCTTCCGAGTTTTCCAATCCTTGAACTGAACTATGCCATTCTCCCCATGCACCGATCATTCCGGCTTGCACCACTAAAATCAGATCTTTATTTTTCTCCAGGAAAGGTTTCAACTGGTCCAGATGATCCAGTATCTGTTCGCCGGTAGGACCGATGGGTGATCTCCCCATAAAGTCCCGTTCATAGGCAAAACGCAGTACAGCCTTTTTCCCTTGATTTTGCAGTTCATCAAAATAAGCCTGCATAGTCCGGAAGTTTTCTTCAGATAGCTTCTCGCCTATTAAATAGGTAAGATAAAAGTAACTCTGTGCCAGTGACACACTATCGGACATATATTTAGCGGACAATTCATCCAGTTCTTTGGTAGGGCTATCTTTTTCGTGCAGTACATCCACGGCTGTTTCCAGCCGGAATCCTCTTCCTGGATTGTACAATCCATGTTCTCCCTGCGCATCATCTACACAAATTCCACGAAACTCCAGAGTCCGCTGTGAATTACCGCACCCGCCTGCCAACAAAGCAAACATGGCAACGACCATAGTGCTACATATCCAATTCCTTTTCATAGTCTTATTTTTGTTTACCGGACAAATGTATAACAAATCCGGAGACAAGCATCACCCTACAGTCATTTTGCACAAGAAAGTATCAGTATCTGATAAATAACGCAAAAGTATTAGTGAATGCTAAAATTGTATTTGTCCCACTATCAGAATAATCCTACCTTTGCCATATCATTCGTTATGACAGTTCATGATCGTAAGATTAATCTTAAAAATAAGGCAATACATGAAAAATCTCAATTGGTTATTACTATTCATTATTCTGCTGATTCCGATAAAAAGTATCAGTGCCAAAAAGAAAGCGGAAAAGAGTGACAGAGAAATCTGGTGTGATATAATGTACCGAATGGCAGCCCCTGTATTGAGTAATATGAGCGAAGGACTTCTGAAACAGAATATGCTGGTTGAATTAAGTCCGACATGGGACGGACGCAATAAGAACGTCACCTACATGGAATGCTTCGGACGTTTAATGGCAGGGCTGGCACCCTGGCTGGCACTGCCGGATGACGACACACCGGAAGGAGTCCGACGCAGGCAACTTCGTGAATGGGCATTGAAAAGCTATGCCAATGCCGTAGATCCGAATTCCAACGATTATTTGCTATGGCGTCAGGAGAATCAGACATTGGTAGACGCCGCTTTTATTGCAGAGAGTTTCTTAAGAAGCTATGACACTTTATGGATGCCATTAGACAGCATCACCAAACAACGATATATCGCTGAATTTACTGATCTCAGGAGAGTAGACCCTTCTTATAGCAACTGGCTGTTGTTCAGCGCCACTGTCGAATCATTTCTCCGGAAAGCAGGTGCATCCAGCGATACCTATCGCATCAGTTCTTCTCTGCGTAAAATAGAAGAATGGTATATAGGAGACGGCTGGTACTCGGACGGTCCTAATTTCGCTTTCGACTATTACAACAGTTTTGTCATACATCCTATGTATATAGAAACACTGGAGATCATTACCGAAGCCGGCAAACATAAAAAGATTGGAAATATGCCCGGCTGTAACTATCATGAAGCGATCAAACGCGCGCAACGATTCGGAATCATTCTCGAACGCCTCATCTCTCCGGAAGGTACACTACCTGTCGTCGGACGGTCTATCACTTACCGCACAGGCTCCTTACAGACCTTGGCCCTGCTCGCCTGGCGCCATTGGCTACCCAAAGAATTACCAAACGGTCAAGTACGTTCTGCTATGACGGCAGTCATCAAACGTATGTTTGGAGACAATCATAATTTCAATGAAAAAGGCTTCCTTACATTAGGATTCAATGGTTCTCAGCCTGATATATCTGACTATTATACCAACAATGGCAGCCTATATATGGCATCTCTCGCCTTCCTGCCGTTAGGTCTCCCTGCCGATGCTCCATTCTGGACAGATGCTCCACTGCCTTGGACGTCGAAAAAAGCATGGGAGGGAGAAGATTTCCCGAAAGACCACTCTTATCATAGAAACGATTGATAATCAATATTATACTATAGTTTCCATTCGTACTGAAAACTATTATTCATGAGGTTGTGTCAAAATGCTGGCACAACCCCATTTTGTTTATATAATTCCCCAATAATCCGAAAATTCTTCCAAAATAGTTTCTAATACACTTGGAGACCATTTATAATAAACCCTTCAACTATTTATTAAAAACACTGTGACCGTTTATTCTAAAACTGTAAAGATATTATCTCTAACAAAAAGAGAGTCTATTCATCTTTGGAGAAGAAGACTATGTTGATAGTTAATATTACATACAAAAAACGTATGCGCATAAATTTACAATCAGGATATCGAAAAGCAAAATCAAAATATAGAGCATCCAAAGAAATAGTATAAAAAGTATTAGTATCTGCTAATATTATATTTGTCTTCCCCCTAAAATAGTCCTACCTTTGCCTATCATTAGTTAGGGTCCTCCCATTAAATAATGAATAAAACATTAACCATATAAATAACAATATCATGAATAAACAAACCTTTTTAACCCTACTTGCTACATTCGTCCTTCTCTTCAGTTTCACCTTCTCCTGCAGTGCCAAAGGAAAAGATAAAGCCAAACACGTTGTCTTCATCGGTTTAGACGGCTGGGGAGCCTACAGCCTTCCTAAGGCAGATATGCCCAATGTGAAGAAACTGATGGAAGACGGTTCTTATACGTTGAAAAAGCGTTCTGCCCTCCCCTCTTCCAGTGCCATCAACTGGGCATCCATGTTTATGGGAGCCGGACCGGAACTACACGGATATACCGAATGGGGATCTAAAACTCCGGAACTTCCATCACGCGTATTAAACAAGAACGGTATCTTCCCGACTGTTTTCCAGTTGCTGCGCGATGCTCGCCCGGAAGCAGAAATCGGCTGTCTGTACGAATGGGAAGGTATTAAATATCTGGTAGATACACTTTCTCTAAATTACCACTACCATGTGGCCGACTGCAATAAAACACCCAAAGAATTAGGTAATATGTCCTCTTCTTACATAAAGGAAAAACATCCGGCATTGGTAGCCATCTGTTTCGACGGTCCCGACCATACGGGACATACAGAAGGACATGATACTCCGGCATATTATGAGAAACTTAAAGAACTGGATAGTTATGTCGGACAGATCGTTCAGGCAGTCAAAGATGCAGGAATGCTGGATGATACTATTTTTATATTAACTTCCGACCACGGAGGCATTGATAAAGGACACGGAGGCAAAACAATGCAAGAAATGGAAACCGCTTTCATTATATCTGGTAAGAATATTAAAAAAGGCCTCCGATTCGACGATGTAAGTATGATGCAATACGATGTGGCCTCCACAATTGCCTGCATCTTTAATTTAGAACAACCACAAGTTTGGATAGGTAGACCCATGGAGATTGTTTTCAAATAATCATTCAAGATTATTAAATCAGGAAGAGAAAAGGAGAGACTAGTCATTTTTAGTCTCTCCTTTTTAATTTATCTCTTATGCTCATGATAACGGACAAGAAACACTACACCGGCCTACTTCCAGCAAAGCAAGAATTGACGAATAGGAATTTGCTTAATACCCTGATAGGCCCCCTTCCAATTCATCCATAGTAACAACTATCTTTGGATAATTATCTGGTATAGCCAATAAATTACCAAATTCCCGTTCATGTATTTTGGAATCCATCACTGAATAGGCAACCTGGACATATAATTTCTCTCCGTTACGTTCGGCTACAAAATCAACTTCTTTGTCCCTATCTCTACCTATACATAGCGTATACCCGCACACCAGCAAATGATGACATACCACATTCTCCAACACCTGCCCAATATCAGTTACCCGGAAAGATCGGATTGCATTGCGTATTCCCAAATCCTCAAAGTAGTATTTCTCTCCAATCTGAAACTGTTTCTTTCCCAGCATATCCATCGGACAAATTCTCCTTACAAAAAAAGCATTATTCAAGTAAGTGAGATACTCTAATATAGTTTTGGGCTGCATATTTACACGCTGTGACTTCAGATAAAGACAAATATAACTATTTTAGTTCTTATAAAGAACAGATTTCGCCATCGTTATGATTTCATTTCTTATAAGTAACAAAAAACCGTACCTTCGCATCTGTTAATTACAGAATAATATTTGTATCACAATACAGTTCCTTATACCTTTACCCTCGATGTTATGATAGAATGCAGCTAAAAACCACAAAATGAAATCAATCATTCTATTAACACCAACTATTATCCCGGCAATTATTAAACTATATTTCTCCATTCAAGAAAGAACAATAATGTATTTGTAATACTACATTATAGAAAAGTATTAGAATGGGATAAAATAATACTTGTCTGCCATTACATTATCATCTACTTTTGCATCATACAATTATTGATTGAGATTTCCATGGAGCAACCAATAATTGAATAGAGTTTATAATCTAATACAATAAATCATGAGAAGAAAAGTTCAATTTTTACTATTCCTTTTTCTCTGCCTGACCAGCATTCCACTAGCAGCACAGAATATTGAAGTCAAAGGAATGGTTACAGAAGCAGCGACAAACGAACCTTTACCAGGAGTAACAGTAAGAGTAAAAGGAAAAGACGCTGGTACAGTTACAAGCATGGATGGGAAATTCACCGTAAAAGTCAATAAAGGTGATATTCTTGTATTCTCAACAATAGGTATGAAAAGTATAGAGCGTACCATATCTTCAAACGCTCCGATCAATGTCAGCATGGAAGAAGATAATGTAGCCCTTGAGCAAGTAGTTGTCATCGGTTACGGTACGGTAAAGAAAAGTCACCTCTCCGGAGCTGTCAGTTCAGTAGGCACAAAGGAACTGAATGGCGCTGTCGCAACAAATGCGGGTACAGCCCTTCAAGGTAAAATAGCCGGTGTGTCTGTGGCAAGTACAAGTGGTGACCCGAATGAAGGAATGACCATCAATGTACGTGGTATCAGTTCTCTTTCAAACAATGATCCGCTCTATGTTATCGATGGCTCCTTCGGAGACCTCAGTATGGTAGACCCGTCGGATATCGCTTCTATCGAAGTATTGAAAGACGCTGCTGCAGCGGCTATCTATGGTTCGCGTGCTGCCGGTGGTGTAGTATTGGTAACTACAAAAAGTGGTCGCAAAGATATGCCTACTAAACTTGATATCAACTTCTTCACAGGTTTCAGCCAAACTCCGAAAACATTAAACGTTTTCAATGGTGAAGAATATAGCCGTTTTGCACGCTACTATAATCTGGCAGCCGACGGCTATGGTACAGAAATTGGTTCTGTTCCTTTTATTGGTGCCGGTACTGACTGGCAAGATATCATGCTCCGCACCGCAATGACTTATAAAGCAAATGCCAATATCAGCGGTGGTTCTAAGACTGCTTCATACAGTGCGTCTGCAAGCTATTTGAACAGAGAAGGTATTCTTCGCAATACAAGCCATGAATCATATAATATCCGTTTGAAAAGCGATTACTCTTTTCTGGATAATCGGCTGATAATCGGTGAATCGATGATTGTACGTCTCTCCAAAGGAGAAGGTAACATTAATCAGGATACCATGGGGGAAATTTTACGTTTCCCTTCAGTAGTTCCGGTGTTCGACCCAACCAACCCGACCGGATGGGGAACTTCTGCAGACATCAATCTTCCGAATCCGTATGCATATTATAATACGGTGAACAAAAACAATGAAAAGACTCAAATTTTCTTAAACGCTTATTTACAGGCTGAAGTTATTAAAGGATTAAAATACAAATTGAATTTGGGACTTAGGAAGGATCATACCAAAAGCCGTACATATACAGGTACCTATGACCTAGGAACTTATGGTAAAAACGACGCTCCAGACCTAAGTGAAGGTTCTTCAGACTACGAATCATGGGTATTGGAGAATACATTGAACTATGATAAAGAATTTGGCAAGCATAACCTTGCTGCAATGGTTGGTTATTCTGCACAAAAAGACAAAAGCTATGGCTTGAACGGCAGCAATGCGGATATTCCCGAATTCATTGAAACAATGACAGGCAACGTTAAATCAATGACAGCCTCCAGTTCATTAAACGAATTGGCCTTAGTTTCTCTCTTCGGACGTATTATGTATTCTTACGATGACCGTTATCTGGTTTCCGCATCGATCCGCCGTGATGGTTCTTCACGCTTCAAGAAAGGACACCAGTTCGGCAGTTTCCCTTCAGTATCTATCGGATGGAATATCAGCCGCGAAAAATTCTTCAAACCATTGGAAAATGTATTTGACCAATTCAAGCTTCGCTTCAGCTACGGTAAACTGGGTAATCAGCAAATGGATAAATACTATCCTACCATCAGTGTAGTATCCGATGGTATGAATTATCTACAAGGTAATAACATCTGGTTCGGTCAGTTGCCGAATGTAACAGCAGTATCTCCTGCCGATCTGACTTGGGAAAGTACAGAAACTTTCAATGCAGGTCTAGACTTAAGCCTGTTGAACGGTAAATTAACATTGACAGCCGACGCTTATGTAAAAAACACCAATGACGTATTACTTCCCATTCCGTATGCTGCTTCTACCGGTATCAGCGGCCTTTCTATCCAGAACGCCGGACAGGTACGTAACAAAGGATTCGAATTATCTGTAAACTGGCGCAGTACTATCGGCGATGATTTCAGCTACTATATCGGTGCAAATGCTACTACAGAAAAGAATGAAGTAACGAAGATTACTGCCGGTGGTAACAACATGGCTATTTCCGGTTACTCAGCTCACGGTGCCGGCGGACGCGGTATTAACAGATTTGAAGAAGGACACCCTATGTCATATTTCAACCTGATTGAAACTGACGGTATCTTCCGCACTCAGGAAGAGATTGACAACTACAAAAATAAGGATGGCAAACAAATTCAGCCGGGAGCCCAGCCGGGTGATGTACGCTACAAAGACTGGAATGGCGACGGTGTCATCGATGAGAATGACCAACATGACGTAGGCAATCCGTTCCCTGATTTTACATTCGGCCTACGCTTAGGCGGTGAATGGAAAGGATTCGACTTCGGTCTGTTCTTTGATGGCATGACAGGCAACAAAATATATAACTATCAACGTTATTGCCTCGAATCGGGTAAGTTCAACGGCAATTACAGCACTAAGTTGGCTAACTCATGGAGGCCGGATAATCAGAACACCGACATTCCTCGTTTCTCTAAAACAGACGGTGCAGATAATGGACTGGCATATACTGACAGATGGTTAGAAAACGGTTCTTACTTTCGCCTGAAAACACTAGATATCGGTTATTCACTCCCGAAGAACCTGTTGAAGAAAATAAAACTGGAAAATGTAAGAATTTACACATCGATGGAGAACCTTTTCACATTGAGTAAATATTCGGGCTATTCCCCTGACCTCGGTGAAAGTGGCAGCGTAGATATCGGCGCATCTTACAGCGTATTCTCAAGAGGAATTGACCAAGGACGCTACCCAATACCACGTACTATCTCTTTCGGTATTCAGGTTAGCTTATAATACGAAGATTATACACACTAATTGAATTTATAATATGAAAAAGAACTGGTTATCATATATATGCGTGGCAACTCTCCTTTCCGGAGTGCTAACCTCGTGCAACGAATCCAACTTTCTGGATTTGTCAGACCCCAATCACTTCACAGAAAATAACTTCTGGAGGAATAAAGCTGATGCAGAGAGCGGTCTCGCTGCCGCCTACTCGCCTATTAAATATCAAATGAATGGTTATTACGGCGCATTCGACGGATGGTTGAACTTGAATAGCCGCGGCGATGATATCTTTACGATCCTGAATGAAGAGGCTTCTATGTGGGCCATCGCTACATTCCAGAACTCCAGTACCACAGGAAATGACCCATACGGAGCACTCTATGCAGGTATTCAGCGTGCCAATCTAGTATTGAAGAATATTGATCTGGTTCCGGCAACAGGTATTAGTGAAGAAGACCGTTCCATGATCAGAGGAGAAGCGCTCTTCCTGAGAGGGCTCCAATATTTCTTGCTGGTACACAATTATAAAGAGGTTCCCTTACGGGTAGTTCCATCCAATGAAGATGAAAGCAATAAGCCCGCTGCTAAAGAAGAGCAACTTTGGAAACAGGTAGAAGATGATTTGAAAGATGCTATCGACTGCAACCTTCCTGTGACCCGTTCCGGCGATGAAAAAGGTCGCATTGAGAAAGGAGCCGCTATCGCTATGCTTGGCAAAGTATATCTGTACCAGCACAAGTATCCCGAAGCAAAAGCACAACTACAATTATTAATGAGTGCTCCTTACTATCCGGGACGTTACGACCTGATAGAGAATTTTGCCGAGAATTTTACGACAGCAAATGAAAACAACAAAGAGTCAGTATTCGAATTGCAATATAGCAGCGACGGCGAATTGACATGGGGTAATGAAAGTGGTATCAGCCTCGGCAACTCCCTTCCCCAGTTTGTAGGTCCGGTAGCCGGCGGCGGTTGGGCCAAGCTGATGCCTTCCAGTTTTGCTGTTGGACAGTTTGTGAAAGAAGAACGTCCCGCCGGATCGGATACGAAGTTTGACAAGCGTATATATGCAAGCTTATTCTTCAATCCGGAAGCTATGGGAGACGTAGTAAAGAACGAAAAATGGTATGGTGGCAACCGTTCGATGGAAGACCTCTGGGATGGCAACAGTGGTAAAATGACCGGTGGTGCTCCCACATTTAGTCAGGGAGACGGCAAGTTCCTGCTGAAAAAGTACACTGCATATTTCGTAAATGCGACTAATGCCGACAACATGGGACATAAAGAAGGCAAAGCAAACAACCTACGTGCCATGCGCTTCTCAGAAGTGCTGCTGATGTATGCCGAAGCCTGTGCCATGACAAACGACGCAAATGGTGCAAATACTGCATTGAAAATCGTTCGCCAAAGAGCCGGCTTGGCAGAAAAGACATTTGCCCAAGCAGATCTAATGGCTGAGATCGAACATCAATGCTTGCTCGAATTCTTCGGTGAAGGACATCGTTTTGACGATTTGAAACGTTGGTATACGACTCAAGAGATCAAAGCAATCTTCAATGCTAATGAAAAGCAGGGAGCAGATAACTTCCAAGAGAAATACAAATATTATCCGATTCCTTCCGGTGAATTGAATAATAACAATGCTATGGTACAAACTGAATTGTGGAGATAATACCTTTTAACCAATTAATATTTAGAAAATTATGAAAAAGATATATTCATTATTATTTATAGCACTTTTCCTCTTTTTAGGATACTCTTGCGACGATGGAAGTTTGGATCACAGCGATGTCTACATTCCGGACCCTGTAGAAGAAAACTTTGAAGATGACGGAATTGCGCCGGAGCCAACCACTACCGCTGTCATAAAGATGAAGATTGGAGAAGAGAACAAACACCAAGTGATTGATGGTTTCGGTTGTGCATTCTGTGGATGGTCACACCGTATTTGGAATACCATGCAACGTGATGCGGTGATGGAAGACTTGTTCGGAAAATCAGGTTTAGCCCTGAATATTTTCCGTGGCGAAGTATTCCCTTCTTATTGTAATCCCGAAACGGGTGATATTGAGTTCAAAATGGACCGCAACTTCATGTTGCGACCCGATGATCCTTCTATGATCAATAACTATTGGCGTAACTACAACGGTGAAGAGTGCGGAGAGCAGATGCAACTGGGACAAATGTGGCTGGTTGACCATATTAACAAAAAATTTAAAGATGTCAAATTCTTCTTCTCTGTTTGGTGTCCCCCTGTTGTATGGAAAAGCAATGGTAAACTTAATGGTGGAAGCCTGAAAACAGACTACTACGAAGATTATGCAAAATACCTGATGGATTTTGTAGATGCGTATGAAAAAGGATTGGGCATTGATATCTATGCGATGTCCGGATGGAATGAACCGGACGTTCTATCCAGCATGGGAGGATGGGCCAGTTGCTCTTGGAGCGTAGACCAAATGGCTAAATTCGTACTCGAAAACCTTCGTCCGGAGATGGACAAGAGAGGATATAGTGATATGAAACTGGTATATGGCGAAAATGCCTGGTGGTCATGGGCTACTAAACATATTAACTCAAGTCTTGAAAAGTATCCGGAATTGGCAAACCAGAATATGATTACGGCAGGACACGGCTATTCCACAACAGATGCAAGTATCGCACCTTTCGAGCAAGCGGAAAAGCATAATCTCCATATCTGGCAGACAGAGATCAGTGATGATAAGGACCGTAAGGAAACATGGCCGGATGCAATGAAGTGGGCAAAAACCTTCCACAGTTATATGGCAAATGGTAATGTAAGCGGCTTTGTATGGTGGGCAGGTGCACGCCCTTGCAGCACAACGGGCGAAAACCTAATTCAGCTGGAAGAGGCATTGCCTAGTACAACCTACTATAGAGTACCCCGCTACTATACTTTCGGACAGTACACTAAGTACATCGAACCTGATGCTGTACGTGTGGATGTAGAAGCCGTTTCTTCAGAAGCCGACAAGCTTCCGGAAGAGTTATTGGTTTCTGCTTATATAAAAGACGATACTTATACCATCGTACTGGTCAATGCTTCTGAAAAGGAATCCTTCTCTACTTTAGTGGAGATCGAGGGAGTGGAATTCCAAAATATGAGAACTTATACATCCAGTGAAAATGTGAAATGGCAACAAAAAAAGATCAATCCGTCTTCAAGCGGTTTGCGTGCCATTACTGTTCCTAAATACAGTGTAGTAACTGTGACCGGCAAAATAAAAGGCCACGAAGCTGAATAATGAATTATAAATTAGAGAATACCATGAAAAGAAATATAATATACTTAGCAGGAATCGCATTTTGTGCTATCGGATTATTTTCCGGTTGTGACGAAGATGCACCCAGTTATGCAAATCTGGCTGTAAATACAAAGACCTTAACGATCAATCTGGATGAAGCAACCGAAGGAAGTTTTAATATCGTTGAGGGGAATGGTAACTATAAAGTGATTAGTTCGAATGCCACAGTCGCAACAGCAGTTGTCTCAGGCAACGAAGTAATTGTGACAGGTCTGGAATATGGCACTGCAACATTGACCGTTACTGACTGGGCCAAGAAGTCTGCCAGTGTGCAAGTTATTGTGGATCAGGAACAAGATCTGGTAATAAAGACAAGTTCCACTACTATGTTCTTCGGAGAATACAAGACTCTGGAAGTATATACCGGAAACGGTGGATATAGTATTACCTCCTCCAACGAATCAGTGGCAACTGCTACAATCAGTGAGGACGGTAAAATAGATATTACTTCTATTATCCCGGGCACCACTACGCTGACTGTAAAGGACAAACATAACAAAACGGCTGAGATTTCAGTGAAAGTCATCAGACGCCTGTCCCTTGATCGTTCAGAAGAAATTACTTATCTGACCGTGGGTGAACCTCTTACGATCAAGATTCTAGATGGTAACGGAGGCTACACTTGTACAAACAATGGTTCCGCTACTTATCTGAAATGTACGATGGCAGAAAATGGAACGGACGTAATTATCGAAGGCCTCAAAAGATATCGTTTCAACAAGGCGGTAACCATCAAAGACCAGGAAGGACAGTCCATCAATATTAATGTAGTCTATATAGACGATCCTTATCTGGAAAATCCATCTTACCGCTACTTAATAGCAGGGTCTTCTTCTTATCAGGCTATCTCTACCTCAACAGTAGGCTCTATCACTCATTCAAAAGAATTTAACATGTCTGAATTGGTGATAAAAGGAACAGGAAGTTATGCCAGTGGTTTCTCTGTTCAGTTTACCGGTGACTTGACAGAAGGCAATAAGAGTGATGCAGTATTATATAAAGTAACAAGAAATGCAGTCGATAAGAGTGTGAAATATTCGATAGAAGACTGCCGGATCGATAAAGTGGAAGGCGACTGGTATTGGGTTAGCTTTGTAGAGCCGAATTGCACCGCCCGCTCTTATATGATTACTAAGCAATAATTTGTAAACTTGACACATCCAGTATTTGAAAGTACCCCCATACTTTCAATGTGATGAATATAAAAAAGAGACTGTTCTTGCAACACAGTATATTACATATATCTGTCTGAATTGTGGTCAGTCTCTTTTTATCTCGTCAGGCAACACAGAAGAATCGTATCCGACTCTTTATAATTTTATGAATAGATATGAATAGATATGATAACAGATTACATATTCTTACGAAAGAATATGAAACACTCATCTCACGTGAAAATGAAAAAATACTGCCCGGCAATGGAATATTTGAACGTTACAAATATCCTATTTTGACGGCTGCCCACACTCCCCCCGAATGGAGATATGACTTTAATCCGGAAACCAATCCTTTTTTTATGGAGCGTTTCGGCATTAATGCAGTATTCAATGCAGGTGCTATCAAATTCAACGGAAAATATCTTGTTATGGCACGGGTAGAAGGGCATGACCGAAAATCATTCTTTGCAATCGCCGAAAGTCCCAATGGCTTTGACAACTTCCGTTTCTGGGAATATCCAGTACAACTGCCGGACTTATATCCGGAAGAAACAAATGTTTACGATATGCGCCTGACGAAGCATGAAGATGGATGGATATACGGTATCTTCTGTTCGGAAAGCAGAGATCCGAGAGCACCTGCAGGAGACCTTACATCAGCTATTGCAGCAGCAGGAATCATACGTACCAAAGACCTTAAAAACTGGGAACGCCTGCCAAATCTCATCTCCGGAAGTCAACAACGAAACGTAGTGCTACACCCCGAATTCGTAGATGGTAAATATGCTCTTTATACCCGTCCGCAAGATGGATTCATCAACGCAGGAAGTGGCGGAGGTATTTCCTGGGCATTAATAGACGACATTACCCATGCAGTGGTCAATAAGGAAACCGTCATAGAACAGCGCTATTATCACACGATCAAAGAAGTGAAAAATGGCGAAGGTCCTCATCCTATCAAAACCCCAAAAGGATGGTTGCACCTTGCACACGGAGTTCGTGCCTGCGCCGCCGGACTCAGGTATGTTTTGTATATGTATATGACTTCTTTGGAGGACCCGAGCAAAGTAATCGCACAACCGGGAGGATACTTTATGGCACCTGTAGAAGAAGAAAGAACAGGAGATGTATCCAATGTACTATTCTCTAACGGATGGATTGCGGACGAAGACGGAACCGTGTATATTTACTACGCTTCCTCCGACACACGGATGCATGTAGCAACTTCTACCATCGAACGATTAACAGATTATTGCCTGCACACACCAGAAGATAAACTTCGCTCCACAACTTCCGTGGAAAATATATACGATATTATAGAAGCCAATAAACTGGTCATGTCAGAAAGCATTGTTACATCATAGTTTCAAGTTTATTAATCAACAAAGAAATAGCTTTCAATCAAACAAGGTTTTTATACAGATAGGGTATAAAAGCCTTGTTTCTTTATATCCAACTATACGGACACCTGTCTACTATTATTTTCCGAATAAAGATACTTCTATTCAAATAGTATCAGAATGAGCTAAAATAATATTTGTTTCCTTATCACTTTCCATCTACCTTTGCAACATAGATTATTAATATATAAAACCTAATCAAAATAGCAACATGAAATTACACACACCCGATCTTCTCATCATCTGCGCCTATCTCATTACCATGATTGTCATCGGACTCATTTTGAAGAAACGGGCAGCACAGAATATGGATTCCTATTTCCTGGGTGGCAAATCACTGCCTTTCTATATGCTGGGGCTATCCAATGCATCCGGCATGTTCGACATTACAGGTACTATGCTGATGGTATACTGGGCATTCGCTTATGGCTTTAAAAGTCTTTGGATTCCCTGGTTATGGCCGGTATTCAACCAGATATTCCTGATGGTTTATCTGTCCGTGTGGCTGCGCCGTTCCAATGTACTCACCGGGGCCGAATGGATCAAAACCCGTTTCGGCAAAGGCAAAGGAGCTACCCTTTCTCACACAATCGTGGTAGTATTTGCTTTATTGAGCGTACTTGGCTTCCTGAGTTACGGATTTATAGGAATAGGTAAATTCATGGAAATCTTTATTCCTTGGGAAGTCATCTCACCTTATATTCCTTTCACTGTTTCACCGGAGTATGTTCCTCATGTATATGGCATTTTCTTTACAGCTATCGCCACCTTCTATGTAATGTTGGGAGGAATGCTGAGCATTGTATGGACAGATGTCGTACAGTTCCTTATCATGACGGTGGCAGGCATCGTTATCGTAGTGATCGGTATGCAGATGGTGGCGCCGGATATGATACACTCCTTTGTACCTGCCGGATGGGATTCCCCTTTCTTCGGATGGACGCTCGATATTGACTGGAGCAGCCGGATGAGTTTGCTGACCGAACGAATGGCGAACGAGCCTTACAGTCTGATAGGCATCTTTGTCATGATGGCGTTGCTCAAAGGTATCTTCATGAGTATGGCAGGCCCTGCGCCCAATTATGATATGCAGAAAATTCTGTCCTGCAAGTCTCCCAAAGAAGCGGCGATGATGAGTGGTTCCGTATCCGTAGTGCTGTTGATTCCGCGTTATCTGATGATTATGGGATTTGCATTACTTGCTATCTATTTCTTCAAGGAAGACGGCGGGATGACACAGATGGAAGTGACCCGCACGGACTTTGAGACGATTCTTCCCCATCTGATCACACGATATGTTCCGGCAGGACTTGCAGGATTATTATTGGCAGGTCTACTGGCAGCTTTCATGTCCACCTTTGCTTCTACCGTCAATGCAGCCCCTGCATATATCGTGAACGATATTTATCTGAAATACATCAATCCGAAAGCGAGTGTGAAGACACAGATACGCAGCAGCTATGTCATCTCTGTGGCAGTAGTAGTGGCGAGCACTGTCATCGGATTCTTCCTGAAAGATATCAATGAAATATTCCAATGGATTGTAGGTGCACTATTTGGAGGATACATCGCAGCCAACGTACTGAAATGGCATTGGTGGCGTTTCAACGGTGAAGGTTATTTCTGGGGAATGACTGCCGGAGTAGTGGCCGCTATTGTGATGAAATTTACCGTTCCGGATGCATGGGTACTTTATTTCTTCCCCGTACTATTCAGCGTCTCTCTGATCGGATGTATCATCGGGACTTACAGTGCTCCGGCTACAGATGAAGAGACTCTGATCAACTTCTATGTCAATGTACGTCCGTGGGGATGGTGGAAACCGATTCAAGAGAAAGCAATCGCCCGCTACCCGCATATCCAGACGAATAAAAATTTCAAAAGGGATGCCTTCAATGTGGCGATAGGAATCATCTGGCAATGTACGCTTACCATCATCCCAATGTACCTCGTTGTCCGCGAACAGTTAGGACTTTGGAGTTCTATCACTTTGCTTCTGATTACCACGCTGATATTAAGAAAGACCTGGTACAAGCCTTTGTGCAAGGAGGAAGCGAGATACAACGAAGAGATGAAACAAATCAAATAAGGAAAAAGAATACATAGCTTAACACACTAAAACAGAGAACCGGCCATGAAAAGACTATCAGTAATACTATTGTCATTTTTATTATACCTTCCGCTATACGCTCAATTCAGAGGAACAGTCTATATCGACACCGATCAATCGGGCACATTCGACAAAGGAGACAAACCACTGGCGGGAGTGATGGTAACTGATGGAATGAATGTAGTAAAAACAGATAAAAAAGGACGGTTCTCCCTGCCAGGGTTCGAGAAAACCCGGTTCATCAGCATGACTACCCCTGCCGGGTTCGAGACGCAACAATTCTACCTCCCTGTCAAAGAAAACAGAAAGAGTTATGATTTCCTGCTGACCGAAAGCGAACGGACCCAACCGAGAGAGCATTCTTTCGTTCAAATCACCGATACGGAAGTAACCGGAGGAATGGGACGTTGGGTAACTGACTTACAACAATATGTAAAGAACGAAAAGCCTGCCTTTCTGATTCATACCGGAGATATCTGTTATGAACCGGGATTGAAAATGCACAATCAAGTAGTGAACGCAGAGACTATGAATTGCCCGGTCTACTATTGCATAGGCAATCACGACTTAGTAAAAGGCAACTATGGTGAAGAACTCTATGAATCGATTTATGGTCCGACCTGGTATTCGTTTGATATAGGAAACATTCATTATGTCGTTACCCCCATCGATCACGGAGACAATCCCACCGATTATACTCAAAGGGATGTATATAACTGGCTAAAAAACGACCTCGCCATGATGAAGAAAGATCAGTCATTGATTCTCTTCAACCACGATCTGTTCACCCCCGGCGATACTTTTGTTTTCAAAGCCGATAACGAACATATCCTCGACTTCCGTACCTTCAATACAAAAGCACAGCTCTATGGACACATGCACTACAACTATGTCCGTAATCAAAAAGGTATTTACACGATCTGCACCGGCACACTGGATAAAGGGGGCATCGACCATTCACCTTCTTCTTTCAGGGATATAAAAGTAGATGCAAATGATCATATCACAACGCAACTGCGATACACTTTCATTGAACCGCAAGTCGCCATCGTTTCTCCGATGGAGAATCAAACAACCCCAATACATCCGGACAACAACCTGCTTCCGGTTTCGGTCAACACCTATAACTCACAGGCAAGAACATCGCGTGTTTCTTATATCCTGAATGATTTGGAAAATCATCAGGAAATAGCCAAAGGCGAACTGACTCCCCGCAGTGACTGGAACTGGAGTGAAAACATCCAAATTCCAGCTAATACAGACGGAAAGAAGCTGGGGCTGACAGTGACCTCATTCTTCAACGACGGAAAGAAAGCGACTGCCACAAACCGATTCCTTTATCAAAAGGACTTTAAATTGACTTCCATTCCGGGAAAAGACTGGAACACTTTACTTCAGAATGCCAGTCATTCCGGCGGAATAAATGACTCTCAGATCAAACTTCCCCTGCAACTCCAATGGACAGCAAACACAGGCAGTAATATTTTCATGACGTCCCCCATCATCACCAGACAAAAAGTATTCATTGCCACTACCGACGATAACACGTCACTCAATACATACATTTGTGCATTCGATTTCAATTCCGGCAAACAAATATGGAAATTCCGCACGGAAAACTCAGTAAAGAATACGATTGCCTGTGAAGATGGAATCATTATCGCCCAAGATGCCTCCTGCAATCTCTACGCCCTTGACGCAGAATCAGGAAAACTACTGCGGCAGCAATACATCCACCTGAATAGCTATCCTTATCTGACGGAAGGACTAACAATAGACAAGGGAATCGTTTATGCCGGAATCGGTACCGGACTTTCAGCCTACGACTTGAAAACCGGAAAAGTAATATGGACAAACAAAGACTGGAAACAACGGGAAGGCTCTACCACCACACTCACCGTTGCCGGAGATGTATTAATCAGTGGAACGCAATGGGGAGGGCTATACGGCAACGATATCCGTACAGGCAAACAACTTTGGAAACTCTCTGATAACGGACTCGGTAACCGGGGAGCTTCTCCGGTCTATAAAGATGGGAAATTGTGGATCATTTCTTCCAAGAGCTTTTTCATAATAGAACCTCAAACCGGAGAAGTACTCCAACAAAAAGAGTTATCAGCCAATCTGGATGTTACGTCTACACCGCTTGTCACCGAGCAAGAAATTATATTCGGAACCGCAGACCGTGGAATCATGGCACTGGACAAATCCACACTTTTCATCAAATGGAAAGCTGAAACAAAACCTTCACTCGTATATACAGCCCCTTATTCTTCCACTCCACAAGCCGGAGTAGAAACAAGCCCTGTATTATCACAAGGAATTGTTTACATCGGAGCTTCCGACGGATACTTATACGCCATCGACCAAGCAACGGGAATTATCAAAGACAAGCTGAATCTCGGGGCACCCATTTTCTCCACAGTGGCAGTGTCAGGAAATAAAATGATAGTTTGTGACTTCGCCGGGAATGTCTATTGCATAACTACCCCCTTTTCTCTAAATATCAGTCCGGAGAACGATTTATAACTTTTTATTTTTCCCGGTCAGCTCTCCGGGCACACAGTTTTCTCGCCCCACAGCGTTGTAATTTAAAGATTATCACGTATCTTTGCCCCTCAATCATAAATACGAGATATGGCTATTACAATCAAGAAAGTCTCTACAAAGAGAGAACTTAAGAAGTTTATTCGCTTTAATTACAGGATGTATAAGGGCAACCCCTATTCCGTGCCCGATCTCTACGATGATATGCTCAACACATTCAACAAAAAGAAGAATGCGGCATTCGAGTTCTGTGAAGCAGACTATTTTCTGGCATACCAAGACGACAAAATCGTAGGCCGTGTGGCTGCTATTATCAATAACCGTGCCAACGAAAAATGGGATGCTAAAAACGTCCGTTTCGGATGGATAGATTTCATAGATGATCCTGAAGTATCATCCGCACTTATCAAAACTGTAGAAGACTGGGGAAAAGAACGAGGTATGACCCATATTGCCGGACCACTCGGATTTACCGACTTCGATGCTGAAGGAATGCTGATTGAAGGCTTTGACCAGCTCAGTACGATGGCCACCATCTATAATCACCCGTACTATCCCGTACACATGGAGAAACTCGGTTTCGAGAAAGACGCCGACTGGGTGGAATACAAAATCTACATCCCCGATGCCATCCCCGACAAGCACAAGCGTATCTCCGAACTGATTCAACGAAAATACAACCTGAAGATAAAGAAATACACCTCCGGAAGAAAAATAGCCAAAGACTACGGACAGGAAATCTTCGAACTGATGAACGAAGCATACAGCCCGCTCTACGGCTACTCCCCGCTGACACAACGGCAAATCAACCAATACGTAAAAATGTATCTTCCGATTCTTGACTTACGAATGGTTACCCTTATCACCGATGCCGATGACAAGCTGGTTTGCGTAGGTATCTCGATGCCTTCACTGGCCGAAGCCCTGCAAAAATCACACGGACGATTACTGCCACTCGGATGGTTTTATCTGCTGAAAGCATTATTCATGAAACGTCGTGCCAAAATGCTTGACCTACTGCTTGTAGCAGTGAAACCGGAGTACCAAAATAAAGGTGTTAACGCTTTGTTATTTTCCGATTTAATTCCAGTTTATCAAAAATTAGGTTTTATCTTTGCGGAAAGCAACCCCGAACTGGAACTGAACGGAAAAGTTCAGGCACAATGGGATTACTTTGAGACTAAGCAACATAAGCGCCGCCGTGCGTTCATCAAAGAGATAAAATAAAAAGCAACTATGGAAGAGAACGAATTGATACCTGTAGACAACAACAATACAGTAGAGTACACAGATGACAATATCCGCCACTTAAGCGACATGGAACATGTACGCACACGCCCCGGTATGTATATCGGCAGGCTGGGCGACGGTGCGCATGCCGAAGACGGAATCTATGTCCTTCTGAAAGAAGTCATTGACAACAGTATCGACGAGTTCAAGATGCAAGCCGGTAAGAAAATCGAAATTACCGTTGAAGAAAACCTCCGTGTCAGTGTTCGCGACTACGGTCGAGGCATTCCGCAAGGAAAACTAATTGAAGCCGTAAGCATGCTGAATACAGGTGGTAAGTACGACAGCAAGGCATTTAAGAAAAGCGTCGGTCTGAACGGTGTCGGTGTAAAAGCCGTCAACGCATTGAGCTCTCGTTTTGAAGTACGCAGTTACCGTGACGGTAAAGTACGCATCGCCACTTTCTCGAAAGGCAACCTGCTAACTGACATGACGCAGGACACCGAAGAAGATAACGGAACATACATCTTCTTCGAACCGGATGCCACACTGTTCGTAAACTACTGCTTCAAGCCCGAATTCATCGAGACAATGTTACGCAACTACACGTATCTGAATACGGGACTTGCCATCATTTACAACGGCCACCGAATCTTGTCACGTAACGGTCTGGTAGACCTGCTGAACGACAATATGACGGCAACCGGACTCTATCCTATCATCCACCTGAAAGGAGAAGACATCGAAATTGCTTTTACACATACCGGACAGTACGGAGAAGAATATTACTCCTTCGTCAACGGGCAGCATACTACCCAAGGAGGTACTCATCAAAGTGCCTTCAAGGAACACATCGCCCGCACCATCAAAGAGTTCTTCAACAAGAACATGGATTACACCGATATTCGTAACGGGCTGGTGGCAGCCATCGCCGTCAACGTAGAAGAACCGATCTTCGAAAGCCAGACTAAAACCAAACTGGGCTCTACCAATATGGCTCCCGGAGGTATGACAGTCAACAAATACGTAGGCGACTTCATCAAACTGGAAGTAGACAACTTCCTGCACAAGAATACGGACGTAGCGGAAGTGATCCAACAAAAAATACAGGAATCGGAAAAAGAACGCAAAGCGATCGCCGGCGTAACAAAATTGGCTCGCGAACGTGCTAAAAAAGCCAACCTGCACAACCGGAAGCTACGCGACTGCCGTATTCACCTCAACGACCCGAAAGGGAAAGGAATGGAAGAAGACTCCTGCATCTTCATCACCGAGGGAGACTCAGCGAGCGGCTCCATCACCAAAAGCCGCGACGTAAACACACAGGCAGTATTCAGCCTCCGTGGTAAACCGCTGAACTCATTCGGACTGACGAAAAAGGTAGTTTACGAAAACGAAGAGTTCAACCTGCTGCAGGCTGCCCTTAATATAGAAGACGGCATTGAAGGACTACGCTACAACAAAGTAATCGTAGCTACCGATGCCGATGTGGACGGCATGCACATCCGCTTGTTACTGATTACTTTCTTCCTGCAATTCTTCCCCGATCTGATAAAGAAGGGGCATGTATATATTTTGCAAACGCCTCTGTTCCGCGTACGCAACAAGAAGAAAACGATCTATTGCTACAGCGATGAAGAACGGGTGAATGCTATCAATGAATTAAGTCCCAACCCTGAAATCACCCGATTCAAAGGTTTGGGAGAAATTTCACCGGACGAGTTCAAGCACTTTATCGGCAAAGACATGCGTCTGGAACAAGTGACATTACGTAAGACTGATGCCGTGAAAGAACTTCTGGAGTTCTACATGGGCAAGAATACAATGGAACGACAGAACTTTATTATAGACAATCTGGTTATAGAAGAAGACTTGGCATCATGAGAAGAGCAATATTTCCGGGTACTTTCGACCCCTTCACCATCGGTCATTATTCGGTAGTGAAACGTGCACTCACCTTTATGGACGAGGTTATTATCGGAATCGGTATCAACGAAAACAAGAATACCTATTTCCCCATCGAGAAAAGAGAAGAAATGATCCGGAATCTCTACAAAGACAATCCCTGCATCAAAGTGATGTCTTATGACTGTCTGACGATAGACTTTGCGCAACAGGTAGAAGCGCAATTTATCGTCCGCGGTATCCGCACAGTGAAGGATTTCGAGTATGAGGAAACGATTGCAGATATTAATCGTAAACTGGCGGGTGTCGAAACCATCCTGCTCTTCACGGAACCGGAACTGACCTGTGTCAGTTCAACCATTGTACGTGAACTGCTGACCTACAATAAAGATATCAGCCAGTTTATCCCCGAAGGAATGATAATCAGCGAATAATAATCAAGTTAAGCACTTGCCCCAAAGAGAACAGCAGGCAAACTTAACCCAATAATACAGAAGATGATAAAAAAGCTAACGATACTGTGTATTTGCCTGTGTGCTATTAGTGTACAAGCTCAGAACTTCGGTTCTTCCGCCATGCGAAAACTACAGATGGCAGAATTTGCCATTTCCAACTTTTATGTAGACAAAGTAGATGAAGACAAACTGGTAGAAGAAGCCATCATCAAGATGCTGGCACAGCTTGACCCGCACTCCACCTACTCGGATGCCGAAGAAGTGAAGAAAATGAACGAACCGCTTCAAGGCAACTTCGAAGGTATCGGTGTACAGTTCCAGATGATTGAAGATACCCTACTCGTCGTACAACCTGTCAGCAACGGACCTTCCGAGAAAGTAGGTATCCTTGCCGGAGACCGTATCATAGCTGTTAACGACTCCACCATCGCAGGAGTAAAGATGAGCACGGAAGATATCATGAAACGCCTGCGTGGACCGAAAGGCTCAAAAGTTAATCTGACAATTGTCCGTCGTGGCGTACAAGAACCGTTAATATTCACTGTGAAAAGAGATAAGATTCCTATTCTCAGTCTCGACGCTTCTTACATGATTCAGCCAAAGACCGGATATATTCGTATCAACCGTTTCGGAGCCACCACTGCCGAAGAATTCAAGAAAGCTATGACGGCTCTCCAGAAGCAAGGTATGAAAGACCTGATTCTCGACCTGCAAGGCAACGGCGGAGGATATCTGAATGCCGCTATCGACCTTGCCAATGAATTCTTAGGGCAAAAGGAACTGATTGTTTACACCGAAGGCAGAACTGCACAGCGCAGCGAATTCTTCGCCAAAGGAAACGGAGATTTCCGTACCGGTCGCCTCATCGTACTGGTAGACGAATACACTGCTTCTGCCAGCGAGATTGTGAGCGGTGCAGTACAAGACTGGGACAGAGGTATCATCGTAGGCCGCCGTTCTTTCGGCAAAGGACTGGTACAACGTCCTATCGACCTTCCGGATGGTTCTATGATCCGACTGACCATTGCACGATACTATACTCCTGCCGGTCGTTGCATCCAAAAGCCTTATGACAGTTCGACTGATTACAATAAGGACCTGATAGAACGCTTTAATCACGGAGAACTGATGAATGCCGACAGTATTCACTTCCCCGACTCTCTGAAAGTGCAGACCAAGAAACTGAAACGTACTGTCTATGGTGGAGGCGGCATCATGCCGGACTACTTCGTTCCAATCGACACAACTCTCTACACAGATTATCACCGGAATCTGGTCGGAAAAGGAGTCATTATCAAATTCACGATGAAATTCATAGAGGATCACCGGAAAGAATTGGCTGACAAATATAAGAAATTCGAGCACTTCAACGAGAAGTTCATCATTGATGACGATATGCTGGCCACTCTCCGTGAAATGGGCGAGAAGGAAGGTGTGAAGTTTAACGAAGAGCAATATCAAAAATCATTGCCGCTTATCAAAACGCAACTCAAAGCACTGATAGCCCGTGACCTCTGGGATATGAACGAGTACTTCCGGGTGATGAATGCCACGAATGAAAGTGTTCAGAAAGCTTTGGAAATCCTCCGCTCGGGTGAGTATCAGAAGAAGTTGAAATAAATATCGAAAAATAAAACAGATAAACCGTACCCGATCAGACACCTTGGTTGTAGTATAAGTAAAATCATTAAAACAGAAGTATGATACGACAGTTTGATTTTACTTGGACAGCAATCGGCTGGTTACTGATCGGATACGGTTTATTTTTTGCCCTTCCCCTTTTGCAGGCACAGACCTCTGCAAAGAAGTTCTCACTGGAACTGAAAAAAGAAGGTCTGCCCGAAGCACTGAAACAAATAGAAAAAGCGGGCGGAAAGAATATTCTCTTCACCTACAACGGAACAGAAAGTTATCGGGTAACCGTCAGCATCCGCGAAAAAACGGAGCACGAAGCCATTGACCTTGTATTAACCGGCAAACCTTTTGTCTGTATCGAACGGGAAGAGTATTTCGTCGTACAGCGCAAGAAATCGGACAAAGCCATCGCCGTAGAAGGCAAAGTATATGACGAAAAAGGGATGCCCCTGCCTTTTGTCAACATTCTCGCCCTTGCCGCTGATTCCAGTTTCCTTGCCGGAAGCGTGACCGAAGAAGACGGCTCCTTCCATCTGCCTCCGATAGCGGGAGAAGACTGTTTGCTGAAAGCGACTTACATAGGATACTGTCCTCAAATAATCCCCTGCCGCCAACAAAATACCATCCGCCTGCAACCCGACACAGAGCTACTGAGAGAAATAGTCGTCACCGCTTCCCGCCCGCTGATAGAACGGAAAGACGGAACGCTGACAGCCAACATAGCCGGAACGCCCCTTTCACTGATGGGGTCAGCCAAAGAAATGATCTCCCACCTCCCTTTTGTCACCGGCTCGGACGGAGAATATACCGTACTGGGCAGAGGCACCCCCGAAATCTATATCAACGGTCGCAAAGTCAGAGACAAGACTGAACTGGACCGCCTGCAAGCAAATGAAATACTATCGGCAGAAATCATCACTACACCGGGCGTACAATATGGCTCTTCGGTGGGCGCGGTCATCCGTCTGCGCACCATCCGCAAACGCGGACAGGGAATGAGCGGCAGTTTCTACACTGACTACTCGCAAGGACACGAACCGATCGGTAACGAAGGCATCTCCTTGAACTACCGTACCGGCGGACTAGATATTTTCGTGAAAGGGGACTTTGCGGAAATCAACAATTACAGAACAGGTACCTCCAGTCAGGACATTTATGCCTCATCCGACTGGAACCAATCGACAGAGGATAAGAGCAAACAAACCTATCGTACCTTCAACGGTGAACTGGGATTCAACTACGAAATCGACGAAGATCAGTCATTCGGCATGCGCTATATGCCCGGCACGAACATAGGCAATGCACATACTACCAATGAAGGGATAACTCGCATTCTGCAAGACGGCAAAGAAGTAGACCATCTGCACGCTCTCCGCCAAACAGATGCCCATACCGGCTGGTGGCAGGCAGCCAACGGATACTACAACGGTACATTCGGCAAGTGGAACATCGACTTCAACGCCGACTACCTGTACGGACGCGACCGCATCCATCAATATGCCGAAAACAACGGAACCGAAGACGCCACTTCGAGCAACCGCGTACGCAACCACCTCTATGCCGCCAAACTGCTGATCACCGCCCCACTCTGGAAAGGCAAACTCAGTTTCGGCACAGAAGAGACATTCACCAACCGCCACGACATTTTCCTCCAAAGCGGCTTCTCCGCCGATGCCGACGACCGCATCAAACAAACGATGTTCTCCGGCTTCATCGACTACAGCCTGCCATTGGGAAAGTTTAATATCTTAGCCGGACTGCGCTATGAATTTCAACAAACAGATTACTACGAGAAAGGGATTCACCAGGACGGACAAAGCCCCATCTACCACGACTGGATACCTGTAATCAGCATCAGATACACTTCCGGAAACTGGTTTCTCGCCCTTTCTCACCGCACTCTGAAATACAGTCCCAGCTATGACATGCTCACCAGCGCCATCACCTATCAGAACAAATACTCCTATCAGAGCGGAGAACCGTTTCTCGTTCCTCAGATACACCGTTCAACCACCTTCGATGTCGGATGGAAATGGGTCAACTTCAACATCAACTACGACCATTGCTGGAATATGTACACCAACTACACCCGACCGTATGACGACATCAACCATCCCGGCGTACTGCTATTCGGTATGGCAAGCATTCCGCATACCAACATATACGGAGCCGGCATCGCCCTCTCACCGAAAATCGGCATCTGGCAACCTCAGTTCACCACCAGTGTCAACTGGTACGACTCACATGCTGCCTGCGTAGGCATTCCCCAAAACTGGAATGAACCACGATTCCATTTCAATTTCGACAACAACTTCAGTTTCCCTAAAGGTTGGTTCTTCAACATCAAAGGAATACTGTCACCCGGTGCCAAACAAAGTTACGCCATCTGGAAAACCGAAGGAAGAGTGGATGCCCAACTGACCAAATCGTTCCTAAAGGACCAGTCGTTGAAAGTATCAGTAACTGCAAAAGACATCTTTCATACTGGCTACAGATACTTCACCATCTATGGTGACCGGACCTTTAGTTCCAACCGTGATTACCTTGATCAACAGCGTTTCGGCATCCGACTGAGTTATCAGTTCAACGCCACGAAGAGCAAATATAAAGGAACCGGAGCCGGAGCAAGCGAAAAGTCACGTTTGTAAACTGGTAGTTTGAAAGAGAAAAGCTACTTTTACAGCCACAGAATCCTTAAAAGAATGTTCCTGTTCCATAAAAGTCAAACAAAGCGAGAAGCCTTCGGACAGATGTTTACGGAAATGTATCCGCGAATGGTACGATATGCCACACAATTGATGGGGGATAGAGAAGAAGCACGTGATATAGTGAGCGAAGTAATGGAACAAGCTTGGAAACATTTCGAGCAATTGAACAAGAATGACCGGGGCGGATGGATATACACAGCCGTCCGCAACAACTGCCTCAACCGCTTGAAGCATCTCCAAGTAGAGCAGGAAAATGTAAAAGCTCTCTACGAAGCAACACTGGCTGATGTAGAAAATAACTATCGGGAACACGAAGCGCTGCTACAAAAAGCGGAAGCGATTGCCCGAAGTCTGCCTGAACCAACTTGCACGGTACTTCGTTTGTGCTACTACGAACATCTTACCTACCGGGAAGTCGCCCGGCAGCTTGGTATCAGTCCCGACACAGTAAAAAAACATATATCTAAAGCTTTGCGTACACTACGCGAAGCCATGAAAGATTAAAAAGGAGGACAGGTTATGAAAGAGAAAGAAAAATGTACGATGAAAGCGGAAGATTCCAGTTATGGACCGGTAGCAGATAACCGTTGTCCATTCTCTGAAGATGCTGAGATACACCGCTTGCAGAACGCCTTCGGTGAAGCATTGGGTGATATGCCCCTGCCGGAAGAAACCCGGAAAGAATGGAGTATATTCGTGCAACGTCAAGAACAGAAAAAACGGAAACTCCATCTCCGCATCTGGTTGTCCGGCGGCGTAGCAGCAATGCTCGCTTTATCCATATTGCTCTGGTCGCCCTGGCAGAAAACGGATAACAGACAGTTTATCGAAATCTTTAGTGCCCTCCATGCACCGGAGCAGATTACAACCACGGAAGAAAACGGCATCATCATCATCTCTACCCCACCAGCTACAACGACCAAAGTCACTTTGGAGGACGGAAGCAAAGTACTGCTAAACGCAAACAGTCGTCTGGAATACCCGAAAGAATTTGCTTCCAAAAAGAAACGTATCGTAAGTCTTACCGGAGAAGCACGTTTCGAAGTTACTAAGGACAACCACCATCCCTTTATCGTCTCCGCCGGGAAGATGCAAACACAGGTACTGGGTACTGTATTCGATGTAAACGCTTATCCCGGCAATCCTCCTGTCGTCACACTATACCAAGGACATGTGAGTGTAGGCAAAGTAAAATCTCTACCCGAAAAGAGAATATTGCCCGGACAATGCGCTACATTAACGGCAAACGGTGATATTCAGTTATCAAAAGCCACCCAAACAGAAAATGAAGGGTGGCTCAAAGACGAATTTTATTATGATAATACCGAGATGCTAACAGTACTGCAAAATATAGGCACTTGGTATAATATCAGCATCATCTGTCATTCGGCGGACCTGCTACACAAACGAGTTCATTTCCGCTTTAGCCGGAACGTCCCGATAAAGACTTTGCTGAATGTACTGAATGATTTAAACATTGCACACTTTCAGTATGACAATAAACAGATAATAGTCGAATAAACTTCTAGTAAGAACTGTACGGTCTGATAAACAGAGGAAAAAGAATCAAAGTATAAAACAGTTTTTATTCAAAGGAATAAACAAATAATTCTCTTCTATGAAAGCGGTTTACTCAATAATGTTATAATCGAACGTGCCGGAATCCTGACCGTTTTTCCACTCTTTACCTTTTCAACGGGCATTAAGTCTTCTCCTTCTATATCAGAAGTCCGATAAACTTGCCATTGAACTCTGTTACCGTCAATTTTGTCGATGGCAAATTCTTTCTCCGCCTGTGCATAGTTAATGAGAACAATAACGTACGAACCATCCGCATTTTTATAAGCAGAGCACATCAACCCCTGTTGATCCGTATCACCACCGGGAATTAAATTCTTCATTTTATCGAAAGCAGAAACAGTCAGGCGGACAGCTCCCGGACGGATAAAGCGACTGTAATTACCCAATGCCCACATAAGTTTGGAATCTTCCACACGTCCATCTCTGAGATCTTCATCGGTATATTCCCGAATCAATCCGTCTTTATAATCGCCGCCAATGGCACGCCACCACTGCCAGCTCTTCGCTCCCGCATACACGATGTCATGATGGATGATACGAGCGACGTAAAGCGCTGTCTTCATCGTACGGTCGAAGCCGTGACCACCGCCTATCTCTTCATCATTCCCCATGATGCAGGTTTCTGACTGCCAGAAGCCGACGTTGTATTTATCCAAGGCTTCACGCAGTTCGCAGCGCTTGGCACGCAATTCACTCAGAGGAGTCGTTGTCCAGTAGCTATGTCCAAGCATTAATCGGGGAACATTGGGTATATCCCCCAAATAAGTATCCACACTATCCGGACAAAAGAAAGACTGAATCTGATAGCCACGCTGCCAATCCGTTTGATGGGTACGGAGCATACAACGATAATCCGAAGATTCATTCACCATAATCTGCGTATCCATTTTCCGGTTCACAAACTCTTTGCTCAGCAAACGAACGGTCCGGGCAACTTCCCGATTGGTTGCCGGAGAACCTTCTTGCTTCGGTCCTACCCAGTTCCAATGCCCGTCCGGTTCATTGAAAGGGCATATATAGTCAAACTTAATTCCATCCTGCCTCTCTACTCCTTCTACTACATCTGCCAGAAAACGTGCATACTTCTCGTAACAGTCCGGTTTCAAGTTTGCCGTCCCTCCACGACCGGTATTAGTAGCCAAACCGTTTTGAGTATAATACACAGGAGGAGAATTAAGGAAAGCAAGAAACTTGGTAACACCCCGTTCCTTTGCCAGTTTCAAGAAGTTACGCTGTCCCTGTTGCTTATTCCAGTCGTACGTTCCGTCCGCTTGCAGAAAACATTCGGTACGCATCCAAGGTGAAGCAATCTGGCTTGCTTCACCTTGTTCCGTACTACCTGCTCCAACGTTGAAACGCCAGAGAGACAAACCAATCCCTTTCGGTTTACCATTCTCATCATTCTCCATGCTGAACAGCCAGTCAGCGATCTGATTTTGTTTTTCCTGCGGCCATAAACCAATGAACTGCATACTCCAGGCATCAGAAGCACCGAAATAGTCCATTGTCTGTAGCGGTTTATCCACTTCAATCTGATAGCACAGATCAGGGACAGGCTGAGAACATCCACCTACTATCCCCATATATAAAAAACCGAAAGCGCCCAAAAACATTTTACCTTTCATTACCTAGTCTTACTACCTATTAAAATATGCTCACGATCAGTTATTCTTTAAAACAACGCCTCCTTGCGGTTGAATGGTCAACTGAAACTTGCCATCAGATTTTACATTATACTGCCGTAACTGTGGTTGCAATTGTTTGTCATCACTATAGAAAGAAACTGATTTTCCGGCAAACATCGGTAAATCCAGTTTCAGTTTCAAGGGTTCTTTAGTAGCGTTCACAGCAGCCAGATACCAACTATCACCATGACGACGGGCCAGCACTACATATTTCCCGGGATAACCATCAACAAAACGACTCTCATCCCACTCAGTAGGAACTTCTTTCATAAAGTCAATGCAGACCGGGGAAACATCTGTCAGATTATTAGGAGTCAAAGCAAAGTTCTGAACCGGATTTTGGAATAAAACAGCAGTCGCTAACTGAAATACATCTGTAGTCCGGCGTGTTGTTCCCCCGTTATTTCCCTTATTCAATCGTCTGTTGAAGAAACAGCCGCCAAATTCCATAGAACCGACCGAATTACGTATAAAGGGGTGTAAACAAGCATTGAAAGCCTCTTCATCACAGAAATGCTGATTGAAAATCATATTCTCCGAAGCCAGCACCGCTTCACTGCCTACATAATTGGGATACATCCGTTCCCAGCCACGCGGCAAAGTACAACCGTGGAAGATAACCATCAGCCCATGATCATCGGCATCACTCAATATAGCTTCGTACAAACGCATTGTCTCCTGCTTGTCACCGCCGAAGAAATCGACCTTAATACCTTTTACTCCTTGACTTTGCAACCATTTCATTTCGCGCTTACGGGCAATAGGGTTATCCATCAAATTCGTAGGCCCTTGTTCGATATCATTCCAATAGCCGCTGGAACTATACCACAAAAACATATCCACCTTCTTACTCTGTGCATATTTAATAAGTTGCCCCATACGCTCATAACCGATATTCGTATTCCACCAATTATCTATCAGTACATATTCGTAACCCATAGTTGCAGCCAGATCGATATAGCGCACCTGATCATCATAGTTAATACTACCATCCTGCCAGATTATCCAACTCCATGTTCCCCGTCCCATACGATATTGGTGTTCCGTTTCATACAGCGGTTCGACTACATCCCACGGGACAGTCGTTTCCACAATAGGCTTCAATGTTTCCCCCACAGTAATAGTACGCCAAGGAGTAGAACCGGGTAAAGAGAAAGCCGGTTCTACCGTTCCATTACCATTGTTCTCTTCAGGCATAGGAAAGGTAACTGTATAAAGACTTCCCTCTGTGACATCGCTCAGACGTGAACCGCAATAGCGGCTGTCCACTCCCGTCTCACTGACAAGCACCCAACCATTTTCCCCGATTTTAAACAAACAAGGGAACGTATATCCATGTCCATATTGTGAACGCACATCCATCGGGATATCTGCCTTGTACTCTTCTTCGTAACTAGGTTTCGTCCGTTTCCAGCCAATCATAGGATCACTCTGCGGACAAAGAAAGGTGGTAGTTCCGGCAGGAAAACGGAATCCCGTTTCTTCGCTATTCACTACAACACTTCCTGTCTCTCCCTGACGAGGCAATGTATACCGGAAAGCTACATCATTGTTGCTCACCCGAAACGTTACATTCACTTTCTGCCCCTTATCATTAGAGAAATAGCAAACCAGTTCATTAGCACGATAGTGTATGCGGGAAAATTTTATGCGCGACTGAGTATAAACGGTATCAATCTGCTTCTCCTGATGTCCGATCAGCTTCATTCTTTTGACAAAACTACCCAAATTCGTTTCCAACCCCAACGGGGAAGATTCGAGCATCTGCTTTCCGTTATAAACAAGAGAGTAGGATGCCTTGCCTTCTTCCGGACACGAAACCGTGACCTGCAACTTACCATCAGGTCCGTTAACAACCACATTCTGTGCAGTCAGCGACGAAACAACTGTCGTCAACATAAAAGCGAAACCTTTTAGTCTATTCTTCATCATATCAAATATTTAATAGTCAATATAGGCAGGCGGATATTTTCCGCCTGCCATATTTATAAAAGCAATCTAAAACAACTGATAACCTTTTAAGATTCATGATTTGAATCACAACCCATATGCATATATCTCTGCCAAAGAAGTATTGAGGTCTCTGTTACTTTGTGTAATCTGTACCTTGAAATAACGGCCTTGTACCGGAGTCTCCAAAGTAAAGTTCTGAGTAGCATGAATTTTCTTCATAGTGAACGTTCCGACTTCTGTCCAGTTTACCTTATCATCACTCACATAAAAGACTCCTGTACCCGCATCCATATAACTATCATGTTGTCTTTGTACCAGACCAAACTGAGTAAATGTATATGACTCTTTGGTATCAATAATCAACTCATGAGGTAAAGCATGGGTACCACTCTGCCAGGACGAATGCCAGTAAGTCGAAAGATCGCCGTCCAATGCACATGAAGGCACACCATTTCCGGAACCTTCACCACTCGGTTCTTGTGTATTGGCCTCTATCGTCCAACTCGTACGATCTAACAGCGGACCAAGAATACGAATAGTCAAAGGATACACATCATTGGTTGAAGAGATACCAAATATAGAAACCGATTCAATACGGATAGGTAACATATAATCACCCGGTTCCAACTGATCAGCGTTTATTGTGACAGCCAATTCCGTATTCGTAGTACCGGGAGAAAGAGTCATCTGATCCTGAAAAGAATAACTGCCATCCGGCAAAGCCTGAAATATAGTCTTATTCTTTGTATTATAAGCTGTGCGATATGCATCGTCTACAGCAAACTCACAGTTTATCTCCCAGCTATTTTCCGTATCAAGCCCCAAAGCGACTTTTTCGGTAACAGCAGAACCATAACTATACTCCTTCACAGATACAGCCGAACTTTCAAATCCAAAAGACGGGGTGATGACTCCGGTTATTTGCAGAAACAGCTCATTCTTCTCACTATTTACAGAGTCATTTTCACTTACAACCTGCAAAGGCAATACCCATACCGCATCCGGATTGGCTGTTATCATAGACTTAATATTCTCCGGGTCCAATGACACCGTAACCGGTTTATAACGGTCGGTAGCCGAAAAATCCAGATGGGTCGACTCTATCGAATAACAGTCTGTACCTATCAATTTATAGTTTACAGCCTCAGGATCACTATACTCGTTGTCAAGTTCTTCCTGCGTCAACACATAAATGTCTGCGCTGGCAGTCAGACTGGGTTCACTTCCCGATTTGAATATTGAAAAAGTGTATGCATAGCTCTCCCCCGTATCATACAAAGTCACTTCCTGTTTACCACTATTATTCACATACAATATCTTATGATACTGTTCCGGGACCAAGCTGTCCAGATCATATTTTGATTCATCGCAGGCACCCAATAAAAGCAGGCTTCCCGCCAACAATAATGTATTTCTTATTTTCATAATGCATTGTTTTTAGATGATTAATAACCGGGTGCCTGCACCATCTGCGGATTACTGTAAAGTTCATCCATATCACTTCTCGACCATACCGGAAGCAGATACAACCGATCGTCCCATTTAAAAGGCTGGTCAATCTGAGTTGGTGTGTTGAATTCCTCGAAATTCGGGTTTAGAGCTAGTCCGTTCAAACCATAGCGGAGTCCTGCTTTAAGCATTTGTGGAGCAATTGCCCAACGACGTAAGTCATAATAGCGGTGTCCTTCTTCGTACAACTCAATAAAGCGTTCATTGCGTACCCATTCCGTTATATTCATATCTGTCAGGTCAGCTGTTTCCAGGTCTCTGACTCCGGCACGTTTGCGGATTACGTTCAGATTCTCAATAGCATTCGGTGTATCGTCCAATGCTGCGTAACATTCTGCCAGATTCAGATAAAGTTCCGCCATACGGATAAACGGACGTCTTGAAGGAGTATGGCTACGGGTTCCACTTGCACTGAAACGTATATTCGGATCAATAAACTTCTTCGACAAATAACCGGTACCTGCTATATTGCGTGAATCGGAAGAACGCCATCCATTGGTATTGGTGTTTTTGAAATTCAGCCAAAGTGGATTACCATTATTGATTTTCTTTGCATACTCGCAACCATCAAAAGCAATCCATGCATAGAAACGAGCTTCACGCTTGGCATTCAGTTTGATGATATCATTCTTCACATCTTCACTATCCAGCCCGTTAGTTGCGAGTTCGGGACTCGAAGTTCCTTCATAAAAACGGGTATACCATTCTGACTTCGGATAAAAATCACTGTCCTGTTCCGGAAGTTCTCCATTCTCTGTATAAAAGTGTTGCACAGCGTACAAGGTAGGTGCCAGACCTGCCCAACCGCCTGCCCAACTTCCATCACTTTTCTTCACTACACGGTTCGGCAAACGAGAGTCGGTAGCTTCTCCACCATTATTCACATCTGAGTCAATACGCTGTCCCCAGATAATTTCTTTGTTATTGTCCCCTTCATTGGCAGTAATCAGATACTGGAACATACGGACACGCTCTTTGAATTCCTCATTTTCCGGTGTGTCTTCTTCCTTACCCGGAATAAAAGGTAATTCCACTCCGTCACGTTCCGCTTTCTTGTTAGCTGTATCAATATCGAACAAGTCATGACCAGCTGCTTTGGCAGCTGTCAGAGCTTCCTGGCACGCAGTCAATGCACGGTTCCATTTTTCACGGTCGTAAGAGTTGCTGACCAGTTCTTTGCCATAATCCGGTGTTTCATAATTCTCATTCTGCCAGTCCGGCTTAAAGAAAGAACCATTCCATAGCGGAGAAGCGGCATACAGCAGTACACGAGCTTTAAGACATTTACAAATGGTAGAAGTAGCACGACCGAGGTCTTCCGTCGCTCTCGTAGCCGGAAGAACATTGGCTGCATCATCCAGTTTACCTACAATGTAATCCACGCAGTAGTCAAAATGTGAACGTCCGGGAATCTGATCGTTTGTTATATTCGGATCTACTTTCTCTGTAATGAGCGGACACGGTCCAAAAGCCTGCAACACACGAAAATGATAGTATGCTTCCAGGAAATAACATTCAGCTTTGTATTGTGCCTTGTCATCTTCGGTTACTCCAGTAGGCTGTAGCTCATCTATCAGACTCAGGAAATGATGCACATAACCCAGCCAGTTGTAGCTGGGTGTCCAGATATTCATGTCATCACCACCCCAACTGTTGTAATAAGAAGGCGAAATCGTTCCCCACGCTACTTGTTGTTGATAATCATCCCACATCTTAGGTGATATAAGTTCATCAGCAGATTGTTCGAATGCTTTAAATTCGAACGGATGTACACGGGGAATATAGCCGTAACAAGTAAACAGGAAATTCAGCGTAGCAGCTTCATCTTTCATGGTATCATCAAAGTCAGCTTGTGCAGGCGGAATGACGTCCAGATAATTACAAGAAGTCAACAGGCAGCAAGGGATCAGCAAGGTCCGTGATATTTGGATTATTTTTTGTATTAGTTTCATACTTCTTTTCTGTTATAAGTTAAACTGTGCTTTTAGAAAGTAAATTGAACGCCTAAGTTAAAGGTTCGTTGCAAAGGATAAGCATTCCAAGAAAGTTCCGGGTCCCATAACTTGAACGGACTAAACACCGCCAGGTTGTCACCGCTAAAGTAAACACGGCAATATGGAAAACGATAACCTACTTCCAGACTCTTAAAACGCAAGAAATTTCCATTGCGCATCCAGTAAGAACTAGGCTGAGTATTATTGGAAGTATCGGCACTGGTTATACCCAAACGAGGATAAGCCGCATTCGGATTCGGGTTATCTACCGACCAATGATCATCAGCAATCCATTGCATCAGGTTGCGTTCCAGACTTTCAGTAGTCATACCATCGCCACCGCCGGAAAGGAAAGGAGCATATCCGCTGTTGATCATGATCTTGCGTTTTGCTGAACCATTGAAGAATACACCCAAATCAAACTTCTTATAGGTTAGATTCAAGCCGAAACCATATTGAATACGGGGAACACTATTATAGGGAGACAGCATCACCTGATCTTCCGTTGTAATGGCTCCGTCGCCATTGATATCACGATACTTAATATCGCCCGGCATAATGTTGGCTCCCAGTTGTGACTGATCCGGCCAGTTAGCTATTTCTTCCTCACTGGTAAATAATCCTTCAGCTACATAACCGGTCAGGGTATTCAATGGCTTCCCTGTTTTAGTCTGCCATACATAAGGATACTCCGGCTCATCGACATACTTATATTCATTCTGATTATAAGTAAAGTTACCACGGAAATCTACAATCCAATCTTTGCCAAACCGCTTATTCCAGTTCACGCTCAATTCGACACCACGGTTGATTACCTCACCAATATTACTCCAAGGCAGAGATCCCCAGTATCCTAACATATTCGGCCAAGATGAACGTGCCATCAAAATACGGTCACGATGATCGCGGAAATAATCAAAAGTAATATTCAACTGATTGAACAGAGACATATCAAAACCGACATCAAACTTCTTCACATGCTCCCAACCTGCATTTTCAACAGCTAATACATAGAAAGCAGGACCTTTTCTGTTTATTTCATTGGAAGGAAGACCGGTCCAGAAACTGTGTCCCGCACCAATACTGATGTTATTTTGATACAAGAAGTGCGGAGCACTGCCGTTAAACTCATCACTACCGACCAAACCATAAGAAGCTCTAAGTTTTAAGTGGTCGACATACTTACTCATCGGTTCCCAGAACTTCTCAGAACTTACCACCCAACCAACGGAAGCAGCAGGGAAAAATTCAAAACGTTCACCGGATGCCAGACGTTCAGAACCGTTATAGCCAAAGTTAAATTCAAATAAATAACGGCTAGAGTAATCGTAAGTCAAACGCCCTGAGTAACCTTGATTACGGTTAGGTAATACACTACTACGATATTCACGCATCATATACATAAGCATCGCAGTCAGATTATGATCGCCAAAGCTACGCTTCCAGTCAGCACGAAAATCAAAGTAGAAGGTCTGATCGGCACTTTTGCTGATATCCGACTGACTAACATAGTCCGATCCGGTCTGTAATGTCTGAAGTTCATATTGATTTGTTCCGGAATCATAAGATCCATCTTTCACTTTATAGTAATAAGGTGTAATGGAACGGTTATAAGTAGATTCCGACCAGTTCTTAAAGTTAACCAATGCTTTTACGCTCAAACCTTTGGTAAGGAAACTCAAATCCTGAGTGATATTCAATGAGGTATTCAGCGTATTATAGTTACCTTCTTTAAAAGAACTCATCATATATGCGTACGGGTTCTGTCCGTAAACACCGGATTTTATTTCTGCATTACCGAAGCGTATATGCTCATCACCGTCTTCACCGGGGAAATAAGCAGGAAATGCTACAGGATTGGCCTGCATGACGATCTTATATAAATCGGAGGTAGAATAATTAGGCCCCTTTTTGTTACCAATCTGTGCCATCATACGCAAGTCAACGGTCGTCGTATTAGTCAACTTATACGATATGTTGTTCTGAAAATTATATTCCCAGTTGTTTATATTAGGGCTATAGTAATAATCAGGAGCATCCAACAGTCCGGTATCGTGATTTGCCTGCAAACTCATATAGTAAGTCACACGTGATCCCCCTCCCTGCACATTTACATTGGCACGCTGGTTGAAATTGCCTTCTCTGAAAATAAGGTCATACCAGTCGACATCCGGATATACATAAGGATTTACCCCATTTGCAGTATTGGTGATTTGCTCTTCCGTATACTTCGGAGAAGTAATCTGCGTTGCACTTCTGGCTTGGGCAGCTTCATTATAGGTCTGCATATAAGTTGCTCCATCAGCAAATTTCACCCGATTCATCGGACGAAAATAAGAAGCTTCCAAAGACACATTTACAGTCGCTTTTGTGTTTTCAGTACCACTTTTGGTAGTTACCAACATAACACCATTAGCTCCACGATTACCATAAATAGCTGTAGCAGAGGCATCTTTCAGCAAAGAAAAACTTTCAATAGATTCTGCCGGAATTCGATTCAGGTCATTAGAAGAGATTTCTACCCCATCCAACAAAATCAACGGTGTAGAACGTCCGCCGAAAGTATTGATACCGCGAATATAAAAATCAGAAGTAGAACCCGGTTCACCGCTATTAGTAACAGAAACGATACCCGATAACTTTCCGGCAAGTGAACTGGTCAGTGAAGAAGATGGTAGTTTCAGTGTAGTACCCTTGACTGTAGCGATAGAACCTGTTACAGACACCTTTTTCTGAGTACCGGCGCCGATAACTACCACTTCATCCAACATCTCATTATCAGATTCCATTTTAACAGTCATCACCCCCAAGTCTCCTACCATTAACGTCTGTGTCTTATAACCGATATAAGAGATTTCCAGTTGCGTCTGGCTCGTTACCCCGATAGAGAATTTACCATCCAAATCGGTAATAGTACCTTCTCCCGTTCCTTTCACCTTAACATTGACTCCAATCAGCGCATCTCCAGTACTTGCATCTATTACAGTACCAATCAAAGTACGCTTTCCTACAGTCTTTTCCTTTGCAGCTGCACGATTAACAGTGTTCGCCTGTTGTGCATTTCCCGACAAACAAAATAGCAGACATAATGCCACTAACAACTTTTGTTTAGAGTTACAACATAAACTTTTCATCATAGTATTAATTGTTAATATAGATATTTCAGAAAACTCAAGTTCGCAGTGAAACCAAACAGTATTTCTTCTGTTTTACTGCACAAATATAGACCAATAACATAGAGATAACAGACAAAAATCATGCAGAGAGGCTATGTAAATCATGCAATGCACGATTTACATAGCCAAAATAAAATATTTATTTCTATTTTTGGAATTGAATATAAAACAAATAAACACAAATCATGAAACGATACATCATTCTTGTGATTTTGCTTCTGACATCCTCCTGTTGGTTGATGGCTCAACCCTATATTATCAAGCGATTAGGTATAGAGCAGGGACTCTCCAATAATTATGTAGTCGGCATTACACAAGACAAGCAAGGTTTCCTATGGTTTGCCACAGAAGAAGGGCTGAACAAGTTTGATGGTACCCGTTTTATTACCTATTATAAGAATGATCCGTCCAACAATACCCAAAGTATCACCGGTAATGAACTAAACCAAGTATATGCTGATCCGAAACGTCCTATTATCTGGATTGCCACCCAGCGTGACGGGCTTAACGCTTACAACTATCATTCACAAACCTTCACTGCCTATCAGAACGATCCGCAGAATCCAAACAGCCTGATAACGAATGATGTTACTGACATCGTCTCAGCCCAAAACACAGATGGTTTATGGATTTGTACCTATTATAGAGGTATAGAATATCTTGATATCGCTACAGGTAAGTTCACACACTATAACAAAAAAACTGTCCCTACATTAGAAAGTGAACAGACCTGGACAGTACTTGACGGAGGAGATGAAAATCTCTATATCGGTCATGTCAACAGCGGTTTCAGCATCCTTTCATTAAAAGACCGAAGTACAAAAAACTTCCGTCATGATCCCAATGATCCTAACAGTCTGCCGGGAGATGAAGTAAGTACCATCTTAAAAGACAGTTATGGAAATATATGGCTGGGGACAGATGGAGGGTTGGCTCTTTACAACTCAACTACCCAAAGCTTTGTCACTTTCAAGCAAAATCGGAACGACAAATATGGTACACTTTCCACCCGTATTTTCTGCATCAAACAACTAAAGAATAATAAACTTTGGATTGCCTCCGAGCTAAGCGGTATCACAATACTGGATTTAAAACAAAGCCAGTTCCTGTCACCCGAGCAAATCACCTTTGAGTTTCTCCGGGAAGGAGACGACAGCCGCAGCCTTTCCAATGCCAGCGTACGCTATATCTATCAGGACTCTTTTGACAACGTATGGCTCGGAACATGGGGAGGAGGAATCAACTTCATCAGCAGTGAACCTGCTTTGTTCACAACGATCGATTATTCTCCTATTCCCACCAACAGCAACAGTTTGAATAACAAGATTGTAAGCAGTATATGTACAGATCAACAAGGACGTCTATGGATTGGTACAGATGGCGGAGGAATCAATGTTTTTGAAAACAACAAGCGTGTAGCCATCTACAAAAAAGAAACAGGAGAACTGCTGTCCAATTCCGTACAGGCTGCTTTCCGGGATTCTAAAGGAAATTTATGGTTTGGAACCTTTCTGGGAAGTGTCAGCTTCTATAATTCCCAAACAAAGACATTCCGCTCAATCACTCCAATGGGCAGAACCAATTTAGATGTACGTGCTTTCTGCGAAGACAATCATCATCGTATCTGGATAGGATGTAGTGAAGGCATATACATTTACGATCCGGAAAAGATGGAAGTGATACAGCATTATCATTCCGGCAACAGCGAATTACACGGTAATCTGATCCGTACAATTGAACAAGATGAGAAAGGACGTTTCTGGATCGGAACATTCGGTGATGGAATGGGAGTATATAGTCCGGACTTTCACCTAATCAAGCATTATATACAAAGAGAAGGATTTTGCTCCAACACCGTCAATCAAATATACAAGGATAAGGAGAAAAGGATGTGGGTGGCTACCGGTGACGGGCTGGTATGTTTCCGTTCACCGGAAGATACGGATTACAAAACCTATCAGCGTAAAGACGGTTTTGCCAACACCTTCATTCAGGCAATTACCGAAGACCAGCAAGGAAATATCTGGTTCAGTACCAACAAGGGGATCGGATGTTACGTGACAAAGAAAAAACGGTTCTATCACTATGGACACTCTGACGATGTTCCTGCCGGAAACTTTATGAGAGGTAGTGTAGCAAAAAACACCGATGGCTCCATTTATTTCGGATCTATCAACGGACTCTGCTGCTTTGCTCCCAATATTGCGATGAGCAATTTCAAGATACCACCTGTCATCATTACCGAGATGAGAATATTTGAAAGATTGGGGAATCAAAAAAACAGCGAAGTATTTGTTTCACTATCCGATAAACAGGAAGTAGAGTTGACACATGAGCAGAACACATTCAGTCTGACATTCAATGTACAAAACTATTCTTTTGTGAATCAGATGGATTATACCTATATGCTGAAAGGACTTGAGAATTCCTGGTATACCGTTAATGAGAACAACAGCGTAACCTTCCGAAATATTCCACCCGGCAAATATGAGTTCCTTATCAAAGCACGCATACACAATCAGGAGTGGCCGGAAGAAGCCACTTCCCTTATCATCCGGGTCAATCCCCCTATTTGGCTGACATGGTGGGCAAAGCTTATCTATATCCTGACATCTATCAGCATCATTTATCTCATTCTACATGCTTACAAAAAGAAAATAGATTTGGAAAGCCTCTATACACTGGAAAAGAAAAATCATGAGCAGGAACAAGAACTGAACCAGGAACGCCTGCGTTTTTACACCAATATCACACATGAGTTGCGTACACCTCTCACACTGATTCTCGGTCCTCTGGAGGATATGCAAAAAGATACATCTCTGCCGACAAAACAAATACAAAAACTTTCTGTCATTCATCAGAGTGCCCTTCGTTTACTCAATCTGATCAACCAAATTCTGGAATTCAGGAAAACGGAAACGCAGAACAAGAAGCTATGTATCTGTAAAGGTAATCTCACCCCGCTCATTTATGAAATAGGACTTAAATACAAAGAACTGAATCAAAAGCCTAAGATTGATTTCCAGATTCAAACAGAAAAAGAAGAGATACTGCTTTTCTTTGATAAAGAAATCATTACCATTATATTGGACAACCTGATATCCAATGCCCTCAAATACACAGAGCAGGGACGTGTAACTCTTAGTTTGTATCAAACTATAAGAAATGAAGTTTCCTATACAGAGATAAAGGTCAGTGATACAGGATACGGTATTTCAGCGAAAGCCCTACCGCATATTTTCGACCGTTACTATCAGGAAAGCGGCAAACATCAGGCATCAGGTACCGGCATCGGACTGTCATTAGTCAGAAATCTTGTCGAACTGCATGAAGGTGATATACGTGTAGAGAGTACACTGAATGAAGGAAGTACTTTCTATATCAGTTTACTGACGGATAACACCTATCCGAATGCCTTACATGCCGACTCCACAGAAATGACTCCAAAACCGGAATATCAGGAAACAATCACGGATGATTCTCAAACAGCAACAACAGAGAACAGCAAACCTATCCTGCTAATTGTTGAGGATAATGAAGAAATACAGAATTATATCGCCGAATCCTTTTCCGACTCTTTTGAAGTGATCGCAGGAAGCAATGGTGAAGAAGGAAAAGAGCAGGCACTCAACCGCATTCCCGATATTATAGTCAGTGATATCATGATGCCGGTGATGGACGGTATCACACTATGCCGGCACTTAAAAGAAGATGTACGTACCAGTCATATTCCCGTCATCCTGCTGACTGCCAAAGACTCACTACAAGATAAAGAAGAGGGATATCAGGTCGGAGCAGATTCCTATCTGACCAAACCCTTCAGTGCTTCTCTACTGCGTAGCCGCATCAACAATCTGCTCGATTCGAGAAAGAAATTGATCGCTCAATTCCAACAGTCCGGAACAACTCATGCCTCCAGCGTCCATTTGGACGAGAAACATTCCATCATCACTGAAGCTCTCAGCAAGCTGGACAATGAATTCATTGAGAAAATTACACAATTGGTTGAAGACAACCTCTCATCAGAGAAGATTGATATCACCTATTTATCTGACAAAATGTGTATGAGCGGTTCTACACTCTACCGAAAAATGAAAGCACTAACCGGACTTTCCACAAACGAATATATCCGTAAAGTAAAAATGCAGAATGCGGAACGTTTGCTCCTCGAAGGAAAATATAATATCTCAGAAATAGCCTATAAAGTAGGGATGAATAGTACAGGCTATTTCCGTCAATGTTTTAAAGATGAATTTGGTGTTTCTCCTTCGGATTATCTGAAGTTGATAAAACAGGAATAAAGAAACAAAGTCAGTCAATAAGCCGTTAAGTCCAGAAAGTGTTCGAGGTGTGTTTTGCCCTGTTATCGGGCTTTTAAACTATCTTCCCAACTCCTCAAGCATCGTTCTGAACAATGATCTGCTGTCTTTCAGCGGCATATCCGTCGCCAAGTCCCAGCTCATCATCCCTTTCAGCTGCTGTTCCATCGCATAGCGCGTTTTAGTACGGATATGATCCTGCCCGTCAAAAACATATACTTCTCCCTTATAGGTCACTTCATTCTGTGCAGGCGTGGTAATCAATCCATCCTGTACAAAGCTGAAATATGCTTCCGTTTTCTTCGAGCCATTTTTCGTCACTCCATAAAAGGGAACGCCGGCCATCAGTTTCTCTTTGGGAATGCCGTAAGCCAGTACCATCTGTATATCCGAAGCATATTTCTCCATAGGAAAACGGACCGGAGAAGGGCCATAACATTGCAGAGAGATAAAATCAACGGCAGCTATCGCTTCTTTACTGATTTTATAGGAAACAGGATGCAAAGACACACTGAAAAGATACTTGTCTCCCAACACTTCTCTCATTTTCAGGATAGCCAGACTGTAATCCTTATACTCCTTCTCAGTCTCTGCCCACTCAAAATCCAGGTCGATGCCGTCCAGTTTATTTTCTCCCAATACCTTCTTTATATTTTTTGCAAATGTTGTCCGGGCAGCCTCATCCGCTACCATTGCTTTCCATTCGCCACCGGCGGCACCCAACCGAAGTTTCGCTTTCGTCCCCTTCACATCGGCACGGACCGACTTTATCAGTTCTTCCCAGGTCGTCACTCCTTTTTCCTGAAAAACACGGGGATTCTCAAAAGAAAGAGAACCGTCTTTATGGGGACGGACATTCAAAAAGATCAAGTCATCGCTTGCCCTCAAACTTTCAGCAGCAATACGACCACGGTTATAAAAATTACCCCGTACATAGGAGCTGACAAAATAGTCTTGTTGCGCATACAACGATAATCCTACTAACAAAAAAAGAAAGAATACAATTTTTCTCGGTACTAGCATAATGATTGATAATTAATCGGTTCAGGTCGCAAAAATACGCATACCTCACCCAAACAGATGTTCAAAAATCACTATTATACTTCCAAAAATCAACAGATAGTTTATCCTTAGAATATGAAAAACAGAACATCCCCCCAAAAATGCCAGGAAAAACAAAATAAAGTATGTTTCTTTGCAGCCAAAATCACCATCTTCTACTATATTAAGAAAAGAGAACCTATGAATAAAAATCAACGTATAGAAAACGGGTAGCAGATACTAAGATCAGTATCCGAAGGCGATTCGCAGGCTTTTCGTACGTTGTATATGCACTATTACGACAGGTTGTTCAACTTCGCCATGCTGTTTCCACACGTAGCTATGGTATACGACCAGACTAAATGTCATTTTTACGCCAACGGCAAGAAGGTGCAGGATGTAGATGCTACCGGTGTACCCGCCGATATGACTTCCATCATCTTCTTCAATGCCAACACGAAGAACGAACATATGATGGGACAGGTACGCTTATGGAACAAAGCACTGACGCAAGCGGAAATTCAGAGTAACATGGGAGGCCCCGTAGCTGTCAGCTCCAACCTTTACCGGTTATTGGAAGATGGACGAAGGTGAAGGGGATGTGGTACACGACAGCTCCGGCAATGGCAATGACGCTACCGTGGTGACCGGAAAAATCATTGAATGGAGACCTGAGCAATGCTTCACCAAAACGAAGAGCAACAACTAACGGTTGGTTAGCCCAAGGGCGATATATACTGGACAACCAACATTTTTTGTAGGGAAAACAGTATAATGTAAATCACATTCACTATCTTTAGGCGTGAATTAAGTAGTCCCGCGAATTTATTTGTAATTCGTTCTGTCTGCTTGATTCGCGTCTAAAACTTTAATAACACATCGTTTATATAACATACCCCCTTCATATGAAATCAGCTATCCGATACTCTTTTATATCCCGATATCTGCCGCTGGCGTTCACGCCCCTCGCCATCGGGTGCCAGTCGAAAACAGCCGGCGAAGTGCCGCCTCCCAATGTCTTATTTATTCTGACGGATGACATGCAGGCCACCTCCATACACGCCCTGGGCAACCGCCCTGCAAGCCAACGGATACAACACCGGACTGGTCGGCAAATGGCATATCCAGTCGCAACCGCAAGGGTTTGACTATTACTCTATCTTCTTCGACCAGGGCGAATACCGCGATCCTACATTCATCGAGAGCACCGATCCCTGGCCGGGCAACCGGCGTTTCGGCGAACGGGTACTGGGCTTCTCTACCGATCTGGTGACAGAAAAAGCCATCAAGTGGATCAAACAGCAGGACGGCAAGCAGCCTTTCATGATGTGCTGCCACTTCAAGGCGACCCACGAGCCTTACGATTATCCGATACGCATGGAGCACCTCTACGACGGAGTCACCTTCCCCGAACCGGAAAACCTTCTCGACTGGGGGCCGGAAACCAACGGGCGTTCTTTCGTCGGCCAGACACTCGAAGAACTGGAACGCCGCTGGCGCATTGCCTCGCAAGACCCCGACAAATGGTGGTGCCGTTATCCCGGACTGCCATTCAGCACCGAAGGCATGCAACGGACCGCTGCCAGAAAAGCCGCATACCAGAAGTTTATCCGCGACTACATGCGTTGCGGAGCCACTGTCGACGACAATATCGGCAAGTTGCTGAAAACATTGGACGAAATGGGCATCGCAGATAACACCATTGTTGTCTACGTTTCCGACCAAGAAATCTACTATCGCTACTGGACTAACCACGCGATTCGTCCGGCACACTTCGCCATCCGGTCAGACCGTTACAAACTCATCTTCTACTATGCCCGCAATCTGGATATGACGGACACGGAAAACTTCGACTTCACTCCGTCATGGGATTTCTACGACTTGCAAAATGATCCGCACGAGAATCACAACGCATACAATGATCCTAAATATGCACCTGTCATCAAGCAGATGAAAAAGGACATGCTGAACCTTCGCAAAGAAGTAGGAGATACGGATGAAAAGTACCCGGAAATGCAGGAATTATTAGAGAAATACTATTATAAATAGGGAACAACAAGGCCGGTCAGCCCAAGCAAATAGTTCCAAATTCAGTTCCAACCGTTGAAACAGCGTGTTTCATGCCTTGGAACAAAGTGTTTCAAGCGGTGGAACAAAGTGTTTCAAGCGCTTGAAACTTTTTGAAACACCTGTCGATAGAGTTGAATGAACCGCACCATCCGGTCAGGTTGACCGGATCTGTTGCTCCAATTCACCTGTTCTTTCAGAAGGCTTGAACCATTTATCGGCCAATAATGTATGACGTCTCAGCTATTAACGTCTGATTTATCAGTTATTAACAGCCGGGACGTCAATCATTAATAGTTGACACATCAAGTATTAACACACTAGAGATCAACAAATAACATCAGGAAAACAATATACTACAGAACAAAAACAAAGTGAGAGCAAACGCTTGCCCTCATACTTGCCACCACAGTTGCTACCATCACTGCAGCTCCGATGAATAAAGGGATACAGGCAGACTGTGAGAGCATGAGAGCAAAACTCATATTTAAACTCGTTGAGAAGAAATCAATCTACCCGTATTTCATCTACAAATAAGAAAGGGGGTTCGCCTTCGCTGGAATGTCCTTTGGGCAATCCCTTAAAAGGTTCTACGAGCACTTTTACATATCTCGCAGATTTTTTATTGAATGAGAGTCTGTTCAACTCACTTCGTTTCTCGCCCATGGCATCTGTGGGTGCCTGATAAGTTTGCCGGGATACCCGTTTGTAGCTCTTTCCATCCGAAGAGAAAAATACGGAAATAGCCTGCGGTCCCATAATCCATGCGCTCAAATCGGTCAATGCCGAAACCTCTACAGAAGAAATGCGCTGCAAAGAGCCAAGGTCAATCACTGCAACCATATCAGAAGTATCATATCCTACCCATAAACCCGTGTTATGAAAGTTGATACTCCAGTCCAGCTCCATCATCACATCTCCATAAAGACAATTATGTGCGGGTTTATGCTAAAACATAAATGGAAGAAAGAACCTAAAAATCACAAAAAAACGATTATCTTTGTCCCTGAAGACAATAATTCACATGATAGAACTCATGTCCAAAGACTCACTTTGCATACAACAGAAAGATTGCGCAGGATGTCCTAAAGCAACAGAAGGTATTCTTATCCACAGACATATGCTCAGGGGTCAGCATATTCCGAAAGATAAGTGTACGCAAAATTGTATGCTCTTTATCATAAAAGGTGAATTATTGGTCAACAGCGACGAGTATCCCGGAACTACCCTGCACGACAAGCAATTCATCCTGCAAGCCATCGGCTCGAAACACGAAGCACTGGCACTTACAGATACCGAATACATTGTCTTCTGGTTCAACGAACTGCCGCTGCTTTGCGAAGACCGCTACCGCGAAATCATCGACCAGGCGGAAGCTCCGCTGGCCTATACCCCTCTGGTGATGGACCACCGACTGCTCAACCTCGTCACCGATATGGCGGCTTATCTTGACGAGCCTGTTCCTCCCTGCAACAAATTCATCAACCTGAAATGTCAGGAACTGGTTTACTTAATAACCAATTACTATCCCCTGCCCCAGCTGAAATCGTTCTTCCACCCGATCAGCTCCTACACGGAAAGTTTCCATTACTTTGTCATGCAGAACTACACCAAAGTGAAGAACGTGGAAGAATTTGCACATCTGGGCGGATATACCACTACCACTTTCCGCCGCCTCTTCAGAAACTTCTACGGCATTCCGGTGTACGAATGGATACTGGAGAAAAAACGGGAAGGCATCCTGGAAGACCTCCAGCACTCTAAATTACGAATTACGGAGATCTGCAACCGGTACGGTTTCGACTCCCTCTCCCACCTTGCACACTTCTGCAAAGATTCTTTCGGAGACACTCCGCGCGCCTTACGCAAGAAAGCGGCCAATGGCGAAAAAATCGGAAAGATCACCGATTAAGGAATTATTTCTTTAATTCTTTGGTCAATCAATCTATTTCCCCTATTTTTGCAGTCTGTAAGAGGTGTAAAACGTCGAAATTTTAGTTCTAACAATTAAATAATTTAAATTCAATCATTTATGTGGTTAAGTAATTCATCTGTAGGAAGGAAAGTGGTGATGAGCGTTACCGGTATCGCCCTTGTCCTGTTTCTAACATTTCACATGGCGATGAACTTGGTTGCAATCATCTCGGCTGATGGTTACAACATGATTTGTGAGTTTTTGGGAGCAAACTGGTATGCGCTGGTAGCTACCGCAGCACTGGCTGCTCTTTTCATCATTCACATCATCTACGCGTTCTGGCTGACAATGCAGAATCGCACAGCGCGCGGCAGCGAACGCTATGCGGTGGTTGACAAACCGAAAACTGTAGAGTGGGCTTCTCAAAACATGTTGGTGTTGGGCCTTATCGTTATCGTAGGTCTCGGTTTGCACCTCTTCAACTTCTGGGCAAAAATGCAGTTGCCTGAACTGATGCACAATCTGGACATGCATGCTGATACACTGACGCTGGCTTATGCAGCAAACGGTGCCTATCACATCCAGCAGACATTCTCTTGTCCGGTTTATGTAGTGCTCTACCTCATTTGGCTGTTTGCTTTGTGGTTCCACCTGACTCACGGCTTCTGGAGCTCCATGCAATCACTGGGATGGAACAACAAAGTATGGATCAATCGTTGGAAATGTATTTCTAACATCTACTCTACGATTGTAGTACTCGGTTTCGCACTGGTAGTAGTGGTATTCTTCGTGAAATCACTTCTTTGTGGCGGTGCTTGCTAAATAGTAAATTGTAAATGATTAAATTGTAAATAATATTATGATCAAGATAGATTCAAAAATTCCAGAAGGCCCGGTGGCTGAGAAATGGACCAACTATAAAGCTCACCAGAAATTGGTGAACCCCGCTAATAAACGCCGTTTGGATATCATCGTTGTGGGTACGGGTCTGGCAGGTGCTTCTGCTGCTGCATCCCTCGGTGAAATGGGTTTCAGAGTATTCAACTTCTGTATTCAGGACTCTCCGCGCCGTGCACACTCTATCGCTGCACAGGGTGGTATCAATGCTGCTAAAAACTATCAGAATGATGGTGACTCTGTTTACCGTCTGTTCTACGATACAGTAAAAGGTGGTGACTACCGTGCACGCGAAGCTAACGTATACCGTCTGGCTGAAGTATCCAACGCTATCATCGACCAATGTGTAGCTCAGGGTGTTCCTTTTGCACGCGAATACGGTGGTACACTGGACAACCGTTCTTTCGGTGGCGCACAGGTATCACGTACATTCTACGCTAAAGGCCAGACGGGTCAGCAGCTGTTGCTGGGTGCTTACTCTGCACTGAGCCGCCAGGTAAACGTAGGTACAGTGAAACTGTTCACCCGTTACGAAATGCAGGACGTTGTTATCATCGACGGACGTGCCCGCGGTATCATTGCCAAAAACTTAATCACAGGTGAACTGGAACGTTTCGCCGCTCACGCCGTAGTAATCGCTACCGGTGGTTACGGTAACGCTTACTTCCTGTCTACCAACGCTATGGGTTGTAACTGTACAGCTGCTATCTCTTGCTACCGCAAGGGTGCTGTATTCGCTAACCCCGCATATGTTCAGATTCACCCGACTTGTATCCCGGTACACGGTGACAAGCAGTCCAAACTGACTCTGATGTCTGAATCTCTGCGTAACGACGGTCGTATCTGGGTTCCGAAAAAGAAAGAAGATGCCATCAAATTACAGAAAGGCGAAATCAAAGGAAGCGATATTCCTGAAGAAGACCGCGACTACTACTTGGAACGCCGTTATCCGGCATTCGGTAACCTGGTTCCGCGTGACGTTGCCAGCCGTGCAGCTAAAGAACGTTGCGACGCAGGCTTCGGTGTAAACAACACAGGTCTGGCTGTATTCCTCGATTTCTCTGAAGCTATCAACCGCCTGGGTATCGATGTAGTTCTCCAGCGTTATGGCAACCTCTTCGATATGTATGAAGAAATCACTGACGTTAATCCGGGTGAACTGGCCAAAGAAATCAATGGTGTGAAATATTATAATCCGATGATGATTTATCCGGCTATCCACTACACAATGGGTGGTATCTGGGTAGACTACGAATTGCAGACTACTATCAAGGGTCTGTTCGCTATCGGTGAATGTAACTTCTCTGACCACGGTGCAAACCGCCTCGGTGCTTCTGCATTGATGCAAGGTCTGGCAGACGGTTACTTCGTATTGCCTTACACAATCCAGAATTATCTGGCAGATCAGATTACTGTTCCTCGTTTCTCTACCGATCTTCCTGAATTTGCTGAAGCAGAAAAAGCTGTTCAAGCCAAGATCGACAAGTTCATGAGCATCCAGGGTAATGAATCAGTTGATTCTATCCACAAGAAACTGGGTCACATCATGTGGGAATATGTAGGTATGGGACGTACGGCAGAAGGCTTGAAGAAAGGTATCGCCGAACTGAAAGCAGTCCGCAAGGAATTCGAAACAAATCTGTTTATCCCCGGTTCTAAAGAAGGTATGAACGTAGAGCTCGACAAGGCTATCCGTCTGTACGACTTCATCACTATGGGTGAGCTTGTTGCTTACGATGCATTGAACCGTAACGAAAGTTGTGGTGGTCACTTCCGTGAAGAATACCAGACTGAAGAAGGAGAAGCAAAACGTGATGACGAAAACTTCTTCTACGTAGCATGCTGGGAATATCAGGGTGACGATGAAAAAGCTCCTGTATTGATCAAAGAACCGCTGGTATACGAAGCTATCAAGGTTCAGACCCGTAACTACAAGAGCTAATCGGTGAAGTTAAACATTTAAAAGAATTAGACGAAAATGGATAAAAATATATCATTTACACTGAAGGTATGGCGTCAAGCAGGCCCGAAGGCTAAAGGCGCTTTTGAAACCTACCAAATGAAAGATATTCCCGGTGATACTTCCTTCCTCGAAATGCTGGATATTCTGAACGAACAGCTGATCAGCGAAAGAAAAGAACCGGTTGTATTCGACCACGACTGCCGCGAAGGTATCTGCGGTATGTGTTCTCTTTACATCAACGGACATCCGCACGGTCCTGCAACAGGTGCTACTACCTGCCAGATTTATATGCGTCGTTTCAACGATGGTGACACCATCACTGTTGAGCCTTGGCGTTCGGCTGGTTTCCCTGTAATCAAAGACTTGATGGTGGACCGTACTGCTTATGACAAGATCATGCAGGCAGGTGGTTACGTAAGCGTTCGTACAGGTGCTCCGCAGGATGCCAACGCAATCCTGATTCCGAAGCCAATCGCTGACGAAGCTATGGATGCCGCTTCTTGTATCGGTTGTGGTGCTTGTGTAGCTGCATGTAAGAATGGTTCTGCCATGTTGTTCGTTTCTGCAAAGGTTAGCCAGTTGAACTTGCTTCCGCAAGGTAAACCAGAAGCTTTGCGCCGTGCAAAGGCTATGTTGTCCAAGATGGACGAACTGGGCTTCGGTAACTGTACCAACACTCGCGCTTGCGAGGCTGAATGTCCGAAGAATATCTCTATCAGCAACATCGCCCGCCTGAACCGCGACTTTATCATCGCCAAGCTGAAAGACTAAGCGTGAGCTTGATTTGATTAATAGCATAAATCCCCCGCCGGCATTGCCGGTGGGGGATTTTCTTTTTGCAGGCAGATGCTGATGGATTGTGTATGGATGTTATCCGTTGTTCATCCTTTCCAATCCTCCGGTTTCATCCTTATCTCAGAAGCAGACAAAAGGTTTCAACTCATTTCCTTGTTTATCAACCGGATAAAGAGCTCCTTCCTTTTCCAACTGAGCCGCCATCTCCTGAATCATCTCTCTGCATTTATCCGGATGCGTAGAAGAGAGTTCCTTTCTTTCTTCCGGATCATCTTTCAGGTTGTAAAGCAAAGCTTTGGGTTGCTTCGGAGTTTCAGGAGAATAGTAATAAATCAGTTTCCAATCGCCCAGACGGTAGGTAGTGAAGTAGCTGCCACGATGGGCATGAGGGAAATGCATCAGGAAAGATTCGGGACGTTTCCGGTCCGCCTTACCGCTCAGTTGCCTTTTCAGGTCGAACCCGTCTATCACATAGTTTTGGGGAACTTCACAGCCTGCCACAGACAAAACTGTCGGATAAATATCCATGATTGTACCTAGCTGCATCTGTATGCCTCCGGCCTCAATTGGCAAATGTTTTTGTACTGCACTCTTCTTTTCCGGTTTTGCCCAGCCCACTATAAAAGGAACCCGCATACCACCTTCAAACTCCGTACCTTTTTTCCCTCTCAAAGGAGCAGAAGAACCATATCCGCGTTCATCTCCCAGAGGAGCATCACCGCCATTATCTCCCAAAAAGAATATTAAAGTATTTTCGGCTATCCCCAGCTTCTCGAGCTGGTCCATCACGTCGCCCAAAGATTTATCCATTCCTTCTATCAAAGTAGCAAAGGCCTTTGCCTGGTCGCTCTTATCCGGATCAGTATACCGTGACAGGAAACGCTTATCTGCCTGAAAAGGTGAATGAACAGCATAATGAGCCATATTCAGGTAAAAAGGACGTTTCTCCTTCACAGCGGCAGCGATCTCCCGATTGGCTTCTACAGTCAGAGCTTCACTCAAAAAAGTGTCTGTACCATGATATTTCTCCAGGTCCGGAACCGCTCTTGCCTTTTCTCCTTTGATAGAGCCATATCCCCATTCGCCATAATAACTGCCGGGATGGCCTATACCGGAACCTGCGATATTTACATCAAACCCAATATTCAATGGATTTTCTCCTTCGCTTCCCATACAGCCGAAATGTGCCTTTCCTACATGAATCGTCTTATATCCGGCTTGTTGCAGGACTCTGGGCATAGTAGGCATATCCTTTCTGAGACCTTTCCAGTTCCATTCGGGTGGTCCGAAAGGAGTCCGGTTATTACTTTCAGCGTTAATCCAGTTAGTGACTCCATGCCGGGTCGCATTTTGTCCGGTCATGATCGAAGCTCTGGAAGGGGAACTTACACTTTGTGCATAAAAAGTAGAAAAGCAAATGCCTTGTTTGGCCAGTCTCTCCATATTCGGAGTATGGTACCAGTCATTTAGAGGGTGGCGTACCGGTTGCCCGCTCTCATCCGCCAGAAAAGGGACTGAAGTATCCATAAGTCCCATATCATCTACCAGAAAGACAATTATATTCGGACGTTCCTGAGCTACTCCGCAAACGGAATAAGCTAAGCCTCCTAATACACAGAATTCTTTAAAAGCTCGATTTGTTTTCATTACATGGTTTTTCATTTACACTCAGGTTATTGTATGTAGGTATAATAAATTCAAAAATCATTGAGATAAAAAACAAGATTCCTATTCCGCCTTAGTATGGCTTTATTTGAAGTGCACAACTCTGTAATAAAGATGTATTAGACTGGTTTTAAGGAAAATGGGTAGAAATATACGATAATAGCGCTATATGTGCAAAGAAAAAAAGAAACTTTGACATACTCTCTGAAAAATTACAGAATAGGCTTGTTACAGTTCCTGGCATACGGATACGGAGCAATTTTCCAAAAGCTCCTTTTTTACATCGGCTCACATCCAGCCGCAGCATATCGGTTCATGGAAATGAGAATATGTCAAAATTCTCATTTTAACGAAACCATCCCCGCCACAGACTGAACTGCAATCCTAAAGTTTTGTGTTCAACTTTTGGGGTGCAGTCCAGACAGTTGTAGCAAGGGTGGCTTTTAGTTTATGAGAGTTTGTACACTCACTTTCTTTTTATATGAACTCACTTAGTAATTTCAGCAATAGGGATCAGATGTTTTCCATGAGTTAATTTTCAGCATACATCTAATCAGAAATTATAATTCTCTGATCCAGATATTACGGAAACTAATCGGAGCACTCGGGTCCCCATGATCCTGCAATGCGATAGGACCATCGCCGTGCTGAACCACTTCCGGAAAACCGACATAGGGAGTTGTTCCCAAAATGGTCGTATTGTTCTGCAACAGTACTCCATTCTGCAAGACAGTGACACGTGGAGGTGTGCGGTAAGTACCGTCTTTTTTGAAAGTAGGAGCAGTATAAATTATATCGAATGTATTCCATACACCGGGTTTATTCATGGCATTGACCAAAGGAGGAGTCTGCTTATAGATACTTCCGGCCTGACCATTGACATACGTTTCGTTCTCGTAGTTGTCCAAGATCTGTATCTCATAGATACCTTGTAGAAATACTCCGCTATTACCTCTTGCCTGATTTGTACCTTCAATACCTTCCGGGATACACCATTCCAGATGTAACTGAAAATCATTGAATTTCTGTTTGGTACGGATATCACCTGTACCCTTCTTTACTGTGAATACTCCATCATGAACAGTCCATCCCGCAGCTTGTCCTTTAGAGTTTTCCCATTGAGACAGGTCTTTACCATCAAATAGGATAATAGCATCAGACGGTGCACCGATTGCTTCTGCCGGTGCTTTTCCCGGAGTAACGATGGGAGGCTGAGGTGTCCAATACTCTGACATGGCAGGGGTCATTGGCGCACGAGAGGGATATTCTTTCTGGGCAAAAGCCGATACTACAGCCAACATACCGATAGTAGTCAGCAAATTTCTTTTTGTCATGTAATACATAGGTTTCATATATTTATTTAGATATTTAATTATTATCCCGGATATTGGGACTTACAAATATACAACATTAAAAAACATATTGTTAATCTCTGAAGCAATTCTGTTATAATAAACCACCGGATGAGTATTCAATCTCTTTCGTATCAGATAGTTTGTTCTTATTCTCGTACTCGTTCTTTCGTAAATTGCGTGGAGAAGCTCCGAAAAACTTCTTGCAGAAGTTGGAGAAATGAGGCAGGGATTCAAAGCCATATTTATAACATATTTCAGATATACTATAGTTGGAATTATGCAAATCATCTAAAATACCTTCTTTACGCCGTGCCTGCATCCATTCGTATACCGGCTCATGAAATACACTGGTAAAAATACGGCGCAATGTGCTGAGTGTGTACCCACCCAGTTGGGCAAGCTCTTCCACTGTCTTTACTTTCTTATAGTTCTGAAGCACAAAGCATTGAAAGCTATTGGTATATTTAGCGAGAGGGTGCACTAAGGTCGCAAGGTCATAATCGGAATAATAGTAACCCAAAACGAAAGCCAGTTCTTTGCGCTTTAATGACAGCAGTTCCCGGCAGATTTTATTATCTCTCAGATAAGCAATAGACCCACTTAATAGATATTGTAACTCAGGAATTATTTTTAAAGGTGAATAGATAAGCGGAGAAGGCACATCTTTCATGATATGGTTGAAACGAGAATCACAAAACATCTCCGGTTGAATGAAACCATAATAGATACATTCACAATCAGTCATAGCAAGCATCTCAAATTTTGAACCGATAGCCTGAAGGATAAATTCTCCTTCTTTGAGCATCGTACCCGCATACTCCTGACTATTGACTAACATCTCTCCCTTTATCAAAAAAAGGATGAAGTTCTCCTCACATTTCTGGGCAGGTTTATGAAAACCTCGCTGGTATATAATGTGAATAATTGTATTGCCTACGGCCTTCGGACAATCCTGACAATCCCAAGTGCCTTGACAGATAGATGCCATATATTGTTGTTGGTGTTTGTATCTGTTTATGTTTCCAACAAAAATATATGAAATCTTTTATATAGCCATAAAAAAGGAAAAGAAAAGTAAAATATGCATGAAATTCATTTCATTAAAACTATAAAAGGGTGATATTTATTACACTCTCTCAGAATTTTGTAGACCAACCCTCATAGGCGAAAATCTATTTTATAGTAAAAGAATCCTAGCTTTTGACAAAGCCAGGATTCAAAATATATTTAGAGGATATAAAATCTTACTCCTTCAAATCTACTCAGTTATTTAAAACTAGTTATATTACAACTAATTTGAAGGTGTGTTCTCAGTATTATTCCATTCACTAGTAGAACCTTCATTGTCAGTACCCCATCCATTCTCATCAACACTTGGAGATACTGTAATTTCTTCAGCACCAGATGGCAAAGTCAATGTATAAAGAATACTCTGACCAATTCCCCAACTACCACTTAGAACAACTTCTTTCGTACCAGTAAAGTATGTTTTACTATCCTTAGTCGTAGAGTATGCAACAAGGACCTTAACTGCAGCTACATTAGTGTTAGGCATCAATATCAACGCATTACCGTCTTTGGCTATTACAACAGTTCCTGTTCCTGTAACACTGGTTGGATTTGTAAATACATAAGAATACTCTGCTGCTCCTTTCAAATCACTCCAAGCTCCTGTACTACTAGAATAAGTATAAGTACCTTCATTGGCTACATTTGTCAATTTTATACCCGTTACTGAATATGTAAAACCAGCATCTTTACCCACTAATTTGAAATTAATCTGAGTTAGTATATGTTTAAATATCAAATTTACAGAACCCATGGAAGTTACACCAGTCTTACACTTATCAGCTACAGCTACAGCTAACAAATCTTCTTGTGTTGCCTCTGCTTGAACAGTATAAGAAAAACTAGGATACTTCCCTGTAGCATTCCAACTATCAGATCCAATATTAGCAGTAGTTGGAGAATATGCGAAAAAATGTATCTTTTCATTTAATGGCCAATAATAACCACCAGTCTTAAGTTTCCAAGTAGAATTTTCGTACTTTCCTTCATCATTAATAAATGCTTCTCCAAGGCTTGTTGCATCAGCTATATTCTTATCACCAGTGTTATAAGCATATAATTTATAACCATTATCTTGTAGAGTCTCAGTAACTGCTACTGTAGCCCTCGTGGCTTTTCCTACTACCGAAGTAAAATTAATCTCATTACTTTGTGCCGGATTCTCAAACTCTTCATTCTGTGAGCAGCTAGTAATCGTTGCAACTGCTGCAATTGCCAATAAAACCTTCTTCATAATCGTATTTTTTAAGTTTATAATATTGTTATATTTTGTTTATGCTCAAATTTAATTTACGGGTAAAATCACTTCTTCATCATCTCCCCAGCCATCAACATTTCCATCGAAACCACCATCTCCGCCACCACTAGAATCCGGTTTATCAACCTTCACCTCGTCCTCAACCGGTAACTCTATTTCTTTGAAAGGCTCATCACCGTCATCATCACCACCGCTGCCACCACTTTCCGAATTAGCAATCACCTCCGTTATATCAACTTCCATCTTTTGCACTTTATTATCTGTTTTGACAAATGCCAGCGTCAACTTTATTGCGTTACCTGCCCGGCTTATTACACCTTCCGATGTTCCAAAAACAGTAAAACTACCCGTCACTTCGCCTGCACTTCCTCTAGCTGCAAAATAGATGGGTGAATCACCTGCTTTTCCACATCCCAACCCCAAATCGTAGCAACTTGACATACCCTCTATACTTCCAACGATTGAAGAAACATATTCGAGTCCTTGTACCTTCAATTTAAAAGAATAGGTCTTTACCACTAATTTTGGTTTCCAGTTCAATTGAAGCTCCTCTTCACTGTTTTCTATCTTTAAGTCATCTATCCGCACAACATACAACGGATCAGGTCCCCAGACCAGTTGCTCCGTTCCTGCAATGCCTAACCCATTGCAATGTCCCGTAAAGGCTTCAATCGTCTCATAGGCTTCTTCTCCCCGGATTTGTACCGTTTCAGTATCATAGTTGTAAACCACTACCGAGTAACGTCCCGGCGGCACTTTTACTTTTCCTCCTTTTACTGAAAGGTAGGTATCAATCTTTCTGCCTTCCGCATTCTTCGGATAAAAGATCACCCGAACCCCTTCCGGCAATTTATTGGTAACACCGTTCCAATCCAGCGAAATTTCAACCCCACTTACGGGATAATCATCCAATATATCGCGACGGCTACATCCGGTTAGCATCAGCAATGAGGACAGAAGCACAAGAAGCATATCTCTTGTATCTCGCATAACGGTCCTACCTCCTTCTCTTTGTTATCAGCCATACCAGAGAAACTTTCGCCTTGGTAGGACCTATAAAATTGTAACGTCCACTATTTGCCCATATTATATCTCCTTCGTATGGAGTATATTTCTTATATTCCGTTGTCAAATATCCGATGCCGAGACTAAACTCAATCGAAAAGTGTCGTGCCAGTTGCCGTGCATATCCGTAAGTCACTCCCGCAGCTCCATAATATTTGCCCTGATAGCCATCGCTCTGCAACTGAAAGTCATAGATTCCGCCTTCGGCATAAAGCCCGACAAAATGACCAGTCAATCGCTTGTGTTTCCGCCGGTCACCCAGCCAGCAACGTCCTTCCACACCTCCCGAAAGAAGCTGATAGCAGAAATTATGCTTACTGTTCAGCCACCACGGACATTTGTATTCAGTATTCAAAGACCATCTCCTGCCCATCGGAATTTCCACCTCTATATTCGGTGCTAACGCCAAATCATACAGCAGGTTATTCTTCACCGCCAGTATCGTTTCATTTTTTGCCGGTCCCCCTGCCTCCGATATCGTTACCTCATAGACCTGTTTTTTCTTACTTTCTCCCACAGGCTTATCCGGTCGATGATTCGGAAGCGCCTCTTCCTGTTCTGAAACAAACAACCCGGAGGCAGAAGATACCGGCTCAAAACTCTCCCTATCTATTTCCGGAATTTCCCGGACGATTGTGATTACCGATCTCCTTAACTGAGGAAGCACATTGCGAAGCATATACTGGTATGCCATTCCCTTATTGAGTTTACGCAACAATTGCTTTCTCTTCCCAATATCATTCCGATGATAGTCCATCAACATCATTACCTCTTCACGTTCCGGAAAGTCCGAATCTTCTTCCACTACCTTACGAAATTCAGACCAATCTTCTCCTCCTGAGAAAAGTTGAATCTTTTTCATATCAACAGCCGGATAACGTTGTTGTAAGAACTCTCTCACCGAATTGTTTCTCCTGGCAGATAAAACAGTATTATAAACCGAATCACCATCGGGCGAAACAAAAGTAATGACATTGACCGCTGTGATATATCGGATATTCTCTTTATTGCCGAGCAAAGAATCCAACACGTTAATATACTGATTATTATTCTTATAACTAAGATCAACTGTAGTATCCTCTCTATCAAAATATACCACGACTTGTCTGGTCGTATCTTGCGTTACTGTGAAAGACGAAACCATCGCATATCCACTTTTCAATGAGGCAGAAAATGCCATGAAAATAGCTAATATATAGATTCCATACTTCATAGTTGTTCGTTTCTATGAACAAATATAGAAGTTAATATGCAAACAAAATCATACTTATGAAACAAAAAACAGGGCATGAAAGGTTATGTGAAACGATTGGAACGAATTTGCAAGTTTGAAGTTCAATAATCACGAAATTCCTAATAGACTAAGACGCCAACTACTGAAAAAATGCACAGAAAATCGAGGTTCATCGATCATCTGTGCATTTACTACTACTCTTATGAGACAAGCATCACACTAGAGATTTATACTGTAGAGTCCGGTACCGGTACCTCCTCTCCATCGTCTTTACCACCATCTCCGCCGGTAGCGGGCTTTCCACTGCCACCTCCATTCGTATAATCTGTTTCCAGTTCTGTATGGCGAGTGATGCTCATATCGACCAACCCGCTGACGAACAAATCTACCACTTTACGATGAACTCCGCAAAGGTGGCTTACCTTACCACACATCTTGGAAGAACTTACTCTGCCGGAACAAACCGACTTTGCTACATACTTTTCGTTTTTGTCCTTGTCAAAACCGAACACTCCTTTTGTTACTACATACTCTAAAGCCATAATTGTTAAGGTTTAAATGGTTAAAAAAATAAAGGTTATTTGTTTGCCATTCTCTTTGTCTCTGAATGACTCTGCAAAGATATCACAGGGTACAAAGCATCCAGTCCTCTCTTGTCTCCTTTGTGTCCCCTTTCAGTTGCTTTAGAGTGGTTGATATCTACAGATAGTACATTAATCTATAAAAAATTATACAAATTAATCTTTTTTCTTCATAAACGCGTTAATAATAAAAACGTTCGCGGTCATTTAAGCTGATCTTATATCCGCTATATAGAAGGTCTTTCGTGAATACCCTAAATATTCAGAGGTATCATATTGAAATCTAGACTATTTCTTTTTTTTATTCTTATTAATACTCAATTTTTGAATATCTTGTTCCAACTCTTTGATACTTTCCAAATGCTCCAATTGTTTTTGTACTACCTTATATTTGTCATACTCATCAGCTGCCTTTTGCAAAGCAAGCTTATGAGAAATAGATCCGGCATGCTCCAATATATTCTTGTCATTCATTGTAAGTACCTGCTTCAATTTCTCAATCCAATCCCGCATATACATCGGTTTGTGCTGCATCGCCTGAATCTCTGCATATGCAAGGAATTGCTCTACAATCAATTTCAAGAGTCCAATCTCCTCTTCATTCAGGTAGTTCTTTCCTATTTCCACATCAACTTTGCGAACTTTGTTGGGCAACGATGTCGATGTCAAACCCATCTGCGGCAATGCAGCATTTGCCCGATAATAAATTAGCTCCGCTGCAGTTTTGCCACTAACCGCCCAAAGGAGTTTATTTTGTACTTCTTTGTAAAAGGCAAGAGTCATTTCGTCAGACGGATCATAATCTATACTTGTGGCATAAATATCTTTAATCTGCTGATAAAAAACTCGCTCCGACAAACGAATCTCCCGGATTCTGTCTAACAACTCGCGGAAGTAATTCATGGATGAACCGCTCTTAAATCGCTCATCGTTCAGTGCAAATCCTTTGATGATATAATCCCTCAAACGCTGTGTTGCCCAAATACGGAACTGAGTACCCTGTATAGATTTTACCCTATAGCCAACTGAAATAATGACGTCCAAATTGTAATAATTTGTAGGTTTAGTAGAAAAATCGGAAATTCCGATTTTTCTCTTTGTCCCGTCTTCCACTAATTCTCCTTCGCTATATGCATTTAAAATATGCTCGTTTATAGTCGATCTGGATTTCCCAAACAGGGTCGCCATTTGATCAATCGTCAACCATACCGTCTCATCAGAAAATAGCACATCGACTTTTATTGTACCATCTTGAGACTGATATATAATAATTTCATTCTTTTGTTCCATGCTTACTTCCAAATATTAGAGTTGATATAAACATTTATATCAGCCCACACACCTCAATCAATATTTATTTTAGGACTATTAATTTTGTACCTAAGTATTAATAATCAGTTCAATATTAAAATCCTCTTATGTCAACTGATTTAACTTGATATTTCATGTAAAGATATTGATTATTCCCGAAAGCAGCACAATTATTAGCTAAAATTGATAGAGCAATTCTTACATTCGCCGTTATTACCATTCCAATAATTTCCTGTATAAAATGAATACTTCATTTTATGTACGATCTAATTACTAAATGAGAAGAAATATTCAGAGATATAGCCAGCCCTTTCAAGGACTCTCTTGAAAAATGCTGAATAGTTATGAACAATCGACGATTTGATTTATAATAAATTCTTTCACCGTTTATAATAAACGGTCTCTCGGTTTATTATAAACTCGTGCGATTGGTTTCAGACTTCTTTTCTTTGAATTTATGCAACAAAAAGGCTGAAAACTCCATAAAAGTTTGCAGCCCTTAGCTCATTTACGGGTTACTTACGCCCTAATCCTCATAAGGATCACCTAGATGTTTTATTATGATCTTATACTGTTTTGAAGTCAAAAACCGATGATTGTACGGCAAATAACCTGCCGGTATAAGCTCTTGATATTCCACATTCAGCCCCATTGTGTGCGATAACAGTGAAAATCCGTGAAAGAAATCAAAAGAGACCCAAATACAAGAAACTTAATTTGGAAGAAATGGCAAGAAGGCTTACATTTGTCATGTGATTTTTTTCATAGTATTAGATTTAAGGTTAACAAAGGTTGGAGCAAGGCGTTGCTCCTTTTTTTATGCCCCAACCTCATCCCTGTTCCTATTTCGGCTTACCACAAATATAAACTTTGCATTGATAAGGAGCCAGCTTTACAATCATACCATCCGCAGCATTTTCCGTAGAACGGCTATCGAGACTATATACCTGTTCCAAAGATAAACCTTCCACCGTTTTCGCGTTCAGTTCTATATTTTGCGGAGTATCCATCCGGTTGAAACAAGCGACAGCTTTACGACCATCAGCCAACGGTTTCACCCAAATATCATAATAATCCGCACGAATGCTGCGTTCTGCCTGCTTACCGAGCACATCCTGATTGATAGCAATCAAATCCTTGTCCAACAAAACCTGTAAAGTGCTATCATCCATGTTCCGTACATCATTTCCACAAAGCAAAGGAGAAGCCATCATACACCATAAGGCAAAATGAGACTTATATTGCTCCTGAGTACATCCTTTCGATTCCGAGCCGATGCTCATGCTCTTCCCGCCAATACCGACAACCAGCATATCCGGATCATTCCACCCGGAAGGTCCGGCATATTCATTCAAAGGAGCGTTGATTTCCAGAATATTCAGAATACCGCGCAGTCCACCCATCCGATTGGCCTCACGGTCCCATACATCTCCTATATCTCCCGAAACCCGCCACAAATGTCCTCCTACTTGCTTTGCCCATTTCCAAGGTTCACGCTGTCCCCACTCGCAAACAGAGAACACAATAGAACGACCGGTAGCACGCAAAGCCTTACCCATCTTAGCATATCGCTCCATAGCCTCCACCCTGCCGGCAGGAGCATTGCAATAATCATACTTCAACAAATCGACTCCCCAGGAAGCAAAATCTTTCGCATCCATTTCTTCGTACCCATAACTGCCACAAACACCGCCACAGGTTTTATCGGCTGCGTCAGAATAGATCCCGAGTTTAAAGCCCCGTTCATGCAGATAGTCAGCAACATATTTTATTCCACGAGGAAACTTCGCTTTATCAATCTGTATATGTCCGTCAGCCCCTCGCTCCGGCAGCTGCCAGAAGTCATCGATATTAATATAGGAATAACCCAGATCACGCATTCCGTTTGCCACCAGTGCATCCGCAGTCTGCAATACCAGTTCTTCCGTGAGATGTTGCCCGAAAGTATTCCAGCTGTTCCACCCCATAGGAGGAGTCAGCAGCAAATCGTCACCGATATGAATCTCGAGCTTTTGCGTACAGGTTCCCTGCGAATTCTTAGCTTTGAGAGTGACCATATATTCACCTTCCGAAGCGACTGTTCCTGTGATAATTCCTGTTTTCGAATCCAGTTTCAAGCCTTTCGGTAACTTCTCAGCACTCCATTCCATCGGTCGCTGGCCGGTAGTAGGAATATAAAACATGAAAGGAGTTGCCGTATAATTGGCTATCACCCGGGGAGGATGAATGCTCGGTGCTCCTTCAAAAAAAATTTGATTGATGTTTGTTTGAGGTTTATCTCCGGCAAACAAAGATACGTTTACTACAAAAAAAGCAAGAATAGATAAGATAAAGAAAGAATGTGTTTTGCTCATGGGGGTATTATTTTTTAATTAGGCTGCTAATATAACGAAAAAACAAACAATATCCAGACAATTAAGTCAGTAATTGATACATCCCTCCGGCCAATACCCGTACAACTCCTTTCATTTCAAGTTCAAAAAGAATAGCATTCATTTTATGAACGGGAATGTCAGTTTCCACCACCAGCGTGTTAATCTGCAGATTTCCGCGTTGTGCCAGAATATCAACGATTTGTTGTTCTTCTCCGGACAAATCGGGAAACAGGTCACGCTGTACATTGGCTGTTTTTTCCACGCAGGAAGCAGAACTCCAGCCCATTGTCTGCACAAAGTCTTCGGCAGATAAAAGCAGAGAAGCTTTATTGTCGCGGATCAGTTGATTGCATCCCTTGGAATATTCGTCAGTAACCCGACCGGGAAAAGCAAAACAGTCACGGTGATAACTCTCCGCAAGTTCGGCAGTAATCAGGGAACCGCCTTTTGCGGCAGATTCTATCACAATCGTAGCATCGCACATACCTGCTACAATGCGGTTTCGGCTAACAAAATTATGCTTGTCCGGTGTTGTGCCGACAAGAAACTCAGTCAGCAGACCACCTCTGTCGAGCATATCAACAGCCGTTTTACGATGGAGAGAGGGATAGATACGGTCTAATCCATGAGCCAATACGCCTACCGTAGCCAGTCCATTATCCAAAGCGCTCCGGTGGGCATTGATATCAATGCCATAGGCAAGACCGCTGATCACTAACACATCAGGACATAACGCTTTCAAGTCACGAAGGAAAGTAGTGCAAAGTTGCGTTCCATAATCGGTAGCGTGGCGGGTACCCACCATATTTAGAATATGGAGAGCATTCAAATCCGCATTTCCCTTGAAGAAAAGCACGACAGGAGCATCCTCACACTCCCGCAAACGGGAAGGATAAGCTTCATCATAATAAGTCAGGCATTGAATGCGGTTCTTCTGCAGAAATCCGAGTTCCTGCTCTGCACGGGCAATGAGTGACGGACAATCCAGTGCGGCAGATATCCGTTCGTTAACTCCGGGAATACGTTCGGAAAGCTCTTTCCGGTAGCGGAAGACATCAGTGGCACTTTTCATGCCCTCTACCAGACGCTTCGCTCCAATGTGCCCGATACCGGGCACCATGGTCAGAGCGATGCTATAAATCTGTTCTTCTTCGTTATCGGTCATTTCAGGTATGGAGCAAAGACGTTGTCGAATAATTCGCTGCTACTCAAACGTCCGTTTACCACACATACCGTTTCAACAGTGGATTTCACTACTACTTTTTGATCACTTTTGCGGAAGATATCCTGATAGAATACATACTTGATACCCTCTTTTTTCATATATAGCTTGGAGACAAATTCATCTCCACTCTTCAACGGAGTCTTGAAAGCCATATTGATGCGCGCCACTACCGGATCGACTCCCTGCTCATGAAGCGCTGCAAAGCTAATCCCTACCGAGGTCAGAAACTCATGGCGGGTATGCTCCAGATAATGTTGATAATTGGCATTGTTGACAATACCTTGCAGGTCGCATTCATAATCGCGTACCTTCATCTCCAGCTCGTAAATGTACTGACTCATCTGTTTATCCTCTTTTCTGTTCTACATCAAGTCCTTTGAACTTCTTCAGTTCTTCGGTAGATACCAATTTATATAATTTGTCGCTGGGACGTATCTTGTCTGATTTCATCGAGAAGCGCTGTCCCTTCTTGACTGTTTCTACCGGTTTCAGATCGACGCGGGCTTCGTCCAGCGTCATGAAGACTGCACCGGTGGTTGGTCCCGTAATCAGCAATTTATCGCCTACACTGACTTCGGACGCCTCCACCAGAAATTCGGAAACGCCGATATTGGAGAAGTATTTGATACCTTTACCCACATAGATTTTACGCTCCGTAGCTGCCGAACCGTAATTCCGTGTCCATTCGCCAAGTCGTTGTCCGAGGTAATAGCCATCCCAGAATCCACGGTTGAAAACAGCTTTCAGACGTTCGTCCCAAGCTGCGATTTTTTCGTCTGTAAAGGTATCGTCCAAATAAGACTGAATCGCCTCTTTATAACATTCTACCACTGTACGCACATACTCAGGGCCACGGGCACGACCTTCGATTTTGAATACACGCACACCTGCATCCATCATCTTATTCATAAAATGAATAGTCTTCAGGTCTTTCGGCGACATGATATATTCGTTGTCGATATCCAGTTCCACATCTGTCTCCTTATCACGAACGGTATAAGAACGACGGCATACTTGCATACAAGCCCCCCGGTTGGCGGAGTGATTCATTTCATGCAAAGAGAGGTAGCACTTTCCGGAGACTGCCATACACAGAGCACCGTGACAGAACATCTCAATACGAATCTGTTCACCACTCGGTCCACAGATATTTTCTTCCCGGATCTGACGATAAATCTCTGCAACCTGCTCCAGATTCAGTTCGCGTGCAAGCACCACAACATCGGCAAACTGGGCATAAAATTTCAAGGCTTCCGCATTCGATATATTAAGCTGAGTAGACAAATGCACTTCCTGCCCGATCCGGCGGGCATAATTCATCACTGCCACGTCAGCAGCAATCACTGCAGATATTCCGGCTGCTTTGGCCGCATCGACAATAGTACGCATCAAAGGAATATCCTTATCATAGATAATCGTATTGACTGTCAGATAGCTTTTCATCCCGTGTTCGTCGCACGTCCGGGCTATCTCACGCAAATCATCAACGGTAAACGTATTGGCAGAACGGGCACGCATGTTAAGGTTTTCTATACCAAAATAGATAGAATCGGCTCCAGCCTGAATGGCTGCCGCAAGAGATTCGCGCGAACCGACAGGCGCCATTATTTCAAAGTCTTTTATATTCATTTTACTGTTCGATAATCATTAAAATGTGATAGGAGTATGCAAAGGTACGAATTAATCCGCATCCGTGAAACTTACCTCAACAAATAGTTCTTTCAGTTTTTATCCGTACCTTTGCACGGCAAAAAAGAAGTATCAATTATGAAGATAAACCATATAGACCTGGGAGAACATCCTATACTACTCGCCCCCATGGAGGACGTGACAGACCCGGCTTTCCGCCTGATGTGCAAAAAGTTCGGTGCCGACATGGTATATACTGAATTTGTATCGAGTGATGCATTGATACGTGCCGTCAACAAGGCCGCGCAGAAGTTGAGCATCAGTGACGAAGAGCGTCCTGTTGCCATTCAGATTTATGGGAAGGATACGGAAACAATGGTGGAAGCCGCCAAAATAGTGGAACAGGCACAGCCTGATATTCTCGATATCAACTTCGGTTGCCCGGTGAAAAGAGTAGCGGGAAAAGGTGCCGGAGCAGGAATGTTACAGAATATTCCGAAGATGCTGGAGATTACCCGTGCGGTAGTAGATGCCGTGAAAATACCGGTAACTGTAAAAACTCGTCTGGGATGGGATGCCAATAATAAAATCATTGTAGATTTGGCAGAACAATTGCAGGATTGCGGTATTGCCGCATTGACTATCCACGGTAGGACCCGTGCGCAAATGTACACCGGAGAAGCAGACTGGACACTGATAGGGGAAGTAAAAAACAATCCCCGCATGCATATTCCTATCATCGGCAACGGAGATGTGACTACGCCTCAACGCTGTAAGGAGTGTTTCGACCGTTATGGAGTAGACGCTGTCATGATCGGTCGTGCAAGCTTCGGACGCCCCTGGATATTCAAGGAAGTGAAGCATTATCTGGAAACAGGAGAAGCGCTTCCCCCACTCAGTTTTGAATGGTGCATGGAGGTATTACGACAGGAGGTAGTAGACAGTGTGAATCTGCTTGACGAACGTAGAGGTATTCTGCATGTACGCCGTCATCTGGCTGCCAGTCCGTTGTTCAAAGGCATTCCTAATTTTCGTAATACCCGTATCGCTATGCTTCGGGCGGAAACAAAGGAAGAATTGTTCCGGATATTTGATGAGATAACTGCCAATCTAGCATCTGTAGATCGATGATATACCAGATTGGTTTACTTAAACATCGGCTGCGCAAACCACTTCTTGAACATCCACGTTGCTACAACATATAAAACGAACGCTGAGAAGAAGCCTACAATAGCGTCAATAACATAATGCGCCTGAATATACACGGTAGCACCACAAAGTAGCATATAGAAAGGAATCAGGCAGGCAAAGAGCTTTTTGCTGCCACGCCACGCCATAATCATCAAGATAGTGGAAATGCCGACATGAGAACTGGGGAATGCAGCAGTAGGCCGTTCGCCTACCTGCTGCGAACCCTCTACCAGATTATAGAAGAACCCATGCTGATAGCCGGGACCGGGCAATAGTTCCTGATGATGATTGAAATAATCGCCAATAGCCGGGAAGATACCTTTCGACACATTATCGAACCCGATAGCCGGAAAATAGAATTGCGGTCCCGCCACCGGAACAAAGATATAAATGAGATAATAAATAAAGAAAGAAGTTACCAGTACAAATGACATCTTCTCAAACCATTCAAACTTATAGATAAAGTAGAATAACGTCACAATCAGCATCATCGGATAATAGAAGAAATATCCCAAATTGAATGCTTCGCTGACTATCAGATGCGGAAATGTGTGGCAGAACCAGATAGCAGGCTGCCCATTGAAGATAAATTGTTCGGCAACAGCAAATACATGATCAAGATTGGGGAAGAACCGGTTAAACTCAAACGTATCGGGATACCAGTACGAAAGCAGGCTCATCTGAATGACAACCCGCACAAATGCCGAGAACTTACAAGGTGCCAGCCGATAAAGATACATCAACAGGAAAGTCATTGCAGCAATCATCGCCCTATCCAGCAACATGTGCCATGGATGATCCATTCGCTGAAACAGGAACAGTATCAAGATGGAGGTCAACAGATTATAAATCAATGTAATCTTCTCCACAGCAAACAACCCCTTCCGGGTTTCCACTCGCTTAAATAAGTCTAAAGCCATCCTTCGTTTTTATACCAGGCAATCGTTTCACGAACTCCCTTCTCCAGATCATATTCGGGAGCATACCCTAACTCTGTCATTGCAGGGGTTATATCACATTGCCAGTTACGTTGTTTCATTATTTTATACTTGTCAGAATTCAGCGTACTGCTCTTCCCGGAACGCGTAGCAATAAATTCAGCGAGCAAAGATATAACTTTTAGCACAATTAATGGACATTTCATATGAATAACAAACGGATTGCCCAGTTCTTTTTGTATTAAGTCCGAAAATGTGCGGCTTTTATATACGTTTCCATCCGACAGGAAATACGCTTTTCTCGCTACTCTTTTCTCTATTCCAAGGAAGATGGCCTGCACAATATCCTTTACATAAATAAAAGTCAGATCCTGTCTCCGGAAACCCACCGAGAAGTCCACATGCTGACGGATGGACTTTGCCATCAGGAAATAATCCATTTCACGGGGACCGTAAACTCCTGTAGGACGATAAATGACATAAGGGAAACCGGGAATGCTCTGTATATAAAGTTCGGCTTTGAGTTTACTAAATCCATAAGCCGTATTAGGCATCGGAGAATCATCTGCCGAAATGGGCGAGTAATCTTTTTCATGCACCGGTCCGAATACGCTCAATGTGCTGATATAGATAAACTGCTTCGGAACCATATTGAGTGCCTTCAACGTATCAACAAAATATTTAGTCTGAAGATAATTTACATAATCAAATGTTTTCTTGTCCGAACACTTGGTGACTCCCGCACAATGAATAATGTAATCAAATTTGTTATACGTCCCTTTATGCCCGGAGAGTTGGGCACGCAATTCGTTGGGATGAGCAAAGTCCAGTTCCAGAAAATGAATCTTCCGGTTCTTCAAATACTGCTTGCTGCTGCTAGAACGGATTCCCGCCCACACACCAAACTTTCGTTTCAGTGCCTCTTCGACAATAAAACTTCCAATGAATCCACTTGCACCTGTAATTAGAATACTCTCCATTAATATAGTCCTAATATATAAGAAAAGAATGACGCTACAAAGATACAATAAATATAAAACAAAAGCCATTTTGCTTTTCTCAATTATTATTTGTTTATTTGCAACGCAATTTATTTACTATTCAACACTTTAAAGCACGTGGAAGACAAAGCAGATTTCGACTATCTTTTTAAAGAGTACTACCCCCAACTTTATTATTATGCATTCCATCTGATCAATAATATGGAGGCTAGTAAAGATATCGCAAGTGATGCTTTCGAATTTATTTGGACTAACTATGCCAAGATTGATAAAACCACAGCCAAATCTTATCTCTATGTTTACGTCCGTAACAAATGCATCGATTACTTGCGTCATCAGAACGTACACGAACAATATGTTCAATTATATATAAAACTGACCGAATCATACACAGAAACAGAATACAAAGAATATGACGAAAGGATGATGCGCATCCACAAAGCTATTTCAACGCTTACTGCCCACACCCGGCATATCCTTGAAGAATGTTATGTACGAAGAAAAAAATATCAGGAAGTGGCTGATGAACTGAATATAAGCGTAAGCGCTGTCCGAAAACACATTGTAAAAGCACTCTCTGTACTCCGTAAAGAGTTTGCTAAAAAAGAATAAAGAGGGTATCTAACTATCTTAAACAAACGTATTAAAATAAGTAATAGAAATAAAAACAACCAAGAACTGAAAAGTTATTTATGGATAAGGACAAAGGTTACAACGATATAAATGATTCCATCAAAAAAGCATTAGATATCATGGAATCCCCCTCAGAGCTCAATGAGAAAGAAACGTCCGGCGCTCTTGAAGATGATGAATGCCTGCAAACATGCCGTGACATCATGGATATGAATGTAGCGTTACAACAACAGCAAACTCCCGGATCGATAGACGTAGAAGCTGAATTAGTTCGTTTCAAAGCGAAACACACTAAGCGAAAACCTTTTGCCGGACTGAAACTCGCCATCAGTCTGGTCTCAGCGGCGGCTATCCTCACAGGTCTTGTATTCATCATATCCAATACTCTGGATATATTCCCGACTCCTGACCCAATCACCGTCTTTACAGCAGATAATACTCCCCAAGAAATTACCCTGCAAGCTGAAGACGGAGAGAAAATGATATTAGGTGAATCACAAAAAGATCCGAAAGTAGCTGCCAAAACCAAAGAATATCTGGATTACAGCCGTACTAAAAAGACAGTAGCCAATGTCCCTAATGCACAAAATACGATTCAAACTCATACACTGACCATCCCCAGAGGGCAGAACTTTAAAGTGATCCTTTGTGACGGAACAGAAGTATGGCTCAATGCAAATACCCGATTAATTTATCCCACGGCATTTGTAGAAAAAGAACGTACCGTATATCTGGAAGGTGAAGCATACTTCAAAGTAACCCCTAATAAACAGCAACCATTTATTGTAAAGACTCCAAGTATACAAACACGTGTACTAGGTACAGAATTCAATATACGCAGCTACAACCCGGAAGACTCTCACGTAGTACTTATCAATGGAAAGGTAGAAGTCAGTAACACCCAAGGGGGCGCCTACACTGCCATTACTCCGGGAGAAGATGCACATCTGCAAGCTGACGGCAATTTTATCCTGACGGAAGTAGATTTGGACTCTTACATTTACTGGAAAGACGGCTACTTCTACTTTGACGATGTCACTCTTCGGGAAATTATGCAAAATCTCGGACGCTGGTACAATGTAAGTATAGAATTCCGCAATAAAGAAGCTATGAACTACAAAATGCACTTTGTAGCTGATCGCCGGCTTGGGCTTGAACACACCATTCAATTACTTAATCGGATGAAAAAAGTAACCGTAACTTTAAACGGCAATACTCTTACTATCGATTAGTATTTTCATACAAAAAGTATACAAAAGCACAAAGAAAACAACAAAATATTATCTTTTAAAGAAAATAATTCGCAAAAGGGGTGTCTTAAATTTCCTTTCATACGCACTATTAATATAAAACAAGTTCAAAATAGTGTTATTTAAAATCAAACGTATGAAAAGAAACTGGTATTTATTTATCGTGTGCCTCCTATGCGTATGCTTACTGCCACGACCGGCAGAAGCTCAGACACAAAACGAAAAGAAAATCACGTTGGAATTCAACAATGAACGCTTGCCTTCTGTGTTGAAACGTCTGGAGAAAGTATCAGGATACAAAATCCTGTTTACGTATGATGATGTCAAGAAATTCACAGTCTCGGGGTCCGTAAAAGACAAGAGCATAAAGCAAGCACTAGACATCATACTCATCGACAAGCCATTAGAATACCATATAGATGGCCAGTTTATCACAATCACTCCTACCGGCCCATCCAAACAGGCTAAAATATTCGATGTTAACGGAGTAGTCATATCCGGAGATGACGGGCAACCGCTCATCGGAGCCACCGTACAGATTAAAGGCAGCAAATCCGGAGTACTGACAGACCTGAATGGTAAATTCTTTATCGAGAAAGTAGCCAGCAACTCTATTTTACAGTTCTCTTATATTGGCATGCATCCACAGGAGCTAACTGCCACTCCAACGATGAGTGTTACACTAAATACCGATGTGCAAACGCTGTCGGAAGTCGTAGTCACAGGTATGCAGAAAATGGATAAACGATTGTTTACCGGTGCTACTGCACAGCTATCCGCTGAAGAAGTAAAACTCGACGGTATGCCCGAAATCAGTCGTGCGCTGGAAGGACGTGCCGCCGGTGTATCAGTTCAAAATGTATCGGGAACATTTGGTACTGCTCCTAAAATCCGGGTTCGTGGTGCTACCTCTATATATGGTAGTTCCAAACCTCTGTGGGTGGTGGATGGAGTTATTATGGAAGACGCAATTGAAGTCGGTGCAGACGATCTCTCTTCGGGAGACGCAGAAACATTGATCAGTTCTGCTATTGCCGGTCTGAATGCGGACGACATTGAAAGCTTTCAGATATTGAAAGATGGCTCTGCAACTTCTATTTATGGAGCACGTGCTATGGCAGGTGTAATTGTCGTTACCACCAAAAAAGGAAAAGCCGGTATTAACAAGATTAGTTATACAGGTGAATTTACCACTCGTATGATCCCCACCTATAACGAATTCAACATTATGAATTCACAGGAGCAAATGGGAGTTTATAAAGAAATGGAACAAAAAGGATGGTTAAATTACAGTGACATCTATCGCGCTGCCAATAGTGGTGTATATGGTCGTATGTATAAGCTTATCAATACTTTCGACCCTGTCACCGGACAATATGCCATATCCAGTACTGAAGAAATGAACGCTTATCTACGCGAAGCAGAAATGAGAAATACCGATTGGTTTGATGCTTTATTCTCTAATAATATTTCACAGAACCACTCGGTCAGCATTACTTCCGGAACTGAAAAGTCTTCTTTCTATGCATCATTGAGTGCAATGCTCGATCCGGGATGGTACAAACAAAGTGAAGTGAAACGCTATACAGCAAATGTAAACACAACTTATAACGTACTCAAAAATCTATCCGTCAACCTGATTTCAAGCGCATCCTACCGTAAGCAAAAAGCACCCGGAACCATTAGCTCTACCGTCAACGCCGCAAATGGAGAAGTCAGTCGCAGTTTTGATATCAACCCATATTCTTATGCCATCAACACTTCTCGAGCAATGGACCCGAACGCTTATTATACTTCCAATTATGCTCCATTCAATATTTTACATGAACTAGACAATAACTACATTGAACTGAATGTAGTAGATGTGAAATTTCAGGGAGAGATAAAATGGAAAGCCCTTCCCGAACTGGAGTTTAGCGCATTAGGATCATTAAAATATCAGGCCAGTTCTCAAGAGCACAATATCCTGGATAACTCTAATCAGGCAACAGCATATCGCACAGGTATGGATGACGCAACCATTCGTAACAACAATGGGCTGCTTTACAGCGATCCGGATGATATTTACTCATTACCTATCAGCATTCTGCCACGAGGAGGCATCTATCAACGTAAAGATTACAAAATGTTAGGATTGGATTTCCGTGCGACCGCTTCATGGAATCATTTATTTGCCGAGAAGCATATCACCAATGCTTTCGGAGGAATGGAAGTCAATGATCTCCGCCGTTCATACACCATGTTCAATGGTTGGGGGATGCAATACTCAATGGGTGAAACTCCATCCTATGTATATCAGTTTTTCAAGAAAGGATTGGAAGCAGACGATAAATATTATGCGCTGGAACACAGTTTGGCACGCAGTGTGGCCACATTTGCCAACGTGACCTATTCGTACGACGGGCGTTATACCATGAACGGGACATTCCGTTATGAAGGAACCAACCGCATGGGCAGAAGTCACTCTGCACGTTGGCTCCCCACCTGGAACCTGTCAGGAGCATGGAATGCTCATGAAGAAAACTTTTTCAAAAAGCTGGAACCAACTCTTTCACACCTCACTCTGAAAGTTTCTTATTCACTGACAGCCGACCGCGGTCCCGCCAATGTAACAAACTCACAGGCTATTTTCAGAGCTTATTCTCCCTACCGCCCTTTTACAGATATCCAAGAACCGGGAATCTTTATGGCAGACAGTGAGAACAGCGAACTGACCTATGAAAAGAAACATGAATTGAATATCGGTGGGGATATTGGTTTCCTTGATAACCGGATCAATCTGGCACTCGATTGGTATAAACGTAACAATTATGACCTCATCGGAGCGGCAATCACCCCGGGAGTTGGCGGAGGAGGAACTTATACGTATGCTAATGTAGCTTCAATGGAAAGTCACGGTATCGAGTTCACTCTTTCTACACAGAATATAAAGAAAAAGAACTTCAGCTGGAGCACAGACTTTATCTTCTCACATACCAAAAATAAAGTTACCGACCTTAAATCACTGGCAAATGTGATGGATTTAATTTCCGGTAACGGATTTGCCCGTGAAGGCTATCCGGTTCGTGGTTTGTTCTCTATCCCATTTGTAGGCCTGGACAAGAATGGTCTTCCCCTATTCGATATCAATGGTAAAATTACAAGCACAGAGATTGAATTCCAGGCACGTGACAATATCGATTATCTGAAATATGAAGGACCGACAGACCCGACTATCACCGGTAGTCTTGGAAACGTCTTCACATATAAAGGCTTCAAGCTAAATGTTTTCCTTACTTATTCATTCGGCAATGTAGTCCGTCTGGACCCGGTATTCAAAGCCAGCTACTCCGACCTGACAGCTATGCCGCGTGAATTTAAGAACCGATGGACACTACCCGGCGATGAAAGCCAAACAGATATTCCGGCAATAATCAGCTATCCGCAGTATAGCCATAATCTGAATCTGTCTTATGCCTACAATGCTTATAATTACTCAACGGCCCGCATCGCGAAGGGAGACTTCATCCGAATGAAAGAAATATCACTCGCCTATGAGTTTCCACGCACTTGGTTGAACCCGTTAAAGATATCCAACTTATCACTCAAATTACAAGCTACTAACCTCTTCCTGCTTTATGCAGATAAGAAATTGAACGGACAAGACCCGGAGTTCTTTAACACCGGAGGCGTAGCCTCTCCGGTACCCCGTCAGTTTACTTTGACATTGAGATTAGGATTATAAATTAACTAATAAGTTTATAAATAAAATTAGATATGAGAAAAAATATAATACATATAGGACTGATATTGCTACTAGCTCCATGCTATACAGCTTGCAGCAGTTTTCTGGATGAACTTCCGGACAACCGGACAGAGTTGGATACCGAACAAAGTATCGCCAATATCCTGGTATCTGCCTATCCGCAAAGTACAAATTGCGAAATAGGGGAATTATACAGCGATAACACAGACGAGAATAGTCGTGCATATGGTTACTGGCAAAAGGTAGAAGAGGACTTGTACAACTGGAAAGATACCTACGAAGAAGGACAAGATACTCCACAAGCCTTATGGGATGCCTGCTATGCGGCAATCGCCTCATCCAACCATGCACTGCAAGGAATCAAGAACCTGGGAAATCCGACATCGTTAAATCCCCAGAAAGGGGAAGCTCTGGTATGCCGTGCCTATGCTCATTTTATGCTGGCAACTACATTTTGCCAAGCATATAACAGTAATACAGCCGAACAGGAATTAGGCATTCCCTACATGGAAACACTTCAGACTACTGTAGCCCCCCATTACGAACGTGGTACGCTCGCCAGTGTATATCGAAAAATTGCAGCTGATCTAGAAGAAGGCATCCCTCTAATTAACGATGATGCCTATTCTATTCCCAAATATCATTTCAACAAGAAAGCGGCATATGCTTTTGCCGCACGTTTCTACCTCTATTATATGCAACCGGATTTCTCTAATTGCAAAAAAGTAGTAGAATACGCTAATCTTGTATTAGGAGCAAATGCCGATGAAGTACTGCGGGACTGGAAATATCTCGGGACCCTCAGCCCCAATGGAGACGTCCAGCCTAATGCTTATATCGATGCAAGTGAGCCCGCCAACCTACTCCTTCTCAGTACCAGCTCTACGCTTGGCGGAGTAATAGATGCCGGTTACGGACTCTGCATGCGCTACTCACACAATGCTGTAACCGGGCTGGAAGATTGTTATTCAACCGGACTATGGGGTGCCTACACCAGATTCCGCCAACAACCATTTGAACCTTCGCGATCACCTAAAATCTCTTTCCGCCGGATCACTCTAATGGCAAAAATAGCCGTATCAGGCGGTGGGTTTTATCCTTACGCCATGGTTCCTGCATTCACTACTGATGAAACTCTGATCACTCGTGCAGAAGCATACACCTATCTGAAACAATATGATAAAGCTGCCGCCGACATCACTTCCTGGCAGAAGTCCTTTACTACCCATACGCAAACGATAACTCCGGAAATGGTTGACCAGTTTTACGGAAGTATGAAATACTATAATCTTAATGAAGGAGTTATCACTCCTAAAAAGACCTTGTCTCCGGACTTTACGCTTGAACCCGGCAGACAGACTAACTTCATTCATTGTATCCTGCATCTGCGCAGAATCACCACACTGGGAGAAGGCCTACGCTGGCAAGATATAAGACGATACGGCATTACTGTACAACGCCGTTACTTTGAAAACGAAGAATTAATGGACATTACTGATACCATGGACAAAAACGACTTGCGCAGGGTCGTCCAGATTCCGGCAAATGTAATAGCAGCAGGTATAGAAGCAAATCCAAGATAAAAAGAGAAAGGAGAAAAGAATATGAAACAATACATCTTATTATACGCATTATTCATCGCCACAGCAATCTGCTTGGGCGCATGTAACAATGATGAGGATATCGATACTGCAAACAGCATCTTCCCGATGGAAGAAACTACCGGCAATGCATTCGATCATTGGTTATTCAGAAATTACATGAATACCTACAACGTCACCTTCAAATACCGTATGGAAGATATCGAAAGCGATCAATCCAAGAATTTGATCCCTGCCGATTATAATAAGTCGGTGGTATTAGCCAAAATTGTAAAGCATGTCTGAATGGAAGCATATGATGAGCTGTGCGGCATTAACTTCCTGCGGGTTTACATTCCCAAAACGATACATCTGATAGGTTCTCCGGCTTACGATAAAAGCGGGACAATGGTACTTGGAACAGCAGAAGGGGGAATGAAAATTACCCTTTACAATGTAAATAGCCTGAATGTGGAAAACATTAATATAGAACAATTAAACAAATTCTATTTCAAAACAATGCATCATGAGTTCGCTCATATTCTGCATCAGACAAAAAATTACGATCCTGCCTTCGACCGCATCACCGAAAATGCATATATCGGAAGCAACTGGTATGTGTATACCGATCCGGAAACCGGAAAACAAAGTTCACGCACCGACCAGCAAGCCTGGCAAGCAGGTTTTGTCAGCCCCTATGCAATGAGCGAGGCCCGAGAAGATTTTGTTGAAAACATCGCTATATATGTCACCCACGATGAGTATTATTGGAAATCCATGTTAGCTGCCGCAGGAGAAAGCGGTGAAGCAATAATCAACAAAAAATTCAATATTGTCTATAATTATATGAGAGATACCTGGGGAATAGATTTAGATGATCTGCGTTCTGTCGTACTACGGCGTCAGGATGAAATTTATTCTTTAGATCTGAACACTATCGATATTGAAGACGACATCAACTCTACCAACAACTAAAAAGACACTGATTATGAAGCAAAAAATATTAACCTACTTTATATTGGTTACAGCCTGCATCGGTCTTCATTCCTGTTTATTTCAACAGGATGATTATTTCGATAAGTCCTCTGCCGAACGTGCCGCTGCAGATGTTATTAAATGTAGCGAACTATTAAAAAGCTCTCCAAACGGTTGGCTGCTGGAATATTATATTGGCTCCGGCTATGCTATGGGAGGTATCACTCTCCTTTGTAAGTTTGATGACAAAAAAGTGACGATGGCTTCTACACTAAGTACCCCTAATGTACCATCAGGAGTTTTTATAGAATCTCTCTATCAGGTGGTTTCCGAACAATCCACCATGCTCACATTTGACAGCTATAATGAGCTGATTCATGCTTTTGCAGCTCCGGCAGGCAGTGGAAACGATGCAAATGCCAACATGGGGGGAGACTATGAGTTTATTATCATGGATGCTTCGGATAACCAGATCACTCTACTAGGAAAGAAATATGGTAATACAATGACCATGACACGAATGCCGGTAACAACTAAATGGAAAGAGTATATCAGGGGAGTGAATGAAATAGAAGAGAATGCTTATTTATATCAATTCGATATAATGGCAGGAGGAGAAAAAATCGGTTATTTAAAACGTGATAACTATACGCTGTCATTTAGTGGAAAAACAGAGACCTCTTCCACAACGATCCCCTTTGTCTTTACTCCCAACGGACTTCACTTCCGCGAACCTGTTATTATCAATGGCAAAAAAATGCAATATTTTGCCTGGGACAATGCGTTCATGACATTCACTTGTACGGATGAAAGTGCTCAAGGAGTAAAATTAGTATCCCTTTATCCGGAAGGTTATCTTTATTATCATGATCTTCTTGGTAGTTACAAGTTCAAATGTAAAGCATTGACACAGCCGGAAAGTGGTAAAGAGCAGACGTTCGAAAGTAAAGAGTTCGACATCACCATTTCACAAAATGTAGAGAACAAAAGCTTTAACTTATCAGGTCTCAATGTACCTATCAGCATCACCTATGACCGTTCCAGTGGCAAGATGATTATACCGGTTCAGGCATTAGGCTCAATAAACGGCTATTACGGTGCATTGTCATTTGGCAACGGCATGTCGTACATTCCTTATTTCATGAGTACGGAAACAGGCTATTACTTCTCTGTGGTAAGCAAGACAGAAAGCACTTCTCCACTAACAATAAGTTTCAAAGACGAAGGAACTTTTAGCCAGTTGACCGGAGCGGAACCTACTGCACTTGTATTCCAAGGTTATACTTCACCCGCATATAGCCAAAGTACTCTTGGCGGATGGGTAGGCTGGTATGACGACTATACAATTGAAAAGCAATAATAACCTGAATGCTGAACATTTTAAAAAGTATCAAGAATGAAAAAGTTACTAAATATATTCATACTGACGTTATGTATGTTGATTGCAGGATGCGACAATGATGACTCAAGCGTATCCGTATTGAAGGTCATCCAATCAGACGTAACGTTCAAAGCCGCCGGTGGAACAGGTTCTATCCGCATAGAAGCAACCGGTGACGTGACGGCAGTTGCAGACGCAGACTGGTGTACAATAAAAGAAACAAGCCATGAGATGGTTACATTTGACGTAAAGGAGAATTACGACTTTCCGGGACGATCTGCACAAATTATCATTCGTAATGAAGCAAATACACAGAGAGTAACCGTTACACAGCAAGGCGCCATCATCATTTATAACGAAAATGATTTGCAACAGGCTACAGGAAACGAAAAGAGTTCGTTGATTATTGCGCTGAAAGGTTCATTTCCATTTAAAGTAAACATTCCCGAAGATGCCAAAGAATGGTTATCTTACGAATTAGTAGATGAGGGTATCCAATTTAACTTCGAGAAAAACACCACCAATACTGTACGCGGAACATCTGTAGAAATTACAAATGGGGTACGTACTGCCGTATATGTGCTTATGCAATATGATGCCGAAAACTTACTGGGAAGCTGGGTAGCTAGTTTCAATCGTATCTGGCAAAAAGATTCGGCTACAGGTAAAGGTCCGGCCAGTATAAAAGAAAGCGAAGAGAATGGAACTTATGTTATTTCTCTTCCTAATTCCAGCCTCTTCCCGATGACTCTGGAAGCAACCTATACCGACCATGGTTTCAAGATTGCATCCGGACAATACCAAGGAGAAACAAAGGTAGAAAATGAAGACGGTACAATGACAACTACGTTATATATTTATTCGGGAATAGCCTCCGGTTATTATAGTTATTGGTTTCCTGAGCAAAGCGTCAACCTTGCTCCGACTATGATAAACGGAGAAATTGTATTGACTTTACAAGATAATGGAAGTGCCGAAGGAGATACTATTGCCGACTTACTGCTAGGATTCTTCCTGGAAAAAGACAATATATCACAAAATACTTTTGTGCCATCCCTTACCATGGACATTTACAATCTTAAATTATTCAGATAATTAGTTCATATTACCCAGATACATTAAAATATCAATTATATGAAAACAATATTCTATTGGGTTATTCTTAGTATCATATGCGGTTTCACACTTACTATCGCATCATGCTCAGACGATGATGACGTAACTTCGTTATCAGCCCCAGGAGATATCAAATACAGCGATATATCCAGCAACTCATTTAAAGTAACATGGACAGCTGATCCCAATGCTACAAGTTACATTGTAAAAATCAAAGACGAATGGAGAGAATTGACAGACAAAACTCAGACCGTATCCGAACCCAGCGCTACTTTCACCGGATTGGAATCAGAAAATAAATATTGGGTAGCAGTCTGTTCAACAACAGCAAATGCTTCCTCAGCCTCTCCTTTCAGCAAATGGATAGCCGTCAAAATGCCGGAAGGTTCTGTTGCCAGAACTTTTGCCTCCGGTGAGGGAACCGAACAATATCCATTTATCATCAAAACTGCAGGACAGTTAAAACTGATGGCTTATCTAGTTAACAAAACCAATGAAATTAAAAACACTCAGGCAATACTTGCTACAGATCAGGATGAGATTGAAATAGAAATGGACCCAACTATTGACTATACAAAAGCTTATTATGAACTGGGAAACGATATCGATATGAGTGGAGTAAACGACTGGACTCCGATAGGTACAGGACTTGACAACGAAAACATTGCTATGCCCGAAAAGAATATGTTCAGTGGTAGTTTTGATGGAAAAAACCATACTATACACAACTTTACCATCAATTACTCCAGCAATAATACAAGTGCCATGTGTGGTTTATTCGGTTTGTCCAAATCCGGTTGCACCATCTCTAACTTAAACGTAGAAGGGGATATCACAGCTGTGCATACAGGAACCCAAGAAACAGCCAATTATTTAGTTATAGGAGGCATATTGGCTTACGGTTATCAGGCAGTCATTACTAATTGTACCTTTAAAGGTAGTATCCGTGCTTCATTCACCACCGATACAGACGGCACATCCATCGTTGGAGGGATATGCGGTACGATACTAGGTACAATCAATCAATGTACGGTGAATATTCCAGCTTCGTCGGAATTTATAGTCAACGGGGCCACTCCTCAAGTAGGTGCCATTGCCGGATATGGAAACAGCGGTTATATTACGTATTGTAAGGCAGTAGTTGACGGTTCGATCCTGGCAGAATCTAAACCAATTGATGACTCACGTGAATATGGAAGTGCAAGAGCACATGCCGGAGGTATATGTGGTGCTTCAAGCGGCTCAAGCATAGGTGCCTGCGATGTCACAATCAACGGAAGTATACATGCCAAAAGTAAAAAGTCATCCGAAGAAGGCTCCATCAGTACATCGGCTGCTGTGGGAGGAGTTTCCGGTAGTTATGCAGCCGATATGTTCGGCAATTGCAACATTCTCATTAAAGGAAGCTTAAAAGCAGAAGCCGACAATTCGGTAGATGTCGGCGGGGCCATTGGTTCACAAGTCAGAGCAGGCTACGGATGCAGTGCATTACATGTAACTATTTTGGGTGAAATAGCAGGAACATGTAGCAGCAGCGGATCTAGTTCGGATGCAACGTATGTAGGAGGCGTATATGGTACGGGGAGTTTCCAAATGGGAGGAATCTCAGACTCTGACGTAACTCTCAAAGGTAAAATTACGGCAGAACATCCCCAAATAGCGATGGCAGGTGGCATTGCAGGCAGTACATCCACCTTAACCCGTTGCTGGACAAACATTGACACGAATGCCCTCTTATCAGTAAAAGGAGGTACAGCAGGAGCTTCTTGTGGAGGTATAACGGCAAATTTACTGAGCGGAGGTATTTATGGCTGCTACACAGTCTGCAGAGGAACAATGCAGGCAACATCCGAAACGGCAAGTGGAAGAAACAGCATAAATATAGGTGGTATTGCCGGAGCTGCCAGTGGTACTATGAGGGCACGTAAAATACTAACCGGATGCTACTCTCTCATTGAAGGCAGTCTGACCGGTAATGGAGAAACAGTATTTGCCGGAGGCATTGTTGGTATGAGTAATGCCTATACAAACATGAACTCCACTTACTGGTGGAGTGCTTCCGATGCAATAAAAGGACATTCCGGCATAATAGGAGAATCGGATGTATTTAAGATGCAGGATTCCAGTCAAGCCAGCCTTGAGGAAGCAGCCCAAGAAATGAATATCGCATTAAAAGACTCCGGATACGGATACTTCTTCTACCGCGAAAAAGACAAGTGTCTGAACATTACGACAACACTACCATAATCATCTCTCTTTTAAGTTACCCCTGCCACCCTTGACCTCCTTTATAGAGATAAAGTATCAAGGGTGGTTTATTTTTTCTCGCCTCAAAGTTTCTACAAGGAAAATAATCTTATATCTTTGTATCAACATATTTTAAATGACTACATTATGGCGAAAAAGAAAGAAAAGAAAGAGAAAAAGGCCGGCAAAAGAATGAATAAGAAAGAGCTGGCAGCGTTATTGATTAACTTTTTCCATGCCAAACCAAGCGAGACGCTTAGTATGAAATACATTTTCTCGGAATTGCATCTCACTACTCATCCGCAGAAAATGCTATGCGTTGATATATTACATGACCTTTTAGATGACGACTATATTTCTGAAATTGAAAAAGGAAAGTTCCGGCTGAACAATCACGGAACGGAAATGACGGGTACTTTCCAGCGCAAGAGCAATGGGAAGAACTCCTTCATTCCCGAAGGTGGAGGCGAGCCGATCTTTGTTGCCGAACGAAATTCGGCACATGCGATGAACAATGACAAAGTAAAAATCACCTTCTATGCCAAAAGAAAAAATAAAGACGCAGAAGGAGAAGTAATAGAAATACTGGAACGTGCCAATGATACATTTGTCGGTACTCTGGAAGTAGCCAAATCATACGCCTTCTTAGTCACAGAGAACCGTACGCTTGCCAACGACATCTTCATCCCGAAAGAAAAGCTGAAAGGCGGAAAAACCGGAGACAAGGCAATCGTAAAAGTAACCGAATGGCCGGATAAGGCAAAGAATCCTATCGGACAAGTGATCGATATTCTGGGTAAAGCAGGAGATAATACGACAGAGATGCACGCTATCCTTGCCGAATTCGGCTTGCCCTATGTATACCCGAAAGCGGTAGAGACTGCCGCCGATAAAATTCCTGCAGAAATTACTCCGGAAGAAATAGCCAGACGCGAAGACTTCCGTAAGGTAACGACTTTCACCATTGACCCGAAAGATGCCAAAGATTTTGATGACGCACTTTCTATCCGTCCCATAAAAGACGGTTTGTGGGAAGTGGGTGTACACATCGCCGACGTGACACATTACGTAAAAGAAGGAGGCATCATCGACAAGGAAGCAGAGAAGCGGGCGACTTCCGTTTATCTGGTAGACCGGACCATCCCCATGCTTCCCGAACGGCTATGTAACTTCATCTGTTCCTTGCGTCCGAATGAAGAAAAACTGGCATTCTCCGTCATCTTCGACATCACGGAGAAAGGAGAAGTCAAAGATTCACGTATCGTACACACTGTCATCAACTCCGACCGCCGTTTCACCTACGAAGAAGCGCAACAGATTATCGAAACCAAGGCCGGCGACTTCAAGGAAGAAGTACTGATGCTGGATACGATAGCCAAAGCACTGCGTGAGAAACGTTTTGCGGCAGGAGCCATCAACTTCGACCGCTATGAAGTGAAGTTTGAAATTGACGAGAAGGGAAAACCCATCAGCGTTTACTTTAAAGAGTCCAAAGACGCCAATAAGCTGGTAGAAGAATTCATGCTGCTCGCTAACAGGACGGTGGCGGAAAAGGTGGGACGCGTACCCAAGAATAAGAAACCGAAAGTACTTCCTTACCGTATCCACGATCTGCCCGATCCGGAGAAACTGGAGAACTTGTCACAGTTCATCGCCCGCTTCGGCTACAAAGTGCGTACAAGCGGAACAAAAACAGACATATCAAAGTCTATCAACCATTTGCTGGATGATATTCACGGAAAGAAGGAAGAGAATCTCATTGAAACCGTATCCATCCGTGCCATGCAGAAAGCGCGTTATTCTACGCACAACATCGGACACTACGGACTGGCATTCGATTATTATACCCACTTTACTTCGCCGATCCGTCGTTTTCCGGATATGATGGTACATCGTCTGGTAACGAAGTACATGGACGGAGGGCGAAGCGTATCCGAAACAAAATATGAGGATCTCTGCGACCACAGTTCGAACATGGAGCAAATTGCCGCCAATGCCGAACGTGCTTCCATCAAATACAAACAGGTAGAATTCATGAGCGAGCGACTCGGACAGATTTATGACGGAGTAATCTCGGGTGTGACGGAATGGGGGCTTTACGTTGAACTCAATGAAAACAAATGCGAAGGTATGGTTCCGATCCGTGACCTGGATGACGACTATTATGAATTTGACGAAAAGAACTATTGTCTCCGCGGACGCCGCAAAAACAAGATATACAGTTTAGGAGATGCTATCACGATCCGTGTGGCACGTGCCAATCTGGAAAAGAAGCAGTTAGACTTTGCGCTTATTGAGAAATAGAAGTAAATGCAATAAGTATATACTTAAAACTGATTGATAGTATTACTCATCTTATGCCACCCTATTGGCACGGTTGTGCCACCGCATTGGCACAACTGTGCCATGCCTTTGGCACAACCGTGCCAGTAGGGTGGCACAAACAAAGAACTGATTCTCTCCCTATCATCCCATTATAGTGCTATAAATCAGGGAGACACACTTAACTTTAGAAAACCGACATTGAAAATGAAAACAATCGTTATCGAAGACAAGCAACGAATCGAATCCATTATTCTTCAGGCGGATGCCTGCTTTGTAGGCATGGTAGACTTAGAAGGCAATCCATACGTAGTTCCCATGAACTTCGGCTATGAAAACGATATCCTTTACCTCCATTCCGGTCCCGAAGGCGGGAAAATAGAAATGCTGCAACGCAATAACAACGTGTGTATCACGTTCAGCCTCGGCCATAAACTCGTTTATCAGCATAAACAAGTAGCCTGCAGCTATAGCATGCGCTCTGAAAGTGCCATGTGTCGTGGCAAAGTAGAATTCATAGAGGATATGGAAGAGAAACGCCGTGCACTGGACATTATCATGCGCCATTACACGAAGGATCAGTTCGGCTACTCCGATCCTGCCGTACGGAATGTCAAAGTATGGAAAGTACCTGTAGACCAGATGACAGGAAAAGTTTTCGGTCTGCGGGCAGATGAAAAACCATAAGAAGAAATGGTAGCGTAAAGAACAGCCATGAGCAGTGATAATGGTTTGTGAAGCAAACATGACCGAGCATCTCTATAAATTTTTATCCGCAGATTATGCCGCTCCCTATATTAGGAAGGTAGTATAACCTGCGGATAAAATATTATTCCTTGTTTACAATACCTTGTATCTCCTTCAGAGTAAGATTTCCGGTAATGATAATTACTGTAAATTCATTCTTCTCACCAGTCATCAGAACAAATTCTTTCTTCTTGTTTTTATCCTGCTTCAGATAAATCGTAGTCTTTTCTCCTTTATCTTTGATACGCATCAGTTCTTCATAACCGTTCTTAGAATTAATAAATGCGAACTCTTTCTTCATCTTGTCAATGATAGCAGGCTTGTCACAACTCAGAATTCGTATGTTATCCAGTTTTGAAGCTATACTGCCAATATTCACACCTTCCGTCTGCATATCGGGCATCAGGCTGAGCATCGCTTTGGAGATATAAACTGAAGTAACTTCTTCCATGTCTGCAAACTTATCAAAGCGACTGTCCTGCGCATACATAAATAGTGAGCACAAAGAAAATAACAGGATAATAATATACGTACGTTTCATTGTTTTGTATTATTTATTCGGTTTAATTGTTCATAAACATTCTCTCTGATCTTGCCAGTGGCTTCCTGTACCGTTTCCACTTCCTCCATCCCTTTGTTCAACCGTGAAGACAACATAACCAACGCCTTTTGTGCCTGCATATAGGCTTCTTCGGGAGTAGCGCACGTATCCTTCGGAGCAGAAGGCTTGTACAGATACATTCCTACTGAAAACAAAAGAAGCAGACTGGCAGCTATGCTTCCTAACCATTGCAGGCGGATGATACGTGTACGCTTTTTTACTTTCAACGCTCGCTTCTCACTCATATCCCACGCATCTATCATGTCATTCAGCCTTTCTTCCAGCCCGACAGGAATTTCGGGTTCAGGACAGGCAGCCAACTGCAGGAAAAGTTCCTTCTCGGCAAGCAAATCTTCAGAAACTTCCTCTTCCATAAAGAAACGTTTGAGTTCCTTTTCTTCAGCCTCACTAGTTACACCCTCGTAATACCGTGTCAGCAAATCTTCTATATCATCTGGTTTCATACTCAACTATTGCGTTAAATTGTTCACGTATCTTTTTGCGGGCCCGACTCAACAATACTCGTATATTGACAGCATTCAGTCCCGTGGCTTGTTCTATTTCTTCGAAGGAACAGTCATTCACATCCCGCAGTATCATCACATGCTTTTGCTGCCGGGGGAGCTGACTGATAAGACGCTGTACCTGATTTACTTCATCCCGCCATTCCATTTCGCTGATAATATTGAAGTCTGCCGAGATATTCAGTTCTTCGGGGGCACGTCCGTCCTCATCCAACTGGTTACGACGCAGTGCATCGTAGCACAAATTCTTGATAAGAGTGACGCTGTAAGCTTCGGCATTCAGGACACCGTTCAGTTGACCGCGCTTATTCCACAATTTCAGATATGCTTCCTGCACCATATCCTCAGCATCCTGGGCGTTCCCCATTAGCTGAAAAGCTACCCGAAAGAGCTTCCGGTGGCAGGGCAGAAATTGTTGTTTAAAATCAGTGACGTCCATTCTTCTTTCCAGTTTCCATACTTACCAGTTTATCAATATCATCTTTGACAAATTTACCATTTATCTGTATCAATGTACAGCTATCGTTTCCGGAGCAGACAACTAATAATTCGCGAATAGCATCCTTTCTGATTTTCATCAGTATGTGCACCTTCTCTCCTCCATCGTTGATGCGCATCAGTTCTTCATAGCCTTTCCGGTTCAACTTGCTTACTTTACTGCTGAAACGTTTTTTCACGCTTGCCGAACAATCTCCCAAGTCCATGACTTTCATCGATTTCACTTTTCTTATGATTTCACTTCCCTCTTCATGTTTGCAGAACATCTTTCCGAGAGACATCATAAAAGGAGATACTTTCACATAGTCGACATTCTGTTCGCATTCAAACTCATCGAAAAGACTGTCTATGCTTTGCCCATATCCAATATGGCAAACTAAAAGCAGCAATAGGGTAAATAAAAACTTTCTCATTGTTCCTTCTTTATTATTTAAATTAAAGTCGTTATTGAAGCGCTTCAATTAAATAGACGGGAACAACGAGAAAGTTGTTACAACAAAAATAAAAAAATCTTTTTATTACAGAGGATACTCCTCGAAAGCGTACAGGATAGTAGATAAATAGCGTTCGCCTGTATCGGGCAGCAATACTACAATCATCTTCCCCTCATTCTCCGGACGCTTCGCCACCTGAGTAGCGGCATATACGGCGGCTCCCGAAGATATTCCGACCAGTAAGCCTTCTTTCTTTGCCAGTTCGCGGCTGGTACGAATGGCATCGTCATTCTGTATCTGGATAATTTCATCTACTACAGAAGCCTTGTACGTCTTCGGGACGAATCCGGCTCCGATACCCTGAATCTTATGAGGACCGGGCTTCCCACCGGACAGTACCGGAGAGTCTGCAGGCTCAACGGCTACAATCTTCACACTGGGATCACGCATCTTCAATGCTTCACCCACACCACTAACGGTCCCGCCTGTACCTACACCGGCTACGAAGATATCGACTTTCCCCTCGGTATCTCTCCATATTTCCAGTCCGGTAGTGCGTAGATGCATAGCGGGGTTAGCGGGATTCTCAAATTGTTGCAGGATGACAGATCCGGAGGTGGCAGCTTTCAATTCCTCGGCTTTGGCAATCGCCCCCTTCATGCCGTCGGCACCGGGAGTAAGAACCAGTTCCGCTCCCAGAGCTTTCAAAAGGTTACGACGCTCCACACTCATGGTATCGGGCATAGTCAAAATCAGCTTATACCCTTTTACGGCTGCAACAAATGCCAATCCCACTCCGGTATTTCCACTTGTCGGCTCGATAATGGTAGATCCCGGCTGCAATACTCCTTTGGTTTCCGCATCCTCTACCATAGCCAGGGCGATACGGTCTTTCACGCTTCCCGCAGGGTTGAATGATTCAATCTTCACTATCAGGCGAGCTTTCAGATCATTACTCTTATTATAATTACTTAGTTCCAGCAACGGAGTGTTACCTACTAAATCCGTCAACTTCTTTGCAATCTTTTCCATATATATCTGCTTTTAAATTCCTTTGTTTTAAGATATTACAAAGATAAGGGAGATTCTGTTCAGAGAAAATACCACATATGTGGTAATTTCGTACCACACATGTCTGACTCTCTGCCAAGATATCAGGATAAGAAATCGGATCTCATAGGGCTGAATGTATCAATCAGTACACCTGCTTCCAAGCAGACGCATCCATGAGGCTGGTCGGGTTCCACATAGTAGCCATCGCCTGTGGAGAGAATTTCTTTCCGATCGCCAATGGCCAGTTCGAACTTGCCGCTTGCCACATAAGTAGCCTGACTATGATAATGTTGGTGCATAGCGCCAACGGCACCTTTCTCAAACTCCACCTTCACCATCATCAACTGTCCGTCATATCCCATCATCTGGCGGCGGATGCCCGGAGCCGGATTTTCCCATTCCAGTTCTTTCTCAAACTGGAAAGCTTCGCTATGTGTTCTCATGTTCCAATCTATTATTGTTTATTACTGAGAAGCAAAGATAGCTTTTGTCTCTTTAATTACAAGCTTTGTCCATTCACTATTTACCAGATAGATTTCACCGAGAATACTTCGAGGTTCTTGACTTCGATACGATTTCCCCAGAAATGGAAACCTTCTTTATTGTTCCTGTCCGGACGGCGTTCCATAGAGTAAGAATACAGCCCACCGTCTATAAAGACTTCGATTGTGGTACGGTCTATGTAAATATCGGCAGTCAGTTCCATGCTGGTCGGGTCTTGCGGAGAGTAGAAATGGCCGTTCAGCGTATTGGAGTTCATGTCGTAGCCAATCATTCGCTGTCCGAACAAGTTAAAGCCCGCATCGGTGGCGTGAGACAGCTTGATAGTTGTCTTGATGCGAAGACAATCGGCATCATAAAATTCTTTCAGGTTGCGGTTTGCCTCGTCCGAAGTCAGAGATTTCCATGAATGGACAGGAGTGAATAAAGATTCGGTTTCTCTTACCGGCACACTGACAAGGCGGATACCGTCTTTAGTGGTACGTAAAGTCAATTCCGTGGGAAGCATCATCATTCCATTGAAAGGCATTCCCGGATGAGAAACTCTTCCCCAGCCTATCTGAATGCGTCTGCCGTCGCTTGCCGGAATATTGTTATAGGTTTGGGCTGCATAGATACTTCCGGTGGTATAGCAGTATTTTCCTGCTTCGGGCGTAAATACTTTACCGTCGAAAGAACCCAGCATATAAGTACCGGTGGCACCGTACATCACCCACTTCGTGTGGTTCTTGTCACCATCAACCGGCAATTCGAACAACTCGGGGCATTCCCAGAAACCTGTAACATGACTTTCGTATTTCCAGTCTTTAAGATTGGCAGATGTATAAATAGAGTGTCCGTCACGTTCGTTCAGCACCATCACCCAATGTTTGGAAGGAGCATACCAGAACACTTTAGGGTCACGTGTATCCTGAGAGTTCCATTTCTCCTTGGAGTTAATTACCGGATTCTTATCGTACTTCGTGAATGTACGTCCTTTGTCCAGACTGTATGCTATTCCCTGCACTTGTCTGTCACTGCTGGCAGCCGTGAAGGCAGCAACCATGGCGGGAGTCTTGCCTTTATTGAATCCTGCGGTATTATCATAGTCGATTACTGCCGAACCGGAGAACATTGTTCCCAAATGGTCGGGATACAAAGCGTCCGGCAATTCGGTCCAATGTATCAGGTCCTTGCTGACTGCATGGCCCCAGTGCATGTTCTCCCAGTCTCTTTCGAAAGGATTATGCTGGTAGAACAAGTGATACTCACCTTCATAATAAATCAGTCCATTAGGGTCATTGATCCAACCTCTCCGGGTAGTAAAGTGGAACTGCGGACGATTCTTTTCCTTATACAGACTATCCTGTCCTGCGATTTCATCCGACTGGTATATCTGGCTGAGTCCTTTTTCATTGCCCTCGTAGGTTATCTTGATTGTTTTTCCTTTGAAGGCCGATACATCTTTGAATACCCAATACTCGGCTTTATCCGGCGCCAGACGAATAACGACGGACAAATCCGGCTTGCCGTTTACTTCAAAAGTCATTTTCGCCCTATTTTCGGCATGAGAAACAGGGAAGTTCAGATACTTCTTCGTTACTTTAAAAGATACATCTCCTGCCATTGCCAGCAGATGAGAAGAAACAAGAATAAAAAGAGTCAGTGTGATTCTGCTGTTTAATGTCTTCATAGCAATAATCATTTATTATTAGTAGTTAGTAGTTTATAAAATCGGAGTAAATGTAGGCAATCCCTCCTATTCTGAATATAATAAATGATTCATAGCCTATGAAAAATGTAACATGTACCGGATATTTTCCTTCTATGACCTGCTCTTTGCATAACCGGAGACATCTTATTTAAACCTCTTCACATAATTAACAATCAGATAGCAGGCAGGGCCGAGTACCTGTCCGTGGTCGAATCCCTGAAGCTCGTACAGGGTGACTTTCTGATTGCCTATATTCTTCAGTACGGATGCCAGCAGTGCATTCTCTTCGTACCGGTCTGCCATTTCCAGATTCTTGTCTCCCGTTATCAGCACAACCGGAGCCGTATCTTTACGGGCTTTATTTACCGGTGCAAATTCATCAATAATCGGGATTCCATTCGGCAGTCCGCGCTCTTTACGGATTGTAAAATGAGTGACTGTCTGCCCGCTCACCGGAAGATAAGCGGCTACACTGTCCGCATCTGCTCCGTATGCAGCCATATATTTCTTATCCATTGCCAGAATCAGCGTAAGATAACCTCCCGCCGAATGACCGGAAACAAAGATACGGTCCTTGCGGCCTCCGTACTTCTCGATATTCTTAAATGTCCACGCCACAGCTTCGGCAGCATCTTCTATATAAGCCGGATTCTTAGCTCTCGGACTCAGACGATAATTGACCGCTACTACCGCGAAGCCCTGATCTGTCAATTCTTTGGGCACAAACTTGCTTCCGCCTTCCATACCACCACCGTGAAACCATACGATGGTTGAAAAATCCTTCTTATTTTCGGGATAATAGATGTCCAGTTTGCAACGTTCCAGACGGTAAGCATCCGTTTCGGAACCAGATACATAAGCAATGTCCTTGTCGGTACGATAAGTATTCTGCGCCTGAACAAGGCAAGCACAAAGTAAGAAGAGAAGGAGAAAACAATTCTTTTTCATGGTTTTATTTATTTCAGTGTTTCAGTATTCTTTTCCAATAGGTGATATCCGGCAAATGCACTGCACCAGATGTTCCTTTATGGAATGCAATATTACGAATTTTTGATAAGAATAGAAAAAGAAATACTCACTTCAAGCGGAAACAGATCTCTCCCCAAACATACACAACTGATTCTCAATATATTAATAACGGAAATTTGAGGCATTAATATCCGTCGTCTCAGGTATTAATGTTTGTCGCTTCAGATATTAATACCTGTCATGTCAGACGTTAACAGCTGACAATATCAAGTATTAACGCCTGACAACCCGTCTATTGCAGATGAAAAACGCAGGTTCAAAGATACTTTATTCTTATATTTGCAATATTTCCACATAGCTTTTTAGTGGTAAAGAATCTCTTGAGAGTCTTATATAAATGTAACCATGATAAAAATAAACTGCAATGAAAAAACTATTACTTTACCTTTTCCTGATTACAGCAGGGCTCATCTCCACCGTACAAGTGTCCGCCCAAAAAGAGATTGCTCCGGGAGTTATCAAACTGCAAAAGGGAGAGATTGATACTTTCACCCCCTATTCCCTGTTTGGTGGCAAGCCTGTCATAGAAGCAATGAAGGCACTTCCTGCAGCCAAGTTGCCTTTTGATGCCGAAGACGTGCAGATAAAGATAACCGACCGGGGATGCCTGATTGAAGTTCCCCTGGAAGACAATGAACAAATCTACGGTTTCGGACTTCAATTCGAAACTTTCGGTCAGCGCGGTCTGCGCAAACGTCCGATAGTAAATGACAATCCACTGAACGGACTCGGATACACGCATGCCCCGCAGACATTTTATGTCTCTACCAAAGGATACGGCATTCTGGTCAACACAGCACGGTATACTACTTTTCTGTGCGGTTCCAACCAGAAAACCGAACACAGTCGTCAGCAAAGAATAGAAGAAAGAAAGCATATCGCTACCACTACGGAAGACCTGTATAAGAACAGGAGCAACGGAAACAAAATATTTATCGATGTCCCCGGTGCAAAAGGTATCGAAGTATTCGTCATCACCGGACCGGAAGTGCTGGACGTAGTGAAGAGATACAATCTTCTCTCCGGCGGAGGATGTCTCCCTCCGATGTGGGGACTCGGATTCAAATACCGTGTGAAAGGAGATGCTACGCAGGACTCCGTGATGCGTTTTGCCGATTACTTCCGCAACAACAATATCCCGTGTGACGTATTAGGACTCGAACCGGGATGGCAGACAGCCACTTATTCCTGCTCTTACATCTGGAGCAAAGACCGATTCCCGCAGCACAAAGAAATGCTGACCCGGCTCCAAGAGAAAGGATACAAGGTCAACCTGTGGGAACACGCCTACGTACACCCCAGCTCCCCCATCCGGAAGGCACTGGAACCTTACTCAGGCGACTTCCTCGTATGGAACGGACTGGTACCTGACTTTATCAAACCGGAGGCACACAAGATATTCACCGACTACCACCGCACACTGATAGATGAAGGTATCTCCGGCTTCAAACTGGACGAATGTGACAACTCGAATATCTCATTCGCCTCTGCCACATGGTGCTTCCCGGATTTGGCGCAATTCCCTTCGGGTATCGACGGTGAACAGATGCACCAGGTATTCGGTTCTCTCTACGTAAACGCGATGGACAGCATCTACCGTGCCAAGAACACCCGTACTTATCAGGATTACCGTTCGTCCGGCATGTTTATGTCTTCACGCAGCGCCGTGCTCTACAGTGACACATACGATCCCAAAGAATACATTCAGGCACTCTGCAACTCCGCATTCGGAGGGCTGTTGTGGTGTCCCGAAGTACGCGAAGCTCACTCTGCCGAAGATTTCTTCCATCGCCTGCAAACGGTGATTCTTTCTCCACAAGCAATGGTGAACGCATGGTATCTGCAATATGCCCCCTGGCTGCAATTCGACCGTGGAAAGAACGAACGGGGCGAGTTCCTGCCGGAAGCAAAGCAATATGAGGAATATGCCCGCACGCTGATCAACCTGCGCATGGAGTTGATTCCTTATCTTTATGCAGCTTTCCACACATACCAGCAAGAAGGAACGCCTCCTTTCCGCCCGCTGCTGATGGATTTCCCGAAGGATGAACGCCTGCGCACGATCAGCGACCAATACATGATCGGCGACGGACTGATGGCGGCTCCCCTGTATGAGAATAAGAAAGCACGGAAAGTCTACTTCCCGGAAGGAACCTGGTATAACTTCAATACCAACGAAAAGTATGAAGGCAACCGTGAATATGAGATTACAACCGAACTCAATCAATTGCCACTCTACGTACGTCAGGGAACACTGTTGCCTCTTGCCGAGCCTGTTCCCTATGTAGATGCACAAACCGTATTCAACCTGAACTGCAAAGTGTATGGTACTCCGACCGCTACCTGCCAGCTTTTCGAGGATGACGGTATAAGCTATGATTTCCAAAAAGGACAGTTCAATCAAGTCACCTTGAATGCGGCTAAAGGAAAGGTAAAGCTGACGAGAACGAAAGGTTGCAAGATCAAGAGATACCAACTCAAAGGCTACGAATTTATCAACTAAGATAAAAGCTACGGTCTACTGAAGTCAGGTCCACTGAAGCAAACTATCGCAAAGAAACAAGCTAGTAATTTCATGATTAGTTTCAACCGTTGAAACACTTAGTTTCATTGCTTGGAACAAAGTGTTTCAAGCAATGAAACTAAGTGTTTCAAGCCGGGAAACAAAAACAAGAGTATCTGCCGTCCTGCAACCAATCACTATAAGCTAACTACTTATGAGCGTTCTGGTACAGACGGCAGATACTTTTTACTTTTACACTTACAAAAAGTGAGCCGAATCCAGACTATATATGCAGGGAAATCTGACTCTCTTCCCCCCGATCCGGCATACGAAGACTGCAAATGCCAGTCTCCTTATCCCAGCTCCACACTAAGCTTTCGGTATCACTATCCATATTCTCTTCCAAACGTTCCGGCTTCACTTTCTTTACTTTCGTACCCTGAACGGTCACTCCTTTGGGAGCTGTCTTCAGATAGATGCGGAAAACAAAGTTCCGGGGACCGGGCACTGTATAGCCTTTCCCTTCACGGGCACCAACCGAAAGATGATAACCGTCCTCATCCGTCCGGAAGCGAACGGGAGTTTTGGCAAATTCATCCCGCTGGTAACCGAGATTTTCTCCTTCATCTTCGTACAAAGTAAACGAAGCCTCTTCTCCCTTTGCCGCCGGGAAAACTTCAAAGATTAAAGGATAGACAGGCTTCTCATGCGTATAGTTCATCACCGGCATAGTCGGGATAACAGAACCTTGCTTTACAAACATCGGAATGCTGGACAACGGAGCCTCTACGGTAGTCCACTGCTCTCCGATGTAAGTCGTCTTCCGGTTGTTATAATCAATCCAGGTACCTTCGGGCAAGTAGACGTTCTTTGTACGCGCCCCTTTCTTCACTACGGGAGCCACCAGCAGTTCCTGTCCAAAAAGGAACTGGGCATCGGTAGAGAAAGTCTCCATGTCCATCGGATACTCCATGAAGAGCGGACGCATGATCGGTAAACCTGTGTCGTGAGCTTCGCGGGCATACGTATAAATATAAGGCAGCAAGCGGTATTTCAGTTCGATGGCTGCCTTTGCGTTCTTTTCCGCTTCCGGTCCGAAGAGCCAGGGTTCTACCGGGTTGTCGCCCTCATGATGAATGCGGCTCAGAGGATTGAATGCGCCGAACTGTATCCAGCGGGTATAAAGTTCCGCCATAGCGGGATAGTCTTCAATGTCTCCGCAATACCCGGTAATGTCACAGGTGGTAAACGGAATTAATCCCAGTCCGGCAGAAAGAATCACCGGAATCTGATTGGCCAGTTGCCCCCATCCCTGCGAAACATCGTCACCATTGCCGCAATCGCCTGTCCAGCCAAACGTATAGCGCTGCAAGCCCGCATAAGCGGCACGGGTCATCTGAAAAACACGACGGTCGGGGTTACGCTTTTCAAATTGTTCTTTCACTACCTTGTCCCAGGTCAGTCCGTAGACGTTATGGATTTCATCGTGCATGCCCAGATGATGTTTCATCACAAGGCGTTCGGTCTGCTCCTCATTGCTCCATGCCGGTTCGCCCATATCCGTCCAGAAGCCGGAGATGCCGTCATCAATAGGCTTCTGCTGATATGCTCCCCACCAGTCGGCTACGGCGGGCAAGGTAAAGTCCACTACTCCGCAGTTGCCTCCCCAGGGCCAGGGCATGTCGTAACTCTTGCCGTCGGTACTGTCTTTCACAAAGTAACCCAGACGGTCGGCTTCTTCCCACTGCTTCTTGTTGGCTTGTGAAATGACCGGGTCTTGTGATACCACGACTTTAAATCCCATTTCTTTCAGGTCGGACAGCATTTTCTTCGGGTCCGTGTAGTTTCCTTTCCGCCACTCGAAGTCCTGCAGATGTTCTGTCCAGCCGATGTCCTGATAGATGATATCGCAAGGGATTCCGCGCTGACGGTATCCTTCGGCTATCTCACGGCTCAGTTTCTCGCTGGTAAGCAGTCCCCGGCACTGAGCAAAGCCCAGTGCCCATTTCGGAGGCATAATGGGTTTGCCCGTCAAGCCGGCATACTGACCGATGATTTCTTTATAATCTTTTCCGAAGATGAAATAATAAATCATTTCGCCATCCGGTGCTTCGAAGCTATAGTAGTCACGGCTCTCGGTACCGAACTTGAACTCTGTCTTATACGTATTATCCAGAAAAATACCATACCGGTAGCTACTCATAAAGAAAGGAATACTTTTGTAGAGCGGGTCTTCCACTACACTGTAGCAGGGCTTGTCGCTGTTCCACATCTTATAAGACTCACCTCTGCGGTCCATCTTCCCCGTTTTCTCTCCGAGTCCGAAGAAGTGCTCGTCTCGGCGGAGTACCTTATATTCCACTTTCTTTGTCCCCTCGTTCACGTGTCCTTTGTCAGCATAGTCGCTGAACAAAAGCTTCTGATACTTATCGAATATCTGCAAACTCAACGGAGACTTATTCACGCGGATACGCAATTTCGCCGTGAAAATCTCGTAGCAGGCTGCCTGCTCATCCACATGTACTGTTCCCACGTCTTCCAGCTCTTCGTTGATCACTGCGAAGGAAGCATTTTTCCGTTGCAGTGTTCCGTCCGGCGAAAACCAGACCTTGACTACCGAAGGGCTGCAAAGCTGCAACTGCAACGCAGCGCTGTCCGCCAGGTGAAAAGTCACCCGGCGCCCTTGCTGTGTAAAAGAGGTGCATGTACGTACCGCATTTTCCGCCCATACCAGCGTTGGAAACATCAGGCACAGTGCCCACACCCAAAACCTGTATCTAATCTTCATACCTGTCATTTTATTCATTCTGTCTCAGCCACCTTATTCAGCTACAATCATGGTCCAATATTTCAGAGAAGGCAAAGTGAAAGAAACGACTCCGTTCTCTTGTGTAAAAGCCAGCTCCTGCAAAGCTCCCCCGTGTACATCCGGCGATGCTACCCACAGCTTGTTCACCTTTGCCGGCAGATTCATCTGCAAAGCCGCTTTCGTAATCAAAGCCGGTTCCGGCATAGTGCCGTCCACGTCTCTCCAGCTCAGGCTGTTCGCTTGCGAGAAGTTAAGGAGATGTATCACCTGCTTGTCGCCCACCTGTTTGGCATAGGTAGTGACCGACCCTTGTTGGGGAGGCCATACATTCAACTTCATTTCGCCGTTGGTACAGTTCATGGTGATGCTGTTCTCTGTTCCTCCGTCGCGAAGCAGATTCTGATACGACGTCAGGAAGTCGTAGTAATGAACCATCGCCGTTTTCAGCTCTTCGCTCATGGTCAGGTTCTCATTCGGGAAATATTCCTTGCACAGCATATGATCGCCTCCTAGTTCGAGGTGCGAACCACCCAAAGCAAACATTACGGCATCCGTCAGCAAGATACCCGGCGTATTAAACTCTCCCCGGTTATCTGCCTTGTTATAATTCATGTAGGCTGCAAAAACCGTATTCAACCGGTAGTTACCATATACTCCATTCTCATAAAGAATAGCTTTCAGATTGGTAAAGTCGGCCTCATCCGCCCATACTTCATTATAGAAGAAATCGACTTTGCCGCTCTCCCCTATCTGGCGGGCACCGTAACGGCTGACTGCGTTCATCACCAGACTCTTGTCCGGATGAACCTGCTTCATCGCTTCTATAAAAGAGGCGTATCCCTCGCGCAGGTTGACAGGAGTACCGCTGTAATCGTAAAGAGTACCGCGTCTTCCCAACTGGTCTATCTGATAACCGTCGAAGGCGAAATTAGCATACACATCGTCATTCCTTTCGGCAAGATATTCCTGCCATTCCTTGTTGGAAGGGTCTACCAGATAGATATTACTTTTCCATCCGCCCGGCAGGTCGTGACTGTCCTTAGTGGTATGAGAAGCATCCTTAAACAAGTACCATTCTTCCTTTACTCCATCCGCGGCAGCATCTTTCAAGGCTCCGAAACAAAGATTGTAGAACATGGATTTCATACCGAAACGGTGTTGTGCTTCAATGTAGTTCTTCACCGAACTTGTATAAACCTCACGGTTAGCAATGTCCATATATACCTCGTCCAACTGCGTGCGTGTGCCGCCCAACGGCCAGTGGTGCTTATTGTGCCAGTCCTGAAACTGCACCCAGTTGATATGGTGACGGTTCAGATATGCCATCTCTTCCTGCGTCTTCGCAGTTGTCTTCTCCTGACTGAAATCAGCGACAAAACCGTAGCGCGGGAAACGTGCCGGGTCACTGGATACATCTACCGCAATCGTGCCGACTATCACATCCGTGCCATTTTCCTGACGGTAAACCTCTGCCATGTATCCTTTGAAATCGGTGGCAGGCGGCTGCCACGTCCAGCCGGTACCGTTTACCGACTCCTCTCCGACCGTTTCACCCGAAAGGCGATAACGTACTTTGGTTCCGGCAGGCAGAGCGTTGTCTGCTGTAAATACCACCTTTTCTCCCGGTTTATAGAAAGCCTTATCCGTCGACAGGCCGACACTTAAGTCCGATGTTACCGGAGTCACTTCGGTCACACTTCCCGAAGCTCCTCCATGCTGCTGGTCCGACTCATGATCATCACTGCAAGCCATGCACAGGAAAGCAGCTGCCAAGTATATTATTTTCTTCATCTTGAATTCTTGTTTTATTGTTTCACAATCGAGATCGTCTCTTTCAACTGGTCAATCGTAATCCGATAAGAACCAGCTTCCTGAATATTCCACTTATTATCCAGACCACCCAAGTCCGCATCCGGATACATGCTGCTCAACTCTGCGTCAGACTTGGTGACGAACAAGGCTGTTTCCACCTCACCCGTCGGAGTCTTGCCATTCTTATCCGCCATAAACCAGTCTCCGCCCCAGTCGGACTGCTTATCGCATGAAATCTTCATCTCACCGGCTTTCAGCGTACCGCTCCATGTGAAGACGTAAGGACTGTCGGCACTCTTCGTCATCGGGGTAGCATTGTCCAGGCTCCATCCGTTCGGAGTTGCCTCACCTACCAGATACAGTCCTTCGTAAGGAGTGAACGGACGCATCAGCATCTTTTCTTTTCCTTTGCCTGTGTAGAACAGTACTTTATAAGGTTTGCCGCATTCGGTTTCCTTCATTTGCCATTTATTATCCTCGCCTCCGAGTACTACGGATGTCGAAGTGTACGGAGCATTTGCTGTAGCAGGATGAAAGAAGGCATCCGACTGGCCGAAGTCTGCCACAGAAGCGAATTTAAATTCTCCGTCTGCTTTCCAGGGGATGACAGCTCCATAATGGAACAAATCCATCTGAACGGCATCTTTGGACAGTGCTTCAAATCCCCAGCCATTGTCACCGGTAAACGAGCCGACAATGAAAAATTCTTCAAATCTCCAGCCGATGGCTTCCGTTTCGGTAAGAGTCAGCGACAAGTCGAGCAGGTCTACTTTTACAATGTACGTTCCTTCTTCACTCATTGTGAACGGTTCGTCCGGCTGGTCGCCTGATGTGCGGTAGGTTAGTTTGAGCGCTTCTCCGGCACTGGCGTCACGGTTGTATGACGGCAGGAAGTCTCCCAAAGTCGTTATAAACTTAAACGATCCGGCTGTCAGTTTTCCGGTCCACGTAAACTGTCCGTTGTCCGTACGCTCCATTGCCGTCGCTTCGTCGGCACTCCATCCTTTCGGAGTAGCGTCGCCAATCAAGTAAAGTGTGGTAGTAACCGGCTGGTAAGTAGTCACCGTGAAGGCAGCCGTTGCACTCTGCTTCTGATCTTCCATTCCGGCAACGACAGCTGTGATACGTGCTTCCAGCTCTGCTTTCACTGCATAGCCGATACCAAGCTGCGTATTCAGAAACTGGTTAAGTTCTTCTACTTTCTTTGTCCACTGGTACGTTCCTGTGCCCAAATCTACTGAGTAAGCATTGGCAAAGTCTGTTCCTGCCTCAGCCAGTTCCAGCGTATAAGAGATGCGGTTATCGCTTCCGTAATTCGTTCCGGTAGTCCACGAAAGGGCAAGCGCTTCCTGACTATGGTTCTTCTCGTTCAACACCAGCTCCTGCTGATTCACCGAAAGGGTAAGGGTATCATGTCCTTTATCTGTCTCCATATAATCCTCGGCACAGGCAACCATGGTTCCGCCGATGAAAAGAGAGCATAACAACTGATATATATATTTCTTCATCATATTATTGATCTAAATGAATGATTATAAAACAGATTAATAACCGGGATTCTGAGTCATCAGATGATTGGAGTCCATCTCTGTCTGCGGAATAGGCAGCAGGAGGCGTTCTTTGGTCACATTATTCTTACCGATGGATTTCAGGAATGTCAGCGCATAGTTTCCATTATCAATACGGATCATATCAAACCAGCGGTGTCCTTCAAAAGCTAGCTCCATCCGGCGCTCATGAATAATCTTCTCCCTCATTTCGGTCTGGGTCAGGGTAGTCGGCACATCTGCCAGCCCGGCACGCTGACGAACGATGTTCAGAGGTCCGGCAGCCAGTTCGGGATGTCCCTGTTCGTTCAATGCTTCCGCTTTCTTCAGCAGGACATCCGCATAGCGGTATACTACGAAGTTGTTGGGGTTGGTATTATACTCCGGAGAGACGGTCTTCGACACAAGGAACTTGCGCACATTATAACCTGTATTCGACCAGGAACGTCTGTACTCCATGCCGTCAAAAGCGGGACAGCCCTGATACAATACAGTTATGTCTTTCCGTAAATCACCGTCTTCGTATTGCTTGAAGAACTCTTCTGTAGGCAGGTTCCATCCATAAGCACCGGCTACCAGACTTGAATTACGAGGTCCCATGAAAGTCGACAGCCAGGATGACTGGTTATCACCGCCCCAGAAGTCATATTCCGTGCTTCCGGAGTATTGTACTTCGAAAAGGGATTCCGCACCATTGTTGATGGTAGCATCGAAGTTATCGGCATAATTGCATTGAGTCAGATCATATCCCATCGCGGCAATGTCATTGCATAGAGTCACGACTTCATCATAGTATTCGCGATGGTTAGGAGCAAGTGTCAGGTAAATATCCGCCAGCATGGCCATTGCGGCTTCTTTGCAGGCACGTCCTCTGTCGCTGTCTCCATAACTGCTCTTCGGAGGAAGCATCGCCACTGCATTCTTACAGTCGGAAAGAATCTGGGCATATACCTCATCTACCGTATTACGGGCAATATCCGTAGATTCTCCCGGTTCAAACGGTTGCAGGCGCAAAGGTACACCTCCATACAGACGCACCAGAATATAATAATAATGTGCACGCAGGAAATACGCTTCACCCATGCAACGGGTCTTTATCTCATCAGAGACAGCAGCCGAAGGCAGATTGGAAAGTACGATGTTGCAACGTCCGATACCTACCCACGGAGAGCGCCATACGTACAAGGCAAAGCCATTATCGCTCTGGGCTATGAAGTTGGAAGCCTGAACAGTTTCCAGTCCGTCGGTTCCCCCTCCGGCACCTACCTCACTGTTGCCCGCAATGATATCGAGGCTCCATATACGCTGGTTGTACATATTGGACGACTGGAGAGTCTTATAGCAGGCAGTGGTCAGTGCCACAGCAATCTCGTTCGTTACTTCCGATTCGGGATCGACTCCATATTTAGGATATTTATCTAAGAAATCGTTGCATGATGTCAATGCCAGCATGGCAAACATCATCACCAAAGTTGTTATCTTTTTCATATTCTTCCTCCTGATTTAAAAGTTAAAGTTCAAACCCATGCTGAATGTACGTGAAATCGGGTAGCGGCTGCTGTCGATACCATTGACGTCAACTTCCGGGTCGAAGCCGGAATATCCGGTAATAGTGGCCACATTCTCGCAAGAGAAGGAGATGCGGGCATTTTCCAGCTGAATCTTTTGCATCCACTTTTTGGGCAGTGTATACGAAAGTGTAATGTTCTTCAGACGGAGGTATGAACCGTTTTCTACAAATCTGTCGGATACACGGCAGTTCTGATTCGGGTCTCCCCAGATAGCGCGGGGCATGGAGTTGCTAGTTCCTTCGCCTGTCCAGCGGTTCAATACGGCTGTGGTCTGGTTGTAAGCGGCTGCCATTCCTTCGTTGTCTACATTGTTGGCATTATAAATTTTATTACCCGATACACCTTGCAGGAAAACAGAGAGTTCCCATCCCTTATAAGAAAAATTGTTGGTCAGAGAGAAGAACCAGTTCGGGTTCGGATTGCCGATTACGGTACGGTCTTCATCGTTGATGACTCCGTCGTTATTCAAGTCCCGGAAACGGATATCACCCGGAGCGGCTCCCGGCTGGGTAGCGTGGCGGTTTACCTCATCCCAGTTCTGGAAAAGCCCGTCAGTCACATATCCATAGAATACATTAATCGGATAACCGGCTCTGAGCATAGTCACGTAGGAGTTGCCCATCTGATTGATAAACATCGGGGTCTCACTGTTCAAGTCCAGAATTTCGTTCTTGTTATAGGTAGCCGTCAAAGCAGATTCCCAAGAGAAAAGACCTTTCATATTGATGGTACGCAGGGTCATTTCCACTCCCTTATTACGCATCTTGCCGGCATTAGTGAAGGTTTCGGTAGTATCTTCAAAGCCGGAAGTGATAGGAATGGAAGCTTTCACCAACATATCGGTTGTCTTCTTGATATATGCATCCAGCGAAAGGTTGACACGTGAGTTGAACAGGCTCATATCTACACCGAAGTTGGTCTGGCGCACTTCTTCCCAATGAATATTCGGATTGGAAAGGGTGGTCGATACCAAAGCGGTAGAATTATTGTTGCCGAAAGGATAGACTCCCGTATTATAGGAAGCAACAAAACCGTAGTTACCGATTTCCTGATTACCGGTCACACCGTATCCGATGCGTAGTTTGAGATCGTTCATCAGGAAGTTGTTGTCTTTCGGAAACCAGTCTTCCTGAGAAATGCGCCATGCCAGAGAGACGGAAGGGAAAGTTCCCCAACGGTTGTTCTTGCCGAAACGGGAAGAACCGTCACGACGTACAGTGGCTGTGAGCAGGTATTTATCTTCGTAAGAATAGTTGAGACGTGCCATCAGAGAAAGCAGTGCCCAGTCACTCTGGCTACCGCCGAGACTGTACATCTTCTCGCCGTTGTCCATCTCGTGGATATTATCAAACATGAAGATATTCTTTTGAGCATTCAGATAGTCGTAGTTGTTCCATTGAGCAGAAGAACCAGCCATGACACCCACACGATGTTTCCGGGCGAAAGTATGATCGAATACAAAATAATTGTCCCACAAATAGGTGAACGACTTGTTATCGCTTTTATAGCGGGAGGATTCTTCTACCGGGTTCGGTTTCCAGTTATAAGCCGGAGTAAAGTTGTCGGCAAACCAGAATTTGGCATCATAACCGAAGGTACTTTTCAGCTTCAGCCATTTGGTAAAGGTGATCTCTCCGGTAATATTTGCCAGAAAGTTATATCCTTTGGTCTCATTGGTCATCATGTGCAGTGTACCGATCGGGTTGCGAATACTTCCGTACCATTGCGCCTCCTGCCCGGGACCGCTCCAACTGCCGTCTTCATTCTTCACCGGCTGGGTGGGAAGTGCTTTCATTGCATCTCCGATACTGTAAGATCCACCTTCTTTCACATCGGTACTGAACGTCAGGTTAGTCGTGAACTTCAGCCACTTATTGACCTGAGCATCGCTGTTGGCCTGGAAATTGAAACGACGGTAATTAACGCTTTCTACGATACCGGACTGATCGAGGAAACCACCGGATACATAGTAATGAGCCTTCTCCGTACCGCCGGAGTAGCTCACAGAGTAACTTTGTTTCACTCCCGTGCGCAGCATCTCATCCAGCCAGTTCGTTCCTGCTCCCAATAAAGAAGGGTCTGCCCAGTAAGGGTTTGTATTATCATCATTATTAGACAGCATATCATTGCTCAGGGCAGCATATTGAGCGGCATTCAGCATATCGGGCACCTTGGTTGCATTCTGAACCGCCCAGTTTGCATTTACCGTTACCTTTCCCGCACCTTCTGCACCACGTTTGCTGGTAATCATCACTACACCATTTGCACCACGCGAACCGTAGATAGCCGTTGCCGAAGCATCTTTCAATACGTCTACCCGCTCTACATCAGCCATGTTCAGAGAAGACAATCCCAAGTCGGTAGGGATTCCGTCGATGACAATCAAAGGGTTACTGTTATTGATCGTTCCCAAGCCACGGATTTTAATGGTAACATTGTCACCCGGCTTACCGGCATCGATAATCTGTACACCGGATACCTTGCCTTGCATCGCCTGACCGATATTGGCTACCGGAGAGTCTTTGATATCTTTCACCCCGACAGAAGACACGGCACCGGTCAAATCGCTCTTTTTCATTGTTCCGTAACCTATTACAACTACTTCATCCAATACTTCCGTATCTTCCTGCAAAGTTACTTTCAACGAGGTTTTCCCGTTCACCGAAATGGTTTGCGTCTTATAGCCGACAAAAGAGACAGTCAGTGTGCTGTTGGCTGAAACACTTAATGAGAAGTTACCGTCTATATCGGTAATCGTACCATTCGTGGATTTCCCTTCTATCACGCTGGCACCGATAACCGGCTCACCTGCGGCGTCTGCCACATGTCCTTTTACTGTAATCTGTTGTGCAAATGCACTAAGAGATAGGAACAAGCCCCACATTATTAATAAGAGGCGGCGTTCAAAGCCTTTCGACTTCATGCTCTGTTTCATGTACAATAATTTAAAGTTAATATTAGGATTACTATTTGTTCTCGCTGAAACAAAAGTATCCACAATTAAACCCGCTTCTTTTGAGAGATAGCAAAAATATAGTGATTTATACAGTAACATACAGTATAAACCATTAATAATAAGATTATTATAGAATAACAATTATGCTAAAAAAGTAGTGGTTTTCTTACTTTTTCGTCTTACCGGTTTTCACTTTTCCCTTCATTTTCTCTATTCCGGGCGGGCGGCTTTCTCTTCCGTCTCCGCAACCTTCTCTTCTACCTTACCTATTTTCATCACTTTAGCCTCAAACTCATCTCGTTCGCCAAGTGCTTTATTACGGACACGCGTCCGGTAATTGTAGATGGTAGTAACAGAATAACGCAGGAATTGGGCAATCTTCGTACTATCCGTAATCCCCAGCCGGATAAGAGCAAAGATACGAAGCTCGGTATTTAATAGTTCTCCCGCCTTAGGTTGCATCGGCTCAACGAGCAGAGCATTGAATTCTTCCACGAAGTTGGGGAAGAGCTGCAGGAAGGTCATATCGAAATTAGCATAGAACTCTTTCAATTCTTCTTCGAGGAATTGGGAGGATTTGATTGCTTTATAGAGTTCTTCAACCTTACCAGCAGCCGCAATCTTATTCAGAGAGCGACGGTACAAATCCATTTTGTCGAGGTATGTAGAACATTGGTCCATATATCGCCCGATATACTCTTCTTTGATATAGTTCGTTTCTGAAAGCGTATGGTTCATCTCTTTCAGTTGTGAATTGGAGTGATGAAGTTCTTCATTCAGCTCTTGCAACAGTGTATTGGTGTCAAGCACTTCACGACGGGCTGCCGCCACTTTCTTCATCTGTTTATAAACAAAGAAGACAGCTACCAGCAAAAAGATAGAAAGCAAGCTAATACAGATCAGCGATATCTTCATTTCCTGTTGCTGCCGCTTCGCTTTCAGTTGGTAGGCCTGATCGATGATAGGGAACACCTGAGAGATTTCTAATGTACGCAGACGGGCATTGCAAAGAGTAGCATCTTCTAACGAGCACTTCAGATAATTATAAGCGCGGTCTATATCTCCGTCCTCATAGACAAGAGAGGCCAGTTTCCGAAGAGATACATATTCTTTCACCGCCGATTTCAAATCGGCAATAGCCGAAAGAGCCAGATAGTGCTTTTGCCCTTTTTTATCTCCCTTCAGGCGATATCCTTCTGAAAGGGTGTAAGTAATCATAGCTTTGGAGTGTTCATCCATCGAAGGTCTTCCGTAATAATCCATCAGCATACGAATTGCTTCATCATATTGGGCATGGACTATACATTTATCAGCCATGACTAATACGTGCCCCAAAGAATCGGAAGCATTTATCTGCAAAAGAGAGTCCCGATACAGGTCTGTCATCCGGTAATATGCCTTCTTTTCTTTTTCCGTGACGGCATAGTCTCCCATCAGTCCATAGATGGTACGATATAAATGATAGTAATAGGAATACAGATAATCGGGCAATGTCTTCTTGTCTATCTGCCCCAGCTGCTCCAGAGCTTCTTTATACATTCCGGTTGTTCCCATTACCTCTGCCATATTCATCGCGGAATCATCCAGATAATCTTGTTTTCCCATATGAGAAGCCAGATTCTGCTTTTTTTGTGCATATACATAAGAAGAATCCAGATTATAGGCCCGATATTCATCGAAGAGCCTGCCACAAAACCCATAACGCTGTTCATCGGAAGTTGCTTCCGAAAGTAGTTTCTTCAGGTCAGCAATACGAGCTTCCTTCTCTGCTCCGTAAGTCTGGCGGTTCTTAATGATACCATCAATCTGACGAAGCAACGCGTCGGTACTCTTATCATCATTTCTTGCACAAAGCAAACAGGGAAGGACAACTGTCACGAAAATCAAAACAATCTTTCTCATAGTCTATGCATATTATTACTGCAAAGATAAAAGTCTTTCAGAAACCTCAAGCCTTTCTTACAATTATTATGATAAATGAGGCCATTAAAAAACAGACGGAGGATAATTATTATATTTGCAATAATTACATTTCTAATAATGGCCATAAATCTGGTCACACCAGGATAAAACAGATATGAAGTATCCGACAAATTATTAAGAGCCCGGCTATAAAGAAATTATTAACTATCTGATATTTAAAGAATATTTGTAAATAATCTCTTATAAAATCCTCAAAAAAGCGGTTTAAAGTCATTGTATTTAATCGGACTACTCATTGAACTGACTCCCTTTTCCTTTCTCCCGGATTGAGCTATTAGTGGATAACTCCATATATCCGTCCTACCTCTAAACCGTATAAATTGATTTAAATCAAAATCTTTCATGGCGAACTCACCCTGAGATATTTTGTTTTACCTTTGCGCTCCGATAAAAGTCACTTTTAAATAAAGTAAGGTAAAAAAAGTAACAGGTATTAGGTTAAGTTTCGTATGAAGAAGAGTCTTATTGCATTGGCATTCGGTACCCTCGGATTGGGTATCGCAGAGTTTGTGATGATGGGTATACTGCCCAATGTAGCGAGAGATTTACAGATAAGTATCCCTACTGCCGGGCATTTTATTTCCGCCTATGCATTGGGGGTTTGTGTAGGTGCCCCCGTATTAACATTGGCCCGGAAGTATCCATTAAAACATATATTGCTGGTATTAGTCACCCTGATTATGATAGGTAATATCTGTGCAGCCTTATCACCTAGTTACTGGATGCTGCTTATTTCCCGATTCATCTCCGGACTTCCTCATGGAGCCTATTTCGGAGTAGGTTCTATTGTGGCAGAAAGACTTGCCGATAAAGGTAAAAGCTCGGAAGCTGTCTCCATCATGATTGCCGGAATGACCATTGCCAACCTATTCGGTGTACCATTGGGAACTTCTTTAAGCACCATGCTTTCGTGGCGTGCTACCTTCCTGCTGGTAGGTCTTTGGGGAATCGTCATTCTGTATTATATCTGGCGATGGGTTCCTCATGTAGAAGGACTGAAAGATACCGGCTTCAAAGGACAGTTCCGCTTTCTCAAAACTCCGGCTCCTTGGCTGATTCTCGGTGCTACGGCATTGGGAAATGGCGGTGTATTCTGCTGGTACAGCTATATTAATCCCATGTTGACAAATGTTTCCGGTTTCTCTGCCGAAAGCATCACCCCTCTGATGATTCTTGCCGGATTCGGTATGGTCATGGGCAATCTGATCAGTGGACGACTCTCTGACCGTTACTCTCCCGGAAAGGTAGGTACTGCTGCACAAGCACTTATCTGTCTGATGCTGCTGCTTATCTTCTTCCTCTCTCCTTACAAATGGGCGGCTGCTCTACTGATGTGCCTCTGTACAGCAGGACTGTTTGCTGTCTCCAGTCCGGAGCAACTATTGATTATCCGGGTAGCTAAAGGTGGAGAGATGTTGGGAGCTGCCTGCGTACAAGTTGCGTTCAATTTGGGAAATGCTATCGGTGCTTATGCAGGAGGACTTGCAGTTAGTGGTGGCTATCGCTATCCTGCCTTGACAGGTGTTCCGTTTGCGCTGATCGGATTTACCTTGTTCCTAATCTTTTATAAGAAGTATCAAGCCAAGTACTAGACTTTACAGCTTCCTAACCCCTTTATCGAATAGATACTGGACCTTCACCTTATCCTTAATCATTTTCGAGTAGAGAGAAAAACCGAAGAATAAGAAGACTAATGGCACCATATTGACGATTCTGCTGACAGATGCATTTTTAAAAACGAGCAAACCAGCCTTCGGGGAAATAAGGCAATGCATGAATATACAGATGATCTGTATATCTGTCCCGTTTGAATGGAAGATTATGCAAAAGTGTTGTTATCTGACATGCAGAATATATATATCCAACTTGCAGCACATTAATGACTGACACGTTGAGTAAGGCTACCTGACATGTCAGCCATTAATGTTCTGCATGTCAGCTAACGGTATCCAACAAGTCAAGCTACCCCATTTGACAGGAAAGGTATGAATACCGAATTATTAGAATTGTAAAGATTCATATACCACCCTATTTATGAACGAAATACAGATTTTCATTCCTTTATTTCCATCCGTTCCTGCCGCCAGGCAGAAAAAGGACCTTCTAAAGAGATTAAAAATTCATTTTGTCAATTTGCTCCAGACCTTTTTCCAAGCCTGCACAATTATCAGAAAAAGACAGAAAGTATACCAAGTTTCCCTCATTAGCTCAAAAAATGATTATCTTTGCAAACTAAAATGAGCAAGTTGGCAATCAGGACTGTTTTTATCGGGAGATTAGTGCCAACCCATTGCTCACATGTATGGATCATAATAAAAGAAATAATAGATTAATATGGCATTGCAATGTGGTATTGTCGGACTTCCGAATGTAGGTAAATCGACACTTTTCAACTGTTTGTCAAACGCAAAAGCGCAAGCGGCAAACTTCCCCTTCTGTACAATCGAACCGAATGTAGGTGTTATCACCGTTCCCGATGAACGTCTGAACGCACTGGCAGAGTTGGTACACCCCCAACGAATTGTTCCTACAACAGTAGAAATCGTAGACATCGCCGGACTGGTGAAAGGTGCAAGCAAAGGCGAAGGACTGGGAAACAAGTTCCTTGCCAATATCCGCGAAACAGACGCAATCATCCATGTACTTCGTTGCTTCGACGATGATAACGTGACACACGTAGACGGAAGCGTAAACCCCGTCCGCGATAAGGAAATTATCGACTATGAACTTCAGCTGAAAGACCTGGAAACAATCGAAAGCCGTATACAGAAAGTACAAAAACAAGCTCAGACAGGTGGAGACAAAGCTGCCAAACAAGCTTATGACGTACTCGTGCAATACAAGGATGCTCTGGAACAAGGAAAATCCGCACGTACCGTGACCTTTGAAACAAAAGACGAGCAGAAAATCGCTCACGAACTTTTCCTGTTGACCAGCAAACCGGTAATGTACGTCTGCAACGTAGACGAAGCAAGTGCCGTAAACGGCAACAAATACGTAGACATGGTTCGTGAAGCTGTAAAGGATGAAAACGCAGAAATCCTCGTTGTCGCTGCAAAAACCGAAGCAGACATCGCAGAACTGGAAACATACGAAGACCGCCAGATGTTCCTTGCCGAAGTAGGCCTGGAAGAATCGGGTGTTGCACGTCTTATCAAATCAGCTTACAAGCTGCTGAACCTCGAAACCTACTTCACAGCGGGCGTACAGGAAGTACGTGCATGGACTTATGAGAAAGGATGGAAAGCTCCGCAATGTGCAGGTGTAATCCATACTGACTTCGAAAAAGGATTTATCCGTGCAGAAGTAATCAAATACGATGATTATATCCAATACGGTTCGGAAGCAGCCGTCAAGGAAGCCGGGAAACTGGGTGTGGAAGGAAAAGAATATGTAGTACAGGATGGCGACATCATGCACTTCCGCTTCAACGTATAATAATAAATGAAGAATGAAGAACTAAAAATGATGAATTTAGTATCAGGCAGAAACTCCACCGGTCACTTTTCTTCATTCATAATTCTTCATTCTTAATTCTTCATTAAATTATGAAATATCTCATTGCAGGAACCGGAGGCGTCGGTGGCAGTATCGCAGGATTCTTGTCACTTGCCGGAAAAGATGTTACTTGTATTGCCCGCGGAGCTCATCTGCAGGCCATACAGACAAACGGCCTGAAACTGAAATCAGATTTAAAGGGAGAGCATGCGCTGGCTATCCCTGCTATGAATGCAGAAGAATTCAATGGAAAAGCAGACGTGATCTTTGTCTGCGTGAAAGGATATTCCGTCGATTCGATTACCGAACTCATCAAAAGGGCATCACACGACAAGACGGTCGTTATCCCTATCCTGAATGTTTACGGAACCGGTCCGCGCATTCAGCGCCTGGTTCCGGAGGTAACCGTACTGGATGGATGTATCTACATTGTAGGCTTTGTTTCCGGTGCGGGAGAAATAACCCAGATGGGAAAAATCTTCCGGCTGGTGTATGGTGCCCACAAAGGGACACAGGTAGCTCCGGGCGTTCTGGAAGCTATTCAGAAAGATCTTCAGGAAAGTGGAATCAAGGCTGAAATCTCTCCGGACATCAATCGGGATACATTTGTCAAGTGGTCGTTTATCTCGGCAATGGCTGTCACCGGAGCCTACTACGACGTACCGATGGGCGAGGTGCAGAAACAGGGAAAAGTACGGGATACATTCATCGGGCTTTCTACCGAGAGTGCTGCACTGGGACGTAAGCTAGGAGTCGAATTTCCCGAAGATCCGGTCAGCTACAATTTGAAAGTCATTGATAAACTCGATCCCGACAGTACCGCTTCCATGCAAAAGGATCTGGCACGGGGACATGAATCGGAAATACAAGGTTTGCTGTTTGACATGATTGCAGCAGCCGAGGAGCAAGGTATCGACATACCAACTTACCGGATGGTTGCCGAAAAATTCACAAAACACTAATTATCAAACCGTAAACCGTTATCCAACATGAATAGCCTCTTATTATCTATCAATTGGAATCCGAACCCCGAACTATTCAACCTGTTCGGCATTTCTATCCGTTACTACGGATTATTGTGGGCAGTAGGAATCTTCTTTGCCTACATCATCGTCCACTACCAATATCGTGACAAAAAAATAGACGAGAAGAAATTTGATCCCCTCTTCTTTTATTGTTTCTTCGGAATTCTGATTGGCGCGCGTCTGGGACACTGCCTGTTCTACGATCCGGGACAGTATCTGACAAGCGGAAAAGGATTTGTGGAAATGCTTTTGCCAATCAAGTTCCTGCCCGGCGGAGGATGGAAATTCACCGGTTACGAAGGACTTGCCAGCCACGGAGGTACACTTGGATTGATGATCGCTCTCTGGCTGTATTGCCGCAAGACGAAGCTTCATTATATGGATGTAGTGGACATGATTGCTGTCGCTACGCCTGTCACTGCCTGCTTCATCCGTCTGGCAAACTTGATGAACTCCGAAATTATCGGTAAACCGACCGACGTGCCCTGGGCATTCGTGTTCGAACGGGTAGACATGTTGCCCCGCCATCCGGGACAGCTTTACGAAGCGATTGCCTACCTGATTCTGTTCTTCATCATGTTCTATCTTTACAAGAATTATAGCAAGAAACTACACCGTGGATTCTTCTTCGGTCTCTGTCTGGCTTATATCTTCACCTTCCGTTTCTTCATCGAATTTGTGAAGGAGAATCAGGAAGCCTTCGAAGATCACATGATGTTCAACATGGGACAATGGCTAAGCGTTCCATTCATCATCATAGGTATCTACTTCATGTTCTTCTATGACCGGAAGAAAGTAGCTAAGAAATGAAACAGATTATAGATATAGAAAACTGGGAGCGGAAGGAGAATTTCAACTTCTTCCGCCATTTCCAGAATCCCCAATTATCCATTACCTCGGAAGTAGAATGCGGAGGCGCCAAACAGCGAGCCAAAGCGGCGGGACAGTCTTTCTTTCTCCACTATCTGTACGCAGTGCTGCGTGCAGCCAACGAGATTCCGGAGTTTCGTTACCGCATCGATACGGAGGGGCGTGTGGTGCTCTATGACACCATAGATATGCTTTCTCCCATCAAGATAAAAGAGAACGGCAAGTTCTTCACCACTCGTTTTCCTTACCACAACGATTTCGACACTTTCTATCGGGAAGCCAAAATGATTATTGAAGCCATCCCCGAAGACGGTGATCCATATGCAGCAGAAAACGGAGAAGTAGCGGACGGAGATTACGGGCTGATGCTGCTAAGCGCAACTCCCGACCTATATTTTACTTCCATCACCGGCACACAGGAAAAGAAAAGCGGTAACAACTATCCGCTGCTGAATGCCGGAAAAGCCATCGTAAGGGAAGGCAAGCTGGTGATGCCTATCGCCATGACTATTCATCACGGGTTTATTGACGGTCATCATCTTTCTTTATTTCACAAAAAGGTGGAAGAGTTTCTGAAATGAAACACACTAATACACATAGCAATGAAACTATTCTATAGACAACTTCTTATATTGACATGCTTTATATCCCTGCCAGTCTCTGTATTATATGCTCAACAGGGAACCAACCAATACATTCCTGTCAGCCAACACCAAACCATAGAAAGCGGAACTTACTGGTCGGCAGGTCAGATGCTGCCTCATTTTGCCACTCCTGCATCACAGCTGGACGGAATAGATATGAAACAGGGTAAGCTATCTTCGGAAGAAAAGACGATGCTGCTGGCTGTACAGGGGATAATCAACAAGCGGCAACCACGCATCTTCTTGTACGAGCATTTCAGCGAAGGTAAACATAAATGGCCCCGCTTGCTGAATTTATCCGTCAACGAACTCGAAGCTACCCAATACATGCGGTTAGTAAGCAAATACAAGAATGAACTGAAAGGAGTGATTCTATACGATCCGGAAAAGAGCGTCCATTACCTGAACCTGGCCTCAACAGTTGCCGGACTGGAAGATGCAATTCCCGTAACTTCCCAACTATACGAGCTTTTAAAGCAACAAAATATCCAGCTTCCCGTATTGGCAGACCTCAGAAAGCTGCCTTACACCAAAGCCACGGAAATCTACGAATACATGTACGACCAGTACTGGAAAAAGTGCACGCACCGTCTGCTCATCAGCCTTCCGCCCCAACGCGGCTTTGTACGCGACTTGGCAGTTGCATCAGGAGCAGCTATCGTGTGGCTGGACGCACGTGACTGGAAAGAAAATACAGTATTACGCAAGTTTATGAAAACCATGCAGCCGGGAGAAAGCATCATTACCGGTTGGTATGCCGAAGAACGCTCCGGTATAGGCCTTGCCACAGAATATGGGCTCTCAACCATCCCTTCCGATTTCTATGAAAATACAACAGTGTATGCAGGCATGCAACAGCAGATTCAGTATCCGGAAATACCCAAAATGCCCGCACTGGAAAACAAAATTTATCTGGCACTATATATGAGCGACGGCGACAACGTGCAATACTGCCAGCATGCCATGTCCGAACTATGGGACAAGAAAGGAAGAGGCGTGATACCTATCAACTGGACGATCAGCCCGGGATTAGTGGACTTCGGACCGGGACTGCTTAATCATTATTACACGACAGCCACCCCCAACGACTTCTTTGCATCCGGCCCCTCCGGTATGGGATATTCGTTGATTTACGACGCTCACAATTATCTTTGGAATGCAACCTCCGGAACAGACTTCACCCCTTATGCAAAACTGACCCAGCAATACCTGGAGAAAAGCGGACTGCGTGTCATCACCATCTGGGACGAAGTAAATCAGGAGCAAATGGGAGCTTATGCCCGTAACTGCCGTTACCTGTACGGCCTGACACAACAAGACTGGGAACGACGCCCGTATAAAGTGCCGACTTACATACAGGACCATAAACTCGCCTTCGTTCCGAATCTTCCTTGTTATGCCAACGGAGTGGATGTAATCTACTCCTTCTGGAGAGACACCATAGCCAAATTTGACGGTTCGCATCCCATATTCCTTTCCGCACAAGGTGAATCCTGGAAAATGGGACCGGACAATATCGTTGCCTTGAAGAAGCGTCTGGAAGAACTATCACTGGGCAATATTGTAATCTGCCGGGGCGACCATTTCTTCAATCTTCACAATCAGGCCAATTACCTGCCTTTCAATCTGACACTCTTACCCAAAATGAAGATTACTTCCAGTCCGACTTCCACAGAAACGAAGTTTGCAGCAGACGGCACGCCCTGCGAAGGACACCTGTGGATATCTAAGAAAGAAGGGAACCGCGCTTGGATACAATTCGATTTTAAAAATGAATACCTGATCAGTCGTTATGTAGTACGTCATTCCGGAAACGCAGGACTGCCGGAACGACTAAATACACGGTCTTTTTCAATAGAAGTCAGTCAGGACGGCAAGAAATGGACTCGTGTAGATATCCAAAAAGAGAATACAGTATCCGTGACGGACGTAGATATCACTCCGACAAGCGGAAGATATGTACGCCTGCTGATACAGGATGCAGGGGAAGATGGTATAGCCCGCATTGGGGATGTGGAAATCTACGGGTGCAGGAAATAACTGAACTGCACCCCAAAAGTTGGACACAGAACTTTAGGAGTGCAGTTCATCATTATTTGCCCCTGACTATCTTCTTAATATCATTCAGCTTATTCAACGCCTCAATCGGAGTAAGATTATTCACATCCAGATTGAGTATCTCATCGCGAATCTGGCAAAGTATCGGGTCATCCAACTGGAAGAAGCTGAGTTGCATACCGCTTCTGTTCTCACTGACTTCCGCCAATGGTTTGCCGGAGATACCTTGCTGACGGTTATCCGATTCCAATTGTTTCAAAATGGCATTGGCACGCTTCACAATACTCTTCGGCATACCCGCCATTTTTGCTACATGGATACCGAAGGAGTGTTCGCTTCCTCCACGTTCCAGTTTACGGAGGAAAATCACTTTATTGTCCACTTCCTTCACAGACACATTGTAGTTCTTGATACGCTTGAAGGATTTCTCCATCTCGTTCAGTTCATGATAATGGGTGGCAAACAAGGTGCGTGCTTTCGCTTTCGGATGTTCGTGGATATACTCTACGATGGCCCAGGCAATAGAAATACCGTCATAAGTAGACGTACCGCGCCCCAACTCATCGAATAGCACCAGACTCCGGGAAGAGACATTATTTAAAATATCCGCAGCCTCATTCATTTCCACCATAAAAGTAGACTCGCCTACCGAAATATTATCACTGGCACCCACACGGGTGAAAATCTTATCTACCAAGCCGATATGAGCACGTTCCGCAGGTACAAACGAACCGATTTGCGCCAACAGCGTAATCAGTGCAGTCTGGCGCAAGAGCGCAGACTTACCTGCCATGTTCGGACCTGTGATAATGATGATCTGCTGTGTGGTACTATCCAGCATTACGTCATTGGCAATGTACTTCTCACCAATCGGAAGCTGCTTTTCAATCACAGGGTGACGTCCCTGGCGGATATCCAGCACATCATTATCCTCAATAATCGGACGAATATAATTATTCTCACGCGCCACATTAGCGAAAGACAACAGGCAGTCCAGACGGGCTATCTGATTTGCATTAACCTGTATCTGCGGGATGAACTCCGTCAATGCCTGCACCAAGTCAGTATAAAGCTGGGTTTCCAGGACGAGAATCTTATCTTCCGCTCCCAGAATCTTTTCTTCGTATACCTTCAGTTCCTGTGTGATATAGCGTTCTGCATTGACCAGCGTCTGCTTACGAATCCATTCCTGCGGAACCTTATCCTTATGTATGTTGCGGACTTCTATATAATAACCGAATACATTATTGTAAGCTACCTTCAAGCTCGGAATACCCGTCTGCTCACTCTCACGCTGCTGTATCTGCAGCAAATAATCTTTCCCGGAGTAGGAGATACGGCGCAAATCATCCAGTTCCTCATTCACACCGTCTTTAATCACTCCACCTTTGTTGATCAGCAAAGGAGGATCATTATTGATCTCTTTAGCAATCCGGTCACGAATAGAAATGCAAAGATTCAGTTTTTCGCCTATCCGGTTCAGACTGGCATTATCCGCTTCGAGACAAGCCTGCTTAATGGGCTCAATAGCCTGCAGAGCAACCTTCAGCTGAACTACCTCACGTGGCGACACCCGTCCTACGGCTACTTTGGAGATAATACGTTCCAGGTCTCCTATCAGGTGCAACTGCTCTTCAATCAGCTCCTTAAAGTCCGGCTGACGGAAAAAGTATTCCACCACATTCAGACGGTCATTGATGGGCTTCTCATCTTTCAACGGGAAAACCATCCAGCGTTTCAGCAGACGGGCCCCCATCGGGCTGATTGTCCGGTCGATCACATTGAGCAAACTACTGCCGCCATCATTCATACTGCCGATCAACTCGAGGCTGCGGACAGTAAACTTATCCAAACGCACATACTTATCTTCCTCGATACGGGCCAGCGAAGTGATATGCCCGATCTGTGTATGCTGTGTCATCGTCAGATATTGCAGGATAGCGCCGGAAGCGATAATACCATTCTTCAGATGTTCCACCCCGAAGCCTTTCAGGTTTTTGGTCTCAAAGTGTTTCAGCAGTTTCTCGCGGGCGGTAGTTTCAGTAAAGACCCAGTCATCCAGTTCGAAAGTAAAGAACTTGCTGCCGAAGTTACCTTCGAACATCAGGCGTTTGCCCCGTTCAAAAAGAATCTCTTTCGGTCCGAAGTTATTCAGCAATTTGTCTACATAGTCGAAAGGACCTTCCGCAGTGAGAAACTCACCGGTAGATATATCCAGAAAAGCAACTCCACAGGAAGCCTTTCCGAAGTGAACGGCAGCCAGGAAGTTATTTTCTTTATAATTCAGTACATTGTCATTGATAGAGACACCGGGAGTAACCAGTTCGGTGACACCTCTTTTCACCAGTTTCTTCGTCAGTTTCGGGTCTTCCAACTGGTCGCAGATAGCTACACGCTTTCCGGCACGAATCAACTTCGGAAGATATGTATCGAGCGCATGATGGGGAAATCCTGCCATTTCAACGGTCTTTCCTTTCCCATTAGCGCGTTTTGTCAGTGTAATTCCTAAAATCTCAGATGCAACAATGGCGTCTGTAGAATATGTTTCGTAAAAGTCACCGCAACGAAACAGCATCACTGCATCCGGATGTTTGGCTTTCAAGTCCAGAAACTGTTTCATCATGGGGGTAAGCACGATTTCTTCTTCGTTCACGGTTCGCTCCTTTTCTTTTTTGTTGAGTGAATAATGAGATTATCGGAGCAAAGATAACAGTTTTTCGTCAGAGAATCAACGGAATTTCCTGTTTCAATTTTCACAATTAGTGTTGCATCCTTTTAAAAAAGCAGGTCCGATTTCTTAACAAGCAGGAAGAAAATCTTAAAACGTGTTATAAAACATGCTATTTTACTTGGATTATTTGCTAATTTCCCAAGAGTCCGTATCTTTGCAATGTGTTTTTCATAGTATTAGATTTAAGGTTAACAAAGGTTGGGTCAAGGCGTTGACCCTTTTTTTATGTCCATACGTCTCGTTCGCCTCTTTTTCTTATTCAGCCAGCATCATCTTTTTATAGTAAGACGGACTGAATCCGGTATGCTTCTTAAATGACTTGTTAAAATGGGAAATAGTATCAAATCCGCACTCCACACTAATCTGCGAGATATTCATATCGCCCATAAGCAGCAGTTTACATGCATATCCTATCCGCATCTCCAATATATAATTCTTAAACGATTTGCCCGTTTTACTCTTAAAGAAGCGGCAGAATGCAGCAGGATTCATGGCAGCCAGAGAGGATATTTCATTCAGGTCGATCTGTCGCGTATAGTTTTTATTCAGGTAAGCTATGATTTTATCGATTCTCGATCCATCATATATAATATCATTCTCGAAGTCAGAAGTCGATATTACAGACCGGGAAGTAACGTTTGCCATCTCTTTCAAAAGTTGCAGGAAAGAAGTGATCTGGTCAACCCCTGTCTCCAACGGAATGGATTCGAGCAGCTCAACCAGTCTTGAAGAACAGCCTGCGGGAAAGTAAATCCCCCGTTGTGCCTCTTCAAGCAGATTTTTGATCTTAATGAAATGGGGATAGTAATTAAAGGCATGGTGCATGAAGTCTTTTTCAAACTGGATGATAGTACCTGTTGTCCGGAGTGTACTGCCTTCTTTTTGATATACATCATCACTTTTCATATAATGGGGCAGATCAGAGCCTAGCAAAATGATATCACCATCCGCATATTTCTCCGCATTATTTCCGACAAACCGCATCCCCGTACCTTCTTTTACATAGATAACTTCATACTCCGTATGGAAATGCCACGGATAAGTGAAGTAAGGGTAGTCATAAAAACGAGCCTTCAAAGGGGATGACTTCGATATAGGAAGCTGCTCGTTCATTATCTTTCTCATAACCAGCTCTGTTAATTGCAAATTTGAAATAACTATATGCAAATATAGGAAAAAACATTTATTATACATATCGCTACTTTTGCAACAAATTAAAAAGGTTAACTCTAAAATAATCAATCTATAAGCTATCTATGAGTAATATCAGCCATTATGAGACAAGACTTTTTAAATATTTCTTGTACTTACTTTTATTGAGTATGCTTCCATCCCTAAACATGAAAGCATCTGAAAGAAAGTCTCTTTTCGACAGAAACTGGTATTTTTACCGGGGAGACGTTAGGAATGCAGAATCACCTGTTTACAACGATTCTGCCTGGAGAAAAGTGGATCTTCCCCATGACTGGAGCATCGAGCCACTCGAGAATCAGGAGCCTGATAAAGTAGTAGGACCATTCAGCCGTGAGAGTGTAGGTGGTTTTGCTACCGGACAAACCGTAGGTGGCAAAGGGTGGTATCGTAAAACTTTCATTATCTCACCGGAAGATGCCGGGAAAAGACATGAGTTATACTTCGAAGGAATTTATAACCAATCGGAAATATGGATCAATGGACAGAAGGCGTATTATAATGTCTACGGATACACCTCTTTCAAAGTAGACATAACACCTTACTGTAAGCCAGCAGGAGAGAAAAACATAATAGCCGTTAAAGTTATAAATGAAGGCAAAAACTCCCGCTGGTATACAGGATCGGGTATTTATCGTCATGTATGGATGATCCGTACTTCACCGTCCTATATTGAGGATTGGGGCACTTTCATAAGCACCAACAGCATTGATAAGGAACAAGCCGTCGTCATACTGAACACAACCATTGTTAACGGAGATACAGAAGAAGGAGAATATACCGTAAATATCAACCTTACTTCCCCCAGGGGAAAAGTTGTATCTACCACCAATAGCACTGTAAAAATGACATCAGGAAATAAACATGAAATTCCTTTTACCATCACAGTGAAGAAACCCCGGTTATGGTCTACCGATACACCGGAGCTGTATATAGCTAACATCAGTCTTTGGAAAAATAAAGAAAAGAAAGACGAACTATCCATCCCATTCGGTATTCGTACCATACATTTCTCTACCGGAAAAGGATTTAAACTCAACGGAGTACCAATGAAATTAAAAGGTGGCTGTGTTCACCATGACAACGGTCTTTTAGGATCAGCCGCCTTCGACAGAGCAGAAGAAAGAAAAATACAATTGCTGAAACAAAATGGATTCAATGCAGTACGTACCTCCCACAACCCAATGTCCGAAAGTTTTATGTCGGCTTGCGACCGATTAGGCATGTTGGTTATTGACGAAGCATTCGACCAATGGAAAATAAAAAAGAATCCGGAAGATTATCATCTTTATTTTAACGAGTGGAGCGCACGTGACATCCGGTCTTTAGTGCTAAGAGACCGTAATCATCCTTCGGTAATCATGTGGAGCATCGGAAATGAAATCAGGGAACGTATTTCGGACAATGGACTCAAGATTGCAGAAGATTTGAAAAAAGAAATACTTAAGCATGATAATACCCGTCCTGTCACCGCCGGAGTAAATAAGTACTGGGATAAAGACAGGAAGAATATGCTTTCTCTTGAAAAGGCTTTCAGGCATCTTGATGTAGCCGGTTACAATTATATGTGGCGTTTTTATGAGGAAGACCATGCCAAATATCCCGAACGCATCATGTACAGCAGTGAAAGTGTGGCCAACGAAGCATCTCAAAACTGGGATAAAGTAGAAAAGCTTCCCTACGTCATAGGAGATTTTATATGGACAGCAATTGATTACCTCGGCGAATCGGGACTGGGCAATTCTATCGAAGTAGATCCGGAAGAAAACATACACCAGTTCATGGGTTGGCCCTGGTTTAATGGCTGGTGTGGAGATATTGACCTTTTAGGCGTAAAAAAAGCTCAATCCTACTATCGTGATATTTTATGGCACAACAGAAAGATAAGCATGGCAGTCGAAACACCTGTCCCAGAAGGTAAGATCCGTAAAGTAAGTTTCTGGGGATGGCCTGAAGAATCCTTATCATGGACCTTTCCCGGAATGGAAAATAAAATGATGAAAGTTAATGTATATACGCGTGCTTCTAAAGTGAGATTATACCTGAATGATTCTCTTGTAGGTGAGAAAGAAACAAACGAACTATATAAAGCTTCCTTTAGAGTGCCCTATCAGGCAGGGAAACTAACAGCAGTGGAAGTAAACGAGAACGGCAAAGGGGATTCCGTCATACTGGAAACTACCGGAGAACCTGTCGCCCTCAGATTAACAGCCGATAAGACAAAGATGAAAGCTCATGGGCAGGACCTCTCCTATGTACTAATAGAACTTGTTGATAAAAAAGGAAATATCATCTCTCACAATGACCGTAAAATACAGATTAGTCATAAAGGAACCGGCAAGATCATCGGCTCCGGAAATGCTTCTCCAACAGATATGGCAAGTTTCGGCTCACTTCAACCGATGCTTTTCAAAGGAAGAGCAATGGTAATTGTCCGCTCCGGCTACGAGCCCGGAGAAATGAAATTGACAGTGAGTGCAGGAGGAGTACAACCAGCAACAATCGCTCTAAAAACAAAATGAATTAACCATTTATTCCCATAAAATATCCATGAGAAAATTAATCATCAGCATTTTAATCGGAGTTATTTTTCCACTTTATGCTTCAGCTGGTTTTGTCTTTCGGAATGATAAAGATGTAACAGTGGTCATCAACGATAGTGAAGAACAAGTGGTCCACACCGCCCTTGAGATGTTTCAGAAAGACTATGTCAATGTTTTCGACAGAGAGTTGAAAACAAGTAACCAACAGGGAAATATATACATAGGCACAATCGGACTGAATAAGAAAGCGGAACAATTCATCGCTATCAAGGATATTCAGGAACTAAAGCAGCATGAGGAAGCTTTTCTGGTTAGTGTCAAAGACAACCACCTGATCATACTGGGTAGTGACAAGCGCGGAACTGCTTATGGCATTCTGGAACTGTCACGAATGATCGGTGTATCTCCTTGGGAATGGTGGGCAGATTCTCCTGTAGAGAAAAAGCAATCATTCAAACTGAAAGAAGGATTCAAAACACTCCAATATCCCTCGGTTGCCCGTCGTGGCATCTTTATCAACGACGAAGACTGGGGACTAACCCCATGGAGCTACCTAACCCACGAGCCGTCTGATACGAAAGGACAAATCGGCCCTAAAACACATGCAAGGATATTCGAACTATTGTTACGTCTGCGAGCCAACACATTCTGGCCTGCCATGCATACCTGCTCCGTCGCTTTCTACCTGACACCGGGTAACAAGGAGACTGCAGACAAATATGGAATATTTATTGGTACTGCCCATTGCGAACCAATGATGCGAAATACCAATGCTGAATGGAAAACAGCCGGAACCGGAAAGTACGACTACGTGAACAACCGCGAAAATGTGCTCAGATTTTGGGAAGAACGCGTCAAAGAGCTCGCCGGTTCCGATAATATTTACACTTTGGGCATCCGTGGAGTACATGATGGTAAGATGCAGGGTGCAAACACCTTACAAGAACAGAAAGCAGCCCTGACTAATGTCCTCAAAGACCAGCGGGAAATGATAGCAAAGTATGTAAATCCGAATGTAGAGCAAGTATCGCAAGTATTCATCCCTTATAAAGAAGTACTGGACGTTTACAAAATGGGACTGGAAGTGCCAGAAGATGTTTCTTTGCTATGGTGCGACGATAACTATGGGTACATCCGCCATTTCCCTGACAGCAAAGAGCGTGCACGCAAAGGCGGAAATGGTATTTATTATCACATTTCATACTGGGGACGCCCGCACAGTTACCTTTGGCTGGCAACTAACCATCCCGCCCAACTTTATACACAAATGAAATTAGCCTACGACAAAGGAGCCCAAGATATGTGGATACTGAATGTAGGCGATATCAAGCCCGGTGAATACCTTACGGAATTGTTCCTGGATATGGCATGGGATATCAATGCTATTGAAAACAATATAAACGGGCTGGACAAGCACTTATACTCCTGGCTCAGCAGAGAGTTCGGAGAAAAAAATGCCAAAGAACTGCTTCCGGTAATGAATGAATATTACCGCCTTGCCTACATACGTAAACCGGAATTTATGGGCAACACACGTATAGAGGAAAAAGACCCTAAATACAAAATCATCTCCGATCTTCCATGGAGCGAAAAATACATTAAACAACGCATTAAAGAATACGAAACAATTGCAGCTAAAGTTACCTCAATGTCTCAAAAGGTTGCTCCGGATAAACAATTTGTATGGTTTCAGTTGATCGAGTTTCCTGTTCGTGCAGCCCACGAAATGAACAAAAAGCATCTTTACGGACAGCTGGCACGCCACGAATTAGCAGACTGGCGACTGAGCGATACGGCATACAACAACATGGCCTCCTTAATGGAGAGATATAACTCCCTTAATAACGGCAAATGGAAAAAAATGATGAGCTATCCACAAAGCCTACCGGTATTCAAGAAAGTTCCACATACCCGATCCACCACCCCGCTACCGGAAGATGATCATCCTCTTTACCTATTCAATGGAAAAGATTATTCCCAGTTTAACGGAGAAAGCCCCGTTACCCATGGTCTGGGTTATCAACGTGGAGCCATCAGTCTATCTAAAGGAAGCGATGTCATATATAACTTTAAAGCTAATGATACTGATTCAATCCTGATAGAGGTTGCTTTAACTCCTAACCATCCGGTTGAAGGTAAACAAATCAGATATGCTATTTCTATCGGAAACGAACCGGAACAAATTGTCGACTTTCACACCGAAGGACGAAGTGAAGAATGGAAACTGAATGTCCTCAGCAATCAGGCAAAACGAACGACTTCGCATAAAATAAGTTCATCAAAGAAACAGAGTCTGAAAATCACTGCTTTAGACGAAGGAGTTATGATTGACCAAATTAAAATCCGAAAGAAATAAAAGCAGCGACGGATAATTCCTAAAGGTAAACAACTACCTATTCGATAAATAAGATGTAAACAGCTAAAATAAGACCGCCCCTCTTTCTTATCAGAGACGGTCTTATTCATTTATAAATAATATATAGCCTAAAATAAAGAGTTCTCCCTGAACTTTATTTCTTTTCCGCCCAATATACTCCGCAGACAATACAAGCAGCACCGCCCAAAGCTACCAGAGTAATCTTCTCATCCAGAATAAGGGACGATGCAATCATTGTAACCAAAGGATTGAGATAGATATAATTGGATGCCCGAACTGTTCCCAACTGTTTCAACACTACATTCCACAGTACATAGCAAATCAGGGAAGCCAGCACGGCGAGGAATAGCAAATTGAATAATACGCCCGGTTGCAAAAGTACGGCAGTATCGGGCTGCAACGGATGCAGGAGAAAAGCAGGCAAAATAGTCAGCACTCCATAAAAGAAAATCTTACGGGTGATAAATACAGTAGGATAGCGTCCGGCCATTTTTTTAATAATCAAACTATAGAATGCCCAGGACAATGCGGCAAGCAAAGTCAGCAAATCGCCTATCGGAGATATTTTGAGTACGAAACTACCGTTAAAAACAATCAACCCTACCCCCATCAATGCCAGTAAAGAACCGTATATCAGTCCTTTCGATGCCTTTTCGCTCTTATAAAAAAGCAGAGACAAGATAGTGGTCAGCAAGGGAGCCGTGCAAATGATAAACGATACATTCGAAGCCTGCGTAATCCCTAAAGCGGTATTCTCTGTAAAGAAATAAAGCGAGCCGCCGAATATACCTCCGGCTACCAGCCACAATTCATCTTTCCAGTTACCGGTGAACAAACGTTTGGGAGAAATGACCCAAATGCCTGTATATGCAATCAGAAAGCGGTAAAAGAATATTTCCTGAGGTGTCAACCCGTGATTTATCAATACTTTAGTCGAAATGAATGTCAGTCCCCAGATAGCTACTGTTAGTATGGCAATCAGATGATAGTATCCATGCTTTAGTTCCATAATGATGGTTTTAATGAGGACACAAAGATACAGGGAATCATGGATATACGCACTGACTTTCACGGATATATTTCATACGGAATTACCAGTTATCAGTCCGGAAAGGCGCCGCAGGGATACCATGAATGCTGAAAATGCTTGCTTCTACATAATTCTTATACGCATACCGCACGGCCACAGGATGAGGAACTTTGTCACTCGAAACAGCCAGCCGGGCAGTCTTGGTTTCTATTTCGGCAAAAGCCGGGTGGAACACTTTATCTTCACCTGCTATCTCAAATCCTTTGAGCGATGTCCACATTGGGCTCAGTCCGCGTTGGGCATGATCGAAATTGATATAGATTTTATTCTCCTGTATCTCCATTGATTTATAAACAGGGGGAGCATATCCAAATCCTTTCATACCGTAGGTCTGTGCCAATGCCCAATAGGCCAGCCTGTTTCCTACCGTCTCCTTGTCTACGGGATGAATGAAAACCGGATGGCCGACATCCATTGTCGTCACCATGCCACTATTCGGTATATCCTTCATATTCTGCAACTGCACTTCACGCAGGCGGGCAGCCGAAGTACCGTCGGCTCCTTCATAGTTGAAAGGAGCTATCTGCACAAAGTAGAAAGGAAGCTCTCCTCTGCCCCATTTCGCACGCAGGTCAGTAACAAAGGCAGGCATAAGGCTCTGATAAAGACCGGCATTGTCACGGTTGCTTTCTCCCTGGTACCACAAGAATCCTTTCACAGCAAAATGAGTCAAGGGAGCTATCTTCGCATTATAAAGCACACACGGAGTAGCGGTGGGATTCTTCACTTCAGCATCGTTGTCGAGTATGGAAAGGTCGATACTGTCAAAAGACTTTATGGATTCCCTGCTCATCCATGCCTCCACTTTCGATCCTCCCCAGGTAGATACAACAATGCCTACGGGTACTTCCAGCACTTCCTGTATATAACGTGCAAAATAATAAGACACGGCACTGATGTGGGAAACATTCACCGGGGTATTTTCGAGCCATTCGCCCTGGCAGTCTTCCTGAGGCGTTTTACTAAACTGACGTACCCATCTCCCATCCTTTGAATCTGTAGTGTACATTCGGATAGGTGTGGATGGCTTGGCTTTGGCGATGAGATCGTTCGTCCCTCTGACCGGTTGCCGGTCGAAGCCGCCCATAGGCATCTCCATGTTCGACTGGCCCGAACAGAACCAGACTTCACCGATCAGTATATTCTGCAATGTGAGCAATTCGCCGTCATTGAAAGTAATCTTGTAAGACCCTCCCGCAACAGGGGTAGATACCTTCAAAGACCAGTTTCCTTTTCCATCCGACGACGATTTATATACCCGGTTGTTCCACGAAGTTTTCACCGTCACAACAGCATTGGGACGGGCCTTTCCCCATAGTTCGACTTCTGTTTGCTGCTGTAATACCATATTATCTCCAAGTATGGAAGGTAATGTCACTTTTGCCTCACTCTTCATTGAAAAAGATAGGACTAAAAACAAAAAGCTTATCAGATATTTCATATATATTAATTATAAAGATAAATACTCGACATCAGAAAATATCCCATTGTGCCCTTACAGTCATATTTTTGTCTTTCACACGGATCATCAACGGGTAACAGGTTTCTACAGGACGTCGTTCAGTCCCGGTTTTTGTTACAATATCCGGATTGGTAGGCGGTATGCCGGAAGCTTCGCCCACAAACAATTCAAAGGACGGCACGCCATCTACCCGAAAAGTAATCTTTCCGGTTGGCGTACTGACTGTAAACGGATGATTCATCACACTCCTTTTCACATTTCGGATCTGTTTATAAGCAACCGCCTCATCAAGCTTTGCACCTGTAAACTCTCCTTCTATCTGTGGCTGCTCTGTCAGTAACAGCGCATAGTCATACTGATGAATCGTGTCTGAGATGCAATCGAACTCGTCGCAAAGGGTGTCTCCTTTCAACAGAAGTTTTCTCTTCATTTCGACTCCCGGATAAGCCTTGTCACAAAAGGCTTCTATGGAATGATTATCGAAATATACCATCTGCCCCGTCGCAGGACGCTGGTCTTTACAATCGACAGTTACCGTGTTGTGAGAAAGCGTCCGTTTATACCAGTTCAGGTAATCGGGGATTCCGTAGGCGCAGGTGCCCAAATCAGGCAATATCTCCTTTTCACCGTTATGGATGGAGATAGAAAGTTTATCCGGATGCCCATGACCACCACCGGACGGACCGTACTTCAGTACTACCGACTTCTTACCGCTCCGCAATACCCCATAGCCCGTCTGACCAAACAGGTAGCTTTCCGATTCCTTCAGTTCCTTGTCGGGATGGATAGTAGTATTGGTCAGAAGCGCTTCCGGCGAAAGTCTGTCTTCCAGCCGATAGCAATCCTGTAGAGTATTCAGCAATAGGGGATTCTTATAGCGGGCATAGGCCACTTCATACAGTCTGATCTGTGTCGGCAGTGAAACTCCATACCATCCGTCGTTGTGGGAAGGAAAAGTCAAGTCACTATAAATGCTCTTTATAGGAGCCACGAACATCATCTCCAGTTGTTTGTCCCACAAATCATATCCCATCGAACGGACTGCACCAGCCGTCAGCAGCATCGCCCTCAACGGAAAGAAATGATAATTGGCAGAACCCTCGTTCCACCAGCCGTCTCTGTTGACGTGTGTTTTCATCATCTGCCGGTAACCCACTTTCGTGTGTTCAACAGCGACTTTCACGATACTGTCATTATTGAGGGCAACTCCTATAGCGGCCAGTCCGCTATTATTCCAGACCTGCCAGTTGCCTCCACCACCTCTTTTCAAAAGCAGACCGGCACCTTCTTTCAGCAATCCTTTCTCTATTTTTTCCACCTCTCCCTTTTTGAGCAAAGGCTTAACAACAGAGTAGACACGGCATACATCACTGAACCATCCCGCCTCATCCAGACTTTGCGCATATATCTTTGCACTATAATTGGCAGGTTCGGGAGTGTTACGCCCTTTATCATGAATTTTATAATGCGGGTATTTATCGGCGTAATCCAGCAACATGTCTTTCATATAGCGGGCATACTTTTTATCTCCGGTAGCCAGATACACATACATGCAATCAGTAAGAAACTGCTTGTTCCTGTCTTGGGCAATCGTTATCCATGCCCAGTTGATACGGTCGGAACTCCACGTTTTCTTGCAGAAGGAACAATACTGCTTGTCAGGACTATTCCAGTCGAACTCAAAGAACACATTATGTACCGGACAGAAATAGTCGTGCAGATGCCCGGCTTCTTCTTTAGGGACAGCCAGCGGATATTTCAACCGTTCGTCGATATGCGATTTTAGTGTATCTACAATGGTCTTTCCCCAAGGGGTTTGCGCAGATGACCGGATATTAGCCATGTCCTCTGCCGAGAAGAAATAAGTTTCGCGCTTCTGCCCGTAGGCAACAGAAAGCAGGCATAGAAGTCCGCAAGCAATCAGAATATATTTTTTAGTCGTCATAATCTCTATTTCTTTAGCTAGTTATAACAGGATTGACCAATCGCCTGTATAATAGGCTTTATTTAGCTTTTCCAATGAACGGACATCTTGGTTGCGGGTAAAAAGATATTCCAGATCCTTGTACAAGTACAATTGCAACCAGTATCCTTTATCATACTTCTCACGGATGGATAATGCCTGTTTCAACTTGGCATACCAACCTGTATTTACCCGAAAATGCTCGGCTACCTTGCATGCCTGCATAGCATTGTTCCACATACCGTCTGCCATCTTATCCATCAAATTTATGAAGTCTTTATACTTAAAAGATGAAACATCAATGAGTTCGCAACGGTCGTCTACTCCCATTTCCTTTAAATCCACAATTGTTTCAAAAGTCTGGTCACCATCGAGGTCATACTCCAGATAATCAAAGAAGCCGTTGCCATCTTTGTCAGTGTACTTCACCGTTGCAAAACGGGAAGGATTCTTGTCCAACCCGAACCACATCCTGTCCCATCCCTGATAGTAGTCTGTGTTCTGATCGATTCGCCAGCATCCCCATTCCGCACCATACAGATGAAGTCTGCCGTCAAACTTACCCATATAAAGTTGGCCGTTTCCTGAATTATCCAGGTCCCATTCCCCACGGTCACCCGCTGCATCCGATTGTTTGTTATGATCAATTCCACCTTTGTTCCATCCCACCTTGAAAGGGTCGCGCGGGTCGTATAACTCTACACGTTCCCAACGATGGCAATCATCATCTTCATCATATCCAAAATAAACCTGATCCCATTTTCCTCTGTTGAATATAAGGTCCCATGCACTGTCATGGTCCGGATAAATCAACTCAGTCATCCTCCTGAAACGGGGATCTACAAAGAAAGAATCCGTCCCAGCCAATCGGGGATTCCGGAACTTATGAACCTGATCTCTGTAATCAAACCCTTTTCCTCTGAAAGAAAGCGTGAAGTCAAAGTCAAATTCATCACCCGGACGATTATCATTATCCATATCGACGGCAATAGAAACCCAGTCGATGTTTCCGGTCAGCTGCTTGTTAACGAAGCTGTTGGCGGGTGCACTGGCATCTACTTTCTTTGGAGAATCTACCAGTCTGATTGCCATTTCACTCAGTCCGTCACCGTCTTCATCGTAGAAAAGAAATGGATTTTCCCAGTTCAGCCTTACATCCTGCATATTGTAAGTAGCGACATGAATCTTAAGAAAAGCTGACTGCCCGCTATAATCCATATAGAAATCGCAGATACCTGTCTTGTCCCAGCTTTTAATCTGCATGGTGTTCCAATCAATATAGTTGAAGATATTATCCTTGTCAGTATCCAGCACGATCATATAGTGTCCGTTTGGCCATACTTCGTCCGCTTTCCGGGGAGGATACTCGGCGACAATCTGCATATCGGCTTTTCCGTCATTATCGGTATCTATCCAGTCGATAATAAGATCACCATGTCCACCGTAAATGCCATCACGGTTTCTGTCTATCAAAAGACAGTCATTTTTTGTATCTCCTTCCAGATCATCCCATCTCATGTCTCCGTCATCGTCCAGCCATAATATCGGAATACTGTCACGGGTAATCGAATAGATAGCGTCCGGCTTTCCACCACCATTCAAATCTACGATTTTGGGTGTATATCCTACCGGAGGAGGAGGTAACCGGAATGACACAATTTTGAGCTTGTTATTCCAGTAGTTTTTGTTTTCCTGTGCCTTGGCAGAGAAGAATGCGAGAACCAATGTTAATAGTACCAGTAGCCTTTTCATTTCTTAGAATTTTATGATAACTGGCACAAATGTAAGTCCCGCTAGTTAATTTAGTAATTAATTTGCAATTAATTCGAGGAGAAAAATGAAGGTATAGGCTGGGAAAGATCGTTTTTAGGGGAATATACGGTCTAATTTAACGTTTATTTAAAAGGTTTGTCAGTTCAAACCCTAAAAATGATAGAATTTCATTTTCAGCAAAGTAAAACGAGAAATAGAATGTTACAATATACATTAGCGCAGACAAGTCCAATAGGATAATATCAAACTATTTTCTTTATTCCCCCTTCTAAATCTCTAAGTGTTATTTTTCTCTTGTCTCTTTTTTGTTTTAAAACTAAGCCTAATATATTTAGACAGTATCCAAAAACTAAATAGAAAAAACAACCTTACAGAAAGAAGTTCTAATTTACAAACAAATCACCACCATCAGACACCCCAAATTCGTATATCTTCCTTTCTTACACTATTCCTCCAAAATCGAATAAACTCCCTACGCGTTTTTAATAAATAACGAGAGAGTTTATTATAAACGGTACCCAAGTTTATTATAAACTATTTTTAGGAGTTTCCAGCAGCCTCAATAAAATTATTATAACAGAAATGGGCAAGAACCTTCACAGTTTCTTGCCCATTCGTTATCCTGGCTATGCAATTTTGCACATCCACCTATTGAGCTTATGTTATATTTTTTATATATTCTATCATTACTTTTCCTTTTTATATTCCTCCAAATATACGAAATAAAAACAAAAAAGTCAATAGCAAGACGATGTTTTCCGTGACATTTCTCCATTTGTCACGCAATACCTTATCATAAAAAAGGTTTTTTTCACTCACTACGTGGTTATCTGAAAATAAACACGTAAATTTGCTAGCTCAAATTGAAATAACAGTATAAATCACTATAAATAAAAACTTTATCACTATGGAGTACAATTTCAGGGAGATTGAAAAGAAGTGGCAGCAAAGGTGGGTGGAAGAGAAAACCTACCAGGTTACGGAAGACGAATCGAAGCAGAAATTCTATGTATTGAATATGTTCCCTTACCCGTCGGGAGCCGGATTGCACGTAGGGCATCCGCTGGGATACATCGCTTCGGACATTTACGCCCGTTACAAACGACTGCGTGGCTTCAATGTACTCAATCCGATGGGATACGACGCTTACGGTTTGCCGGCAGAGCAGTACGCCATCCAGACCGGACAGCATCCCGCTATCACAACCGTCAACAACATCGACCGTTATCGCGAGCAACTCGATAAAATAGGCTTCTCTTTCGACTGGAGCCGTGAAATCCGTACCTGCGAACCCGAATATTATCACTGGACTCAATGGGCTTTCCTCAAAATGTTCAACAGCTACTACTGCAACGACGAACAGCAGGCACGCCCTATCCAAGAACTGATCGACGCATTCGCAATCTACGGAAACAAAGGACTCAACGCTGCCTGCAGCGAAGAACTCAGCTTTACCGCCGAAGAATGGAAAGCGAAAAGCGAAAAGGAACAGCAGGAAATCCTGATGAACTACCGCATCGCTTACCTGGGTGAAACAATGGTGAACTGGTGTCAGGCACTGGGAACCGTATTAGCAAACGACGAAGTAATAGACGGCGTCAGCGAACGCGGCGGCTTCCCTGTAGTTCAGAAAAAGATGCGCCAGTGGTGTCTGCGTGTATCCGCTTACGCACAACGCCTGCTCGACGGACTGGATACCATCGACTGGACCGAATCACTGAAAGAAACTCAGAAGAACTGGATCGGACGCTCCGAAGGTGCTGAAGTGCAGTTTAAAGTAAAAGACAGCGATCTCGAATTTACCATCTTTACCACCCGTGCAGATACCATGTTCGGCGTGACCTTCATGGTACTGGCTCCGGAAAGTGAACTGGTAGCCCAGTTGACTACTCCTGAACAGAAAGCAGAAGTAGACGCCTATCTGGACCGCACCAAGAAGCGTACGGAACGCGAACGTATCGCCGACCGCAGCGTTACCGGTGTATTCAGCGGTTCGTATGCCATCAATCCGTTTACAGGTGAAGCAGTGCCCATCTGGATCAGCGATTACGTATTGGCAGGATACGGAACAGGAGCCATCATGGCCGTACCCGCCCACGATAGCCGCGACTATGCTTTTGCCAAGCATTTCGGACTGGAAATCCGCCCGTTGGTAGAAGGTTGTGACGTAAGTGAAGAAAGTTTCGACGCCAAAGAAGGAATCGTCTGCAACTCTCCCCGCCCGGATGTAACTCCTTACTGCGATCTTTCCCTGAACGGACTGACCATCAAAGAAGCCATCGAAAAGACCAAGCAATATGTGAAAGAGCATAACTTGGGACGTGTAAAGGTGAACTACCGTCTGCGTGATGCCATTTTCTCACGTCAACGTTACTGGGGAGAACCATTCCCGGTTTACTACAAAAACGGAATGCCTTACGTAATCGAAGAAGACTGTCTGCCACTGGAACTTCCGGAAGTAGACAAATTCCTGCCGACCGAAACAGGCGAGCCCCCATTGGGACATGCCACTAAGTGGGCATGGGACACGGTAAACAAGTGCACAGTAGAAAATGAGAAGATCGACAACATCACCATCTTCCCGTTGGAACTGAACACCATGCCGGGATTTGCCGGTTCCTCCGCATACTATCTGCGCTACATGGACCCGCACAACCACCAAGCATTAGTGGACCCGAAAGTGGACGAATACTGGAAGAACGTAGACCTCTATGTTGGAGGAACGGAACACGCTACCGGACACTTGATCTACTCTCGTTTCTGGAATAAGTTCCTGCACGATGTAGGCGCATCCGTAGTAGAAGAACCGTTCCAAAAGTTAGTAAATCAAGGGATGATCCAAGGCCGCAGTAACTTTGTATATCGTATCAAAGATACTCACACCTTCGTTTCACTGAACCTGAAAGACCAATACGAAGTTACTCCGCTTCATGTGGATGTAAACATCGTATCCAATGATATTCTCGATCTGGAAGCATTCAAGGCATGGCGTCCCGAATATGCGGAAGCAGAGTTCATCCTCGAAGACGGAAAATACATCTGCGGATGGGCAGTTGAGAAGATGAGCAAATCAATGTTCAACGTGGTTAACCCGGATATGATTGTAGATAAATACGGCGCGGATACACTTCGTATGTACGAAATGTTCCTCGGTCCGGTGGAGCAATCCAAGCCTTGGGATACGAACGGTATCGACGGTGTACACCGCTTTATCCGTAAGTTCTGGTCGTTGTTCTACAGTCGTACGGACGAGTATCTGGTGAAAGACGAACCTGCAACGAAAGAAGAATTGAAGAGTCTTCACAAGCTGATCAAGAAGGTAACGGGAGATATCGAACAGTTCTCATACAATACCTCTGTCAGCGCATTCATGATTTGTGTCAACGAACTCTCCAATCTGAAATGCAGCAAGAAAGAGATACTGGAACAGCTCATTATCGTTCTCGCTCCTTTCGCTCCGCATGTATGCGAAGAGTTGTGGGATACACTGGGACACGAAACTTCCGTATGCGATGCCGCATGGCCCGCATTCAACGAAGAATATCTGAAAGAAGATACGATCAACTATACCATCTCCTTCAACGGAAAAGCACGCTTCAACATGGAGTTTGACGCTGATGCCGCTTCGGACACCATTCAGGCTGCCGTATTAGCCGACGAACGTTCGCAGAAATGGATCGAAGGCAAAACACCGAAGAAGATCATCGTCGTGCCGAAAAAGATTGTAAACGTAGTAGTATAATAGATTTTAGGCACGGATTACGCGGATTTCACGGTTTTGAGTTATTGAAAAGGCCGCGTTAATCCGTGTAATCCGTGCCTGAAAATAGTATAAGAGAATCTTAATACAAGTTCGCACTATACAGATTTAACCAATAATAAACCAAAATGCGCAAACCAGCAAAGGCGGAAATAATGAGAGAGGTGAAAGATTATATCTACATTACTCTCGGATTGATAAGTTATGCTTTGGGATGGGCGGCGTTCTTGCTACCCTACCAGATAACGACAGGAGGTACTACCGGTATCGGGGCTATCATTTATTACGCAACAGGATTTCCTATCCAGTGGTCGTACTTTATTATCAATGCAGTTCTGATGACATTCGCTATCAAGATATTAGGTCCGCGATTCAGCATAAAGACTACTTACGCTATTTTCATGCTGACCTTCTTGCTGTGGATATTCCAAGTGCTGGTAAATAACTACATACAGACACCTGATATGTCTGCTGACGGGAAACCTCTGCTGCTTGGCAGCGGACAGGACTTTATGGCCTGTATCATCGGTGCGGCTATGTGCGGTGTAGGCCTGGGCATTACTTTCAATTATAACGGAAGTACCGGAGGAACGGATATTATCGCCGCTATTGTCAATAAATACAAAGACGTATCGCTGGGAAGAATGATCATGATTTGTGATGTATTCATCATCAGCTCCTGTTACTTTGTATTCCATGACTGGCGCCGGGTAATCTTCGGTTTCGTCACCCTGTTCATCATCGGTGTCGTGCTCGACTGGATTATCAACAGTGCCCGCCAATCCGTCCAGTTCTTTATCTTCTCCAAGAAGTATGACGAAATAGCCGACCGTATCATCAAAGATACAGACCGCGGAGTAACGGTACTCAACGGCACCGGATGGTATAGCAAAAACGACGTAAAAGTACTGGTCGTACTGGCCAAAAGGCGTCAGTCGCTGGATATCTTCCGACTGGTAAAACGTATCGACCCGAACGCTTTCATCTCACAGAGTTCTGTCATTGGTGTATATGGCGAAGGATTCGATCAGTTGAAAGTGAAATAAACAGGTGAATGAATCCGGATAATTCCGCTAAAACAAGAATAAGACAATGAAACGCAAGCTTGTATTTGCTACTAACAATGCTCATAAACTCGAAGAAGTAGCCGCTATCCTCGGGAATCAGATAGAACTGCTCAGCCTGAATGATATCGACTGTCACACGGACATTCCCGAAACAGCCGAAACACTGGAAGGAAATGCCTTACTGAAATCCTCTTTTATCTACAAAAACTATCATCTGGATTGCTTTGCCGATGACACCGGACTGGAAGTGGAAGCACTGAACGGGGCACCCGGGGTATACTCTGCCCGTTATGCCGAAGGCGAGGGACACGATGCTCAGGCGAATATGCGCAAGCTGCTTCACGAACTGGAAGGAAAAGAGAACCGGAAAGCACAATTCCGTACTGCCATTTCGCTGATTTTAGATGGAAAGGAATATCTCTTTGAAGGAGTGATAAAAGGAGAAATCATCCAAGAAAAACGTGGGGATTCCGGCTTTGGTTATGATCCGATATTCAAACCCGAAGGCTACCAACAGACTTTTGCCGAGCTGGGAAACGAAATAAAGAATAAGATCAGTCACCGTGCACTGGCTGTACAGAAACTTTGTGAGTTTCTGCAACGCTGATTTCCCTGCATTATCCGGGAGGCTGCATAACTTGGCATGAAGTAACTTTCAACAAGTAACAGCATCCAAAGTATTTCTTTACCATATGATACAGAGTTTAATAAAAGATTTTTTGTAATCTTCGCAAGAATATTATTTCTTTGCAAAAAAAATAAAGCGTCATGAAGAAAATTGCATTATTTACTCTCCTTACCTTATTATTGTGTACTTCGTGTGTAACGAAAAAGAAGTTCATGATGACAGAAGCCGCACGTATGGCAAGTATCGATAGCTTGCAGAGCCTGCTGACCGATTGCCGTAATACAGGCGACCAGATGTCGGCACAGATCAAGAAGCTCCTGCGTGATACGACACAGATGGGAAACAGTATCCGCCAGTATCAGAGCATGCTCAGCACTAACATGACCGAACAGGAAAAACTGAATGCCTTGTTGAGTCAGAAGAAAAACGAACTCAGCGAAAGAGAACGCACCATCAACGAGCTACAGGACATGATTAATGCCCAGAACGAGAAAGTGAAGCAACTGCTGAACAGTGTGAAAGACGCCTTACTGGGCTTTAGCACTGAAGAGCTGACCGTTCGCGAGAAAGACGGCAAAGTGTATGTAGCGATGTCGGATAAACTGCTGTTCCAGTCAGGAAGCGCCCGTTTGGACAAACGCGGTGAAGAAGCGCTCGGCAAGTTGGCGGAAGTACTGAATAAGCAAACCGACATTGATGTATTTATTGAAGGCCACACCGACAATAAGCCGATCAACACGGTACAGTTCAAAGATAACTGGGATTTAAGTGTAATCCGTGCTACTTCTGTAGTACGTATCCTGATTAAGAATTACGGTGTAAATCCTTTGCAGATACAGCCCAGTGGCCGTGGCGAATATATGCCTGTTGACGACAATGAAACAGCAGAAGGAAGAAGCAAGAACCGCCGTACGGAAATCATTATGGCTCCGAAGTTGGATAAGCTGTTCCAGATGTTACAGACTTCCGAAGAGGCAAAATAAATATTATTTAGGCACGGATTACACGGATGAACACGGTTTTAAGAGATTGAGTATCTAAAAACCGTGTTCATCCGTGTAATCCGTACCTATTTTTTTATAATTCGGTTCGTCCCGTGCGGACGAATACCTTTTTTACCTGTTAATCCACCTTTATCGTATTCAGACAATTGGCTTTCGTAAAGAACCGGAATGACGTGCCTTTCAGCTTTACCGTCACCGTCTTATCCTTGCCTTCCTTCTCCATATACAACAACACGGTACTTCCATCAGGATTTTCGAATGCCAGTATCTCTTTGGCAGAACCTTCCACCGGACGATAGACAGCACCCGGCAACACAAAATGACTGATATGTTTCATCAGATAATACTCATAAGTAAATCTGAACGTTCTTGATTCAGGGTTCACCACCACCAATGAGTTTTGCCTCCATCCCCAACGACTGATTCCTCCTTCTTCAAGGGAAACATTCCAATAATTGTATATCGAAATACCATTGTCCATATAGTGTTTAAGCAAATCCCATGAATGGAGCATGCCGTTCCAGTCGTTGTGTCCGTCACCACATTCCTGCTCAGTCTGCATCAGTTTCATCTTTGGATAATGCCTTCTCACTTCCTTCACCGCATCCTTTCCTGCCCACTGAAAACCGACTGCCTTGACGTACTTCTTCGCGTTAGAATCCTGCAATATGGTGTCTACCAACAGATAGTTTGCACGCTCCATGGTACCGAACATGACATCCACATTAAGCTTCTTCATCTCAGGTCCCAGATAATCGCCGACAAAGGAAGCTAATCCTTGTGCCGTCCAGCAGCAACTGGGAAAAATCTGTGCCGAGTTGAACTCATTCTGAGGCATTACACCAAAGATGTCAATCCCTGCCTTTCTGTAAGCCTTAATAAACTTCGAGAAATACAGCGCGTATGCTTTCAGATATTCGGGCTTCAGAATAAACATATCCATTCCTTCCCTTCCCGCACGGTCAGCCGGAAGTCCATTGTCAAACTTCGTATTCTTCAACGAAGGATCACACACGGCACTTGCATAATGTTTGTTATGCTTCATCCAGGAAGGAGGGCACCAAGGTGATGCCCAAACCTTTATATCAGCATTCTGAAGTTGTGCGCTCTTTATAAACGGTATCAGAGTCTCTGTATCGTTTTGTATCGAGAAATTCTTCATCTTAAAGTCACCGTTATTCTCATTGTACGAATACCAGTCACGGGAGAAATCGTTTGCTCCTATCGGCATCCGGCAAATAGTGAAATTGGCTCCATAATTCGGAAAAAAAAGCTCTTTCATTATTGACTCGCGGTCAGCGGAAGGCAACAATCCAAGTGACACCCAGCCCAGTTCATTAAAACATGCCCCGAATCCTTCGATTGTCTGCCCTTTGCCATTTGATACGCTTGCCTCCTCCTGAGTTTCGCCATTCATTGCCTTTGTCCGGTCTGTTACCTCTACCCAGCTGTCAATAGGCGAAGTCACAATTTGCCGGTACGTAACCTTCGGTTGTCCCCATGTACTCATTCCCCCCAGAGAGAGGGCAATGAGCACGAAGATATGTTTGTATTTTAACTCCATAAACAGCAACTATTTAACTACAATAGTATTCTTGAAATGAATCCTGTCCGACGAACTGCCGACCTGTATCTCAAACTCTCCCGGTTCTACCACTTTTCTCATATATGCATTGTAAAAAGCCAGTTCGGAAATAGGCAGTTCCAGTGAAACCATTGTTTTTTCTCCCGGTTTAAGGTTGATTTTCTTGAATGCCTTCAATTGCTGGATAGGAGTAGAAATAGAACTGACCATGTCGCGTACATATAGCTGAACGACTTCCTGACCTTCCCGTTTTCCGGTATTTTCCACTTCTACATTCACCATCAGTTTTCCTTTATCAGAGAAGATGGAATCACTCAATGTACAGGTGTTATATTTGAAATCGGTATAGCTCAGACCATATCCGAAGTTGTACAAGGCATGCGGTTTCTCAAAGATATAGTGTCCCTTAGGATCATCCGGCGAACCACCCTGGTCAAACCATTGCTCACGGTCAGTGGGATAATAATTATAATAACAAGGAGTATTACCTGTACTTCTGGGAAAGGATATATTTAAACGTCCCGAAGGATTTACTTTTCCCAGCAGAATCTCAGCCATTGAGTTACCTTGTTGCTCACCCGCGTAGAATTGCACCAATATAGCATCTGCATTTTCCTTTGCCCACGAAAGAACCAACGGTTTACCGGTAATCAGAACTACAATCATAGGTTTGCCTGTTGCCTTCACAGCTTTCATCAGTTCCAGCTGCTTGCCCGGAAGCTCCAATGAAGATAAATCAAACCCTTCACCCGAAGTTACTTTATGATCCTTTGCATTACGCCCCAGCCAATAACTGCGCGTACCCACTGCCACAATTGCCAGATCACTCTTTTCCACCATCTTCACCGCATCGGTAATACCCTCTTCATTCTGGCTCCACCAGTCACAGCCGTCCACATGGTTGACCGTTACTTTCTTGCCGAATACATTTTTGATACCTTCATACAAAGATACACATTCGCGATCTTCCGGATTCACCCATGCATAATCTCCGGCAACTCCATGATCTCCGTTCGGTCCTACCACAGCGATCGATTTGTATTTGGACAAGTCCAACGGCAATATATTATTCTTGTTTTCTAACAATACGGCACTTTCATCCGCTACCTTCTTGGCCAGTTCCACATGTTGCTTGTTACGAACGACCTTGCTGACACTCTTCGGATCACCATAAGGATCGTCAAACAGGCCCAGTTTAAACTTAGCCGTCAAAATACGACGAACGGCACGGTCGATATACATCACATCCAGCTGACCTTTCTCCACCTGACCTTGCAAGGTTTCATACGCCGCGTCCCAAACGTCTATATCAATACCAGCCGTCAGAGCCATTTTAGCAGCAGCTTCGGTGCTGGGAGCTGCCATATGGAATGTTTTCAGACGGTCGACAGAACCCCAGTCAGAATATGCAAAACCTTTAAAGCCCAGTTCTCCACGCAGGATATCGGTCATAAAGTAGGAAGAACCCGTCACAGGGATTCCGTCATAAGCGCTATAGCAACTCATGACCGCAACCGGATCGGCTTCTTTGATGACACGAGCGAAAGGATACATATACAAATTACGCAATTCACGCTCACCACCGGCTACGAAAGCACTGTTCAGTCCGCCTGTAGGCGTACCGTGTGCAACGAAATGCTTGGGCATACATCCTACTCCATTCTTCTGGAAACCGCGAACGAAACCGATCCCCATTTCAGATATAAGGTAAGGATCTTCTCCGAAAGTCTCTTCCACACGTCCCCAGCGCAACTCGCGCGCAATGTCCAACACCGGAGACAAGACCTGACGAATCCCCATCACACGTGCTTCTGCCGCTTCGGCTTCCGTCATCTGGCAGATCAAGTCGGGATTCCATGTGCTCCCCTGTGCGATAGCTTGTGGGAATATAGTACATCCGTTCTGCAAAATACCATGAATACCTTCTGCCGAAGTCAGGATAGGAATACCCAGACGGGTCTCGTTTGCCATATATTCATGTATCTTCTGGTATAAATCGGCGGCTTGCTGAGCCGATATATTCATCTCGTGAGCAGTGCCGAAGCTTTCCCCATTATATGTACCTCCAATATTATTGATATCCCAAGTACAACGCTGCTGCAACTGCCCTACCTTCTCGCGCAAGGTCATCCGGCGCAATAAATCTTCAACACGATCTTCGATCGGAGCATTCTTATCTTTATAAATCGGTCGGTCATCGGCCCAAACTACCGAAACGCCCAGACACAAGGCTAAAACTGTCAATTTAATGATTCGCATGTTTATCTGAATTTATTTGAATACAAAAACGATTTCTTTTTTATTCTCTGTTTACTTTCCCCAGCCGGACGGTTTCTTTCCCATCTTAAAGACCATCGTACCACCGTTCATTATATCCTGGTGAGTGATGAAAAAATCTTTATGTTTCTTTCCATTCAAAGTTACCGACTGAATGTAGATATCTTCGGGAGACTTACGGATGGTCCGGATATGAAAATCCTTATTTCCTGCCAGTTTCAAAGTACACTCATCCAGAAGCGGAGAGCCGATGATATACCGACCGTCGGCAGGATTGACCGGATAGAATCCCATCGCACTGAATACGTACCATGCAGACATCTGACCGCAGTCATCATTTCCGGCATATCCCGAGGATGTATTGTTATACAACGTATTCAGAATATGGCTGACATACTTCTGAGTCTTCCACGGCTGACCTGCAAAGTTATAGAGATAAGCTACGTGATGGCTGGGCTCATTGCCATGTGCATATTGTCCCACAAATCCCGAAGCGTTATGATTCATCTGTTCGCTCTTATAATTGGAAGTAAAGAACGTATCCAGCTTTTGCTCAAAGGCCTTCGTTCCGCCTGTCAGTTCCATCAAAGCCTGAATATTGTGCGGGACATACCAGAAATACTGCCATGCATTTCCTTCGGTGAACGGATGGCCGCCATTTCCACCGTACTGATAAGGATCGAAAGGTTCGATCCATTCTCCCTTGTCATTCTTGGACTGGAAGAACTTCGTTTTCGGATGGAAAAGGTTACGATAATACTCAGAACGTTTATGGAATCGCTCATAATCAGCATCCTTATTCAGTTTCTCAGCCAGTTGTGCGACACACCAGTCATCGAAAGCCTGTTCCAAAGTGATGGAAACCGATTGAGTCTGAATATTTTCAGGCATAAAGCCATACTTCTCCCACACTTCAAAAGGAGAGTTGGGATGTGAGGTTACCGAACTGTTATACACCGCTTCATAGGCTTTTTCCACATCAATCCCGGGAATGCCTTTTAGGATGGCATCAGTAATCACAGGGATGGAATGGTTGCCGATCATACAGTAATTATCCTGCCCCCATAATTGCCAGATAGGCAGGTAACCGTAGTATTCATACTGGCGTATCATGCTCTTCACGAAGTCAGTCACCCGTTCGGGTTCCAGCAGGGTATAGAGAGGATGGGAGGCACGGAAAGTATCCCACAGGGAGAATGTGGTATAATGAGTTTCATTGTCGCCCACTTTACGGGCTGTATAGTCAGCAGCCATGTATTCGCCATTCACGTCAGACATGATATTAGGCTGTATCATCGTGTGGTAAAGAGCCGTATAGAATATCTCTTTCTGGACTTCCGTACCTTTTATTTCAATCTTTCCCAGTTGCTTTTCCCAATCGGCATCCGCAGCAGCCATATAGCGGTCGAAGTCCCAGTGCGGAGCTTCCTGTTCCATGTTCTGACGGGCATTCTCCATAGAGACGGACGAAAGGGCTACCTTACACGTCAGCGGCTTTCCATTCAGCTTGCCGAAACGGAAGCAGCCATGAAGATTAGTGCCGTTGACCACTGCTGTGTTTTCATGGACACGTCCGCCATCTCTCAAGGTAGAAGTAAGGATAGGGCTTGAAAACTCCATATAGAAATAGATTTTACGCAGTTTCGCCCATCCGGTAATGATACGGTAACCTTCCACTGCATGATCATTCAGAATACGGATCTGAGCATTGATAATCCGGCGTCCCCAACTACCTTTATCTGCCGAATGATCCATATCCAGTATAACTTCCGCATCTTTACCGGCGGGGTATTGATAGCGGTGAATACCGTTTCTCTGAGTAGTGGTCAGTTCTACATTGATATTCTCATCCTTCAGCATTACCTGATAATAACCGGGGCTGGCTTTCTCCTCGTCATGGGTGAATGTGGAAGAGGTGCGTCCGCTACTGGTCGGCATCAATGTAACGTCGATCAGGTCCGAAGCTCCCGTACCACTCAGACGGGTATGGCTAAAGCCCAAAATGGTACTCCGGTTATAGTCATACCCGGAAGCATCGCCCCAGTTGGGCGCTTCACTGGTGTCCGGAGAAAGTTGTATCATACCAAACGGTGAGGTTGCCCCCGGATAATTATTACCCGAGAGTCCCCCATCGATGGTCCCAGTTCCAATAAATGGATTTACATATTTAGTGATTTCCCCTGCCTGCAATGTAGCGAGAGTCAATGAAAATGCACATACACTTAAAAGTAATTTCTTCATGGTTCGTGGTGTTTTTATAAGCTATGTTTCCTATATGCTTTTATTCTGCTGTTATTTCAATGAGACGGCTGTTCAGTTGCTGTGTCGTGAAAAGATCCAGTCCGACATTCATCAGATATTCTCCGGAGAAAACCTGATCGTTGCCTTTGAGTGAAGAATTGCTGCCCGGCATCATATTGATTTCTTTCACACGATACATTTTGTTGATATCCAATCCTTGCAGGCGGACAGGCAATGTCTTTTCGGCATAGCGCGGATGGATGTCGAACGCAAATACAGCAGCCGTTTTCTTGTCTTTTCCTACAAACATGGAAGAGGTATGATTGCTTCCGTAAGGAGAAACGAGACGATACATATCGCCTTCCAAAATGACCGGTTTCAGGCGATTGTAGTTCTTCACAGCCTGATCGCAGTACAGATGTTCATTCTGGTTCATATCCTCCAGTTTGATGTCGAAACCTAACTTGCACATCATGGCCACATCGGTACGGAACTTGATGCTGGTTCCACGATTCCAGGTAGTGACGTGGGCACACAGCGTCTTACTCGGGAATACCTGCGAGTACCCCCATTGTATAAACAGGCGCTCGATAGGATCGGTATTGTCGCTCGGCCAGAACTCTGTGAAATACTTCAATGCTTCATAATCGGAGCGTCCGCCGCCACCGGCACACAGCATCATCGGAAGATCGGGATATTTAGCCTTGATCCTATCCAATACCTTGTAGAGTCCACGCACATAATCGATATACAGATGAGACTGCTTATCTTTCAGATACACCGAATAGATATTGGTTATCGGACTGTTGCAGTCCCACTTAAAGAAGGCGATGCCGGGATATTTAGTCATCAGGTTATCGACCACGCCAAATACATGATCCTGTACCTTCGGGTTACTGAGGTCGAGTACCATCTGGTTACGGAAGTAATATTCGTCACGGTTGGGCAGGTGAATCACCCAGTCCTTATGTTTCTCGTAAAGCTCGCTTTTCGGATTCACCATTTCCGGCTCTATCCATATACCGAACTTGATACCTTTCTTATGCGCCTCTTCCACGAGACGTCCTACTCCGTTCGGCAGTTTACCGGCAGTTTCTTCCCAGTCGCCCAGACCCTGATGGTCACTGCTACGGGGATACTTGTTGGCAAACCAGCCATCATCCAGCAAGAACATGTCTACCCCCAGTTTGGTAGCCTCATCCATCAGACCGATCAGTTTGTTTTCATCAAAATCGAAATAGGTAGATTCCCAGTTATTAAGTAAAGTCATACGTGTTTCGTTCCCTTTCTTCACCTGGTGATTGCGCGCCCAGTCATGGAAGCTACGGCTTGCCTCTCCTTTTCCCTGCGTGCTGTACGTGAAATAAAAGTCCGGAGTGCGGAACACTTCCTTTGCGGGCAGACTGTATTCCGAGTCATACGGATTGATTCCGCTGATTATACGCAGTTCGTTCTTGTTGTCTACTTCGAAAGTAAAACGGAAGTTGCCAGTCCATCCGATGGTTCCTACCAATACTTCTCCGGCATTTTCCTGCGAAGGATTATCAAGAGCCAGTTGGAAGAAAGGGGAAACAAACATATTGGCGCGTGCACCCAACTTGGTATCGATTACTTTCTTACCGAAGGCAAGCTCTCTTTCAGTCACATTGGCCTCGTGTGCCCAGTCACCGGAAAACTCGGTCAGGAAATACTTGCTACTGTTCAGGTGAAGCATCGAAGAAGCATACTTACTAAGTATGACAGGCTTCTTCTCTTCGTGGCTGATTTCAGTGAATGTACGGATAATATTCTCTTTGTCATAAGCTACATAATGCAGCTTTACGGTAACAGGATATTTATCATCTTTAAGGGTAATCACCGTCTCGTTGATTCCGTTGCCGGTGTTATTGCTCGAATGATCTACGTATTTCAACAGCAGTGAAGAGTTGTAGTCGTTATGGCGTATGTGAATAGCCGGTTCAAAGTAATCTTCCATACCATGAGTCAGATATGCCTCGGTTCCTTGTGGCAGATACTGGATATCAGAGTCGTGGTGAAGCTTTTTGCCTAAGTATTTCTGATACAGACGTCCGTTATCAGCTACCTGATAGATAAGGCTGGTCCGTTCAGTTTCTATTTTGATAAGCGGCTTGTCAGAAGCCTGCAAAAGAGAAAAAGAACTCAAAAGAAAAAAAAGTAAGAATGCTTTTAATTTCATTGTGTACATTATTATGGTTTATATTTATTCTCTGGTACGGAACGGAGGGACGGGAAGCCCGCTCTTGCCATATAGGTTGCAGACCGGATTATCTGCCCACGCGTAGCAGGCTGCCGTCGGTATTTCTATCCGGTCGGACTGCAGAATGACTTCTTTTCCGCGAATGGTAGCCTGTGCCGGAACAAATTTTCCGTCCGGACCTGCCAGTATAAAGCCTTTCGGCTCACCTTCCCTAGCTACAATTTCCTGATCGAAGCTAAGAATCAGCGTACGTCCCGAAATACGGTATCCCTGATAAGCGGGAACTTCGTACGTACCTTTGTTGTAAGTCTTTGCCAATGCCGCTTGCGCCAGTCGTCTTCCTACCTCCTGCTTGTTCTTCGGGTGGATATCATAATCTTCACCAAGATCGATAGCGCATGCCATACCTGTATTGGGCAAATGCAGCGCATGTGCCTGCGCATCACGGAGAGCCGCCCATTTAGAGTCCGGCTGCACTTCTTCCGGTTTCAGATAATTGGCCAACTGCACAAAGTAGAACGGAAAATCCTGCTTCCATGCTCTTCTCCAGTCTGTAATCATTGACTGGAACAGTACTCTGTATTGTTCATCAAATCCTACGTTATTCTCTCCCTGATACCAGATAGCTCCTTTGATAGGAAAGACTGTAAAAGGGTGTATCATTGCATTGTAAAGTACAGTTGGGTAGCAGGATGTCGGCCATCCGGTTCCTTCGGGAGACAAAGGTCTGGAAGGTGCACCAGTCATCGACACACCGATATGATAGTTCCAGTTGCCTGCCAGGGAAATCTTTTTGCCGTTCGCTTCCATGTACATCTGCCGGGGTTCTCCGTGTATACCGCCTTCGCCGCCATAATCGATGGCACGTATGGTGATCACTCCTCTGCCTGCCTTTGCCAATGCTGCGGGAATCTGATAAGCACGCACCGTATTACATCCCGATGTTCTTCCGATTTCCTTACCGTTAAAGTAAGTAATATCATCATCGTCGATCATGGCCAGATGGAAGGTAATCTCCTTACCGTTCCAGTCAGCAGGTATTTCCACTTCTTTCTGGAACCAGACGGTACCGTCAACATTCAGTCCGCGAGTTTCCCAATAGGCGGGCAGTTCCATCGGTTTCCATTCATTCCCAGTCTGAAGGGCTGATATCCATTGTGGAGTTCCGTCTTTTAATCCGGGGTCCTTAGCATCAAACTGCTGAAGCCATTCGTCCATTTCCCGGTGATAAAGTTCGACAAGCTTCTCTCTCCGGAAACCTGCGCTTTCCATTTCGGCCATCTTTTTCTGGAATCCCATGACCTGCTTCAATGTCTGATGACTTGTCCACGATTCGGCAGGTGTCCCACCCCACGTACAGTCAATCACCCCGACAGGTATATTCAGCTCTTTCCACAATTTACGGGCATAGAAATAAGCAACAGAAGAAAATTCCGGCACAGTAGCGGAACTACATTCCTGCCAGCCGTTCATATTCATTTCTACGTTTTCCTGCGGAGAGAAAGCTACGGTTTTCTTCACTTGCAACAGGCGGATAGAGGGATAGTCAGCATCTGCCACTTCCTGCTCGTAGTTCATTACTTTTCCCCATCCGGCAACAGGCATTTCCATATTCGACTGTCCGGAACAGATCCATACTTCGCCCGACAGGACGTTGTTCAACACCAGTTTCTCCCCATCCGAGACAGTTATCTGATAAGGTCCTCCGGCAGACGGAGTCGGGACTTCTATCGTAAAATGACCGTCGGCTGCCGCTTGGGTCGTATATTTTTCATTATTCCAGCTCACCTTTACGGTCACCTGTTTACCGGCCTTCGCTTTTCCCGGTAAAGTCAGCCGGCTGTTTTGCTGAATGACCATATTATCGGTAAAAAATGAGGGTAGTGTAACCTTAGCCTGCGCAAAGGCCGCCACACATAACGATAAGAGTGTTAATTGGTATTTTTTCATTTTTCGGTTATTTAAATTCAAATAATTGCACATCTTTAGAGGGTACAGTTACTTCGAGCTGTCCTTCGGCAGAAGTCTCGTTGCCGCTCCATAATTCTTTCACCTGATAGCTGCGTGCTTTATCCAGCCCTATTCTTTCCAATGAGAGCGTAGTAGTCTGTTCCTGATCCGAATAGTTGAATACCGCACAATGGAAACGACCGTCAGGAGTCTGTCTTACAAAGATATGTTCCGACTTTTCCCCGTTTCCTTCTACCGGACGGAACACTTCTCCTGTTGCCACAGCATTTACCTCCGGATTCGTCAGGTATTTCTGTGACTTCTCTTTACCGTCTTTTCCCCCGCCTGCACTGAAATCATCTCCTGTAATGTAAATGCCGGTAATGACACCCGAAGTAATACGGGCACGGTTTTCCCCGTCAGTGGCATCTCTCAGCACGATATGATCGGCATCATTATATTGGTAGATATACTTCTGCCACCAGCCGTATGAAAGAGCATTCAATGTATATTCGGTATCCTTGATCTGATTCCAGGCATCACAGGCTATTCTGCGTGATTGCGCATACTGGGCAGGGAAGACAGGAGAAATGGACAGGTTGATATACATATCGCCAAAGTACTGGTTGAGCAACTTCATGCCATAATTATATCCTTGTATACCTGTCTTGATTTCGGGATTATACCATCTGTCGGCTTCCATTGCACCGTGTGTCATAAAGTCCATCTTTACATACTCAAATCCGGCACGGTGGAATAAACCGGAAGTCTTTTTCATCATAGCCTCCACTGCCGGATGCGTAGGGTCGACCGCATAAGCGCCATCCAGCTCCTGCGGCTTTCCGTTGGCATAGAGATAGATATCTTTGTACTTATATTCCGGTGCGGCATCCACCGTCCGTTCCGGGTCGCGTGCCCAGTCGGTGAACGGAGTCCAGTAGATACCACCGATCTGCCCGTTCGACTTACACTTTTCGATAAAGGATTTCAGCTGTTCTTCATTCATACAGTCCCAACCGGAATCCAGACCGATATAAACAGTCTGGTCGGGGTTTACGAAATGATTATTTTGCAGATTCTCCTTGAAGTAGTCGGAGACTTCCATCGCTTTCTCATACGTCAGGTTGAATTGTAATGCCCCCCAGCTGTTCCAACCAAATGGAACAGCTTTCTCCCATGCTTTGGGAGGGGCAATTACAGCGTTGGCTTTCGCATACGCTTCCAGTCCATCGCACCAATTTTCAAAGAAACCCAAAAAAACTTTAGGGGATTTAATCTTTTTACCTACTAATGCACCGTGAACTTTCACATCACGGGTCTGCTCATCTGCTATGCCCCCAAAACATACCAGCGAACCTATATTATCATTCATTCCCTTGCCTATCGAAACAGCTGTTTTCCAGTTGTCATGTTCTACGGAACCGATTACCAGGCCGTTCCGGCTTTCATTATTGAATATGGCTGTTACTTCATAACTAACCAACGTATCGAAACCAAGCGGATGAGACTGATATCTGATCCATTTGTCATTGTCGAACGGAACAAAAAGGGCACGGTTGTCACCTGCCTGCAAGAATCCGGAAATGGAATCGACATTGACCGGAGCCATTTTGGCGGAACTGATTTCCTCTTTCGCTTCTACCGTGAAGTCGGTCAGTATATATTCTTTATCCGGATAAAGATAGAAATACTGGGTCAGTTCAGGAAGTTCCTTATCCGTGTATTCTACCTTATATATATGTCCCTTCCCGAAAGAATCGGATACTTTGCCCGTACTGATTTTATGGCGGGCATAATCACTCGTCTTTATTTCCTTCCCTTCCCATTGATAGGAAGCATACATTCCGTTACAAATATTTTTTGACTTATAGGTGAGTGATATACCACCTTCCTGATCGTCATAAGTTATATTCCATACATCGGTAGAGAACGTTCCGCCTCCACCCGCACAGTTAGAAAAGAAAAGAAACAGAAGAAGCATCAGGGATACTCCGGACATTTTTTGTAGTAGCAGCTTTTGGTTTTTCATATGGTATAATATTCTAGTGTAAAAAAATAAAGCATACCCGAATAAGAAACTTTTTTTCTCTTATTAAGGTATGCCACAAAGGTAAGGATTGGCAACTCCTTTACTATGTACAAACGATTCAAAAAATGATAAAAATACGGCAAATAAGCTCCAATGCGGGCTAAGAGAGGTATTTTATCTATTTTGTTCCCGCTCCTGCATCGACATTCTTTATCTCCTGCGTGATAACGATCTGCTTGCCGGATTGGTATTGTTTCTCAAAATCTTTGGGGGTCATGCCGAATTGTTTCAGGAACAACTTGCTGAAATAAGACGGTGAATTGATACCGACCATGTAGCAGATATCTCCGATACGGTATTTCCCTTCCTGAATAAATTCGGCTGCCTTTTTTAGCTTGATCAACCGGATAAAATCAAGCGGAGACAAGTTGAACAGCGTCTTGATTTTCCTTAACAAACTGGAACGGCTCATACAGAGTATGTCTGCCATACGTTCTACACCGAAGTTGTCATCGGTTATATTATCTTCAATCACTTTGATCACCTTATTCATAAATTCTTCGTCCGCCTTATTCATCTGCATATTGTTGACGGAGAAGAACGGGCGTTTTGCGAAAGCTTCTCTCTCCCTGCGCCTATTGTCGAGCAAAGACAGGACTTGTTCTTTCAGATAATTGAAAGAGAAAGGTTTCTCCACATAGGCTTCCGCACCATATTTCAGACCGTTGATCTTGCTGTCGATATCATTTTTAGCTGTCAGGAAGATGATAGGGATATGAGAAAGTTCCATGTCCGATTTTACTTCCTTGCAAAGTTGGTAGCCATCCATTACAGGCATCATGATATCACTGATGATCAAGTCTATATGGCTGCTCCGCAATATTTCCAGCGCTTCTACCCCGTTCATCGCTGTCTCTACGGTAAAGCTTTCCTGCAAGCGTTCGTGAATAAAGGTCAGCATGCTTTCATTGTCTTCCACCAGCAGGAGGGTATATCCATATATATCTGTCGTGACGGGGGTATGTTCATCCAGTTCGACAATGTCCTTCTGTATGGTTTTATGGTTTTCCAGTTTCATGCCTTCCATATTCAAAGGAATGGTCAGTACAAAAACATTATTCTCCTGATTGGTATCCAGATAGATGGTACCTTTGTGCAATGACGCCAACGAACGTGCCAGAGACAATCCGATCCCCACCCCGTTGCGAGGCTTCTCTTTTCTGTCCACCTGATAGAAGGGTTCGAATATATACTGGCTGACTTCTGCCGGAATCTTGTTTCCGTCACTGGTGACACGAATCGTAAAGCTGCCCTCTCCCTTTTCCAGTTCCACAAGTACATTCCGGCTGGCATATTTCAACGCATTATTGAGCAGGTTGCTCAGTATCTTGGTTATCGCTTCTTTATCCACAGCTGCCCATACCTGCTCGTCTGTCGATTTCAACTGCAATTCTTTGCGGTTCAAACTGAACGTCACTTCAAAGCGTTCCACGATTCCGGCAAGAAGTTCGGTAATATCCACACTCTCAAATTTCATGGTCAGCTTGTTGGCGCCAATCTTCTGGAAGTCCAGCAGTTGCCCGGTAAGTTCCAGCAGGCGTTTGGTGTTCTGAACCATCACACTGATATATTTCTTCATCTTGGGTTCCTGTATTTCCATTTCCCCAATGGCTTCAAGGGGACCGTTGATCAGGGTCAAAGGAGTACGTACTTCATGCGCTATCTCTGTGAAGAAGTCTACTTTGGATTCGTACAGTTCTTTCTCCTTTTCAATCTCGAACAGCTTTTGCCGCTCTTCCAGTTGTTTCTCCTTGCGGCGTTTATACCATAAGATGACACCTACCACAATGAGGATAATACATACGGTATATACAATGTACGCAATGACAGACTGCCACCACGGAGGAAGAATGATAATAGACAGAGAGCGTGTGGACGACTCGGACTTATTGCCGTGAGTAGCCTGCACCCGGAAGGTATATTTTCCCGGCGGAAGTTTGGCATACGAGATATTCTGATTGCTGGCTGCCCGTACCCAATCCCTGTCAAGTGGTTCCATACGATAATAGTATTGGTTGGACTCGGCAGTAGAGTAACTGAGCAAAGCCACGTCAAAACTGATATTGGACTGGTCGTAAGGCAATACAATTTCATCCGTATGTACGATGCATTGTTTTAAGGGTGAGGCGGGAGTATGAACCGTTACCTCCTTATTATATATACTAAACTTGGAAATGTAGACAGGAGGGAGCGGCTTCTCTTCTTCCTGAACCGTAGGGTCAAAAGCGATCAATCCGTCCACCCCGCCAAAATAGAATCGTCCATCCTGAGCTTTCAACGCCGACTGATAATTGAACTGGTTGCCCAACAGCCCGTCTTTGTTGGTAAAAACACGTATATCCTTACTCTCAGGATTAAACCTGACCAATCCTTTATTGGTGCCAAACCACAGATTTCCGGCATCGTCCTCCAAGATGTTATAAGCGACATCGTCCGGTAGTCCGTCTTCGATACTGAAAGTCGTAAAGTCATCCTGTGCTTCATTATACCTGCATATACCGCCACGGTCGGTAGAGAACCATATATTCCCCTTGCTGTCCTGCATGATGGAGCTGACGGAGTTCGAACTTAGAGAGTTGTCCACTCCTTCTTTATAAGAATAATTCTTATAAGAATTGGTTTTAGGATCACATTTCCATACACCATTTCCCATAGTAGCAAGCCAAATTATGCCATCTTTGGACTCCATTATATCAAAAACCCAGTTATATCCTACTTCTTCCACACGACGAAACTTCCTTTCCTTAGGTTGTGACACATATAATCCCCATCCAGGTCCTATCCAGGTACGACCTTTACTATCTTTTAAAAAACTATATACACTTCCTTCTTCAATATTCAATTCCTTATCACTGATATATTTAAGATGTTCACCAGGTATACTGATATCATTCATTCCTTGTTTAAATAATCCAACATATATATGATTTTCATAATGTTTTACTGATAGTGTAATGAGACGACCTGGAACATTATCATGTATCTGATGTACTTTACCTGTTCGAGGGTCCAATACATTAACACCATTATCTTCAGTACCTATCCAAATACACCCATTATTATCCTCTGCTAATCCACGGATACGTTTGGTATTCAAAGAATGTGAATCGCTCCCCGGTACGTATTTATCAAAAGTCAAGATACGATTAGGCAGATAGTTGACACCTCCAAACATTGTCCCGATCCAAATTCCTCCTTCATGATCTTTGTAAATAGAATAAATACTATTATCCGACAGGCTAAATGAACGCATCAAGTCTTCTTTCAAATGAATAACATTATTTTCTTTCTCATTAATAATGAAAATTCCATGAAGAGAGCCTACCCAAATTTCATCTCCGAAACACATCACATCTCGCAAAAATGTCTTTTTCTCACCAAGGAACGAAACTTCACTCAATTCATCTGTTCGAGTATTATATTTCAGCAAATCTCCTTCATGTATTCCCAAGATAGCATTCTCCTTCTGAAAACAAATACTTATAATTGTTTTGCCAATTAACGAACGTCCCATTCGGTCTGCCAGATATTGTTCAAACTTATCATCCCGATAATTATACTTGAATAAACCCACTCCTGAAGTGCCTACCCATACTTCACCCTGCTCATTGATACAAATACATTCCGGATTATTATTTTTTAAATTGTCTTTATCTAACAAAGAATAATGATGAACCTTTCCGTCTTTATAACGAAAAAGTCCCTGATCAGGAATCAACACCCAAATATTATCTAGTGAATCAGATAGGATTTCCGCTACCCAGTTATCAAGAGTTATTCCTTCTGATGAAGCTATTTTGAAACGTTTAAATACATCGACCGCCGGATTATATATATAAACTCCTCTGTCTGTACCAACCCATAAATTCCTTTCTTTATCCTCAAAAAGAGCACCAATATTATGATTACCCGTACCCTCCTCCAAATCATCACAATCAAATTGAAGAATGGAAGTTCCGTCATAGCGGTTGAGTCCGTTTTTTGTCCCAAACCACATAAATCCATAGCTATCCTGCAAGATTGCTTTTACATTACTTGCCGACAATCCATTTTCTCCATTGACATGAGTGAAATAAAAATCGGAACGTTCCTGCGCACGAACGACACAGATAGAGAGTAACAACAAATAGTTCAGGAGGAACAATCGCATCAGGTGTTTTTTCATATATTATAGAGCTATTATGTTTGCTATGCGGGCAAATATACGCCAAAAAATGGTACGCAGAAAGCAGTTGACGCATTTGTTTCAGTAATAGCCGCATTTGTGCATTTTTTAAATAACCTTCCCGGATACCTTTGCAGCATCATTGAATAACTATTTTATAACATGAGAAACATAACGAGATCATTAGGCCTGATTATCGGGGCCGCACTTCTGTTTAGTGGTTGCCTGCCATCGGAGGCGACCGAAGATACGATGAAATTATGGTATGACAAACCCGCCGACGAATGGATGAAATCTCTTCCTTTAGGAAACGGTCGTCTCGGAGCAATGGTATATGGTGGCGTGGAAACAGAAACCATCGGCCTGAACGAATCGACTATGTGGTCGGGAGAGTACGACGAACATCAACAACGTCCGTTGGGAAGAGAAAAACTCGACCAGATACGGAAGCTGTTTTTTGAAAACAACCTCGCCGAAGGCAACCACATTGCCGGAAATACGATGGCAGGAAGTCCTCATTCCGCCGGAACGCATCTTCCGATCGGTGACTTGAAACTGAATTTCACCTACCCGGAAGGAGAATTATCGGACTATCATCACGAACTGGACTTAACTACCGCCGTCAATACCGTCACCTACAAAGTAGGCGATACAGAATATACCCGCCAGTGCATCGCCTCCAATCCGGATGACGTAATTGCGATGCATATAAAAGCCAGCCGTCCGGAATCCATCACAGTGGAACTGGAACTGCAGCTACTCCGGAATGCGGAAGTCGTAGCTTCCGGCAATCAACTGATTTATACCGGCAATGCCGAATTTGAAAAACACGGCAGAGGAGGCGTATTGTTTGAAGGACGCATCGCCGCAGAGATAAAAGGAGGGACCATCAAAGCGGACGGAAAGAAACTTCTCATCGACAAGGCTACGGAAGTACTCTTACTGTCTGACGTACGTACCAATTATAAGAATACGACATTTGCAGGATACGACTATCAGCAAAAATGCAAGGAAACAATTGAAGCAGCCTCCAAAAAGAGTTTCAAGACACTGAGAAATACACATGTAGAAGACTATACCCCACTTTTCTCCCGGGTAGCCCTCTCGTTCGGAGACAATGGAAAATTCAGCCATTTACCAAACGACCAGCGCTGGGCACGAGTGAAAGCAGGAGAATCTGATCCGGGACTGGACGCTTTATTCTTCCAGTATGCCCGTTATCTGCTGATTTCGTCTTCACGTCCCAACTCTCCGCTACCCGTAGCACTGCAAGGGTTCTTCAATGATAATCTGGCTTGCCACATGGGCTGGACGAACGATTATCATCTGGATATCAATACGGAACAGAACTACTGGATCGCCAATGTAGGTAACCTGCCCGAGTGTCATCTCCCGCTTTTCGACTATATCAAAGACCTGTCTGTACATGGTTCAAAAATAGCTCAGGACTTATATGGCTGCAAAGGATGGACCGCCCACACTACATCGAATCCGTGGGGATACGCAGCCGTATCAGGCAGTATTCTCTGGGGACTGTTCCCGACTGCCTCTTCGTGGATCACTTCTCACGTGTGGACACAGTACGAATATACACAAGACAAAAACTTCCTGAAAGAAACCGCTTATCCTTTATTAAAGAGCAACGCTGAATTTCTGCTGGATTATATGGTGACAGATCCCCGGAACAATTACCTCGTGACGGGTCCCAGCATCTCACCGGAGAACAGTTTCCGCTATCAGGGGCAAGAGTTTTGCGCATCCATGATGCCGACCTGCGACCGTGTACTGGTTTATGAGATATTCTCCGCATGCCTGAAATCTACGGAAATATTGAATGTCGATGCTGCATTTGCCGACAGCCTCCGTACCGCCATCAGCAAACTCCCTCCTTTCCGCATCAGTGCCAACGGAGGAGTACAGGAATGGTTCGAAGACTACGAAGAAGCACATCCCAACCACCGTCACACCACACACTTGTTATCGCTCTATCCTTATTCGCAGATTACATTAAATAAAACACCCGAACTGGCGAATGCAGCCCGCATCACTATTGAAAGACGTCTGGCCGCCAAAGACTGGGAAGATACGGAATGGAGTCGTGCCAATATGATTTGCTTCTATGCCCGCCTGAAAGATCCGATAAAAGCATACAACAGTGTAAAGCAGTTATTAGGACCATTATCCCGCGAAAACATGTTCACTGTCTCTCCTGCCGGAATTGCCGGAGCAGGTGAAGATATCTTCGCCTTCGACGGAAACACAGCCGGAGCCGCAGGCATCGCAGAAATGTTGCTGCAAGGCTACGATAACCGGATTGAACTGCTTCCCTGTCTGCCGGAAGAATGGAAAAACGGAAGCTTCAAAGGACTTTGCGCCCGCGGTGGAATCGAACTGGATGCAAGCTGGAAAAATGCTCAGATAGAACAGACAGAATTAAGGGCATCCGTCCCGGCTGAATTCTCTTTCCGCATTTCAAATGCAAGTGCATATAACTGGAAAATGAACAAGAAAACATTCACACCGGAAATAAATGCGGACGGTTCGGTACAGATCAGTATGAATGCGGGAGATAAACTCACTGTTTCGCTGTAAAGGGAGTACTTGATCAATTAGTTTCTAGTACCGGAGTTGTCCGTTCCTAGTATGCGACCAAACGGAACAAAGTAACAGCCTTGCTTGTGCCAAGCCTTTGGCACAGTTATGCCACCCTATTGGCACGGTTATGCCAAGCCTTTGGCACAGTTGTGCCAAAGGGATGGTACAAGCAAGAGCATACTATAAACTAATTTCAATAGCCTGTCGGCTACTCTTTAAAAAGAGCTTTTGCGGCAGACAATAGCGCGATATGGAAATAGTACGAGTTAAAACCTGCAGGACTCATAAAATAACAGGTATTATTCCCTATTTTGGCGCATTCTGACTAAAGTTTGCAGCATTCGTACTCAGATTTAAACCAGCTTTATCGTACGTTTGCAACACCAGATAACTAAAAAAAGAATAGATTAACCTTAAAAAATTAGGAGGAATTTACTATGAGTAAATATGTAAGTAAATTATCGAAAGTGGGTATATCGCTGTTTGCAGTCTTTTGCATGATGGCATGTCACACCGGAGAAATCGATCACAATTATGAGAACATGGTTTATGTCAATCAGAACTCATTGAACCTGTTCTTCGGAGATACGGAGCAACTGACCGCAAGCCCCACCGAAAGTACGTTTGAATGGACAAGTGAAGACCCATCTGTCGCCACAGTAAACAATAAAGGACTGGTAACCGCTACCGGAGTCGGCAACACACAAATCATCATTACGCAAGGAGAATGGACCCAAACAGTAGATGTAACCGTAAGCTTGCCCACATCCAAAGAAGTACTGGCACGCGCAGGAAATAAACGTGTTTTGATAGAAGTGACTATCGACAACGAAAAAGTTCAGAAAATGAACGTCGTATGCAATAACAACGACAGCTCTATCGAAGAAGATGTAAACTACAAAAGCGGCGTATTCAAATTCTATTATGACGACCTGGAAGAAAATAAAAAGTACGACTTTACAGTGACTTGTATAGACCGGTATGGAAATCAATCAAAACCGATCAACGTCTCTGCCAATGTGTACGGCGAATCATTCCAATCTACGCTGAGCAACCGTACGGTAGAAGTAGCTACCCGCTTCGGTAACGGACTGGTGGTGAAATGGAAAGACAGACCGGGAAGCTGTGTACTGAACTACAAAGACGAAGCAGGAAAAGAAGTAACCAAATACATCACTTCCGGTGAAACAAATTCTTATTTATTGGATTTCGGTTCCGACTTATCATACGCAACTTATGCAGTTCCCGAAAGTAATGCCGCAGATACATTCTATGTGGCCCCTGCCATACTGGACAATTATGAGGACCTGCGTTCCATCCTTTCCGCTTCTGAAACCCGCGAGATTTCCGTTTTCAATTTCGACTTGGGAGGTGAAGGCATAGGTTATCATGACAACAGCGCTAACAATGAGGCCGGCTACAACTACCGGTCGGAAAAAGGTGACGACAACAGCCCCGGTGTGGATTTGGAATTCGGTATGAACATCGGATACACCGGCGAAGGCGAATGGCAGATGTTTACTCTCGACGTACAAGACGCAGGTACATACGCGTTCGACCTGTTCCGTTCTGTCAACAACGGTAACGGCGGATACTATTCGCTGGAAGTGGACGGTGTGCCAACCAATTCCGTATATATGATAAATGACAATGACTGGAGCGCCTTCAAATGGCAACATGCTACTTATCCCGAAAATCAACCCAAACTTCACTTCACGAAAGGAAAACACACAGTGAAACTTGTCATTGGCGAGGGAGGTAACTTCAACTATAAATTCATACGTTTCACTTACGAATAATTAATGTTATATCAATATTATGAAGAAAAATTTAATACACCAAATTCTTTTTTTATTGTGCATAGGAGGATGTGCCCTGACAATCATCATCGCATCTTCCTGTGAAGATAAAACATCGGCTCAGGTACACAATCCCAATGAACCGATCACAGTCACTAATTTTTATCCGGACTCAGGTGGCATCGCTACGCAAGTGATTCTGAACGGGGAAAACTTCGGAACTGATTTGGAAAACATTGAGGTTTATTTTAATAATAAGAAAGCGGCATTAGTCGGCTCCTTGGGAAATAAGCTTTATGTCATTACTCCGCGCCGTCCGGGCGACGGTATGCCGGATGACGGTGATCCGGATCACGATCAGGTGGAAATCACCGTTAAAGTAGGCGAACAGTCGGCTGTATACGATAAGAAATTCGATTATCACATTCAGACGGTAGTTACCACATTGTGCGGACGTCCCGGCACAAGTGGCGTCAAAGTAGGTACACTGGGCGAAACGGAATTCCCTGAAGTCGGTTTCCTGGCTATTGATGCCGAAGATAATCTCTTTGTATGTCCGCGCGAACTGTGGGGAGCCAACAAACTGATTCTGATCAATGAAAAAGAAAACCAGTCTTCTATCATTATCGACAACGCAGGCCAATATCCGCTGAACCAGCCATGTATCATAGACAACGGATTAGGATTAGTGATTCCTACTGACGGTGGTAATACATTCTGGTCGGTCAACTCGATAGACTTCTGGACGCCCCGAAGAAGGGATTACATGGCAGCCGATGGAGAAGATGCAAGTAAAGTGAACACTACTTACAAACACTCATTCGCTTATTGCGAACTGGACAATCACTTCTACTGCCGTACCAAAGATGCCAACTTCTTCCTGAAGATTGACGGAAAAACAGGATATGCCTGGGTAATAGAAGTAGGCAATAATGATTTGTTAGCTACCTCTGACTGTTATATGACTTTCAGCCGGAAAGATCCGAAGAAACTCTACATGGCATTTACCAACCAGCATTGTATCGGTGTGTTTGAAGATATCACCGACCCAACCCGTGAAGGAAACTTCAGAATATATGCAGGAGACAAAGGACGTGCAGGACACGCTGACGGACAGGAGACAGAAGCACAGTTCAACAGCCCCCGCCAATTAGTATTGGACGAAGAAGAAAACCTCTACATTGCTGACTCCGGAAATCATTGTATTCGTAAAGTGACTCCCGAAGGTGTAGTCAGCACAGTAATCGGTAACCCGAACAGTTCGGGATATAAAGACGGAACGCCGGAAATCGCACTCTTCACCGAACCGTGGGGACTTGCCATCGACAGCGAAGGTACTATCTACATCGGCGACAAGGACAACCGTTGTGTCCGCAAACTCTCTATTGAATAACGCAGTAGGTCATTATAAACAATAACACTATGAAACATTTATATATTATAACCGCTTTTCTGCTCTGCTGCCTCTGCATCAAAGCACAAGAGCCAACCCAAAAAGAAAGTACAATCACCATTTCAGGTACGGTACTCGATGAATTCAACGCCCCGATTCCGGGTGCCAACGTCTTTTTGAAAGACCGTCCCGGTGTAGGTACCGTTACCAACATGGACGGTAAGTTTACCATCAAAGGAGCACAAATGGGCGATGTGATCACTCTGTCATTCCTTGGCTATGAAAAACAAGAAGTGAGAATTGACTCCAGACTGGACCGGAAAAACGCACAATTCAAACTGAAGCCTTCGACCAATACACTGGAAGAAACGGTGGTTGTAGGACTCGGCTCACAACGAAAAGTCAGCGTAGTAGGTGCCATAACGAATGTAGACGTAAAAGACCTGCAAACACCGGCTACCTCTATTCCCAATATGTTAGGCGGACGTGTACCGGGTATTATTTCCCTGCAAAACAGTGGTGAACCGGGAAAAAACATCTCTGAATTCTGGGTACGTGGTATCGGAACTTTCGGTGCCAACCAAGGTGCACTGGTACTGATTGACGGACTGGAAGGCAGCTTAAGTCAAATTGATCCGGCGGATATTGAGAGCTTCTCGGTATTGAAAGATGCTTCCGCCACAGCCGTTTACGGTACACGTGGTGCCAACGGTGTCGTACTGGTCACTACCAAACGCGGTGAAGTGGACAAACTGAAAATTACGGGACGTGCCAACCTGACCGTTTCCCACTTACAGAATATGCCCGAATACCTCGGTGCCTATGACTATGCAACGCTTGCCAACGAAGCAAAACTGGCTCGCGGCGAAGAAGCACTTTATTCGCCGATGGCGCTCGACCTGATCAAGTATCAGCTGGACCCCGATCTTTACCCGAATGTAAACTGGCGCGACCAGATTCTGAACAAGAATTCCCTGCAACAGACCTACTATATGAGTGCCCGTGGCGGTGGTAGTGTAGCCCGTTATTTCTTCAGCTTGGGTATGTCCAATGAAGACGCTGCCTACAAACAGGAAAAAAGCTCTAAATACAGTACTGACGTAGCTTATCGTACTTATAACTATCGTAGTAATATCGACGTCAACCTGACCAAGACAACTACTGCCTATCTGGGTACGGAAGGTTATCTGTCTGAAAAGACCGAACCGGGAAACGTTTCGACTGACGCACTCTGGAGCGCCCAGCAAAGACTGACTCCGTTGACGATTCCTCTGCAATACTCTACCGGAGAACTGCCGGCATGGGGAGCAAACAACGAATACTCTCCCTACGTCATGCTGAACCACACCGGAAAAGCGAAATGGCGCAGATTCACAAACAAAGTGACACTGGCTGTTACTCAGGATTTGCCTTTCATCACCAAAGGACTGAAGTTAAGGGCACAGATTGCTTACGACTCGGAAAGTTATCTGAAAGAAATACGTAAAGTACTGCCGGAAATGTACTATGCCAGCGGACGTACTGTAGATGGTACTTTAATTATGCGCAAAGTAGTAGATGCCCAAACTGCCACCTATAATAAGGATGAAGAGTCACAATGGAATAAGCTGCATTTTGAATCTACTCTAAACTATGACCGTGCATTCGGTGATCATCGTGTCGGCGGTTTGGTTTACTATTATATGAGCAGCTATCAAAGCACATGGTGCGATATACACGGTTATAATTGTAATGTAAATGTAGATAATGTACCTAAACGCTACCAAGGCTTATCCGGTCGTTTAACATACGGATTCCGTGATACATATATGATTGATTTGAACTTCGGTTATACCGGTTCCGAGAATTTCCAGAAAGGACGTCGTTTTGGCTTCTTCCCCTCCGTTGCCCTTGGTTGGGTACCGACCAATTATGATTTCGTACGCGAAACATTGCCTTGGTTGAGTTTTTTGAAAATCAGAGGATCATGGGGTTCGGTAGGTAACGACCGTATTACCAACAAACGTTTTCCCTATCTAACTATTATGAATGAAAATGCTAATAAAGGATGGAACGGAAGCAGTGGTGTAACGGAGCAGTCAGTCGGTGCCGATAACCTTCAATGGGAAAAAGCTATCAAACTGGATTTGGGTATTGAAGGAAAATTATTCAACGAACAGGTAGACTTTACAGTAGACTTTTTCCGCGATACCCGCAACGACATCTTCCAACAACGCACGATGGTACCCGACTATATCGGATTGGCAGAACAACCTTTCGGAAACGTGGGTAGCATGGTCAGCTACGGAGCCGACGGAAACATTTCATTCACACAGGATATTGGTAAAGACTTCTCGTTTACCCTTCGTGGTAACTTTACGTACACAGCCAATATGGTGAAAAACTGGGAAGAAGCTTTCCAAAAATATTCTTATCAGGAAAGAGCAGACAAACCTTACGAATATTATGCCGGCTACATCGCATTAGGATTGTTCCGCGATGAAGACGATGTGAAGTTCAGTCCCGACCAGAGCGGAATTGCCGGACGTAAAGTACTCCCGGGTGATATCAAATACAAAGATGTGAATGGTGACGGTGTTATCAACTCCGACGACCAGGTGCCTCTTTCTTACAAGGCGAACTATCCGCGTCTGATGTACGGATTCGGTGGAGAAGTACGCTGGAAAAAACTGACACTGGGATTCTTATTCAAAGGAACAGGCAATGTAGACAACTTCTGTGTGGATGGCTACAAAGCATTCGGATTCCTCCCATTCTCTTCCGGAGAAACAGGAAATACACTGGCTATCACCGCCAATCAAGCAAACCGCTGGACACCGCGCGAAATATCGGGCGATGCGTCCACCGAAAATCCGAACGCTATGTTCCCGCGTCTTTCTTACGGAAATGACCACAACAGTACACAGCCTTCTACGTTCTGGAAAGCCAATGTCCGCTACTTGCGTTTGCAGGAAATCAACCTCAACTACAACCTGAGTGCCGGCAAGATTCTGAAACAACTGGGTGTTTCGTCACTCGACTTACAGTTTGTAGCTTCCAACATCTGCGTATGGAGCCCATTCAAACATTTCGATCCGGAACAGGCATATTACAACGGAGGAGCCTATCCTATACCGGCCCGCTATGCTTTTCAGATGTATATTAACTTCTAAAAATAATGAATCGTATGAAAACCAAAATAAGCCAGATTATATCGAAGGGGCTTCTCTTCGCATTTATCGTCCTGTTAGGCTCTTGCAATTACCTGGACGTAGACCAATATTTCGACGATACACTGAAGTTTGATTCCGTATTCACACAGAAACGTTATTTTGAAGCGTACCTGTGGGGTGCAGCCGGACAATTGCCCGACGAAAGCAGAATCTTCGGTCACGAATATGCACCGGGCATTACTGCCGGCGATGATATCTTCACTGTAATGAGCAGCGACATCTTCCGCGGATCAGCTTTTGCACTGGGATATGTGAATCCTGATAATCTGAGAGGTATGAACGTCTGGAGTGACATGTACAAAGTAATCCGTAAAGCCAACCTGATGTTGGCACGTATGGACGAATGTCAGGATATGACAGCACTCGACCGCCGTAATTATACCGGCTATATTCACTTCCTGCGCGGTTACGCCTATTATCATATTCTGATGACTTGCGGCCCTGCTATTCTTGTAGGCGATGAAATATTCGAAAGTAACCTGGACGGCCCTGCTTACAACACTTATCGTGCCACTTATGACGAGACAGTAGAATACATCTGCTCGGAACTGGAAACAGCAGCGGCATACCTTCCGTTAAAAGCCTCTATCGCACAGTTTGAACGCCCCACAAAGGGAGCCGCTTACGCGCTGATAGCCCGTCTCCGCCTGCATGCCGCTTCACCGCTTTTCAACGGAACATCCACTGCCCGCCTCTACTTCGGCAACTGGAAACGTACTTACGATAAAGAATATTACATCAATCAAAACTATAGCGAAGAAAAATGGGCATTAGCTGCTGCTGCCTGCAAACGGGTGATTGATATGAATGTCTACGAACTGTTCACAGTGAGCAAAGACCAGAACACTCCGCAACTGCCGGCAGGTGTTCCTACAGAAAACTTCCCGAATGGAGCCGGAGGCATCGACCCGTTCAAGTCCTATTCTCACATGTTCACAGGAGACGAACCGTTCAAGAACAATAATGAAGTTATCTGGGGACGTATCTCCGAAGAGGTAAAAGGATATACACAACAATCGTTCCCGCAATATATGGGTGGATACAACGGTATGGGGCTGACACAGAAAATGATCGATGCTTACCGTATGGAAGACGGAAAAACAATCGAAGAAGCCATGGCAGTCGGAGAATATAAAGAAGGCCCTAACGACTTTACTTCCGGACCTCGTGATTTCTCGGACTATCATCTCAACGGCAATATCTGGCAGATGTATGCCAACCGTGAAATGCGTTTCTACGCCTGCGTAGGTTTCAACGGATGTTATTGGCCTGCTACATCGACTACCGACGGTTCTTACCGTCTGCAAACCGTGAAATACTGCATGGACGGTAATGCCGGCAAATATGCAGGTACAGTGGGTAGTGACAACTACACTCCTACAGGTTATGTGATCAAGAAATACATTTCTTCTTATGACGCATGGCGTGGCAACAGCAGCGAACGTTACGAAAAAGGATTCCCTATCATCCGTTATGCTGAAATATTGCTGTCGTATGCCGAAGCATTGAACCAGTTGACCACCACTCATGCCATCACACTGCCTACCGGCGAATCATACAGTTTGTCACGTGATGTGGACGAAATGGCCAAAGCATTTAATCAGGTACGCTACCGTGCCGGATTACCGGGACTTACTCAGGCCCAACTGGAAAGTCCTACGGAAATGTTCGAGCAAATCAAGCGCGAACGTATGGTAGAGTTCCTGGGTGAAGGACGCCGGTTCTACGATGTACGTCGCTGGGGTATTTATGAAGATGTGGATTCAGAACCTATCATGGGCCTCAACATCGCAGCCAACGAATTCGGTGGTTTCTACCAACGTACTGTTGTGGACGAGAAAAATTACCGTGACCGTGTAGTACACAGAAAACTGTTGTTCTTGCCTATCAGCAAATCCGAATTGAGAAAAGTAGAATTACTAGACCAGAATCCGGGATATAACAACTAATTTTGAATCATCAGTAAAACAGATAATCAAATGAAAACAATGATAAAAAAAGCCGGTTATTTTCTGGCATTGCTTGCCCTGACAGCCTGCGAATCTTTCGACTTTGAACAGGAAATGGGACAAAAGATAATTTGTATCATCAGTGACAACGATCTGGTATATACCGGTATGCACGACCTCAACGAAACAGAAAGTACCGGATATATCTCCATCAACTGCGGCGGTTCCCTTCGAATCGACCGGGATGTGGACGTAACACTGGAATATGCTCCGGAAGTATTGCAGAATTATAATAAAATAAAGTACGACATTGACCAGTCAAAGTATGCCAAAGAACTTCCTTCAAAGTATTACTCCATCGCTCAGATGGGAGTCACTTTGAAAGCCAGCAGCCCTGACACATATAATGTGATGCCGATTCAGGTAAAACCTGAAGGGCTGTCACCCGACTCGATTTACCTTATTCCAATGCGTATCAAGAGTGTGTCGGCTTATTCTGTCAATCCGGACAAGTCTCAGGTACTTTATCAGGTACAGATGAAAAACCTCTATGCACGTACTGACGAATCTACTATCTACAATGCTGCCGGAAAGCTACAGAAAGAAGGGGAATCGCAACGTGACGCAGCCGCTTCACAGACATTCCACCCGCTTACGAAAAACTCATTCCGTATCTTTGCCGGTATCAAGGGATATGAGAAAAATGAAGAAGTCATCAAAAAGAACGGTATCATAGTTACAGTGAACGAGGACAACAGTCTGACCATGAAACCATACAACGCAGACTTTATCGAAGTGGCTTCCATCGATGAAGAACAACCCGATTATTATGGAAATTATGAATTGTCGGATGTTTACGGCGGAAAGAAACGCCAACGTTTCAACTTCAAATACAAATACCGTTTCAAAGGCGAATCAAAATGGGAGATTGTCGATATACGTTCTTTACGCAGTGTCACACTCGACTTGATAAACGAATAAATAACACTAAAATAACATAGAATGAAGAAACTAATTTTACTTTTAATTTTCATGCAGTTAGGGGCGGCAGTATCAAAGGCTCAGGATTTATATAAAAATATGAATGCCCCCATACACGAAAGAGTACAGGATCTGTTATCGAAACTGACAATAGAGGAAAAGGTCTCTTTGCTTCGTGCTACTTCCCCGGGAATCGAGCGTATGGGAATTGATAAATATTACATGGGAAATGAAGCGTTACACGGAATCATCCGCCCGGGAAAATTTACAGTTTTCCCGCAGGCAATCGGACTGGCCAGTATGTGGAATCCCGAATTACATCATATCATTGCCGGCGTCATTTCGGACGAAGCTCGTGCCCGCTGGAATGAACTGGAACGGGGAAAGAAACAAAAAGACCAGTTCAGTGACTTATTAACATTCTGGTCACCGACTGTCAATATGGCTCGTGACCCGCGTTGGGGACGTACCCCGGAGACGTATGGAGAAGATCCCTATTTATCCGGAGTATTGGGTACCGCTTTTGTGAAAGGATTACAAGGAGACCATCCGCGTTATCTGAAAGCTGTAGCTACTCCCAAGCATTTTGCCGCCAATAACGAAGAACATAATCGTTTTTATTGCGATGCAGCTATCACCGAAACGGACTTAAGGGAATATTATTTCCCGGCATTTGAAAAATGTATCCGCGAAGGAAAAGCGGAATCCATCATGACAGCTTACAATGCCATCAATGGGGTGCCATGTACTGCCAACAACTGGTTATTGAATAAAGTATTGAAACAGGATTGGGGTTTCAACGGATACATCGTATCCGATTGCGGTGCTCCCGGACTGTTAATGACTGACCATCGTTATGTGAAAACTCCGGAAGCGGCAGCCATGATAGCTATCAAAGCCGGACTGGATGTAGAATGTGGAGACTATGTTTTTGCCAACCCACTATTAAACGCTTACAAACAATATATGGTCAGTGCTGCCGAAATAGACAGTGCAGCCTACCGTGTACTGCGTGCACGTATGCGTTTAGGCATGTTTGATGATCCGGAAAAGAATCCGTATAATCACCTGTCCCCTAAAATCGTAGGTTGTAAGAAACATCATGACCTGGCTCTCGAAGCTGCCCGTCAGAGTATTGTATTGCTCAAAAACCAGCAAAATACTCTCCCGCTGAATGCAAAGAAAATCAAGTCAATAGCTGTGGTAGGTATCAATGCCGCCAACTGCGAATTTGGTGATTACAGCGGAACTCCGGTCAATGCTCCGGTATCTGTGCTGGATGGTATCCGCAACCGGGTAGGCAATGAAATAAAAGTAGTACATGCACCATGGGTATCTTCGGAAGAAGGTTATCAGCTTATTTCTCCAACCCATCTTCCTAACGGACTAAAGGCTGAATATTATGACAATCCTACTTTCCAGGGAACTCCTAAAACTCGTGTAGACAAAGGAATCAACTTCGAACCGAAAAATCAGGCTCCGGACCCGTTCCTGCCTAAATCTCCGCTTTCTATTCGCTGGACAGGTGAATTAGTTCCGAATATATCCGGTGAATACGTGTTCAGCTTCACCAGCGACGATGGTTGCCGGTTGTACATCGATGATCAATTGGTCATAGACGACTGGAATGTACACAGTGTACGTACAGAAAAAGGTTCTATCTCACTGGAGAAAGGAAAGAAGTATCAGTTGAAAGCCGAATATTTCGACAATGGAGGTGAAGCGATCGCCAGACTTCATTGGCGTGTACCCAGCACAGATCAGTATGACATGCTGAATATGTATGGAGATGCCTCAAAAATTATCCGTGAATCTGATGTTGTCATCGCAGTAATGGGTATCAACCAATCCATCGAACGTGAAGGACAGGACAGAAACTCCATTGAATTATCCAAAGACCAGCAAATCTTTATCCGTGAAGCTTATAAAGCCAATCCGAATACAATTGTTGTATTGGTTGCCGGCAGTTCTATGGCAATAGGATGGATGGATCAGCATATTCCGGCTATTATTGATGCCTGGTATCCGGGCGAACAAGGTGGAACGGCTATCGCTGAAGTTCTGTTTGGAGACTATAACCCGGCTGGTCGCCTGCCGTTGACTTTCTACAACAGCATTGAAGATCTTCCTGCTTTTGATGATTACAATGTCAAGAACAACCGTACTTATATGTATTTCGAAGGCAAGCCTTTGTATGCCTTCGGCTATGGACTCAGCTATACTAAATTTGATTACCGCAATTTGAATATCAAGCAAGATACTCAAAACGTTACTTTAAACTTCTCTATAAAGAACAGTGGTAAATACAATGGTGACGAAGTAGCTCAGGTATATGTGAAATTCCCCGATCAGGGAATCAAGACTCCATTGAAACAACTCAAAGGATTTAAACGTGTGCACATCAAGAAAGGAGCTACCGAACAAATATCCATAGAAATTCCGAAAGAAGAATTACGTCTGTGGGATGATCAGAAGAAACAATTCTATACACCTTCGGGAACATACCATTTCATGGTCGGCAAATCTTCTGATAATATCTGTTTGCAAAAGACAGCGGAACTATAATTGTTCCATAAGAAGGCAGGCTGATATTATTAATAGTCACCTCAATACTGTAAATGCGGAGATACTGATTCTAAATAAAGAACGGTATTCTCCGCATTTCTTTATCATCACAGTCAGATTAAAAATAGATACTGTAAAGCGCGGAAATAAACCGTTTGCTGCAAATGTTTCATTTTTTGCTCTGTTTATATATACTTTCCAGCTTATTCTTGACTACTTTTGACACATCAAATTTATTTATTTATTCTAATTATCATGAAACACGTAATTACATTCATCCTATTGTTTTTGTGTATCCCCGTATTTGCCCAACAAAAGATTGCACGCGAATATATCGAATGGTCTGACATCTGGATTCCCGGAGCCAACAAAACAGACCTTCCCCATGTATTGCTTATCGGTAATTCCATCACACGCGGATATTACGGAAAAGTAGAAGAAGCACTGAAAGAAAAGGCATATGTAGGACGGCTTTCCAATTCGAAAAGTGTAGGAGATCCGGCTTTAATCGACGAACTGGCAGTGATACTCAAAAACACCAAGTTCGATGTTATCCATTTCAATAATGGCTTGCACGGATTCGATTATACCGAAGAAGAATATGATAAAAGTTTCCCTCAATTAATCAAAGTCATCCGTAAATATGCCCCTAAAGCAAAACTGATCTGGGCAACTACCACTCCTGTCCGCACCGGAGAAGGTATGAAAGAATTTGCTCCCATCACCGAACGATTGAAAGTCCGTAACCAAATTGCACTGAAACATATCAATCGTGCCGGCATAGAGGTGAATGACTTATGGAAAGTGGTCATCGATCATCCCGAATATTATGCAGGCGGAGACGGAACACATCCGGTCGATGCAGGATATTCAGCTTTAGCTGCCCAAGTCGTTTCCGTTCTGAAAGACAAGTTACAACAAACTCATAAATAAACAAACTATCTGTCATTGACTAAAACCGAATCATATGGATAAGAAAAAAATCTGTTATTTAATACTCCTTTGTTTATTCTCTCTGAGCTGTACACTACAGGCTGAGAAATACGAAACTGTTTCTCCTGACGGAAAACTGAAGATTAAACTGAAAATAGACAACGGTACCCAATATGAAGTATGGTACGATCATACACAACTGATACTCCCCTCTTCCATCGGCTTACATCTGGCTGACGGCAGAGTAATCGGTAACGGAAGTGTAAAGTCGGCTAAGAAAAGAAAAGTCGATCAGACCATCGACGTACCTGTCGGGAAAAATAAAGTATTACAGGATGCTTATAATGAACTGACCATTTCTTTTACTGATAACTACGATCTCGTGGTACGTGCTTATGATGAAGGAGTAGCCTATCAGTTCGTTACCCGTCTGGACGGAGAAATAACGATTATCAGTGAAGATGCCATTTTCAATTTCGCTTCTACTCCGACTATCTATTATCCGGAATGCGATGCTAATTATTCCGGTGAAAAAGACCAGTCCGGTCGCACCCACCAGGTACATCAGGGATACAGGAACTTCGAAAGGCTCTATAAAGTGTACAAAGGTCCGTTGGAAATTCCTTACGAACATTTCGCTGTTTCTCCGGTATTATACGAATATCCCGATTCTCCCTATAAAGTAGTCATTACAGAATCGAATACCTATGATTATCCGGCTCTGTACATGGAATCCAACGGCTACAATTCCATGCGGGGAAAATGGGCTAACTATCCGAAAGAAACAATGGATTCCGATCCGTCAAATCCTTATTACTGGTACTCCAATCATCTGGTTATCTCCAGAGAAAATTACATTGCAAAAACGGACGGAAACCGTAGCTTTCCCTGGCGGGTAATCATTGTCTCGGAAGAAGATAAATCATTGTTGAATAATGAACTGGTATATAAACTGGCCGACCCTTGCCGTCTGACCGATACTTCTTGGATTCAACCGGGCAAAAGTGCATGGGAATGGTGGCATAAAGCAGTTCTGGAAGGGGTTGACTTCCCCAGTGGAAATAAGCAGCTATCGCTCCAGTTATATAAATACTACGTAGACTGGGCTTCAAAGAATCATATCGAATATATGACTTTAGATGCCGGATGGTCCGAAGACTATCTGAAAGAACTATGTTCATACGCCAAAGAAAGGAATGTGAAGATTATCGTCTGGACATGGGCCAGTTGTGCCAAAGAAAATCCCAGCGACTGGATCGCTAAAATGCACAGTTACGGAGTATCCGGAGCAAAAATCGACTTCTTCGAACGAAATGACCAGATAGCTATGCGATGGGGAAAAGAGTTTGCCGAACGTCTGGCGGAAAAGAAAATGGTAGCTGTTTTCCATGGCTGTCCCGTTCCTACCGGATTGCATCGTACGTATCCCAACATATTGAATTATGAAGCTGTAAGAGGAGCGGAATGTAACTTCTGGGAAAAGACGTTAACTCCCGAATATCACACCCGTTTCCCGTTCATCCGTTTATTGGCAGGACCGGCGGATTATACTCCGGGATCGATGAGAAGTGTCACTCAAAGTGAATTCAAACCAATGGATATAGATAATACTCCGCCTATGAGCATGGGAACACGTTCGCACGAATTATCCATGTTTGTTATTTACGATCAATGGATGGCTTATTTGTGCGACTCACCGACCGAATACAATAAATATCCGGATGTGCTCGACTTCCTTTCTAAAGTTCCTGCCGTATGGGATAAGACCTTGCCATTGCAAGCAAAATTAAGCGAATACATCGTGACAGCCAAACAAAAAGGCAATGACTGGTATGTGGGCGGAATGACCAACTGGGATGCCCGTTCCACAGAAATAAACCTCAACTTCCTGAAAGACAATGTCTCCTATCAGGCAACTATCTTTAAAGACGCTCCAAATTCCTATGAGCAACCTAAAGAATATATGGTAGAGAAAAGAACAGTGGATAATAAAACTATATTGAATATGGATATGGCAAAAGGCGGTGGATTCGTTATCCGTCTGGAAGCAGAAAACTAATATCGCTATGAATGAAATTTAAATGAGATAATTACATCTCAAAGAACGGTACCATCTGATGCACGGAATGGTACACTTCAATACATTAAACGGTACCTTCCGACATACTGGATGGTACCGTTTGTATATCCTATCATAATCCCAACTTTGCAGAAATCTCCAGCATCCGCTGAATAGGCTTTACCGCCTTCTCCGCTATCTCAGGATCAACGGTAATCTCCGGTGACTCATTCTTCAGACACTCATAGAGCTTCTCTAACGTATTCAACCGCATAAAGCTACACTCGTTACATCCGCAGGTACTATCGTTCGGCGGAGCAGGGATAAACGTTGTTTGGGGACACTTCTTCTGCATCTCATGCAAGATACCTGATTCGGTAGCCACAATATACGTATTTTCCGGATGGTTCACTGCATACTTCAGCAGTGCAGCTGTAGATCCTACCACATCTGCCAGTTTCAACACAGTACTTTTGCATTCGGGATGTGCCAGAACCAACGCTTCCGGATGCTGCGCTTTCAGTTCCACAATCTTTTCCACCGAGAACTGTTCGTGCACATGGCAAGCTCCGTCCCAAAGCAACATATTCCTGTTCGTAACTGAGTTGATATAATTTCCCAGATTCCGGTCCGGACCAAAGATTATTTTCTCATCTTCGGGGAAACTTTCCACGATCTGCCGTGCATTGGTGGAAGTCACCACCACATCCGTTACCGCTTTCACAGCAGCTGTCGTGTTAACGTATGAAATAACGGTATGCCCCGGGTGCTCTTTGACAAACTGCGCAAACTGGTCCGCCGGACAACTGTCCGCCAACGAACACCCTGCTTCCATGTCAGGCACCAGTACTTTCTTATCCGGACAAAGCACTTTTGCCGTCTCACCCATAAAGTGAACGCCACACATCACAATGATGTCCGCCTCCGTCTTGGCAGCCAGCTGGGCCAACGCCAGACTGTCACCAACGTAATCAGCGATATCCTGTATTTCACCCTTCTGGTAGTAGTGCCCCAGAATGATTGCATTCTTTTCTTTCTTCAGCTCCTTAATAGCCTTTATGAGATTATTCATAATAATATTCTTTTATTTCCTCCTTTTAAAAAAAATCCTTTGTTAGTGATGATAGCCTGTTAATAATGTTAGCAAATAAATACGATTTTCCTTGCCGGATAAGTTATTAGTCTATCCTTCTGTTTTATGAGTCCGTTATGAACGGATGTAAAGCAGAAGATTTACTATTTATTATCTTCATTATCAATGTAAGCCTTGTCAAATGGGAGAATACTATTAACTCCCTGTTGATAAAGTGCAAAGTTAAAAACTTTATGGATATAAACAGGCAGATAAGTGCTGAAAAATATGTTGATGGATGCATAGAAAGTTTAGGCTTAGTTTTTTGGAATGTTCATAAGGAGTGTCCCTTATACCTTCTTTTGAATAATGCAAGAATTATTTTTCAAATTCTTTCCCGATTGTTTTGACAGGTTTTAAACCGTTATCAACACCTCTGTTAACAGAAAAGAACTACCTTTGCAACCGAAATGTAATAGAAGGAAGAACGTATGCGAAAACTGAAAATAACAGAGCTGAACCGTATCAGTGCCGAAGAGTTTAAACAGGCAGAAAAACTGCCTCTGGTAGTAGTGTTGGATGATATTCGTAGCCTGCATAATATAGGTTCCGTGTTTCGTATCTCGGATGCTTTCCGTATCGAGTGTATCTATCTGTGTGGAATAACGGCTACTCCTCCCCACCCCGAAATGCATAAGACGGCTTTGGGCGCAGAGTTCACTGTTGACTGGAAGTATGTTAATAACGCTGTTGATGCTGTTGATAACCTCCGCAAAGAAGGATATATTGTCTATTCGATAGAACAGGCGGAAGGCAGCATTATGTTGGATCAACTCGAACTGGACAAGACGAAAAGATACGCTATCGTAATGGGAAATGAAGTGAAAGGGGTGCAACAGGAAGTGATTGATCATTCGGATGGCTGTATCGAGATTCCCCAATATGGTACCAAGCATTCTCTGAACGTGTCTGTAACAACGGGTATTGTCATCTGGGATTTGTTCAAAAAGCTGCGTTGACAGTATAAAATCAGTCGGTTAATAATTAGTTAATAAGTGGTTGATATCGTAGTTAACTTGCTATTAATCAATATTCTTTTTCTGTTCATAATTGTGTGGGACGATAAGAGAGTATTGTAGCAACCTACTCTTAGATGAGTCTGATTGATTCAGTGTTTATTAACCATCCTGTTTCAAGCTGTTATCAGATGGCATCACAGCTATTAATAGCTGACTTCTCAGCTGTTAATACTTGTCATGCAGTGTATTAACACCTGAGAAGTCAACTGTTAATACCCTGAAAGTCAGATAAAGCGGGGTAATTTTCCTATGGTGATAGTGGAATTAGATTTAATAGAGATATGATGGTTAATAAGGACGTTGATAACCTTATAACAAGGTGAATCAGATTTGTCCGTTCTCTACCAGCAGCACGACTCTTTCCGTCAGTTTATCTTCTCCCAACGGATCATATTCCTTTTTCAGACTGGCACCGAACAATGCAGCGAACGTCTGATAGAATCCTGCTTTGAAAGGTCCCATAAATGCTTTTACCAGTTCATAACTGGTAGAATTGCTTTGTCGGTCTATCAATTTAATCAAGAGTTTACCCTGTGCAAAAGAGAGTTTCTTCATCCGTGCGGTATATTGTTCTTTCAATCCTTTTTCCACACGTTTCAGATGTTTCTGACGTGCCTTCTCGTTGGGTAATGTCTGAAGATATTCGTAAGTTTCGATGATAGCCTGGTTAATTTCTTTGGAGATAGGATATACCTTCTTTACGTTACGTACCAGCCGATAGTATTCCAGACGTTCTTTTTCATTCTTGAATTTAAGTGGGCGGAAGATATAAACAGTTCTTAACTGGATACATGGAATGGTATCCCCGTTGTAGATACACATAGGAACCAGGTATCCGTTGATGCTTTGCTTGTCCTGTGCCTGTATCTTCGATGAACAGACCATAGCAAACGCCATCATTATTACTATGTTAAGCCTCCTTTTCACATTACAAAAATAGAATTAAAATTTTATTATTCAGATATTTCTTTTAGACGTTAACCTATTTAAAGTATCTTTGCGCCCTTGTCTGTAAAAACGCAAGGTACAAACAAATAATTTATTAATGAAAACTACTCAACTATTTCGGTTGATAAGTATTATAAACAGCCTGTTCATTATTCCTGCTTGTAGTGCTCAAAACCCTTCTCAAAGTATTATAGAAGATATTTTTGAAGATTTATCTGTTAATAATAGTGTTGATAATGCTGTTAATGAACCCAACTGGGAGAATGAATTGGAAGAACTGTCCGTCCGTCTTCACGAACCTGTAGATTTAAACCGGGCTACCCGTCAACAACTGGAACAATTTCCTTTTCTCAGTGATATTCAGATTGAACATCTGCTGGCCTATATATATGTGCACGGGCAAATGGAGACCCTTTATGAACTTCAGTTAATAGAGGATATGGACAGGCAGACCATTCAGTATCTATTGCCTTTCGTATGTATCAAAGCTATTAACAATGAGTCGTCTTTTCGGTGGAAAACTATGTTGAAAAGCGCTATGAAGTATGGGAAGAATGAAGTTCTAACTCGCATAGATATACCGTTTTACGAGCGGAAAGGTTATGAACATACCTATTTGGGACCTTCTGTTTATAACTCTGTTAAGTATGCTTTCCGTTACCGCGATCAGCTCTATGCAGGTCTCGTTGCGGAGAAGGATGCCGGAGAACCTTTCTTTGCTCTGCACAATCGTCAAGGGTATGATTATTATTCTTTTTATCTCTTACTCAAAGATTGTGGGCGGTTAAAAACATTGTCTGTTGGTAACTATCGGTTAAGTTTCGGACAGGGGCTGGTGATTAGCACGGATTACTTACTGGGAAAGACCGTATATGCCTCTTCTTTCAACACCCGCAGCGGAGGAATCAAGAAACATTCTTCTACTGACGAAACTAATTATTTTCGGGGAGCGGCGGCAACTGTAAGCATTACAAAACAATGGAGTGTATCCGGCTTTTACTCACACCGTTCGCTGGACGGTGTGCTGACCGATGGCGAAATAACTTCTATCTACAAAACCGGACTACACCGCAGTCAGAAAGAAGCCGATAAGAAGAATCTATTCACCATGCAGCTGACCGGTGGAAACGTAAGTTATCAACAAAACCGTATCCGTCTGGGTATCACCGGAATTTACTATGTTTTCAACCGACCTTATGAACCGCAATTAACAGGTTATTCCCAATACAACATTCATGGAAATCAGTTCTACAATTTGGGGATAGACTATGCCTGTCGCTGGCATCGTTTTTCTTTTCAAGGAGAGACGGCTATGGGAAAACAAGGCAGTGCTACTTTGAACCGTCTTCAGTATTCACCGGTGGAAGGAACTCAGTTGATGATCGTACAACGATACTATTCATATAATTATTGGGCTATGTTCGCCCATTCTTTTGGGGAAGGAAGTACGGTTCAGAATGAACAGGGGTATTATCTGGGATTGGAAACCTCTCCTTTTCGGCACTGGCACTTCTTTGCTTCCTTCGATCTGTTTTCTTTCCCGTGGAAGAAATACCGGATCAGCCAGCCTTCCCATGGCGTAGACGGATTGTTTCAGGCTACGTTTACTCCGCACAGTCATCTGACGATGTACTTAAAATATCGATATAAACAGAAAGAACGTGACTTGACAGATAGCAAAGAAAAACTAACGCTTCCTATTTTTCATCACCAACTCCGATATCGTTTGAACTATTTTGGGGGAGATGTGTTTAGCAGTCGTACAACTTTAGATTACAACCATTTTCATTCTCAAGACAGGGCTGCTAGTAAAGGATATCAAGTTACACAAATGATATCCTCCCAACTGCCTTGGACCAGGCTGTTTGCTGACGTTCAAGGCAGTTATTTTTCTACAGACGATTATGACTCGCGTGTTTATGTATCAGAGAAAGGATTGCTTTATACATTTTACACTCCGTCCTTCCAGGGGCGTGGATTCCGTTGTGCCGTCCGTCTGAGATATGAACTGAATGAACATTGGATGTTGATAACTAAGTTCGGAGAAACGATCTATCTCGACCGGAATGAAATAGGTTCCGGCAACGATTTAATACAGGGAAATAAAAAAGCAGACGTACAAATGCAACTTCGTATTAAGTTTTGAAGTATCTTTGCCCTGCATAGGAGAATATCTGAATAGTGTACATTTAATTGTTAATACTAAATCGTCAAATCGTAAATAAAATGACTATTATTTTTCCTTCCCCCATTTTCGGCCCTGTTCATTCCCGCCGTTTGGGCGTATCTTTGGGAATCAACTTATTGCCGGAAGATGGTAAAGTTTGCTCGTTCGACTGCATTTATTGTGAATGTGGCTTCAATGCCGACCATCGTCCGAAAAAACATCTGCCTGCTCGTGAAGAAGTACGTACCGCTCTCGAAGAAAAGCTGAAAGATATGCAGCAGAACGGTCCTGCTCCCGATGTTCTGACATTTGCCGGAAACGGTGAACCGACTGCTCACCCTCATTTTCCGGAAATCATAGAAGATACACTGGCACTTCGGGATCATTATTTTCCGAAAGCAAAAGTAAGTGTATTGAGTAATTCCACATTTATCGACCGCCCTGCCGTATTCGATGCACTGAACAAGATAGATAACAATATCCTGAAACTGGATACGGTAAACGAAGAATATATTCATCTCCTCGATCGTCCCAATGGAAAATATTCCGTAAGGAAGATTATCGAAAAGATGAAAGAATTCAAGGGCAACTGTATTATTCAGACCATGTTTCTGAAAGGAAGTTATCTGGGAAAAGATATGAATAACACATCCGATGAGTTTGTACTTCCTTGGCTGGAAGCAGTCAAAGAGATTGCCCCGAGGCAAGTAATGATCTATACGATTGACCGGGAAACTCCCGACCATGATCTGCAGAAAGCCACTCACGAAGAGCTGGACCGGATTGTGGATCTGATAAAAGAAACGGGAATTCCGGCAACGGCATCCTATTGACAATTTAACCTGAGAATCATTTTTTAACACGCCTAACAACTAATATTATGAAACACACGAATTTAGTCTTTTATCTTGGCAGGTATTTCCTGAATGCCTGTCACCTTGTTACCCGAATAAAGTGCCATGCTATTGCCCTCCACTTATCCTGATGGGATTTGTGAATAAATAATAATAAAACAGCTCCCGTTTTAGGGTAACTGGAAGATAAAGTGTATTTATCACCGAACGAGTAATATTTTATAATCTGATATTAACAATCTTAATGTCTAATACTTAATAAATAGAATCATGAAAAAAGAACCCCCCTTCTATTTGCGACATTTCAGGCATATTGCCGTTTTACTATTTTTATCTTTGTTTTCCTTTTTATCTATACAAGCATCCGTAACTTCGGATCAGAGTGACGTTTCTTCGGCAGCCGTCCGGCAGGAACAGACATCGGGCATTCTCCGTGCGGAGAAAATAAATCCGACGACGGTTGATGTATTGTTCTCAAACCGGCAACGGATGACTATCGACTTTTACGGAGAAAATATTTTCCGTGTCTTTCAGGACAATTCCGGCGGTGTCATTCGTGATCCCGAGGCAAAGCCGGAAGCACAGATACTTGTCGACCAGCCCCGGCGCAAAGTTTCCGGACTGACGGTGGAAGAGAAAGGAGGAGATATCACCCTGACTACCGCCAGAGTACGGATTGAATTGAATAAGCAGACCGGACTGATGAAAGTCTTTAATCTGTTGACAAATAAATGCGTCATCGAAGAAGTCGCTCCGGTAGCATTCGGTCCTAAAGAAGTGACCGTGACATTGAAAGAGAATCCCGAAGAATACTTCTATGGAGGTGGTGTGCAAAACGGACGCTTCTCTCATAAAGGCAAAGTCATTGCCATCGAAAACCAGAATAGCTGGACAGATGGCGGAGTGGCCTCTCCTACTCCTTTCTACTGGTCCACCAATGGCTACGGAATGATGTGGTACACTTTCAAAAAAGGCGGGTACGACTTTGGAGCAACAGAAAAAAACAAAGTGAAACTATCTCACAATTCTTCTTACCTTGATATTTTTTATATGGTCAACGACGGAGCCGTTTCCTTGTTGAATGATTTCTATCAGTTGACGGGGAACCCCGTTCTGTTGCCCAAATTCGGTTTTTACGAAGGACATCTCAACGCCTACAATCGTGACTACTGGAAGGAAGACGAAAAAGGAATTCTCTTTGAAGACGGAAAGCGTTATAAGGAAAGCCAGAAAGATAATGGCGGTATCAAAGAGTCTCTGAACGGCGAAAAGAACAATTACCAATTTTCGGCACGTGCTGTGATCGACCGTTACAAGAATCAGGATATGCCTCTCGGATGGTTACTTCCGAATGACGGTTACGGAGCCGGATACGGACAGACGGAAACACTGGACGGCAATATTGCCAATCTGAAAAGTCTCGGAGATTATGCCCGCAAAAACGGTGTGGAAATAGGGCTCTGGACACAGTCGGACTTGCATCCGAAAGAAGGTGTAAGTGCCTTGTTGCAGCGTGATATCGTGAAAGAAGTCCGTGATGCCGGCGTGCGTGTACTGAAAACTGACGTGGCATGGGTAGGAGCCGGTTATTCCTTCGGATTGAATGGAGTGGCGGACGTAGGACATATTATGCCTTATTATGGCAGTGATGCCCGTCCATTTATCATCTCTCTGGATGGCTGGGCAGGCACGCAACGCTATGCCGGAATCTGGTCGGGCGACCAGACAGGCGGTGTCTGGGAATATATCCGTTTCCACATCCCGACCTATATCGGTTCCGGTCTGTCCGGCCAGCCGAACATTTGTTCGGATATGGACGGTATCTTCGGTGGAAAAAACGAAGTAGTCAATATACGTGATTTCCAATGGAAAACATTTACTCCTATGCAGTTGAATATGGATGGCTGGGGAGCCAACGAAAAGTACCCCCATGCTTTAGGCGAACCGGCTACATCCATTAACCGCATGTATCTGAAACTGAAATCCGAACTGATGCCTTACGCTTATAGCTTTGCCAAGGAAGCGGTAGACGGAATGCCGCTGATCCGTGCCATGTTCCTGGACTATCCGAATCCGTATACTTATGGTACGGCTACCTGTTACCAGTATATGTACGGTACGGATTTTCTCGTAGCACCTGTCTATCAGGCAACCAAAGCCGATAAGGAAGGCAATGATATCCGTAACGGCATCTATCTGCCCGAAGGTACATGGATTGATTATTTCACCGGTGAGAAATACGAAGGCAACTGTATCCTCAACAATTTTGAAACACCTATTTGGAAGTTGCCTGTATTTGTAAAAAGCGGAGCGATTATTCCCATGACTCATCCCAATAATAATGTCAGCGAGATAGATCCCTCCCTCCGTATCTACGAACTTTACCCGAACCGACACATGGCAACCGTGGAATACGATGACGATGGTGTGACCGAAGCCTACAAACGCGAACAGTCAGTTTCCACTATCATCGAGTCCAACGTAGATAAAAAGAACCGCCTTACCGTTACCATTCACCCGACTGCCGGAAACTTTGACGGCTTTGTGAAAGAAAAAAGGACGGAACTGCGTATCAACGTCACAGAGAAACCGAAGAAACTTTCTGCCCGGATCAATAACAAGACGGTAAAACTGACAGAAGTAAACACCCCCGAAGATTATCGTAAAGGTGAGAATGTGTACTGGTATGAAGCTGCCCCTGACTTGAATAAGTTTGCAACCAAAGGCAGCGAATTTGAAAAAGTAGTCATCACAAAGAATCCGCTGGTGCATGCTAAATTAGCGTCTGTCGATGTGACCGCCAATCAGGTGGTACTGAACATGGAAGGTTTCCGCTTCGAACCGGCTGACCGCCATCGTGTATCGACAGGGGTGCTGACTGCCCCGCAGAATTTCCGTATAACGGAAGAAAATAGAGAAGCATATACCTTGAAACCTACTTGGGACAAACTGGCTAATGCTGATTTCTACGAAATCGAGTTTAACGGAATGCTTTATACTACCATACGTGATACGGAATTGCTGTTTGAAGATCTGGAAGCGGATACCCCCTATTCTTTCAAACTCCGTGCAGTCAATAAAGACGGCGTTTCCGACTGGGCGGAACTCCAGGTGAAGACAAAGACGAACCCGTTGGAATTTGCTATTCAGGGCATTGAAGGAGAATCAACGGCAGCTGCACAAGGCGGAGCCGGTGTGAACCGCTTGTTCGACTTTGCAGAATCCGGAGATAACTGGCACACGAAGTATAATGTAAGTGCAGTTCCGTTCGATTTGATTATCGACCTCAAAACGGTTAACCAACTGGATAAATTCCATTATCTGCCACGTACGGATGCCGGAAACGGTACACTGCTGAAAGGTTCCGTATCTTACAGCATGGACAAGGAACACTGGACGGAAGCCGGAGCATTCGACTGGAAGCGGGATGCTGACGTGAAAGTCTTTGAGTTTACCGCTCATCCTACGGCACGTTACATCAAACTCAGCATTACGGCAGGTGTAGGCAATTATGGTTCCGGTCGTGAGCTGTATGTATTCAAAGTACCGGGAACGGCAAGTTATCTGCAAGGAGACATCAACAATGATGGCAAGATCGACCGCAACGACCTGATTTCGTATATGAACTACACGGGCCTGCGTCGCGGAGATTCGGACTTCGAAGGATACATCAGCAAGGGAGACATCAACCTGAATGACTTGATAGATGCCTATGACATTTCTGTCGTGGCCACTCAACTTGACGGTGGTGTCGACAGGAAAGCTACGGAGAAAGTATCGGGTTCTCTGTCCATCAGTACTCCGAAGAAGCTGTATCAAAAGGACGAAATCGTTGAAATCCGTGTGAAAGGCAATGAGCTGAAGTCGGTGAATGCCCTTAGTTTTGCTCTGCCTTACGACCAGAATGACTATGAATTTGTAGGTGTGGAACCGTTGAACATGAAAGCCATGGAGAACCTGACTTACGACCGATTGCATACGAATGGCGTGAAATCTCTCTATCCTACTTTCGTCAATATGGGAAAACAGGAATCACTCGAAGGTTCGGAAGATTTGTTCATACTGAAACTGAAAGCGAAACGGAAAGTGAAGTTTGAACTGACTTTGAAAGACGGAATGCTGGTTGATAAGCGACTGAGGATGCATTCATTTTAAAATGTGCTTCATGTAAAGCATTGATATATAAAATAAAAAGAGGATGCCTGTGGGGAAACTGTGGGCATCCTCTTTGGGAGACAGACGGGAAGGAGTACTTTCACAAGCAGTCCTTCAGTCTGCTACCTCCACATATTTAATCTGGTTAGGATTATTGAATGGTCTCTTTTATTAATAAATGTATTGAACATCTCTTCTTGGGGGAGTGAGCATCATCTATTCTCTTGGATAATAATCTTTATTCAATTGCACGCAAACTGATTAGTTCCAGCCATTTATTCATACTCAGGTCAATACCTCCTTTGGCTAAATATTGAATAGCTTTTTTATAATGCGGGTTGTCTTGTTCTCCAAATAAATTGTTACTTAGTTCCCCAAGATTATAATAAAGACGTGCCATCTGCATATAGTCCAGCATGGTATAATTTTCATCGACAGCTCCGTCAACCAAACGGTTCAACAGGTTATAAGCAATTCCCTTTTTTTCTTCCGATAATTCGGAGAGTGGAGACTGAAGGAGTTTAGTGGATTGCATTAACCGAATAATGTCCTTTTTGAAATCTGATTGCATGTTTTGTCAGGTTGCCGCATCAGTTTCCTGTTGGTGCGTGATTTATAAAAAAGAGGACGTGGAAACTATCTACTTATGCCACCATAGGTATCCACTACGACCCTTCCACGACATAAGTGATAGTCCCACGCCCAATTTGGTATATAACAAAGTTTATATACAATTGTGCGCGAGACCCGTCACTCATTGTCACTCGTGGATAAAATTAGTGGATTCTATGGTGAGTGCAATAAATAACCGTTCTCAATACAAAATTTAAAAGCTTTCTTTCTACAAGCGAAAGTAAGCATGTGACAAAAGTAGCAATAAATATTTGTAAAGCAAATAATATTGTTTTATAATTTGGGTGTAATAATAAAGAGAAATGATAGTCGGTGTCATTCAATTAATTGATTCTCATTTCAATTTTACTGCAATAGCGGGCAAAACTTTATGGTTCATTGAGCGAAATCATGAGGACGATTTACTTGTTTCTTCCGTATGAATTAATGATTTCTCCTTATCTATTTAGTCATTTCTTCTTCATCTATTCATGTGATGCACTTGTGTAACTGTCGTGTTGCAGAAGTGTAATCAATCAGTTGCACAAGTCTGTCTGAATGATTGCTTAAGTAAAAATAGATACTATCCAGGAATAAGTAATTAATGTGCTGATATCTTGTTTGTTACAGGAAAAGTGCAGTTTTCTCATAGAGAAAGATAAAAACGTCCTATAGTTTTTTGTGAACTTCTCTTAAAAAAGAGGACTTTTGAGGGATAAATAATTGATTAGTAGCTCTGTGACATTTTTGTTTTTCCCTGTATAATACTTAAGATAAAGACAAAAATGTCACAGGTTGTTGGAGGCGTTCCGGAGAGTTCTTATTTTACATCATCCCATGTATCCGTCCGGAATGGGAAAGCAGCTATACCCAACGTATTACGTAAGGTGATATGGTCAACATAATTGCGGAAAGCATATCGAACGGCTACCGGTTGGGTAACTTGGTCACTCCATACCTCTACGTTTCTTGTGCGGCCTGCAATTCGTGCTTTTGCCGGATAAAACTTCTTATCGGCTCCTGCAAGCTCAAAACCTTCCAATTCACAGTTGCCCGGTGCAAGTCCGTAGGGAGCATTGTCAAGTGTAACAATGGCTTTATTGCCGGAATATTCTACCTTTGTCATCATCGGTCCGGTAGATGGGAATTTATGGAGACCGTATGTTTTGGTCAGTGCGAGATTAGCCAATCGAAGTCCTACTACGTTTTTCTGAGGAGGATGAATGCAGAACTCGTCGCCGACATCTATTGTAGGAATCATTCCGGAGTTGGGAATAGTCTTCAATGCTTTCATTTGTGCTTCCTGCAATAAGGCGGAATTTATGTTCCGGCTGTTTCCGTATTTGTGCGGGGCAATCTGGACATAATAAAAAGGCATATCCGGTGCTTCCCATACATTTCTCCAGAGCTGAACCATTGCTGTCATCATCGGGGCGTAGAGCTGATAGTTGAATATATTCGATTCTCCTTGATACCAAAGGAAACCACGTGCTGTATAGTTTTTCACGGGCAATAACATAATATTATACAGGCATTGTAGCCGGCTGTTCGTATCCAGTTTGGGATTTTTGGCAGCTTCTATGTTTGCACCTTCCACAGAAGCCAGCGTTTCTTCCGTCATCCATGCCTCAATCCGTGAACCTCCCCAGCTATTGATGACCAGTCCTACAGGGAGATGGAGCGTTTCAGTCAATTGTTTGGCGAAGAAGTAACCCGCGGCACTACAATCCATCGTTGTTTCGGGCGAAGAAACTTCCCATTTTGCTCCTTCGAAGTCTGCCCGTTCTTTCACTCCTTTTGTTCTGGGAACGGTGATAAAACGGATACGGTCGCGATAGTTGCCTGCATTCAGAAGGGTTTCTAACGAATGGTCGATAGGTTGCCCCATATTTCCTTTCATAGTCATTTCCATATTGGACTGACCGGAGCATATCCATACTTCCCCTATTAATATATCTGATAGAGTGGTGCGAGTGCCGTCACTGATCGTGATGGAATAAGGCGTGTAACTCCCGGCAGGAGTGTCGACCTTGACCAGCCAGGCCCCGTCCTTGTCTGGTGTTACCTTGTAAGTCCGGTTGTTCCAGGAAGTGGTGACAGTCACTTTTTTACCGTCTGCCCATCCCCATAGTTTGACAGAACTGTTTTGTTGGAGTACCATGTGATCTCCCATCATGGCAGGAAGCCTCACTTTGCCTTGTGCAAGTGAAAAGAATAAAAGAGAAAGTGTAAAAATCAGGAAATGTTTTTTCATACTATTGTTTCATTAATTAGAATTTGATAAATACTTCATTTAGGTATGGGACAAAATTACAATCTAATTTGAATATGGAATAATACTATTTAGTCATTCTCTGACAGATTTTGGTCGATTTATTCAAATCTTGCTTTTCTTCCACTGATTCAATTTCCTTCCCCATAGGCTTGCCGGAGAAAGAAGTTTTGAATACATTTGTATTAAGATGCGTTACAGTCCATGTTTCCTGGGATACTAATTGAATAATATATTAATACTATGAGTAAAAAATCAGAGAATAACACATCCAGACTTGCTTCTCTGGATATTCTTCGCGGTTTTGATTTATTTCTTCTTGTCTTTTTTCAGCCGGTGTTTGCAGCATTGGTGCGACAGTTGAATCTGCCATTTCTCAATGATATCCTTTATCAGTTTGACCATGAAGTGTGGGAAGGGTTCCGTTTCTGGGACCTTGTGATGCCGTTGTTCCTGTTTATGACGGGAGCTTCGATGCCGTTTTCACTGTCTAAGTACATCGGGACTTCCGGCAGTTACCGGCCTGTCTACCGGAGGATTCTGAAACGGGTATTTCTGCTGTTTGTATTTGGGATGATCGTTCAGGGAAATCTGCTGGGACTGGATGGCAAGCATATTTATCTCTATTCAAACACCTTGCAGTCTATTGCTGTCGGCTATCTTATTGCGGCAGTCATCCAGTTGCATTTTTCGTTCAAGTGGCAGATAGGAATAACCTTGTTGTTGCTTTTCGTGTACTGGATTCCTATGACATTTTTGGGTGACTTTACACCGGCGGGAAACTTTGCGGAGCAGGTAGACAGATGGGTATTGGGTCGCTTCAGAGATGGTGTCTATTGGAATGAAGACGGAACCTGGAGCTTTTCACCCTATTACAATTACACATGGATATGGAGCAGCCTGACATTCGGAGTGACTGTCATGCTCGGAGCCTTTGCCGGAAAAATAATGAAAGAAGGAAAGGCGGACCGTAAAAGGGTGGTGCAGGTATTGTCGGTCGTTGGAGTGCTTCTGATAGGGCTGGCGATGCTCTGGAGTTTGCAGATGCCCGTCATCAAACGTTTGTGGACAGGTAGCATGACGTTGCTGTCCGGTGGTTATTGCTTTTTGCTGATGGCCTTGTTTTATTACTGGATTGACTATAAAGGGCACAGCCGTGGGCTGAACTGGCTGAAAATATACGGCATGAACTCTATCACGGCTTACCTGCTGGGTGAAGTGGTAAACTTCCGTTGTATAGCTGATTCGGTTAGCTACGGGCTGAAACAATATATAGGAGATTATTATCCCATATGGCTCACGTTTGCTAATTATCTGATTCTTTTCTTCCTGTTGAGAATGATGTATAAACGTGGTCTGTTTTTAAAAGTCTGATGAGGTAATGGGTACACAAAAAAGACAGCTGGGTGTCGGGTTGCATTAGCGGATAAATCGGGCGAATGCATTTTTATGGAATAGAATTTTAGTATATTCTCATTCCGGGATGTATTAGTAGAGAAGGTCCGTCTAATAAACGAACCTGACTGTGCAGCTTATAACTTGACACCCCCTCAAATAAAAAGAGCCATCTAACCCGGTCATCAGGTGTAAAATGGCTCTTTCTTTATTTTATCATCTGTCGTTTTTTACTGCATCACTTCTTTGGCTCTGTCCAGTGCTACATAGATATTCGGACAAATGTTCTCTTTTCCCAGCAATTCATAGAATCCTGATTTTTCCAGTACTTTGTGTACCTTTTCATTGACTCCGGAAAGGATGACGGTCGTCTTTTCCCTCTTTGACATTTCGCATAGCGTAGTCAGGTTGTGGATACCGGTAGAATCGATGAACGGTATTTTACGCATACGGATGATACGCACATCCGGGCGGTCGCCCAGTTGCGACATGGTTTCTTCAAACTTTGTGGCGATGCCGAAGAAATAAGGCCCGTTGATTTCATACACTTCCACCCCTTTGGGGATGATGATGTTCTCTTCATTCACGGCAATATCCGATTCCTTGTTCGGGTCGATTTCGTCTGTGATTACGGAGATTTCTGTAGTCTCCATGACACGTTTCATGAAGAGGACACAGGCAATGATCAATCCTATTTCGATGGCGACTGTCAAATCGAAGATAACGGTAAGGAAGAAAGTGATCAGCAATACGGTAACATCCGATTTTGGATTTTTCAGTAATGCCTTGAAGACTCTCCATCCGCTCATATTATAAGATACAATCACCAGTACTCCGGCCAGACATGCCATCGGAATGTATTGAGCCAGCGGCATCAGGAACAGAAGAATCAGCAACAGTACTACTGCATGGATAATTCCGGCAATGGGAGTTTTACCTCCGTTGTTGATGTTGGTCATTGTGCGGGCAATCGCTCCGGTAGCGGGAATACCTCCGAACAAAGGAGCTACGATGTTGGCGGCTCCCTGTGCGATAAGTTCCGTGTTGGAGTCGTGGCGGTCGCCGATCACACCGTCCGCTACGGTGGCGGATAACAAAGATTCGATAGCTCCCAGCACAGCGATGGTAATAGCTACCGGAAACAATTCTCTGATAGCTTCCCAGTTGAGGGCAGGCACTACAGCATCGGGCAACTCCGACTTGATAGTAAACCGGTCACCGATAGTCTGGATGCAGTCGATTCCGCCATAGGTCTTCATCAGATAAACGGCAAGTGTCACCACTACAATGGCGATCAGCGAACCGGGAATTTTTTTGGAGAACCGGGGAGTAATCGCTATAATAATGATACTGACAATGCTGACAATTGTATTCCACCAGTTTATTGTGTCGAAATGGTGGAAATAAATCATCCATTTCCCGATAAAATCCCCCGGTACCTTTTCACCTCCGAAGGACAATCCGAAGATATCGGCGATCTGCGTAGTGAAAATAGTAACGGCGATACCACTGGTGAAACCGACAATGATGGGATACGGAATAAACTTGATGACCGCTCCGAGTTTGAATACACCTAACAGTATCAGGATGATACCTGCCATAAGTGTAGCTACAATCAGTCCGGCTTCACCATATTGCTGGATGATGCCGTAGATGATAACGATAAAAGCTCCTGTCGGTCCGCCGATCTGGACCTTGCTTCCTCCCATCAGAGAGATGATGAATCCGGCAATGATAGCGGTGATAATACCTTTTTCGGGCGATACTCCCGAAGCAATACCGAAGGCAATAGCTAACGGAAGTGCCACGATACCGACGATGACACCTGCCATCAGGTCTGCCATAAACGTTTCTTTCGAATAATTCTTTAAACAAGAAACCAATTTGGGTTTAAATTCAAATAACTTCATTTCTGTGAATTGTTACATGTGCTTTTGCTATTTTGTAAAGTAGAGGTTGCAAAATTACATAAAATAATCGAAATAAGTATGTTTAGCAACATGCTATTTGATTGTTGATAGGTTTTGTCTATGAGTTGATAGTTTTTATTCATTAAGAAAAGGAGACTTATTACGAACAAATCTCTTATATTTGCGTTATAAGTAGTACGACAAGTTACGTTTGGTAATAACCAATTTTAAAATATAATAGAATTATGACTAAGAGTATCAAAGGAACCCAGACAGAGAAAAATCTGTTGACTTCATTCGCGGGAGAATCACAGGCAAGAATGCGTTACACTTATTTTGCAAGTGTTGCAAAGAAGGAAGGTTACGAACAAATTTCAGCAATCTTCACAGAAACAGCTGATCAGGAAAAGGAACACGCAAAACGTATGTTCAAGTTCCTGGAAGGTGGCATGGTTGAAATTACTGCCAGCTATCCGGCTGGTGTGATCGGCAATACACTCGAAAATCTTCGCGCTGCCGCTGCCGGCGAACACGAAGAATGGTCACTGGATTACCCTCACTTCGCAGATGTAGCAGAACAGGAAGGTTTCCCGATGATTGCTGCTATGTATCGTAATATCTCAATCGCTGAGAAAGGTCATGAAGAAAGATATCTAGCTTTCGTGAACAACATCGAAAATATGACTGTATTCGCTAAAGAAGGCGAAGTAGTATGGCAGTGCCGTAACTGCGGTTATATCGAAATCGGTAAGGAAGCTCCTGAAGTTTGCCCGGCATGTCTGCATCCGCAAGCATATTTCGAAGTGAAGAAAGAAAACTATTAATAGAAGCGTTTATTAGATAAAAAAATGCCACTTGCGGAAATTCTGCAAGCGGCATTTTTTTTATGGTTAGAAACTTGTCTTTTATCTGACAGTATCTTCTTTGTGGAACGTTACAGTCCTTTCAGCCGTAGAATCGTTTTTGATGCTGGTCACATCGCCTTTTGTCGTAAAGTATACATCGTTTCCCCTATCCGTAAAGCGATAGACTTTAACTCCGTCATGCTCGAACAGATAACTGATTTTGTAAGTTTCATTATTTTCCGCTTTTCCTTGTTTCAAAGGAATACTGGGAGGATAGCAGGAAGATATCCCTGCCATAATGATTAAAAGAATAAATAGTTTAGTTAGTGTTTTCACGATTACTTTTTTGCATGTGGATAATCAATCGTATAATGTAATCCGCGGCTTTCTTTGCGTTCCATTGCCTGGCGCATAATCAGATAGCCAACATTGACCATATTACGCAATTCGCAGATCTCTCTGGAAGCTACGCTGCGTTTGAACAAACTTTCAGTCTCTTCGTAGATAATATCCAGTCGGTCCCAGGCACGCTTCAGACGAAGATCACTGCGGACAATACCTACGTAGGTACTCATAATCTGGTTGACTTCTTTCATGCTTTGTGTGATCAGGACCATTTCTTCCGGTGAGCGTGTTCCCTCATCGTTCCATTCGGGGATAGCTTCGTTGTAAGCATACTGGTCTACCACTTCCAGGCTATGTTTGGCGGCGGCATCGGCATATACGACAGCTTCGATCAGTGAGTTGGAAGCCAGACGGTTGCCACCGTGAAGTCCGGTGCAAGAGCATTCTCCCACGGCATAAAGGCGTTCGATGGAAGATTGCCCGTTCAGGTCTACGAGGATACCGCCGCAAAGATAATGGGCAGCCGGAGCTACCGGGATATAGTCCTTGGTGATGTCGATACCCAGGCTGAGGCATTTCTCGTAGATATTGGGGAAATGTTTCTTTGTTTCTTCCGGGTCTTTGTGGGTAACGTCCAGATAGACGTGGTCGTCTCCCCGGTTTTTCATTTCGTTGTCGATGGCACGGGCGACGATATCACGCGGGGCAAGTGAAAGACGGGGATCATATTTCTGCATGAACTCTTTGCCGTCCATTGTACGGAGTACACCACCGTAGCCGCGCATTGCTTCCGTAATCAGGAAAGAAGGGCGGTCGCCCGGATGATAGAGGGCGGTAGGGTGAAATTGTACGAACTCCATGTCCTTTACCGTGCCTTTGGCGCGATAGACCATGGCGATACCGTCTCCGGTAGCGACCAGCGGGTTGGTGGTTGTTTTATAAACGGCCCCTACTCCACCGGTGGCCATTAAAGTCACTTTGGCGAGGTATGTATCTACTTTTCCGGTTTTCGGGTCGAGGATGTAAGCACCGTAACATTTGATGTCCGGTGTCTGGCGGGTAACGGTCACTCCCAAGTGATGCTGTGTCAGGATTTCAACGGCAAACTGGTTCTCAATCACTTCGATGTTCGGATGCCGCTGTACGGCTTTGATCAGGCTGTCCTGAATTTCTGCTCCCGTATTATCTTTATGGTGAAGAATGCGGAATTCGGAATGCCCTCCTTCGCGGTGCAAGTCAAATTCGCCTTTCTCGTTTTTGTCGAAGTCTACCCCCCACTTGATAAGTTCTTCAATTTGCGCAGGCGCTTCGCGCACTACTTTTTCTACTGCTTCACGGTCACTGATCCAGTCTCCTGCAATCATCGTGTCTTCAATGTGTTTGTCGAAATTATCTACCAGAAGGTTGGTGACAGACGCCACCCCTCCTTGGGCGAAGTACGTATTGGCTTCTTCCAGCCCGCTTTTACAGATAAGAGCAACTTTACCTTTGTGCGCTACTTTGAGCGCAAAACTCATACCGGCAATTCCGGAGCCGATAACGAGGAAATCGAATTTTCTTACCATAGTTTTGTTATTTCTCACCGCAAAGCTACAAAATAAGTTACTTCGTTGTTCTTTTCGTTGTCACTAATTCATAAAATTGCTACCTTGCAGGCAAAAAATTGACAAAATGAATCGAATTTTTCATGCCCGCATTGCCTGGTACCACTATTTTCTGTTGCTGGTGCTTACTGTAAATGCCGTCGGCGCTTTGTGGTGTAAATATATCTTGCCGGCAGTGCTGTTGATGCTTCTGCTTATTGTAGTGATCGAACAGATTATTCATACGGTTTATACCGTGTCTGCCGATGGCAATCTGGAGATATCTATGGGACGGTTTATCCGTAAAAAAGTAATCCCCATTGCCGAAATTACCGCTATCAGGAAGTATCATTCCATGAAGTTCGGAAAGTTTTCGGTGACGAACTATGTGCTGATAGAGTATGGAAACGGGAAGTTTGCCTCGGTAATGCCTGTCAAGGAACATGAGTTTGTGGAGTTGATTAAAAAGAAAATGGAACAATAAATTCTATATCTATGAAATACCAAGTTATTATCATCGGTGGCGGTCCCGCAGGATATACAGCTGCCGAAACTGCCGGTAAAGCCGGTTTGAGCGTATTGCTGATCGAGAAAAACAGTCTGGGCGGTGTCTGCCTGAATGAAGGATGTATCCCGACAAAAACATTGTTGTATTCGGCCAAGACTTATGACAGTGCGCGGCATGCCTCGAAATATGCGGTGAATGTTTCCGAAGTTTCCTTCGATTTGCCTAAAATCATTGCCCGTAAAAGCAAAGTAGTGCGCAAGTTGGTATTGGGTGTCAAAGCGAAGCTGACTTCCAATAATGTAACGATGGTGACGGGAGAGGCACAGATCATAGATAAGAACACTGTTCGCTGCGGTGAAGAAACCTATGAAACGGAAAATCTGATACTGTGTACGGGTTCCGAAACTTTTATCCCTCCTGTTCCCGGTGTGGAAACGGTGAATTACTGGACACATCGGGATGCGCTGGATAGTAAGGAACTGCCTGCTTCTCTGGTTATTGTCGGTGGTGGAGTAATCGGTATGGAATTCGCATCGTTCTTTAATAGCCTGGGTGTGCAAGTGACGGTGGTCGAGATGATGGATGAGATTCTGGGGGGAATGGATAAAGAACTGTCCGGCCTGCTCCGTGCCGATTATGCGAAGCGGGGTGTTAAGTTTTTGCTCAGCACTAAAGTTGTCGCTTTATCACAGACGGAAGAAGGTGCGGTGGTTTCGTATGAGAATTCGGAAGGAAATGGTAGTGTTACGGCAGAGAAACTATTGATGAGCGTCGGACGTCGTCCCGTGACAAAAGGTTTCGGACTTGAAAATCTGAATCCGGATAAAACCGGGCGTGGTGCTATCAGGGTCAATGAGAAGATGCAGACTTCATTGCCCGGTGTCTATGTTTGCGGTGATCTGACAGGGTTCTCTTTGCTGGCTCATACAGCTGTTCGTGAAGCGGAAGTGGCTGTGCATACTATTCTGGGTAAAGAAGACGCTATGAGTTATCGCGCTATTCCGGGAGTGGTCTATACAAATCCGGAAATTGCCGGAGTCGGTGAGACGGAAGAATCGGCCTCATCAAAAGGCATTACTTATCAGGTAGTGAAACTTCCGATGGCTTATTCCGGTCGTTTCGTTGCAGAGAATGAAGGAGTGAACGGGGTTTGCAAGGTACTGCTGGACGAACAGGAACGGGTGATTGGTGCACACGTACTGGGTAATCCTGCTTCGGAGATTATCACACTTGCCGGAACAGCTATCGAGCTTGGGCTGACTGCTGCCGCATGGAAAAAGATCGTTTTCCCTCATCCTACGGTAGGGGAGATTTTCAGGGAAGCGTTATAATGGTTGCATCGGTTTTGCCGCAAGTTATCAGGCACGGGGGGATTCTTCATTATGTGCTGATAGCTCCTGACGGCAAAAGCCAGGGCATATAGGGGTGGTTATGGAAAAGGACCACCTTTATTGCCATAAATTGTTTAGCATGAAGAAAAGTCTTTTATTAGCTGTTTTGTCAGTATGCCTTCTTCCCTTGTGGGGACAGGCAAATCTTTCCCAAATAGATTCTCTGGTTCGGAAAATGCTTCCCGAAGCGTCCGAAGTCGGCATATCCGTATATGACCTGACGGCAAAGAAATCCCTCTATACCTATCATGATACGAAACTTTCCCGTCCGGCTTCTACCATGAAGTTGCTGACTGCTGTTACGGCGCTCTCCCGTTCCGACGCGGACAATCCTTTCTGTACGGAAGTATGGTATGATGGCGTGATAGAACATGACACGTTGCAGGGCAACCTGTACGTTGTCGGCGGATTCGATCCGGAATTTGATAGTCTGATGATGGATTCATTGATAGAAGAAGTAATCACCTTCCCTTTTTCGGTCATCAGCGGACAGGTATATGGTGATGTTTCGATGAAAGACTCTCTTTATTGGGGACATGGATGGGCATGGGATGATACTCCGGAGGCTTATCAGCCTTATTTATCTCCATTGATGTTCTGTAAGGGTGCTGTAGAGGTGACGGTAGTTCCCGGTTCCCAGCAAGGAGATACGGCGAGTATATCCTGCAAGCCGGCATCTTCTTATTATACAATGACGAATCGGACCAAGACACGTACTCCTTCTGCCGGAAAGTATTCGTTATCGAGAGATTGGCTGACTAACGGGAATAATCTGACCGTAACAGGGAATGTTTCTACGTTTAGGAAGGATCTGGTAAACGTCTATGATTCAGGAAGTTTCTTTATGCATGCCTTTCTGGAACGTCTCCGTGCGAAAGGAATCGTAGTCCCCGAATCGTATGGTTTTACTGAATTACCGGCGGATGGAGTTGAACAAATGGCTCGTTGGGAGACTCCGGTACAGAAAGTGCTGAACCAGTTGATGAAGGAAAGTGATAATCTGAATGCGGAAGCGATGCTTTGCCGTATTGCGTCACAAGCCACCGGAAAGAAACATGTGACGGCGGAAGATGGTATTGTCGAAATTATGAAGCTGATCCGTAAACTTGGACACGATCCGAAGGACTATAAGATTGCGGACGGTTGCGGACTGTCTAATTATAATTACCTCTCTCCCGCCCTGTTGGTCGATTTCTTGAAATATGCTTATTCGCAAACAGATGTTTTTCAGAAACTGTATAAGTCTCTTCCTGTTGCCGGGATAGATGGAACGTTGAAAAACAGAATGAAGAATACTTCCGCATTCAGAAATGTCCATGCAAAGACCGGCTCATTTACTGCTATCAACGCGCTTGCCGGATATCTGAAGATGAAGAACGGACATGAAGTGGCTTTTGCTATTATGAATCAGAATGTGCTTTCGGCAGCTAAGGCAAGGGCTTTTCAGGATAAGGTTTGCGAGGTCATTATCGGGCGTTAATTCCGGTGAATGAAAAAGGCTGTTGATAGAAAAAGTGAATACCTGCTTAAAATAATGCTCTTTTATTTGAACGTTTGCTTTATTGGCGTGTATGCTTTGTCAGAACGGTTCTAATTAAGCAATGTTGAATTAAATAAAAGAGTAAACAATGAAAGCTATCAAATATCTGTTACTTATTATGCTGTGTTTTTACGGCGAACAGATTTATTCTCAAAAAAAAGCGGTCTGGGTGCCAGACTCTATTGCGTCTCAAATTTCTGTGATTCAGAATCAGGCCCGCGAGTGGAAACAGCATACCGATGAAAATCCAAAAGATGAGAAAGCATGGATGCGCTATGTACGAACGATCCAAACACTCAAATCGCTTACTCCCGGCGATAGCATCGAAAAGGAAATCAATGAAATGATGGTCAAAGTGAAGAAATACATACCTAATACTGCTACTTATGCTTTGATACAAAATATGATTTTGCCTTTTAGTAAAAGTGATATGAGTTTCGATGAAATCATGGATAAGTGGCCTGATGCTGTTATGCATTATCCTACTTATATGGCTCTGTCCTTTCATAATAAGAATAGGTTGAAGGATGTTTCTATCCGATGGTATCAATCAGGTACGTACCCTCTCCAGTCTTTAAATTATACCTATAATGAATTGATTTCTGCAGAAAAAGATGCGTTAATATTTACTGATGCTAATTGGACGTTGTTTGCAAGCTATCTGCTTCAATATGGAAAGGGATTGTTTAACGATAAGAAAGTGATCTTCTCTGCTTTGATGCTTACTCCGTTCTCAATGAATGAGCTGACAGAGGAACTGGGCATACCGGAGTTCAAAGATGCTGATCCGGAGTTTTATAAAAGTAAAACTCCAACAATGACATTTGCGAATGAAATGAAAAAACGCATAGAACATATTGCCAAATATACCAAACGTCCCATTTATATCTCTGTTTCAACCAACGAAGCTGTGAAGAATTTATTGAAAGACCATTTATATGGTGAAGGGCTATTAATGAGATATTCTTCCAAACCTTATGATAATCTGGCTGTCATGCGTCGTAATTTCGAGAATACCTATTTATTGGATTACTTATATGAAACGTTTTATCCGGAGACACTGACAGATGTTTGTCTTGATCTTAAAGGAGTAAAAATGCTAAGCATCTATTATGTACCGGCTTTCAAATCTCTTCTTCAGTTTTATAAGGAGTCTGGTGATGTGACTCATTATGATAAGCTTTATTCTTTGCTGGAATCTATCGTTAAGAGAGCAGATTATTATAGTGATGAAGTGCGTGAGCGTTATCTGAAAAGTATTAATTTCTAAACTATCCCCCTTAAAAAGACTATGAAACAACTCATTTATATATTATTCCTGTTGGTAAGTTTTGGGCAGGCTTTGTTTGCTCAGTCTGTTGAGACAGAGCTATTAGAAGTTCGTTTGCTCGAAAGAATGCCTTTCCCGTTAGGAAAAGACTGGTATCAAGCTCAAAAAGAAGGTTGGAAAGCAGAAGTGATGAAGGATAAGAAAGATGTGCGGGCATGGGAAAACTATTTGTCTGCGTGTGATGCCGAATATTGGGAAGAAATGGATTCACTACAGAAGCAGAAGCTGGATAAAGAACGCCACAAAGCTTTCAGAAAAATGCAGAAGTGTGTGCCCGATACCCGATTTTGTTACCAGCGTTTGCTGGATCAAGTAAAGGATAAAAAGAAGGAAGAGGTTCTTCTGCAAAAGCTTTTTTCTTTGAAGCGTACAAGTGAACTCGATTATGTGAATGATATTATACGTTGTCAGCGTGCAGGTCAGACAGATAAAATAAAGGAAATATGTAAAGAGTGGTACTCTAGCGGTTTATATTCTCATGATCTTTTGTCTTACTGTTATAATGAACTTGTCGGATTGCAGGAAAATGCAATATTTGTTTCTGGTGCTTATGCTACTTTATGTTATCATTATCTGCTTCAATATGGGGCAGGACTTTTTAAGAATGTTCAGATTGTAGATGCGGACGATTTTAATCATCCTTCTTCAGAAAGTGAATTTTGGAGAGAGATAGGAATGGATTCGGAAGAACTTCCTGATTGGAAAACAATGGCAGGTGGAAAATCTAAATCATGTTCATGGGATTCGGAAACTTCTCCTAAGTGGAAAGGAAGAAATAATCCGGGCGCATGGTATCTGACTGTTAAGAAAAACCGTCCGGTATATTATCCGCAGTTTACCTCAACTTCGTATTTGAAAGAACTGAAAGACAGCCTTTACTCGGAAGGACTAGTATTTCGATATTCTACAAAACCTTATGATAACTTAGCTGTGATTCGGAAGAATTATGAGCAGAAATATTTGTTGGACTGTTTGCGGCAACCTTTGGTTCAAAATTCCTCGGTCTATTTTTCCGGCATTAATTATTCAAAAAATTACATCGTATCTCTTTCTCCGCTTTTGCGCTTTTACGATGCAAGTGGCGATAAGAATCAAGCAATAAAGTTGCGGCACTTGTTACAGGGAATTTTAGATAGAAGAGAAGAGGACGAGATTGTGAGTGTGGAGAGAGCTGAGTTTAATAAGTTAATGAAGGCAGTTGCTGATCGTATAAAGAATATGATAAAACAGGGAACTACTACGGTTACTGTTAACAGTATTAAAGAGGAATACCAGCAACTAATTGATCCAGTGGAACCATGACATTATTCAGTTCTTTCAAACGCGACGAAACAGATGAACAGCTGATGGAACGCTTTGTATTCAGAGACAACGAGAAAGCATTCGAAGAGCTTTATTGTCGCTATGCTCCCCGCTTCAAAGGTTTCTTTATACGGATGCTGTCGGCGGACAGAGCATTGGCAGACGATTTCCTGCAAGAGTTGTTTCTCCGGATTTATGAAGCCAGAGGTAGTTATCAGCATGGAAAGCAGTTTTCTACATGGGCTTTTTCGATGGCATATAATCTTTGCAAAAATGAGTACCGCCACCGTGACATAGTAGACGAGTACCGTTTGCAACAGTCGTATACGAATGAAGAAGATAGTTGCTCTTCACCTGAGTTTGAGGCTGTGCATGATCGGCAGGTTTTCGACCGGCAGTTGAAGAAAGCGCTTGCAGGATTGACAGACGAACAACGGGCGGCATATACGCTCCGTTATGAGGAAGAACTTCCGGTACAGGAGATTGCCCAAGTCCTGTGTTGTCCGGAAGGTACAGTAAAATCTCGCTTATATTATACTTTGAAAGTATTGCAGCGTTCTTTATCAGATTATAATCCCCAAAAATAGATGAATATGAAAAGTGATGATTTAGAAAGATTGGAAGAATCGCAGGAGATGCAACAGTTGATTCGCTCTGCTAAAGAGCAGTATGAGCAGGAAAAGTCTGCCCAGCCTCCGGTTCCTTATTCTGTCTTTGCACGGACTCTTAAAGAAAGGCAGAAAGGCGAAAAGATGGAAGTGAAGCAGAAGCCATTCGGCAGGGGCGTTCTCGGGGAGAAGCATAAATATGGAAAACGTTCGGGGATTTCTCCCTGGTGGTTGGTAGCTGCCTGTTTGCTGGGGTGTATCATTGGTTATGGTGTTTCCAATACCCCGGATAGTCGGGAGACCGCTACGGACAGGCTTGCTGTAACAGATACGGTGATCATTGTGCATGAGCGGGTGGATACCGTTTATCGGGAGGTAAAAGTGCCTTCCCAATCTTTGGTCGCTTCGCAAGCTGTCCCAAGATCTAAGGATACAAAACTTCCGGGAGAGCGTGTCGAGTCGGATCGAATAGAACGGGAATCAGAACCTGCTTTTATCTCTATCGAGTTCTTACAGCAACAACGAAATCTGCCGGACCCGGATAGTGAATGTTATGCTGCAAACGGAATGACGGTTGCCGAAGGCAACTATCCGTTTCATTTGTTGGCAACTGTTCCGTGCAAATAGTGTTTTCCTGTTGGAGGGATGATGTAGATATTATTTAGGTCCGGAGGGGGGATGGCTTAAGAGGTAAAAGGAGCTCTATAGGTCCATGTTTCTGTTTGCCGGCTTTTGCTCAATCAGTGACTTGGTAATCTTGCTCAATGACAAAGTTTATAGGAACAGACATACAGACTGCTACAGGACGCCCAAGTTGCATACCCGGTTTCCATCGTGGCATCGATTCGATGATGCGTAATGCTTCTTTATCTAAGCTGGCAGATACGCTTTTGGTAACTTTTGCATCGCTGACATATCCGTTTACGTCGATAGTAAATTCTACGGTGACTTGTCCCTCTTCTCCTGCCTGAAAAGCTTCTTCCGGGTATTGTATGTTTTTCTTGATAAATTCATCGAGCCCGCTTAATCCTCCCGGGAAGTCGGGATTGTTGATTATAACATTAATGAGCGTTTGCTCAGGCATATCTTCGGGCTTCACCTTAATAACTTGCTTTTTTCGAATAAATATATTATGAATTTGAAAAGTGTCCGGCTCCATTCGCACAAAAAGTTCCGATGGAAAATCTTTATTCAATTGTAACAGCACATCTTTCATACCTATATGTGAGAAATGGAGCGTCTCTTTATGTTTGGCTTCAATAGAAAAGCCTCCATTTATATCGGAAGAGGTGCTTCTGTCAGCTCCCGGAATATAGATACTGACATTGCGCACAGGTTCTCCTTTCAGATTGATTACCTTACCTGTGAACTGCTGAAATTCCCTTTTTTGTGCAAAAACGTCGTTTGTATTTGCAACGCAAATACAAACGACGAATGAAAGTATGAATGACAGACGTTTCATGCTTTATCTGGCATATTCAGCCCAATTCGTATTCTTCATATCCCCACTTTTGGCCAGTTCGGCGTGCATGCCAAGTGCAGCCTGAATAGCGTGCGGAGTTTGTGCTTTGCCGCCTGCCAGTTTGAGATAATCCCAAAGTAACTGTTTGTAGTCCGGGTGTGCACAGTTTTCGATGATAGCCTGTGCGCGTTCTTTCGGGCTTTTGCCACGAAGATCGGCTACACCTTGCTCGGTGATGACGATGTTCACAGAGTGTTCGCTGTGGTCGAGGTGGGACACCATCGGTACGATAGCACTGATTTTTCCTTCCTTAGCCACAGACGGACAAGTGAAGATTGAGATATAAGCGTTGCGGGTGAAGTCTCCCGAGCCGCCGATACCGTTCATCATCTTTGTACCGCCGATATGAGTAGAGTTTACGTTTCCGTACAGATCGACTTCGATTGCCGTATTGATAGAGATAATGCCGAGTCGGCGTACCACTTCCGGATTGTTTGAGATTTCCGACGGACGGAGAACCAGCTTGTCACGGAAGAAGTCCATGTCATTGTAGATACCTTCCAGACAGTCATTAGTTACAGTCAGCGAACAAGCACTGCCAAACTTGATACGTCCTTCACGGATCAGACCGATCACAGAGTTCTGGATCACCTCCGTATACATTTCGAAAGCAGGAATCGTTTTGTCACGTCCCAGTGCACCGAGTACAGCGTTCGCAATGTTTCCCACTCCCGATTGCAAAGGAAGGAAGGTAGACGGGATGATGCCGCGTTTCATGTCGGCAGCAAGGAAGTCGGCAACGTTCTGGCCGATTTTGTCAGTCAACGGATCGGCGGCAGCGAATGAACGTGCTTCGTCCGGCCAGTTGGTTTCTACTACACCTACAATCTTCTTCGGGTCTACCTGGATATAAGGCAATCCGATGCGGTCACTCGGTTTGTAGATAGGAATTTCGCGGCGGTAAGGCGGGTCGAGCGGTTCGTACACGTCATGCAGACCCATGCAGGATTTGCTGTGTGCGGCGTTCAATTCAACGATGATCTGGTCGGCAAGGCGGCAGATAGTCGGAGAGATACCACCGGCAGCGGTCAGATAAATCTTTCCGTCCGGAGTCAGCTCACAGGCTTCGATGATTGCTACGTTTACCTTGCCCATAAAGCCATAACGTACTTCCTGTGCCATTTGTGACAGGTGAATGTCGTTGTAGGCGATCTCCCCGTTGTTCACGGCTTTACGGAAGTCGGAGTTGGTGGTATAAGGAGCGCGGTAGCGGATCGCTTTTGCACGTGACATAACGCCGTCGCAAGATTCTCCGGTAGATGCACCTGTGAAAATTCCTACTTGAAATGGGTTTCCCTTGGCATGTTCTGCTTCTGCAATTTTTGCGAGTTCAGCTGTAACAGCCTTTGCCGTTCCTGCCGGAGTAAATCCGCTCAGACCGATGTTGTAGCCATGTTTGATCAGGCTTGCAGCTTCTGCTGCCGAAATACGATTGAATGACATAAATAGTATAATTTCGCGTTAAATGCGGTTGATATTTGTTAGTTAATACTCAATGTTCAAAATACTTAAAAACTCATTACCGGTAATCTGGAAAGTTCATTACTTAATACTTGCGTTGCAGGATTTCTCCCCAGATAATAGCGCGTCGGGCTTCTTCTGCAGAATGGATTGAAAAATCTTCCTGGTTGCTGTTGTCCGTTTCGGGATGATCATAATGAGAACCTTGCTTCGTGTTTCGTTTATCTTGTGCGGAACTGTTCGCTATGGATGCGGCTACAGATATTTCTTCTTTTTTCTTCTTGGGTGTCGGTTTGGGAGCCGGTTTGGGAGCGGGCTGTTCCACCGGAAGTGATTGGAGGAAATCGTCCAAAACCTTGCTGCCTCTCCCCCAAAATTCGGGTATGGGAGTAGCATCGGGATCTACTTCGACCGGAGATGGTGTGGGTGGGACGGGGCGTTTATTCTGAGTCTTTTTCGACTTGTTATTTTTGCTCACCTCTTTGAATATTCCCACGAGGATGACACCTGCTATCAAGAGAAATTTCAAAAAATCTTCCATTCTGTTTCACTTCTAAATAGTTATCCGCCAAAGGTAGGCAATAAATCTGATTCGAGCTAACATTTTGTTATGAAAAAAGGGCAGCTTCACAGCTCCCCTTAATTTTTTTAACCTAAACCTTAACTATGAAAAAATCTAATGTTTCTTTCATTGCACAAATGTGAAAAATAAAATTAAATTTAGCAAGGATATGCCCCTCAAATGTTTATTCCATTAACATTAATTACCAAAATAATGCCTGAACTACAAGTTTTTGCGTTATTTTCGTACCATTTTACCACTTATTGAATTCGAAGCCGTATCTTTGCGGACAAATTTAAAACGAGATTTGAATATGAACGAATTAACGGGAGCGGACTTTAAATCCGCAACTGCTGATGACAACAAGAAGTTGTTTATCGAAACTTATGGCTGCCAGATGAACGTGGCAGACAGTGAGGTGATTGCTTCGGTAATGCAGATGGCAGGCTATTCGGTAGCCGAAACGCTCGAAGAAGCCGATGCTGTGTTTATGAATACCTGTTCGATCCGCGACAATGCGGAGCAGAAGATTCTGAACCGTCTGGAGTTTTTCCACTCACTGAAGAAAAAGAAGAAGAATCTGATTGTAGGTGTGTTGGGCTGTATGGCCGAACGGGTGAAGGATGACCTGATTACGAATCATCATGTCGACCTGGTGGTGGGCCCCGATGCTTACTTGACGCTACCCGAACTGATTGCGGCGGTAGAAGCCGGAGAGAAAGCGATCAATGTAGACCTTTCGACGACTGAGACCTACCGTGATGTGATTCCTTCGCGTATCTGCGGCAATCACATTTCCGGATTTGTGTCCATCATGCGCGGCTGCAATAACTTCTGCACCTACTGTATCGTGCCTTATACCCGCGGACGCGAACGCAGCCGTGATGTAGAGAGCATTCTGAATGAGGTGGTGGATCTTGTGGCGAAGGGCTACAAAGAAGTTACCCTGCTGGGACAGAACGTAAACTCTTACCGGTTTGAGAAGCCGACCGGTGAAGTCGTTACCTTCCCGATGTTGCTTCGTACCGTAGCTGAAGCTGCTCCGGGCGTACGTGTCCGTTTCACGACTTCCCATCCGAAGGATATGAGTGACGAAACGCTGGAAGTAATTGCCCGGGTACCGAACGTGTGCAAGCATATCCACCTCCCCGTGCAGAGCGGCAGCTCCCGCATCTTGAAACTGATGAACCGCAAATATACCCGTGAGTGGTATCTGGACCGGGTAGCCGCTATCAAACGTATCGTTCCCGATTGCGGCCTGACAACCGATATCTTCTCGGGCTTCCATTCCGAAACGGAAGAAGATCATCAGCTCTCGCTTTCTTTGATGGAAGAATGTGGCTACGATGCCGCCTTTATGTTTAAATATTCTGAACGTCCGGGGACGTATGCTTCGAAGCATCTCGAAGATAATGTGCCCGAAGATGTGAAAGTCCGTCGCCTGAATGAGATTATCGCTTTGCAGAACCGTCTGTCCGCAGAGTCCAACCAGCGCTGTATCGGAAAGACGTATGAAGTATTGGTAGAAGGTGTTTCCAAGCGTTCGCGCGATCAGTTGTTTGGCCGGACGGAGCAGAATCGTGTGGTGGTGTTCGACAGAGGTACGCATCGTATCGGTGATTTTGTCAATGTACGGGTGACCGAGGCTAGTTCGGCTACGTTGAAAGGCGAAGAAGTCTAGTATATCATTCTCTATTTAGGCACGGATTTCACGGATTAACACGGTTTCAATAAACTAAAGCCGTGTAATCCGTGAAATCCGTGCCTAAATAATATTATTTGGGGAGAGCCGGAGAGTGGTTGTCAAACTACATCATCATGTGCCTGCGGATGGAGAACTTCACGATTGCCATTGCGTTGATGGTGCTGAAGGGGATATCCATTGGGTCGTGATGAGCGTTGTAGCTTACCAGCTTGAGGTATCCCTCCTTTTCCGAGCGGTTCACATATTTCACTGCCAGATACTCATCCCCTTCGATCGTAAACGAAACCAGGTACATTTCACCGTAAATGAGATTGCTGAAACTGTTGATCTCTTTAAACCCTACAATGTCTCCCGATTTCAATATCGGATACATACTGTCGCCGCTGATATAAACGGCTCCGTCGCATAGGGGAATGCTTGGGATCTGTATCTTTCCTACCATATATTGTTGCTTGTTGGTGAGCAACGTTTTCAGGTTGGCAGCAGCTGTAATATCATATAGGGTAACGCTGCGGTCATCCATTGCTTCTGCTGTTTTAGGATTGTGAATCATCTGAACCTCGCCGCTTACTAAATCGCTTTCACAGAACTTGGTTCGATGTCTGGGGGTACCCTTCCCAACCAGCAGCCAATTAAGGTCTACATCTCTCATTTTGTTGAGCAGCAGATGAAAGTCAATCCGGTTTCTGGCGCACCAGTTGGATAATGTTGCACGTGAAACACCTAAGTAACTGGCCAGTTCACTATCCTTTTTAAAGTTGAGCGCCTGCTTGGCGCGCTTTACTATTCCCGAAACATCTAGAAATGTATCCATATTATTCTTGTTATATTTTTAGTGGTGTGAATAATGTTTATATTATATTGATCCTCAGTTTATTTATTGTTTTAACATTCTTAATTTTAAAAACTATTTGTTTTATGTATAAAACATGTATTATATTTGTGACGATTTGAAATTTAATATGTTTCAAAAATAGGCATAAATTAGGTAATAACTATGAATATGAAGGAGAATTTTATAGAAAATTGTAAAATGGCTGTTTTCAATAGCTCTTAGACAAGGTACACATCGCCTGGATGAATGGTACTTGCCAACCTGTCGGAGGGTACCATTCGGCAGCTTGACCGGTACCGGCCAATAGCCTGACCGGTACTTGCCGGCAAATTGACCGGTATCATTCTAAATAGCTGTTATAGGGGAACATACAAACATACACACCGTCAACATTATGTAATATTTTGATTATGGATAACATGAATAACTTAGAAAACGCCACCGCTCACTACTGCGGACAATGCAAACGCAAGCTCCCTTTGGATGCTTTTTACTTCAACAAACGCCGGCAATGTTTCGACCGCTACTGCAAAGATTGCCGCAAGGAAAGAAGCCGTATCTACTACCAAAAGAAAGAAGATACACAGTATGTAAATGAACGTACCAACTATCCGGTGATCACCCGTACGGAAGATCCTGAAAAGAGAACTGAACTCATTCTTCACGCCATGCAGGTAGTAAGGGCGAGCGTCTTGCAGAAATGTAAGAAGCAACGGGAAGAAGAAGCGATGAGAGAATGAGGAGAAAAGTGATAAGTAACAAGTAATAGGTACAAGTATAACAATTTAAAACTCGCTGATATGCCACGAATAAAAAAACAGGGACTAGACTATTTTCCCCTTAATACCGATTTTATACACGACCGCCTGGTGCGTCGTATCATGAAGCGCGAAGGTGACGCTTCGCTTTCCGTACTGATAGAGGTACTTTCCTATATCTATTCGGGCGAAGGTTATTATGTGTGTGCCGACGCGCTTTTCTACGAAGATCTGTCGTCCAATCTATACGAGAAAACCAGTGATGATATCAGGCGCATTGTCTCCTTAGCCGTGGAGTACGGAATATTCGACGCTGCGCTCCATGCCAAGTATGGCATTCTGACCTCTGCCGATATACAGCGTCAGTACCTTTTCAGCACCAAGCGCAGAAATGTTTCGCATCTCGACCCTGCCTATTGCCTGATAAGCGAAGAACTGCTTGCTCGTCCGTCCGGGAAAAACGGAGCGGGCAACCGGAGTAGCCAACCCCGTGAAACTGTAAATTCTGTTAATGAAACAAGCATGGAATCATCCGTTACTGCCGATGAACAAGGGGGATCGGACGAATTGGAAGTAAATGTTAACAGGGCTGAAAATGGATCGTTTATCCCCGAAAATGTAACATCCGGTACACATAGCATAGCACAGAATAGCATAGCAGAGCATAGCGTAGCAAAGAATAGAAAAGATTCCCCCTCTCCTTCCTCTCCCGAGGCGGAGTGCGGGAATACGGAAAGCGGAAACCCGAAAGGAGAAGAAGAAAAGGAAAAAGAAGAAAGAGGAGGGAAGGAAGGAGGAAAGGAGGAAAATTTTCTCGAAAAGAACACGGAGGCGCCCCTTCCGTCCAAACGTCGGGAATGGACCAACGAAACCCTCTCCGAACTGCAACCTCCCACTGATGGTATCGGGCGAAACTATGATGGATTACTTTACAACATGCGCCTCTACGGGATACCTCCTATGGAACAGTACGCAATCATCCGAAAAAGCAACTTTGGGGCAATCGGAGGACCTGTCTGGAAAGGATTTTGTGCGTTGCGTGACAGTTGTGGAAAAATCAAGATGCCGGGACGGTATTTGCTAAGTGTGATGAATCGGTAGGACGATAGTTGATGAGTTTAAATATTTGATATATAATGCATTAAATAAAAATATTCATTTGTTTAAGACGGTTTTTGAAAATAATTTCTTCATGTAAAACCATTCCCTTATCTTTGTAGTGTCATTAAGCTTGAGGACAACATAACACAATTTTATTAACAACAAAAACTATTACAATTATGACTGTATTATACAAACCGTACCAATCGAGTGTGGTAAGTAAAAGTGGTAAAAAATTATTCTACCCAAGAGTGGTCCGTACCGGTAATGTCGGTACATCGACCATAGCCGAAGAGATTGCTGAATACTCATCCCTTTCCCGGGGAGATGTAAAGAACACCATCGATAACTTGATTACCGTCCTGACCCGGCATCTGCAATCTTCTCAGACCGTGACACTTGAGGGACTCGGCACCTTCCGGATAGTGATGATAGCGGGTGGCAGGGGTGTCGAAACCGCTAAAGAAGTGTCTGCCTCCCAAGCATCGCTCACAGTTCGTTTCCAACCCTGCACTACCAAGAATCTGGATCATAGCGTAGCCACCCGCTCCATGGTGACAGGGGTGAAATGTATGCGCTTCGATCTTGCTGATGCTGCCGCTCCGGGTGGAGAAGTAAATCCGGACCCGAATCCCGACGATGGCGATGAGGAAGCGCCGGATCCGACAGTATAACGAACCGCCACACGCAACACACATAACGGACGACTAGACTATACTGCATTATGAATTTTTAGAAACAACGACTTAACTAGAAACAACAATTAGACTAAGGCAGTGACTTAACTAAGACAACGACTTAACTAAAAATAATGACTTAACTGTCTGATAAATTATCAATTCACATGAGAACTATCAATTTGATCGTGGTGCATTGTTCCGCTACGCAGGGGAATCGTATGCTCTCTCCGGAGGCTCTCGACCTGATGCACCGCCGCCGCGGTTTCAACGGAACAGGCTATCACTATTACATCCGCAAAGACGGAACGGTGCATCTCACCCGCCCTGTCGAACGTATCGGTGCACACGTGAAAGGCTTCAATGCAAACAGTATCGGAATCTGCTATGAAGGTGGTCTGGACTGCCGGGGACGCCCGGCAGATACCCGGACTCCGGAACAGCGTGCTGCACTTCGGCTACTTGTACATCAGCTGCTTGAGAAGTTTCCGGACTGCCGGGTGTGTGGGCACCGGGATCTCTCGCCGGATAAGAACGGTAACGGGGAGATAGAGCCGGAAGAGTGGATGAAAGCGTGTCCGTGCTTTGATGCTGAAGAGGAATTTAAAGAACTTGTGGCAGAAGGTACGGTAGAAACACAGAGTAAACTAAACTATTTAAAGAACGAGAAAGGAGGTAAATGATGGCAATGAAGAAATCTGTATGGGACATGATCCTGAAGGTGGTTATCGCGATAGCGTCGGCTGTGGCAGGCGTGTTGGGGGCTAATGCGATGAATCTTTGAAAATAGCTTGAGTCAAGATACTCAGTTCCCCGCCACGAAAGTGTGCGACGCTCTCGTGTAGCGGGGATCATTATACATTAATTATTAAAATAAATAGATAACAATGAAGAAACGAATTATATTCTTTATAGTGATGGCATCTCTCATTTATTCCGGATTATTTGCTCAAAGTCCCCCAAAGAATGGAATTGGATTTCTTGACGCAATACCTGTGACTTTATCTGCGGGGCAGTCATCTTTTACTGATACGCGAAATACGAGTGAGCCTGCTTATGGGCAATACCGGTATTTTTCACCGAGAACGGGGTCATATGAGATTACTGATGGGTGTGCAGCGTATTATAGGCTACAAACGACTGCGAGTGGCGATATTAGAATTCATAACTGGGATTCGGAAACTGCATTTACCACTTTATTTTTGGTAGCTCCGCTCCACCCGGGTGATGAGTCCGAATGGGGTTACAATAGCGATGCAATGTACACTGTAGCTATGTTTGATAGAGGAGATACTTATGACTTTGATGAAGCGGGTATTCCCGAATATGCTTCGCACGGAGCGGCATATCTCCATATCCCTAATCTTCCGGCAGGCACTTATTTTCTTATAGCTGCCGGATATAAGGGAAGCAATGGGTCGGTGCGGAACGGAAAGATTAAAACGACTATTATAGCAGATCTAAGTTCAGGTATCCCGGAAGAACCGGATATGAAACCTGAAGAAATTAATACCTGTCCGATACAATACCAATACGATCAGTCAGGAAATCGAATAAAAACTATCAAAACGAAATAATTATGAATATAATATCAAAAATAAGGATTATAGTGGCAGGGCTATTAGTGACTCTACCAATGCAAGCGCATACATCTGTGTCTGAGGATAATACGGATGTGGGAAAAATCCCTGTTCAGTATGCTTTAAGTCCGACAGGTGCCGTTACCTATCAGGTACCTATAAATGTTCATTCCGCCCCGGATGGTTTTCAGCCGCAACTGTCATTTAGCTATAACAGCCAGCAGAATGAAAGCGCACTAGGGTATGGATGGACTATTGGAGGGTTGTCTGCTATCAACCATGTTAGCGGTAGCATTTATTATGATGGAAAAGCTACCCCGTTGTCTACTTCAGAAGATAAATTAATGCTGGATGGTATGCGACTGATGAAGAAAAGCACGGATACCTGGCAATCCGAACAGGGATTTGTCAAAGTGAAGAAATTGGCAGATGGCGCATTGGAAACTCGCTATCCGGATGGAAACACTGTCCTGTTCAAGACTTTTCCGCAGGCTCCTTTCAGCTATGTGATGACTTCCTGTGTAAATCGCAAAGGACAGTCTATAAAATACGAATATATGCAAGTGGATAATATGTCCTATATTAGCAAGATAATGTATGGTGAAACTGGAGGAGTATATAATGACTCTGTTATATTTACCTATCGGAATGTGACTGATGATATCACGCGTTATGCTGACGGAAAGCCACTTAAATATAGCCGTCTGTTAGAAAAGGTAGAGTCTTATTATAAAGGTAGGCTGTGGCGTCGTTATCGACTTTCTTATCAAAACAGGGGAGTGAATCTGCCCGTACAGTTGGATTGTGAGACCGAAAGCCGCAAACTTGCTCCTTTATCTTTCAAGTATGGTGACGGACGGAGCATCGAGTTTTTAAGCGGAAATACTATTTATTTGGAACGGTATTTTCCGAACTCTGCTCAGGGAGGCAGTTCTTACAGGTCTCTTGCCTTGTCGCGCGGCAAGTTCAGCCGGACATCAAAGAGTGACGGACTGATCTCGTATCCGGTATTTTATGGCGAGTATAGTGAAGACCAGCATTTGCTTATATATAAAGATTTATCCGATTATCCAGTTTCTCCCGTAGTTTTTACGGCTGGAAAGGGTTTTAAGCAATTAGTTGCGGCTGATGTAAACGGAGATGGTCTGGAAGTCCCGGTAAAAGTGAATTATTATGAAGAAAACGGTACGGATAGGCTGGTGGCTTCTGTTTATGGAAACGACGTTGATCCCAATCGTCATTCAGACTACGTATATTCGGAATGGGGTGGATATGTGCACGAACGCCAAGTGCTTTTTGGTGACTTCAATGGTGATGGTAAAACGGAGTTGCTGGCTATATCCAGTTGTCATGATTCGGATCGAAACAAATATCTGTCACGCGCCTTACTGGTCGACCTGAATGGCCGAAAGGCTATTTACGACGGAGAATGTTTCGACTTTACACTGTATCAGACGGACAACAAAGCATTGTATTCCGATCGAATGATCCCTATGGATTATAACGGTGATGGCAAAACGGATATCTGTTTGATTAACATAAACGGTCTTTATGTATATGAGTTTACCGGAGACGGGTTCAGGCAACTGGCATATTCGAGTGCTATCAATATCATGTACTTCAACTTTGAAAGTCCTACTATCAAAGATAGAGAACTGATGGTGGCGGACATGAATGGTGACGGGAATATGGATATTATTCTGGGGCCCCGCCGTGTACATTGCAAGGAAGGATTCAAGCATTTGGGAGACGGTATCTGTCATGGCGCATGTAATAGTGAAAGCAATTTGAAAAGCACCAGTGCGGCTGGATACAAGCATTATGTACACTCCTCCGGACAGGAATGTATGGTAGATCCAAGTGTGACCGAACGGGATTTGGTTGTCTTTGACTGGAATGTGGAAAACGGCAAACAATGGAAGTTTCTGATATCTACCGGAAATTCATTTTACAGTGATAGTAATCCGGGATTCAAGGTGCATACAGAGGAGTTGTTCTACAGTTTCTACGAGACAGTGGGAGATAACTTTATGCTGATAGATGTAGACAGCGACGGCCGGCCGGACTTGTTGCGTAACGTGCGTGGAAAAATAGATCTTTATCTGAATGTGAATGGAAAGATTAGTCAGACTCCTAATATACGTTCCTCATTGCAAATGGATAATCTGTCGGCACAGTTTGCTATGGCTAATGTGGCTAAATCTTATTACTGGTCGGGAAGTCTGATTTGTGTGGACAATGAGAAACTTCATGTGTATGATTATACACATAATGAGTCGGAGGCGCGTATGTTGCACGACCTGACCGATAGCTACGGAGTTACTTCGAATCATTATTACATGGATATTGTGAAAGTGCCTGAGAGTCGCTATGTGAGTACTCCGGACGCATCGTTGGGATATGTCAGATATCCGTATACTGTAATGACTCCCCATTTGTATGTGTCGGGATGGCTGAAGAAGATGAAAGGGAATGAGCAGCTTTCGTGGGAATATTATAATTATACGAATGCCGTATTTCACCGGACGGGTTTAGGTTTTCGTGGTTTTAGGAAAATAGAGACAGAAGACATCGTGAATAAACGCACAATGACTTCCGTGTTTGATCCGGAGTTGCTGAGTGCCGAAGTGAGAAAAGAAACTCCTACCGATACAATTGTACGCAAATATGTGTTAGAAAAGGCGCAAGATAAGACAGTGCTCCTGAAATTAGAGAGGGAGACGGTAAAGGATGCTCTCAACAAGAAGGAAAAGAGTACTACGTATGAATATAATAATTATGGTTAAGTAGTTGGTGCATCTATCTCCTATGATGCTCATAATACGGAAAAGAAGTCATATGGTTATCAGAATGTAGATAGGAGTGATCTGTATCTATTGGGACTTCCGTATTATGCCCATACGAAGAGTTTCCGTAATGATTCAATCATCTTTCAGGAAGTAAGAACGGACTACGACGATCGGTACTTGCCTGTAAGAAAGACTAATTTTTTTAATGGGAATATTACTTCCCAAGAACTCTGTGAGTATAACGATCGTCTGCAATTGACTAAACAGGAGCAATGTTCTTATGAATCAACAAATTGGTTGTCGAAGGAATTTGTTTATAGTTTGGACGGACATTTATTGAGAGACAGTACTTCTATGGGACTGTTTACCGATTATGTTTATGATCCGGAAACCGGTTTTTTACAGAGTAGTACTGACCATAAAGGACGTGCTACCCGCTATGTATATGATGATTGGGGGAACCTTGTAGGAACCCATAATCCGGATGGCAGTGTAAAACAGACATCAGCTGCATGGAGCAAAGAAGGAGAACCGGGATTGTATGTAATAACTACTGTTGAGACCGGAAAACCTGTGTCTAAAACGTATTATGACTTTTTACAACGGGAAATTCGTATATCACAGATTCGCTTTGATGGTCAGGAAATGAAAACGGATAAGGTATACAATACCAAAACTGGTCTGCTGGAAAAAGAATCGCTGCCCACTACAGGCAATGTGCCTTTACGTTGGAACGATTATACGTATGATAAGTTTGGTCGTCGTACTTCTATACACTATGCATCCGGAAAAGTAGACTCATGCGCTTACGGTGCTTTGACCGATACTGTTATTGAAAATGGTATTCGTCGTATCCGCAAGTATGATGTAATGGGACTGATGACGCAAACTACGGATGCTGCAGGAAGTATTGTCTATTATTATCGTCCTGATGGACAACCAGTGCTTGCGGTGGCTCCGGGAGATGTTCAGACTCGTTTCTATTATGATAAGTACGGTCGCAGAATCGCTATCAAAGATCCAAGTGCGGGAATCAGACGTACAGCTTATGACGATGCGGGAAACATCTGTAAGGAAACGGATGCAGACGGTCGTGAGATAACGACAGAGTATGACTGCTATGGTCGCCTTACGAAGCAAACGACACTGGATTTGACTACTGTTTATACTTATGATGATACAGAAAATGTGTTGCTTTCGGCTGTATCAAATAATGGCAGTGCTCTGCTCAATACCTACGATGAATATGGAAGGTTGAAAATACAGCGTGAAGAGGCTCCCGACGGAAAATGGTTGCAGAAAACATATGCCTATACAGATGATGGAATGCCGGATTCTGTTTCTTATACATCGCAAAACGGTACTTTGGCTACCGAACAGCTTATCTATCGAAATGGTTTCCTGACGGAAGTCCGTCTGGCAGATGGTACAATAGTTTATCGCCACGATGAAGAGAATCCGCAAGGTCAACTGACGAAGCTTACTTCCGGAGGAATGCAACGCAGTTATACTTTCAATGATTGGGGATTACCTGTGAAGCGTAGCATTACTCGGGCTGACGGTTCTGTCCTTTTCGATTACAGCTATCATTTCAATGCCTCGAATGGTAACTTGGAGAGTCGTATCGATACAAAAAGAAATCTAGCTGAGAACTTTGGTTATGATGCCTTAAACCGCCTTACTAGTTATGGAGGGAAAATAGTGGAATATGATAACCTTGGTAATATTCGTCAGAAAGGTAATGCTGGAGAATTAATGTATACGAATCCTAACCATCCTTATGCAGTGACGGGGTTGACTCCTTTGGCAGAAAGCCCTGTTAAGTCCCATCTTGATATCGTATATACCGCTGCTGAGCGTCCTTCCATCATTACCCACGGCATACAAAAAGCTGTATTGACATATAATGCCAATCATGATCGTATACGTATGCAATATTCCGATAATTCTCGGAATCTGTTGACCCGTTACTATCTTGGTGATAATTATGAACTGGATGTTGACAGTACAGGTGTGCATGAACGTCTTTATCTTGGTGGGGGGTATTATGACGCTTCTGCTGTGTTGATGAAGAAAGGAGACACATCATTGGTTTACTTCATTCATCGTGACTATTTAGGTAGTGTTTTGCAAATCGCAGATGCACAGGGTAACATTGTGGAAGAAAACAATTTCGATGCCTGGGGATGTAGACGTAATCCTTCAACGCTAAAGGCTTACGCTATTGGTGCAGCTCCGAAATTACTGCTGGGCAGAGGCTATACGGGGCACGAGCATTTGGAAATGTTCGGAGTGATTAATATGAATGCCCGGTTGTATGATCCGGTGTTAGGGCGTTTCTTGACTCCTGATCCTTATGTGCAAATGCTGGATTTCACTCAGGCTTTCAATCGGTACAGTTATTGTATGAATAGTCCGTTGTGCTATGTTGATGAGAATGGTGAGTTTTGGTGGGTTGTGGCTGCGGCTGTTATTGGTGGAGTAATCAATGTAGCTACTCATTGGGATAGTATTGATAATGTTTGGCAGGGGCTTGGGTATTTTGCTGTTGGTGGTGCAGCGGGTGCTATTGGTGCAGTTACGGGAGGTGCATTCGCTGGTGGCGGATTTATCGGAGGAGCTATTGGGGGGGGTCGTTGGTGGTGGGACATCAGGTTTCGTCCTTGGTTCCGGAAATACATTAATGGGCGGAGGAAATATTGGTGATGCTTGGTCTAATGGATTTAAGGGGGCATTGAATGGTGCTGTAGCGGGGTCCGTCACAGGTGGATTGATTGGCGGTGGTATGTCGTTTGTTAAAGGTCAGAATGTATGGTCTGGACAAGATATTGCTCAAGGAAGAAATGCATTCTCGTTGAAGAATACACCGATAAATGTGATTGAGCATCCTGAAGCTTTGTCTCTTTCTCCTAGTAATGTACTCCAATCATTACCGGATGATCCTTTACTTAATAACATGAATGGCACTTCTATGAGTTCTTATAATAAAGGGCAACTCGGTGTAAAAGAAGCTATGAAAGAGTTTGTAGAAGATGGTGGAACTGTATATCAGACAGAAGTTAGCGTGGATTTACCTCATACTCTTTCTAATGGTAAAACTATTATGGTGCGTAATAGGTTTGATTTTGCTGGTGAGCTAGATGGTAAGTTACATTTGTTTGAAGTTAAAAATGGTGCTAGTGCAGGGTTTACTCCTAATCAGAAAATTAATCTTCCTAAAATGATTTTTAATCATCCACAATTCACGCCTGTTGGACGAAATGCTTTGCAAGTTCCTCATTTTCAGAATAACATAGGAATACCATATACAGGTAACTATGTAATAATAGTAAAACACTATTTCTAATATCCTATACTCGGTCAGATACTTTTTTGTGAAATGTAAAGGCTTATTTGTTTATTGTTATTTGCAAAGAACTTCTGGCTGAGTGTAAATAATAAATGGAAGTATATAAGTTTTGTATATAATCTTCCATGATATTGAAAAAAATAATTATATTTGTAATATTTTATTAGATAATTGATATGAAAGAACAAATGACAAAAATTAAATCTATATTAAATGAGCGTTTAGTTAAATATGGATTTAAAAAAAGGGGGTATGACTATTTTGTGAGAATGGCTGATGAGGATATTATTCAAAATATAGGATTTGGCATTGCTACGTATGGAGAGAAGCATGTCCGATATTTGAATCCTTCTATTGGTGTTATATATAAGGATGTCAACAAATTGGAATTACATCTAAGGAATTTGGAAAAAACAAAATATCCAGAATATGTTGGTCTTATGGTTGGATCTGCTCTTGGCTATTTGATGCCGGAAAATTCTTATAGGGAATGGCGCTTTTCTGATAATGAAGACGTGACAAAAGAGGCGAACAGTATGGCTGATGCCATTATTAACTACGGTTTTCCTTATCTTGATTTACTGTCAGATAGAACAGAATTGATTTATGGTTTGGAAATAGGTAAATATAGTCAAGGAGATGGCTACTTATTACCAATATTTCATTATCTGAATGGTAATAACAAGCGCGCTTTGGAATGCATAGATGAATTCATTAAAAAACTTTCTGCTTCTTCTTACCTTGAAGATTATGAGATAGATATATTAAAAAAATTATCGGAAGAGAATGGAGAGGCTCACATAGTTAATAATAATGGACTAAAGTCTTATCTTGAGTTTGCTGATAATTTTAGACAAATGATAGGGCTTCATGAAAGTGGAATTTCAATGAGCGAATAATAATGAGTGTTTTTACTCTGGTATTCGTTGGCTATTGGGGGCTTTTAGTATTATCTTGGCATGAAGAAACTTTGTTTTCATGCTGAATGATATTGTATATTTTGTTTGTTTTTCTGTCGTTTCTAAAGGTAGTGGCTTGACAACAGAATAGTTATTTGGCTAGAACGATTGCACGACTAAAGTCGCCCCTTGGATAGATCTCATCTTGAATGTTGAAAAAATGTCACTGGAGGAATGCGGCGCAGTTATTCGTTCAATTGTAACAAGAAGTCTGGTCGAGAGCTTTGGTTATGATGCCTTAAACCGCCTTTCCACTTTTGGGGATAAAGTGGTGAAATATGACAATTGTGGTAATATTCGTCAGAAAGGTGATGCGGGAGAATTGGTGTATACAAATCCTAACCGTCCTTATGCAGTGACGGGACTGGCTCCTTTATCGGAAGATCGTATTAATTACGGTATTGATATTACATATACCGCTGCCGAGCGTCCTTCTGTCATCGCACGTGGCACGCAAAAAGCTGTTTTGACTTATAATGCCAATCATGACCGCATACGGATGCAATATTCTGACAATTCCCGGAATCTGCTGACCCGTTACTATCTTGGTGGCAACTATGAACTGGATGTTGACAGTACAGGTATGCATGAACGTCTTTATCTTGGTGGGGGGTATTATGACGCTTCTGCTGTGTTGATGAAGAAAGGTGACATATCATCGGTTTACTTTATTCATCGTGACTATTTAGGTAGTGTTTTGCAAATCGCAGATGCACAGGGTAACATTGTGGAGGAAAATAATTTCGATGCCTGGGGATGTAGACGTAATCCTTCAACGCTAAAGGCTTACACTATTGGTGCAGCTCCGAAATTACTGCTGGGCAGAGGCTATACGGGGCACGAGCATTTGGAAATGTTCGGAGTGATTAATATGAATGCCCGGTTGTATGATCCGGTGTTAGGGCGTTTCTTGACTCCTGACCCTTATGTGCAAATACTGGATTTCACGCAGGCTTTCAATCGGTACAGTTACTGTATGAATAGTCCGTTGTGCTATGTTGATGAGAATGGTGAGTTTTTCTTTAGCATTTTTCTTGGTCCGGTAGGAGCAATATTGGATGGTATTTGTTGGGGAGCTGTTATCGGAGCAGGAGCATCAGCGGTTACTTACTCAGTATCAACCTTGATAAGTGGGCAGCCATGGAATAGTGGAAATTTTTGGAAGTCCGTAGGTGTCGGTGCAGTTGGTGGTGCAATTGGTGGCGGTTTCGGTGCTGTTGGAAGTTTGTCGGCTTTAGGTACTTTTGGAAACTCTGTTGGGTATAATATGCTTAGCGGTGTAGCCAATACTGCGGCGACCAATGCTATATTTGGAAATGATATGAATTGGAGTGATATTTATTCTGTCATAGGTGGCTCTGCTATTGGTATTGTAATTCCTACCTTTAAGGGGGTAAATGGTGGTAAGCTTGCAAACAGTTTGGCTGAAATAGGCTATAATTCAATGAGAGGAACTGCTACGGGGCTTACTTCCGGTGTGGTGAATGCTATCGCATATAAAGACCCGGATCGGATTTGGCAGGATGCTGTTGGGGGAGCTATCAGTGGCGTTAGTAGAAGCATTGCGATGGATGTGATATTTGGTGCTCCGTATAAAGTTGAAAAGTCCTATGGTGCCGAAGGATTATATAGAGGTGGAGGATTATCAACATTACTCATGAAAGGTGGTGGAATCACATTAGGTAGGAATATGTATGTTAATTCTAGAAACGACGAAGAAGGTACTCGTTTCCATGAGAATTATCATATACAACAACAAAATCAAATGGGATGGGCCAACTTTTATGGACGCACCATTCAAGAATACAGTCAATATGGATTCTTTGACCCGATGGACAATGTATACACAACAAAAGGGACATTAGAATACAAAGCTGACGAGTATAGAAATAGAATGATGAAGATTCCTTGGGGAAGTTCTTATTATAAGTAAGAATAAGGAGGAGAAGGAAATTAATTTTATTCTCCTCCTTTTTTTTATGAGAAATATATGCTTTATTTGCGAAACAATTATTGATAATCAGCACAAATTGGAAATGAAAGTATTTTTTTATCTTATATTAGTTTTAACTCTAATGAGTTGCATCCAATTAACGAGTATATCACTTGTCAATACAACAAATGAACCTATAAAACTTTGTTGCTATTATAATGCTAATAATTATGCAGACTCGGTATATATTGATAAAAGAGATACTTCGTTATTGATTTTTCGATCCGCATGGTTTCATAGTAGTAAAAAAGTAAGAAGAGCATACATTAATCACATGGATAGTTTAATCATTCAAAGTTTGAGTAAAAGGATTGTTTATCGAGATAATAAATCTATTTATGAATTTCTTATCAATAATAATGATACAGCCGATATGGTTGAAACAAGAGTTAATTAAATAAATTTTATGCGCAATCAAATAGCTGGCAGATTAGGAAGATGTACATGAATGAGTTATGTCCTATTTTTAAGATTATCATTGAAAGAAGATTGTTTGAATCCATTCTAATAGAAAAAATACTGCATAAAACACTGCAAGAATATGCATAAATGATCTTGTTTTTGGATATAGATAGGTGAAATATGCATGATAACTAGCAATGTTAGGAGGCGTTTCATTTAAAGAAACACCTTGTTGGTTTTAAAGGAACGACTCGTTGGTCGGTGAGAAACATTTCGCTTCATTTAAAGGAACAGAATAAAAGGTACTTTGGATGTTTGTTTTGCTCTGGATATTGTCAATTGTGGGATGGACTGAGAATGTTAGATTGATACTTGAGACGTGACACATGCGTTCTATTTTCATGTTTTATCCTTATTTTCTGTCTTGTTGATTCTTATAACGTAAAATATGTGTGATTTGAAAATATGCAGACTGTGATTCCTTCCGTTTTTCCAGTTCAGCCCGTACTTGTGTTGTATATTTCTGATTCTGCACAATGATTCCTATCCATTTTTCATGTACTAAGAAGTTTTGTTCTGATTGCGGGAAGTTGCTTCACATTTCATTTTATCCTCCTGTTTGGGAGTACACTTTGAAATAAGTGTCAGAGTAACGTTATATTATTAAAAGTACTTAACGAAAGCCCGTTACGTCACTTTTTATTTGTTTCTTTGCACCAAATTCGGGAATAGTGTTGTCTTGTGAATCGGGGCAGCACTTAATTTTGCTTAGAAATTAATGGAGAAACTCATTATAAATGCTTGTCCGGTGTGTGGCAGTACGCACTTGAAACGCGTCATGACTTGTACGGATTTTTATGCTTCGGGCGAACAGTTTGAGCTGTGTTCGTGTGAAGACTGCGGATTTACGTTCACGCAAGGTGTGCCGGTAGAAGCAGAAATAGGCAAGTATTATGAGACTCCCGATTACATCTCCCACACTGATACGCGCAAGGGCGCGATGAATACCATTTACCATTACGTACGTTCCTATATGCTGGGCCGCAAGGCGCGTCTGGTAGCCAGAGAGGCACACCGAAAAAGAGGGCGTTTGCTTGATATAGGTACGGGAACCGGTTATTTTGCCGACGCTATGGCTGGCCGTGGCTGGAAAGTGGAGGCAGTGGAGAAAAGTCCGCAGGCGCGTGCTTTTGCCAAAGAGCATTTCGATTTGGACGTAAAGCCTGAATCAGCTTTGCAGGAGTTTGCTCCCGGCAGTTTCGATGTGATCACCCTCTGGCATGTGATGGAGCATCTGGAACATCTCAATGAGACATGGGAGATGCTTCGTGAGTTGCTGACAGAAAAAGGGATGCTCATTGTGGCGGTACCCAACTGTTCCTCTTACGATGCGGAACGTTACGGAGAGTATTGGGCGGCATACGATGTCCCCCGCCATCTCTGGCATTTCACTCCCGGCACTATTCAGCAATTAGCTTCCCGCCATGGTTTCATAATGGCGGCGCGTCATCCGATGCCGTTTGATGCGTTTTATGTGTCGATGCTGAGTGAGAAACATCGCGGCAGTTCGTGCAGTTTCCTTAAAGGGATGTATGTAGGGACGCTTGCCTGGTTCAGTACTTTGGGACGGAAAGAACGGAGCAGTTCGATGATTTACGTATTCCGGAAAAAAAGATAGCGCATGGGAAATAAAAACAGATATAAGTCGAAGTCACTGTTCGACATGCAATTTATAACGTCCAGTATCAGTACGACATTGGTGTTATTGCTGTTGGGACTGGTCGTGTTCTTTGTGCTCACGGCGCACAACATGTCTGTGTACGTGCGCGAGAATATCAGTTTCTCCATTCTCATCAGTGATGACATGAAAGAGGCGGATATTCTGAAACTTCAGAAGAAGCTGAATCAGGAACCTTTTGTGAAGCAGTCCGAATACATCTCCAAGAAGCAGGCGCTCAAAGAACAGACAGAAGCGATGGGGACAGACCCCGAAGAATTTCTCGGATATAACCCTTTCACGGCCTCACTTGAAATCAAGCTACACTCCGATTATGCCAATTCCGACAGCATTGCGAAGATAGAAAAACTGATAAAGAAGAATTCCAATATACAGGATGTGCTCTACCGGAAAGAGCTGATTGATGCCGTTAATGAAAATATACGGAATATCAGCCTTGTGCTGCTGGCACTGGCGGTGGTGCTCACCTTCATTTCCTTCGCTTTGATCAACAATACAATACGACTTGCCATCTATTCCAAACGATTCCTTATTCATACCATGAAACTGGTGGGTGCCAGTTGGGGATTTATACGGGGGCCCTTCCTGCGTAGAAACGTGTGGAGCGGGATATTGGCGGGTATGCTTGCCGATGCCATATTGATGGGGACTGCCTATTGGGCGGTGACCTATGAGCAGGAGCTGATTCAGGTGATTACTCCGGAAGTCATGCTGATTGTATGCGGCAGCGTATTGGTGTTCGGGGTGATCATAACCTGGCTGTGCGCTTACCTCTCTATCAATAAATATCTGAGGATGAGAGCCAACACGCTGTATTATATTTAGGAGAATAACATATAGTTGGGAATTTAGTAACTTGTAACAAAATAAGCTTATGTCTGACAAACAGAAATTTGCCTTCGATAAAGTGAACTTTATCTTGCTCGCAATAGGAATGGCGATTGTCATTATTGGATTTCTATTGATGACGGGCCCTACATCGTCCGAAACGGTTTTTGAACCGGATATTTTCAGTGTACGCAGAATCAAGGTGGCACCTGTGGTTTGCCTGTTTGGTTTTTTATCAATGATATACGCAGTGTTGCGTAAACCTAAAACACAAAAAACAGAAGAATAAGGATGGGGGATTTAACGACATTTGAGACGATTATTATTGCTATTGTAGAAGGGTTGACAGAGTTTCTTCCGGTTTCTTCTACCGGGCACATGATTATAGCGCAAAACGTACTGGGCGTAGAAAGTACGGAATTTGTAAAAGCGTTCACGGTTATCATTCAGTTTGGTGCGATTCTTTCGGTAGTTTGCCTTTATTGGAAACGTTTCTTCCGGCTGAACCATGCACCGGTGCCGGAGAATACACCTGCCATCAAGCGCTTTCTGCACAAATTTGATTTCTATTGGAAGTTATTGGTCGCTTTCATCCCTGCTGCCGTGCTGGGTTTCTTATTTAGCGATAAAATAGACGAGATGCTGGAAAGTGTAGTGATAGTGGCTGTGATGCTGGTTATCGGAGGCATATTCATGCTGTTTTGCGACAAGATATTTTCGCAAGGAAAGGAAGATACGGTATTGACGGAAAGAAAAGCGTTCAACATCGGTTTGTATCAGTGCATAGCCATGATACCGGGGGTATCCCGCTCCATGGCTACCATTGTAGGAGGTATGGCGCAGAAGCTGACACGTAAGGATGCCGCCGAATTTTCGTTCTTCCTGGCAGTACCGACCATGTTTGCGGCAACCGGATATAAGGTGCTGAAACTCTTCCTCGACGGTGGTACGGAAATTCTGCTCAATAATATGCCGGCACTTATCATTGGCAATGTCGTGGCTTTTGTCGTGGCTTTGCTGGCTATCAAGTTCTTTATAAGCTTTGTGACAAAATATGGCTTTAAGGCATTTGGCTGGTACCGGATTATTGTAGGCGGAACGATCCTGATCATGTTGTTGCTGGGATACAATTTAGAAATTGGCTGATGAATTTTAAAAAAGGAGAAGTACTGTTTTTCAATAAACCTCTCGGCTGGACTTCGTTTAAGGTAGTAGGACACGTCCGTTACCATATCTGCCGCCGGATAGGAGTGAAAAAGCTGAAAGTAGGCCATGCCGGAACGCTCGACCCTCTTGCTACGGGAGTGATGATAGTATGCACCGGTAAGGCTACGAAACGAATAGAAGAATTTCAGTATCACACCAAGGAATATGTAGCCACGCTCCGGCTGGGTGCTACTACTCCCTCGTACGATCTGGAACATGAGATAGACGCCACCTACCCTACCGAACATATCACGCGGGAGCTGGTGGAAGAAACGCTGACGCACTTTCTGGGTGCTATCGAGCAGGTGCCCCCTGCCTTTTCCGCCTGCATGGTGGACGGCAAGCGCGCTTACGAGCTGGCACGTAAAGGCGAGGATGTGGAACTAAAGGCGAAGCAGCTTGTTATTGATGAGATAGAGCTGCTGGAATGCCGTCTGGACGATCCGGAACCGATGATCCGAATCCGTGTGGTGTGCAGCAAAGGGACGTATATCCGTGCTCTTGCCCGTGACATTGGCGAAGCCCTCCACAGCGGAGCTCATCTGACGGGACTGATCCGCACACGTGTAGGAGACGTCCGTCTGGAAGATTGTCTGGACCCGGAGCACTTTAAAGAGTGGATAGACCGGCAGGAAATAGAAAACGACGAAGATAATAATTAACGTAATAAGGAATAGATATGAAGCTATCACAATTCAAATTTAAATTACCCGAGGATAAAATCGCTTTGCATCCTACGAAGTATAGAGATGAGTCGCGCTTGATGGTGTTACACCGTCGTACTGGAGAGATTGAACACAAGATGTTCAAGGATGTTTTGAACTACTTTGATGATAAAGACGTATTTATATTCAACGATACGAAAGTATTCCCGGCACGTCTGTATGGTAATAAAGAGAAGACGGGCGCACGTATCGAAGTATTCTTATTGCGTGAACTGAACGAAGAACTCCGTCTGTGGGACGTACTGGTAGACCCGGCACGTAAAATTCGTATCGGTAACAAGCTGTATTTCGGTGCTGACGACTCGATGGTGGCGGAAGTAATCGACAATACCACTTCCCGTGGACGTACGCTCCGTTTCCTTTATGACGGGCCGCACGATGAGTTCAAGAAAGCTCTTTATGCATTGGGTGAGACTCCCCTGCCCCATTCTATCATCAACCGTCCTGTAGAGCCGGAAGATTCGGAACGTTTCCAGTCCATCTTTGCCAAGAACGAAGGTGCGGTGACTGCTCCGACAGCCAGCCTTCACTTCAGCCGCGAACTGATGAAGCGTCTGGAAATCAAAGGGATCGACTTCGCCTATATCACCCTGCATGCCGGTCTGGGTAATTTCCGTGATATCGACGTAGAAGACCTGACAAAACATAAGATGGACTCTGAGCAGATGATTGTGAATGCAGAAGCCGTAAATACAGTCAATAATGCCAAAGATAAGGGCAAAAACGTGTGCGCGGTGGGTACTACCGTGATGCGCGCTATCGAAAGTGCAGTGAGCACGGACGGCCACTTGAAGGAGTTTGAAGGATGGACCAACAAGTTTATCTTCCCTCCGTATGAGTTTACCGTAGCCAATTCGATGATCTCTAACTTCCACATGCCGCTTTCTACACTGCTGATGATTGTTGCCGCTTTCGGTGGTTACGATCAGGTGATGGATGCCTATCATGTAGCGTTGAAGGAAGGCTATCGCTTCGGTACCTACGGTGATGCGATGCTGATTCTGGACAAATAAGGAAAGGCACGGCCATGAAAATCTGTCCTAAATGCCACGAAGAGGTAGAAGATAGCTTTGAAATCTGCTGGAACTGTAACTACAGTTTCCCGGATGATAAGATATTGGACCTGTCTGCTGTAGAAGAAGCGGACGATAGCGGACGTTCCATCGATTGCCTGCGTTGTCAGGTGAAGATGATCTATTCCGGCAAATATGAGTTTCATGAGGGAATGAATACGGGAGTCTTCGGAAACCTGTTCGAATTGTTCCAGAATCGTGAAGCTTTCGATCTGTATGTCTGCCCCAAGTGTGGCAAGGTAGAGTTCTTTGTTCCATTGAACGAAGAATACCGTTTAAGGTAGAATAGATTTCTAATGGCAAGAGTATATATGAGTCTCGGCACTAATCTGGGAGATAAAGAGAAGAATCTCCGGGATGCCGTGCATAAAATAGAGGAGCAGATAGGGAAAGTGATTTCCCTGTCTGCTTTTTATATGACAGCTCCCTGGGGCTTTGAGTCGGATAACAGCTTTCTGAATGCAGCCGCATGCATAGAAACGGAGTTGCTGCCTCTGGAAGTGCTGCAGAAGACGCAGGAGATAGAGCGTGGACTGGGACGCACACATAAATCAACAGGCGGTGTGTACAGCGACCGCTTGATTGATATCGACCTTTTGATGTATGACGATCTGATACTTTCGGCTACTTCTCCCTCTGGAGCAGAACTGAACCTCCCCCATCCCTTGATGGCGGAACGTGACTTCGTGATGAAGCCGATGGCAGAGATTGCCCCCGAACTGGTGCATCCGGTGCTGGGAAAGACAATGAGCCTACTTCTTTCTCTTCTTATCGGCGATAAACTTAGGTAGATAAGCGATACACCCTACCAATACTGCATATAACAGGTGAATGTCTTGAAATTCAATTTTCAAGAAGTGGCATACAATGGCGTAAATGGCAATCGTAAATCCGATGTAAAGAGCCAATACAAAGATTGTTTTTAGCTTATTATTTAGAATCATGACTTTTCTTGTTTCAGGTAAATAATCCGTTTTATTTCCTGTATATATGTGTTAAACATTGCCCAAAGATAAATATAATCTCCGAATAATACTTATCTTTGTCCCCGAAATGAAAGTGTGGACAGATTTGAGTAGCTTGCAACCACGGAAAAAAATGCTAAAACACGTCTTGTTGACGCCTTTTCGGCAGCATTTCCGCAGCACTCACCTCTTCTCCGTCTCTTCTCGTTTCTAGTTCTTAATTTTTAATTCTTAATTTAAGAAAGATGGGATACTTATTTACATCCGAATCGGTGTCAGAAGGACACCCCGACAAGGTAGCCGATCAAATATCGGATGCCGTGCTTGACAAACTGTTGGCTTACGACCCCAGTTCTAAAGTAGCTTGCGAAACACTAGTAACTACCGGACAGGTAGTATTAGCGGGTGAGGTGAAAACTAAAGCGTACGTTGATCTCCAACTCATTGCACGTGAAGTTATTAAGAAAATCGGTTACACCAAAGGAGAGTACATGTTCGAAAGCAACTCTTGTGGTGTTCTTTCCGCCATTCATGAGCAAAGCCCCGACATCAACCGTGGCGTAGAGCGTCAGGACCCGATGGAACAGGGTGCGGGCGATCAGGGTATGATGTTTGGTTACGCTACGAATGAGACGGAAAACTATATGCCGCTTTCACTCGATCTGGCGCACCGTATTCTACAGGTTCTTGCCGACATTCGTCGTGAAGGAAAGGTGATGACTTACCTTCGCCCCGACGCCAAGAGCCAGGTAACGATTGAATATGACGACAACGGAACTCCCGTCCGTATTGATACGATTGTAGTTTCTACCCAACATGACGACTTTATTCAGCCGGCAGACGATTCTGCCGAAGCTCAGCTCAAGGCTGACGAAGAGATGCTGTCTATCATCCGTCGTGATGTTATCGACATCCTGATGCCTCGTGTCATCGCTTCCATCCACCACGATAAAGTGCTGGCACTGTTCAACGATCAGATTATCTATCATGTCAACCCGACCGGGAAATTTGTGATCGGTGGTCCTCATGGAGATACCGGTCTGACAGGCCGTAAGATTATTGTTGATACTTACGGTGGCAAGGGTGCTCACGGTGGTGGTGCTTTCTCCGGAAAGGACCCCAGCAAGGTAGACCGCAGCGCAGCTTATGCAGCCCGCCACATTGCTAAGAATATGGTTGCAGCAGGTGTTGCCGACGAAATGCTCGTACAGGTGAGCTATGCCATCGGTGTAGCGCGTCCTATCAATATCTTTGTCGACACTTACGGACGCAGCCACGTGAATATGACTGACGGCGAAATCGCCCGTGTCATCGACCAGTTGTTCGATCTTCGCCCGAAAGCTATCGAAGAACGCCTGAAACTTCGTAACCCGATCTATCAGGAGACTGCCGCTTATGGTCACATGGGACGTGAGCCGCAGGTGGTATCGAAAACGTTCTTCTCTCGTTATGAGGGCAACAAGACCGTAGAAGTGGAACTCTTTACCTGGGAGAAACTGGACTACGTGGATAAGATCAAAGCTGCTTTTGGTCTGTAATTTGTTTGAAATCAGCTTATAGCTTTACAGCTATTTAGTCCATAGTGAGCCGCAATATCATCTCTTCTTAAGCGGGAGAGATGGATTGCGGCTTTTGTTGTTCGGGAGGTTTTACAGGGAATATAGTTATTTGCTGTTTGCAAACAGCAAAATTCAGTTTTATTTGCTGTTTGTAAACAGCAAATGACTATATTTGTATCCCTTTCCGTGAGTTTCTCCTGTTTTATAAGCAGTTGGGGGTTACCTATATAGGAAAGAAAAGCGAGAAAAAATGCTTCAAGAATATATGTCAACAGAAAATGATGTATTGGTGATGACATCAAACAATATATAAAAGCATATCAACTCTGATATATTACATAAAATGCCAAACTTCGACGAATACATCCGTAACGGAGAACCTGACAAGAAAGAAAGGGCTTCGGCTTGGAAAACCGCTATCGGTCTTCAAGCTGTAGATGGTTTGCAGACCTCCGATTATCTGAAAGATACTGCGGTCAAACATATTGAGGGTGATATCAGCATTGATGAAGTGAAAGCACTTATCAATGGATATTACCAATCCAAGACTGTACGCACTCCAAATGATGAAGATACGGAGGAAGCGGACAAGGTTTCTGCCAACATTGCCCGAATCTTGAATGAAAAGTCATTTGCTTTTTCTGTAACCGGATTCACTTCAATTCATCGAAGGCTGTTTGAAGGTGTATTCAAATTTGCAGGTAAAATCCGAGACTATGACATCACAAAGAAAGAATGGGTGCTTCGTGGCGATACCGTATTGTATGTCAATGCAGAAGATTTACGTAGGGCAATAGAGTATGATTTGGAACAGGAAAAAAACTTCTCTTACAAAGGATTGTCTTTAGATAAAGTAGTTGAGCATATTGCAAAGTTCGTTTCAAACCTTTGGCAAATACATCCTTTTGGCGAGGGAAACACCAGAACAACGGCTGTTTTCACCATAAAATATCTGAGGAGCATCGGCTTCGATGTAAACAATGATCTATTTGCCGAACACTCTTGGTATTTCCGCAATGCGCTGGTTCGGGCCAATTACCGCAATGTGCGTAAAGGTATCGAACCGGATATGAGTTTTTTGACTCTGTTTTTCAGAAACTTGATGATGGGCGAACACAATGAATTAAAGAATCGGTATATGGTTGTGAATCCTCCATCTGAATGGGCGGAAGGGCAAAACCCGACAAGTAGCCGACAAGCAGCCGACAAGTACCCGACATGTTCAGCAACAGTACAAGCATTGATTGAAATATTGGCAAAACAGCAACTATCAATCAAGGAAATGCTTGCGGCTATGAATTTGAAAGACCGAGAGAACTTTATGGCAAATTATCTGAATCCTGCAATGAAAGAAGGTTTTGTTGCGATGCTCTACCCTAACAGCCCAAAACATCCTCGTCAGAAATATTTGCTGACAGTAAAAGGATTGACCGTTTACAATTCTAAGAACGAAGAGAATGACAGAAATATGATTTAATGCGACTGGCCATTTTAACCGTTTGGTTAAAATTGAGCTGTTTATAAGCTATGATTGATAAAATCGTTATATTTGTAGTATTACGTTTATGTAGGGCAACATGAACAGCAAGAAATTGATTTTGTCGGAATAAAACAAGGAAAGCGTGTATATATTCAAGTGATCTATTTGATAGCAGACGAGAAAACAAGAGAACGTGAGTTCGGAAATTTGGTGAATATTCCCGATAACTATCCTAAATATGTGGTCAGCTTGGATGAGTTTAATCGGGGAAGCGAAGTTGCCGGTATTGCACATTTGCATTTACTTGATTTCTTGCGGCTGACAAACCTGTAAGCGAATATTTACTTGTTATATTGGAGCATAAATGGCAAATGGCTATGTTTTCATTTGATTAATTCCTTCCTGATTTCAGTTAACTAAGCCGGCTGTTATTTCGGCAGAAACCAGGCATTATGAAGGGATTGAAGGTCCGGTTTATCAGATTGCTTGCCGTACACCTCTGCCCACAGACGGGCTTCTTCTTCAAAAAAGAGTTCATTGAGACTTTCTTCTGCGGTAGTCAACGTGTTTTCTGTTTCCATAGGATAAAAGTATTAATAAAGGGGCAAAAAAGAACGTTTTCGCCTTTCCCTTTGACTAACACATATAAGGATGCTGGAGGTACATTACATACTCCCCACGGGGGTACGAAACCGCCTATGAGAAGAGTCACAGGCAAAAAGATGCCTGCAACTGGTCAAGAGCAGGATTCCCTGCGCCCCATCATAAAATGTTAGTCGTTGCAAACGATACTATTTTTCAGATCTAAGCAAGAAATGACCGGAGAAATAATTTTCCCGTATCTTCTACATAATGATTAAATATGGATTTCTATTGTCATCTGTCAGCTTTTCACATATAATAGTCTCATAATAAACAGATTACTTCCTGACAATAAGCCCTGACAATAAGCTGACAATAGCAAAAGTTTCATTTTACTGTCAGCTTATGGAGTGAGGGAAGTTTCCGATATATCTCACATTAAAGTGTATCAATATATTTTTTTGCCATCATTTGGCTCTGTCATTCAGACGAATGCCAATGAGAAATGGTCGGCTATGTCATTCAGACGACTGTAAGGAGGAAGAATCTCCTCTTTTGTGTGCGAGAAGAGCCTTCATTTCACACTGTCACCAACACTTCTCCTTTCGTTGTTTCCCGTTCAAGTATACATACGGTTTGTGACAAGCTATCAGAACGGTTGTGCCACCTACGGAAATGATTGTGCCAAACCTCTGAAACGGTTGTGCAAAGTGCTTGGCACAGTTGTGCCAAAGGCTTGTCACAGTCGTGCCAAAGGCGTGGCACAAGCATGCCAAAGGCGTGGCACGAGCAAGGCATACTTACAAAGGGACTCTTATCAAGTAGTCAAGCTAGAATAACAGCATGATACGGCTGGCAATAGAATGGACGATTGCTATTGTCAGCCGTATTATCAGGGTGTATTGTCAGGCGATAATTATCTCATTATAAATACTTTGCCTACTAAAACATGACAGATGACAATAGAATCTACTCAATTTTCTAATGCGAGGTTTTAAATGAAGAATGAAAAATTACTGGGTCAGTCCGAAAACCCGGTTTGAGCTCCATACTGAATCGAAATGAATAAATCTCATAAGTCGATAGTAACTCAAATTCCCCTCCCTTCGGGAAGGAGGGGTGCCCAAAGGGCGGGGTGGTAGGTATACGAACAGCATTGTAAATGAAAGCTTTATGCATTCACCTACCACCTCCCCCTACGGGTACTCCTCCTTCCCGAAGGAGGAGATTTGAGATACTAACGACTTTTCTGTCGGCCCCAATAAAGATACTGCCTACTTTTAATTTAGTTCATTTCTGTTCGGGTTTGAGGCAAACTTGAACAGTTTTGAGGCAAACTCAATCTGGTTATGCGGCAAATGTATCTGTCATCCAGAGGAGTAAAGCGACGAAGGATCTCCTCTCCTATACCCACAAAGAGGAGATTCCTCCTCCCTTTGGTCGTCTGAATGACAGACAGATACGCTTCTGAATGACAGCTACGGTTAATGCTTAATATCTTATCGGTTTTTGCTCAAAACTCATATTTATAATGTGTCCGGTTAATCTTTATTTTTAGCGGTAAAGGTTGTCGTTGTCGTAAAAAAAGATTTTCTTTGCATAACCATAATACAAAACGATAATGGCAGATACACAAATCTATTATTTATTCAAACGTGTGGCTCTCCGATTCTCTATTTTTATCGGTCTTCTTCTGTTATTTCTTTTCTCTTGCACTTCTCAAAAAGAAAATCAGCTGCTGTTGCATGCCGACTCTTTAATGGCTGAGTATCCTGATAGTGCACTGATTTTCCTTGAAAGTATTCCGTTTCCACAAAAGTTATCACGTGCTGATAGAGCATTGTATGCTTTGTTGCTGACTCAGGCACGATATAAGAATTATATCACATTGGATGATGACTCATTGATAAAAGTTGCGGTGGATTATTATGGTAAAAAGAAAAGTTTGCGGGCTGCACAAGCTCACTATTACTGGGGAGCTACCTATCGGGATATGGGACGTATTCCTTTTGCTGTAGATAAGTATTTGGATGCTATTCAGTTAATGCCTGGTGAGAATGAGTTTTTGGCAATGATATATGATAATTTGGCAGAATGTTATGAAGATGAAGACCTATATGATGTGGCAATAGAGTCTTATAGAAAGTCTTATCAGATAGTATGTAGGGATAAAAAATCAATATCTTATCCGTTAAGGGGAATTGCCCATGTATTTTTATTGCAGCATCAATTAGATAGTGCATTGTGTTATTTTCAGAAAGCGTATGATTGTGTTCTGGCAATTCAAGACTCAAGTATGCTTCCGTTGTTGTATAATGACTTTTCAACAATATATTTGGAGAAGAAAGAATACGTTCGGGCAGATGAATATGTTTCAAAAGCCATATCTATGATGCCTTCTGATAACTTAAGTGGAGCTTATCATCTGAAAGGGATGATAATGCTTGGTCTGAACCGACTTGATTCTGCCCGGTATTTTTTTAATAAGTATAAAGATGAACAAGATATTTATGGGGAAGCTGTACGTTATAATGGGCTCCGTGAAGTAGAAAAGCGACTGGGTAACTGGGAAGCTGCAATGCAACATGCGGATGCTTATATGGTTGTTTATGATTCTATCCAGAAATTATCCGATAGACAGAAACTTGATGAATTAATGGATAATCATGAATTGGAGGAGCACAAAAGAATGGTGTCTCAGCAAGAACGGGCTGTGATAGGTTATTTGGTAGGTACCGTTTTTTTTCTTGTGTTAGCAGGTATTTTCTTTTTCATGTGGAATGATAGAAGAAGAAAGAAACGTTATATTGCTTTGCAAAGAGAGCTTATGCAGAAGCGTGTGGACACTATGGAGTTAAGGGAAGAAAAAGCTCTTGAATCTGAGGACGAACGCATAAATAAATTGGTAGAGCTTGGGGAGCATCAGCTAAAACTATGTATGTCCATGTTTGAGGAAACTGAATGCTATAAGAAACTACAAGAAATGGAGAAAGCGACTCCTAAACAATTGCTGTCAATGAGTAGTGCTTTTAGAATGGAGATAAATGTAGCGATTCGCGAGGCGTTTATTGATGTAATGGCGAATTTGGAGAAGTGTTGCCCGGCTTTGACTAACGATGATTTATTTTATTGTGTACTCTCATTGATGCATTGCTCAAACAGAGTTATTATAGAATTGATGAATGTATCTTCGGATGCTCTTAAGATGCGGAAGAGCCGTATTAAGGGTAAGTTGAGAGAAGATATATTTAAATACATATATTGGGATTGATAATCAGTACGTTATTGATGTTTTGTTACTGCCTGTTACCTCTTGTTGGGAGGGCTGTTACCGTTGTTACCTCATAAAAATGGCTTTTTCCATTATACTTGTGTACTTTTGAAACAAGATTTTTAAAACACAATTATTATGAGAACAAAGCTTCTATTTTTCTTCTTCTTATTAATGTTGCTTCAAGTAAACATGAGTACTTCTGCGATGGTTCTGAAAGACGCACATCGGATAATGCTAAAGGATATCAAGGCGTCAGGATCTCATCGCTCAATGCCTGTCCTCCCTACTGCTTTCATTGACGGATCATTACTATCGGTCGATTTTCTTTCTGCTGTAACTTCTGCGGCAGTTACAGTAAGGAACTCTGCAACAGGTGAAATAGTCTATTCATCTGTAGAAATGAATGTAACTACACTTCGGATTGATCTCACAGGAAAGAGTGCCGGCGAGTATTCTTTAGAGATTGGTATCGGCGATACGATTTTGTCAGGTGATTTTCTTCTTGAATATGAATAAAAAACTTATGGTGGTGGTTAACCGTACAACACGATGAAAAGGAACATTTTTATCGCATTAGCTGCATTCGCAATATGCAGTTCATGTAGCGACAGCTATTATTTACCGGAAACTGAGCGTGATTTGGCTCAATTGAATAGCGAGTATGATGACGTTAAGGCTAAAGAGGCTGATGACGAGGGAGAAAAGATCGAGACTTTGGCTAGTGAAGTTGAGATTCAAGCATCTATGGATGAGTATAAGGCAGAATTGATGAATCGTGAGTCTGTGGCTAAAGAGAGAGTGATGAGAACTGCATATGCTGCTGCAACTAATGTTGTTGGTGTCTTTAAAATTAGTAGTTGTGGTACATACAGGGAACTGAAAATTACTATGGATTGTGAAGATAAGAAAAGTGACTCATATACTACAGGGAATGTTGGTGCGTCTTATGTGGAAGGCGGAAATGTTAACTTCGTTTTTTGTTTAACAAATGCAAGTCGTTTCTATCCTGGAGGTGTTTTGCTTGTAGACCATATTAATTATAATGAGACATTTACTCAAGGATATACTACCCAAGCTCGAAAAATAGATGTCATTGTCCGTCATCATGACACGGAGGATAGTGATCCTCGCAACAGAATAGAGACTTCTGACGAAAGATATACAGATAATCTTAAGGGTTATTCTTCAGTGGATGGAAATGTTACATTGGCTTGGGGATTTCCTTCTATGCCATTGTTTAACCTTGCCTCTTATGTGGGGCCGGTAGGTATACAATATGGTTTATTATCAACTACACAGGCTGCAACTGGGACAATTCGCTGTGATGATGAAGATAAAAAGAATAAGAATTGGATACAACGATATAATGTTGGTTATACTTTAGATGATAGTTTTAATGAGGCTAAAGCATTAGGTGACTTTGGAATTACCGCTAACGGGAATACTACTTACTCAGTGTCCTTAAGTACGGATGCTAAGTTTAAAAATAATAATCGATTTTTTCCACAGAGTTTCATACAATGAAACAATCATTATTTATATCTTTGCTTCTGTTACTATTTTCTTGTTCCAATGCAAACACGGAAATAGTGGCAGAAGTGAATGGTGACAATATTCTTTTATCTGATCTGTCAGAAGCAAGCAAACAAGAACTTTTTGATTTGCTGAATATGGCTTATGAAATTAAATCCAAAGTATTGGACGATTTGATAAAAAAGAAGTTGCTGGAGAATGAAGCTAAGAAGCAAAACATAACTACTGAGCAATATTTGGATTTATATATGGATATGATAGGCACTAATATGGATAGTATTAAGAGACTATATGGGCTGTCTGATAATCAGATAAATGTAATGCGCGGTCAGTTATATAGTTCTTCTAAGGAAACTATGGAGGGGGAGCTTGTTCTGAAAAACAAGCTACGTTCTGCCATTATTCAGCAATTGACCGACTCATTGTACAGTCAAGCAAACATTAAGAAGTATATTTTTCCACCTAAACAGCCTAAATGCGTAATAACAGACTTATGTATTCACTATAGAGGTAATTTGAACGCTCCTGTCAGTTTTATTGTTGCTTCTGATTTTAATTGCGAACGTTGTGTTGCTTTCGAGGCTACTTTACAGCGTATTTATGATAAATACAAAGATCAAGTGAAATTTGGTTTTGTTAGCTTTGGAGATTTTCCCACTTTACCGGCATTAGCCTGCGAAGCTGCTGCGCGGCAAGATAAATTTTGGGATTTTCATGATGATATTTTTGCGCATAAAGGTCTTGCAGATTCCACTTTCATATTTAATCTCGCTAAGACTAAAAACTTAGATATTACTCAATTCAGGAAAGATTTGCACTCTTCCGAGAACTATAAGAAACTGGATAAAACAATAAATGACTTAGTAAACCGAGGAGTTTTTGCAACTCCTACGATCATTGTTAATGATCGTTTGGTATATATGACAAATTCGTATGAAGAACTATCTAGACTTTTAGAATATGAACTGAGGTAGAAACAAAATAAACCTTTACTAGTATGAATAGATTCCAGTGTTTTAATCATTCCATAAGATTAGTAGTTTTGTTCTTTTGCTTACTCTTTTTATCTTGCGAAGAAGCATTTGATGTTGATATGCCTGACAATATTGCTAATGGGATTGTTTTTCAGGGGGCTATTTCAAACGATAAGCCCCCTTACTTCTTTCAGTTAACTAAACCAGCTGTTATATCGGCAGAAGCCAGGCATTATGAAGGAATTGAAGATGCACTGATTGTAATAGAAGATGTGACGGCGGGAATCAAAGATACACTTACTCTTATAAAGCCCCAAAGTATAGATTATTCTAGAATATGTTTTTCTTATTATAATTATCATAAGAAGAAAAATGATGAAGTAATTTTGAGTGATGATGTGTTCCCTAAGAGTCATGGAGTGTATGTAACTACCAAAATATATGGTATAGAGGAACATACATATACACTTGATATCTATTATAAAGGAGAGCATCATACTTCAACAGAGACGATGATTCCTAAGACTCCTATAACAGACTTGAAGATACAGAAGTTCGATTTGGATAATGGAAAGCCCATACCGAGAGCTCCGATTATTAGTTTTGTCAATCAACCGGGAGTTGATAATTATTATCTTTTCTATATAGAACAATATTCCTATCCTGTCACATCCTTAGAGAAGTTGTTGGGTACTCGTGAACAATGGGCTTATTCCATATTAAGTGATAAATTTTTGGGTGATGAGGTGGTAGACCTCCTTGTCAGTGAAGGTGAAAGTGTAAAAAGGTTATATCCTCAATCAGGTTATCCTGTATCAGCGGATACCATATTTGTCACCTTACAATCTTTGTCCAAGGCATGTTATGATATATATGATAAAGCTATTGAGCAAATGCGCACAGATGGAGGAGCCTATTCACCCACCCCGACTAGTGTAAAGAGTAATATAAGCGGAGATGTTTGGGGAATGTTCAGGGTTAGTGCATACTCTAAGAGGTATGGATTGGTAGATAGAAAAAAGTAATGTAACATTGAAAGCATGAAAAAAACAGTTGCTGGTATATTGTCATTTGCATTCTTTAGTTGTATCTTCTTTTCGAAACTTTCTGCACAGCAGACGTTGATTTTAAGAGGTCGGGTGGTAGATGAGCAAACAGGAGAAACATTGTCTGATGCCAATGTATTCGATTTGACTTCGGGCATTGGAGCCTCGACAAATTCGTATGGAGTATATTCTTTAAGTCTTGGGAAAGGGAAACGAATCATCCGATGTTCTCTTTTGGGGTATACTACCCGTACGGATACGTTGGATATCACTTCAGACAAGGTGCTGAACTTTGCACTTAAGCCTGGCAACTATCAACTGAAGGATGTAGAGATAGTGGCGGATCGTAGGCACAGCGGTCAGTTTCGGCTCGGGCAACAAGATATACAAGCTATGCCGGTAGTGGGGGGTGAGTCCGATTTGATGAAGTCGTTGCAGTTTCTTCCCGGAGTGGCAAGTGGAAATGAAGGAGCCAATAACATCTCGGTGCGAGGCAGCAATCAATGGGGGAATCTTGTTCTGCTCGATGAGGCTATTGTTTTTAATCCAAATCATGCTCTTTCTTTCTTTTCGGTGTTCAACAACGATGCGGTGCACAACGTAAATCTGTATAAGTCATATTTTCCCTTGAATTATGGGGGGAGAGCTTCTTCTGTGATTGATGTACGCATGAAAGAGGGGAACAATAAGGAATCAAAGAGAAAAGCCACTGTAGGACTGGTTTCTTCAAAGGTGATGTTTGAGGGACCGCTGAAGAAGGATAAAAGTTCTTATCTGGTTGCTGCAAGGTTTGCCTATCCGGGAGTGACGTGTAGTTTGCTTGGCGATGATGATGATGTGCCTAATCCGGAAATGTACTTCTATGATGTAAATGCAAAATTCAATACCATTATCAACGATCGCAACCGGATTTATTTTTCGCTCTATAGTGGAGGTGATCATACTGTCTTCGATGAACTGGTGAGAGGATATGGGATGGACTGGGGAAATGCTACTTCTACTTTCCGCTGGAACCACACACTGAATCAGAAGACTTACACCAACCTGAGTGCAATTTTCAGCAACTACTATTATCGTTATAAAAACTATGCGGACGGACTGCATTATTTGTGGAAATCGAATATGCAGTCTTATCAGCTGAAATATGATATGGAGCACAATACTTCACGGAATCTAAGAATAAAAGGAGGTGGAGCCTTGCACTTTTTCACTACGATACCGGGGAGCATAGATAATTATGGAGTTTTTACACATGTAGTCCCATATAGGCTTAATAGAAGAAAAATGCTAGACTTCGCGCTTTATGGTGAGGTAGAATATCGGTTTGCTTCTCGTTTTCAGTTGAATGGTGGCATTCGTTTGTCTGCGCTTCGTACACCTTCCGGTCCCGATTATGGAGCATCAACATTTATTGTGCCCGAACCACGAGCAGAGCTTTACTATGAAGTGAATCGCAATCATCGCTTGAATATTTCTTTCAATCAAGCTTCGCAGAACTTGCACATGCTTTCTAATTCTTCTGTCGGTATCTCGTCGGACATGTGGGTGCCTGCCAATGAAAAACTTAAGCCGGAAATAATGAGACAGTTTACTGCCGGATATGAATGGAATCAATCGGATCGCAACTATACGTTCTCACTGGAAGCTTTCTATCGTAAAACAGATCATATCATTGATTTTAAAGATGATGTAAATCTCTTCATGAATAATACGATTGAGAAAGAGGTGGAACAGGGAGAGTCCGAAAGCTATGGAGTAGAATTTTATCTCTCCAAGAACCGGGGAGCATTGACCGGATGGGCAAGTTATACTCTTTCGCATGCTCGCAATCGATTGGCTAATATCAGGGACACAGAATATAGGCCAGTATACGATAGACCCCATAATCTGAAATTGTTTTTAAACTATAACATCAATAAACGATGGTCGTTGTCTTCTACCTTCTCCTATAGTTCGGGCATGAACCTAACGTTGCCTGTTGGCAAGTATGAACTTCATGGGGCTGTTTTATATATTTATAGTTCCAGAAATGGCTATCGGGCGCCTGCTTTCCATCAGCTGGATTTGTCGGGCACTTATCGCATGAGGAAAGGAACGCTTACCTGTTCGATTATCAATCTCTATGGCAGGAAGAATGTGTTTTCTATCTATGCGGGGCGTGGAGGCGAAGAATATTATAAACCTATGGATATAGCGCAAACATATAAGATATATCTTTATGGTATAGTTCCCTCCATAACCTATAGCTTTGAGTTTTAGAATCGCATGTTCTTGTCCTGTTCCTCTATATAAATTGCACATTCATTTTGATATGTATATGATTTCTTTGTACTTTTGTACCCATTCATCCAGTAAACTTGCAAAAGATAATGAATCAGATACATTCCGTATGCGTGTACAGCGCATCCAGCACTAAGATAGCCTCCGTATATTTTGAAGCAGCCGAAAAGCTCGGCAGCCTGCTTGCCAAACAGCATATCCGTCTGATAAATGGTGCCGGAAGTATCGGACTGATGCGGTCCGTAGCCGATGCAGTGTTGGAGAATGGCGGTGAAGTGACCGGAGTTATCCCCCATTTCATGGTAGAGCAAAACTGGCATCATACAGGTCTGACGGAACTGATCGAAGTCACTTCCATGCACGAACGCAAGCAGAAGATGGCGAATCTGAGCGACGGCATCATTGCGTTGCCGGGTGGATGCGGCACTCTAGAGGAGTTGCTTGAGATTATCACATGGAAACAGCTTGGACTGTATCTGAACCCGATTATCATTCTGAATGTAAACGGCTTCTTTGACCCGCTGCTCGAAATGCTCGAACGGGCGATAGAAGAAAACTTCATGCGCCGGCAGCACGGTGATATATGGAAAGTAGCACGAACACCGGAAGAAGCGGTGGAGCTGCTTCAGACAACTCCTGTATGGGACGCTTCTATCCGTAAATTTGCAGCGATATGATAGCCGCTATACTAAACTCCGGATTTGAGGGAACCCCCATCTCCTACTCTCCCCGCACGGATGATGTGATTGCGCTGACCTTGCTCGCCTGTTTCTTTCTGTCCTCCATCGCTCTGGCACGCGGAAAGAAGTTTCTCACGCAGCAAGTGAAAGACTTTGTGCTGCATCGCGAACGGACAAGCATTTTTGATAGTTCTACGGCAGCCGATGTGCGCTATCTCCTTGTGTTGGTAGTACAGACCTGTGTGTTGACGGGTATTGTGTTCTTCAATTATTTTCATGATACTTGCCCGATGCTCATGACCAGGGTCTCCCCTCTCCTACTATTGGGGATTTATGTCGGCTTCTGTCTGGCCTATTTTTTACTAAAATGGTTACTTTATATGTTCCTTGGGTGGGTGTTTTTTGACAAAAACAAGACAAATATGTGGCTGGAGTCTTACTCTACACTCATATATTACGTCGGATTTGCCCTTTTTCCCTTTGTTCTTTTTCTGGTTTATTTCGATCTGAATCTGACCAATTTAGTGATAATCGGACTAATTATTCTAATTTTCACTAAAATATTGATGTTTTATAAGTGGATAAAGCTTTTTTTTCATCAATTAAGTGCGGTTTTCCTATTAATTTTGTACTTTTGCGCTCTTGAAATCATACCCTGTCTGCTACTCTATCAGGGAATGATTCAGGTAAACAATGTATTGCTAATAAAAATTTAGGACGTTGAAAATTAAAAAAGTACTAGTCTCGCAGCCTAAGCCTGCGTCAGAGAAATCTCCCTATTACGACATAGCAGAGAAATATGGCGTAAAAATAGATTTCCGACCGTTTATAAAGGTCGAGAGTCTTTCGGCGAAAGAATTCCGGCAACAGAAAGTTTCAATTCTTGATCACACTGCCGTTATATTCACCTCCCGTCACGCAATCGATCACTTCTTTAATTTGTGCACGGAACTGCGTGTAGCTATTCCGGAAACAATGAAGTATTTTTGTGTCACGGAAGCGGTTGCATTGTACATTCAGAAATATGTGCAATATCGCAAACGTAAAATCTTCTTCGGTGCTACCGGAAAGATTGAAGATCTGGTGCCATCTATCGTAAAGCATAAAACGGAGAAATATCTCGTCCCTATGTCGGACGTGCACAATGATGATGTGAAAAACCTGCTCGACAAGAATCATATACAGCACACAGAAGCTGTGATGTATCGCACCGTGAGCAACGACTTCACGTCGGATGAGGAATTTGATTATGACATGCTCGTGTTCTTCAGCCCTGCAGGAGTGACTTCTTTGAAGAAAAACTTCCCGGACTTTGATCAGAAAGAGATCAGAATCGGTACCTTCGGGTCGACTACCGCGCAAGCTGTACGCGACGCCGGACTCCGTCTGGACCTTGAAGCACCAACAGTGCAAGCTCCCTCAATGACGGCTGCTCTCGACATGTTTATCAAGGAAAACAATAAATAAACAGAGTGAGCGTATATACTTTGCGTAAAGCCGAAAGGCTGAATAGTAAAATATTGATCGGAAAGATGTTCGAAGGCGGCAATTCCAAGTCGTTTTCCATCTTTCCGATACGTGTTGTATATATGCCCATAGAACAGGGTGAAGCACCCGCCACGATACTGATCAGTGTTTCGAAGCGGCGTTTCAAACGGGCTGTAAAGCGCAATCGGGTGAAACGGCAGATACGCGAAGTCTACCGGAAGAACAAACTGCAACTGCTGGACGATCTTCAAAGCAGAGGGCAGCGTCTCGCAATCGCCTTTATCTATCTGTCGGACGAGCTTGTTGCTACTGCCGAACTGGAAGAGAAAATGAAGATAGCGCTTTCGCGCATTTCTGAAAAGTTATCCTCATGAAACCCCATGTTTGCCGGATATCCGCCTGCTGGATGTCCTTGAGAAGCATTGTGAGGAAGGTGTTGTCATTCTTGCTACTGATTCCCATCTATTTTTACCGGGCATGTATTTCGCCCCTTACTCCTCCCTCTTGTCGGTTTACGCCTACCTGCTCGGCTTATGCAGTCGAAGCCATCAAGAAACACGGACCCTTCAAAGGACTTTATCTGACTGTCCGGCGCATTCTCCGGTGTCATCCGTGGGGTGGTTCCGGCTATGATCCGGTACCTTAGAAACGATTTACCCAAAGAATGAGAGAAATGGAGAAAAATGCAAGTCATATTCTGGATATTCATACTCACAAGTCGGAGGAGGCTTCTCACGGCAGGGCGATTATCAACTATCAGTTGCCGGTAGGGGGCGCATTGTGCCTGTCGTCCTTCTATTCAGCTGGCATTCATCCCTGGCAACTGACAGAACGGGATGCGGAAGAACAGCTTGCGTATCTGCAGAAACTGCTTGTGGAAGAGCGGTTGGTGGCGGTAGGAGAGGCGGGGCTTGATAAGCTGACGGCTGCTCCGATGGAGCTTCAGGTCAGGATATTGGGAAAGCAGGTGGAATTGTCGGAAAAGTACCGGTTGCCGTTGATTATTCATTGTGTGAAGGCGATGGAGGAATTATTGGCGGTAAAGAAGGAGTTTCGACCGGTTCAACCCTGGATTTGGCATGGCTTTCGCGGAAAACCACAACAAGCAAGGCAGTTGATGGAAAATGGCATGTATCTTTCTTTCGGCGAGCATTATCCGGAACAGACAGTGAGGACGATGCCTGTCGACCGTATGTTTCTGGAGACGGATGATAGTCCGGTTGACATTGAGGAAGTGCTGCACCGGGTAGCAAGAACACGAGGCACGGATGTGGAAGAGTTGCGGCAGGCGATTCGGGAAAATATCCAAAAAGTCTTTTTTAGGCATTAAGAGTTGTATCTTCCGAGAAAGAGTCGTACTTTTGTCGCACATGGAATTGAAAGACAATAAAAACTTAATAAAAAGAGTAATACGATGAATTTTGTAGAAGAATTGAGATGGCGTGGCATGCTGCAGGACATCATGCCGGGAACGGAAGAGTTGCTGAACAAAGAGCAGGTGACTGCCTATTTGGGTATCGACCCGACTGCCGATTCACTACACATTGGTCACCTTTGTGGAGTGATGATCCTTCGTCATTTACAACGCTGCGGCCATAAACCGCTGGCACTCATCGGTGGCGCTACAGGTATGATTGGCGACCCTTCCGGAAAATCGGCAGAACGTAACCTGCTGAATGAGGAAACATTGCGTCACAATCAGGCATGTATCAAAGAACAGCTTGCCAAGTTTCTCGACTTCGAGTCGGATGTGCCTAACCGTGCTGAATTAGTGAACAACTATGACTGGATGAAAGAGTTTTCTTTCCTTGATTTTGTTCGCGAAGTGGGCAAACACATCACTGTAAACTATATGATGGCAAAGGACTCTGTAAAGCGTCGTCTGAACGGAGAAGCACGTGATGGATTGTCATTCACCGAATTTACTTATCAGCTGCTTCAAGGCTACGACTTCCTTCATCTGTATGAAACCAAGGGTTGTAAACTTCAGATGGGAGGCTCCGACCAGTGGGGAAATATCACTACCGGAGCGGAACTGATCCGCCGTACCAATGGGGGAGAGGTGTTCGCGCTGACTTGCCCGTTGATCACGAAAGCTGACGGCGGTAAATTTGGTAAAACCGAATCCGGAAATATCTGGCTGGACCCCCGCTATACGTCTCCATATAAGTTCTATCAGTTCTGGCTCAACGTGAGCGACTCTGATGCTGAACGCTATATCAAGATTTTCACTTCAATCGAGAAGGAAGAAATAGAAGCACTGGTTGCCGAACACCAGCAGGCTCCGCACTTGCGTGCTTTGCAGAAACGTCTGGCGAAGGAAGTGACTGTCATGGTTCATTCCGAAGCAGATTACAATGCAGCAGTAGATGCGTCTAATATCCTGTTCGGTAATGCTACTTCCGAATCGCTGCGTAAATTGGACGAAGATACGCTGCTGGCTGTATTCGAAGGGGTGCCTCAGTTCGAAATCTCTCGTGACGCTCTGGCGGAAGGAGTGAAGGCTGTTGACCTGTTTGTTGATAACGCGGCTGTATTTGCCTCGAAAGGTGAAATGCGTAAGCTGGTTCAGGGCGGTGGCGTATCGTTGAATAAAGAGAAACTGGAAGCCTTTGACCAGGTAATTACGACTGCTGACCTGCTTGACGAGAAATACCTGCTTGTTCAGCGTGGTAAAAAGAACTATTATCTGCTGATTGCGAAGTAAAATTCAGCAATTTGCAGGGTGGCAAAGTAAAAAAGTAAACGAAATATTTGGAGGTTTGCTCGCAAACCTCTATCTTTGCACCGCTTTTTAACAGAAAGCACTTATGTTTGTCCTATGGTGTAATGGTAGCACAACAGTTTTTGGTTCTGTTTGTCTAAGTTCGAATCTTGGTAGGACAACAAAAAGAGGCTCCGATAGTCATTGATTATCGGAGCTTTCTTTTTTTGTATCATTTTATATCGTCGAAATGGCTGTCAAACTATGCGTATGCCGGCTTGTTCTTTCAGAGAAAATATTTCTATTCTGTTAGGTGAAAAACTCCTTCGAAACGTATTATAGTTCGTTAAAAAGATGTACATTGCATCAATTCTGGACATTTTTGGTGGATAATTGGAACAAAATTGCAAGGTTAACCCGTTTTCTTTTACTATTTTTGCATCGTGTACGTAAACGACGTGCATTTGAGAAAGAGAGCTTATTCAATAACTATAAATAAATAAGGTATGAAAACGAACTATGAAATTCGCTATGCTGCGCATCCCGAGGATGCAAAAAGTTATGATACTGCAAGAATCCGTCGCGATTTCTTAATCGAAAAGATATTTGTTCCCAACGAAGTGAATATGGTGTACTCCATGTACGACCGTATGGTTGTAGGCGGCGCGCTTCCGGTAGGAGAGGTGCTGACACTCGAAGCGATTGACCCGCTGAAAGCTCCGTTCTTCCTGACCCGTCGTGAAATGGGTATTTACAATGTAGGCGGACCGGGCGTAGTGAAGGCCGGAGACGCGGTTTTCGAACTTGACTATAAAGAAGCCCTTTACCTTGGTTCGGGCGACCGTGTGGTGACGTTCGAAAGCAAAGACGCTTCCAATCCTGCCAAATTCTATTTCAACTCACTGACCGCACATCGCAACTACCCCGACCGTAAAGTGACGAAAGCGGATGCCGTAGTGGCTGAAATGGGCTCGCTGGAAGGTTCCAACCACCGTAACATCAATAAGATGCTGGTCAATCAGGTATTGCCCACCTGTCAGCTACAGATGGGTATGACGGAACTTGCTCCGGGAAGCGTATGGAACACGATGCCTGCACACGTGCACAGCCGTCGTATGGAGGCTTACTTCTACTTCGAAATCCCCGAAGAGCACGCTATCTGCCACTTTATGGGTGAGGTGGACGAAACTCGTCACGTATGGATGAAGGGCGATCAGGCGGTTCTGTCTCCCGAATGGTCGATCCATTCGGCTGCGGCTACCCATAACTATACCTTTATCTGGGGTATGGGCGGCGAGAATCTCGATTATGGCGATCAGGACTTCTCATTAATTACAGATTTAAAATAAACAACTACAATAGTTTTCATCATTTAATAACAAAAAATTATGAATCAGTATTTGAATTTTTCTTTGAAAGGTAAAGTGGCTCTCGTTACAGGTGCTTCTTACGGTATCGGTTTTGCTATCGCTTCTGCTTATGCAGAACAAGGCGCTACTGTTTGTTTTAACGACATCAACCAGGAGTTGGTGGACAAAGGCATGGCTGCTTATGCTGAAAAGGGAATTAAAGCTCACGGTTATGTATGCGACGTAACAGACGAACCGGCTGTTCAGGCAATGGTTGCTACTATCGAGAAAGAAGTAGGTACGATTGATATCCTTGTTAATAACGCCGGTATTATCCGCCGTGTTCCTATGCACGAAATGGAAGCTGCTGACTTCCGTCGTGTGATTGATATCGACTTGAACGCTCCGTTCATCGTTTCTAAGGCTGTGTTGCCTGCCATGATGAAGAAGCGTGCCGGTAAAATCATCAACATCTGCTCTATGATGTCTGAGCTGGGTCGTGAAACTGTATCGGCTTATGCTGCTGCCAAAGGTGGTCTGAAGATGTTGACTCGCAATATCTGCTCTGAATATGGTGAATACAACATTCAGTGTAACGGTATCGGTCCGGGTTATATCGCTACTCCGCAAACTGCTCCTCTGCGTGAGAAACAAGCAGACGGAAGCCGTCATCCATTCGATTCATTCATCTGCGCCAAGACTCCTGCCGGTCGTTGGTTGGATCCGGAAGAACTGACAGGTCCTGCTGTGTTCCTGGCTTCTGAGGCTTCTAACGCTGTAAACGGTCATATCCTTTACGTAGACGGTGGTATCCTTGCTTATATCGGAAAACAGCCGAAATAACGATAACAAGAAGTTGCTATAAGGTGATAGGGTGGTGAGGAGATTCCTTACCGCCTGTCACCTTATCGTTTTAATGCCCTTTCATTTTTTTACCTGATTCTATCCTTTTATTTGTTGTATAATTATGAAGAAGATATTTATTCTGGCTGCTGCTGCCTTGATGGGCTTTGTCTCTTGTGCCGACAGTAAGCAGTCGATGACGGTTACGGTAACCAATCCTCTGGCTTTAGAGCGCACGGATGAAATGGTGGAAGTTCCGATGGGTGACGTTGTAGCCAAACTGAAACTGGCTGATACGGCCCAGATTGTAGTACTTGGCGAAGACGGTCAGCAAGTGCCTTATCAAGTGACGTATGACGAGAAGGTTGTTTTCCCGGCTACGGTGAAAGCAAACGGTACGGCTACTTATACGATTCAGTCCGGTACTCCCGATCCTTATAATGTGGTTGCCTGCGGACGTTATTATTCCGAGCGCCTGGACGACGTGGCGTGGGAAAATGACTTGGGCGGATACCGTGCCTATGGCCCCGCTTTGCAGAAGCGGGGAGAACGTGGCTTCGGTTACGACCTCTTTACGAAGTATAACACCACAGAACCGATTTTGGAGAGTCTTTACGCAGAAGAACTGGATAAGGAAAAGCGTGCCAAGATAGCTGAACTGAAGAAAACAGATCCTAAAGCAGCTGCCGAACTGCAAAACGCTATCTCTTACCACATCGACCATGGTTATGGAATGGATTGTTACGCTGTGGGTCCTACGCTCGGCTGCGGTACAGCTGCTCTGATGGCAGGAGATACGATTATCTATCCTTACTGCTATCGCACGCAGGAAATTCTTGATAACGGCCCCTTACGCTTCACTGTGAAGCTGGAATTTAATCCGCTGACTGTCCGTGGAGATTCTAACGTAGTAGAGACGCGTGTGATTACATTGGATGCCGGCTCATACCTCAACAAAGCAGTTATCTCGTACACCAATCTGAAAGAAGCGATGCCTGTGACTACCGGACTTGTTCTTCGTGAGCCGGACGGTAAGGTTGTGGCTGATGCTGCCAATGGCTATATTACTTATGTAGATCCTACGACTGACCGAAGCGGAGGAAACGGAAAGATATTTGTTGGTGCTGCATTTCCTGCACAAGTGAAAGAGGCTAAAGTTGTTCTTTTCGAAGAAAAGGAAAAGAAGGAGCGTGGCGGCGCTGACGGTCATGTGCTGGCAATCAGCGAGTATGAACCGGGTTCGGAATATACTTATTATTGGGGATCTGCCTGGGATAAAGCTGTTATCAAGACGGTTGATGCCTGGAATGCGTATATGGCTGAGTATGCACAGAAGGTGCGCACACCGTTGACGGTGGCTTACTAAGGAATAGAATGTTTGTAATCTATCCTCACAGTTCGCTCGATAAGGAGCGACTGCGAGGATAGATTTTTTAATTACTGCTAATTGACGAAATTGATATCTATATTATATTTCCATTTATAAGCAAAGTAAGCGTGACCGGTTGGGGTATTCATATATCCAAAACTAAATTCTTTGTCTTCAAATTTGAGAGTAACCTTCTCTGTTTTTGGAGTAGGCGAGTTGAAAGTGAACTCTATGGTTTTATCGTTATATGTATAATCAAAAGCCGGAGAAAACAATACATTAGTAGGGGTTTTATCATTTAAACTAAAAGGAAGTGTCAGCATTTTGGCATGCCCTATACCATCGTTGTTCCATTGGATAGAAACATCCACCTCTATATATTTAACATATTGATCCGAAGGAGGGATTGGAGGGCCTTCAGGATAAGTAGATGTTTGTGCAAATGTGCTTGTAAATCCTAGGAACAGTAACATACAAAAAAATACTAGCTGTTTCATAATACTGTAGTTTTAGTTAGACATAAGGTGAATTGTTTGGTGATGGCTAAAGATAAGAAAAAAAGTGTAATGTAACTATTCTTTTCTGAGAAAAATTGTATTTAGTGTAGATTACTATTATTGGAAACTAGTTTCCTTCTTCTTTTATCTATAGTGGTTCTATCTGTAGGTAATTGACTATGTTTTTTCGTATCAGCTACAAGGTGTGTTGTTGTGAAGTAGTGTAATATTTATAAGAAAAGGTAACAGTTTTGCTATGACATCTATCAATGTTTGAAATAAGATATATTGCATTGGTAGAACATGGGTATATCATAATAAAGAATATTTTGGGGATATTTCTATATGAATATTGTAAAAGTATATAAGATAATGTTTAGGCAATATCTGTTTATTGCCCTGTATTCTTTTAATAAGTTTGGAACTTTTGATTAAATAATTATTTAAAATGGGGTATACCTCACGGTACGCCCCATTTCAAGACAATTAATGTAAAGCTAAATCTAGAGGTTTGGAAAACTAGAAATTAGCAAAAGAAGAAGCGCACTCGCTTTCTAGTAATATGCAATGCATTTACTGTTCATTTGGCCAACGAACTTCAAATGGAACTAACATAAAGTAATTGCTAGCGAGATCATTGTCCTGTAATTGTATCACAGATGGATTCTTAGGATTATCTGCTGTTAGAGTAAATGTTTTCTTTTCTCCATTCAGTGAGCCAATCATTTTCAGAATATCACTTACACCAGCATTTACATAGGCTATTCCTAGTTGATCTGTTCTTCCTTCTAGTTGTAACCAAATATGATTATCGTCTACTGTACCATATGTATAGGATACAATAGATCTTGCAAATGTTGAAGGAGTGTCAAGTGGTGCAAAACAGAATCCGTATAATCCTGAATATACTCCCATATGAGCCCAGTAAATATCATAATAACCATTGGGATCTGCATATAACTTGTTGATAGCTGACGTCCACAAGCCCTTACCGTAATCACTCATTAGACTCTTTGCAAAATACCATTTACCACTAAAGAAGAGTTCACTCAACGCAGGCCATGTGTCATGCATTGTAGCGCCTGTCGCTTCATCAGTAAAAGTAAGTACCATATTTTCGTCTTCACCTACATATTTCATGCCTGTAATCTCTTTTCCTCCGATTTGTAGAGGTTTATAGAATGCAATGCCGTCTGTTGTCACACGGAAGGAAGCGGTAGCTGCTTCATAACTTTCTTCTCCTGGGTAGGAGAATAGCAGCGTACGATAATTCATGGTAGCTGTTGCTTTTATATCCCCCATTGTAAAATTGAAAGAAGCTCCTGCAGAATTCATTATGTTTGCCATATCAATATACTTCTGCATCAGATCAGTCCAACTTATATCCGTAGCAATCGGGGTCATAATGATGGTATTTCCGGTTTTCTTTCCCTTTAGATATACTTTCTCAGCAGTAGCTTCTACTACCATAAATTCATAATCACCTCCCATACCACTGTCAACAGGACCGATTCCATCTGGATTACTCGGGTCGGAGAAATAGTGGAATAAAGAATTGTGGGTGTTAAAGGTCAATACTGGGCCGCTATCCGGAATCAATTCATACATACTTGTTTCCGTTTGGTCAGCTTTGCCTAATTCGGAGGCAACTGTAACGGAGTTGTTTTCTCCAAATTTTACAAACATTGTATATCCTCCATAAGATTGCTCTTTTTCAGGAAAATATTCCATTATCCAGCCGTTGGTTGCTCCCATCAATACTTGTTGGTCTTGCATTAGCCGTTCTTCCATACGTTGGGAAGCCGGTTTGTCAAAAATATCATCGTCGTCCTTAAAGCATGATTGAAATATTAAGGGCAATGCTAGTAATAAAAGATAGTATATTTTCTTCATAATTTGTTCGGATTAAAGTTCATTTAAGTCGAGTTCTCCTATTCTTTCTTGATGATCAAGCACTGTATCGCGCAATACATCAAGGTCAATGTTCCATGTGTCAAGCATGTAATTATATACAATTTCGAATTTGGAATTAATAATGGGGGCTCCGGTAGTACCTGCCGTTTTCAGGCGTGCTGCCCAAGTGGCCTCTGTGTTTGTTACATAAGTGGCTATCAGTTCCACAAAATCCTCATCTACGGCACTTGAAGCATATGGAGTAATAAAACCTGCTTTCAAGGCTGCAGCATCGGCTGCACTGCCGCTTCCCCATGCAGAACTCCAGCTGTCCTTTACATATTCACTTCCACTGATTTCTTTGAAAGCAGTGGGATATGGACGGGTTTGATGGAGGATATGTGCGAACTCGTGGTGGATTGTTTTAAAATAATAATAGTTTAAATCAGCCACGTTAAGTACATTTATGTTATTTACGTTATAAAGTGTAATTTTCAATCCCCCTTCGGCTGTACCTAAAATCATGTCACCATTGTTTTTGTAAGCAGGAGAACCTACCAAATGAATCATTTTGGGGAAATAATCACGGATAAATTCTTTACTTCCTGTTACCTCGTCATAAACATTGAGACAGAGGAACTCAACTAATTTAGCAAGTTGTACAGATTTTGTGTAGTCAGCAGGAATTAAATTATAGTCACGATCGGACTCAATATCTTCCATGCGATATTTAAAGTCTATGTTATAAGGAGTTACATAGTGTTTTACAATCCAACGATCGAAATCGTTTTCAACGCGCTGTGCTTCAGTAATAACGCTCTCACTGTTCAAGTCATCTTCTGAACAGGATACGAAGAGTGCGGCAAACAGCACAACTATAAAAATATAAATTTTATTTTTCTTCATTGTCTTTACTTCTTTTAGATGTAATACATTATTTCAATACTGAATCTTTTATCTTGGGTTTGGGGTAATACCGGCAGAGATAACATCAGTAGGGATTTGTAATGCACAACGGTTATCACGTACTTTCAACATATCTCCAATGGTGACAGGTTTCCCGCTTTGCATTGTACGACGGTAGATTTCGATGCCGTAACGTTTTATGTCAAACCAACGTAGTCCAGTGAATAGTGTTTCGTAACGCCGGGCGTAAAGCAAAAATTGTAAATATGCCTCTTGTTGTCCCTCTTCAATAGTAAATTCTGGATTTAGTTTTTTCTTAGGTGTAGGTGCATTAGGTGTATAATACTCATAGCTAGCTACCCAGTTCTCTATAGCCTCTTTCGTAAGTGTATACGGACCATTGATTGTATTATTTACCCATGTTTGAAGATCTGCCAGTGCTTTATCATATTCCTTGAGCAAGATATATGCTTCGGCGCGTGCCAACAGTGTTTCTTCAGCAGTAAAGGCTGCATAAACAGTTCTCGCATATCCGGTTTGCGCTACAGGGTCAGTATATTCTATCAAATATGGAAAACGAGGTACTAGTGTTTTGTCAAAATTGGTTCCAGTGGATGCCCAAGGATAGAATTTATACACTTTATTTGCAAACGGTCCCCATGGGCCACGGCTCATAAGGGTTTCTGTTTGTGCTAAATATGCTCCGTGTGCATAGCGAGACCCAGTATAATAAGAAGTAAATACTAATCCGAGTTGAGAATATGCAGTTTGCAATAGATAATTAGCTTTCACGTTTGCACTTACATATTGTTCGCATACTTTACTGAATGGATCTTTAGGTAGTGCATCTAGTGCGGCATAGTCACGAAGTTGTCCGGCAGGTGAAGAACCAAGTGCTTTTGTTGCACAGTCTATTGCGTCTTGCCATCTTTGATAATAAAGATAGAAACGAGTAGCAAAGGCGTAAGCTGCTTTCATATTAAAGTGATATTTAGGTACAGTATAGATTTCATCACTAATTAGTGGCAAGCCTTCTTTTAAGTCTTTTTCTATCTTCTCGTATACTTCAGCTACAGTGTTGCGTTCATATTTCGGGTCAAGTTCTGTTTCAGGTACCTCCATGTAAGTAATTCCCAAATCTGTTGCGGCATTTGCTTTTGTGTAATGCTGAGCAAATGTGTTGACGAGGATGAAGTGAGAATAGGCACGGCATATTAATGCTTCGCCTTTTGCCGCTTTTAAGGCTGACGTTTCTTCCATCTCAGCGATAGACGCCAGTGCTTGATTGGCTACAGCTATAGCATTGTAGCAGCCTTCCCAGATCCGGGAAGGGTCTTCGTTGTCTGCTTCAGTAATCACCTGCCAATTGTAAATCTGTTCCATAAAACGGTCGCCATAGGGATTTGATTCTCCGAAATCATCCACGTTATCTGTTCCTAGTTCCGTACAGAAAATATAGTCAGTTTCCGGATAGGCAGATACTAATAAACTGATGATTTTTGATTCGCTGTCCAGTTCGGCACGGTTATCAGGCATTTCGTCCAAGTAATCTTTGCACGAAGTAGCGGTCAGTATACCTGCCACAGCTAAAAATGTCAGTAATATATTTCTTTTTTTCATAACTTTTTTTGTTTTTTTACAGCAATCTATCTATTAAAATCCAACTCTCAATGTCAGCGTGAATTGTTTAGGTACGGGAGCTGCTACACCACCGGTGTTAAAGAATTCTGGGTCTTGTCCGTTCAGCTTCTTGTCGGCATAAAGCAGGAAGAGGTTGGTAGCCTGTAGTTTTAGTGAAAGGTTGGCTAAGTTCCATTTGCTTATCAAATCTTTAGGAAAGTCGTATGCTAGAGAGATTTCCTTCATACGGATAAAGTCACCTTTTGCTATACGTGCCGTTGAATAGTTATAAGAGTTGTATGCCACAGATAGATTGCGGTCATTCTTCTCTTGACGTACACTGGCAATTACAGGTATATCAGTATATTTCTCATCGCCTGGTACTACCCAGCGGTTACGAAATTCTTTTGGCATGGCGGTAAGGTCAGTATATTTTTTCTTGAATACCGGGTCAAGGCGAATTACGTTTCCAAACGAATATGTAATGAACAGGTTCAGACGGAAGTTTTTGTAGGTAAATGTATTACCTAAACTACCAATATCTGTCGGGTCTGCTGAACCGGAATATTGAAGAAAGTCTGTATGTTCACGATCTTGGAAGTATATATCAGATATACTGATGTTTCCATTCTGATCTTGGAAGGTGGGAAGTCCTTCTTCATTTAGTCCCATAAAAGGAATAGAAAAAATGGAACGTACAGGATAGCCTTCAACAGCAAATCCATTACCGGAAACGAGATCAATAATACGTTTTTTTCCGCCCTGCAATTCGGTGACTTCATTTTTGTTGTGTGAGTAGATGAAATCTGTAGACCAGGTGAAATCTTTGGTCACAATATTTCGGGTAGAAATAGAGAGCTCAAATCCACTGGATTTCATGGAAGCTACGTTTCCATATTTTTCGATTTCTCCACCTAGGCCTTGTGTTGTGATAATACCTATTAAATCATAGTTATTACGTTTATACCAGTCGGCAGTTACATTGATGCGGTTATCAAGGAAACCGAGGTCAGCACCAATATTAAGCTCATGCTTTTTTTCGTAGGTTAATGCACCGTTTTCAAGGTTCTTGATATAGAGAGCTGATTCTGTAACACCGCTTGATGGACGCCATGGGTTTCGGGAACTAATAACTACGCGTGAGTTGGTTACATTGCTTGGTCCACGGTCTGCAGTAAGGCTATATGATGCCTTTAGTGTGAGGTGGGACATGGCTGGTTGTAGTGCTTTAAAGAACTCTTCTTCATGTGCATTCCATGCGCCAGACACATTCCATGTAGGTAACCAGCGGGAAGAAGTGCTTCGCCCTAGTTTATTGGAACCTTCGTATCGAATTGTTCCATTAAGTGTATAACGTCCTTTATAAGAATAGGTACCGTTAGCGAAAAATGCGACATCGCGTGCATGGGTGTTATCCATCGTGAAATAATCTGAGTTTTCTTCTTTACTCTTTTTGAATACTTCATATGCGTAAAAAGGTATTTCCCCCATTGTATATTGCATACCCCAGCCACGGTTCCATGTTTTACGGCGGTCAATAGAATTGACTTCCATACCACCATAGAGGTTCATGATATGAATTTCATTAAATACTGTGTTATAAGCAGCTGATGCACGGAAGTCATAAGCCAACATTCGGTAGTCGGTACGCTCGTAGATACCCCCTTGTGGCAATACTGTAATGGGGACTGCATACGGATTGTCCGGATCTGTATAAAGGAAAGGGTTATTATCACGTATATGTGTAGTGGGCATTGCACGATAAGCCAGCGCTTGATTGGAATAATCAGTGATGGTGTGCTCCTGTGAGGTGGCCTGATATTTCACTGCTCCCAAAGCTGCCAGTTCCAGTCCTTTGACGGGTTTCCATTTCATTTCTCCTTGAAATTTCAAGTCAACTACATTGATGTCCAGGTAATTGTTTTCCAATTCATTGAAAATATTGAAATCAGCATAATTACGTGTGTAGATTTCTGTCGGATCAAGTGCGCGTGAAGTGTTTAGTGCATAAGAATATGGGTTGATGTCAAAGTCACGTTTTACTTCTCCGTTCACGGCATCGATTTCTGATGAGAGTGTTCCCGGTGCCCGCTGTTTGCGATAAGAAGCACTGGAAATTAAGTTCATCGATAGGTTTTTTAGGACATTGTAAGTAGCATTCAGGTTGGCTGTGTAACGATTTACTTCACTTTGACGTGACCATCCCGGATCGACCAATGCACTAAGAGAAGCATAGTAATTTGCTTTCTCATTACCAGAAGTAATGCTGACTGAGTGTGTTTGCATTACGTTGCTTTGGAAGAGCTCGTCAAACCAGTTTGTATTACGATATTCTGCATCACGGAGATAAGCGTTACGACTAGCTTCTGTATTCAGCAATGTACTATTAGATATTTTCTGATACATTTTCCCGTATACACCGCTTTCACTGGCATTAGCCAGATCGGCGTAAGTAAGCCATCCTTTCTGTTGCATTTCTTGATAAACAGCCATCTGGTCTTGCGAATTCATAATGTTGAATTCTGAATAATGGGGTTTCATGCGGTAGGTGAATTCTCCAGTGTAGCTGATGCGATTCATTCCTGCCTTCCCTTTTTTAGTGGTGACTACGATCACACCTGCCATAGCGCGTGCGCCATAGATTGAGGTGGCTGAACCGTCTTTTAATATCTGAAAGCTTTCAATATCGTCCGAGTTTAGTCCTGCAATGGCAGAACTGATTAGTGTAGTGGCATCTCCTGACGAAAGTTGATCGGCACTAACGTCTACAACATCTTCCATGATTACGCCATCTACTACCCATAGGGGTTTGGAGCTACCGTAGATGGAGGTAGCACCACGGACACGAATTTTGGGAGCGGTACCAAATGTACCGGAAACATTCTGTACAGATACTCCGGCTGCACGGCCTTCAAGTCCACGGCTGATTTCGGGAAGTCCGTCTAACTTTACATTATCTGCGGTTAAGTTGGCAGCTGCACCCGTGAAGAGACGTTTATCTACTTTTGTCATACCGGTAACAACAACTTCCTCAAGCACTTCCGAATCTGCTTTCATAACAATTTTCATCAGATCAGGTTTGATAGCGACCTCTTGGGTTTGCATACCAATAAATGATATTTTCAAAGTTCTAGAAGAACTTGGTACTTTATCTATGGTGAACTTACCATCAATATCGGTAACTGTTCCCATCGTTGTACCTTTCACTAACACGGATGCTCCCACAACAGGCTGATCATCTTCCTCAGAAATGACGACACCTGTCACCTTTTTAGGTGTTTGGGCAATCACTAGGCCTATGCTTGCCAGCAGGCAGGCCAATAACAGCATTAATTTTCTTTTCATAAACACGCTTTATTATTAATAATCCGCTTATTTTATAAGTGCGATTTTACAAATATAAGCATATATTTATAAACGCAAAACAATATATCAAAAAATATTTGAAATTACTTGTATATTCATATTGATAGCAGTGATTCTAGTTTATGTATAAAGATATATCATTAAGGCAATTTTATTCATATTTTATTGGAATAACAAGCGGTAATATTATCAATATGTCACTTTATTCGTCTATTATTAATTGTTTAAGACTGTCAATGATAGAAAAAATATACTATTTCCGGACAATTTGTATAAAAAACGTTTATTACACAGTATGTACATATTTATTTGTTATATCGAAAGGGTGAAATATATAAAGTTCTTCTAGAACTTTGAAAGTTAGCTACATTGGAATGAAAACACAGGAAATTCCTATTAAATCTGGAACAATAAGAATCATATTAAAACCTGATGCCGAGGTCTTGGAAGAAGTTGTAGTGACCGGTATGCAGAAGATGGATAAACGTCTCTTTACAGGAGCGGCTACGAAAATATCTGCAGAGAATGCAAAAATGGATGGTTTGGCTGACGTTAGTCGTGCGCTTGAGGGGCGTGCTGCTGGCGTAAGCGTACAGAATGTCTCCGGTACATTTGGTACAGCTCCTAAAATTCGTGTTCGTGGTGCTACCTCTATCTATGGTAGTTCCAAGCCTCTGTGGGTAGTAGATGGCGTAATCATGGAAGATGTGACAGAAGTAGGTGCAGATCAACTTTCTTCCGGAGATGCGCAAACTTTGATTAGTTCTGCTATTGCGGGTTTGAATGCGGATGATATCGAAAGCTTCCAGATATTGAAAGATGGTTCTGCTACCTCTATATATGGTGCACGTGCGATGGCAGGGGTAATCGTTGTTACAACCAAGAAAGGAAAATCTGGCACAAATAAGATTAATTATACCGGAGAGTTTACTATGCGCATGAAGCCGAGCTATAGTAATTTCAATATTATGAACTCTCAAGAGCAAATGAGCGTGTATCGAGATTTAGAGGCGGCAGGCTATCTGAATTTTTCTGATTTATATCGCGCTTCTAAAAGTGGTGTATATGGAAAAATGTATCATTTGATTAATCAATATGATGCGACGAGCGGAATTTTCGGGTTGGAAAATACGCTCGAGGCACGAAACGGGTTTTTACAGCAGGCCGAATATAATAATACAGATTGGTTTGATTTGTTATTTAGTAATAGCATCTCTCAAAATCATGCTGTCAGTATGTCGACGGGTACAGAAAAGGCATCGTACTATACTTCATTGAGTGTTATGAGTGATCCGGGATGGAGTAAAAGAAGTAAGGTGTCAAGATACACAGCAAACGTCAATGCTTTATATAATATTTCCAAGCAGGTCTCATTGAATCTGATAGGTAATGCCTCTTATCGTAAACAGGAGGCGCCGGGAACCTTGGGCTCGCAATCTGACCCTGTGAACGGAGAGGTAAAGCGTGATTTTGATATTAATCCATATTCTTATGCATTGAACAGTTCGCGTACATTGGACCCTAATGAATATTATGTACGTAATTATGCACCATTCAATATATTTAATGAACTGGATAATAATTATATGGATTTGCATGTAGTTGATTTGAAGTTTCAGGGGGAACTGAAATGGAAACCCATTAAAAAGTTGGAGCTTTCAGCTTTAGGTGCCTATAAATATTCTACTACTACACAAAACCATTATGTAAAAGACTACTCTAACCAGGCATGGGCATACAGAGCGATGGATGATGCAACCATGCAAAAAGCTAATCCGTGGTTGTATACTGATCCGGATAAAATAAATACTTTGCCGGAATCAGTTCTGCCGGTAGGAGGTTTTTATCGTGAAACAAAATATGGTATGAACAGCTACGATTTTCGTGGAACTGCAAGTTACAATGATGTTTTTAACGAAGATCACATCTTAAATATATTTGCTGGTATGGAGTTGAACGCTACGGATCGTAGTAAAACGTGGTTTAATGGTGTGGGAACACAATATGGGATGGGAACATTGGCAGCTTATGATTATCTTTACTTTAAACAAGGGAATGAAGAAAACACAGCTTATTATACTATCGATGAGACCCGCTCTCGTGAAATAGCCTTTTTTGGAACTGCCACTTATTCTTATCAGGGGAAATATACATTGAATGGTACTCTCCGTTATGAAGGTTCTAATAAACTGGGTAAAAGTCGTTCTGCACGTTGGTTGCCAACATGGAATATTTCCGGTGCATGGAATGCGCATGAGGAAAAATGGTTTGAAGGGTTGCAACCTACACTTTCTCATGCTACATTAAAAGCCTCCTATTCATTGACTGCCGATAGAGGCCCTGCTAACGTCAGTAATTCTTATGTGATTATCAATAGTTATAATCCGTGGCGACCTAGTTCTGGGGTACAGGAATCCGGATTACAGATTAAAGAAATTCAGAATAATAACCTGACTTATGAGAAAAAGCATGAATTGAATCTGGGAATCGACTTAGGTTTTTGGGACAACCGTGTTAATATCGCTTTAGACTGGTATAAACGTAATAACTACGATTTGATAGGCATTACCAATACTCAGGGCGTAGGAGGTCAGATTGCAAAGTATGCTAATCTTGCCAGCATGAGATCTCATGGAGTTGAGTTTACTTTGTCTACTCGCAATATTGTTGGTAAGGACTTCAAGTGGAATACAGACTTCATTTTCTCTAAAGCAAAAAATAAAGTGACGGATCTTCAATCTAACTCTACTGTTATGGAATTGATTTCGGGCAATGGTTTTGCCATGGAAGGATATCCGGTTAGAGGTCTTTTCTCTATGGATTTTAGAGGTTTGAACGAGGAAGGTGTTCCGACTTTTATCAATGAGAATGGGGAGCTGACTACAAGTGATATTGAATTTCAGGAGCGTGATAAGAAGTCACACCTGGTTTATGAAGGACCTACAGATCCAACGATTACAGGTAGTTTTGGCAATATATTCATCTATAAGAGTCTGAAACTGAATGTATTCATTACTTATTCGTTTGGAAACGTAGTTCGTCTTGACCCGGCATTCCACAATAAGTATTCGGACTTGGATGCTACCCCCAAAGAGTTTAAAAATCGCTGGGTGAATTCTGGTGAAGAAAAATACACAACTATTCCGGTTATAGCAGATAAGCGTATGAATACGCAAGATACTCATTTAAGCCGTGCTTATAATGCATATAATTTTTCCTCCGAACGTGTAGCAAAAGGAGACTTTATTAGAATGAAGGAAATTTCATTATCATATGATTTTCCGAAACAATGGATGAGCCATTTAGGATTATCGACCGCTTCATTAAAGTTGCAGGCTACAAACTTATTTTTGATTTATTCGGATGATAAGTTGAATGGTCAGGACCCCGAATTTTTTAATACAGGTGGTGTGGCCGTACCTATGCCTAAGCAGTTTACTTTGACATTAAGATTAGGAATTTAATAGAATATGCATTATGAAAAAGAATATAATAACACTAACCTTTATAACTTCGCTTTTCGCGCTTGCGTCCTGTAGCGATTTTTTGGATACGGTGCCTGATAATCGTATTGATATTGATGGTGCTGATAAGTTTGCTCCTCTGTTGGTTTCCGCTTATCCGACAAAGTTACCTATGCTGATGGGTGAAATGTCTTCGGATAATGTTATGGATAATGGAGCGCAGTTTGATGATATGTTATTGCAGGAGCAGCTCTATTTGTGGGAAGATCCCACAGGCAATGACGATGATTCTCCTTATGGGCTGTGGGAAGCATGTTATAATGCTATTGCTTCTGCCAATCAGGCATTGGAAGGTATGGATGCTCTGGGTAATCCTGATAATGTCAAGGCCCAGCGTGGTGAGGCATTAATATGCAGGGCTTATTCGCATTTTCTGCTAGCCAATATCTTCTGTATGCCTTATAATCCCCAGACTGCAGATCAGCATTTGGGAATTCCTTATTGCAAAACGACAGAGAAAGAAGTTTTTGTTAATTATGAGAGAGGTACATTAGCTCAAACTTACGAACAGATAGCAGCCGATATTGAAGAAGGGTTGCCATTAATTAGTGACGCTTCATATAGTGTGCTTAAGTACCATTTTAATAAAAAGGCGGCAAATGCATTCGCTGCGCGTTTTTATCTTTACTATCAGAAATGGGATCAGGTAATAGAATGTGCAGACCGGGTCATTGGAAATAATCCCGGAACTTCCTTGCGTCATTGGGAAGAAGATTTTGGAGAATTGTCTTTAGTCTCTGATGTCGTTTCACAATATACGTCAGAAAAGAAAGTTGCAAACTTATTAATCTCTACGGCCTTCTCGGAATCAGGATATGTGACTGGTCCTTGGGATATATATAAGCGTTATGGTCATGGGCAAGAAATCTATAAACATCAGACAATAGATACTTATGGTCCTTGGAGTGTAAGAGGCGGATTGATGATGGCGAATTTTATCATATCAGTTCTTCAAAAAAATCCGTTCCCTAAAATTACTACATTCTTTGAATATACAGATAAGGCGAATAATATTGGTTATGCCCATACAGTTGTTGTTCCTTTTACCACAGATGAAACTATTTTATGCCGTGCAGAGGCCTATGTATTGAGTTCGCAGCACAATTACGAAAAAGCTTTGGAGGATATCAATAATTGGATTGTGTATCATAGTGTAATCAGTGAGGATGAAGGTGCTGACTTAACTCTTGAAGCTCTGAACAGTTTTTATGATGCTCTTCCATATGAACCGGCTTTAGTAAATACTGTTGCTGACAGAAGTTTGAAGAAGAAATTAAATCCTGAAGGTTTTACAGTCAATGCTGGAACAGAGGAGAATCTCATCCAGTTAATACTTCAATTGCGTCGTTTGGAGGGGCTGCAGGAAGGGCTTCGATGGTATGATTTGAAGAGATATGGAATTGAATTCTCTCATAATCGTGCTGGAAATGTTCCCATTGTTCTGACTAAAGATGATCCAAGACGCGCTATTCAGTTGCCGCCGGATGTGATTAATGCCGGAATGAAAGCTAATCCTAGAAACTAGTAAAAAATAGAAAGTATGAAATATATAAAATACATTGCGTTAGCAGCCTTCTTCGCGTATGGAGTGTGCTCCTGTAGTGAAGATAGTTTGGATGATCAGAGTGTATTTAGCACCGAGGCTCCACAAAGAAATGAATTTGATATATGGTTATTGAACAACTATGTATATCCTTATAATATCGACTTCAAATACCGTATGGAGGATAAAGAATCAGATCATGATTATAACCTGACTCCTGCGGATTATGATAAGTCTGTAGCCATGGCCAAATTGGTTAAATTTTTATGGATTGATGCATATACAGAAGTAATGGGAGATCGTACTTTTATATGTACCCTTGGTCCCAAAATGATTCATTTGGTAGGTTCTCCTGCTTACGATGAGGGGCAGATTACATTAGGTACGGCAGAAGGAGGATTGAAGGTGACTTTGTATAATGTAAATACGCTTGATCCTCATAACCCGGATATTGAAGTTCTGAACTTTTGGTACTTCAAGACCATGCATCATGAATTTACTCACATTCTGCATCAGACCGTTGAGTTTCCTAAAGAATTCTATGAAGTCTCAACAGGAAGATATACAGGAGCAGGTTGGGTAAATATTACGGATGAGAAAGCCTTGAAAAGAGGGTTTATAACAAATTATGCAAGTACTGAAGTTCATGAAGATTTTGCAGAAACCGTAGCTAATTATGTTACTCATGATGAGGCCTGGTGGCAACAGCAACTGAGTATTGCAGGTGACGGTGCTTCTTATATCGATCAGAAACTGGAACTAGCCAAATCTTATATGACAGAAACCTGGAATATTGATTTGGAAAGTCTGCGTGATATTGTACAACGCCGTTCTTCTGAGGTGGTGAGACTGGATTTGACAAACTTAAATGATTAGAGTTATGAGAAAAATATATAGTATTTGGTTTTTATTGGCTCTGCTGGCTTTTGCGGCATGTTCCCCGGAGGAAGACGATTTGTTTGATAAATCAGCGGCTGAACGAATAGATGAGGCTATTAAGCAAGATTTGTCCGTGTTGCGTGGAGCAAAGAACGGATGGGTAATGGAATATTATCCTTCTCCGACAAAGATGTATGGTGGATATACATTCTTGGTTTCTTTCGGTGAAGATGGGAAAGCGAATGTGATGTGTGATTTCTTTGCGGATGGCGAAGGAGTAAAAAGTGAATATGAAGTAAAGCAAAGTGCCGGTGTAATGCTGACTTTTGATACTTACAATGAAATCTTTCATTTCTTTTCTGAACCTTCCAATTATTTGGGTATAGGCGAACAAGGCGAGGGGATGGAAGGCGATTATGAATTCTTGATTCTGGAATGTACGCCTGAGAAAGTCGTACTTAAAGGTAAGAAAACAGGTAATAAAATGCTAATGACCCCATTGCCGGAGAATGAGGAATGGGCACACTATATGGGAACTGTGAAGCAAATAGCTAAAGAGGCTTATCCTGCTTTGTATGATGTCAAAGTTGGAGAGAATGTTGAGTATGCTGTGACGCAACGATATCATAAGTTTGTATTAGTCAATAAAGATGGCAGTGAGAAGGATCTTCCTTTTGTATATACAGTGGAAGGTATCAAATTCTCCGAACCTGTGACGATCGGCGGACAAGATGTGCAATCTTTGGTTTGGGACAGTGAAACGATGGCTTATGCTAATAATAATATCCGTATTGTAGCGCAGGAGCTTCCGGCTGGTTACAAAAAGTATGAGGAACTCTTGGGAGAATATATCTTTGTATATGGTGACGGAAATGATTCGGCTCCTGTACTTCTTCGGGAGGAATTATTTAATCATAGTTTTATAATGGAAGGCTTTCCGATGGACATCCGGATTGTTTTCAAAGCAGATAAAGGAGTTATAGGCATAGAGTCACAGCCTTTGGAAGGTAGTGTGTATTTATGCCCTTGGGCTCTTGGCGCATCAGGTTCTGGTCCTTTGACTAATATGTCAGGGACAGGTATGGTAGGGCAAAACTTGTCAAATGGTAGCATTTTACTAAAAGATAATGGAGTATGGGGAAATGTGGCTGACTCTTTCATTGCTTATGATTTAGCCTCTGGATCATCTATATTCCAAATTGCTTATGTAGTAGGAATGATAAAACAGTAAATCGGTGATTATGAATAAGATATTGTATACTTTGTTGGCTATACTCTGTATTGGGGTATCAGCTTGTAGTGACGACGACGCTGTTGAAGTTGCTTCATTGAATATTGTGCAGTCCACTGTTGATTTTAGTGCAGCGGGGGGAGAGGGCTTTATAACGTTAGAAAATGGAAATGATAATTTGGAAGTCTTATCTAATATGGAGTGGTGCAGTATTAAAAGTGTGACAAGTGATAAGATCACATTTAATGTTGCTTTAAATAATGATCTTGTTACAAGAGCTGCTGCAATAACTGTGAAATTGGGTGGAGAGATGAAGAGAGTCAGCATTACTCAATCTGGGGTAATTGCTAAATATGCTTCAGATACCTTCTATCGTTATTCTGAGAATGTAGCTTTTTCAAGAACCATAAATTTCACCAGTACTTTGCCGGTATCTGTGTCCATTAATTCTGATGCTCAGGATTGGCTCTCATACACAAATGCTGAGGGTGGCTATGTATTTACCGGTACGGCAAATGATACCGGGAGTGCACGTTTGGGTAAGGCTACTATTTCATCCGGTAGCACTTCGGTAGACTATTATTTCTATCAATATGGTATAGATGATCTGTTGGGGCAATATGCAGGAGCTATTCAAGTCTATTCGGATGTTTTTGGCCTTGATGGTGCTCTTCCGCTTGAAGATAACACTTTAATTACTAGTAGTGTAACTGGTGATGGGACCTATTTGATACAGTTGCCGATGTTGAATTTGTTGGGTGCAGTCTTAAAGATGACTGCCACTTATCGAAATGGCGCATTCGTTATAACGACTCCACAGCAGCAAGCTTATCAGATATCGGCTGGGTATGGTTCTATTATAGCTAAATCGGATGATGGACTATATTTGCAGGCATCTATTTTAATTGCTCCCACATTATTGTCTAATGGGCGAATAGGACTGGCTTATGGGTCCGATGTCTATCCAATTCTGGGATTGTTTAAGAATAGAGTACCTACGGCTAATAATTATACGGGATATTCTATCGATTTCCCTGTTCTTTTAATGCAAAAGGTTGTCCAATAATATAAGATATCAAACATACATGGATAGCTGATTGAGCTTAGCTATTCATTAATTAATAAGAGTTGCTTTCTTCGGGGAGGCAACTCTTGTTAGTTTAGCAGATTTACCTCAGAATCTTACTGTATTTTAATGTTGGGAATGGGTATTTTCTCTGCTGGAGACAAATGGGCAGAATATAAGTATTTTAATTTGAGTGTACGGGAATAGTCTTTCTCCTGTCACAGAACGCTTGATAAGTTCCATTTCATTAGAGGATAACTTGTTTTTCTTTAATGCTAAACTTGTTTTTTATTTAATGTAATCTATAAACGCAAGTTCCGTTTTTATAATTGCAAGCTTCAATTATAAAAACAAAGCTTTCATTTTTATAAATGAAGCTTGCAATTATAGATTGGTTTTATGTAAGAACCACTTTGTTATTAGGGAAAAGGAAGTTAGTATCGGAAGGAAAACAACTTTTCTATTAATGGATGACAGGGGAAAGAGCAGCCAATGTGATATAAACGAGTAACAGGTGAATGTTACGGTAGCTTTTATACCTTTGGATCGATGATTTGGGAATGTTTGTGCTCCCAAAGTACTTAAATTGCGGGCTCACTTTTATGGGAAAGTGAAGAAACTTGGTATTCTTATTGTTGGAAGAATGCTGTTGGCATCTCCTAAATGTTTGAAAATTAATAGAGTGTAAAGTCTGTGTTTTCTTGAAGTATAAGTGGCAGTGTGAGGAAAGATATAATGATGATGTAAATTAAAATGGGTTTCTACCAATAAGTTCTTGCAGAACTCTGCAAATCAGTTATATTGGTATGCGGACTCAGGAGGTTGCTATTAAATCTACTCCTTTGCGAGTGATATTGAAACCGGATGCAGAAGTTTTGCAGGAAGTTGTTGTAACAGGTATGCAGAAGATGGACAAACGTCTCTTTACAGGAGCAGCGGATCAGTTAGCGGCAGCTAATGTTAAGATCGACGGAATGCCAGAAATTAGCCGTGCATTGGAAGGACGCTCTGCCGGTGTGTCTGTGCAGAATGTATCCGGTACGTTCGGTACTGCTCCGAAGATTCGCGTTCGTGGAGCTACTTCCATTTACGGTAGCTCAAAGCCGTTGTGGGTCGTAGGTGGGGTCATCATGGAAGATGTGACGGAAATCAGTGCTGATGCATTATCTTCCGGTAATGCCGAAACTTTGATATCCTCTGCTGTTGCGGGATTGAACTCTGATGATATTGAGAGCTGTCAGATTCTGAAAGATGGTTCGGCAACCTCTATCTATGGTACGCGTGCCATGGCTGGTGTGATTGTAGTAACCACTAAAAAAGGTAAAGCGGGAACAAGTCGTATTAACTATACCGGTGAATTTACGATGCGTATGGAGCCTAAATACAATGACTTCAACATTATGAATTCTCAGGAACAAATGGGTGTTTATAAAGAGATGGAGGCCAATGGCTATCTGACTCTTGCTGGTACTTTCCGGGCAGCCAACAGTGGTGTATATGGGAAAATGTATCACTTAATTAATGATTATAACCCAGTTACAGGTGGCTATGGATTGCTCAATACGGAAGAAGCACGCAATGCTTACCTACGTGAAGCCGAATACCGTAATACGGACTGGTTTGACGAACTGTTCAATACGAATGTAATGCAGAATCATGCAGTCAGCCTGTCTACAGGTACAGAAAAGGCATCGTATTATGCTTCACTTAGCTTTATGAATGATCCGGGGTGGACCAGGCAAAGTTCTGTGCAGTGTTATACGGCAAATGTGAACGCATTCTATCATTTGAGTAAAAAGTTTGAATTGAATCTGATTGGGAATGCGGCTTATCGTAAACAGAAAGCGCCTGGAACATTAGGATCGGGCATTGATGTGGTTAGCGGTGAGGTGAAACGTGATTTTGATATCAATCCTTATTCATATGCATTGAATACTTCCCGTACGCTTGAATATTATGTCAGAAACTACGCTCCGTTTAATATCACGAATGAGTTGGTGAACAATTATATGGACTTGAATGTGCTTGACAGTAAGTTTCAGGCAGAACTGAAATACCGACCGATTTCAAAGGTGGAATTAGCTGTTTTGGGAGCTTATAAGTATTCTACAACTACTCAGTCGCACTATATCAAGGATTACTCCAATCAGGCATGGGCGTACCGTGCAATGGATGATGCGACGATGCGTGACGCTAATCCATGGCTTTATACAGACCCGGATAAAGCAAACTCGTTACCGGTAAGCGTACTTCCCGTAGGAGGGTTCTTTAAAGAAACCAAATACTCTATGAATAGCTGGGACTTCCGTGCCACGGGTAGTTACAATGATGTATACAATGAAGATCATATTTTCAACTTCTTCGGAGGTATGGAAGCAAACTCTGTTGACCGCTCGGAAACGTGGTATAATGGAGCCGGTATGCAGTACGATATGGGTATGCTGGCGGCTTATGACTATCTTTTCTTTAAACAGGGAAGTGAAGAGAATGCCCAATATTATACAGTGAAGTCTACCTCTACACGTTCGGTTGCTTTCTTTGGTACAGCTACTTACTCCTACCAGAGACGATATATGCTAAGCGGTACGGTGCGTTATGAGGGAACCAATAAACTGGGTAGATCGACCAGCGCCCGTTGGTTGCCGACATGGAATATCTCCGGTGCGTGGAATGCCCATGAAGAAAAATTCTGTCAGACTTTGGAGCCTACGCTTTCTAACTTTACATTGAAGGCTTCTTATTTGCTGACAGCCGATCGTGGTCCGGCTGACGTGTCAAACTCACTTGTTATCATTCAGAGTTATAACCCGTGGCGTCCTTTCACGAATGTGAAGGAGAGCGGACTTCTTCTTAAAGATGTAGAAAATAGTGCTCTGACTTACGAGAAGAAGCATGAGTTGAATATCGGAGCTGAAATCGGATTTATAGACAACCGTATTAACTTCGCAATCGACTGGTACAAACGTGACAACTATGATTTGATCGGATTGGTTAATTCTGCCGGTACAGGTGTCAAGATAACCAAGTTTGCTAATGTAGCAAGCATGAAGAGTCATGGTGTGGAATTGACGTTGTCTACTAAGAACATCAGAACGAAAGATTTCAGTTGGAACACCGACTTCATCTTCTCGCATGCGAAGAATGAAGTGACCGACCTTCAGTCCAATGCCCGGGTGATTGAAATGATTACAGGTACTGGATTTACGATGGCAGGCTATCCGGTTCGTTCTTTGTTCTCCATTGATTTTCAGGGATTGAACGAGTACGGTTTACCCACTTTCATCAACGAAAACGGTGAGTTGACCGTCAGTGGCCTCAACTTCCAGAAAACGATGAAGAAAGCTCATCTGGTTTACGAAGAACCTACAGATCCTACTATTACGGGTAGCTTCGATAACACCTTCCGTTATAAAGGTTTTAATCTGAATTTGTCCATCACTTATTCATTTGGTAATGTGGTTCGTCTCGATCCGGTATTTAAGAACACATATACGGACTTGACATCTATGCCTCGTGAATTTAAGAATCGTTGGACATTGCCGGGTGACGAGCAACATACCAGTATTCCGGTGATTGCAGATAAGCGGTTGAACCAACAGGATTCTCAGCTTAACTATGCTTACAATGCCTACAATTATTCAACAGCACGTGTTGCGAAGGGTGACTTTATCCGTATGAAAGAGATATCATTCGGATATGATTTTCCGAAAAAGTGGATAGAGCCATGGAAGTTGAATAACCTTTCGTTGAAATTGCAGGCTACCAATCTTTTCCTGATTTATGCGGATAAAAAACTGAACGGTCAGGACCCTGAATTCTTTAACGCCGGTGGTGTGGCAGCCCCTATGTCTAAGCAGTTTACTTTAACATTACGTGTCGGACTTTAAAGCAATTAGAAAATTATGAAGAAAATAAATCTATTATATACCGCCGTTATAGGAGTGACAATCGCACTTTCTTCCTGCAACGATTTTCTGGATAAAATGCCGGATAGCCGTACAGAGGTGAATAATGAGAAAAAGATTACTGCGATACTGGTGTCAGCTTATCCGCAGACCTATCCCATCATGTCTTATGAGCTTGCTTCGGACAATACGATGGATAATGGCTCCAACTATGATCCTTACTGGAAGTCAATTACCCAGATGTATCGTTGGGAAGATGTGAATGAAATAGATGATGACGATCCTAAGGGTATCTGGGAGGGATGTTATAGCGCTATTGCTTCTGCGAACATTGCCTTGCAGGCCATTGAAGAGTTGGGAAGTCCTGCCAGCCTGGATGCGCAAAGGGGCGAAGCGCTGGTTTGCCGTGCTTTTTGCCATTTTGTATTGGCTAATACCTTCTGTATGCCTTATAATCCGCAGACTGCAAAAACAGATGTAGGAGTTCCATATGTATTTGTATCGGAAACGAAACCTATGGAATTACCGGATCGTGGTACGATGGCCGAACTTTATGCAAATATTGAAAAAGACCTTGTAGAAGCGCTGCCGCTTATCAATGAAGATATTTATACTGTACCTAAATATCATTTCAACCGGAAAGCCGCTTATCCTTTCGCAACCCGTTTTTATCTGTTCTATACACATGCTGATAAGTCCAATTACACGAAAGCCATAAACTGTGCCAATGTAGTGCTTGGAGAAGGTGATCCTGCCAACTTACTGCTTAGTCCGATTCTGTCAGTATGGGGTTATGCACACGGACCTTATTCAGGACGTAACAGACGCTATGGTAATGCGAATACGCTTTTTGCTAGAGAAGGGCCACAGGCTGCCGGGTCATGGGGTACCTATTCTAATTTGTGTACGGTAGGAAAACAGTTCGGATTGTCTCAGAAGTCGTTTGTGCCGAAGATGAATGCTTATTTCGAATACGGTGATAAGGCAGCCGGTATCGGGTCTCTTCACTTGGTAGTTCCAATGTTTACCACAGACGAAATATCGCTTTGCCGTGCTAAGGCTTATATCTTAAATGGAAATCTGGATGCCGGAGTGCGAGATATCAATTACTGGCTGAAAAACCACACCGTGACGTATCAGGCGAAAAGTCGTACTGATCTGGTTGACTTCTATTCCAAAATAGCTTATATGCCTACTGTTCCTGAGAATATGGGCCAGCGTACAATTAAGAAGTAACTGAATCCTGTAGGATCAGTGTTGAAGATGGCGATCAGGAGAATCTGATACAATGTGTGCTGCATTTACGTCGTGTTGAGACTGTGCACGAAGGATTGCGTTGGCTTGACATCAAGCGCTATGGTATTGAGATTTCGCACAACCGCGATGGTGAAACGCCGGATGTTCTGACTAAAGATGACCTGCGTCGTGCATGGCAACTTCCGCAGGATGTAATTTCTGCCGGTGTTCCGGGAAATCCGCGTAAGTAATACGAACTATTAACGAAATTAAAAAAGAGCATGAATATGAATAAGATATATTATTTAGTAATAGCTGTCGCAGCTCTCGTTTCGTTCGTTTCCTGCAACAACGATACAGATCTCGATCACAAAAGTATTTTCCCCGATGGCGTGGATAAGACTACGCAGAATGAGTTTGACCTGTGGGTAGATGCATATAATGAACTGATGGGACGGGATTTTTTGCGTCAATATTCTCCTCGTATGATTCAGCTGATCGGTTCGGCAGAGTACAAGGAAGACAGTTCTGAGGTGTTGGGTACTGCCGAAGGTGGTATGAAGATTTTCTTTAACAAGGTGAATTTGCTTGATCTTAAGAAACCTGATATGTCTGTTATCAGATTCTATTATATTAAGACCATGTATCATGAGTTTGGTCATATCCTCCAGCAAACCAAGAATTATTCGACGGATCTCAATACGATTTCTACCGATTATCAGGGTCCTAGCAGGGTGAATGTAGGCGATTATGAGAATGGCCGTGATACGGAAGCGCTCGAAATGGGTTTCATCAGCGCCTATGCTTCTTCGGAACCGGGTGAGGACTTTGTTGAGATACTATCTTTCTATGTCGTTTATGGTAAAGAATATTGGGAAAGAATGCTGACTCTTGCCGGTGAAGACGGTGCGGAGAAGATGCTTCGGAAATATGCTTTGATCAAAAACTATTTGAAAACGAAGTGGGAGATTGATATTGAGAAACTGGAGCAGATTGTTCAACGACGTATGGAAGAAGTGCCGGATTTGGAATTGACTGCACTGGATTAAGCAACGTAATTAATAAGAAACATTATGAGAAAACAGAAGATATATACTATGATTGGTTTGCTGACACTTTTACTATTGGGTGCCTGCTCGCTGCATGAAGAAGAGAACTTTTTCAATGACTCTTCAGCTAATCGTATGAGTGAAGCGTTGAAAAGTTATAAGGAGATACTTGTTGCACCGGAGAACGGCTGGCTTATGCAATACTATCCGGGCAATAATCAGGCTTTTGGAGGATACAACCTGCTGGTTTCATTCGATGAAAACGGAAGTGCGACCATAGCCGATGAACTTGCTGATGCTGATAAGTCTGTAACGAGTCTCTATACGTTGAAACAGAGTGCAGGCCCTGCGCTTACATTCGATAGTTATAATGATATAATGCATCTGCTCAGTGAACCTGTTGGTGGCTTGGGAGGTGATTTTGAGTTTACTATCATGAGTGCTGCTCCGGATAAAGTGGTGATGAGCGGAACAAAAACGCGGAATATGATTACGCTTACCCCGATGCCAAAAGAGCGGACATGGACTAGTTATTTGGAAGGTGTTCTTGCAAATCAGGACGCTATTTTTCTGGGAACGTTCAAATTAATGGTGAACGGAAAAGAAGTCGGGTCGGTTGTGCAAGATTATAATGTGTTTACTCTTACTTATAATGGTGCAGACGAGCGTGACCCTAAGGTGGAAATTCCTTTTTTATATACTGATGAAGGTATTAAATTGTATGAACCGATAATTATAAACGGAGTAGCGATGTCTGCTTTTAAGTCTGATGTTGCAAGCGTTTCATTTGTTTGTGCGGATGCAGGTGTAGACGCCAAACTCGAAGCTTTTTATCCTGGAGGCTATCGTTTCTACGATCAACTGGTTGGTACCTATAAAATGGGAACTAGGACGGTTACGGTGACTGCAAATGCTGATAGAAAGATTTATACACTTACCGGCTTTTATAGTCTTTCCAGAGTTCAGGCGGAATATGCGCGTTCAATAGGTACGCTTTCCATCAAAGCTCAATCTGTAGGTATGGCGTATGGTTACTATGCACAGTTGTGTGCATGGAATACTTCTAGTGGAAATTTGAACTGGATGGAAGGATTCGGCATGATGGGCGTAAATAGTACAGACGATCCATTGACTATTTCTTTCGTCGATAATGGTGTATGGGGGGAATCTGATTCATTCATTGTATATGCTTTCAGTGGGCTGCCGCCTGTAAATGGAAATGCTGTTGGATCAATCGAAAGAATAATTGGACCAGTATTGGTAAAACAAGATTAGTGGAAACATGAAAAAGTAAGTAAATTATGAAGAAATTATATAGTTTATTCTTCCTGTTAATGGGCCTTCTTTGCTTAACTTCGTGTGGCGATGACGACTATACGTATACTGCACCCGAAACATTGAATGTAACGAAAGCCGATTTATATTTCACATCAAGTGGTGGCACAGGAAACATTGAGATAAAAAGCAATAATGGGTTACAGGCAACATCATCTGTCGATTGGTGCACAGTCAGTGTGTCTGGTGGTGTAATCGCTGCCAAAGTTGCAGAGAATACTTCAATAGAGAGCCGTGCGGGTACAATAACTGTGAGTGACGGTGTCTTGACTTCTTTGGTAGCTGTTTATCAGGAAGGACTTGCCTGTACTATTGATACATCAACCTTGAAAATCGTTAATGACAATGGTGTGAATTCATCATATATTACTATAGATAGTTCATCGTCTTATGCCATTAACATTCCGTCCTATGCTACTTCCTGGCTAAGCTGTATAGACGAAGCAGGAAAGGTGACTTTCAATCTTACGGCTAATGAAACGGAAGTGCCCCGTGCGGCCAATGTTATCATAACAAGCGGCGAAAGAAAGGTTACCCTGACAATTGCTCAATATGAATTTGCAGGAACATGGACGGCTGATTTTCTGAACTCTAAAGGAGTTTCTACTACCGAGCAAGTAGAAATTGCAGACCTTGGCAATAATAAATTTGAGCTTAAGTTTAAAGCGCCTTATGCTAATGCACCAAATCCTGTATTCCAATGTACATACGCTAACGGAACTTATAAAATAGCGAATGGAACTGCAATGGGACAATATGCTGTTTATTATCTCTTTGGTATTTTCTCCTCTGAGGATGGCTATTTTTCCTGGGATACTAGTTATACTTACTCCAGTTCTTTTGATGTGGCAGAAGATTGCATTATCTCTTCCGTTTGGAGATGATGGTAGTTGGTCTGGTAAAGTGACTATAGGTATGGGAGTGGTTGCTTTTACTTCTGCTACTCCTTCTGGTTTAACGGCTGCTGCTTATTATGCAGTTTATGACAACTTGGTTTTGTGTAAATGACACCTTAACGACGTTCCGATATAAGTATGTATTATAATTCTGAAACAAGAAATACGACTTATACGGAGTGAGACTTTCCATAAATTCGACTCTTAAAGAGACAGGGGCAAAGTGATTTACTCCTGTCTCTGTTTTTATATTATATAGTTAAACTTATAATTATACGTATAAGTATGGTCTTGCATGCATGGCTTAAAACGTTTATTGTAGCAATATTTTCTATAGTGGTATACCTCCTATATCTAAGACTTTATTTTCCTCTTCTATTTTTATTAATGCATAATAACTTGGATATTTGGCAATTTGTATGCCATTTGAATTTAGTATGGAAATGGTTCCATCTTGGTTTATGTAATATGCGGAATTCAAAAAAGTTCTGGAATCCTCGTCATCGATTTGAAAGTAATTATTGTTTTCTAATGGCATTATTTGAATGCTTTGTCCTGATACAAGAATATTGTAGAGTTTGGAAACCGGTAAGGCTATGCTATCATCTGTCCCAGAATTAACAAAAGGATCGCCTTTGACTAGTTTGAGAGTAACGTTAATTCTATATGTTACTATTGGAATAATATAAAAACCTCCACTACAGACAGGTTTTGTCCACTCTGTTTTATAAGTTACAATATGAAAAGTACCCTTATCAACTTCTAATACACCTTTTGTGAAGATAGCTGAAGAAGGATCTATATGGAAATACATTTTGTCATCTTTGATGATGTAGAAAACGGTGCTTTCTGTTGTTTCTTCTTGGCCTTCTGCAGGATTGGAAATTACCAATTTGTCATTTGAATACTTTATTTTATCAGCCCTCTCCAGTTCGCTTTTCATAATTACAAAATCAGACCTTTTCGCATTATAAAAAATATCTGAATACTGATTTCTGTCAAAGTACTGTTCCGTTTGCTCCTCTTCACCTGTTTCGAATCTGATAGGCATTCCAGTAGCATTGTGGTAATATGGTAGGAGAAGGGGAGGATATAATATTTTGTTTTCACCAGTAACATAAATGTCTAATATATAATTCAGAGTTTGCTCTGTTGGCGGAGTAGATTCTGCAGGTAAGGGAAAGGCGATGGTACCTGTTCCTTTATTACTGTTCCCGCTTCCACCAGGCTCACCACCTGAAGTACCTCCAAATAGAAGTGCATAGGCATCACTAGGGAGGTAAATTAGAATAAATCGTCCTGTAGCATTATCGAAATGAATGTGATATAGAATGTCTCTAGAGTTAGAAGTACTGCCTGAATTTGCAACTAGTGCTTTATCGGCTATTTCATTTTCTAATTTTGAGTTTCCTCCTAATGAGGACAAAGATGAATCCTGTTCACAACTCCATATTATAAATACAGAGCATAGAGTTAATAAAAATGTTTTTGTTTTCATGATGTTATGATTTAAATTTAAGAAAAGATTATTACCTTAAATATAATCATAATTATCGGGAATGTATATTTGTTTCGTATGTTTTATGACATGTAATTTGGACGTATATTTAGAGGTAACAATAAAAATATCAGCTGTTAACTTTACTAAAGTATTATTCTTGATAAAGTATATTATATTAATAATCTCTTGATGAGGTTTTGAAATAATACTGGCATCTAAGAGATCAAATTAATTTGTGCTATTGTTGCGTGTGGATTTTGAATGAATCGCCTGAATATTACGCATCAGTCCATTATACTTGGCTCTTTTCACCGCACTACCCTTGAAAACGTTTTTATATTGCTCTTCGCTCAGCGAATGCCAGTCGTCCTTTCTCATACTCAACAAAGAAGGGGACGGTTGAAATTCCGCCGTCCTGCAAGGACGGGCGAAGCGATTCCAGGGACAAGCTTTCAGACACTCGTCACAGCCATATATCTTATTCCCCATTTTTTTGCCCGTTTCGGGCTTTAAATCCCCGCGGTATTCGATGGTAAGATACGAAAGACATCTTTCGGAATTGAGTCTGAAAGGTCCTTCTAATGCTTTTGTCGGGCAAGCATCCAGACAACGTGTACACGAGCCGCATTGGTTGCGCTGTGGAGAGTCATAGCTGTCAGCTTCCAGATCAATGATAATTTCTCCCAAAAAGAAGAAGGAACCGGAGCGGGGGATGATGAGCTGGGTATTCTTTCCTATCCAGCCTAAGCCGGAGCGCCATGCCCAATAACGTTCCAGTATAGGAGCTGTATCGCAGAATATACGACCTTGAACCGGTGGTGTGGTAATCTCAGCTTCGGAGGATGAAACTTCTTTCTGTATAAACTCGAAAAGTTCCTTCAGTTTAACCTTCATGACATCGTGATAATCTTTTCCATATGCGTACCATGCTATCTGATACTCGCCTTCGGGAATCTTCGTTGCCGGATAATAATTAAGCGCAACGCTGATAACCGTACGTGCCCCTTCCACCAACAAGCGCGGATCGAGCCGTTTATCCTCATAATTCTGCATATACGCCATCTCTGCCTGGCAGCCGTCCGCCAGCCATTGGCGGAAGGCGGTAGCCACAGTTTCATCCACAGCTTCGGCAGGCGCCAGTCCACAGGCGGAAAAGCCGAGACGTAGTGCTTCGGCTTTAATTCGGTCTGAGGAGAGGAGCTTTTTCATAATGGATATGAACGAAAACCTTATCGGTAATTAAAATACTTTGAACGTATACCCTTCCGCTTTCAGAAACTCGATGGCACGGGGGAGGGCATATTGCAGGTTCCCGTTGTTCCATGATTTCAAGGAGTCGTGGAAAGTGATGATAGAGCCGTTGCGTACGTAACGTTTTACGTTGTTCAGTACCTGTTCCGGGCGCATTCGCTTACTGTAATCACGGGTTACGAGATCCCACATGATGATACGGTAATGGTGGCGAAGGGTGTAATATTGCCGGAATCCCATGTGCCCGTGTGGTGGACGGAACAGGTCTGAGTGGATCATTTCGTCTACTTTTCTGGTGTTTGCCAGATAATCCGGATTCGAGTATTCAAAGCCGCGGATGTGGTTGAAGGTATGGTTGCCGATGCGGTGTCCGTGTTCTACCACCATCCGGTATTCGTCCGGGTGTTTGCGGATATTGTCACCTACCATAAAGAAAGTAGCTTTAATATCGTGTTTCTTCAGTAGCTCCAGTACCCAAGGGGTAACTTCCGGTATAGGGCCGTCGTCAAAAGTCAGGTAGACTGCCCGTTCGTTCGGGTCCATCCGGAAGATGGCTTGTGGATACAGCGCTCGGAAGAACCAAGGTGGTTGTTCTATAAACATGCTGTTGATAGATAGTTAATTATAAATATGTTGAGAACTTTTTAAACACGGATGACGCGGATAACGCGGACTTTTTCTGATGTAGAATCCGTGTTATCCGCGTCATTCGCGATTAAGAGATGGGCATAGACTTCTGATACATGCTTATCCTCAACGTTAGTTATTTCCCTTTCATTCTCGCAACGTACTCGCTGTATAGCTGGTCGAGTTGTTCCGAGTAATGTTTTGCCAGATCTTCTGATTTGTATTTCTCCATCAGGCGTACTTCCGCGTCGAGCAATCCTGCGTTGTACATGAAGTTTTCGCTGGCGATGGAAAGCTGATAATCAGTCAGGCTGAGATACCAGACCATGTATTCGAGAGACTTGTTGGCAAGCTCGTCGATGATTTTGTTCGCTTTCTCGTTTTGTCCTAGCTGGTAGTAGGCTTCCGCCATTTGGAAAGCGCCGTTTGCCCAGTCGTATGGTACGTTGTATGACGGAATCATCTTCTCGGCGTAGTCGAGGGCGGCGAGTGCCTTGTCCTTCTTGCCTTCCTTGATGAGTTGTCCTACAAGTTGTGTGAAGATGCGGCGGTGTGTGTAGCACATACGCATCACGTTTTCGTCGATATAGATGCCCGGTTTCTCGATGCCGCCAAACTTGAACTTGTTCATCAGGTTGTCGTACATCTTTTCGCTGTTGATCTTGCTGTTCAGCTTATCCGTATCGAACGGAGTGAAGCGGTATGCCAGTCCTTCCTGCATGAAGTGGTTGTCCATGCCGAGATGGTTTTCGCTGCCTACGGTGATGGCCATGTAGATAGGACGTTCCCAGTTGGCATTGGCAAGCATTTCGAGCATCATCAGTTCGCTCTTGTAGAGGGCGCGTTTCGGGCTGCCGTTGGCGTCTCTCAGCAAGATAGTCATGTATTCGGGGATGGAGTCGCCCAATGCTTCCGGTATTTTCATGCCGGAACGGCGGACAGCTTCCTTGTCGATCTTCATTACGATGCTGTCAGTAGGGATGACACGCAATCCTTCCTTATCCGAGCGTACCCAGTATTTGAGGATATTCTTCAGTTCGTACGGGTTTTCTCCGAACTGTTCTTTCAGTTCGTTCATTACTTCCGGATTTCCGTTTTCGAGCGCGCTGTCTGCTTGCGCATACATTTGGTCGATGTTCTTTTTTACTTCCGGACGGATGGGGATGTATTCGTTCTGTCCCTCCACGTATTCCACACGATCCCAAGTGATCGGGAGCGAAGGAGAGTCGTAGGCCGGACGTTTCATCTGGTCGATGTACCAGTCGGTCTGCAAGTAACTGAGGTTACAGGTACGTGCGTCGGTACGGAAACCTTCTGTTTCCTGATTGTACCACAACGGGAAAGTATCGTTGTCACCGTTGGTGAAGATGATCGGATTCCCTTCTTCCTGCAATGTCATCAGGTAGTTCTGACCGAAGTCACGGGCTACGAAGCGACCGCTGCGGTCGTGATCGTCCCACGTTTGTCCTGCCATTTGAATGGGAACAAGCAGGCAGAGTACTGATGCGAGTGCGGCAGCCGGAACCTCTTTCATCTTGCAGTAATCCTGCAGCAGACGGATGATACCCGCGACTCCCATACCGACCCAGATGGCGAAGGCATAGAACGAGCCAGCATATGCGTAGTCACGTTCGCGCGGCTGTGCAGGTGTCTGGTTGAGGTAGAGCACGATGGCGATGCCTGTCATAAAGAACAGGAAGAATACGACCCAGAACTGCTGGATACCCCGTTGGCTGTGGTAGGCTTGCCAGAAGAGTCCGATCAAGCCGAGCAGCAGAGGCAGGCAGTAGAATACGTTGTGTCCTTTGTTGTTTTTGAGATCCTGCGGAAGCAGTTCCTGATTGCCCACCAGCAGGTTGTCGATAAACGGGATTCCGGTGATCCAGTTGCCGTGTTCTATTTCTCCGCTGCTCTGGATATCGTTTTGTCGTCCGGCAAAGTTCCACATGAAGTAGCGCCAGTACATGAAGTTGAGCTGGTAGGAGAAGAAGAATTTGATGTTTTCCCATTGGTTTGGTACGTTGACCATTACCATTTCACCGCATTGGTCGTAGGGTACGTCATGCCCTTTGATGTCTACCCACTGCTTGTAGAGGGAAGAGTGTGCCGAGCTGTACATACGTGGGAAAAGCATATTCTGAGCGTATTCGTATTCGATACGTCCCGGAAGTTCGATGTATGAGTCTTTTTCGTCCGGTGAAGTCTTTTCTTTGCGGACGTATTTGCTTCCCGTCTGTGATTGGCGGGGAACGCAGTATCCGTCTTTCACGTCAAGCGCTACCTTCGAAGAGAAAGCGGGACCGTAGAAAAGGGGACGGGTTCCGTATTGTTCACGGCCCAGATATTCGCCCAGCGTGAAGATATCTTCTGGAGAGTTCTGGTCCATCGGAGTATTGGCGGTAGAACGGATCACGATCAGTGCATAAGAAGAGTAACCGATCACGATCATCATCGTACACAGCAGTGCTGTATTCATGGTACGGGCAGAAATGCGCCATTTCTCTTTGATCTTTTCCTGTACCTGCGGTGCAAGGTAAATGCCTAATAAGGCGATAACTACAATACCGATCAGAATACTGCTCACTCCATGACCGTAGAACGGAATACCCAGCAGGGCAATGGTCAGGATGAAGGAGATCGCCATACGGAGTCTGCTCTTTTCGGTGTAGCTTTCGTACACACTCCAGATAAGGATTGCGGCAAGCAGAATGATATATACCACTACGCCTGAGTTGAACGACATACCCAGTCCGTTGACGAATAGCAGTTCGAACCAGCCGCCCACTTTTACGATACCCGGCACGATGCCATAAAGCACGGCAGCAACGAGTACACCCGATCCGAGGAGGGCGAGCAAGGAGCCTTTAGCGGTGGCGTTCGGCGTTTTCTTGTAGTAGTAAACCAGTACGATTGCCGGCAGGCAGAGGAGGTTTAGCAGGTGGACACCGATACTCAATCCGGTCAGATATGCGATCAGAATCAGCCAACGGTCGCTGTGGGGCTGATTGGCTACGTCTTCCCATTTCAGAATCAGCCAGAATACAACGGCTGTGAACAGGGAGGAGAAAGCATATACTTCGCCTTCTACGGCAGAGAACCAGAAGGTATCGCTGAATGTATAGACCAATGCGCCGACCAGTCCGCTACCCATCACTGTGATAAGCTGGCCTGTCGTGATATTGTTTTCGTCGGTGATCACCAGTTTGCGAACCAGGTGGGTGATGCTCCAGAAAAGGAACAGGATACAGGCGCCGCTCATGAGGGCACTCATGTAGTTTACCATCTTCGCTACGGTAGTTACATCGGAGGCGAATTGAGAAAAGAGATTCGCTACCAACATAAAGAAGGGTGCGCCGGGCGGGTGTCCTACTTCCAGTTTATAACCGGTAGTTATAAACTCGGGACAATCCCAAAAACTGGCAGTAGGTTCTATCGTCAGGCAGTAGACCGTTGCCGCAATAATGAAGGTAATCCAACCTACAAGGTTGTTTATAGTTCTGTACTGTTTCATTAGCACTATCGTCGATTTTTCGTTAAAAACAGATTACGTGGGCGCAAAGATAGTGATTTGTAAGGATAATGAGGCAGAAAGTAAGAAATATTAAGTAACAGAAAGGTGATTTACTTTATCTTATGTCCTTTTAGTGAAATTGGAGAATCAACAAGAGGGTGTCCTGCCCTATGGGGTATTAAGGGTGACATCCTCTTTGGGAGGTGGGTCGGCAGGGCAACTTTCACAAGCCATCCTGCAGTCTGATGCCTCCATATTTAGTCTGGTTCGGATTATAGAATTGTTCTTTTGATGAAGTGATATTCTTCATTTCTGTACAAATTTGGCTCCAACTAGCATCAGGAATGGCTGTTTGTTGGTGATATCGTTCCAACGTGCAGGACATATAGATACAGCGTACAGCATGTATAGATCCAATATGCAGGCCATATATAGCCTGTATATTGGATGTTATACTTCTCTCGGTGACTTATTGTGCATTCATTCCTGATTTGTTTTGATCTTTTTCTTAGCATTATCAGAAAAATCGTAGCTTTGCAATAACTTAAAAAAGAGACTGATATGGAACAACAGGACAGATATATACGTTTTGATTGGGCAGTGAAAGTAATCAGCAGACCATTGATGATAAGTTCAACCGTGTGGACATCAAAGCCAGAAATAGTAAAGATGAAATAATCATTGTAGAGATTCAGAATACCCGTGAGTTATATTATCTGGAACGCATCCTTTACGGAGTGGCGAAAGTGATTATGGAACATATTTCTTTGGGTGAACGCTACTACGAGGTGAAAAAGATTTATTCTATAAGTATCCTCTACTTCGATATCGGCAAAGGGGGCGATTATTTGTATCATGGTCAGAATAACTTTACGGGAGTACACACCGGAGATCGGCTCGAAATAACCACTAAAGAAAAGGATGCCCTCGTCCGTAAACTTCCCGCAGAAGTTTTTCCGGAGTATTTCCTGATTCATGTGAATGAATTCAATAAAGTAGCCGTTACTCCACTGGAAGAATGGATTGAGTACCTGAAGAAATTCAGAGATTGTAAGAAGTCATTATTTTATATGATATTGTTTCGTCCCATTTCTTTTCTGTTTGGAAGGAAGTGGGACGAAATGTTTGTATATGTTCCCTTTTCAATATAGTACAGTAGTTCCTGGACGTACATTTTACAGTGAACGTTTAGTGATGATGGTGATGTTCACCGAGAACGCGGTGTGGCAACGTGCCGTGTCCTAACAGTTCGATGGGGCAGTTGAAGTTCTTTTCCAGCCATTCTGTAGAGACGCCCGTATCGGGGTGGTAGTCCAGTGTTTCGTTGACGCAGGCGATGGACTTTACTTGTTGCAGTACGGTGCCGATGTCATGGCTGACGAGGATGATGGCGCATTCCTTGTTTATTTCAGCCAACAGTTCGTAGAGGCGTGCTTCAAAACGTTTGTCGATGTACGTGCTGGGTTCGTCGAGAATCAGTACCGAAGGATCGGAGATAATGGCGCGTCCGAGCAGTGCACGCTGTAGTTGTCCGCCGCTAAGTTGGCCGATGGAACGGTGCTCGAGTCCTTCGAGTCCCATGCGGACGATGATTTGTTTGCCTTTCTCCTTCTGTTCGGGAGTGAAGCGGGAAGTCAGTGATTTCTGGATACTTAGTCCGGAGAGAATCACTTCCTCCACCGAAATCGGAAACTTCCGGTCGATGGTGCTGTACTGTGGCAGATAGCCGAGGGAAGTCTGAGCACCGGAAGTGACGGTTTGGGGCGTGCCGGATGGTTCTGTAGGAGTGTGGAAGATGATTTCTCCGGCAGTCGGTTTCAGCAGACCGAGGATGCACTTGATCAGTGTCGTCTTGCCGCCTCCGTTCGGACCGATGATGCCCAGAAAGTCCCGTTCGTAAACGTTCAGGTTTACGTCGTGGAGTACAGTACGACCGTCGTATCCGGCAGCAAGGTTCTTTATTTCGATAATCGGTTTCATATTTGGAGAGTTACTTCGTTTATGTATGATTCGGTCGTTCATTCTATAGAGTCCCGTTTTTATTCGGGGTCCATAGGGGTGAGTGCTTTGGCTACGTTCAGCATTTCTGTCTCCCAGTCATAACTTAACGGGTTGATGGGGACTACCTTTGTGCCGGTTTGCTGCGCGATGGTCTCTGCGTTGCGCTTGTCGAACTCCGGTTGTACGAAGATGACACCTACTTTTTCCGATTTGCACAAGTCTATCAGTTCTTTCAGATGGGCAGGTGAAGGTTCTTTACCGCCTTCCTCGATTGAAATCTGATGCAGTCCGTAGTCGCGGGCGAAGTAGGAGAGAGCCGGATGGTAAATCATAAAGGATTTGGCCGATTTCGGGGCGGAAAGTTGCCGGCGGATGAGGCTGTCGGTATGTTGGATACGACGGCAGAGGGAGTCGTAGCGTGCCAGATAATAGGCCTCGTTGGGCTTGTCGAGCATGCAAAGTGCCTTAAAGGTGTTTCCGGCAAGTATCAGGGCGTTGGTGGTAGAGTTCCATATATGTGGTTCTACGGCATGATTGTGCCCGTCGTGGTCATGATGTCCGGCTGTGTGTTCCTGTTCGTTGTTGTTCAGAATTAGGTCTACACCTTTTGAGGTGTCGAATACTTGGATGTGCGGAGTGTTATTCATCAGCCGGTCCATCCAGGTCTGCTCAAAGCCGATGTAGCCGATGCGGAGGTATGCTTTGCTGTCTCCCAGGGATACCAGTTGTTGAGGAATCGGGTCGTATGTCTCCGGACTGGAACCTTTCGGGACCATGCTCACTACCGTAAACTTGTCACCGGCAATCGCTTCCGTGAAGTAGCGTTGCGGTTCAATGGTGACGGTAATGACCGGTTTTGCTTCTTCGTTGCCGCTTGCTTTGGACGTTCGGCCCGTGCAGGCTGCCAACAGGAGGCAGGAGCCAAGAAGAAGGAGTGTTTTCAGATCTTTTAGTTGTTGTTTCATGACTATTGTATTAATATCGGGGGTTGCTACTTTTTCCTTGTATCTCTGTATTTCTATATTTCAGCTTCTTGCTTTTCTTTCGGCTTCAGGGCACGTAGTATTTCCCGCTTTCCTCCCGGAGGACCGGGAAGGCGCTCTACGGTAAAGCCTGCTGCCTGCAACATGCGCCGGATGACTCCTTTGGCGCAATAAGTGGTGAGGATGCCTCCTTCATTTAATAAAACATATAAACGGTTAAATAGTTCCTGCGACCACATTTCCGGTTGCTTTTCCGGAGCGAAGGCATCGAAATAGATAACGTCAAATGATAATGGAGAATGGATAATGGACAATGGAGAATGGCTGTGCTGTGTAATGGTACGGTTTATTGCCCATTGTTCATTATTCATTATCCATTTATTAACGTCGGCTTGTATTTTACAGAGAGTGAAGTGTGGGGTAAAGGATATTTCTTCTTCCCACGGTGATGTATGAATGCCTCTGAATAGATCGATGGCTGCTTGTTGTCCGCTATTGATCGCTGAATGCTCATCATTCTCTTTCCCTATATATCCCAGTTGCTCCACCATCTGCCATTCCAACGGGTAGAGTTCGAGGCCTGTATAGTGTACGTTGCGTCCGCTTCTTTCTGCTTCTTCAAGGGTAAGCCAGGCATTCAGTCCTGTTCCGAAACCGATCTCCAAGATATGTGGGGAGGGGGAATCGGAGGCTTTCAGTCCCATATTGATGAAAATATGCTGCGATTCCGTACGTGCTCCTTTGGTCGAATGATAATGTTCATTCAATTCCGGAACAAATAGGGTAGCACTCCCGTCGTCAGTCTTTTCAATTACTCTTTTCATCCTGCAACAACATTCCATGCGCTTTCCAGCACGTATAAAAGTAAGATGTAGCGTATCAGTTTCCCGGCAAACATGGAAGCGGTGGTAAGCCATACATTGCTTCGCATGAATCCCAGTGCGATGGAGATTACTTCTCCGACAGCTGGCAGGAAGGCGAAAAATGCCATCAATGCTCCCTTTCCTTGCAGGAACTTCATCATTTTGTCTACTTTCTCTTTCTTTACTTTGAAGTATTTCTCAATCCAGCTTATTTTGCCCAGACGTCCCATATAGTAACAGGTCATTCCGCCTGCGGTGTTGCCGAGCGCGGCAGCCAATATACAGGCGGTAGGGTTCAGACCGAGTTTCACCAGTGCTACCAGCACCAGTTCGGAACTGAACGGTATGATACTCCCTGCAAGTAGGGCCGAGATAAACAATCCCGGAAGTCCCCATTCGATGAGGAGTTGTATTGTTGAGTCTATAAAAGCGTCCATACGTTAAAACCGAATAAGAGGATGAGGCAGACCAGAGAAACAATGAAAAATACATTCGATGTTTTGCTGTTGGTCAGCACGAAAAGGTGTCCGATCAGTATACTGCTGCTTATCATAAGCAACGGCAGAAGGTTGCTGCATTGCGACGGTTGCAGCGCAATCAGTATGAAGAGGAAGAGCGTCAGGTCTATGAGAAATTGTAAATAGGCACGTGTACGTATCTTGTCTTCGAATCCGGCAACGACGCAATGGGCGGCGCTGACGATGAATAACACAAACAGGTAACCGAGTGTTGCCAGTTCCCAAGGCTGGAGTACCTGCAGGTTGAGTAAATCTCCAAAAGTAGCCAGTTCCCTGAATGGGTGATAGAACAGCTCCATCTGATCGTGGAAGAAAGCATGTCCGAACAGCATCCAATAGGGCATCGTCCATCCTATTAATGCACCGCAGAAACTGCGGAACGTAAGCGATTGGAAACGGTATGCCTCAAACAGCCAGAGCACCGAAAAGAAGGTGAGCTGGGGAAAGAAAATGCTTCCTGCACCGATAAAGAGGAAGGAATAGAACAAATATCCTGCCGCCTGCGACTGTTGATAACTCTTGAACAGAAAATAGATGGAGAATAAAAAGGCAATGGCAGCCACGTCTCCTGCATACAGCAGGTGCATTTCCGGGCAGACCGTGACCAGCAGAAAATAAATGGCCGTCTGTACGGAAGCCCGCATACGAATGATGCCGAACCGGTTGTTCAGCTCAATCAGGAAATAGCCGGCAGCTGCGTAGATAAGAAAACTGACAAGGTGTTCTGCCCATGTGGGAAGCAACAGCGTGCGGGCGGACTGCCAGAGGACGGAACCACCTTCTTCGCCCGCCGGCATGGTGAGTCCCGGCAATAGGACAGAGGTCAGCACCCAACAAAGGGTGCAGATGAAAATGGCAGCAGGGAGTGTCCACCGCCCTGCTGTGACCTGACCTTGTAGTCTCTTGTTTCTCATTATAAGTCGAATCCGATATCGTGACGGAAATACTTCTTGTCAAAGTTGATCATGTCTGCCACTTTATAGCTCTGTGCCAGTGCTTCTTCCTTCGTGGCCCCGTAAGAGCAGACAGCGATCACGCGTCCTCCGTTCGTTACGATTTGTCCGTCCTTCATGGCTGTTCCGGCATGGAAAATGATGCTTTCGGTAGCGGCAGCCTGTTCCAGACCGCTGATAGGGAAGCCTTTTTCGTATGCTTCGGGGTAACCGCCGCTCACGAGGATAACGCAGCCTGCCGAACGCGGGTCTATCACCAGCGTCTTTTCGTCGAGGTTGCCTGCGGCTGTGCCTTCCAGCAATTCTACAAAGTCGCTCTGAATGCGGAGCATGACGCTTTCTGTCTCCGGATCGCCCATGCGGACGTTATATTCGATTACCATCGGTTCGCCTTTCACTCGGATCAGTCCGAGGAAGATGAAGCCTTTGTAGACGATGTTTTCTTCTTTCAGCCCGTTGATGGTCGGTTCGATGATGCGGGTGCGTACTTTCTCCATGTATTCTTCGTCGGCAAACGGAACCGGAGTCACGCTGCCCATACCGCCTGTGTTGAGACCTTTGTCTCCTTCGCCGATGCGTTTGTAGTCTTTCGCTACGGGGAGTACTTTGTAGTGTTCGCCGTCGGTAAGCACGAATACGGAACATTCGATGCCGCTCAGAAACTCTTCAATAACGACTGTTGCCGATGCGGAGCCGAACATGCCGCCAAGCATTTCCTTCAGTTCTTTCTTGGCTTCGTCCAGCGTAGGGAGAATGAGAACGCCTTTTCCGGCACAGAGTCCGTCTGCCTTCAGTACGTAAGGGGCTTCCAGCGTTTCGAGGAAAGCCAGCCCTTCTTCAAGGTTTTCGGTTGTGATACTTTTATATCGGGCTGTCGGGATTCGGTGACGCATCATGAAGCCTTTGGCAAACTCCTTGCTGCCCTCCAGCTGTGCTCCGTTGGCGGACGGACCGATAACGGCGATATGTTTCAGTTCGGGACGATTCTGGAAATAGTCGTAGATGCCTTCTACCAATGGATCTTCGGGACCTACTACCACCATTTCGATGTTTTCTTTCAGAGCGAAAGCGCTGATCGCTTCAAAGTCGGTAGCTTTGATGTTGACATTCTCGCCTACGGCGGTTGTTCCGGCGTTTCCCGGAGCGATGTACAGCTTTTCAACTTTCGGACTTTGGGCAATTTTCCATGCCAGTGCATGTTCGCGGCCACCCGAGCCTAGTAATAATATTTTCATAATGAGTATTGGGTTATGGGTTTTCAGTTATGAGCTTTTCGGTATGGTACTGTGGGCTGTCGGTCTTTATAGGTTCTGCTCAAAGTACCGGGTGATTTTCTCATGCAGATGTACGCGGTCGCGGCCTGATACGTTGTGCTTGTGGCACGGGTAAATAAACAGGTCGGGATAAGTGCGGGCGTCTACACAGGCTTTCATAAACGAAAGTGTGTGTTGCGGTACGCAGGTGTCGTCGTGGTCGTCATGGATAATGAGCAGATGACCTTTTAACTGTCCGGCAAGGTTCTTCAGGTCACATTCTTTGTAGCCTTCCGGGTTGCTTTCCGGAGTATCCATGTAGCGTTCGCCGTACATCACTTCGTAGTATCCCCAGTCGATGACAGGTCCGCCGGCTACGCCTACCTTGAATATTTCCGGGTGGCGGAGCAGCAGGGCAGTGGTCATGTGACCTCCGAAGCTCCATCCGTGCACGCCGATGCGGTTTCCGTCTATGTAGGGGAGAGATTTCAGAAATTCAATGCCCTTCACCTGGTCTTTGCCTTCTTCAATGCCGAGCCGGCGGAAGGTGGCGTTTTCAAATTCCAGTCCCCGGTTGGCACTGCCCCGGTTATCGAGGGTGAACATGATATAGCCTTTGTTGGCCATGTAGATGTCCCATCCGCGGGAACCGTTCAGCCAGCCGCCGGTGACGAGTTGCGCGTGTGGTCCGCCGTATACGTAGACGATGACCGGATACTTCTTGTTCGGGTCGAAGTCTGCGGGTTTGGTGAGGCGGTAATATAGGTCGGTGGTTCCGTCTGCAGCTTTAATGGTACCGGTTTCGATGGTGGGCATCTGATACCCCTCATACGGGTTTAGGGCGGTCAGCAGGTTGACTGTTTTCAGGCTTTTGGTATCCACGATGTCAATGCAGCGCGGAAGGGTAGGAGTCGAATAACGGTCGATGAGGTAGGTTCCCGATGCGCTGAGCGTTCCGTTGTGTTCTCCTTCGGTGGTAGAACGGAAACTGAACGGGAGACTTCGTTTTCCTGTGTTTACATTCACCGCAAAGTTATTGCAGCCTTTGCCGTCTACTGCCTGGAAGATGACTTCCTTCCGCTTCGCGTTGAAGCCCAGAATGTCGCCTACCAGCCATTTACCTTCGGTCAGTTGTTTCACCGGGATGTATTCGATATGCTTGCCGCCTGCGGCTTCGCTTTTCCAGTCGCCTTTGAGGCTGGTGGTGATGTCGCATAGGTATAGGTGATTGTATCCGTCGCGCTGGCTTTGGTAGATGAATTTATTGTTATCCCACGGTAAGAATACGATGGGGTGTTGAGGCTCTACATATTTAGGGTGCGTTTCTTCCAGCAGTTTGCCCGTCAGTTTGCCTGTCGTTGCATCATATTGGCAAAGTACGGCGTGGTTCTGGTCGCGGTTCAGCTCGATAAGGTAGAGGCTTTTTTCGTCCGGCGACCAGCTGATATTGGTGAAATAACGGTCGGTCGGATCGCCTGCATCCAGATAGATCGTCTTTTCGGTAGCAGGGTTGTAGATGCCTACTTTTACTTGGTGGCTGGTCATTCCTGCCATTGGATAACGGACGTTGTTCACTTCCCCTACGCGTGCGGTGATGTCTACAAGCGGATATTGCGTGACCATGCTTTCGTCCATGCGGTAGAAAGCGAGCAAGTTTCCTTTCGGGCTCCAGAAAGTGCCTTTGTTGATGCCGAATTCATTGCGGTGTACGGACTGACCGCAGACAATGCCTTCGGGCTCGTTAGTGATGGCCTGTTCGTTCACATACAGGTTATTGTTTACTGTGTAGGCTACGTTTCCGTTGGCTGCGCAATAGTCCTCGTTAGCTGCTTTCTCCTTCAGTTTCAGTGTGCTGACAATCCGGTTGTTCTTGAAATCGTATACGATGAACTTGCCGGATACTTTCAGTAGCATTTGCGGCTTGTCTGCCCATGGGTAAAGGATAGAATACGGGGGCGACAGTTTCCCTGCTTTATGGTCTGCAAGTACTTTGTTGATTTGTTCAAGGGTAGTGAGTACCGCCTCTTTCCCCGTTTGGGGCTGGACGGTGTAGATGGTGTCGGTACTTGGTTTGATACACACATCTCCCCACCATTGCAGGCCGTACAGGTTTTCTGCATAGCGGTAGGTTTCGCCACCTGGAATCAAATCTTCCAGTGTCAGCTTTTTAGTTTCCTGTGCCATAACATTGATTACGATTGGTAGTGCCAGCAATATCAAGATGGCTCTTTTTCCAATTTTACTCATTGCTTTTTACTTTATTTGTTTTTAAATCCTTCTATTTTTACCCTGTCCAAGGAGGTTGTCTTTATTTGAATGGCATACCTTTCCTTGTCGGATGATAGACCTTTTCCAAATATTGATAAGGTCGCATTTTGCAACCTTATATTGATAGTCAATGAAGGAATGAAATTACTCTTCTTCCTTCTTCGGAATTCTGGGCTCCCGATTTCCTCTGAACTCTCTCGGAGCTCTCGAATCTCTTTCTCCCCGGAACTCGCCTCTCGGCTTTCTGTCTCTGTCATCCCGTGTAAAGCTTCCTTCTTCTCGTCTGGGTTTGAAGTCACCCTCCCGACGTGGTTTGTACTCTCCTTCGCGGCGTGGTTTATATTCACCTTCTCTGCGTGGCTTGAATTCCCCTTCGCGACGCGGTTTGAACTCACCTTCCCGTCTGGGTCTGAATTCTCCTTCCCCACGTGGCTTGAATTCTTTTCTTTCCCGGGGTTTCGAAGCATCATAGCTTCCTTCTGTCTCTTTTTTCTCTTCTCCTTCTCCCTCCTGACTCTTGAACTCTTTATATTTTCCGTCGAAAATCTCATATTTGCGGAACTCGCATTCCAGTGCACCATTGAATAACGGTACTTTCTGACTTGCTTTCAGGCCAATCTGATCGAAACATTCTTCGCGGTAAGAGAGTACCCAGGCTTCGTTTCCTACAAATGCATGTTTCAGACGCTCACCAATCATCTGGTACAATCCAAGCAAGTCATTGGTGGAGATACGTTCACCATAAGGGGGATTCATGACGATAATGGACTTTTCCTGCGGTTGTTCAAACTGCTGGAACGGTTGCAGTTTCAGTGTCACATCCTTGGATACGCCTGCCGCTTTTATATTATGTGTTGCTATTTCGTTCGCTTTCGGACTGTTGTCATATCCGTAAATCTTATGCGTAAACTCGCGCTCCTGGCTATCATCATTGTAAATCTCGTCGAACATCTCCGAATCGAAATCCACCCATTTCTCAAATGCGAATCCTTTGCGGAATACTCCCGGAGCGATGTTTCTTGCTATCAGTGCTGCTTCCACAGGAATCGTTCCCGAACCGCACATCGGGTCAATCAGGTCACATTCGCCGCGCCATCCTGTCATCAGAACCATACCGGCAGCCAATACTTCGTTCAGCGGAGCTTCTACCTGTTCCTGACGGTATCCGCGACGATGAAGCGATTCTCCGGAAGAGTCCAGCGACAACGTACAAGTGGTATGTGCAATGTGAATATTGAGCAGTACATCCGGATTATTGATGCGTACCGACGGACGTTTGCCTGTCTTTTCGCGGAAATAATCCACAATAGCATCCTTCACCTTATACGATACAAACTTGGAATGACGGAATTCCTCGCTGAATACAACTGCATCTATCGCAAACGTCTTGTTTACATCAAGATACTCTTCCCATGGAATAGCCTGTATCTGGTTGTAAACTTCATCAGCATCCTTTGCCGTAAAATTCTTGATCGGTTTTAGAATGCGGATAGCAGTACGGAGGCAGAAATTTGCCTTGTACATCATACGCTTGTCTCCTGTAAATGAAACCATGCGGCGTCCTATCTGGATATCGTTGGCTCCCAGTGTTGTAAGTTCTTCAGCAAGGATCTCTTCCAGTCCCTGGAAGGTCTTGGCTATCATCTCGAATTGTTCGCTCATATATAGTTAATTGATTTTATTTCTTTGCTTTTGTTTGTACTATTTTCGCTCCGGCGGGGATATTCTCTGTTACCCAGATATTACCTCCTACGGTGGCGTCTCTTCCGATAGTAATTCTTCCCAAGATAGTAGCATTGGAGTAGACAATGACATTGTCCTCCAGAATCGGGTGGCGGGGAATGCCCTTGATCGGTTTTCCGTCGGCATCCAGCGGGAAGCTTTTCGCTCCCAGGGTGACACCCTGATATAATTTGACATTATTTCCGATGATGCTTGTTGCACCGATCACGACACCCGTTCCGTGGTCTATGGTAAAGTGACTGCCTATTTTCGCTCCCGGATGGATGTCGATTCCCGTTTCGCTATGTGCCATTTCCGTAATCATGCGCGGAATCAGGGGAACACCCAGTTCCAGCAGTTCGTGTGCAATACGATAATTGCTGATCGCTTTGATAGCGGGATAACAGAAAATAACTTCACCGTAGCTCTTGGCAGCAGGGTCGCCGTTGTAGGCGGCTTCTACATCCGTTGCCAGTATTCTTCTCATAGCGGGTAGTTTACTGATAAACTTCGCGGCTAGTCGGGCAGCTTCTTCTCTTCTCGACTCCGAGCAGACGTTGCATTTTCCTTCTGTCGTTCCGAAACATAATCCGGCAAGGATTTGCTCTGTGAGCAAGTCAAATAACTTTTCGATATTTACACCGATGTGATAATTGATTGTCCGGCTGTTGATGGTGGAATTTCCGTAGTATCCGGGGAAGAGAATGGCACGTGAAAGCTCGATAATTTCATACAAAACTTTAGCAGAGGGCAATGGTTCGCCATCTTTATGTTGATGAAACAGCCCTTTGTAAGATTCGCTTTCCGATAGCTCATCGACTGCCTGTGTCAGAATGTGGGTAAAGTTCAATGGACTCATTAGGTCAGTTACTCATGTTTATATGGGCGCAAAGGTATTAAAAAAATAATAAATTTCGTTGAGATTCAATATAATTAATGTATTTTTGTGGCATTCAAAATTAGACACGGACGAGGGGACGAAATAAAGCGAAATCTGCTATGAAGCTATTTGGGTTGATAGGGTTGGTGATATGGTTGAGCTGCAGTTGTGTGGATAAGCATCGCAGTCACTCTTTGTGTGAGCAATCATTTATTGACTCTTTGGAAGTCCGTGCACAGGATTCTCTGTTCTCTAACTTGCCTTATTCGCGTTCTTTATTGCGTAATGCACTCCACCAGACGCAGGATTCGATGACATATTACCGCCTGATGGCATTGTATGGAAAGACTTTTTTCGTATCGTCCGATTTTGATTCTATCCTCTATTATAACCGCCCTGTGAAAGAGTATGACAAGCGTGCAACTGCCTGCCCGCGCTGGAATGATGTGCTTTCGGATGTATATAACATCGAGGGAAATGTCTGGATGCAACTCAATCAGCCCGATTCGGCAGTTGCCTATTATGAGAAATCCTACGCTTATCGTCTGAAAGGAGACAAGGCGCATCTTCTATCGGATATTTGTATGAATCTGGCTGATGCTCATCTGCATCGTGGGGAACTGGCACATACCGCTTCTTATTATCGGAAGGCATTGTTTATCTGCGACTCCCTGCACCTGTCGGAACATGCCAAGTTTCCAGTTTATTGCGGATTAGGACAGACTTACATGGATTTGCGCGACTTTGATTTGTCAAATCATTATTACGAGCTGGCAGGGCAGTTTTTTGATGAAATGACTGTCAGCGAGAAGTGGGTGTATCTCAATAATCGGGGAAATCATTACTATTACAAGAAAGATTATCAGGAAGCACTGGTTTATATGCGGCAGGCGGCTGATATGATAGCGAATTATCCGCAAATGGTATTTGAAAGTAATCTCTCGAAAGTCAATCTGGGCGATCTTTATCTGCTGACTAACCGTTTGGATTCTGCTGAAAACAATCTGAATGAAGGTTATCGTTATTTTTCGGAGATAAAGAATAACTCCGCCATGCACTATATTGAGACACTGATGATTGAGCTTTCCTTGAAAAAAGGAAATATCGCACGTGCCAGGGAGATGATTGCACGGACTGCTTCTACCGGCCATGTGGATGCCAATATGCTCACTATACGCAACCAATATCTGCAGCATTATTATGAAAAGGCCGGCGACTACCGTAATGCATATAAATATCTGAAGCGTGATTACCAACTGAATGACTCTATCCGTAGCGAGCGGATTCGTACTCGTGTGGCCGAACTGGATATGCGTTACCGTCAGGATACGATCGTATTGCGCAAAGAAATGCAGATTCAACGGCAGGCTGGTGAGGTACGGGTTTTGAGGCTGAGCATGTATATCTGGGTGCTTGTCTGCCTGTTGCTCGCAGCCGGAACGGTAGTGATCATCTGGTATATGAGGAAAAAGAGAGAGTTTCTCCGCGAACGTTTCTTTCAGCAGATCAATCGTGTCCGTATGGAGAACTTGCGGAGCCGGATTTCTCCTCATTTCACTTTCAATGTGCTGGGACGGGAGATTAATCAGTTCAATGGGTCGGAGGAAGTGAAGAATAATTTGATGGAACTGGTCAAATATCTCCGTCGGAGCCTTGAACTGACTGAAAAGTTAAGCGTATCTTTGCAGGACGAACTGGATTTCGTGCAGTCGTATATCAGCCTCGAAAGCGGTCGTATCGGCGAAGGCTTTACAGCGTCGGTGATAGTAGAGGAGGGACTGGATGCAAAACGTATCATGATTCCTTCCATGATTGTTCAGATTCCGGTAGAGAATGCGATTAAGCACGGACTGGCTGGAAAAGATGGAGAAAAGGAGTTGTCTGTCCGTGTTTCCCGTGAAGGAAAAGGAATCCGTATCTTGGTTTGTGACAATGGACGAGGGTATCTTCCGCAAGTTGTTTCTTCGACTAAAGGGACGGGAACCGGACTGAAAGTGCTCTATCAAACGGTCCAGCTGCTTAATACAAAGAATAAAAACGAGAAAATGCGTTTTGACATAACCAACCGAAACGATGGTCAGACCGGTACGCAAGTGTCTGTGTATATACCGTTTCATTTTTCTTATGAATTATGATGAATGTAGAAGATAAATATAAAGTTGTTATTGTGGATGATGAGCGTACTGCGATTGATGCTTTGCGCAGGGAGCTGGGCGCTTATCAGGAGTTTGAAATAAAAGGAACAGCAAGCAATGGAGCAAAAGGGAAAAAGATGATAATGGAACTGCGTCCGGACCTGTTGTTCTTGGATGTGGAGCTTCCGGATGTGCTGGGGCTTAACCTGTTGAGTGAGATACGCGATGAAGTGCTGTGGGATATGAAAGTTGTTTTTTATACTTCATATGATAAATATCTGCTTCAGGCTCTGCGTGAGTCCGCTTTTGATTTCTTGTTGAAACCTTTTGAGACGGAAGATCTGAAGATCGTTATAGAACGCTACCGGAAAGCTGTCGCTTCGATACCGGTGGCTCCTTCGTCCTCTTTTGCTTCTTCTGTCAGTGCCCTGATGCCGCAACAGGGAATGTTTATGATCAGTACGGTGACCGGTTTCAAGCTTTTGCGGCTGGAAGAGATCGGGTATTTCGAATATCTGAAAGACAAGCGCCAGTGGCAGGTAGCTCTGTTCAATCAGACCCGGTTGAACTTGAAGCGAAATACAAAAGCCGAAGATATCATTGGTTACTCACAAGCTTTTATTCAGATTAGCCAGTCAGCTATTGTCAATGTTAATTATCTTGCAATGATTGATGGGAAATGTTGCCAGCTCTATCCGCCTTTTCATGATAAAAGCGATCTGATAATCTCCCGAAGTTTTCTGAAAGGTCTGCAGGATCGGTTCTTTGTGCTATAAATCTACACTTTTGCGAATATACGCGAAAACGCCGTTTCTTCATCAGGAACGGCGCTTTCTTTTTGTTAGAATATTAGAATGAGAGAGTATATTGTTAAAAAAATGCTGTTACAAATTAGTATTGTCCATGGTTACTGTCATCTCCGGAACTAATACGTAAGCACGTTTCTTGGTGTTCCATTTATAGTAATTGGTCGTTACAGTTTTTCCTTTATAAGCATATTGGATACGGAGATCTTTTTCCCATTCTTCTTTAGTACTGTTCCATTTCAAGGTCTCGCTTTCAATCATGCGCTTATTGTCGTCGTACTTATAGTTGTATTTCATATAGTTGGCAAGTGTGTTTCCGTTCATCTTGTAAACAGTCTGACCTACCATTACTCCATTTTCTTCTACCGGATTATAAACCAGCTGACCATCATAACTGCGTGCAGAAGCAACAAAAGAGGTCATCAGAAGAACTACGGATAGAACATACATTTTTAAAGATACTTTTGTTTTCATGGCTATTTGATTTTAGAATTATACTTTCATTTGTCTATCAATACTCTTGTATTGCGCTGCAAAGTTATATATTTATTCGGTATTTATGCAAATATAAAGCTGAAATAATATCAAAATGTCAGGTAATGGCTAGGGGACTATCTTGCTTTTTGCCAAGATTGGTGACAAAAAAATATCCGGCAGTCAACCTGCCGGATATAGAACGGAGCACTTCGTTGAGGAAGTGAACCTTTTTCTTGCTTTCTGGATAATGGGTTAAATAATGTTATAACTCATTCTTTCCTTTATTTGGCTGTTCAGCCCTGCTTTGCTATAGTAGGATAAACATTGTTTTAGTGTGCTTCGAGCCAGTTTTTGCCCCATCCGCAATCTGCTTTCAGGGGGACATGCATGCGGTATGCATTTTCCATTTCCTCAATGACGATCTCTTCTACCCGTTCTTTTTCGTTCATCGGTACACTGAAGTTCAATTCATCATGCACTTGGAGTATCATTTTGGCCTGTATGCCTTCTGTCTGGAAACGCTGATAAATACGTGCCATTGCTACTTTTATGATATCTGCGGCACTTCCCTGAATTGGTGCGTTGATGGCATTTCGTTCTGCATAGCCGCGTACAACTGCATTTCGTGAGTTGATATCGGGCAAGAAGCGTTTCCGGTGGAAAATCGTTTCTACATACCCTTTTTCCTGAGCTACCTGGATGCTTTTATCCATATAAGCCTTGACGCTTGGATAAGTTTCGAAGTAACCGTCGATCAGTTCCTTGGCTTCTTTCCGGTCTACGTTCATACGTTCGGCAAGTCCGAATACGGAGATGCCGTAGATGATACCGAAGTTGGCGGTTTTCGCCTTGCGGCGCATGTCAGAGTCGACGTCTTTCAGGTCTATCTTATATATTTTGGCAGCTGTTGCCGCATGGATATCATGATTGCTGAGGAAGGCATCGATCATATTTTTGTCTTCGCTGAGATGTGCCATGATACGGAGTTCTATCTGCGAATAGTCGGCAGAGAAGAAAAGACAGCCTTCGTCCGGAATGAATGCCTTGCGGATTTCTTTGCCGTTCTCGTCGCGGATAGGAATATTCTGCAGGTTCGGGTTGCTCGAACTGAGGCGTCCGGTAGAGGTTACAGTCTGGTTGAAGGATGTGTGTACCCGTCCCGTACGTGGGTTAATCAGTTGGGGAAGTGCATCTATATACGTTCCCAGCAGTTTTTTCAATCCGCGATGTTCCAGTATTTTTTCTACTACGGGATGTTTGTGCCGGAGACTTTCGAGCACTTCTTCCGAGGTGACGTACTGACCGGTTTTGGTCTTCTTTGCTTTTTCTATGATCTTCAGTTTGTCAAACAGTACCTCGCCGACTTGTTTGGGCGAAGCGATATTGAAGGTTTCGCCCGCCAGTTCGTAAATCTCTTGTTCGATGCGCTGCATCTGGGCGGTGAAATGGACAGACGATTGTTTGAGCGCATCTGTATCCAGCAACACTCCGTTTCGTTCTATGTTGACCAATACCGGTACGAGCGGCATTTCGATATCGTAAAACAAACGTTCGGCATCGTTCTCTTTCAGTTCCTTCTCCAGCACATTTTTAAGTTTCAGCGTTACGTCTGCATCTTCGCATGCGTAACGGTAGACATCCTTCGGGTCGAGATCGCGCATGTTTTTCTGATTCTTTCCTTTCGGACCTATCAGTTCGTCGATGTGAATGGTCTGATAGTGAAGATAGATTTCTGCCAGATAGTCCATTCCGTGACGAAGTTCCGGTTGAAGAACATAGTGGGCGATCATCGTATCGAAGAGTGCACCTTTCACCTGCACTCCGTAATTTTCAAGAACGATCATGTCGTACTTGATATTTTGTCCGACTTTCAGGGAATTCTCATTTTCGAAGACCGGTCGAAACTCATTGACTATTTTTAACGCTTCATCATGATTGTCGGGGACCGGAACATAAAAGGCCTGATTTTCGGTTATAGAGAAACTCATTCCGACCAGTTCGGCATCCATTGGTTCTGTTCCTGTGGTCTCCGTGTCTAACGAGAGAATTTTCGATGTAAGTAACTTTTGAATAATTTCGCTTCTTTTCTTCTCTGTATCAATGAGTTGGTAATCACAGTTAAGCGTTTCTAACGTCTCTAGATTCGATTTTTTCGCTTCGCCTGCCTCGTTGCCCGTAAAATTCGCAAATAAATCGCCTTGGATGGCTCCTCCTTCTTCGGGAAAAAGAGGAAGAGGAGAGGGGGCACTTTGAGGGGTTGCCGTTTTGTTTCCGGTAGGCGTAGTTACTCCACCTTTTGAACTTTCCTTTTTCAGTACCCGGTCGATAAGTGTCCGGAATTCCAGTTCTTCAAAAATCCGGCGGAGTGAATCCTCGTCTGCTTGTTCGCGGACGAGCTTGTCCATTTCGAGTTGGATAGGAACATCGATCTTGATCGTGGCGAGGAATTTGGAAAAAGTGATCAGTTCCTTGTTTGTTTCCACTTTGGTTTTCAACGCTCCTTTCAGTTGGTCGGTATGTTCCAGCAGATTCTCGATGCTTCCGAATTCGGCGATTAGTTTTTGAGCGGTCTTTTCACCGACACCGGGGCAGCCCGGGATATTGTCGGAAGAGTCGCCCATCAGTCCGAGCATATCGATCACTTGCGCGGGCGACTGGATATCGAACTTCGCTTTCACTTCTTTGATGCCCATCACTTCAAAGCCTCCCGTATGTTTGGGGCGGTACATGAATACATTGTCTGTCACCAGCTGACCGTAGTCCTTGTCAGGGGTCATCATATAAGTAGTGATGCCTTGGCGCCCGGCTTCTGTGGCGAGGGTCCCGATCACGTCATCGGCCTCGTAGCCTGCCACTTCCAGAATCGGGATGCGGTAAGCGTGTATGATCTCCTTTATAATAGGTACGGAGAGGCGGATGGCTTCCGGTGTTTCTTCGCGCTGGGCTTTATATTGTTCGAAAGCTTCGTGACGGAAAGTAGGGCCGGAGGGGTCGAAGGCTACTCCTATATGTGACGGGTTCTCTTTTTTCAGCACCTCTTCGAGGGTATTGACAAAGCCGAGAATGGCTGAAGTATTGAACCCTTTGGAGTTGATTCTGGGATTCTTGATAAAGGCGTAATAAGCCCGATATATCAGTGCATAAGCGTCTAAAAGAAATAATTTATTGTCTGACTCCATAGATTTAATTAATTTTTCATGGTAAAAGTACAAAAAAATACCGTATTAAGCGTTTTATTATTACTTTTGTGCTCAAATAGTGTTATGAATGGATAGTATCTCACTTATCAAAACCCCGATTGAAGCGGAGCTGGAGGATTTTAAGGATCTTTTTGATAGCCCTCTTTCTGATTCGAACGCATTGCTCGATAGCGTAATAACTCATATACGCAAGAGGAATGGTAAGATGATGCGTCCTATTCTTGTCCTATTGGTGGCACGTCTTTATAGTGCTGTTTCTCCTGCTACTCTTCATGCGGCAGTCTCTTTGGAGTTGCTTCATACGGCCAGTCTGGTGCACGACGACGTAGTCGACGAGAGCACCGAACGTCGCGGCCAGCTTTCGGTGAATGCTGTTTTCAATAATAAGGTATCTGTACTGGCGGGTGATTATCTTTTGGCTACCAGTCTGGTGCATGCCGAGCAGACCAATAATTATAAGATTATCCGTCTGGTATCCTCGCTGGGGCAGAAGCTTGCTGAAGGAGAGTTGCTTCAACTTTCGAATGTAAGTAATCATAGCTTCTCGGAGGAAGTTTATTTTGATGTAATACGTAAAAAAACGGCGGCACTTTTCGCTGCTTGTGCCGAGGCGGCTGCCCTGTCGGTAGAGGTGGGGGAAGAAGAAGTTGCTTTTGCCCGTCTGCTGGGTGAATATATCGGCATCTGCTTCCAGATTAAAGATGATATTTTCGACTACTTTGATAGCAAGAAAATCGGTAAGCCGACCGGTAATGACATGCTTGAAGGTAAGCTGACGCTGCCTGTCCTGTATGCATTGAATACTACGAAAGATGAATGGGCGGAGCAAACAGCGTTGAAGGTGAAGGAAGGTACGGCTACTCCCGATGAAATTGTTCGTCTGATTCAATTTACCAAGGAGAATGGCGGTATTGAATATGCCTGCCGGATCATAGAACAATATAAAAAGAAAGCATTTGATTTGCTGGCTTCTCTGCCTGAATCCAATATCTGTGTGGCCCTCCGGACTTATCTGGACTATGTGGTCGACCGTGAGAAATAACTACTCTCTGCTGTTTCTGAGAAGAGAGTAGCATAGGATTAATTCCTCCCAATCTTCTATTTTATTCGATTTCATCGCTCCTCCGATGAGGAAACTCTTGTCTATTTCTTCCGGTGTGCGGAGGATTTCGGCACACGCTGCGCTTGCTTGTTCGATGTATTCCCAAGCTTGTTCTCTGGAGATGTAACCGCAGTCTTTGGCAGCCCGTGCCAGCCCGACTACTTGTGCCATATCCCATCCGATAACCCCTCTCTCCAAGTCATTAATCCATACAATCGGATCTCCTCTTTCTTCTATATACTCTTTGAAATTGTATAGATTTCTGCCTTGCTGAATGAAGCGGTCTATTCCATAGAAGCGTTCGCGGATGGTGTTTTCAAACTGCTGTAAGTTCTCTGTAGAGAGCAAATAGGGGAGCATGATAGCGTATGAAGACCTGTTTCCTTCGTTGATGAGAAACAGAAATAACTGGCTGGAAGAAATGGTGTCTATACAATGGAATTTCTCCGATAGCAGTTGGGCTAGTTGCTGCGGATGTACTCCGGTTTTTATGCAGTTGAGATAGAAGCCGTTTAATGCAGCTTCCATATAGCCGATGCGCAGGCCTTGTTTTCTTCTGGCACCGAGTATCAGGTTTAAGGGGTTATGGTTAAAACGTAAACTCTTTGTGTGTAACTTCATTTTATACTCTTTATCACTTATGGTTAACTAAAAAAAGCGTGAGAACTGCTGCAATATGTCTTTTCCTGGGGTTTCGGCAAACCGTTATGACGACATATAAGCAACAGTCTCACGCTCCGTTCGATATATAACAAAAGTATATACATGAAGGTGCGTGAGACCCGTTTGCTTATTACCATTCATAACTTTGAATTTTGCCGAATTCCAGGAATCAGGTAATAAAAGAAACGTTCTCTAATACAGTAGGTTAGCTATATTACTATAGCTACCTTTATGACAAAGGTAATGAAAATAATGATTTTTCCCTATAAGTATCTTTAGTTTTTATTAGATAAAAAATACCGCACTTCTTCCCGTATGAACGGAAAATGAAGCGCGGTAAGGCATATTTGATTGCTAATGTAATTCCTTAGAAGAACTTGATCTCTTCGCCCTTGATGTCAGAAAGGAGAAGATTTGCCAGGCGGCTGGTTCCCAGACGGAACAGTCGGTTGTTCAGCCATTCTTCGCCTAATATTTCTTTCACGATAGTGTAATAAATAATGGCATCATTGACTGTATTGATTCCTCCTGCCGGTTTGAAACCGATCTTGTTATTTGTTTTCTGATAGTATTCCTTGATTGCTTCGCACATTACATAAGCGGCTTCCGGAGTGGCGGCAGGCTGCTGCTTTCCGGTCGATGTCTTGATGAAATCCGCGCCTGAATACATGGATAGGATAGAGGCTTTCTTGATGTTGGAAGCTGTTTTCAAAGCTCCTGTTTCGAGGATAACTTTGAGGTGGCGTTCCTTGCAGACTTCCTTTAATTCCTGGATTTCTTCGCACATTGTTTCGTAGTCACCGCTCAGGAATTTGCCTATCGAGATCACGATATCTATTTCGTCTGCACCGTCGGCGATAGCCAGTGCTGTTTCCGCTACTTTCACCTCAATGAAAGTCTGCGAGGAAGGGAATCCGCCCGAAACGCAAGCGATGTTGATGCCGTCTACTTGCAGCGTATTTTTTACAATATCCGCAAAATTGGGATATACGCAGATAGCGGCAACGTTCTTCATATCGGGAAATTCATTGTCGAACTCATTCACTTTTTCGGTGAAATGCATCACGCTTTCATCGCTGTCCGTGCTGTTCAGTGTAGTCAGGTCGATACAGTTGAACAGGAGTTTTTTGACTTCTTCCGTATTGTTCTCCGGCACTTTCTTTTCAATCAGGTCAGCCACCCGAGCCTGTATGTCTGCATCGCTCAGATTGGTGTTATACTTTGCCAATGCGGCATCATACTTGTTGGATTGTGAGCTATTCTCTTCCATGATCGTTCAGTTTTGGGTTATTGATATGTCTTTTATTATCTCGTTTCGTTTTCTTTTCCAAACTTTTTCGGAAGGCTTTGGTGACGTCTACCCCTGTCTGGTTGGCGATGCATAGGAGCACCCATAAGATGTCAGCTATTTCTTCGTCAAGGTTGTCTTTTTCGCCTGCTTTGAAGGACTGGTCGCCGTATTTGCGGGCCATGACGCGGGCCAGTTCTCCGACTTCTTCGGTCAGTACAGCCATATTGGTCAATTCGCTGAAGTAGCGGACGCCGTATGTCTTTATCCATTTGTCTACCTCTTTTTGAGCTTCTTCCAGAGTCATAATTGCTGTTGATTTATGATTATTTGTTTGATAATTGAGTAAGGTTTCACTCTTTATTCTTGGTATCCATGCATATAGTAACAGGGCCATCATTTAAAAGTTCAACTTTCATGTCGGCTCCGAACGTTCCTGTGTCTATTTCTTTGCCCAATGCCCCGCTCAGGTCTTTGCAGAACTGTTCGTAGAGTGGGATAGAGATCTCCGGTTTGGCAGCTTTGATGTATGACGGACGGTTACCTTTCTTGGTAGAGGCATGCAATGTGAACTGGCTGATCACCAGAATTTCGCCTCCATCTTCCAGAATGGATTTATTCATTATTCCGTTTTCATCGTCAAAAATGCGCAGATTTACTATCTTTTTGCAGAGCCAGTCTATATCTTCCTGCCCGTCGGATTCTTCAATTCCGACCAATATCAGCATTCCTTTCCCGATGGAGGACTTGCAGTGTCCTTCGATGGTTACTGATGCGTGACTTACTCTTTGTACAACTATTCTCATTGATATTTTCTCTATTTTATTGAATGTTACGAAAGGCAAATTTACGAAATTAAGAAGAGAAAACGATGGATTGAAGGGAAATATTATAGGATAAGTATTAGGTATTAACCGTAGTTGTCATTCAGCGTGTCTATTTGTTGTGCAGAAGCATGTCTATCTGTCATTCAGACGATCTGTGGGAGGAAGAATCTCCTCTTTGTGCGCACAGGAGAAGAAGTATAACATCCAATGCACACACTATATATGCCCTGTACATTGGATCTATATGTCCTGCACGTTGGAACTATATCCCCAACAACCAGTCATTCCTGATGCTTGTCACGGTGACTTATTGTGCATTCATTCTTGTACAGTGATGAGGACTCAGAATGACAGCTACGGTTAATACCTAATACTTATTACAGTCCTTCTTTTACGGTCTGAGCCTTCGCCTCTCCTATGACCTTTGCGATCTCCTCAAGGGATGCCTCTTTGATTCGTTTTACGCTCTTAAACTCCTTTAATAGGGCTGTTTTGGTCTTTTCTCCAATGCCTTTTATCGTGTCCAGAGCCGATGCAACCTGCCGTTTACTGCGCTTATCACGATGGAAAGTAATCGCAAAGCGGTGTACTTCATCTTGAATCTGCGTCAGCAGACGGAATAAAGAACTTTGCTGCTTAATTCCAATCGTCTGTGCGGGAAATCCGAAAAGCAGTTCTGACGTGCGATGCTTATTATCCTTAGCCAAACCTGCAATTGGAATATTCAGATGCAATTCATCCTCGACCACCTCTCTGACGACCTCCATTTGTCCTTTACCACCATCGGTAATAATCAGGTCGGGAAGAGGAGAACTCTCTTCGATAGCGCGCTGATAACGGCGCCTGACCACCTCTTTCATCGAAGCATAATCATCGGGTCCTACAACCGTCTTGATATTGTATTTGCGGTAATCTTTCTTCGATGGCTTCGCCTTTTTGAATACCACGCAGGCCGCTACGGCATCTGATCCCTGTATATTCGAGTTATCGAAACACTCGATCTGCAAAGGCGGCTTGTCCAAATGCAGTTCACTCTGTATCTCCTTCAGCAGACGCATGCTGCGCTGTTCGGGATTCAGTTTCTCAGCCTGTTTCAATCGGTCGGCCTTATATTGCTTCACGTTTAAGATAGAAAGATCGAGCAATTTCTTCTTGTCTCCCCGTTGAGGAACGGTGAAAACGACATTATTCAACTCCAGATCGAGCTCAAAAGGAACAATAATCTCTCGTGAATGACTCTTATAACGTTCCCGCATCTCAATAATGCCCAACGTCAGCAACTCTTCTTTCGATTCATTCAGCTTCTTCTTATACTCAAAAGTGAATGCCTGATTGATGGCACCATTCGTAATATGCAGATAGTTGACGAACGCCGAATTTGAATCGTCCTCTTCGATGGAGAAAACGTCGATATTGTGTAGCACCGAACTTACCACCTCGGACTTAGCCCGATAATTTTCTATCAACAGATACTTCTCCTTAATCTTCTGGGCCTCCTCAAATTTCATCTCACCGGCCAGTTCCTGCATCTTCTCCAGCAGCATACGGCTGATCTCCTGAGTATTTCCCTTTAAAATCTCCTTGATTTCATCGATGTTTTTAAGATAATCGTCTTGGGACTGTAGTCCGACGCATGGACCTGCGCACTTCTTGATATGATATTCCAGGCAAACCTTGAACTTTCCCGCCCGTATATTCTCCGGAGAGAGATTCAGAGTGCAGGTACGCAGCGGATATAGATGCTTAATCAGATCGAGCAGTGCGTACATGGAGGGAATGTGACTGTATGGACCATAATAAGAAGAACCGTTTCTGATGATCTTCCGGGTTCTGAAAACCCGGGGAAAATACTCGTTCTGCACACAAATGGAGGGGTAGGTCTTGTCATCCTTCAGCAGTACGTTGTAGCGGGGTTTGTATTTCTTGATCAGGTTGTTTTCCAGCAATAATGCATCTTCCTCGGTGTTGACTACGATGTAGCGGATATCGGCAATCTTGCTGACCAATACCCGTGTCTTTCCGGGTTCATGCTCTTTGCTGAAGTACGAATAAACTCTTTTCTTCAGGTTTTTAGCCTTTCCAACGTATATAATCGTGCCTTCGGTGTTCAGATACTGATAGACTCCCGGCTTTTCAGGCAGGTTGCTTACAATACCTTTCAGATATTCATTCGTCTTGGTCTCCGGTTTTGTATTCATAATCGTTATAGATGAAATAGCGGGAAATAAAAAGGGCGTAGTTTTTCTACGCCCTGCAAATATAAGCAATTTGTTTATAAAGTCAATACGGATTCTACTTCTACGTCATCTCCGAACATGGATTTACCGTTTAAGTCTTTTAGCTCGATGATGAAGTTTACATATACCTTTTTAGGCTTCAATTTTTTCACGAGTTCGCAGGCTGCTTTCATTGTTCCTCCTGTTGCCAGCAGATCGTCGTGTAGTAAAACAACGTCGTTTTCATCGAGTGCATCCTTGTGTATCTGCACCGTGTCCTTACCGTATTCTTTGTCGTAACTTTCCTCGATTACCTCTGCGGGAAGTTTGCCCGGTTTACGGATGGGGATAAAACCCGCGTTCAGTCGGGTAGCCAGGATAGGGCCCATGATGAATCCCCTTGATTCTATACCTACTACTTTGGTGATACCTTTATCCTTGTACATCTCAAACATAATGTTTGATAATTCTTGTAAGCACCAAGGGTCTTTAAACAGAGTGGTGACATCGTAGAAAAGGATTCCGGGAATCGGAAAATCCGGAATTTCCCGGATGCTTTTAATTAGCGTTTCTTTGCTCATAATCATTGATTTATCTCGTTTCTTTAAATGCTTTGTTTCACGTGAAACGTTGCCGCTTATCGTCCGCAAAGTACCAGTAACACGTTGATGTCGCTAGGCGATACTCCCGGAATCCGGCTCGCTTGCGCGATGGTTTCCGGATCAATCTTCACTAGCTTTTGACGAGCTTCCGTGGATAGCGACTGAATGGAAGCATAATCAAATTTGCCTTTGATCTTGATGCTTTCGAGGCGTGCCAGCTTTTCTGCTATCATTCGTTCTCTGTCAATATAGCCTTGATATTTGATCAGTATTTCTGCCGCTTCCAGAATCTCTTCTTTGCGGTCGGAATCTGCAGCGGTTGCTTTTTCTAATTCTCGTTGGAAGGCGGGGACATGTTCTGCGATATTCTCAATCGTAATTTGCGGACGGTTGAGGACTTCGATCAATTTGCATCCTTGGCGTAGGGGAGTCGTTCCTAACTTTTCGAGTGCGTCATTAATTAATGCCGGTTTCATCGAATAGTTTTTTGCGAAATCTACAATCTGATCCAATGCCTCCTTTTTGCTTTTCATCAGCTGGTAACGATCCTCCTTAGCCAGTCCGAGGCGGTAAGCCCTTTCGGTCAGTCTCATGTCAGCGTCATCCATGCGGAGAAGAATGCGGTATTCGGCACGCGAGGTGAACATACGGTAAGGTTCGTCTACTCCTTTTGTTACCAGGTCGTCAATTAATACACCGATATATGCTTCATCACGTGCCAGCGTGAAGGCTTCTCCGCCGTGGCAGTTGATGTAGGCATTGATTCCGGCAATCAGTCCTTGGCCTCCGGCTTCTTCGTAACCGGTCGTTCCGTTCACTTGTCCGGCAAAGAACAGATTTCTGATAATCTTCGATTCCAGCGAATGTTTTAATTGCGTAGGGTCGAAGTAGTCATATTCAATTGCATATCCGGGGCGATAGATGACGATGTCCCTGAATGCCGGAATCTTTTTCAATGCGGCTATCTGAATATCCATCGGAAGAGAAGAAGAGAATCCGTTCAGGTATAATTCCTGTGTTGTTTCTCCTTCGGGTTCGAGGAATAGCTGATGTTGTTCTTTATCGGGGAAGGTGACAATCTTGGTTTCGATGCTGGGGCAATAGCGGGGGCCGATGCTTTGAATTTGTCCGTTGAACAGGGGTGAATCCGGAAGTCCTTCGCGCAGAATCCGGTGTACCTCTTCGTTGGTATAGCAGGTCCAGCATTGCAGTTGCTTCAGATGACGCGTACTGGTATTCATGAATGAGAACTTATGGAAGTCACATTCTCCGTCCTGCGTATCCATCAGATCGAAATGGACGCTGCGGGCGTCGATTCGTACCGGTGTACCGGTTTTCATTCTTCCGTAGGCAATGCCATGTCGGGCGATGGATTCTGTCAGTTGGTAAGAGGCGGGTTCTGCCATTCTGCCGCCCGGTAGTTGGTGACGACCTACGTGCATCAGTCCGTTCAGGAAGGTTCCTGCCGTCAGTACGATGCATTTCGCTTTGAATGTGACACCCCAGAGGGTAACGAGGCCGGTTACTTCGCCGTTCTCGACGAGCAGTTCGCTCACAGTGTCCTGCCAGATATGAAGGTTGGGGGTGTTTTCCAGCCTTTCACGCCATGACCAGATAAACTTGGCACGGTCGCATTGAGCGCGGGGGCTCCACATGGCCGGTCCTTTCGAACGGTTCAGGATTCGGAACTGTATGGCGGTTTCGTCCGTCACCAATCCCATCTGTCCGCCCAGTGCATCTATTTCACGTACTATTTGTCCTTTGGCGATTCCTCCTACTGCGGGGTTGCAACTCATCTGCCCGATCTTGTTCATGTCCATCGTGATGAGGCAAGTCTTGGAACCTAAATTTGCAGCAGCGGCTGCTGCTTCGCAACCGGCATGTCCGCCACCAATTACAATAACGTCGTACTTAAAATCCATTCTACCTTATTTATTATCAAACGCTGCAAAGTTACGGAAAAGTTGCGAGAAATGTGTCTTCTGCCTGTTTTTGCTTCCGAAATTTCGGGGAGGAGGCGGAGATGATTCTAAAAAACGCCGTAATTTTGAATTAGAAATATGCAGAATGTATTGTAATCTGGCTTGTATGTGGTGCGATGAGTCTGTGATTTCTTTCAAAATGCTAAGTATGTGCTTTGCTTTGATGCGTCAGACTTTCTTTTTGTCACATGAAAACGTGCAGGATTATTTGACGAAATAGAATGTGAAATGATTGTTCCGGCAAAAATAGTGTAAAACTTGTGGTCAGATATGTCTTTTGCATTCGATCTTCCCCCTTCTTCTTGACATAAGTCAAAAAAACAAGGGAAAAGATGTTTTTTAGCATAAAAGTTCTTGTTGTTTTCCAAAACACCTCTACCTTTGCATCGTAGTTGTGAAACTACTTATATTTTTAGGTATTAGAAAAAAGGTAATAACAAAAGGAAAAGAGTAGTTTTAGTTTATAGAATTAGGTATTAGATTATTTTTTTAAGGTATTAATTAGAAGATTAGTTTTTAGGAAAAAGATTGTTTGATTAGGTATTAGGAAAAAAGTAGTTTTTAGGTAACAAGTAAATTGAGATGCAGAAAAAAGAATCCCATTTATGGGGGATTCTTTAAGGGTGGGGCGGAATTATTCGCTCTTTTTTTATTTTATCCCCCTTTAATTCTGTTTTTTTATGTGTGGGTGTGAACTGACATTCTGAAAAAACAGATATATTTGTGGATTCTATATGCTATAACCAGTTTTTTGCAATAATCTAGGGAGAGTCGTATTCATGTTGATGAATAATGTTGTGTGGACATATGAACGGTAAAGATGATTTTATAGTGGTAGGAGTCAACCAGAAGGACAAGAAGATCTGGAGGGACTTTTATGATCGCTATTATGCTGCTTTGTGCTCTTATGTCAGCAAATTCTTATCCGTATCCGATGCTGTGGAAGATTTGGTGCAAGAAGTTTTTATTTCAGTGTGGGAAGGCAAGCGTATCTTCTCCGATTCCAAAGAACTGACTAATTATCTTTATCGTGCATGCTATAACAATGCATTACTCTATATCCGTAACAATCAGATTCGTGATTCTATACTAAGCTCCCTGCCTTCGGAAGAAGACTTTGAAGACGAGGAAATGATCTATGCGCTGACTGTAAAAGAGGAGGCCATCCGGCAACTCTATTTCTATATTGAAGAACTTCCTGCCGAACAACGCCGTATCATCTTGTTGAGAATTGAAGGTCATTCCTGGGATGAGATTGCATCTAAATTAGGTGTGAGTATCAATACGGTTAAAACTCAAAAGAGCCGCAGCTATAAATTCTTGCGTGAAAAGCTGGGCAATTCAACTTATTCCGTCCTGCTTTCTTTGATTTTTTAAGATACTATCCGGATAATTCTTTCATATTTACTCTCTATTGTTCGAAGATAAGAACCGTAATACAGCAGGTTTAATGCTGCAAGGTGGCGACATTAGTATGTAGCAAAGGCTTGATTAATGTGCTTGCTATATAGCATATTCTTGTTTCATGTACGTGGTTCGTTGAGCTTACGTACGTGATCCCGTCGCTCTATGTGCGTGAACCGATGGGACCACGTACGTGAACTGAAGTTTTGTTACTATGTGAAAATGTTAATTGAGGCTTCGTAACACATTGATGAACGGAAGGCTGACTATTAAATCCGGCATCTTTTATGGGGTTGTATGTGTTATTTGGGGGAGTATATTGTCTTTTGTTGATAGGAGCATCTTTGGGTAAAAGTGACAATAGAAAACTGAATATTTCTTATTGTCACTCTATTATCACCTCTTATTGTCACTTTTTAATTGTTGTATATCAGCCTACTAAGTCTTAAAAGTGATAAGTGACAATAGAAAAGTGTTTTTTGATTCTCCTGAAGAAGTTAAATATTGGATGAATTTAATAGCGGCAACCAAAAAAAACAAATATTTTCTAAGATGTCTAATTGTCGTTCTTTAGTGCTTTTTATTTGCTATGCTGTAGTGACATTATTGTTAAAACACTCTGAATTGCCTGTGTTTAGTGATAAAATGATAGAATTTTCCTCTGTAAAGTCTTCGATAGGAATGCTTCATCTAAAAAATAATCATCTTTTTGTCACCCATTTATAGACGTTATGTATAACTATAGTAAAGCAAAGATAAAAATCTCACTAGAAATAGATAAAATTATGAAAAAGTTAGAAAACACATATCAGGATGCCTCTTTGATAAAAAAGGCTCTTTTGGGAGATGCAAGCGACGAAGAGCAGCTGGTGTTGGAACAACGTTTATCTGAGCACCCGGAACTGAAAACGGTGTATGAGAAATTGCAGGATAGTGAGGAACTGAAAGACTCTTTTAATAAGTATAAAGAATATTCATCGGAAAAGGCTTACGAGCATTTCCTTCAACAAATTCAACAAAAAGAAAATCCGTCTGACGGAAAGATACGTCGTATCCGGACGTGGTGGTATGCTGCTGCGGCTATGGTAGTATTGGCTGTGGGAATTTCTTTTTATGCCGTGAATCATTATCAGGCAATGGAGGACAACAAGGCACGTATTGCACTAATCGAGCCGGGTAGCAAACAGGCAGTGCTGACCTTACCCGATGGGAGCACAATTGATGTACAAAAGAAAGATATAAATGTAATAGTAGATGGCGTCCAAGTAAAATATAATAAAGGGGTGCTATCGTATCGACCGACCGTCACAACACAACAACACGCAGAAAAAAACGTCGATGAAAGTCCGGCCAAGTCAAATGAACTGGTTATACCGCGGGGAGGAGAGAATACTGTCCTTCTTGCTGATGGAACCACCGTTCATTTGAATGCCGGTTCTAAATTGATCTACCCGGCCCGTTTTGTCGGAAAACGCAGAATTGTAACGTTGGAAGGAGAGGCTTATTTTGATGTGAGGAAAGACGAGGAACATCCGTTCGTTGTCCGGACGCGCTTTGGAGAAGTAACGGTGCTCGGTACTGCATTTAATGTCAATGCATACAATGATGCGGACGCATGTTATACCACTCTTGTATATGGAAAAGTAAACTTCTCCACACCTGATCAGAAAATCATTACGTTGGCACCGGGTGAACAGGCTGTTGCTTCTTCCCGTGGAATTGAAAAGCGGGCAGTCGATGTAGATGAATATATCGGTTGGGCAAGAGGTGTGTATGTTTTCAATAACAAGCGACTGGGAGATATCATGAAAACCTTTGAGCGCTGGTATGATGTCCATGTCTATTATGAGGATGCATCTTTATGCGACTTGACATATAGTGGCGACTTACAGCGATATGGCACGATCAACACTTTCCTGGATGCTTTAGAACTAACCGGCGATATCTACTATAGAATAAACGGCAGAAATATATTGATATATAAGAATGAGTAATATTGAGTTTTGATTAAAAATTATGGAGAAAAGAAGAGTCTTTATGTTATGTCTGTTTGCATTGAGCATGATTCTCAGTGCATGGGCACTTCCACCTGATGAGAAGAAAGTGACACTTGATTTGAAGGATGTGCCGATGGAGACATTTTTAAACACGGTAAAACAGAAAGCTGGAATCAACATGCTTTATAACTCGAAGATGTTTAAAGGAGTTGAACCGGTGACTGTAAAAGCTACTAACGAGCCTTGGAGAGAATTGCTGGACCGCGTTCTTTCACCTAAAGGTTTCACTTATGCCACCAAAGATGGTATTGTAGTCATCAAGAAGAAAGATCAGAAAACACGTGTTTTGGAAGGTAGAGTGGTTGATGATATGGGTGGTGAACTGCCGGGAGTTACAGTTTTGATACTCGGAAAAGAGAGAAACATCGGAACCATGACAGATGCAGACGGTGCCTTTTCATTGGGACTCCCTGACGGAGACGCTACGATTCGTCTTTCTTTTGTGGGTATGCAATCTTTGGAAATACATACAGGTAAGTTGAATCTCGATAAAGTTCATACCTTTAAGTTGAAACCGGATTCCAAGCAGCTGGAAGAGGTGGTGGTAACCGGATATGCGAAAATTAGCAAGAATAGCTTTACGGGTACTTCAGTGACGGTTACGGCAGATCAGCTGATGTCGGTTTCCAAAACGAATGTATTGGGAGCTTTGCAAACGTTCGACCCCTCTTTTCGTATTGCAGAGAATAATTTAGCCGGGTCGAATCCGAATAATGTTCCAGAGTTATATATTCGTGGACGTTCAGGCATCGGAACCACTCAGTTGGATGCTCAAAGTCTTTCTAAAACATCATTGAAGAATAATCCTAACCTTCCGACTTTTATAATGGATGGTTTTGAGATCAGTGTGCAGAAATTGTATGATATGGACCCTAGCCGTATTGCAAGTATTACAATTTTGAAAGATGCTGCCGCTACTGCTATGTATGGTTCTCGTGCTGCAAATGGTGTAGTTATTATTACAACAGTTACTCCGAAAGCTGGTAAGGTTAATATTGATTATAATTTTACTGGAACGTTGGAATATCCTGATTTGACTGATTATAATATGATGAATGCGCGGGAAAAGCTTGAAACGGAGGTTGCAGCTGGTTTATTTAAGGCGGATTCAGAACAGGATTTTAATGAACAAAGTCGTTTGGATGCACTTTATAACCAAAAACTGAACAATGTAGTTCGTGGTGTTGATACTTATTGGTTATCCAAACCCCTTCGTACAGTATTCAATCACAAACATAGTTTGTATCTAGATGGCGGTACGGAGGATTTGCGCTGGGGAGCAGACTTTTCTTATAATAGTGGAGAAGGCGTTATGAAAGGTTCTTATCGCGATCGTATGGCTGGTGGGCTGTCTTTATCTTATCGGCTTGGAGCTTTTCAGGTAAGAAACTATTTCTCATATACTTATACTAAATCTCAGGAGTCTCCTTATGGAAGCTTTTCCGACTATACTTCAAAATTGCCATATGATGAATATATGGATGAGAATGGAAGATATTTGGAGACAACTTATCCTTGGACTGGAGGTTCAGGAGAAGTAAATCCTTTGTATGAAGCTACATTGAAGAATTATGATCGTAGTAAGTCTTGGGAATTGATTAATAATACAGAATTGTTGTGGAATATCGACAGTTACTGGTTATTAAAAGGACAATTTAGTGTTACGAAGTCAAATTCGGATGCACGTACTTTTCTTGATCCGCGTTCAAAGAAGAATGATGATTTGTTAGGTTTAAATAATGTGGTTTCAGGACAATTGGATATTGTTACTTCCAATAGTCTAAGTTGGGATGCTACTGCTACTTTATCTTATAATAGAAATATAAAGAAGCACAATCTGAATTTTTTGGTAGGTATTAATGCTACTTCAAGTACTGGTGATAGCTTTGGTATTACTTACAAAGGATTTCCTTCTGGCGAATTGTCTTCTCCAGGCTATGGTAATAAAGTCTCTGGATTGCCTTCAAATTCGGATAGTAAAAGTCGTCTTTTTGGTGCATTAGGGACATTCAATTATTCATTTGATAATATTTATTTGGCGGACGTTTCTGTACGCTTCGACGGAAACTCAGAGTTTGGTGCTGATCAACGTTTTGCACCTTTCTTTTCTGGTGGTCTTGGTTTGAACTTGCATAATTATAAGTTCATGAAACAGTTTGATTGGATGGACCGTCTAAAGATTCGTGGAACTTACGGTATTACTGGTAAGGTTGACTTCTCTCCCTATGAAGCGCAGACTATTTATAAAGTGGTAACAGATAACTGGTTTAAAACAGGTCTAGGAGCTTCATTGATGGCATTGGGAAATAATGGATTGGGTTGGGAAAAGACTCATAACATGGATTTAGGTCTAGATGTTGATATGTTTAAAGGACTACTCCAGATGAATTTTTCATATTATCGTAAGAAAACGGTGGACTTGGTTAATAGTGTTACATTACCTAGTTCTACAGGTTTTACTTCTTATAAAGATAATATCGGTGAGGTGATGAATAAGGGTGTTGAGATTCAATTGAGAAGTAATATATTGAATACTAAGGATTGGTTTGTTGCAGTTTTTGCGAATATGGCTCATAATGAGAATAAAATAACTAAGATCTCAGATAGTCTGAAAGAATACAATAAGCGCGTACAAGAAAAGTATGCGAAATATGATTCAGGAAAAGGAGATTCAAAATATAGTGAGACTTACTTGCAGTATGTAGAAGGTGGTTCGCTGACATCTATTTTTGGTGTTAGATCATTAGGCATCAATCCTGCAGATGGTAAGGAAATTTATCTTCGTCCTGACGGTACAATAACATATGATTGGAATGCGGCTGACCAAGTTGTAGTTGGAAACGAAGAGCCAAAACTCCAGGGTACTTTTGGATTTAACCTTCGTTGGAAGCAATTTTCTCTTTATTCTACCTTTATGTATGAATTTGGTGGACAACGTTATAATTCTACATTGGTAAGTAAAGTTGAGAATGCACATATTCAAAGTAGTAATGTAGACCGTCGTGTATTAACAGGGCGCTGGCAAAAGCCTGGAGATTGTACTCCTTATGGACGTTTGCAGACTGATGGGGTAGTTGCAGTAACTCGTCCTACTAGTCGTTTTATTCAGGATTATAATGTATTGACATTTAACTCTCTTACTTTAGGATATGATTTTAATGCTGAATGGTTGAAGAAAGCACATATCGGTCTGTTACGTGTAGAACTTTCAGGAAATGATTTATTCCGTGTTGCTACTGTACGTGCTGAACGTGGATTGGACTATCCGTATTCACGGTCTTTTGCAGCTTCGGTGAAAATGAGTTTTTAACAGTTTAAAGTAGATGAATAATATGAAGAAATTATATACGATATTACTGTTGGCTACAAGCCTGTTTACTACAAGTTGTAGTGATTGGCTGGATGTAGCACCGAGTAATCAGGTGAATGGGGATAAGCTTTTTGAAGTAGGAGATGGATATCGAAATGCTTTGAATGGAATATATTTGAATTTGGGGACTTCTTCCATGTATGGACGAGCAATGTCATGGGGATTTATGGATGCTATTGCTCAATATTATCAAACAGATAATAATTTTATACCTAAAAATTCAGCTTATTATAAATCGGCTAAGTTTCAATTTGATGATTCGGATGTGAAAACTTTTATTTCCAATATATGGTCTATTGGTTATAATAATATAGCTAATTGTAATAATTTGATTCTCAATGTTAGCAAAGCTAGTCCTTCTGTTTTCAAAGAGGGAGAATTTGAGAAAAATATGATTTGGGGAGAAGCATTGGCACTACGAGCTTTTATACATTTTGATTTACTTCGTTTATTTGCTCCCGCCATATCGAAAGATGATGGAAAGTCTTATATTCCCTATGTAGAGGTATATCCTACCATTATTCCTCCATATGAGAGTAGTAGAGAGATTCTTTCTAAAATAATTAGAGATTTAAAAGCTGCGAAAGAGATGTTAGCTAAATGTGATATAACTGATGAACATAAAATTTGGATGAGCACAAGTTATCGTATGTTGGCATCAAGCATGCTTTCTAACGATATAGCTTCTAGTGATGTATTCTTCGCTTATAGAGGATATCGTATGAATTATTATGCTATAGTAGCGACATTAGCACGTGTATATTATTGGGAAGGAGAATATGAACAGGCTTATAAAGAAGCAAAAGAGGTTGTAGAAGCGACTTATCCATATGGAAGCAAGCCTGAATCCTGTTTTAATTTTGTGGAATATTCAAGTTTAGGTACGAATCTCAAAGACTATAATAGCATTATTATGTGTTTTTTTAATAAAACATTACAAGAAGATTATATACCTTATATAACAAGAGGAAATCAAACACTGTTTATCCTTGACAGTGATAATATCTTTGCTGATAATAAAGAACAGGATCGTCGTTTCCTTCTACAGACAGGTTCTTATAATTCTAATGCATATTCCTTAAAATATGATATTAAGTTGGGACAGGATGGTTCAGATATGGTTCCAGGTATACGCTTGAGTGAGATGTATTATATCATGGGTGAGTACTTTGCTCGTAAAGGTGAATATTCTCAAGCTGGCAAAATGCTGGATGAAGTACGTTATGCGAGAGGAATTCTGACTACTAATATGGAGAACAGTATTGGGTCATTGGAAGGATTTCATACAGAGTTATTGAAGGATATGCGTAAGGAATTTGTAGGAGAAGGACAAATGTTTTTTCAATACAAACGTATGGATAAGAAACCGGTAGATAATGCAATTTTTGTATTTGATAAACCGGATAATGAGGATATTTAATGTGTGATAATCAACGAAAAAGAAAGATGAAAAAAAATATTCTATTTGCTTTAATATCTCTTTGTTTTTGGGGATGTTCGGAAGATGAGATAAAACCCTATCATGGTGGACAATATCTTTATTTTAGCCAATTGAAGGAATTTGGTGATGAGGATTTCGAAGTATCTTTCAATAACTATCCTACTAGTGATGCTATTATTGTGAAGATTGGTCTGGGGCTAGTCGGAAAACCGTTTTCAACAGATACACCTTACGAAGTAAGTGTGGTTGCGGAAGATGAGAGTGAAGATAAGATAAAGAATGCTGATCAGAAAAATTATCATTTGCCTGATAATCCAATGTTTAAAGCTGGATTATCTAATGATACATTGGAGGTTGTGTTGTTAAAAACGGAAGATTTGAAAGAGAATGTGAAGTTGTGTTTGAAAATTCTTCCAAATGAGTATTTCGAAGGATCAATACCGGAATACGAACAAATTAAAATTGTATTTAATAATATTATTAGTAAACCTTTATGGTGGACCAATGATGTCACGAAGTTGTATTTAGGTACATATTCTAGAAAGAAATATGAAGAGTTTGTAAAATGCACTAATATCTCAGATTTTGGAAAACTAAGTACTGCCGAAAAACGGCAATATGCATTGACATTCAAGTATTACATTGCAGTAAACAATGTAATGGATAAAAATGATACAACTGGTGAGGAGTTTCCGATGACTGTACCTATTAACTAATTAGAATAGAAATTGAAATATGAAAATGAAGATATTATTTGTTGTAATGTTCCTTTTGATCATCACGTCTTGTTATGAGGATAAGGGAAATTATGATTATAGAGAAATGAACGATATCGAGATTTCTGTAGAGACTGAAAGTTCTTCGTATGCGTTAGGAGATAAAGTGATATCAAAACCAAAATTAGTTTTCACTTTAGGAAAAGAACCTTCTGATTTATCATATGAATGGACGTTTGATGGACATGTCATAGCTGATACTAGAGACCTGGAGTGGATAGCGGATACAATTGCTAGTACTAAAGAACTTCGGTTGGCTGTGATGGATAATAACACAGGAGTTACCTATTTTGGTTCTACGTACATTTCTGTTTCTTCTGCTTATGCCTCTAACGGCTGGGTAGTACTCTCCGAGAAAGAAGGTATCAGTACTTTAGCTTTTTTGAGAGAACAGACTGAAGAGGGAATATTAAAACCTGTTGTTACACGTGATATTTATCAAATGATTAATGGTGTACCGATGGGAACACAGCCTGTTTCTATGTATCCTCACTGGACAGAACGCTGGGATGGAGAAGATAAAACCAGTTGGCTATGGGTAGCACAGAAGGGTGGCCAAGGAGCTATTGATATATCAGGTAGCAGTTATAAGCAGGAAGGGATATTGTCTCAAATGTTCCTTAGTAAATCATATCCAGAAGGATTTGTTCCGGTAGGTGTTATTGATATGCAGTTTCTTACAATGGCAATTGGTGAAGATGGAATTATTTATACCCGCGTTAAAGATAGCAATTTATTGTTTAACTCTAGTAATTTCCTTGACCGACCATTAACATCAGATGAAGAAGGTAAAATAAAGGTGGATGGTAGCATGATTGCTTATGCTCCTTTTGATGAACATGGAGGTATGGTTCTTTATGATAAAAATTCTTCGCAATATTTGCATATTGCTGATTATAAGAGTTGGCAAGGTTATAACTATTCTGGCAAGGTGCTACCTTTGAAGGTGGAGGAGTATGAGTATGGTCCTTCTGATGCTAGGCTAGATAACATGAAGGATTATTCTGTATACTTTGTAGGTGCTAGTTTGGTTGACTGGGGAGATGTCTCTTATATGTCTATTATTAAAGATAAGGCTGGCAAGTTCTATATACAGAAATTTACGGTAGAAGCTTATGGAGGGGGTAGTTCTGTCACCAAAGTTGGCGCTAGTTTTACATCTCAAAGTGAGATTGAGGGGCTAAGTTCAGTAATTGACGGAACGTCCAAAAACTGTTTTTATCTTTGTCGGAATCAGGATAAAGCTCCTTATCTGTTTATAAGTAAAGGGGAGACTCTCTATTTTTATTATACAGATGGGAATAAGTTATACACATGTGCTCAATTTGATTCTCCTATTGCTTCTATTGATGCCGAATGCTTTAATAATAAATATATTATAGTAGGTTTGGAAAATGGAGATGTCTATATTCTGAAAGGGGATGATGATAATTCGGATTATACTCTTAAGAAATATGTAATCCAACAGAATAAGGTAATTCAGGTGAATGATGCTGAAAATAAATTTGTATTGTTCCATGAAAAAGATTTTGGGCGGATTATTCAGGTTCGTTATAAATGGAAAGAATCTTGGAATGAATCATTTAGTTAAAACTTAAAAACGATAAAACTTTGAAAAAACTGTATTTACTTCTTCTAGTCGTACTATGCGGGGCTATGACTAACCCCGCTGTGGCTAAGAAGAAAAACAAGAAGAAAGCTTCTACCGAAGCGACTACGAAGAAAGAGAAGAAGGAAACCAAGTATGACAAACTGTTTAAAGACAAGAAGGTCACCACAGCTAAAGGTTTCATCACTCTTCATAAGTTGGACAATAAGATCTATTTTGAGTTACCGATTAAGGTGATGAATCGGGATATCCTGCTCGGTTCTACTATTGCTGAAACTACCGATAACCAATTCGGTTGTGTAGGAGAGAAGTCCGGTGATCCGTTCCTGATCCGTTTCGTACAGCGTGATTCTACTATTACGTTGCGTCGCGTGCAGGCAGGGCAGTTTTCTGAGGACCGTGAGATCAAGAAACGGTTGACGAGCAGTACAATGCCGGCTATCGCCGAAACATTCGAAATTAAGGCTTATAACAATGATAGCACAGCAGTCGTATTCGATATGACAGACTACTTGTTGAGCGATCAGAAACTTCTTTCTCCTTTCTCTCCTTATTCAATGATGGAGATGATGGGAGCGGATATCGATAAAGATTTCGAGAAAGAAAGTTCCTTTATCCAAGGAATCAAAGGATTTGAAGATAATATCAGCGTACGTTCTTTGCTGACCTATAAAATCAGTGTAGGGGTGAAAGGAAACTACGCCGTGAAGAAAATGCCGTTTACAGCAGTCATGAACCGTAGTTTCATTCTGTTGCCCGAGCAGCCGATGCGTCCTCGCTATGCTGATCCACGTATCGGTATTTTCGAGCATTCGGTAGTGGAATTTGCTTCCGAAGGACGTGGATTACGCACTCGTCACATTGCTCACAGATGGAATCTGGAGCCATCTGACTCTGCTGCTTATCTTCGTGGTGAACTGGTGGAGCCCAAGAAGCCCATCGTTTTCTATATTGATGATGCGTTCCCTTTGAACTGGAACAAATATATCCACAAAGGAGTTGAAGTATGGCAGAAAGCATTCGAAAAGATTGGTTTCAAGAATGCTATTGTAGCTAAAGACTTCCCGAAAGACGACCCGAATTTTGATCCCGAGAATATTAAGTATTCTTGTATCCGTTACGCACCGTCTACGGTAGCCAATGCGATGGGACCATCCTGGATTGATCCGCGTTCCGGAGAGATTATCAATGCATCTGTGACTGTATTCCACAACATCGTGCAACTCGTTCAGTACTGGCGCTTCTTGCAGACTGCCCCTGCTGATAAAGATGTTCGCGATATCGTATTGCGTGAGGACTTGTTGGGCGATTGCATCGCTTACGTACTTTCTCATGAAGTAGGTCATACATTGTCATTGATGCACAATATGGCCGGTTCTTCCTCTATTCCTGTAGAGTCATTGCGTGATCCGAAGTTTACTCAGGAGTTCGGAACTACTTATTCTATCATGGACTATGCACGTAATAACTATGTAGCGCAACCGGGTGATAAAGAGAAAGGCGTACGTCTGACTCCGCCGGAATTGGGAGCTTATGATTACTATGCTATTGCCTGGCTGTACACCCCGATATTTGAGGCTAAAACAGCTGAAGAAGAAATTCCTATACTGGACAAATGGATCAGCGAAAAGTCAGGAGATGATAAATATCGTTATGGTAAACAACAATTCAAACGCCGCTTTGACCCGAGTTCTGTAGAAGAGGATTTGGGAGACGATCCGGTGAAAGCTTCTGAATACGGACGCCGTAACCTGCAATATCTGCTGAAACATATCAACGACTGGGTAGCAGATAAGGATAAGGATTTTGAGTTCCGTAGTGCGGTTTATGACGAAGTGGTGTATGCTTATGTACGTTATCTGAGTTTCGTATTGGGAGATATCGGTGGTATCTATTTGAATGAACGCTATGACGGTGACCAGCGTCCGAGCTATAAAACGGTATCTAAGCAACAGCAGAAGAAGGCACTGAACTTCCTGTTGAACGAGTTGAAAGACCTTTCCTGGCTGGATGCCCGCGAGACATTGAAAGAGTTCCCGATTCGTACTTCTGTTGCTATGCAGATGGAAGATGCTATTATAGATGGTATTCTGTCCCGTTGTGGTGCAGTAGCTATTTGTTCGGACAAAGCTACATCGTCTCCTTACACTCAGAAAGAATATCTGGCTGATATCGAACGTTTCGTATGGGCTCCTACACGTGCCGGCAGAAATCTGACTGAAACGGAAATGCGCTTGCAGATGAATTACCTGACTAAATTGATTGAAGGTTCGGTAGCCGGAGTTACCAAGAATGCCAGCCGCAGAGGAATTGCAGATATGTATGCTTACATTGAAGTTCCCGAATGGTTGAAATCGGCTTCCCGCGAACGTTTCGGTATTATTTCGGAAGAGTTTATGGGATGTTTCAATAACAAACCTCGTGAAATGCAGGCTGCCCGTCTCGAAGAGATCAGCGGTTTTGATGATGATGTGGATTTGAAAGCACCGATTGAACCGATGGAACACGTTTACTACGGTGAGTTGAAGAAAGTTCGTAGCCTGGTTGCGGCCAATGCTTCTACTGGCTCTGCTGATACCCAGCGCCACTACCGCTTATTGTTGTACAAGATTGATCAGGCATTAAAATGATAGGAAGTATGAGAAATAGATATAGTAAGATACTTTGTTTATTACTTCTTTTTGCCTGTTGCCTGCCACAGGAAGGAAATGCTTTCTGGCCTTTTAAAAAGAAGAAAAAAGAAGATAAGAAGGAAAACCTGACACCTTACCAGAAGTTGTTCAAGAACAAAAAGGTGCAGACAGCACATGGCCTGATGACCATTCACAAAGTGGAAGGAAAGATATATGTGGAATTTCCGATCGATATGTTAGGACGCGAAATGCTGTTTACTTCTTCTATCGAGAATACAAGCGACGGCGGTGAGGGTGCTCCGGGACAGCTGGGCGGTACGGATGTACGTTTCCGCTTTGAGATGATCGACTCTACACTGGTGGCACGTATGCCCTTGCTGAGCAAACCGGTGAATACGAGCGGTGACAGTTATATCGCCCGTGCACTGGACAATTCGCACAATCCGGGTATTTTCAAAAGCTTTAAAGTACTGGCTTGTACACCGGACAGTTCTGCGCTTGTAGTGGATATGAAGGGACTGTTTATGGAAGGATCTGCATTTACCAAGCCTTTCCCTTCTACTTCTGCCAACGGTTATTACGGATTCGTTTCACGTGATCACTCCCTGCAGTCTGATAAGTCGGCCATCCTTGGAGTGTCGGCTACAGAGAATAATATAGCTGTACGTGAAGAACTGTCTTACAAGGTTGACCACACACTGATGGGCGCTTACAGCATGTATAAGGATGTGCCTCTGACAGCTGTGGTCAATAAAATGTTGTGCATCTTGCCGGAGGAACCGATGGCTCCCCGTCTGGCTGATTCGCGCTTGGGAATGACAACGCAGCTGAAAAGTGACTTTGCGGGAGCTACTCAGGAAGTGAAAAGCATACGTTATGCAAAGCGCTGGCGTATCGAACCGTCTGACTCTGCTGCTCATCGTCGTGGAGAATTGGTTCAACCTAAAAAGCAGCTGGTCTTTTATATCGACAGCCTGATGCCTGCAAAATGGAATCCATATATCAAAGCCGGTGCAGAATCATGGAATAAGGCGTTTGAGAAGATAGGATTTAAAGATGTTATCTGTGTGAAGGAGTTTCCGAAGAATGATACATTGTTCAATGCAAACAGTCTTGATTGCATGACCGTACGTTATTCTGCTTCCTGGATGAATTCCGCGCAGACTACGATACACTCTGATTCACGTACAGGTGAGATTCTGAATGCTTCTATCCTGATCAATGCAAACATGATCAGTGTGCAGTATGCTGACCGTGTCGGAGCAACTGTAGCTATCGACCCTCGTGTACGTACTACTGTTTTCCCGGAAGATATACAAGGTGAGTTGATCGAGGCTGCTATCGCTCAGGCGGTAGGTACCGGTCTGGGATTGACTATGAACTGGGGGGCTTCCTGTGCTTATCCGGTAGATTCGTTGCGTTCGGTAGGCTTTACACAGAAGTACGGACTGGCTTCTTCCGTTATGGGAGGAGTAGTGATCAATGATGTGGCTACGGAAGACGATGTACGCAAAGGAGTATGCCTGGTTAATACCAAGCCCGGTCCTTACGACGAACTGGTGATTAAATATTTATATCAGCCTATTTATGCTTCTTCATTGCAGGAAGAGAAAGATACGCTGGACAGCTGGATTCGTGAACATACAGGAGATCCGCATTATGCCTATATCCGCAATCAGTCCCGTTTCGATTCCGATCCCCGTAACAGCCGTGGAAGTTTGGGAGATGATCATTTGAAATCATTCGACTATATGCTTCCCAATGTCCGCAAAGGATTTGAGAACTATTATAACTGGTTTGCCAAGGATGACCGTGATTTCTTAATGCGCAGACGTGTACACTCTGCCCTAAGTGAAAGGCTGAGCGGACGTATTTACGCTGTTCTGAGTTATATTGGGGGTATTTACCTGAATGATATTCGTGAGAAGGATGCGATACCGAGCTACTCAATGGTAGATCGGGAGAAGCAGAAAGCAGCATTGGATAAGGCACTGGAACTGGCGAAGAATTTGGAGTGGGTGGATGATGATGCTCATGCCAAGGAATTCGAGATTGCAGATGAGAAGGCAGATCGTCTTCGTCTGGATATCTTCAATGGAATTTTCGGACGTCTGCCTTATGTCGAAGTTTGTACGGAACGTTTCCCCGATGCGGCTTACACGGCTTCGGAATATCTGGATGACATTTACGGGGTTGTCTGGGAAGGCGTATTGAAACACCGTCCGTTGAAAGACTTTGAAAGAGCTTTGCAGACTGCATTCCTGGAAAGTATCATTTCGACATCGACAGCCACTTCGCCTGTCGGTAGTTTCAAAGCTTCTAAAACTGCATTTGCAGCTTCCGGCAAGCCGGAGATTAATCTGGCTGCTCTGAGAAACGGAGAAAGAGTGGATATGAAGATGCAACTCCTGCAGAATCCGGAAGAGATAGCAGGTTTTTCTTCAGTACCGCCGATCTACACTAATCAGACGAAAATTGCTGCGTATTATTTCGACTTGTTGATGAAGACGAAAGATATGCTCGAAAAAGCTGTATCAGCAGCTCCCGAAGCAGATCGTTCTCATTACGACTTGTTGATCTACCGCATCAAGAAGGCAATAGAAATTGAATAAATCTCTATTACATAAACTCTCTCTTAATTAATTTGTCTCTATGAAAACAATATTGTAAGAGGTATTTTTAAGGATTTCTTCTATGCAATATTGAGCATTTTTCACCTGGGTTTACATTGTCGAATGTAAATCCGGGTGAATCTTTTATAGGCGGATATCTTTTGGAAAGTACCATACAACTAGATTGTCCGAGAGAAAAATATCAGTCTTTCTGTATAGAACATTATTATTTAATTTGTATTTTTGGCGCAAAACTCCCGAAATGACTAACAATGAGATTTCCATAGAACAAATTAATAAGTTGGATGCGGCTGCTTTCCGACTGCTTTATAAGAATTATTATAAAGCATTGGTTTGCTATGCAATAACAATTGTCGGAGATTCAGAATCTGCAGAAGATATTGTCCAGGAGTTATTCTCCACTATTTGGGAGAAGAAGATGCTTTTCCGGTCTCTGGCTTCATTTAGGGCTTATCTGTATAATTCTGTCAGAAATGCTTCCCTGGATTATTTGAAACATAAGGATGTGGAAGGTAGCTATCTTCAGAAGATGCTTGATAGCCACTCCACTACATTTAGGATGGAAGAAGAGGAAGAAGGGTTCTTTAGTGAAGAAGTCTATCGCCAGTTACTTCAGACAATTGATGCTTTGCCAGATCGATGCCGGGAAGTTTTTTTGATGTATATGGAAGGCAAGAAGAACGAGGAGATTGCTACTGCACTCCATGTTTCTCTTGAAACTGTGAAGACTCAAAAGAAGAGAGCAATGTCCTTCCTTAGAATAAGGTTGAAAGCATTGTTCTTTCTCAATTAATAAAAAATTTCTTTCCTTTTAATAGATAATGATTATGTTTATTACTTGCTATTTTTCTAGAATGCTTTTTTTGAAAAAATAATAAAGAAAGTAGTAATAAATGTCCCTCAATTTTCTTTCCTAGTCGTCTTATCTATACCCCTTATTTAAAGGGTGATAATGGCAGTTTAACTTAGAATATTAACGAAGTTATTGTTATACTTTATGGAGAGCTACTGGTAAATGAAGGGTTTTCATATATATTAGTTGGAAAGGAATGAAAAAGGCATATATTTTTGATTGTATTATTAATTATAAAATAAACTATTATGGAAGATGTAAAGAATGCTAATGGTTATCCAGTTAATAAAGCGGTGGAAGAGTTGATGAATGTAGTAACAAGAGGAGGGGAACCAGTATTGATAAAGATACACTCTATTTTGCCAATTGATGCATCGGGTTATTATGCTTCTAATTTTTCTATAAACTTAAAAGGGACAGATGTCATGTGCAGTGCAATTGATATTGGGAACATCAATCCTAGTGGAGAATATAGACTATATATGTATACAGGAAAACCAAATGCTACATATGATAATTATGGATATGATGGATTGATTTCGAGAAGGTATATGTATGCAATTATAGATGCAAGTATGGATCGTGGATCTCTAAGTTTTTGGTTTGTTGTATTAGCAAATTCTATTTCTGGCTTTGAAAAAATAGCTTACAAATAAGTGCGTTGTAAGTATAATAAAGCCATATATTAAAAGCATTATAAACTTTTAATATATGGCTTTATTATCAAATAAATTCTTTATCGCATTGCTAACGCCTTATTCTCCGCCTCTTCCATGATTTCCCTTTCCCCGGGACCTTTGTCATTGATACCGCAGAGATGAAGAATACCATGAATAATAACCCGGTGTAGTTCATCATCATAAGCTGCCCCGAATTGCTCGGCATTGGTGCGTATCGTATCCAGGCTGATAAACAGGTCGCCCGACAGACGATCACCTTCGCAATAATCGAAAGTAATGATATCCGTGTAATAATCGTGTTGCAGATATTGTCGGTTTACCTCCAGAATCTTTTCATCGGAGCAGAAGATATAAGCGATTTCACCGAGTCTTTTTCCATAAGAGGCAGCTACATTCTTTATCCATTCTGTAGTTTCCCGTTTTTTGATATCAGGCATCTTGACGCCTTCGGTTTGATAAGTTACAGCCATAATTGAGTCTATGATTTAAAAGAAAAATAAATAACTGATTAAGATGGCGGCTATAATACCGGAGAAGTCTGCAATCAAGCCGCAGGTGACTGCATTCCGAGTTTTACTGATTCCGACGCTGCCGAAGTAAACGGCAAGGATATAGAAAGTGGTGTCCGAAGCTCCGCGTACTACGCAACTCATTCGGCCTACAAACGAATCCGGTCCCATCTCTTTCATCGTGTCAATCATCAGCCCATTGGCACCGCTGCCGCTGAGAGACTTCATCAGCGCTGTCGGCAATGCTCCCACAAAACTGGTATCCACTCCGCACAGACCGACTACATAACCAATGCCCCCCACAAGGAAATCCATCGCTCCCGAAGTACGGAATACGGCAATGCCTACAAGGAAGGCAACCAAGTACGGAATGATTCGTACGGCTGTCGTGAAGCCTTCTTTGGCACCTTCTACAAAAGAATCATATACGTTAATCTTCTTCCGGACTCCTGTCAGAATAAACAGGATGATCACCCCGAACAGAAGAATATTTGCTATCAGCGTAGAGTAAGTACCCATTTCCTCACGCGAAATATTCAGAAACAGATAAATCAATCCGGAGAAGAAAAGGCAGATAACGCCCATCAATATCAGGATAGGCTTGTTGATCAGATTGATCTTCTGGGCGATACTGACAGCTATGACGCCGACCAGAGTCGAGATAAAAGTACTCAGCAGGATAGGGATAAACACATCCGTAGGTTGGGCAGCCCCCATCTGCGCACGGTATACCATGATACTGATCGGGATAATGATGAGCCCGGAGGTGTTGATTACTAGAAACATGATCATCGGATTGGAAGCCGTATCTTTCTTCGGGTTCAGTTCCTGCAGTTCTTTCATTGCTTTGAGCCCCAATGGGGTGGCAGCATTGTCGAGTCCGAGCATGTTGGCGGACATATTCATAAAGATGGAACCCAATACCGGATGCCCTTTGGGAATGTCCGGAAACAGGCGGCAGAGTACCGGACTCAGAAAGCGGGCGAGTGCATTAATCAGTCCGCTATTCTCGCCGATTTTCATGATACCCAGCCAAAGAGCTAATACTCCGGTCAGTCCCAGAGATATCTCGAAAGCGGTTTTCGAAGAGTCGAAAGTTGAGTTCATGATAGCTGTAAATATCTCCGTGTCTCCCAGAAAAATTACTTTTATCAGGGCGATAACGAAGGCGATGATGAAGAATGCTATCCAGATGTAATTTAGAACCATAGTCGATGATGTGTATATAGATGATGCAAAAGTAGTTATTACGTTTTAAATAAACCTCCTTTCTTATGCTGAAAATAAAGGTAATTCTCTATCTTTGTCTCCTACTTTTCAAGAAGAAAATGGAACAAGAAGATTTTAACATACGCGAACATCAGCTGACTTCAAGGGAGCGGGATTTCGAAAATGCGCTCCGTCCGTTAAGCTTTGAAGACTTTAGCGGGCAGGATAAGGTGGTGGAAAACCTTCGCATCTTTGTGAAGGCGGCACGGTTACGTGGCGAAGCGCTCGACCACGTTCTGCTGCACGGACCTCCCGGATTGGGTAAAACAACGCTTTCAAATATTATAGCTAACGAATTGGGAGTAGGCTTTAAAGTAACCTCCGGTCCGGTGCTCGACAAACCGGGCGATCTGGCAGGAGTTTTGACCAGCCTCGAACCGAACGATGTGCTCTTTATCGATGAAATTCACCGTTTATCGCCGGTGGTAGAAGAATATCTCTATTCGGCCATGGAAGATTACCGGATAGATATCATGATTGATAAGGGACCTTCGGCACGTAGCATTCAGATTGACCTGAATCCGTTTACGCTGGTCGGTGCAACTACCCGTAGCGGATTGCTGACGGCTCCACTTCGTGCCCGTTTTGGTATTAATCTGCATTTAGAGTACTATGACGATGATATTCTGAGTAATATCATCCGACGTTCAGCATCCATACTGGACGTGCCTTGTTCGGTGCGGGCGGCATCGGAGATTGCATCCCGAAGTCGTGGTACGCCCCGTATTGCCAATGCTTTGCTTCGTCGCGTACGCGATTTTGCGCAGGTGAAAGGTTCCGGCTCTATCGATACGGAAATAGCTCAGTTTGCACTGGAAGCGTTGAATATCGACAGGTATGGTTTGGATGAGATAGACAACAAGATACTTTGCACCATCATAGACAAGTTTAAAGGCGGTCCTGTCGGTTTGACAACCATTGCTACCGCTTTGGGCGAAGATGCGGGCACTATTGAGGAAGTGTATGAACCTTTCCTGATCAAAGAAGGTTTTATGAAACGGACTCCTCGTGGACGTGAAGTGACGGAGCTTGCCTATAAGCATTTGGGAAGGAGCCTCTATAGCAGTCAGAAAACCTTGTTTAATGACTGATAGTTTGATCTGGCGGCTGTCGGTATGGAGAGTGTTGGCGACAATTAAAAGCAGGCTTTTTGAGGAACGTTTAAACAGATAACTGATTTTATTGAATGATTGGAGTATGAAGCAGTGGAGTATCTTACTTGTATTTCTCTCTTTGAGTCTGTCATTATCAGCTCAACAAGGTTATGAGAAGGACGTATTTGTCTCTTCCACAGGAGATTCTTTGCCTTATCGGATGATTCGTCCCGAGCCAATGAAGGCGGGGAAGAAATATCCGCTGGTCCTGTTCCTGCATGGAGCCGGTGAGCGTGGAAATGACAATGAAAGACAACTGACGCATGGCGGACAGATGTTTCTGAATCCTGTCAACAGAGAGAAGTATCCGGCTTTCGTACTTGTTCCTCAATGTCCGGCAGGTAGCTACTGGGCTTATACGGAACGTCCGAAATCACTGTTTCCGGCAGATATGCCTGCAGGACAGGAGATGAGTTCTCTTACCCGGACTCTCAAACAATTGTTGGACACTTATCTGGTCATGCCCGAAGTCGATAAAAAACGGATATATATTGTCGGATTGTCAATGGGAGCGATGGGGACGTATGATTTGGTGGTCCGTTATCCGGAGATTTTTGCGGCTGCCGTTCCCATTTGCGGATCGGTGAATCCGGACCGTTTGCCGGCTGCCAAAGAAGTGAAGTTCCGTATATTTCATGGGGATGCCGATGATGTGGTAACAGTTGAAGGGTCGCGTGAAGCGTACAAAGCACTGAAAGCTGCCGGAGCAAAGGTGGAATATATCGAATTCCCCGGTTGCAATCATGGCAGCTGGAATCCTGCATTCAATTATCCGGGCTTCATGGAGTGGCTGTTCAAACAAAAGAAATAATATTATTCATTGATAATAAAGAGATCTAAATAAACATGGCAGAATTAAAGTCATTGGCAAAGGACACTGCGATTTATGGTGCCAGCAGTATTATTGGTAAGTTTCTGAATTATTTTCTGGTACCGATTTATACTTTTTCGCTTCCTGCTGCTTCCGGAGGATACGGAGTGATCACCAAGATGTATGCTATTGTGGCGTTATTGCTTGTGGTGCTTACCTTCGGAATGGAAACCGGCTTTTTCCGTTTTGCCAATAAAGGAGATGACGATCCGAAGAAAGTATATTCTGTTTCGTTATTGATGGTCGGGGGCGTATCGCTCATATTCTTGCTGTTGTGTCTGGTCTTCCTCAATCCTATTGCGGGATTAATGGGTTATGGTGAACATCCATGGTATTTGGGTATGATGCTGATTGTATTGGCTATGGATGCCATTCAGGCTATTCCGTTTGCTTATCTTCGTTATAAGAAACGCCCTATCAAGTTTGCCGGACTGAAACTCTTATTCATATTTGTCAGTATCCTGCTGAATATCCTCTATTTTGTGGTCATGAAAGGTGATGATGTGGGAGTGGCTTTTCTTATTAATCTGATCTGTTCTTTTGTTGTAATGCTCGGACTGATACCTGAGTTCCGTGAATTCCGCTATTGTCCTGACCGTTTATTGATGAAGCGGATGTTATATTATTCATTTCCTATTCTGATATTGGGGGTGGCAGGCATTGTGAATCAGGTCGGGGATAAGATTATTTTCCCTTTTGTATACCCTGATAAGGTGGAAGCGGATGTACAGTTAGGTATTTACAGTGCGGCTACTAAGATAGCGATGATTATGGCAATGATCACGCAGGCTTTCCGTTTTGCTTATGAACCTTTTGTCTTTGGTAAAAGTAAGGATAAGGATAACAAGCAAATCTATGCGCAGGCAATGAAGTTTTTCATTATCTTTACGCTGCTGGCTTTTCTGGCAGTAATGTTTTATCTGGATATTCTGCGTTATATCATTGCCAAGGATTATTGGGAAGGACTTAGGGTAGTCCCCATCGTGATGATTGCAGAGATGTTTATGGGAATCTATTTTAATCTTTCTTTTTGGTATAAACTGACGGATGACACGAAATGGGGAGCTTATTTTTCGATAATAGCCTGTCTGATTGTTGTTCTGATGAATATCTTCCTGATTCCTGTATATGGGTATGTAGCTTGCGCATGGGCAGGTTTTACCGGCTATGCCATCGCTATGTTACTATCTTATTTGGTAGGTCAGAAGAAGTATCCTATTGCTTATGATTTGCGTGGAATAGGTTGTTATGTAGGATTAGCCATTATTCTGTATCTGATTGGTGAATGGATGCCGATTCATAACACAGTTTTGCTTCTGGCCTTACGTACAGTGCTTCTGTTGCTGTTTGTTGCCTATATTATCAAACGGGATTTGCCATTGCAGCAGATTCCTGTTATTAACCGAATTATAAAAAAGAAGAAATGACTATGAAGACAGATGAACGTAATAAGTTTGCTATCAAGTCGTTCTTAGGTGAATACCTGGACTTGAAAAAGGATAAAGACAACGAACTGGAAACAGTAGATTCTATCCGTAAAGGAGTGGAATTCAAAGGAGCCAATTTGTGGATTCTTATTTTTGCCATCTTCATGGCGTCACTTGGATTGAATGTCAACTCTACAGCGGTTATTATCGGTGCCATGTTGATTTCTCCATTAATGGGACCTATCATGGGCGTCGGTTTATCTGTCGGTCTGAATGACTTTGAACTGATGAAACGTTCGTTGAAGAGCTTTCTGATAACGACTGCTTTCAGTGTGACAACGGCCACTATATTTTTTCTTTTTACTCCTATTGCAGAAGCGCAATCAGAATTGCTGGCACGAACTTCACCAACGATTTATGACGTATTCATCGCACTCTTCGGTGGTTTGGCAGGCGTTGTCGCTCTTTCTACCAAGGAGAAAGGAAATGTGATTCCGGGAGTTGCCATTGCTACGGCGTTGATGCCTCCGCTTTGTACGGCAGGCTATGGATTGGCTTCGGGCAATCTGGTTTACTTTTTGGGTGCTTTCTATCTCTATTTCATCAACTCCGTATTTATCAGTCTGGCTACTTTTATCGGTGTGCGGGTGATGCATTTTCAACGTAAGGAATTTGTTGATAAGGCACGTGAGAAGATGGTGCGTAAATATATCATTCTGATTGTTGTACTAACGATGTGTCCGGCTGTTTATCTGACATTTGGTATTATTAAAAGTACTTTTTACGAGACAGCAGCCAACCGGTTTATCAACGAGCAGCTGAACTTTGAAAATACGCAGGTACTTGATAAGAAGATCAGCTATGAACATAAAGATATCCGTGTGGTTCTGATTGGTCCTGAAGTGCCGGATGCTTCTATCTCCATTGCTCGTAGCAAACTGAAAGAATATAAGTTGGAAGAAACAAAGCTGACAGTGCTGCAAGGAATGAATAATGAGGCGGTGGACGTTTCCTCCATTCGTGCTATGGTGATGGAAGACTTTTATAAAAACAGTGAACAACGCTTGCAGGAACAGCAGAAAAAGATCACCCGACTGGAAGAAAATCTTGCTCAATATAAAGAGTACGATACGATGGGACGTACATTAGTGCCTGAGTTGAAGGTACTTTATCCTTCTATCACTTCGCTTTCAATTGCTCACTCGCTGGAAACACGGGTAGACTCGATGAAGACGGATACAGTGACGCTGGCTGTTTTGAAATTTGGCAAACACCCGTCAGTTGCCGAGAAGGAGAAAATCAGTGCATGGCTGAAAGCACGGGTGGGAGCGAAGAAGTTGAGGCTCATTACCGAATAATGAGTCCGGATTGAACATATAAATCTAAAAATAATAGCATGAAACTCAGACTAACCGCAATGATTCTCCTCTCTTTTTGTCTGTCGCAGGCATTTGCTGACGAGGGAATGTGGCTATTGGGGAACCTTCGCAAGAACAAACAGGCAGAACGGGTGATGAAGGAACTCGGTTTGCAGATGCCTGTAAGCAAATTATATAATCCGAAGAAACCGGCTTTGGCAAATGCTGTTGTCAGCTTCGGAGGATTCTGTTCGGGAGTGGTGGTTTCCGAAGATGGTCTGGTATTTACCAATCATCACTGTGGTTTCAGCAGTATCCAGCAGCATTCTTCCGTAGAACATGATTATCTGAAAGATGGTTTTGTTGCCCGTAACCTGGGTGAAGAACTGCCGAATCCCGAATTATATGTCCGCTTCCTCCTTCGTACGGAGGATGTGACCAAGCGCGTACTTTCGGCTGCCAAGCATGTTCGCACAGAAAGTGAGCGTCGGGTAGTTGTTGACTCTATCATGAATGTAATTGGCATGGAGGTATCGGAAAAGGATTCTACGTTGACGGGAATTGTCGATGCTTATTATGCCGGAAATGAGTTCTGGCTTTCTGTCTATCGTGATTATAACGATGTCCGGCTGGTTTTTGCTCCTCCTTCTTCTGTCGGTAAGTTCGGATGGGATACGGATAACTGGATGTGGCCTCGCCATACAGGTGATTTCAGTGTTTTTCGTATTTATGCCAACAAACAGAATGGCCCGGCGGATTATTCACCTGAAAATGTCCCTTATCGCCCTGAATACGTGGCTCCTATTTCGCTGGACGGATACAAGGAAGGCTCTTTTTGTATGACTTTGGGTTATCCGGGCAGTACGGAGCGTTATCTCTCTTCTTATGGTATCGAAGAAATGATGAACGGAATTAACCGGGCAATGATTGATGTACGTGGGGTAAAGCAGGCTATCTGGAAACGGGAGATGGACCGTCGTCCCGATATTCGTATTAAATACGCTTCTAAGTACGATGAAAGCTCCAATTACTGGAAGAACAGTATCGGAACTAATAAAGCTATCCAGCATTTGAAAGTCTTGGAAAAGAAGCGTGCCGCGGAAGCTGCACTTCGTGAATGGATTCAGGCTAATCCGGAGGAAAGAGAGAAACTGATTCGCTTGTTTTCGTCTCTGGAGCTGAATTATAATAATCGCAGTGAAACTAACCATGCATTGGCTTACTTCGGTGAGTCGTTTATCAACGGTCCCGAGCTTGTACAGCTTGCACTGGAAATTCTGAACTTTGATTTTGAAGCCGAAGAGAAGCAGGTGGTTACCCGAATGAAAAAGTTATTGGAGAAATACGATAATCTTGATTTAAATATTGATAAGGAAGTATTTGCCGCTATGTTGAAGGAATATCAGACGAAAGTCGACAAGAAATATCTTCCGGCGATGTATGCCCAGATAGACACCTTGTATAATGGTAATATTCAAGCTTATGTGGATTCTTTGTATGCAACGTCTCATATTACTTCTCCAAGGGGGCTTAAACGTTTCCTGGAACGGGATACGACTTATAATCTGATTGAAGATCCTGCTATTTCTCTCAGCCTTGATCTGATAGTGAAATATTATGAAATGAATCAGAGCATTTCAGAGGCTTCCGAACAAATAGAGCAGGATGAGCGCTTGTTCAATGCAGCTATGCGTCGCATGTATGCAGATCGTAATTTCTATCCCGATGCTAACTCTACGATGCGTCTTAGCTTCGGAACTATTTGTGGTTATTCTCCTTTCGATGGAGCTGTTTATGACTATTTTACGACTGCAAAAGGAATTTTTGAGAAGGTGAAAGAACATGACGGGGATATTGATTTTGCTGTTCAGCCGGAGCTTTTAAATATACTTTCCTCCGGTGACTTCGGCAGATATGCCAATGAAGAAGGAGATATGAGTGTTTGTTTTATCTCGAACAATGACATTACGGGAGGAAACTCCGGGAGTGCCATGTTCAATGCAAAGGGAGAACTTCTTGGATTGGCTTTCGACGGCAATTGGGAAGCAATGAGCAGCGATATTGTCTTTGAACCCGAATTACAACGTTGTATCGGGGTGGATATCCGCTACGTACTTTTTATCATGGAAAAGTACGGAAAGGCTGCTAACCTGATTGAAGAACTGAAGATAAACCGATGAAAAGGCTGATTTTATCGTTTTAATATAATAACCATTACCGCAGCAATAATCAGTGCGATACCTACACCGATACTGGTGGTAAAAGCTTCTCCGAAAAGGAAGATACCTACACATACGGCAGTTACCGGCTCCATAGCTCCCAGCACAGAGGCGAGTGTGGAGCCGATGCTTTTTACGGCTCTCACCAGTGCAAGGTTGGAGACAACCGTAGGGATAAGTGCCAGTAATATCAGGTTGCCGGCAGTATGCCATTCGCTGATAGGTTGCAGTTGGCTGACTGTTCCTATTCCGATGAAAAGGAGGATACCCCCGAAGAGGAATACATAGAAAGTAAGCAGTAATCCCTTCATTCGTCCTATCTTTAGCTGACTCATTGTGACAAGATAGAGTGCATAACCAAGTGCTGACAGCAGGACAATGAAAAGACCGGAAAACGAGATACTTCCAGTTTCCGTATTTCCGCCGGACAAGAAGTAGACGCCGGTTATGGCAGATACGATGGCAGCCATTCTCCAACCGGACTTTTTTTCTTTAAAGAAAAGCATCATGATTAAAGTAGTGAGCACCGGATACATAAAATGAATCGTAGTAGCAACTCCGCTTGCCATGAACTTATATCCCCAGAATAAAAAGACGGCAGACATCAGATAAAGGAGAGCGAGAAGGAGCAGTGAAGGTATATCCCGTCGGCTGATCCGGAAAGATTGACCGTCAATCAGCAGAATTCCACCCAATGCCATACATGCAAACATGAAACGATAGAAAAGTATCGATTCGAAATGCATACCCGCCTGCATGGCAGGGATGGTAAAAAGGGGAATAAGCCCAAAAGAGGCTGATGAAAGCAGCCCATACAGGAAACCATTAACTTTATTCATAGTCAAGTATATATTCGGAGTGCAAAGATACAGTTTTTTGAGCTATTTACCGAAGAATGTCGGTTAACGTCGTATATGGGTATAATAATGTCACGAATAAATGAGGAATAATCATTGAAACGCACTATTTTTGTAAGCGAAAGTTGACAGAACTATTATTACGAGAAAACATGGAATTACCTAATAACTAACTAATCCTATTTATGAGAAGAAAAATCATGCCCGGTGTAATGGCGGCATTTCTGTTTGTGCCATTATCCGCTTTTACTCAAACGACAGAACAACCCGAATGGTGCAATGAGTATGTATCGGGAGTAAACAAGGAACAAGCCTGCCAGATAGCTATTCCTTTTGCTGATGAACAGCAGGCAATGAATTTGGCGATTGAAGAATCCACTTATTACAAAACGTTGAACGGTACATGGAAGTTCCATTGGGTACCCGATCCGAAAGACCGGCCCCAGGATTTCTGCAAACCCGAATATGATGTAAGCCAGTGGGATGATATCAAGGTTCCTGCCACGTGGCAGATTGAGGCGGTACGTCACCACAAGAACTGGGACAAACCATTGTATTGCAATGTTATTTATCCTTTCTGCGAATGGGATTGGAAAAAGATACAGTGGCCGAATGTGATTCAGCCACGTCCCTCCAATTATACCTTTGCAACAATGCCTAATCCTGTAGGAAGTTATCGCCGGGAGTTTACCATCCCCGAATCGTGGAAGGGGCGCGACGTCTTTATTCGTTTCAACGGAGTGGAGGCTGGATTCTATATCTGGCTAAACGGCAAGAAGGTAGGTTACTCGGAAGATAGTTACCTGCCTGCTGAGTTCAACCTGACTCCCTATTTGCAAGCGGGGAAGAACGTACTTGCAGTTGAGGTCTATCGTTTCACGGACGGCAGTTTCCTGGAGTGTCAGGACTTCTGGCGGTTCAGTGGTATATTCAGGGATGTTTTTCTGTGGTCGGCTCCCAAAACGCAGATCAGAGATTTCTTCTTTCGTACGGACTTGGATGGAGAGTATAAAAATGCATCTGTTTCTTTGGACGTAGAAGTTACGGGAAAGAAGAGTAACTGTGAGATACAGGCAAGGTTGACAGACCTGGAAGGTAATGAAGTCGGTACACAAAGCATGCGTGCCCAGATGGGTGCGAATAATCTCCAGTTTGAAGTGATGAATCCTTTGAAATGGACAGCAGAGACTCCTGATCTTTATAATCTGACTGTTGTATTGAAACAGAAAGGGAAAACTGTAGATATTCGTAGCGTAAAGGTTGGTTTTCGTAAGATTGAGCTTGCCAAAGATGGCAGAATGCTGGTTAACGGAAAATCTACTTTATTTAAAGGGGTAGACAGACACGATCACAGCTCGCTGAATGGACGTACGGTATCCAAGGAAGAAATGGAAAAAGATGTGCAACTGATGAAGTTGCTGAACATAAATGCTGTACGTACTTCTCACTATCCTAATAATCCTTATTTCTATGATTTATGTGATAGATACGGTATCTATGTGCTTTCTGAGGCCAACGTGGAATGTCACGGACTGATGGCGTTATCCAACGAGCCTTCGTGGGTGAAAGCATTTACGGAACGTAGCGAGAATATGGTAAGACGTTATAAAAATCATCCTTCTATTGTAATGTGGTCATTGGGAAATGAGTCTGGTAATGGCATTAACTTTAAGTCAGCAGCAGAGGCTGTTAAGAAACTCGACAATACCCGTCCTACTCATTATGAAGGAAATAGCTCTTATTGTGATGTAACCAGCTCTATGTATCCCGATGTGCAGTGGTTGGAGAGTGTAGGTAAGGAACGGTTGCAGAAATCGCAGAATGGAGAAACTGTGAAACCTCATGTAGTCTGTGAGTATGCCCATGCAATGGGAAATGCAATTGGAAACTTTAAGGAATATTGGGAGACTTATGAACGTTATCCGGCACTTGTCGGCGGTTTTATCTGGGATTGGGTAGATCAAAGTATTAAGATGCCTACTCCGGACGGTTCCGATTATTATATGGCCTTCGGAGGAGATTTCGGCGATACTCCGAATGACGGCAACTTCTGCACGAATGGTGTTATATTCTCCGACCGTACGTATTCTGCCAAGGCTTATGAAGTAAAGAAAATGCATCAGCCTGTATGGGTTGAGGCTATGGGAAGTGGAAAATATAAGCTGACTAATAAAAGATTCCATGCAGGGCTGGATGACCTCTATGGAAGATATGAGATTGAAGAGGACGGAAGAGTCGTGTTCTCGGGCAATTTGGAAGAATTGTCACTGGATGCGCAAAGCAGTAAGGTTATTACTATAGATGATAGCCGGATAAAGAGACTTCCCGGAGCCGAATACTTCATTAAGTTCAGCTTCTGCCAGAAGCAAGATACTGAATGGGCAGAGGCAGGGTATGAAGTAGCATCGGAACAATTTAAGCTCTCTGATAGTGCGAAGCCAATTTTTAAATCAGAAAAAGGCAGTATTGAACTGGTGGAAACCAGTGACGCATATCTGGTAAAAGGATTACAGTTTGAAGCAACCTTCTCAAAGCAGGAAGGTACTATTTCTGCTTATACATTGAACGAAGTGCCGATGATAAGCAAGGGACTGGAATTGAACGTTTTCCGTGCTCCTACCGACAATGACAAACAAGTGGACGGAGACTGGTTCCAAAATGGACTGAATCGTATGCTTCTTGAAGCCGGACACTGGGAGGTGCATAAAGAAGACGGTAAAGTGAGATTGCAGATAGAAAATCTGTATCGGGGACAATCAGGTTTCGATTATCGGACGAATATAGAATATACAGTTGGTGCAGATGGCTCTATCATGGTGAATAGTACCATAATTCCCGGAACAAAGGGAGCGGTTATCCCTCGTGTGGGGTATCGCATGGAAATGCCGGAAGGATTTGAACGGATGCGCTGGTATGGACGTGGTCCATGGGAGAATTATGTAGATCGTAAAGATGCTACGTATGTAGGCGTCTATGATGATTTGGTGTCTAATCAGTGGGTGAATTATGTGAGAGCTCAGGAGATGGGCAATCATGAAGATGTACGTTGGATTTCAATAACCAACCCCGATGGTATAGGCTTTGTTTTTGTTGCAGGAGATAAGATGTCTGCCTCAGCATTGCATGCTAGGGCACAGGATATGGTTGATCCTGCTAATCGTCGTAGATTGCTTCATAAATATGAAGTGCCGATGCGAAAAGAAACTGTTCTTTGTTTGGATGCACAGGTGCGCCCACTTGGTAATGCAAGCTGTGGACCTGGTCCGATGCAAAAGTATGAACTTCGTTCACAGCCTACTGTTTTCAGCTTTATCATGCTGCCTTTGGAGAGAAGTTATTCAAAAGAGGAACTTGTAAAGAAAGCACGGGTACAGATGCCTGTATGTATGCCTGTACTGATAGAAAGAGATAACAACGGCTACCTGAATTTGCAGACTAGTACCCCGGGAGCGACTATTCATTATAGCTTGAATGGCGGAGAAGATAAAATATATGACGGGCCATTTGAATTAATTTCTGGTGGTAACGTAGAAGCATATGCTATTTCAGAACAATTGGCGAAAAGCGTAAAGTCTTCTGCTAAGTTACCGATCTATGTAGATCGTTCTACCTGGAAGATTGTTTCAGTTAGTAGTGAGAATGGAGGTGAAGAAGCCCGGAATGCAATCGACGGAGACTTGAATACGATCTGGCACAGCCGTTGGAACGATCCGGTGGCAAAACATCCGCATGAGATAGTAGTGGATATGTCTTCTTTGCTTGAAATAGATAAGTTTATCTATCAGCCGCGTAATTCTGAAAATGGACGCATCAAGGATTATGAACTTTATTTTAGCCAGGATGGAAAGAACTGGGGGAATAAGATGAAAGGTAGCTTTGAAAATTCGGCTTCTGCACAGTTCGTTACATTGGAAAAGCCTATTGTAACCCGCTATTTCAAACTGATAGCTTTGTCTGAGATTTATGGCAGAGATTGGGCTTCGGCTGCTGAACTTAATGTAAACGCCATACGGAATTTGTCAGGTGTGTCCGGAGGCAGACAAAAAGTGGTGTATGTAGACAGTGATGCAGACGGAAGTATGAAATTGGCTGCTGATGGTGATATGAATACATATTGGCATACGGTACATAATCAGTTCTATCTGGCACCTTATCCTCATGAAATACAAATAGGCTTAACCAAAGAAACGGTAGTAAAGGGAATCAAATATACTCCCCGACAGGATGCTGCCGAAGGTCGGATAGCTAAATATGAAGTGTATGTCAGTCGTGATGGAAAAGAGTGGGGAAAGGCAGTAACCTCCGGTACGTTCGCTGATTCCAAAGAAGTGCAGACGATTGAATTTACTCCGTGCAAGGCACGCTATGTGAAACTTCAGGCTTTGTCTTCCGTCGTGAAGGATGGTAAAATGGCTGCTGTAGCAGAGTTGGAGGTACTTTTAGATGAATAGGAGCTTGTAAGGTTTTCAATAAAAAGGACTGTCCCAACTACAAGAGTGGGGCAGTTTCTCTTTGAAAATAAGCATTGATCCTATAAAAGAGTAAATATAGGAGGTGCTTTTTTGATGGTTGTGAAAATAAATAATCTACTCATCAACATTCTTTTTAAAGTTGATGAGTAGATTATTTATTTTAAACGAATTAGTTGAATTATCGTTTTTCGGACATAGATGGAGGGAGTTCTCCTTCTTTTGACCATTTTGAAGGTTTAGGTCCCATTACAAATTCTAATATACCTCCTTCACATATGTCTTTATGACGGAACCAGTTTTTGTTAAGTGGTTTGCCATTTAAGGTAGCTGATTGAATGTAGATGTTTTTATCGTTATTCTTTTTTGCTATAACCTTCAAGGTTTTACCATTTTCAAGATGTATAGTAACTGTATTAAACACAGGGCTTGAGATAAGATATGTATCCTGTCCTGCATTAGGGTAGAATCCTATAGAATGGAAAATATACCAGGCAGACATAGAACCGGAATCATCGTTACCCGGGATACCGTCACGTGTTGTTTTATATCTATTTTTTAAAATATACCGTACAATCTCGGCTGTTTTGTCTTGTCTGTTTACATAATTGTATAATGACGGAATTAAGAAACCTGGTTCATTGGCTATTTGAAATAATCCTATATGATAACGTTGATCCCATATCTTGTGAGTAAAAAAGGTATCTAGTCTCTGCGTAAAAATATCTTCTCCACCGCATTTTTGGATTAAACTTTTCATATCATGTGGTACATAGAATGACAACTCAAAAGAGAAGGTCTCATAAGTAGGCTCTCCCCAATTACCGCCTTTCAAGGTGCTGAAATGCTCTTTATCCCAGTACTTACCTTCTTCGTTTCTTGGCCATGCAAAGCCCGAAAATCCCAAACTTGTTATCTTATCATTCCATGTATTTTGCCAGTTAGATGCATTTTTATAGTATTTGTTGGCAATATCTTGTTTCCCTAAACGATCGGCTACTGTAGCAATAGCGAAATCACAATTAGAGTATTCAAAAGTACGTGTCAAGCATCTTTCATAAGCTGATGAAACATAACCTAATGAATTATAGTCTGCTAAACCTCCACGGCCTTCTTTTCTTTCATTTCCTCCAGGAGCTACTTCTGCATTCTTCAACATAGCTTGTAAGCCTGCTTCATAATCAATTCCTTGCAGATTCTTTACCATTGCATCGGCAATCAGAATATCACAATTACTTCCTCCTTGAACCCGGCCATTATCATTTCCACTACGTGCATCAGGCATGTATCCTTCATTGCGATAAATGTCAATGAGTGAACGTATCATGTTCGACTGGACGGAAGGGGTAAGCAAAGTAAATAATGGATGGGTAGCACGGAATGTATCCCAAATGGCATAGAAATCATCAAAGTTCGGTTCTGTTGATATCCATTTCGGATTTTCTCCGGTTTTGTCTACTGGCTGAAGATAACAATGATATAAAGCTGTATATAGTTTAATTTTGTCTTCTTCATTTCCTGCGACTTCAATTTTATCTAAGATATTATTCCATTCAGACACAGCTTGAGTATGTACTTTGTTGAAGTCCCAGGTTGTTATCTGCTTCAGATTTTCTTTAGCTTTGCCGCAACTGATATAGGAGATGCCGACACGTACGTTTATTTTTTGGTTTTCAGAAGTCGAATAACTCAAATAAGCACCTGTTTTTTCGCCTGAATCGAATTGTTCGTTAGTATTCGGCATTAAAGTATTTCCCTTCCATGTACCGAAGCTTTCTGCTGGTGTATCTGTTTCTGCATAGAAATAGACTGTATAGGCTTCTCCTTCATTCCAGCCTCCGCGTACACGGGTATATCCTTCTATTGTTGAGTTGGAAAGTATGCGTACTTCCGAACCTACAATCGTTTGAGTTTCGCATACTTGTAGGGCTAGGCAACTACCTAAATCAAAAAGAATTTTGGAGTCTTTGCCGGAAGGGAAAGTATATTCATGAAAACCGGTTTTGCTTAATGCTGTCAGTCGGGCTGCGGTGTGGTAGCGCGGCAACTCAACTTTGTATTCGCCTAAAACGATTTTTTCGTTGGCACGGGGGGAAGAATAGTCTTCCAGATGTATATCTCCGGTCAGAGGTAGCATCAATACATTGCCATATTTGCATCCTCCGCCTGTTCCGCTTACATGGGTATGGCTGAAACCGTGTATATTGCCGTCGGGATTCCATCCGGCATTCCAATCTTTATTGCCACAATCGGGACCTAATTTTACCATTCCAAATGGAGTACATACTCCCGGAAAGACATTGCCACCTCCGTCTACGCCAATGAAAGGATCTACATAGCGAGCGTTGCCTGTCACGATTTGGGCTCCGGCACTTGTTACTGCCATCCATGCAGCAATACAAATTAAAAATTTTGTTTTTAACATATCTTTTCGCTTTTGATTATACTCAAATTATAATAAGTCAGCCTGGTCTTTGCCAGACTCCCAAGTAGCCAAAAGGGCATATAACTCAACGAGTGCTCCTTGTTTCAGAATCTGCCATTTGTTCATCGAAACGGCTCCGCTTAAGTCCTCGTCATTGATTAAACCACTGATGTGATGTGCCTTGCCAAACCATGCGTGTAACATTGTGTTGCGCACGTCTTCCAGATATGAAGGATTCTTATCAATAGAATAGAGTTCAAAGAATCCGCGACACATGACAGTGTTGAACCAAGCATCTCCTGGTGCCAGAATATTAAAGTCACGTTGCAGAACTTCTGAATGATAGGAAGTGAACCACTTTTTGTGACAGGCTTCCGCAATTTGATGTGCTGCTGCCAAATACGACTCATTCTTGGTTATTTTATAAAGAAGACAGGCTAATTGCAATGGTTGTCCCGAATTATAAGAATATTTATTCGTCTCCATACGTCCTGGTTGGGTGGGATCTTCTGTATCAGGAGAAACATTGTCGTAATACAGATGGTCGCTAGGGTCCTGCATATAGGTTTGCAGCCAGTTGAAGCATTCAATAGCTTTATCCAGATATTTCTGCTCATGGGTTAGTTGGTATAGTTTACAACTCAGTACACCCGTTGGGGCGGTGGAACAAGTATGTTTTGACTTGCTTGGTTCATTCAGTTCTTTCCAATGAACTCCGCCGCCACAGGTATTGTCCCATCCATACTGTGACAGATAGTTCCAAACGGCTTTAGCTTGATTTAAATAGCGTATATTTTTAGATATGGCATACCATTTTGCCATATCTAGTCCTATCCATACATTATCATCATAAAAACGGTCATTTCCTGAATCTGGATATACACTATATGCAGTGCGCCCATGATCTGTTACCCAAAAATGCTGGATTCCGTTGAACATATCATCTTCTAAAGAACGATAATATTCTTCCTGTTCCGTGTCTACGGATGCTTCTCTCAAGGCAACAAATGCGGATAATCCTCCCCCTTGCCCCCATACGACTGCATCTCCGTCCCAATATCCTTGTTCTTTGGGATAATATGTTTGCCAGCATGTTCTGGGTCCTTTATGGTAATAGTATTTTATGACATATGTCATCATAGAGTGGGCGCAGTCGAACATACTTGTCTTTACGTACTCGAATGTGCTTGCGATTTGGCTTTTGCTTTCTGAACGTAGCTCATTGGCTCCTATCAAGGTGATTGCAACCTCATATGTTCCTTCCGCAGGAACTTGCAATAAATAATTTCCTCCATATTTATAGTTGTCACCATTTAGCATAATAGCAGTCCATTCTCCGGTTTCTTCAGCCCCCATATTCCGATAAGCTATTTCTATCTGTGTGTCTTTCACATAACTTGTTCTTACAAATTTCACCAGAATTTCTTTTTCCCGGTTTGTTTTGTATACTTCCAATTGTCCCACCGGATCGATCTTCTGGATATCTTTGCTTTCCACAGGGTCATCATTGCAAGATAGTGCTATACATGCCATGGTTAATAAAGATATAAAAATGATGTTTAATTTCTTCATAAACAGATTTTTTTACCATAGGATTGCCTGGTCCTGATCTGGTATTGTTATATTAATCTTACGTTCCATAGTTAATGAACCTTCCGCTCGATAAGAAGTAGGTACATTTGATGTAGTTATGTCATCATATGTATATTTGATATATAATACATAATAACGATGCATCAGGTAAGGTTGATTGGTATCCATTTCATCCCAAATCTCGTAGGTAGGATGCTCTGTGAGCTGGAAGTTTATTGAAGAATTTGCTGGCTGTATCGTCAAGCTTCCTTTCTTTTTAGTTTCAGTAACCTCTGAAGGTTCTTCAAATTTTACATTGATTTTATAAGTTTCTCTATCTATTGCATTGTCTTCTTTTGTACCTGCATAGAAGAACACTGTGTTTTCGTCTACGACATGTGCTCGACGATTGTCTACTACCAATGGATCATCGCTCGAATCGGCAAAATAGATATTCATGGCAGTTGCCGAGTAATTTCCGGAATAATCATTGAATGGCAATACATGAAGCAGGGCTTTCCGCCATCCTTTTCGTTTATTGGTAATGTAAGAGGGATCTTCCTCAATTGTCAACGGCAACACCCACTCCTTCGAAAGGTTCATTTCTGAAAATTTAAACTTGATGGGGAATAGTTCCTTCCTCGAACCTGCCGGAATATGGCAGGTGGTGGAAGGAAATTCGTAATTTTCCTGTGGTAGTAGGTTATACCATAAGTCTTTTCTGAGTTCGTGAAAATTGGCTTCATTCATGGCGTTCAATGTATCCGGGTCTACAGCGATTCGTACATCAAGATCCTTGTCCAATGGAGTAGAACCGCTGACTAGTACCGGAAGGTTGTAGATAACCTCACCATTAGGCTTGTAGCGGACGTAGATGTTTGAAACCTCTCCATCATTGATTGGAGCTTTTAGTGAAACCATGTGAACATACAGTTCGTCTTTCCATTCGTCATTGCATGCACTGAACGAAAACAATGCGATGAATAATGTGGCTATATAAATATGTCTTCTTTTCATTTTTATGTATAATTTTAGATTAATCGAAAGTTTCCCATCCCGGAGCTTGTGTCATTTTACGGTTCCGTTTTAATTCATCTTGTGGCATTGGCCAAAAGTACATCTTACGTGAGAAATTTGCTTGCAGATTTTCTACTCGTATACGTTCATAAAAACGATCTTTCTTGCTTTCAGTCATCAGTACATTGTAGCCATAGATTTGTTCGGACTCTTCTACCGGAGCAAGCTTCCAGCGACGAAGGTCGTAGTAGCGTTGATTTTCGCCCATGAATTCTACCTGACGTTCGTGTATTAGTTTCTTGCGGAACAATGTTTGGTCATTATATGTCTCCTCGTTGTAATCAGGAACTCCGGCACGCATTCTGACAGGCAAGACAGCTTTACGGATATCTTCAGTATTTCGCGAAACTGTAATTGGTTCTCCTTCCCAAGTTGTAACTTCGTAGTTACTACTTGGAGTCAGCTCGTTTAGGGCTTCCGCATACATCAGCAGGATGTCGGTATAGCGAAGTGGTATGTCTACTTTATCATAGATTCTTCCATTGTTCGTGTTGCAGTCATTGGGACTGACAAATTTCATGATACCGATTCCTGTAGGAATCCAATAGTCGGAACTATTTTTTCTTCCGTTATCGCTACCTCTGTAGTACCATACCTGTTGATTACGCCTATCTCCATCCTGGGCGCTTGCCAATGCCCAAAAAGCACCGTTGAATGCTACGCTGGCATAGAAACGCGGTTCGCGGTTCGCATATTCTTTCCATACTCTCGGACGTATCTGCGGATAAAGTCCGCGGTTGTGTTCATCTTCCGAGACGAAACGTTTGTCTACCTCACAAGTGTCTAGGAATGTATCTAGATTGAAGCTACTTCCGTCTGCCATATCATAGGCATCACATTGTTTGATAGTCAGTCCGTGGCGGTTTCTTCCTCCCGCATTTGTGGGTAAATGATCGAGAACGAGATCTCTGACTTGATCATTTAACGCATTGTTTCCTCTCGTAAATATCAATTCGGGATTCTCGGTAGCATACAAGTCTCCATTGAAAATAGAGCGATAAGAGGCGAACGGGTCAATATCAGCCCATCCTTCCGGGAAATTTTTGTTGGAGTATACCGGGTGATAGGGAGGTCTTACGGTTGCCGGATAAGCGTTATCTCCTTTAGACTGATAAGGAGCAGTGTAGAGTTTGTATACACCAGTTGTATTGGCTAAGTCAATGACATCTTTAGCCGCTGCTGCTGCTCTGGCCCATTTGCTTTCGTCATACGTCTGAGACATTAGCATGCGTCCTTGCCAATCTGTAAAATCAGAGAACTTATCGGAGTCACCGGGGCGTGGATTATTTATCGGGCTTGCAGTATATAATAGTACTTTTGCGCGTACGGCCAAGGCGGCTCCTTTCGTACAGCGGTTGACATTCTGTCTGTCTCTCTTCTCAGGCAGCGATTGGGCGGCGAGTACCATTTCCTCACTGATGTAGTTTACTACTTCATCGTAGCTGTTGCGTGGATAGGACATGTCTATATAATCTTCATCAATGCTGATTGTTTCTTCAGGAATTAGAGGAACTGGTCCGTATTTTCTTAATAACAACCAATAAAAATAGCTTCTTAAAAAGCGGGCCTGTGCTTTATAGTCTGCTATTTCTTCTTCTGACAGTTCTTCATTAATATCTACATTGTTGATTAAGATAGAAGCTTGACGGATGCCTTCGTAGCAACGGATATATGAGTTGTTTGTCCAAGTATTGTCATATTGTCCGAATTTGAAAGCATTGTAAGTTACCGCTCCGTCGCTTTCATTAAAAATCATATCATCTGCAAAATTAGTAGTGGAATAGCCGATACGTGTGATTTCCAAATTTGTTTCTAACAGACAGTTGTAGCATTTGGCTAGCCATTGTTCCGTAAAATTCTTGCTCTTGAAAATTTTCTCTTCACTTTGGCGATCTTTAAAAAAACGTTCCACGCTCAAATAGTCTGAACAGGAAGAAATTCCCAGCCCGATGACTAAAATGGTTACTACGGATAATATATGTTTTTTCATCTGTTTTAATTTAAATGTTAATTGTAAGTCCTAAGGTATATGATCTTGATAATGGATAAGCCTGACCGTTGGTGCTGCCCAGCTCCGGATCCCATAACTTAAAATTGGAGAATGTTATCAAGTTAGTTCCCATGAAGTATAAGCGAACATTGTTCAGATGGATCTTATTGATAAGGCTCTTCGGAATATTGTATCCGATTTCGAGGTTTTTCAAGCGCAGATAGGAACCGTTACGAAGCCAATATGTGGATGGGCGATAGTTGTTACTATTGCCTCCGTAGCTTAGACGTGGGTATTCTGCATTCGGATCTTCATTTTCGCCTAATATCCAGCGATTGGAGTTTGCCATATCGGTGAGAATATTTCCCCAATCACCGTCCTTGAAGGGATATACAGTAGGACCTTCGATACAAAAAGTTGATTTGCCTGCACCCTGGAAGAGGACGTTGATGTCAAATCCTTTCCATTCTGCGGAAACACCAAAACCATAAATAAGGTTCGGGCGATTGGTTGCACCGATGGGAACTTCGTCATTTTCATCTATCTTTCCGTCACCGTTGACATCCGCATACTTGATATCACCCGGCATTACGTCACCCCAGCTCTGTTTAGGACTGTCACGGATGTCATCATAATCTTTGAATAATCCCAGTGAAATAAGTCCGCGGGTTTGATTTACACGGAAACCTTGTTGACTTTTATAAGGGTAATTACTAAATTCTTCGTCATATTTCAGAATTTCACTCTTACTGTATGTAAAATTACCTCGCAATGTCAGATTGACATCTCCGATACGTTGTTTATATCCCAAGTTACCGTCGAATCCTTTGGAAACCACCGAACCTATATTGGTAGATAGTTTCATGCCTGTTCCTGTACCATACATTCCAACGGAGAGGGGGATATAGTTACGTTCTTGGTAAATACCGTCACGTTGTTCGTGAAAGTAGTCAATTGTACCGGTCAGCTTGTCATTGAACAATGAGAAGTCGACGCCTACGTCATGCTTGGTTGCTATTTCCCAAGTAACGGCATTAGTTGCGTAGTAAGTATAGGTCAATCCATCGAACTGATAGTTTTGTCCCAGGTCTGCATAGTTGTAGTTATTGCTTGCTCCGAAAGTAGACAAGTAAGGAAAGCGTCTTTCCATATTGTCATTACCTACCTTACCATAAGAGTAGCGTACTTTAAACATATTGATCCATGGTGATTTTTCTTTGATAAAAGACTCTTCTGCCATGTTCCAAGCTATAGAGTAAGCGGGGAAGAAACCGAACTGATGACCTGCTGCAAAATTCTCGGACCCATTGTAACCAAAGTTAAAGTCAACGAAGTATCGGTACTTCCAACCGTAGGTAAAACGTCCGGAAAGTCCTTGATGGCGTCTGTCAATGCCTTGCATAATGTCATCTTCCTTTTTTACAGAGGCATTGATGGTCTTATCTTGTGTATATTTCATTACAGCTCCCACCATGTGATTACCAAAGGTACGGTCGTAGTGCAGCTCTGCTTCTAAATATTCTTTTCGTTCGCCGGTTGAATTGGCTTCTTGTGACATCAATTGTTCATCTCTGATTTTTCTCATCACAAGACTACCGTCAGAAGCACGATTCTGTTCCGCTCTCCATAATTCTGGTATTTTTTTGCGGTTGATCCACTGGTAATTGTTGGTATCGAATCCATAACGTCCGATGAACTTTAGACCTTTGGTGATAAAACTGAAGTCTTGCTCGAGAGTGATATTGGTCTGTAATTTATTATTCCATGTTTCTTGATAGCCGGTTTGCGTAGCAATGGTCCAAGGATTGATTTGTTCATCGTTCGAACCGAAAGCGGGCGTATATCCATTGGAATACATGATTGGTACTGAAACTGGGTTATAATTCATAGCAGAAGCCCAAATATTGCTTGACATACCCGGCTCGTTCTTTTTGTCCAGCGAACCGGATACACCTACTTTTAGCAGTGTAGTTTTGGTGATATCCATATCCACGTTCAGACGGTAGTTCCAGCGACGATAATTGGCATTGGTATTATAGTCTTTTAGTCCTTTGTCTACTTTATACATACCGCCTTCGTCTACATAGCTTGCAGATACATAATAGCGTGCCAATGAACCACCGCCATTCATGTTGATAGTGGCACGATAAGTAGGCGCTCCTTTTTTCAAGAGTACATCCATCCAGTCTACATTGGGATATAAGTCCTGATCCAGTCCGTTACGGAGTATATACAATTTGTCTTCAGGGAAGAAAGGTTCTTGGTTGCGAGTAGTACGTGCTTCATTCATCATTGAAGCATACGTATATCCGTCAATGAGGTCTGGGGTTATGGTACGTGTGTTGTAGGTTGTTTCTACCTTTGCATCGATTTGTACCTTTCCTCCTTTACCACGTTTAGTTGTTATCAATACTACACCGTTAGCACCACGCGAACCGTAGATTGCTGTGGCAGAAGCATCTTTTAGTACAGTGAAGGATTCTATATCCTCAATATTGAGCTCGTTCATACTGCGTTCAAATCCGTCGACCAAAATCAAGGCACTTGAACCGGCTCCGAATGTCGAGATACCGCGAATCCAGAATTCGGATATGTTGTTGCCGGGCTGTCCGGATGTTTGACGAGCCATTACACCTGCTATGTTACCTGCCAGCGCATTGGTAATGCTTGATGTGGAAGTCTTCAGTGTATTTACATCCACATTGGTAACGGCACCGGTCATCGTTATTTTCTTCTGTGCACCGGTACCCGTTACCACTACTTCATCCAAAGCAGTGGCAGTAGCTTCTTTCATAATGACCCTGATTGTTTTTTGTTCTTTTATCAGGATCTCCTGATTTTCGAAACCGATGAAGGAGAAAACCAGTCTGTGGTAAGGTTCCATCTTGATTTTGAACTTACCGTCTATGTCGGTGATGGCGCCTAACCCCGGGATGTCTTTGATGATTACGTTGACACCAATTAATGGTTCTTTATACTCGTCTGTCACGAGACCTTCAACCTCTATTTTGTTTGTCTGTACCTCTACCGAACTGTTTTGGGCATACAGGCTGAATGTGCAACAGAACAGGAGAAATAAGTTAAAAATATATCTTTTCATTCGGAATGCGTTTTTAATAGTTATTCTATAGAAATGGTACGGATACTGTGATTTTCTTTATCGGCGATGTAGAAAGTCTGTGTTTCTTCATCATAAGCGATACCGCATGGGTTATCAAAACGTGCTTCTGTTTTTAATTCTCCGTCAATATTGCCATGTACCTTGTTGTCGGAAGAGACACTGCCTCTTCCTGCAAAAAGAGATACGTTACCGTCGGGAGTGATTTTAAAGATACAATGGTTTCCTCTGTCGCATATATAATAATCATAAATGTTTCCGTCCGGACGAGGATTTTTTATGTATTCTTCATTTTTTACAAACGTACCCTGGTAAGGTTCCTGAAAACGGGCGCTTGGACCGGGGGATGGGCTGTAGCCGGGTTCTCCTTCTCTACCGGCAAATGTGGTCGGCTTCTGAAATTCATTGGTTGCTTTATTATATTGGGATACCAAGATACAGTTACGTCCTGTGATATACATAAATCTTCCGTCCGGATGGATACACATAAAAGTACCGGAATCGCTGTTTTCGTATACACCAAATAATTCTACTCCTTTTTTACCGCCGGTTGCAGGATCGTGGACAGCCTTTTGAAGTCCTCCTTTCCAATAAGTGTTGTAGTAAAGTGATTTATTTAGGGCACAGTAAACATTGTTATATCCTGTGCGGTCATAAACATAGGGGTGAGCTTTTCTGAATTCTTCAGATCGCAGAATGTAAGCAATTTCACGGTTGTCTTTATTATTTTGTCCATGATCATCTGATACGAAAAGCGTGTCTCCGGTTGTATCAAAAGACATGTATTGCATATTTCTAAATCCTCCCTGTCCGTTGGTAAGAAGAGTTGAAACTTCTTTTGTTTCTAGATTGATTCGACGTATAGGACCGCCTTGACCATTAATAATTAAGCATTTCTCAATACCAAATGTGTCCATTAATAACCATTGAGGATTTCCGAATCTTGCTTTCTCAAAATTCCCGTCTACGTCAGATGAATTTCCATTTTCATCTTCGCTACCAACAAGCGTACTTACTGAAGGCTGTAGAGTATAATTAAACTTCTTTTCAAATTCATATTCTATAGGAGCGGTTTTCCCGTCGGCACTTTCGATTGTTATTTTAATATTACCTTCGAAAGCTTTCGGTGGGACTATACAGTAAATTTCGGTGTTGGTACAGCCGATAGTTGTCGTGTATTGTCCACCTATTGTGATGTGGATTTTAGAGGGATCAGTCCCGAAATTATCTCCATAGATATGGATTTGAGTACGAAGACTCCCATGATCGGGAGTAAAATCTGAGAAAACAACCGGCTTAGACGGGTCGTATCCATTGGAACTAATTTTGTCGTCCTGACAGCCGATAAGGCATACGGTCAGAATCAACACCAGTGCCTTATACCAATAGAGGCATCTTTTTTCATGTGTTTTTCTTTTCATATAGTTTTTTTAATTAAGAATAAAATATTGATATTTTTTATATTAAGACTTACGCAATGAGTGCGCGCTAGTTTATAATTTCACTTCGATACCTTCCACAAGACTGCCACTAGCTTGGCAAACGCCTTGGTCTGTGATCACTTTGACGATAGCCATATTTTTGTTTTCTGTTTTAAATTTGCCTTTTTCGCTAGTCAGTTTTACTATAACTTTGTCGCCTTGTTTTTCGGCTTTGAAGACTTGTTGGCTATAATCTCCTTTCTTGAATGCCCAACCATCTCCTGCATCCCAGTACATTGATCCATCGGCCTTTCCTTGTTCATCCAGACAAACTAGTAATGTAAGCGGGTCTAATGAATTTTCTGTAGTATTTTGAATGATCTTTCCGGTAGGAATAATCGAACCGCCACGTATCTTTATCTTTGCTTGATATTTCTCACTATTGTCGCCTTTAACAAGTGACAGTTCTTTCCAAATGCCTTTCGGCAATGCAGGTTGCTTAGCGTATGCCGGTATAATAAGCAGATTATCACCAATCAAGAATGCTTCTTCTTCGGCACGCAACGACAAGTCTTTAGGATCGGCGAAAAAAACAGGTCGCATGATGGGCATACCATTTGTTGAGGCTTCGTGCAGCAGCGTATAATAATAGGGGAGAAGCATGTATCGACGTTCTAATGCTATCCGTGCAGCATTTTCTACTTCTTGTCCAAATGCCCATGGCTCTTTGTTGTTTGTTCCTGCACAAGCGTGACCACGTGAGAATGGGTAGAAAGCGCCAACACCAATCCAGTTACCGAATAAGTCGGCATCAGCGTTAAATAGAAAGCCGCCGATATCCGAACCGCTAAATGGTTGACCGGACAATCCCAAGGTTAAAGACATGGGGATTGACATTTTCAGATGATCCCACCAAGAGCCGTTATCGCCGGTCCATGTGGCCGCATAGCGCTGACCACCTAAGAAGTTGGAACGAGTAAGAATAAACGGTCGTCTTTCAGGTCGGGCTTCCATTATGCCTTCTCTGGATGCTTTAACCATTAGAAAACCATAAACATTGTGATATTGCAGATGTGTTCCTGCAGGCAATTTTCCGCCTCCACGATGGAGATTATCTTCCGGCATTGTTTTGTTGGGAGTATCATTGATTTGTGGTTCATTTACATCGTTCCAAACGCCGTCTACCCCTTGTGCCATGAAGTCTTTATATAAATTTCTCCACCATTTATTTACTTTAGGACATGTGAAGTCTGGGAACGCTGCTGCTCCCGGCCAAGCATCACCATGGAAATTCTTACCGTCTGCAGTTTTTACCCAAACGTCATTTTCGGTTCCAGATTTATAAACGAAGTAGTTGGGGTCAACTTTGGCTCCCGGGTCAATCATCCATGCGGAATGGAAGCCGCGTATATGCAAATCACGATTAACAGCCTTAGGATTGGGGAAATCTTGCGGATTGAATGTGAAAATGCGGTATCCGTCCATATAGTCAATGTCCATCCAGATAACATCACACGGTATTCTCTTGTGTCTGAAAGTGTCTGCAATCTCAATCACGCGGCTGTCTGGTGAATAAGAGAATCGGCTTTGTTGATAACCTAATGCCCAGCGGGGAATCATTGGCATAGTACCTGTTAGTTCCGATAGTCCGCGAACTACAGCTTGTGGAGATTCTCTGTCAATGATAAACACCCGGAAAGGTGCCCCTTCACTTCTTAGTTCAATCTTTTCATCTGTACTACTTAATTCAGCTTTCCATGTGGTGTCGAATAAAATACCGAAGGCTGTTCCGTCTTTTCTAACTCCCATCATCCAGGGATGTGATTGATATAGTCGTGTACCATTATCTACACCGTAAGCACCAGAATCTGTATTCCAGAGCTTAATTGTTTTACCATTTCTTAGGAGAGAGCCGGTCACTTCTCCTCCTCCATAGATGCTTGTGCCTTCCGGTATTGTCAGTGATGCATTCGCTTTACCATCTGTGAGGGAGAATTCGGGAATAAGTATCCAATTGGTAGGAAGCGTACCTTTCTCACGTGGTTCTTTTTCAATAGCGAATGAAGGTATTTTCTTTGCGTCAAAACCTTCTGGGATAAATTTGGCGATGCCGTCTCCAACCAATACGCTTTGTTTGATGGATACTTTCTGTGTTGCTGCGTTTGCCAATAGAGGCAAAGCAGTGAGCAAATATATTGCTACTGTTTTAATAAGAGGATATTTCATGTTTTAGTGATTTGAATATTAAATGTTTTTTCGGGAGTAGATGATTGCCTACTGAATACTGTTAAGTAACTCTAGTTTTCCTCCGTTAACTAATTTGAGGATAAGTTCTCCGAATAATGTATTCTGCCATGCAAACCAGGCGCGTGTGAATTTTTTCGGGTTATCTTTATGAAAAGATTCGTGCATGAACCCTGTATTTGCATCGGTATCAATCAGCATCTTGATGCATTCCTTTATTTCCTGATCGTCCTGACTCGTAAATGCTTTCATCATAATGCTCATTGGCCATATCATATCATAACCGATATGTGGACCTCCAATACCTTCACCAGCCTTCCCTTTGAAGAAGTACGGATTGTCTTCACTCCATACGAAGCGACGGGTATTTTGATAAATAGGGTCATTTACGTCTATATCACCGAGATAGGGCATTGCCAGTAGACTTGGTACATTTGCATCATCCATCAGGAGATGATTGCCGAATCCGTCCACTTCAAATGCATAGATTGTTCCATACTTAGGATGGTTGTAAGTAGCATATTGTTTCAAGGCAGTCTCTACTTCTTGTGCCAGTTCAGTGCATTGTACCGCAAGTTCGGTCTGTTGATTAACTGTTTTCAGTATTTCAGCTGCTTTTCTTAGCGAGGTTACTGCGAAGAAATTTGAAGGGACCAGAAATTGCAGGGTAGTAGCGTCGTCTGAAGGACGGAAAGACGAGACGATTAATCCTGTGGGATTGACAGGAGCACCGAGTCCATCATTGTTTAATGTATCGAGAGCACGTTCCGTTTTTCTCTGGAACTTATAAGGACCGACTCCTTCTTTTCTCTGCTGTTCTTTGAATGTTTTTAAGATATTGATAATAGCCTGTATCCATTCATTGTCGAAAATGCTAGCATCTCCTGTTTCTTTCCAATATTGGTAAGCCAGGCGGATAGGATAACAAAGAGAATCAATTTCCCATTTGCGCTCATGAAGTTCCGGCTTCATATCGGTTAGGTCTGTCATCCAGTCTCCTCCTTTTGCACCATCGTTGAAAGCATTTGCATAAGGGTCGATATTGATACATTTGAACTGACGGCGAATAACGCCTTCAAGCATTTTTTTTAATTTAGGGTCTTTGAATGCCAGTTGGACATAAGGCCATACTTGCGCTCCTGAATCACGAAGCCACATAGCATGAATGTCGCCTGTGTAGACAAAAGTATCCGGTTTGCCGTCGATGGTGCGATAATGTACAGTAGTTTCCAGCGTATTGGGAAAACAGTTTTCGAACATCCAGGCAAGTTTGCTGTTTGTCAGCAGTTTTTTTACTCTTACGATTTCTGTTTCTACTGCTTCGGAAATAAATAATCGTTCTTTTAGAGCAGGACGTTGACTTTTATATTTTTCGGCAACTGATGCTGGGCTGATAATCATTGTATTGTCTTTGGAACAGACGAGGTTAAAGGCATTCATGTAACCTCCTCCGATAAGCAATGCTGCTGTAATTGTACAAAGGCGCATATTTTTCATTATCTTGGTGTTTTTATTTTTAGTTGTCGTTTTTTCTAATAATATTATTGGATAGTGGCAAGGCGGGCGTACATTTCTACCATGGCAGCTTGTGTCAGCAACCATTTTCTCTCATCTTTGCTTTTGCCGCTTAAGTCTGTATTGAACAATCCTTTTTCATCGCGTGCATTATCCCATGCATAGGACAAACTCTTGTTAAAAGCATTAATATAAGTTTTATCCTTATCTATCTGGTAAAGTTCGATAAATCCTCTCAGCATAACGGCAGTAAACCAGATATCTCCTTTTTTAAGCATTCTGAAAGCCTCTTCATTGGTTGCAGGGGTAAAGTCTGTAAAGAAATAGTTGAAGCATTCTTTGGCAATATTTTGAGCATCCTTCAGATAGATAGGATTCTTTGTCAACTGATAGAGCAGGGCAGCCGATTGCATCATTTGCCCGCTGTTATAAGCGAATTTGGCTTTTCCTATTTTACCGTCGAGGCGAATATTATCAAAGTAGAGATAGTCTGCGGAGTCCTGTAGGTTTCTTTGGGTCCATTCATACAGTTTCTTTCCTTTTTCAAAATAGCTGCTGTCGTTGGTTGCTTTGAATAGTTTGAGTGCCAGAACCGATCCCGGAGCATTTGAACAAGTATTTTTGGATTCTTTCTTTTGTTCACACCAGTAGATACCACCTCCCAATATACTGTCAGTTCCACTTTCGATAAATTTCCATATTAGTTGGGCTTTATCCAGGTACTTTTGTTCTTGGGTCATTTGATATGTATCGGTAAAGTCGATACCTAACCATACATTATCATCGTAAAACCGATCGGAAGCTGGAGCAGTCCGGATATATGACGAATAGGCATTGGGTACCCGTTGGGTATCGAAATATTCTTCTAATCCCGGTAATACCCGGCTATCTAATAGTTTCTTATACTTTTTATCATGTGTGGCTTCGAACAGTGCATTGACTGCAGAGAATGTTCCCGAATACGGCCATAAATAAGAGAATTGGTTGGGAATATTAGCCTGTTCTTCTGATGCCAGATAAGTGACGGTATGTTGTTCGTCGAAGGGATAGTTTTCTCGGAGTAAAGATGAGTTGTCTACAGAATAATTTAGGTAGAGAGAGTCCAGTGTTTGCCGGGCTCTGTCCAAGTTTGAGTTAGGTTCTACTTGGGCGGAGGATACACAACCTGTTAATGAGGCTATGCAGGTTATACCTAATAAGAAATGTAATGATTTCATTTTATATAGTATTATATTCATTATTAACTAAAACGTTGATCTCCAATTTACAGGTAGCTGGGAAGCTACCTGTTTTTGGGTTACCTATTTCAAACTACCATCCTTTTATTTTGCTTTTTACCTCATTTTGTCGTTTGATGTTACAAAGGTACCAGGGTTGGTATAAGATTGTGTACGGACTTGTGTCATTTGTGTCTACTTGTGATGAAATGGCGCAAAAATAGATATATATGTCTTAAAAGCGTACTCTTGTTTTGTTAAATTTCAGATGTCTTGAATGTTTTCTGTGCAGTTCTTGGACGTTTTCCTGATTTTCTATATCTTTCCATCGATTTTTATGGCGTGATTTAAAATAAAGAAATGCTATATGGAAAAACACAGTGAATGGACGAAAAAAACTTCTTTTCTTAAACGAATCCTATTTCTGATAGCTTCTTGCCTTTTGATAGGGGCAGAGGCAAATGCTTCTTATAGTTTGCGGCAATTCTCCAGTAAGAACGGATTGTCCAATAGCGCTATTCTCTCTCTTTGTCAGGATAGACACGGAGTGATATGGATCGGTTCGTGTGACGGGCTGAATGTTTATGATGGCAATTATCTGGGATTATACAAACCTACGAATCTTCAGAATAGCTTTTCCGGCAATCTGATAGAACGGATTATTGAAGCCGATAATGATGTACTGTGGATACAGACTAATTATGGACTTGACCGCTTCGATACACAAAGGCAGACTATACAAAGTTTCAAGGATTTTAAGTATATCAACCGTATGGCGAGAAGTCCGGAAGACGATTTCTTTATAATAAAGGATGACGGCTATATTTATTATTATCAACCGGAGTTGAAAGAATTCTGCAAACTGGACGTGAAGAAAATACATTTTGAGGAAGTACAGCAGATGTCTATTGATAATTCCGGCGTTCTCTGGATTTTCTCTTCGGACAATGATAACCGGAGCTATGTGATAGAAAAGAATGAAAATCAGATCAAGCTGGTTCCCTGCAATCATTTAAATCATTCGGAAAAGCTTCTGTGGACATTTGTAGATGGAGATTTAATCTATTTTGTAGATAGTACCTATGCGTTTTATGAGTACGATCTGAATAGCCATAATAAATATTTTATAGCGGATCTGGAAGAGGAGATTCAGCATCGTGGCGATATCTCATCTATCATTAAGCAGAAAAACGATTATTATATTGGTTTTAAAAGCAGCGGACTAATTCAGCTGAAATATTTGCCGGATTCGAAGGTGAAGTATGCTATACAGTCCATTAATATTCAGTCGGGCATCTTCTGCCTGATGAAAGACCGGTTTCAGGATATTATCTGGGTAGGGGCTGACGGACAAGGCATATATATGTATTTTACGGATGAATTTTCTATTGAAAATGTGTTGCTGGACGTACCGGAATATCGGGTAAATAACCCTGTCCGGGCATTGTTCCTTGATCATGAACAGACCTTGTGGATAGGCACAAAGGGGGGAGGCATTCTAAGGATGATGGACTTTCATCCTGACAGGGAGACATTGCCGCAGGCAGAGAGAATCCTGGCGAACAATAGTGCATTGATGGATAACTCAGTCTATAGTTTTGCTCCGGGCAGACGAAATTCATTATGGATTGGTACGGAAGACGGACTGAACTATTATTCTTACCTCACGAGAAGGATAGAAGAATTTCCGGTTATAGCGGATGGTAAAAAAGTGAAGTATGTGCATTCCATCTGTGAGACGAATGATAGTACATTATGGGTTGTTTCGGCAGGTGAGGGCATTGTGAAAATCACTTTAGAGGCTTCTTCGTCCTTGCCGAAAGTGAAGTCGGCACAACGTTTTACTTTGGATGGAGGAAAGAGAAACTCTAATTATTTCTTTGTCTCCTATCAGGAGAATGATTCGACTATCTGGTTTGGTAATCGCGGATATGGTGCATATAAGATGAATACACGCACCAATCAACTAACCCCTTGCCGCATTGACGATGTGGTGAAGAATCAGACGGTGAATGATATTTTTGCCATTCATAAAAATGACGAAGGATACTGGTTTGGCACGAGCTTCGGATTAACCCGGCTTTATCAGGGTGAATACAGGGTATATAACGAGACTGACGGCTTCCCCAACAATACGATTCATGGTATATTGGAAGGAAGGGATAATAATTTGTGGCTCAGTACTAATCAGGGGATGGTGCGGTTCAATGTTCGCGAGAATACAGTACAGACCTACCGCCAGCAAGGTGACCTGGAAGTGATTGAGTTCAGTGATGGTGCTTTCTTTAAGGACCAGCAGACAGGTACGCTATTCTTTGGCGGGACAAACGGATTCATTACAATTACCGAGAACGATCATATGTCAGAAGAATATATGCCTCCTTTGCATTTCAACCGTTTGTCTATTTTTGGTAAAGAATGTAATATCTATGATTTCCTGCAAGGACCCAAGCAAGAGACTCTGGTGCTTGACTATAGCCAGAACTTCTTCAATCTGTCTTTTCTGGCAGTCGATTATATCAATGGCAATAATTATACTTACTCTTATAAGATAGATGGATTGAGTGACAGCTGGATTGAGAACGGACTTTCTACAGTAGCTGTTTTTTCCAATCTGTCGCCGGGAGAATACACCTTACTGGTGAAATACCGGAGCAATATAACCGGACAGGAGAGTGAACCTTTTTCATTGCTCATTCGTATCATTCCCCCCTGGTATATGACTATCTGGGCCTACGCTTTTTATTTCCTGCTGTTTATTCTGTTGATTCTCGAGTCTGTCTGGATGATAATAAGGCATTATCGTAGAAAGCGGAATGTGATGATTGAACAGATGAACCGCCAGCAACGCGAGGAGTTGTACGAATCAAAACTACGCTTCTTTACGAACATAACACATGAATTCTGTACCCCACTGACATTAATTAATGGTCCGTGTGAAAAGATTCTTTCCTATAGCAGGGTAGATGGTTATGTGCGTAAGTATGCTACCATGATTCAGCAGAATGCATTGAAACTGAATGCGCTGATTCTGGAACTGATCGAGTTCCGTCGGCTGGAAACGGGAAATAAAGTCCTGAAGATTAAGCCGGTTCCTGTCACAGAACAGATACGCACCATTGCGGAATCATTCGGAGAACTGGCTGAAAGCCGGAAACTGAATTATCGTTTGCAGATTGAGAACGGAGTGCATTGGAATACAGACATCAGCTGTCTGAGCAAGATTGTCAATAACCTGATTTCTAATGCTTTCAAGTATACTCCGGAAAATGGTACCATAACGGTGATGCAGACAGTGGAGAATGACCAGCTTTGCATTCGCGTGTCTAACACCGGAAAAGGTATCAAGGCGGCTGATCTTACAAAGATATTTGACCGCTACAAGATTCTGGATAATTTCGAAGTACAAAACAAAGATGGCATTGCTCCGCGAAATGGTTTAGGGCTGGCTATTTGTCACAGTATGGTGAATTTATTGAATGGTCAGATTCATGTTTCCAGCACTCCTAATGAGATAACTACGTTTGAAGTGTTGCTTCCCACGATGGAGGTTACGGTCGATAATGAAGACGAAAAAGTGGTGGAAGAGTTACCGCCGGTACCGGACGAGCGGTCTGTTGAACTCCGGAACTCATCGACCGAATATGATAAAAACAAGCAAACGATAATGATCATTGACGATGATCCTTCTATGCTATGGTTTGTGACGGAAATTTTTGTGGGACCCTATAATGTGGTGCCATTGAGTAGTGCGGAGGAGGCTTTAAAACAATTGGGCATTCAATTGCCCGATTTGATTATTTCGGATGTGATGATGCCCGGAATGGATGGAATGTCATTTGCCAAGAAGATCAAATCAGATAAGCTGTTGAGCCGTATTCCCCTTATCCTGCTTTCTGCTCTGAATAATATCGATGAGCAGACAAGAGGAATTGAGTCCGGAGCAGAGGCGTATATTACCAAACCGTTTAACGTGGAATATCTGGAGAAGGTAGTGAGAAGGCTGTTGCAACGTGAGGAAGACCTGAAAGAGTATTATAGTTCTGTTCTGAGCGCTTTTGAACTGGATGACGGGCATTTCCTGCATAAAGAAGATAAATCTTTCTTTGAGAAGATGATGCAGATTATCGATAGTCATATTCAGGATACGGAGTTGTCTGTTGAATTGTTGAGTAATTCACTTGGATATAGTACCCGCCAGTTCTATCGAAAACTGAAGAATATCACGGACAAGACTCCTGCCGACATTATCAGGGAATATCGTCTGACTATTGTCGAGCGTTTGCTGCTGACAACACAGCTTTCAATCGAAGAGATCATGGATAAAACCGGATTCTCGAACAGAGGAACCTTTTATAAGGCATTTGCACAGCGGTTTGAAATGACGCCTAAACAGTATAGAAAGATAAAAGCGAAGGACGTGCAGGAGAGTTCCGAAGAAGGAGCCTCCGAATAAATGCCGGAATACCTTGGGAGATAACAATCGTTCGTTTCCGATAAGACATGGGTTAATAATTCTTTTTTTAGACATAAGAACAAAAGAACATATTTCCTATAGCTTTTATAACTTATTTGTTCTTTTGTTCTTATGTCTAAAGTTGATTCAAAACCGTACGGAAATGAATTAAATTATAAATTAAGGATTAGGCACGGATTACACGGATTTCACGGTTTTAGTGCTATGATTAATTACGTAAAACAACCGTGTTCATCCGTGTAATCCGTGCCTAAATATATTCTTTTCGGTACAGTATGGAGCTTAAACTCGGTTTTCGGACTGACCCAGTAATTCTTCATTTCAAACTTCTTCATAATGATTAAAACAGATGTTTTATTGTCATCTGTCAGCTTTTAGTAGGCAAACTGTTTATAATGAGATAATTATCTCCTGACAATACACCCTGATAATACAGCTGACAATAGCAATCGTCCATTCTATTGTCAGCCGTATCATGCTGTTATTCCAGTTTGACTATTTGATAAAGAGTCCCTTGGTAAGTATGCTTTGCTCGTGCCACGCCTTTGGCATGCTTGTGCCACGCCTTTGGCACGACTGTGCCATCGCAGTGGCACAACTGTGCCAAGCACTTTGCACAACCATTTCAGAGGTTGGGCACAATCGTTTCCATAGGTGGCACAACTGTTCTGATAGCTTGTCACAAACCGTATGGATACTTGAACGGGAAACGACGAAAGGAGAGATGTTGGTGACAGTATGAAATGAAGGCTGATATATCGGAAGCTTCCCTCACTCCATAAGCTGACAGTAAAATGGAATTTTTGCTATTATCAGCTTATTGTCAGGGCTTATTGTCATGAGGTAATCTGTTTGTTATGAGGTTATTATATATGAAAAGCTGACAGATGACAATAGAAATCGATATTTAATCATTATGTAGAAAATGCGGGAAAATTATTTCTCCGGTCATTTCCTGTTTATATTTGAAAAATAGTATCTTTGCAGTGACTATCATTTTTTCACTAAGACGCAGGGAATCCTGCTTTTGACGAGTTGCAGGCATTTTTGCCTGTGGCTCTTCTCATAGGCGGTTTCGTACCCCCGTGGGGAGTATATAATGTACCTCCAGCGTCTTAGTGATGTGATAGTCAACGGGAAAGGCGAAACCGTTCTTTTTTTGCCCCTTTATTAATACTTTTATCTTATGGAAACTGAAAACGCTTTGACTATCGCGGAAGAAAGTCTCAATGAACTCTTTTTTGAAGAAGAAGCCCGTCTTTGGGCAGAGGTGTACGGCAAGCAATCTGATAAGCCGGACCTTGAATCTCTTCAACGCATGTTGGAGAATATGAACCATTTGCTGCTTAGCTTAGAACTTCCGTGGGAACGCTTTATCCCTATCCTGTACCGAAGTTTTGCTCTTTACATGCGTCATCCGGACGAAAATACCAATAACCGGAAAACTTATCAGCTTTCTGCCCAACTCATGGACGCTGTTGTCTTTCTGTCGAAGAATACGAGCTTCATTCATTCTGTGCACCTTTTCTGTAACGTGCAGATTGCTGCGCTTAAAAAGCTACAGGATAAAGAAGCAGAAGTGAACTCAATTTAAATAAAGGATCAGGCACGGATGACGCGGATTAACACGGTTGTTTTATGTAATCATAGCATTAAAACCGTGAAATCCGCGTCATCCGTGCCTGAATATATTCAAATCCGTTCGGGATTAAGCCTGACGAGGAAATAAACCGAAGGTTATGGGAGGGAGTTAAGTTTGCTGTGATTGCTGCATAAAAGTTAATTGAATGTTCTTGTGAGGGTGTGTTAAAACCCTTATAAATAAAAAATCATCCTCGCTACAACTATCTGAACTGCACTCCTAAAGTTTTGTGTCCAACTTTTGGGGTGCAGTTCAATCTGTAGCGAGGGTGATTTGGTTGAAAGGGGAGTTTTGACACATCCCCATAAATTCGTATAGATACGATCTTGGCAACTTACTGAGTTTCGTATCCGCTTATTATTTCTTTTTCGGCTTTCTGCGTGCCCATCCTTCTTCGCTGAAGTCAGGCTCTTTATCTTTGAAGAACTGCTGCCAGTCATCTGTCTTTTTCGGCCCCCGTGCTCCGTAGCCGCGTTCTTCGCGACTGGGCTTCTCACTTCTTTTTTTCTTGTCGGTCTTGTCATTACCCCCTTTGGATGATCTGTCACTTTTTATTCCTCTTTCTAACTTTTCAGAACGTGAGCCGCGACCATTGTCGCTACGTCTCTCCGAAGAAGTACCGAAAGGACGTTTACCACCCCGACGTTCGGATGAGCCACCATTTCTGCGACCTTCTCCGTTTTCTTCACCGGCAATCTCGACAGATACCTTGCGTCCGTTCCAATTGGCCCGGTTCAACGCTTTAACAACGTTCTGCACCTCTTTTTCTTCTACTTCGAAGAAAGAGAAGTTCTTCATCAGGTCAATGCGTCCCAGCTCAATGCGTCCGCGTGTATTGTTATTCAGTAGAGTAATTAGCTCACTAGGGAAGAAACCGTCCATCTTTCCCAGGTTGATAAACAGGCGGGTAAAGCCCGGTGCGGCCTTCCGGACGCCTCTTTCACGGCTGTCGCGTGTGTTGCGTTCTCCACGGCTGTCGGTAGGAACTTCAATTTCTTCGCGATCACGGTAGTAATCCAGAAAGCGGTTAAACTCATGAGATACCATGCGTTTGATCAGGTCCTCTTTGCTCAACCATTCCAGTTTACGGTAAATCTCGGGCATGAAGTCAGTGATTTCTTCCTCGTTTACCTTCACCTTTTCCAGTTCGTCGATCACTTTGATAAGCTGTTTCTCGCAGATCTGCTTGCCTGTCGGCATCTCTCCGGGGATGAACTTCTTGCCGATAATGCGTTCGATTTCGCGCAGCTTGCCTTTTTCTCTCAGGTTGATGATGGCGATGGAAGTACCTGTCTTTCCGGCACGTCCGGTACGTCCGCTGCGGTGCGTATAGCTTTCCGTATCATCCGGCAAACCGTAGTTGATTACATGCGTCAGATCGTCTACGTCGAGCCCGCGTGCGGCGACATCCGTAGCTACGAGCAATTGCAGGTTGCGGATGCGGAACTTCTGCATCACTGCATCACGTTGGGCTTGTGACAATTCTCCGTGAAGTGAATCGGCGTTATAGCCTTCCTGCATCAGTTTATCGGCAATCTCCTGTGTCTCTTTACGGGTACGGCAGAAGATGATACCATATATCTGTGGGTAATAGTCGACGATGCGTTTCAGTGCAGCATATTTGTCTTTTGCCTGCACTGTATAAGCTACGTGTTTTACGTTGCTTGTGCTTTCGTTCTTGCGTCCGATGGTTATTTCTTTGGCATTGTTCAGGTAGTTCTTGGAAATGCGTGAAATCTCCGGGCTCATCGTTGCCGAGAAGAGCAATGTATTGCGTTCTTTGGGTACATCGGCCAAAATAGCATTGATGCTATCGGTGAATCCCATATTCAGCATTTCATCTGCTTCGTCCATCACGATGTTGTGGATGGTTGAGAGGGAAACCGTTTTGCGTTCCATCAGGTCGAGCAGACGTCCCGGGGTAGCTACGATGATATGTACACCGCGTTTCAGGCTGCGTATCTGACTGTCGATTGAGGAACCGCCATAAACGGGCAGCACTTTCAATCCGTCAATGTATTTCGAGTAATCATTCAAATCGCCCGCTATCTGGAGACAAAGCTCGCGTGTGGGGCAAAGGATAAGCGACTGGGGAACCCTGTTCTTTACGTCAATCTGTTGGAGCAGGGGCAGACCGAATGCGGCTGTTTTACCTGTGCCAGTTTGTGCAAGAGCTACTACATCATTATTTTCTCCTAAAAGGTACGGAATCACTTCCTCTTGTACCGGCATGGGATTCTCATATCCCATCTCTTCAATTGCTCTACGTATCTCCGGAGAAACGCCAAGCTCTTCAAATGTCTTCATTAAATCTCTGTATATCTTTTATTTCGGCTGCAAAGATAGAGAAAAATAATGAATAATGGATAATGGAAAATGGATAATTATTGCTGCCTGCATGGCATTATCCATTTTCCATTATTCATTATCCATTAATAAAATGCTGCGGAGCTGTTCTATTTCTTCTGCAGAGAGTCCGAGACCTTTCTTCAGATATGCCTGTACGCTGCCGTACTCCGCTTCTATCTGCTCTTTGGCGGCATTCAGAAAATCTTCTTTGGCAGAGTAAATCGTGGTAATCGCCTCTTGCGAGTTGATGGGTAATTTATAAGCATATTTAGATGCTTTGGGGATATTGAAGTAATCATTGCTCAGTCGGTAATCTTCCATGATAACTTCTTCATTGACTCCCAGGGCCGCCAGCACCAATGCCGAAGCGATTCCCGTACGTCCTTTGCCTGAGGTGCAGTGGATGACGGCGGGATAGTTGTTACGGTCGAGCAAGATTGTGAAAAGCTCCTTAAATTCTTTCGTGTAGTCGCTGACCAGCTTGCGGTTCATTTCCTCCACCAGCCGGTAGACTGTATCTGTTTTTATCTTTTCCTCCTGTATTTTTTGCAGGATGGATTCCATGTTTCCGGTAGGGATGGAGATATGCACGATGTTGAACGCGTCATCATGGAGTTGAGGATAATTGTGGCGCTCTTCTTCCGAACGCATGTCGATAATGGTCCGTATGCCCATGTTCTTCAGTTCCCGGCGAGAGCAGAAAGGAATACTGTCAATCTGTGCGGAACGATATAACATTCCCCAGCGGGTTACTTTTCCTGTTTCGCTGGATTTGTATCCTCCCAGGTCACGGAAGTTCTGTATACCGGGGATATTAACGTTGCGTGCCGCTACCTTGACCCGGTATTTGTTGTTGAATACCATCAGATAGTAGTACCGTTGACTGGGATCATCGGTGACGATTGTTTTCTTTCCTTTGGAAATGTTGATGATGTCCACAGGGTTGTCTTCCGGGATAAAGTCGGGGGCGGTAGAAGCATATATCTTTACCTGTCCTTTCAGTATCGGGGCTGTTTCCCATTTGATAATGCAGTTGCCCACATTATTCTCCTCGCATACCACAGAAATAGTAGGAGAGGTGCCGGAACAGGACGGGAGCACCAGTAGGATGGTAAGCCAGCTTAACAGGTTTTTGTACATAGTTTCTTTGTCTGAGTGAATCATGTACTGCAAAGATAAGAATTACCCGCAGATGTGATCATTCCTTTGCGATAATTAGCCAAAGTTAATAGTAATTTACGGGTAGGAGAGTACCCGTAAACAGCCTATTTGGTATAATTTCGGGCAAACTCTACCGGAACCGAATTGCTGAAGCTGCGACAGACTTCTGCTGCAAAGTCTTTTCCGCACTGAATGACTTTGTCCCATATTTCCTCGTTCAGGTTGTTCAGGTCACGGTAGCGGACATCGTATTTGAGCAGCCCGTAGATCAATCCGGCATTGAAGTTATCTCCGGCTCCGATGGTGCTGACTGCATCCAACGGCTCTATCGGATATTCTTTGCTCACTTGATTGGTACGGAGCGATACTTTATCGCCGCCTGCCGTGCAGATAAATCGGGGACAATAGAACTTGATCTTGTCCTTATAGATTTTGTCTGCATCCTGCATTCCGTACATATAGAAGAAGTCCTCCAGTGATCCGCGTACAATATCCGCATACTCCAGATTCTCGATGATTGTAGGAGCAAGTTTCATTGCTTCGTTCTTATGAGAGGAACGGAAGTTCGGGTCATAATAGATAATTGCCTTTTTGTCCCGTGCCTGATCAAGCAGTTCCAGTATCTTTTCCCGGAGTACAGGATTCAGTGCATAGTAAGAGCCTACCATGACAATATCATCCTCTTCCAGTTTGGGGAACAGAACATCCAGACGTTGCTTGGGGTAATCTTTATAAAAGATATACTCGGCGTCACTCTTTTCGTTGAGGAAAGCCAGCGACACAGGCGACTTGCCGTCAGGGAACACATTCACATGATCAGTCGGGATATGATTCTCGCGCATAAATTGCAGGATGATATTCCCTACGTGGTCATTTCCCGTTTCGCTGATGAATCCCACTTGGACTCCCATTCGTGCCAGGGATACGATGCCGTTGAATACAGAGCCTCCCGGTACGGCTGCGGAAGGCTGGTCGCCCCGGAAGATTATATCGAGGATTGTTTCTCCGATGCCGATTACTTTTCGCATAGTGACCTTGATTTTTCTCCCAGATAACCTCCGTGATGGCGTTTTGAGTATTCGGCGATCGTGAATCCTGTTTCCTTCATGGTTTGTACTACCAGTATATCACCGATAACGGTCATGGCGGTAGTCGAAGTAGTGGGGGTCATCCCCAGCGTACACACTTCGGCAGGTTTGCCGGTACTCAGACAGACGTCCGATTCATGTGCCAGCGGGCTGTCAGGATTACCGGTGATAACGATAAACTTCAGTTCCGGGTCCAGATTATGGGCCAGTTGTGTTAATTCAACAATCTCGCGTGTCTTGCCGGAGTTGGAGATAAGCAGCAGCAAATCGTTTCTTTGTAAAATTCCCAGGTCGCCGTGTTGTGCTTCGCTAGGATGCAGAAAGACTGAGGGAATGCCTGTGGAACAGAAAGTGGTAGCGATGTTCATTGCAATCTGTCCGGCTTTTCCCATACCGGAAGTTACCAGTTTTCCCTTTTTCTGATGTATCTGTTCTACAATCAGTTTCACAGCTTTCTCGTAAGCGTTTGTTACAGGGATGTTGAGCACTGCTTGTGCTTCCTGTTGCAATAGTTGTTTGATGGAGTCTATCATATGATCAGTATATTTTTTCTTTTAATTCTTCCAGAGTGTTTGCTACTTCGTAGTATGTAGAGAAGGGCTTCCGGGCGAATCCTTTGCTTTCCAGTGTGCCGAGTGCCTTCAGCAGTTCGTCGTAAAATCCATATTCATTGTAGAAGATGACTTTTTTCTGGTGGTATCCGATGGAAGCGGCGGCTATTACATGGAATATTTCGTCGAGTGTACCCACACCGCCGGGTAGTGCCACCAGTATGTCCGACTTTTCCGTCATCACATTCTTACGGTCACTCAGATTGAGGGTGTGGATTATTTCGTCCGGTTGTGTGCTTACGCTGTTTTTCTCTTCCAGCAGGGTCGGGACTACTCCGATAACTTTTCCACCGTTTTCTTTTACGGCACGGGCCACGCATTCCATCAGCCCGAGACTAGCTCCTCCATAAATCAACGTTTTGCCTGTCTGCCCTATCCATTCGCCTATCTGGCGGGCACTGTCGAAGTACATTTTGTCAATGCTTTCCGAGGCAGAACAGAATATTCCTATCTTTTTCATACACGTTGTAACTGTTATAGTCCACAAATATCTGCAATTTTCTATAAACGACAATAAGTTTTATTGTATTTTTGCGGCATTAATTCAATAAGGAAGTAGAAAACAATGCAATATAACGAATATACATTGCCGAATGGCCTGCGTATCATCCACGAACCGACTCTGTCGAAAGTGTCTTATTGTGGTTTTGCCATCGATGCCGGAACACGTGATGAAGCGGAGAATGAGCAGGGGATGGCTCATTTCGTAGAGCATCTTATTTTCAAGGGGACGGAGAAACGGAAAGCCTGGCATATCCTCAACCGGATGGAGAACGTGGGGGGCGACCTGAACGCTTATACAAATAAAGAAGAGACGGTAGTCTATGCCGCCTTTCTGACCGAGCATCTGGAGCGTGCCCTCGAACTGTTGGGGGATATTGTGTTTCATTCTACTTTCCCTCAGCATGAGATAGAGAAAGAGACAGAAGTGATCATCGACGAAATCCAGTCATACGAGGACAATCCTTCGGAACTGATTTTCGATGATTTCGAAGATATGATCTTCCGCAATCATCCGTTGGGAAGGAATATTCTCGGTAAACCGGATTTGCTGCGGAGTTTCCGCACAGAAGATGTCCTTTCGTTTACCAGGCGATTCTATCAGCCGGGGAATATGGTATTCTTTGTTCAGGGGCAATATGATTTCAAGAAGATTGTCCGTCTGGCGGAGAAGCATCTTGCCGATGTTCCGGCAGTAACGGTAGATAATCAGCGTGTGCCTCCTCCTCTGTATGTGCCCGAACGTCTGGTAGTGCCTAAAGATACTCATCAGGCACATGTGATGATCGGCAGCCGTGGATATAATGCGTATGACGACAAGCGTACGGCCCTTTATCTCCTGAATAACATTCTTGGCGGTCCGGGCATGAACAGTAAGCTGAACGTGTCGCTTCGCGAACGTCGCGGACTGGTCTACAATGTAGAATCCAATCTGACTTCTTATACGGATACCGGTGCCTTCTGCATCTATTTCGGAACGGATATTGAAGATATGGATACCTGTCTGAAACTCACCTACAAGGAATTGAAACGGATGAGGGATGTGAAGATGACATCTTCGCAACTGGCAGCAGCCAAAAAGCAGCTGATCGGGCAGATCGGAGTGGCATCGGACAATTTTGAGAACAATGCGCTGGGAATGGCGAAAACATACCTGCATTATCACAAATACGAGTCATCGGAGGTGGTATTCAAGCGTATCGAGACGTTGACAGCAGAGCAACTGATGGAAGTTGCCAATGAGATGTTTGCCGAAGAGTACTTATCGACATTGATTTACAAGTGATTTATTATATTTGAGCAGGACTGTACGAATGGTAACTAATTAGCTTTATTATACTTTGTTGCTACTTCCGGAAGAAGACCTGCCTATCTATTATAGGCGGGTCGGTTTCTTTAATACCAGCAGACTTTCCGGTCCCATATTGAAAAGCAGGTCGATAATACTCAGATTGGGAAGAAAACCGAGTTTGGATTCGAAGACCTGGTAATATGGTTGCGGGCTAAATTCCGGATCAGTTGTGCGGAAGTCTTTCTTGGGATGAATGCTTTCACGGAAATCAGTCTCTTCCGCACTGAATTCCATTTTATATGCTGAAGTCCGTTCTATATTGGGCTGAATGTCTATCAACTGACAAACCAAACGGCATATTTCTTCGTTGAAATCGATCAAAAACTCGTATTTCTTTTCGTAAAAGGGGCGGAAATCATCTTTATAATATTCGAAGAAAGGAGTGTTGTTATACGCTGATTCAATGGCGTTCCAGTGCAGATGGCGCCAGTTGCCGTGATCGGAGATGCGTATATCTTTCATCGGACATTTCAATGTATCAGGTTTGACAGTCGGGATGGAGAGTGCCAATTCACCGTCGGGACCGGCAATCGTACAACGGTTGCGGTAAGTTTGCTTGATGTAGTGGTCGTGCTGTTCGATGTATATTTTATCATATTCCAGCAATTTGGTATAATATTCTACTGGAGCGAGGTAGGCGGATGATAAATAAGCTATTCTCATTATTTGATGTGTAGATGTTATGTTGAAAACTATGTATATGGATTATTTCACCGATTGAAAGAAGCGGTTCCAGCGGTACCCGTCCAGTATTCCCGTTCCTTTTTCCTTGGAGAACCAGATCAGCGACGCTTTCCCGATCATATGATCTTGCGGAACGAATCCGAACAGACACGAGTCGGACAGGTTGACGCTGTTGTTGGAAGCCATCCAGTAGTAATCTTTGGTGAAGAAACAATGCTGTGTAGGTTTTCCGTCGATATAAAGCGTATCATTCTTTATTTCCGCCTGTTTGCCTTCGTGCATCACGAGGGTATTTCGCAGTAGCGTGATATTCCACGGATATACTCGTAGTGCTTTCCCTTTGCTGGGGACGATAAGCGGTTTCAGTTCCTTGTCTTGTTTTTCCGTTAGAGGCCGAATCCAGTTCCGGTCGCCGATGGCCTGTTCCAGCAGATAATATTCATATCGGCTGAAACTGCGGACATGAGTACTGTCATCGCTTCCCATCAGTCCGTCGTTGGTGATGGAGAGCGTCCGGATAAGGGATGTGATCAGATTCTCTTTGGAGGCAGGGTAGGTATAAAGTCTCTTTTTATCGGGGTTGAACTGCGCTTCGGGAGAAGAGACGGAAAAGAGAGAATCGACAAGTAACGTATCGCCCGGAGTACCGATGCAACGGCTGATATAGATTTCCCGTCGGTCAATCGTAGGTTGCTGAATGCCGGCAGGATTGTTGAATACTACGATGTCCCGCTTCTGTACGGGGCGTTCGCGCCAGCGATGATAGGAAAATGCCGACATCAGCGGGAGGCGCAGACCGTAACTCCATTTGTTTACCAGAATACGTTCACCCTGAAAGAGAGAGTTCTCCATGCCGGTGGAAGGGATAAGGCAGGATGTAAAAGCAAATCCCCGAAGCAGAAGCACAATGGCTATTGCGCCGGCGAATGCTAGTATCCATTTGAATTTACGAATGTTCATCAACTTTTATCACCTTATCGCACTATGATGTTCGTATCTTATCAGTCTACCCACTTGAAGATGCGGTTCCAACGGATCTTTCCGTCAAACCATCCGCGGTCTTTGTCAAGTGATAGCCATACAACGATCGGTTTACCCACTACGTGATCTTCGGGAACAAATCCCCAGTAACGGGAGTCTGCCGAATTGTGGCGGTTGTCACCCATCATCCAGTAGTAGTCCATCTTGAAGGTATATTGGTCGGTTTTCTCGCCGTTGATGTAGATTCCGTCCGGCTTGATCTCCAGTTTGTTACCTTCGTAGGCCACAATACAGCGCTCATAGATAGGCAGATTGTCCTCGGTCAGAGTAATGGTAGCACCTTTGGCAGGTATCCAGATCGGACCGTAGTTGTTGCGGTTCCACTTGGTGTATAAGTTCAGCGGGTACATTTGTCCGGCATACTCTTCCGGTTCCATCACGATCTTGCTGATCAGCTTTTTATTGCCGGACAGCGTATCGTACATTTTCTTCGTCAGCGGCAGATGATAGATAGGAGCCATCTTGCCTTGTGCGTTATGATTGTTTAGTCCGATCTGCGCAAAGGTTTCTTCCCATGTGGGGTCATCATACAATGCCTGGTCGTCTTTGCTGATTCCTAATTCGCGGAACATATCTTCCGGGATATACGGGCCTGTGGTCTGTACAAAGTAGTTGAATTGCAGGTTCTCCGGATTCTCAATGGCCTTGCCGTCAATCATCACCTGACCGTCTACAATCTGGAGTGTATCACCGGGCAGGCCGACGCAGCGTTTTACATAATTCTCACGACGGTCTACCGGACGGTAAACCACCTTGCCGTAATTGCGTGGATTCGACAGAATCTGTTGGCGACCGGCATTATAATACAAGTCATAAACAGCGCGTTGTTGCTCGCGTGTCAGGCTGTCCATCTCTATCTGCTTGGGGTACAGGCGCTGACCTTCACCATAAGCTATCGAGTAGAAATCTCTCTGCTGATCGTTGAGTGCTACTGTGTCACCGGCAGGAAAGTTGAAAACGACGATATCGTTCAGTTTCACTTTTCCGAATCCGGGAACTCTTTTATATTTCCACTGAGGCCATTCGATGTATGATTTGGTATTTAAAACAGGCAACGTATGCTGAGCCAGCGGCATAGATAGCGGCGTATTGGGCACGCGTGGTCCGTAACTCATCTTGCTGACGTATAGAAAGTCGCCTACCAGCAATGACTTTTCCAGTGAGGAAGAAGGAATCTGATAATTCTGGAAAATGTAGATATTGACAAAGTAGACAGCAACCAAAGCGAAAACAATGGCATCTACCCAGCTCATGATGCTACGGACGGTAGGATTCTTCGATTTCTTCCAGAATGACCAGGGTATTTTCTTGGTGATATAGATATCGAAGATAAAAGGAACGACAATCAGCCCCCACCAGCTGCGTACCCAGATGAGGAAGGCGAGATAAAGGAGAATAGCAATGGTGCATTTGATCCATTGTGTGCGTGTGGCTTGTCTCATAATCTAAAATTCGTTTGATAGTGGCTTTGAAGCCTTATTCGTTTAAGAATGGGAATAAATCACTCATACCCAGATATCCCTCATGCTGGGCGGTGTATTCGGCAGCCAGTATGGCTCCCAATACAAAGCCGCCGCGATTTTTGGCATCGTGCGTGATTGAGATACTGTCTACGTCAGATTCGTAACGGATGGTATGAATACCGAAAACCTCCCCTTCACGGATCGAGTCGATAGGAAGCTCGTTGGAAGCGCAGGCGTCGGTGCCGCTGACAGTGCCGTCCGGTGCAAGGAGCGTTCCTTTTACCCATTTGTCTTTGCGGTTCATATTCTCCAGTATTCCTTCTGCCAGCGTGATGGCGGTTCCGCTGGGCGCATCCATCTTATGGATATGATGAGTCTCGCTCATAGTGACGTCATAAGCGGGAAATTGATTCATTATCTTTGCCAGATGCTTGTTGACAGCTGAGAAAATAGCGACTCCCAGACTGAAGTTGGACGACCAGAAAAGAGTCTTTCCGCCTTCGGTACACAGTTTCTTGATTTCTTCGCCATGCTCTGCCATCCATCCTGTGCTGCCCGATACTAACTTGACTCCGGCTTTGAAAGCTTTCATATAATTGTTGTAGGCTACCATCGGATTGGTAAATTCAATGGCTACATCGGCGGACTTGAATGCTTCCGACTCAAAATCTTCCTGATTATCTACATCAATAATGCAGACTATTTCGTGTCCGCGACTAAGGGCTGCCTTTTCAAGTTCCTTGCCCATTTTTCCATAACCGATCAACGCTATTTTCATTGTTTTCTGACTTATATTCAAAATAATAGTCGCAAAGATAAGATTTTTATTACATTTGCAGTGCACATTAACTTTCTGTTAACATGGAACACCTTCTCCACTATGTGTGGAAACATAAATTATTCCCTCTCCAAATACTGCAAACCACCGAAGGCTTACGGGTAGAAGTAATCGATTCCGGACTGCAAAACTCTGATGCCGGTCCCGACTTTTTTAATGCAAAGCTGAAGATCGACGGCACATTGTGGGTGGGAAACATAGAAATACATACTCACTCTTCAGACTGGTACCGTCACGGACACAACAATGACAAGGCATACGATTCGGTGATTCTGCACGTCGTGGAAGAAGCGGATACCGAAGTAACCCGTTCCGACGGAGAGACAATTCCCCAACTGCGCTTGACTTGTCCCGAGAATATACAAACCCATTATCACGAACTTTGCAGGGCCGATCAATATCCTGCCTGCTATTCCATCATAGGGTCCTTATCCAAATTAACAATTCATTCCTGGCTGACAGCGCTCCAAACCGAACGTCTGGAACAAAAGGCGAAGCAGATTACCGACCGGCTGGAACGGTGCAATCATCATTGGGAAGATGCTTTCTTTATCACTCTTGCCCGTAATTTCGGTTTCGGCCTGAATGGCGATGCTTTTGAGACGTGGGCAGGACTGCTTCCGTTCCGGGCGATAGACAAGCATCGGAATGATCTGTTTCAGATAGAAGCTTTTTTCTTCGGACAGGCCGGTTTGCTGGAGGAGGCGTTTTTGAAGAAGGAGCAGGAGGACGAATATAGCCTCCGGCTCCGTAAGGAGTTTCGCTATCTGCAACGGAAGTTTGAGATGACGCAGGTAATGGATGCCGGTTTATGGCGTTTTCTGAGGCTTCGTCCGGAAAACTTTCCTCATATCCGGCTGGCTCAGTTGGCTTATCTGTATCAGAAAGTAGACAAACTCTTTTCGCAGATGATGGAGGCGGAGACTTTGCCGGAAGTGCGCCAGTTACTGTCCACGCATGCTTCGGCTTATTGGGATCATCATTATATATTCGGGCGGACTTCTCCGCAAAGAGAGAAACAGATGGGAGAGAAGTCGCAGAACCTGATTGTGATTAATACCGTTGTTCCTTTCTTATATACGTATGGCTTGCACAGATCCGACGACCGCATGTGTGACCGTGCCGGACGTTTTCTGGAAGAACTAAAAGCGGAGGACAATCATATCATCCGGTCGTGGAGGGATGCCGGGCTACCGGTCGGTTCGGCGGCAGATAGCCAGGCATTGATACAGCTTCGCAGGGAGTATTGTGATAAACGAAAATGTCTCTTTTGCCGTTTCGGATACGAGTATTTGCGGAAGAAATGAATAGCTTATTTCTCTAATAACTTATAGACTGCATTTAGAAGATCATCGGACATATAAGGTCTGGGAGCTTCCCGGTTCACAATGTTTCCTTCCTTGTCTATCAGCATATAGGTGGGGAAAGAGTGGACGCCAAGATATTTTTCAATGGCATCTTGTTGTTGGTCGGGCAAATTGTAGTGGACCGCACTTTTGCTTGCCAGACCATATTCTTTGATGATGTTTTTCCATGATTTATCCGAAGAATGATTGCATAGATACAAGAATATGACGTCTTTTCCGGCAAATAGTTTTTTACTCGCTTTTGCATATTGCATCATGTTTTTGCAGGGACCGCACCAAGTGCCCCATACGTCGAGATAAATCACTTTCCCCTTATAAGGTTCGATGATTTTACGGAACAGTTGTTCTCCATCGGTGATTTCCGCCAGAGGTTCGTTGGGCATCAGGCTTTCAGGATGTTCAATCGTCTTATTCGATAATTTCTCATATTTCTGTTGCTGAGATAGTATGTAGACTTGCAGGGAAGGATTGGAAACTTCCTTCTTATATTGCTCGATAAGTGTATGTGGCAACTCATTGTGCCTGTTTTGCAACATTTCATAATAGTATTGGGTCTTGAGTATCTCTCTTAAGTTTGTATCCATTTGCAGGGAGTCGATGATTGACAATTTACGATTGGCGGAATTTTTAGCCAGCTGCTCTTGTACATAATTGGTGAGCAGGTTATCTTTGTTTACCAGTTGCTGCACTGTTTCTATGATTGGTTTTAGTTTTTCAGTGTAAGCTATTACTTCCAGCGAGTCTGCCTTGGATGCTTGCAGTTCATTAACCTTATCCTGATATACACAGAAATTGCGTAGTGCATTTTTCTCTTCCTGAGTTAATTTAATCTTTCCTTTGGCATCAAATTCAGAATAAATTCTTTCCAATTCCTGTGGTGTCAGATTTACGTTCGGATTGGATGGCGGCAGGATATCGTCGATATATCCGGTATAGTCTCTCATAAAAGAAGAATAGTCTCTGAGAAGCGTATACGGCTGTACGGGATTTGGATAAAAGGCGGAGTCTACGTAAGCCATAAATCCTTTTTCCAGTTGCTCTTGTTTATTACGATCGACTGAGAAACGGCGTTGCATCAAACCGTATGCTGCGCCATAGCGGATTTGATTCTCTGTGTAGTAACGGTATTTGTTGGAGAGTAACGGATGTTCCCGAAGTATCTTTTCCCGGTATTCCGATTTGTGTCGGGTAATTTCCTGTGTTTTGTGCAAATAATCTAAATTGCTCATTTCCTTTCCTTCGTCGTAATCGATATATTCTCTGAGTTCTTCATAACTCACCAGCTCGTTGAGCGCGCGCGCCTTGTCGCCCATAAAGAATCTTTTTCTTTCGTTATAGTCTACATACAGGAAATAAGTTTCGCCCGGTTCTACTGTCGAACAGATAGTAGTACGTCCCCAGTCGATAAATACATTGTGGGTGTTCAATACGGGAAAGCGGATGATGAATCGTCCCAGAGAATCGATATCAGTGTAATATTTCTCTTCGTTTTGAGTGACCATATCGGGCACCGTCACTTCGAAAGGTCTGTCGGAAGGTAGGTTACGCAGATATCCGACGAGGGTTACACTATCCGTGTGATATCCGTTGTCGATGTAGGGTGTATGATCGGGAGATGGATAATCGGGTATGCAATAATGGTTGCAGAGAAAATAAGGTTGTGATTTTCCTTTTCCGATAGCCAGAGAGCAGGAATCTTTGCCTTCTTCCCGTTCCAGTTTTACAGTCAATCGTTCTGTACCGTTTTTCAGGGAGACGGTAGTCTTGTTTTTTTGAGTACGTATCGACTCGTAATCCCAGAATTGACATTGGTAGACAGCGAAGTGTTCGAAGAAGCCAATGGTCCAGTCGCCGGTCGCTTTATTGATCCAACATCCCGTGATGGGGTATACTTCGGGGTGGGAAGCCATAGGGGTTACTGTTTCGTTTTGTAGCTCGGATGCTACTTTCAGTGTACCTGTAAGGGGGAAACTGAGATAAACCAGCTTGTAGAGTTCTCCGCTTTTGGCGAGCAGGCGATATTCTTTATTGAGGAAATATCCGGCGGATAGGATATCCCATGTTTTCCCGTCATAGAGCATTTTGCCGTCCCGGGTGAATTCGTAGATTACTTTTCCGGTGAGTCCTTTCACCCATTTCCGATAAAGGATGTCGGGCAATGTGGTCGGAGTAAGCAGTTCCGTATGGTCGGGGACTTGCTTGCGGATGCAGTTCCTCGGTTCTTTCCAGCCTTTGTACCAGAGGATGGCGGTGTCATTGAATACGGGAGTGATCCGGAACTCCGTCGTGTCTCCCTTTTGATTGCGTAAATGGAAGAAGTAACTTCCGTCGGCTTCCTGCTCCATTTGTTCGACATAAAAAACGGTGTAGAAATTTTCTACGAAGTTCTCTCCGATAAGCGGACCATTCCAGTCGGATACATTGTCTGTTTTAAATTGCCAGTAACCTCTCAGTGATTCGGGGATTGTTAGTGACGCGGTGGATTGGGCGAAGGTGATTGTCTGTGTGCAGCACAACAGCAATAAGCTTACCATAAGAAAGCTGTGGGGGTGTTTCATAGGTGTGTTTTTATTTAAAGTTAATATGGTTGTAAAGGTATCGTAATATTGAGGCCGTTATATGTGGTACATCTATTATTTATAGATGTTTAACTGTGAAGAAACCACCGTCGGTTTCATCAGCCGCTTTTTTCTTTCTGTTTCGCATCAAGATATTGAACTTGTCATTATCTTTGCAGCGTCATTTTAAACTCTTAATTTATATCGTGTTATGAGAGCTAAAAAGTTTGCATGCTGTTTGTTGGTCATGTCGTTGCTGGCAGGTATTTCATTTATTTCCTGTGGCAATAGCTCCAGGGCGAAAGCGGAAAGAGAAGCGGCACAGGCAGGAGAGGATTTCAAGTCGTTTCTGGAAAAGTTTACTTCCAGTGCAGCGTTCCAGTACACTCGTGTCAAGTTTCCGTTGAAGACTCCGGTCACTTTGCTGGCGGATGACGGGGAGACGGAGAAGACATTCCCTTTTACTAAGGAGAAGTGGCCGCTGCTGGATAGTGAGACCTTGAGGGAAGAACGTATCACACAAGAAGAGGGCGGTGTTTATGTATCCAAGTTTACATTGAACGAGCCGGCACATAAAGTGTTTGAGGCAGGATACGAGGAATCGGAGGTTGATTTGCGTGTTGAGTTCGAGTTGCTGCCGGATGGAAAGTGGTATGTGGTGGACTGCTATACGGGCTGGTACGGATACGACCTGCCGATTGCAGAACTGAAACAAACGATTCAGCATGTGCAGGAAGAAAATGCTGCCTTTAAAGAATTGCATCCTTAGGAGAAGACAGGGTATCTTTTTTTTCCTGAATACATAATTTGAGGTATTTTGTACGATTTGAACCCCTCTTTTTCCGGAAAGAGGGGTTTCTTTGTACCCGGAAATAAACGATCTTTAAACTAATACCCTGAATGATGAAGCAATTCCTTACCCAGTCAGTGACTTTGTTGATATTGTCTTTTCTCAGTCCGGCATTCCTCCATGCGCAGATAGTTACGGACGAGCGGATGTTCTCTTTTGAAGAGCCGCAGCTGCCTGCCTGTGTGACAGGTGTGCGGTCGCAGTTGAACAGATCCGGTGCACATTATAAAGACGGAAAATATTCGCTGGAATGGACCTTTGAACCGAACGGCGTATTGGAACTCAGGAAAGACCTGAAGTTCGAAAAGAAAGACCCGACAGGGAAGGACCTGTATCTTTCCGCTTTCATCGTATGGATATACAATGAACAGCCTCAGGATGCTGCTATCGAGTTTGAGTTTCTGAAAGACGGCAGAAAGTGTACCTCTTTTCCTTTCGGCATCAATTTCAAAGGATGGCGTGCGGCATGGGTCTGCTATGAACGCGATATGCAAGGGACGCCGGAAGAGGGAATGAACGGGCTCCGTATCGTGGCTCCCAATGCAAAAGGGCGCCTTTTCATCGATCATCTGATCACTGCGACAAAGGTAGATGCCCGCCAGCAGACGGCGGACCTGCAAGTGCCGTTTGTCAATGCCGGCACCACCAATCACTGGCTGGTGCTTTACAAACACTCCCTGCTGAAACCGGACATCGAACTGACGCCCGTAAGCGACAGCCAACGGCAGGAAATGCGTCTGCTGGAACGGCGTTTCCGTGATATGATCTATACCAAAGGGAAGATTACGGAGAAGGAAGTGGAAGCCATCCGTAAGAAATATGATCTCTACCGGATTACCTATAAGGACGGGCAAGTTACCGGAGTGCCCGTTTTCATGGTGCGTGCGTCCGAAGCCTACGAGCGGATGATTCCGGACTGGGACAAAGATATGCTGACCAAGATGGGAATCGAGATGCGTGCTTATTTTGATTTGATGAAACGGATTGCGGTAGCTTACCATAACAGTGAGGCGGATTCTCCGACCCGTGAGGAAATGAAGCGGAAATTTATGGCGATGTATGACCATATCACCGATCAGGGAGTGGCTTACGGCAGTTGCTGGGGCAATATCCACCATTACGGATATAGCGTGCGCGGACTTTATCCGGCTTACTTCCTGATGAAAGATGTACTGCGTGACGAAGGAAAGCTGCTTGAAGCGGAACGGACGTTGCGCTGGTATGCTATCACCAATGAGGTATATCCCAAGCCGGAAGGTAACGGCATCGACATGGACTCCTTCAATACACAAACGACCGGTCGCATTGCGAGCATTCTGATGATGGAAGACACCCCCGAGAAACTGCAATATCTGAAATCTTTCTCCCGATGGATTGACTACGGCTGTCGTCCCGCACCGGGGCTTTCCGGTTCCTTCAAAGCAGACGGAGGAGCTTTTCATCACCGCAATAACTATCCTGCTTATGCTGTTGGCGGACTGGACGGGGCGACCAATATGATTTATCTTTTCAGCCGGACAAGCCTTGCTGTCTCCGAATTGGCACATCGGACGGTAAAGAACGTCCTGCTTGCCATGCGTTTCTATTGTAATAAACTGAATTTCCCCTTATCCATGTCAGGCCGTCATCCCGACGGGAAGGGAAAGCTGGTTCCTATGCACTATGCCTTGATGGCAGTAGCCGGAACTCCCGATGGAAAGGACGATTTTGATAAAGAGATGGCATCTGCCTACCTGCGACTCGTGTCTTCCGATTCTTCGGTTGCGGAGCAGGAACCGGAGTATATGCCGAAAGTATCGAACGCACAGGAACGCAGGATTGCCGAACGATTGGTCAGAAATGGCTTTCGTGCAGAACCCGACCCGCAAGGGAACCTGTCGCTGGGCTATGGCTGTGTGTCCGTACAACGGCGCGGAAACTGGTCGGCTGTGGCACGCGGACATTCGCGGTATCTTTGGGCAGCCGAACATTATCTGGGACATAATCTCTATGGACGCTATCTGGCACACGGAAGCCTCCAGATTCTGACAGCTCTTCCGGGACAAACAGTGACTCCCGCCACCAGCGGATGGCAGCAGGAAGGTTTCGACTGGAACCGTATTCCGGGAGTGACTTCCATCCATCTGCCGCTGGATCTGCTCAAGGCCAACGTTCTGAATGTAGACACTTTCTCCGGAATGGAAGAGATGCTTTATTCGGATGAAGCATTTGCCGGCGGTTTGTCACAACAGAAGATGAACGGCAACTTCGGAATGAAACTGCACGAGCATGATAAGTATAACGGAACGCATCGTGCGCGAAAATCCTTCCATTTCATCGGTGGAATGATCGTTTGTCTGGGATCGGATATCGAGAACTCCCATACGGAGTATCCTACGGAAACCACCATTTTCCAACTGGCGGTGACAGATCAAGCGGCGCATGACTATTGGAAGAAGGAAGCGGGTGGGGGAAAAGTCTGGATGGATCATCTGGGTACCGGGTATTATGTGCCGGTTGCTGCAAGATTCGAGAAGAACTTTCCTCAATATTCCCGGATGCAGGATACGGGCAAAGAAACGAAAGGAGACTGGGTATCATTGATTATCGATCATGGGAAAGCCCCGAAAGCGGGAAGTTACGAATATGCGATTCTGCCGGGAACCGACCGGAAGACGATGACTGCCTTTGCAAAGAAACCCGCTTACAGTGTATTGCAGCGAGACCGTAATGCGCATATCATAGAATCGCCCTCTGACGGAATAACTTCCTATGTGCTTTTCGAAACTCCCCGGTCAGTGCTTCCCGGTGGATTGTTGCAGCGTACGGATACTTCCTGTCTGGCAATGGTTCGCAAGGAATCTGCTGATAAAGTTTTATTGACTATAGCTCAACCGGATTTGGCATTGTATCGGGGGCCGAGTGATGAGGCTTTCGATAAAGACGGAAAACGTATCGAACGCAGTATCTATTCCCGTCCGTGGATTGGTAATGAAAGCGGTGAAATTCCTGTGACGGTAACTTTGAAAGGCAAGTGGAATGTAGTGGAAACTCCTTTCTGTAAAGTGCTGTCAAAGGATAAGAAACAAACGGTGCTCCGCTTTCTCTGTAAGGATGGAGCCAGCTATGAGGTAGAACTGGAGAAATAATTTCTTCCTTTCCAGTAAAAGAACTTCTGCCTTCTCGTTGAGATTTCGGAATTAATACATATCTTTGCATACACCTTTCTCCTCCGTCAGCGTGACGTGAATGTAGGAGAAAGGTGTTTCTTATATTTAATAGGAATATACGTATTACTTCCCTGAGTAGAAAAGTTGGCAGCTTAAATTCAGTGGGAAGTGATGCAACAGATATTCCATGCCGATTGTTATATAGCATTCCTGTATATGAGATTGGCATGGATGTCTGTTGTTTATCACTACCACTGAAGGGTTAGCCAACACCTCTACTCAGATAGTGAGATGACAACAGCGTCCATGCCTTTCTCTTTTTTACCCCAAACCCCACATCTTTTTTTAGGGAGAGTGCATGGACGCCTAGTTGTTTTTCTGAAAGACAACCAAAACAACGAAAGCGATATGGACTTAGAAGAGGTGATGGCACAAAAGAAAAAGAATCTTGAAATGCTTATCCGAAACAAGGATGAAGCTATCCGGAAAGAGATGCTCCAATACGAGGAAGCGGAACTTTACATTCGTTTGCAGAGCGAATGTTTCAACCTGTATCCGGTAGTGATAAAGGCGATGGCATTGTTGATTGCTGATGATAGAAGGCGTGCCATCTTCTGCTCCATCGTAAAAGGGCACCGGCTGGAAAAACTGGCTGCCGCCCATAATATGACACCGGAAGAAGCTGTGCGTGAGTTCCGTTCTGTGGTATGTGATCTGAATAGTCGGATAAAACACGGGGCATTCACTGCCAAAGAATCTGTCAATCTTCAGTTGATGCTGGAACGTAATTCGCTAAAAGAGAGGTTGCGAAGCTATGACCTATTGTTGCAACAGTTGCAGCAGGAAAACAAGGAATTGCGTGAGCAGCTCGATACGCTTCAAAATGAAGTGAGAGCAGAAAGCGAGGCGGTAATGACGCTCGAGAAGGAATGGGCTATAAGAGAGGAAATAAAGAAAGAACTACAGGAGAAAATGTGGATGGAGCTGAAAAGACTGATGGAGGAATCCAAGGCAATAACAACAATGAAGTCTACAGATCGGGTATCTTTCTTTGTAAGATCTCTCCGGTGGTTGAAAAGGAAACTCAGGTTAGGCTTAGCTAGGACTCAGCCTCCTGTGAATTAAACATGAGTTTTGCTCCCATGCTCTCATTTTCTCCCTGTATCGCCTTGTCCATCGTGGTTACAGATATGGTAGCAAGTGTGGTGGCAAGTATGAGGGCAAGTGGTTGCTCTCACTCCGCTATATCGTATTGTATATTGTTTTTCTAATGTTATTAATTGATTTATAGGATGTTAATGTCTGATGTGTCAGCTGTTAACAGTTGACACGTCAGACATTAATAATTGAGAAATCAGGTATTAATAGCTGAGAGGTCATCCATTATTGACTGATAAATGAGGTAATGCTTTCCGAACGAACAGGTCAATTGCAACAATTGATGTGGTCAAGTCAATCCAATCGGGCGGTCAAGTCAGCCTAATCGAGTACTTCTCCGATTGGTTTCATGGGACGAAACTTTTAGTTTCATGCCTTGAAACCTTTAGTTTCAAGTAATGAAACCAATAGTTTCAAGCCGTGAAACAAAGTGTTTCAAGCAATGAAACTAAAAGTTTTAAACGTCTGAGGGTAGTCCGAAAACCTGGTTTGAACCCCATACCGTACAGAAATGAAGAATGATGAATGAAGAATGAAGAATTACTTTGCAGCGTGATAGCGCAGCCAATTCTTCATTCTTCATTCATCATTCTTCATTCAAAACCCGTACAGAAAGAAACAAACTGATAACCGGGTTTTCGGACTGATCCAAAGAAAGGGTATATTACAATTATAAAGAAGGTGTGTCAATAGTAACTGGACTCTGACACACCCTAGGCAATATGGGGAATTGAATATATAGTTTCAGTTAATGATTTACTGTAACTTAGAACATGAACATAGCGACTGCTACGATACGGTTATTGCTAACAGAATGAGTATCTATGATCTTGCCCTCCGATTTGTCCAGCTTTCCGTACCATGCCGAACTTAATGTATATTCAACTCCGAACTTCCAGTGAGGAACATTGTAGGTCAGTTCTGCTCCGGCAGTGATCAGTTTGTCAAGGTTGGTTCCTGTTCCATAGAGTTGGTCGGAGACTAATTCGTCGCTTGTACCTAAGTTTTTGGCGTATCCTACAAAGATTCCCGGTTTCCATTTCTGTCCGTAAACTACATTCAGCCAGGAGCTGGAGAAGCGTATCGGAGTGTATTCCTGCTCTTTTGTCTTGTTGTCTATGTGCTTGATTCCGAATCCTCCCAAGCCGGATGCTTGCGTCAGGTTGGAACCTAGTACGCTTTTGGCTCCGATAAACCAATTCTTATTCGTGTATTTTACATGAGCCTCATAAGACAAGGTGGTGATACGTTCGTCTACTTTGCAGATACGTGTGGTAAGTATGGTACTATTGGTGCCCGGATCATACGTAGGATCTTCCCACGAGGATTGTGTACGTGGCCTCAATGAAATCATTTCAATGCCGACACCAGCCAGTAAGCCTCCATTTTTATAATCAGCTCCGACATAAATCTCTGGAATATTGCTCTTCTTTATATATTCCTGACTTTTTCCGGCAGGTCCCTGCGACAGATATTGAGACTGCCATACCAATGCTCCGGTTAACTGGAACTTCTTATCTGTGAAGCGATAACGAATCTGCGGTGCACGGCTGAATGGCTGGAACGGTGCTCCTACGGAAAGATTAAGTATCTGAGGAGAAACATCGCCGAACAACGGATGCCACGTCTGACCTACCAGTACAGCCGACTTTCCCCAGTCCAGATTAAAGTAAGCATGACGGAGGCGTATGGTAGAATAGGAGGTTCCCGAACCACGGAAATCCACTTCCACTTTGGCGGAAGTCTTGGCTGTTCCCAGCTTCGGTCCTGCCACGTCCAGCCCCAGACGGGAGTATAATGTATAGAAGTTGCTGTTCGATGTAGCGTTCAGGTCTTCGCCATTGCCGTCGAGCACTTCATCTTTGGGGTACATGTAGAACAACCCGTCTACCGTTTCCTCGTTGGCACGGCTGTTATAGTAGAAGTCCGTACGAATCTGTCCGTAGAATTTGAATTTAAAATCCTTCAATTGTGCGAAACTGCTTGATAGTGTAATCAAGCTGAGAGATAATAGAATGTATTTTTTCATAATGTGCTTGTTAATAAACGGGCGCAAAATTACATAAAAACGATGGAATAAACGAATAAAAAAGAGAGGAATGGCACTAAATGATTTGGACTGAAAGTCAATTCTACTTTAACAATTTTCTCTTCCCATCATCCTCCAATATACGCATTTGCTGAATAGCTATTTGGTTTAACTTTATGAGTCGCTCACCTTGTGGAATACCTTGGTCAATAAACACGGCATTTAAGTTCTCCATGTTAGAAAGACAAATCAGTTCATTGATAGAGGCATAGTCACGAATGTTGCCTTTCAGTTCGGGGTTCTGTTCATGCCATATTTTTAATTGTACCGAATTCGGTACAATTAAAACTTGGATTGTACAACATTTCCCATTCCCCGATATACTCAAGGGTACTTTTCAAACTAAGCCATCGAAAAATGATATGCTCTTGCATCTGACTGCGAGCCATATCAGTTAGTGAAATATAATCGTTGTCGTTATATGCAACGACCGTAATCTCCGTATTCTGCACTTTAATCTTCGCCATATTTGTATCATTTGGTTTCAAGTTTTCAAAGGTACAGTGAAATATTGAAGAATAGATGCTTTATTCAGAATACTTTCCATTAATGAGAACGGTTAGCAAATCATTACCTCAAAATCGGTCAGCCTATCGTTGATTAAAAAAGGCTTCGATAGCCTGATAATATTTGCTGATGCCTGTGCTTTTGTGGATTGCTTTTAATATCTTCCTGTCGACTAGGGGTTCCATATATTCCCAAAAGGCTTTCATTTTGTTCAGCAACTGTCCGTTTCCTCCTGTCAATAGTATGTCGTAATCGTCGAACACGTCTCTGTGCATGGATTTCAGTCTTTTCCTTATTTCATCGGGCGCGAGCGTACGGTTTTCTTTGTATTCCAAAGCTAAGGCCGGATTTGCCAGCAGTCCCCGTCCTATCATGATTCCCGCCAGTGAAGGGAATTGCTTGCTGATGCGTTGGATGTCTTCCACAAGATGAATATCACCATTGTAGACAAGCGGAAGCCGGCAGACCTCCCGGAAAGCTGAGAATCCTTCCAAGTCTACTTCTCCTTTGTATCCTTGTTTGCCCAGACGGGGATGCATGGTGATTTGGCGCAAAGGCAGGTCGTTCAATATAGGAGCCAGAGCCAGGCATTCGTCCGGCTGTTCCCATCCCAGTCTCATTTTGACGGAGAAACTGATTTGCGGATATCGGGTGACAATGCTGAGCAATGCTTTCACCTCTTCGGGATAAGGAAGGATGCCGGAGCCATTGTGGCGTCTCGCCAGAAGAGGGAACGGACAGCCTAAGTTTATGTCTGCTTCCCGGTATCCTTTCTCGATGAAAAGGGATAAAATCACTTCTGCTTTCTCTGCCGATGAGGCTATCAGCTGAGGTATCAGGTGGGGGACCTTATTCTCCTCAGGTTCGATTCCCCGGACATCTCTGCGACGGGGATCTCCTCTTTCCAGTCGTACGAACGGAGTATAATAAGTGTCTACGCCGCCGAAATACTTAGCGTGTGCGTTGCGGTAAAATGCTTCGGTGTAACCTTGCAGCGGAGCAAAATGAATAGGTAATGTATCTTGCATATCTTTTATTTTGCTGCAAAGATACAGAAAAGTAAAAGAGAGGAACCTCACGGCCCCTCTCTTTTGGGTGTTAAATTGATTAAAGTCTGATTTTCATATACGTTTTTAACGAAAGGTTAGAAAAATCGTGTGTGTGGGGATGTTTTTTATTTAAGTGCATTCAGCCATCCGGGCACGTAGCCCAAACGTTCACGCAATTGTGCCTCGTACAAAGATTCGGGGGATACCTTTGCACCGGTACTCTCTTCATAGGTGACCTGTTGCCGGTCCGTACCTGCGAATTGTACCTTCGTACCGTGTACACCGACTACGATAGGCGGGAAAATCTTCCACCATTTGTCGCTGTCGCTCCACCATTCGAAGTTGGAGGCATGAGAGTCCGTTCCGGTCACGTTCAGGTTCCACAGGGTGAGGTCGCTCAGATGATTGGGGACTTCGTTTTCATCACCTCCCGCACGGTAGTACACAAGGCCTCCCCGACAGTTGTCTATCAGCGTAGCACGAGGCTGTGTGGCATGGGATTCGAAGCAGGCGTCATTGCCCCAGGTTACGTTCCATAATACGGTTCCTACACTTGGCTTCGATACACCGCAGCCGTGGAACTGTCCTTGACAACTCTTGCCGTATACGTCATTTCCTGCGCTTTCATCGCGGACTTTACCGATAAAGACACGTGAGGAACCTTGCGAGCGTACGGCTGAATGTCCGCGTTTTCCACTGATGCGGATGTTGTAAGCCGAGCTGTTGGCAGATTCGGCAAACGTAAGCGCTTCGCTGACACTCTCAAAGTGGACGTTGCGTACCCATGAATTGACTACACGTTGTAAGAGCAACGGTTTGTAGGCTCCGTCGTATTGCCAGCCTACCTTAGCTTGTTCGGCATGGCCTTCTCCGTGGTGGGCGTAGCCGTCCAATGCATTTCCTACAAAGCTGAGGTCTTCTACACCGACATTTTCCAGGTACTTGTATGTGCGGATTTCCCATCCTTCGGTATCGTTATACTTGATGTCGATATCGTGCATGATCGGTTCGTAGAAAGTGATCTTGCCGTTTGCGGCAGATTTCACCTGATGGAACTCGGTGATTTTGACTCCGTACTGGTCGTCAGCGTTCTGGTTGATGGAGATGGGGGCTTTCGCTATCGCCCAGTTCTCATTGAGGGCAATCGGGCCGATCTCTTTTTTTACCAGCTCCCTGTCTCCGCTGCGCAGACGTAACTGCACCCACTGGCCGGAAGAAATCCCGGTGGTCCCGCTGACTTTTACGGTGAAGTCTCCGCGTTGTGCATTCTCGGTGACGGAAGCAAGTTGGGGAGAGTTGCCGGCGTTGTTCGGACCGTTCGTGTGCTTGATTGCCAGAAGAACAGGCGATGAACTGAGGTTGCTGATGCTTGTCGGCAGATGAGGTGTCTCCATAATCAGCCGTGTTTTGTCGGGACCGTCACCTTTGATTACAAAGTTACCGCCATAGATTTCAATGCCGTTGCTGACATTGTTGTTTTTCGAGTCTACGGCATCTTTCTGCTTGCTTTCGTCGCGGGTATTGTCGTCGTCGTTGTGAAGAACGTAGTCTCCTGCGGGGAAGTAGATCACGATCTTCGCGTTGGCATTCATCTTGTTGGTTCCGTTCACTTTCGTCATGTTATTCTCCTGCAGGATGTTGATCAGCGCTTCGCGGGCAGTCATGTTTTTGGCAGTCATGCGTTCCTTTACGTTGATCACTTGGTATCCTAAAGAAAATGCGCCTTGCGGCGCACTTTCTCCATGATTATATCCGGCATACGAATAGTCGAGCAGCACATTGTTCCCTCCCTGTTTGAAGTGTTGCCAGGCTAAAGCCGAGCTGGCATCTATCTCCGTAGTCAGCAGTTTCACCGGAAGCTTCACTACCCGGCAGTAGCCTTCTTTCGAGAATATCTTGATGTAAATCTGTTCCTCGTATACTTTTCCTTGTACATTCGTTTTAGGTGCGGTGACAATCAGTTTGTTTTCTGTCAGTTTCACGCCCCATGTCTGGTTTTCGATGGTGGCTGTTTCCACGTTGGCTTGTTCTACCACGAATTCCTGCTTTTGTCCCAGACCGAAAGTGGCTGTACCTTCGTATTCGATGGTCAGGTAGAAGTCTTTTCCGTAGATAGGAACCTTCACCTGGCTGTTGTCGGCGCGTATGGTAAAGGTGATCTGTCCGGTAGCTTCGTCAATGGTTACATTGCTGAACAGCGAGCTTGCGTTGGCAACGGCTTGCGTTCCGTCGGCGATCTGGTTGTTGCCCAGTTTGTTCCAGGTGCTTCCGTTATCGACAGAAATCAGCCAGAAGCCGTTTGCATCTACTTTCAGCTTTGGAGTTACCCCTGCTGTTCCTGTTTCGGGGATGGCGCTTACCGGTTTGTCGTTTACAAGCAGCTCGGTGGTCATGCCGTTGATGGTATACGCCCAGTGGCCTGATGCGTTGACGCTGAACAAAGGCATGTCGTTCATGTCTACTTTGCCGCTGTATATGGTTACGGTTTCGCCGTTGCTCAGTTCGATGGTATAGTTGTCCTGCTCATCTTTACTGTACCCCACCACCAGAATTTTCCCTTCAACCATCTGCTGATAGTTGCTGATGTCCGAGTTCATCTGTTCTATGCTCGCTTCCAGGTTGGCCACCCGTTCTGTCAGGTCGTCAATGTCGGAGCGTAGATCATCCCGTTCGTCGCACGAGTAAAGTGCGACGAGGAGGGTGATACATATGATTGATATTACTTTTTTCATACGTTAGTCAATATTAGTTGGTTGCACCGTATTCGGCATATTCTGCATTCGGAACGAAGATACCGTTGGCGAGGTCGAAGGTGCCGCCGTCGAACGGATTGGCTTCTAGTATATTAAGTTGCTCCATGCCTTCAAATGGAGCTTTACCTCCATAGAACATCTGCCAGTTGAATGTCATTGTCTTATAAACAATGTTGTTTACACAAGTCGTTCCGGAAGGGGATGTTGTAACAGGGCGGAAAATAATGCAGGCATTTGCTCCTGCTGTATTTGTCCAGAAGATATTGTTCTTTACAGAAATGTCAGCCAGCTTATCTACATATACCATTCCCGTTGTTGCAGTTTCCAAATTGACAAATGTGTTGTTTTCAAGTACACAGTTAGCCATACCGGCTTTACTTCCGACAAATAGGCCAAACTGATTGACCTTTCCTTCAGGACAATAGAATACATTATTTTTGAATACAATATTCTTGTAGTCCTGACTAGTGCTCGCTCCGAGGCTGATGATATACTTCTGATTGGCTGATTCAGATTTGAAGGTAGAATTTTCCATACTGAAGTTTTCTATGCTACGGGTGTTGGAACTCAAGTATAGGATGTGTTTCCCTGCGGAAGGAGTTATCTGACATTGGTCAAAAGCTACATATTTAAACGGATTATTATCTGTATTATATGTGAATATCTGATTGTTCAAGGTACTGGTTCCTACTAATGCGATGTTCTTGCATAAGAAATGTCCTTCACCTGAAGTCTGTACCAGTTTGATTTGAACATCAACATTGACTGTGCTGCTTTTCTGTGAGTTGTCGCCAATGAAGATCAGGTTTTGGACACTGCCTGTACCTGTATAATTTATTGTGACTCCTTCCTTGATAAAGTAAATTCCTTCTTTGGTCACTGCCTGATTGGATTCAATATAAGTTGCATCCGGGAATTTAGTTTGGTTTACTTCAATACCATTGATCGTAATATTTCCTCCTGCATTGTATACGGCATAGTAGCTGTCAACCACCTCTACAGCCTTCACCTGAATCTTGGCAACTGCCCAGCTGGCACCCTTATTCACTTGCACGGTTACGTCCGCTCCATTGTCCGCTGTTGCACGTGTATTGGCAACGGCACTTGCCGGAGCTGTGATGCTCAATGTAGCTACATTAGTGCTTTCATCCGCTTCGCTTACGGTAGCCACCCAGCCGGCGGGAGCAGTAACGATGACGTTTTCACCTTTCACTTTCACAGTCGTAGTAGCAGTCTTGCCATAGCCGATTTCCCAGTATCCGTTCTTCATTCCGGTTTCCGGTTCGGTGATTTCGCACAACAGGTCTTTCACGATAGGTATAGAGATGGCTTCCGTCTGTCCTTTCAGTTTGATCACGAAGAATTCTCCGGTTGAGTCTACATATACTTCCTCAAAGAAAGAGTCTGCACTGCTTCCTCCGGAACCATCGCTGACAGCGGATACCTTTTGTCCGTCTGTATCGAGTACATCTTCCCAGTTCGCTCCGTTATCATAGCTCACCTGCCAGAAGCTTCCTTCGTCCGTAATCCGGAACTTGGGAGCTATACCGTCTTTACCGGGAGTTCCTACAGCCTGAACAGGTGTACCGTTCTGCATCAGCACTTCACCGTTCACTACCCATTGGCCTTCGTCATTGACGGTAATTTCAGGATAAGCCACTTCTCCCTTTGAGCCTTGTGTCAGTGAGATGGTTTCTCCGTTGCTCAGTTTCAGTTTATATGTACCGTCTGTATTTGTCACTTCTGTAATAGTCTGACCACCTTCAAGCAATCGCTTGATAGCTGTCATGTTATCGTTCAATAGACTGACTTGTGCTTCCAGAGACGCTACACGGTCTTTCAGATTGTCAACATCGTCTCTCAAGTCGTCTGTATCGCACGCTGCCAATGCAAACAGCGCAAATGCGGTTAACATGATTGATTTAAAGTAATTCATAGATATAATGTATTAGTTATTATTTTATTCGTTGATTGTTATTCTACTACGTTCACAACCATGTGGTAGGTAGTAGTAGATGAGTGGTCGATATTGGCATTTCTGGCGAGGAACGTTACGTTGTAAATACCAATCTCGTTGTACGTATATGTATAGGAGCTCAGACTCTGAGTGATATCCTTCACCTTTGTTCCCTGATCGGGGCTGCAAGAGTTGACGGTGATCAGGTCAGAGACCAGCCAGCTGTATTTCAGCGGATCATTTGCATTGGTACTATGGATGAAGAAGGAGCCACCGCCTACACCTGTCAGGTTCCAGATACCGGATGTGTTGTTTGTAACCGTTCCGTATTCACGGTCGTTGGTCATACCAGTCTGATCTTTCAAGTTCCATTTGTTCTTCATGTTGACCGGAGTGAAACCGAAAGAACCGGCAGAATATTCAGTTTCCTGTCCGCTGGTCATCACATTGTTGATGCGCATCTGCTCAAAGTACATCTTTGACTGTGCTACGGTATTGTCAATACCCCGGTAGCAAATGGCGATGGCAATTCGTTTGCCCATGTACTCTTTCATATCGAAACTGTATGGAGTGGCAAGATCAGCATTACCTACCGCCGCTGTGGGGAAGGAGGATTGTGGAACCAGTTCTTTCCATTTACCGTCCTTCTCGAACTGCTCTACAAGCAAAGAGTCGGCTTCGAAATTATCCTTGTATAATCCGGTGAATTCATCGGATATATACACGTGTTTCTCTAATGTCGTGCTTGGGTTTCCATACTGGAACCAGATAGAGAAGTTCAGTGTGGACGACTTGATCTGTGAAGGATCAACTGTTTCGCGTTCGCGATACTCGTATTTGCTGCCTGCTTCTCCACTGAAGAAGGTCAGGAAATCCGGATCGCCCGAAAGGATGAACTCTATCGGAGTGCCCTTCTTGGCAGTAATGATCTGTCCGTCGAAACTTACATTTTCGTTGGTTGCTACTTTTACGTGCAAGCCTACCGCTTCGTCCAGCCCGTCGCTGCAAGCCCCGAAGAAGAGGCTCGCTATACAGATGGCTATGAGTTTATATGTTTTCATAATCTATGATGCTTTTATGGATGAATACTTTGATTACCAACCCGGATTGTTCTGTGTGATATCTTTGTTCACACTCATTTCCGCATCCGGAATCGGGAAGTAGTTGTATGTGCTGGAGATGTTGAAGTATGTATATACGTTGGTCGGTCCCTGCGTCCAGTTATTGCCGGATTGTGCTTCGGTCACCAGCGCTCTCATGTTCTTTACATACTCACCCCAGCGGATCAGGTCGAAACGGCGGGTGTATTCGAAACAAAGTTCCATGGCACGTTCATCTTTTACGGTCTGGCGGAATTCTGCCTGCGTCATGTCGGAAAGCTCGCTCAGACCGGCGCGGTCTCTTACTTCCTTCAGACATTGGTAAGCCAGTGCGGTAGGACCGTCATTCGCTTCGTTTTCCGCTTCTGCGATCATCAGCAGTACGTCTGCATAGCGCAGGATGGGGAAGTTGATAGCCGTATAGTTCTTGTCTTTCTTGTCCGCTTCGTATTCACGGCGGTACTTGCCGCACATACGGCTGTAGTTCTTGGTGGCTGTGGTCTTTTCTGTGTCACCTGCGTACTGGTAAGTTCCGCGTTCCTGACCGTATTGAGACATTACTTCAGCAAGTTTGCCCTGCTCAAATTCACGATGGGTTACCCCTGTATTCTTACCTCCGGCTTCTTTGTATTCAAACGGTGCGATGCTCCAGTTGAAACGCTTGGTGTCACCGTTATTCACATAAAGGTTGTACAGTTTCGGAGTGCTGTAGATGAAGGCATAAGCATATCCGGGGTCTTTTGATCCTACCACGTCGCTTTTGGAAGACATATCGGGACCGGCAAGTCCGATGATGTTACCGATACGGCCTTCCGCCTGTGTATCCGAAGTGTTGTTACCTGCGAATTCGGCTTCCCAGATACTTTCGTTGGCAGTGGTATTATACTTGTCGGAACACATATCGATGAAAGGGTCCCAGTAGTTGGCAGCCAGTTTGTGTCCGGCAGTCATTACTTTCTGGGCGTAGAAGCTGGCTTTTTCGAAATAGTCCTTCTTCTCGGCCTGTGTGGCATTGCGGTCTTCGCGGTAGTGCTCGCCTGCACGGAACAGATAGACACGTGCCAGTATGCCCCATGCGGTAGACTGGGAGATACGTCCCGGTTTATAAGCAAGGTCGGCTGCTGACTTCAGACCGGTCTCAGCCGCATCCGCCATTTCGGAGACGATGAAGTCGTAGATTTCCTGTTTGTCTGTACGCGGGATGTTCAGGTTGGTAACGCTTTGCGTAGAAACCGTTTTGAAAGGAACATCTCCCCAGCACTCCACCAGGTTGAAATAGTAGAATGCACGCAGGAAACGGGCTTCGGCGATGTATTGCTCTTTGACGCCTGAGTCGAAACCGGTTACTTTGTCGATGTTTTCGAGGAACATGTTGGCACGGTTGATACCTGAATAGAGGGCATACCAGAAGGCAGTCACGGCATTGTCACTGGTAGTGGCATTGTTACAGATCAGTCCGGTAGAGGCAGGACCGCGTCCGCTGCCTCCGTAGTGCGATAAGTCGTCACCGGCTACGAGATACATATAGTCGCCGCCGTAGAAAGTGGGTTGCGACAGTATGGCGTAGACGCCTGTCAGGAATGAGTTGGCTTCAGCGGGGGTGTTGAAGTAGTTCTCCGGCGTCAGTTTGGTAGGTTCTTTGTCCAGAAAGTCACAGGATGCCATGCTGAAACCTGCCAATAGAGCTATGATTGTTATTTTTAATGCTTTCATAATCGAATTCTTTTTTCTAACTGTTACTATCTTATCCATTTAGAATCCCAGACTTACACCGAAGCTGACAGAGTATGCTCTCGGATAGGAAGAGTAGTCCAGGCCGGGAGTCAGTGCGCTGTTGCGTACAGATACTTCCGGGTCATAACCGGAATAGCCGGTGCATGTCCACAGGTTTTGTGCGGCAACATAGACACGCGCTTTGTCTATTTTCCATTTCTTCACCAGCTTGGAGGGGAAGGTATAGCCTATGGTCACATTCTTCAGGCGGAGGTACGAACCGTCCTCGATGATGCGTGAAGAAATGACACGGTTGGAAGAGGAGTTGGTAGCCGCGGGAATATCACTGGTCGGGTTGTCGGCTGTCCAACGGTTGGCATAGCTGGCGAACTGGTTCAGTTCGCGTGATCTGTTGTTGGAACTTTCAAAGAACAGACGGTTGGCATTCATGATATCGTTGCCGTAAGACCACTGGAAGAAAATGCTCAGATCGATACCTTTGTATTCAAAGTTGTTGGTGAAACCACCGGTATGTATCGGAAGTCCGCGTCCGATAATCGTACGGTCGTTGGAGTCAACTACTCCGTCGCCGTTAAGGTCGGCGTATTTGGGCATACCCGGCTGAGTGTTGGTCTCAGTAGAGTAGTGGGCTACTCCCGGCTTCAGGCTGTATGAATTACCCGATTTGTTGAAGTCGTCATACTTGTATGTGCCTTCGTAAACGTAGCCGTACATCAGTCCCATCGGCAGACCGATTTTGGCGATGTAGCTGGATTGACCGTTGTAGTTCTGGTCGAACTGGGCGGCAGTCAGCAAGGCTGTCTGATTTTCCGACAGGGCCAGTACTTCGTTCTTATTGAAAGAAATGTTGAAGTTAGTCGTCCACTTGAAGGCGCGTGTCTGGAAGTTAACTGTGTTCAGACTGAGTTCCAGACCGTCGTTGCGTACTTTACCGATGTTCTTCGTAGCGCTGTAATAACCTGAAGAGTAGGGCAGAGAAGCATCCAGCAACAGGTCGCGGGTAGTCTTCCGGTAGATATCCATCGTTATTCCGATGCGTTCGTCGAAGAATCCGAGGTCGAGACCTGCATTCCATTGTTCGGTTGTTTCCCATTTCAGGTCTTTGTTGGGCAAAGAAGTAGGAACGACACCTGCATTGGTTGCATCATTGTCGAACGGATAAACACCGCTTGGAAGGGAGTTTGTCGATGTATACGAGCCGACTCTGGATTTCAATACGGCCAGCAGTGCATAATAATCGTACTCACCGATACGGTTGTTACCCGTGAGTCCCCAGCTCAGACGAATCTTGCCGCTGGACAGTACGCTTTTCAACGGTTTCATGAACTCTTCTTCTGTGAAGCTCCATGCCAGTGATGCGGAAGGGAAGTATCCGTAACGGTTGGCCTTGTTGAACTTGGAAGAACCGTCGGCACGGAAAGAAGCGGTGGCGTAATACTTGGACATATAGTTGTAAGTCACGCGTCCGAGGTACGACAACATCGCCCATGAGGATTTTGCCGAAGTGGTAGTACCTGCCTGTCCTTCGCTCATGCCCGCCATTCCGAGTGACTCGTTGGGGATGTGCGTTGTGCGGAATGAATAAATCTCGTAGTCCGAGTTCTGGAAAGTGATACCTCCCAATACGTTGAGGAAGTGTTTCTTTTTGATGTTGGTCTGATAAGTCAGCGTGTTTTCATTCAGCCATGTCAGACGTTCCTGACGGGTCACCTGAGCGTTCACCTTATCTGTAGAAGTCGGTCCTCCGTAGCGGGTACTCGAGTTGTTGAACTGATCCTGCTTGCGTGAGTCGTAGGTATATCCGGCGGAAACTTTCAGTTTCAGACCTTTCAGTACTTCGTACTCTGCGAATCCGTTCATCTGCAGATTATTGGTATAGCTTTTCCGGTATTCGTTCTTCTGCGATTTGATCGGGTTGAAACGGTAGTCATTACTTGAATCTACGGCGTTGTCCGTTGCGCTGTCCATCAGGAAGCTGAGCGGAGTGTCGGGAGAAGTCACCGGACGGTAACCCCATACGCTATAGAAAAGGTTGTTCATACCACTGTAGGAAGTAGAAGACGGAGTACTGCCTGTCTGGATAGAACGTGAGTAGTTGGTAGTCAGGCTCATGTTCAGTTTGCCGCGGCGGACTACGGTGTTCATACGTCCCTGCATGCGCTTGTAACCGGTCTCTATCAGTGTACCGTCCTGATCGAAGTAAGACAGGGAGGCGTTGTAACGTACCCCTTCCGTACCTCCGGCAAGTCTGATTGTGTGATTCTGCTGCCAGGCTGTTTTGAATATCTCGTCCTGCCAGTTATATTGTTCGATGTTCCGATAGTCGTCAAGTGTCCATTGCTTGCCTTCATAGTTCATCAGGTACGAACCGGCCACTACGGTGGGATACATTTCATTCTGCAGTTTGACAAACTCGTAAGCATCCATCATCGGAATAGTGCGGGTGACATGCTGCACACCGAAACTGCCGTCGTAAGATAGCTGTGCCCGTCCTACTTTACCTTTCTTGGTGGTAATGATGACAACACCGTTGGCACCGCGCGCACCGTAGATCGCTGTAGCCGACGCGTCTTTCAGGAAATCGAGCGATTCGATATCGGAAGGATTCAGTGTGCTGGCTGCCGACGAGTCTTCTATCGGGAAGCCGTCGATAACGAACAGCGGTGAGTTCTCCTGTGTCAGTGAGTTGTTACCACGAATCACAATGCTCATGTTGCCGCCCGGCATACCTTCACCCGAAGTCACGTTTACTCCGGCGATACGTCCTCCGAGGGCCTGATCGAATGAGGCGACGGGAGCGGTGAGCACATCTGTCATATTGGCTTTCGCTACAGAACCGGTGAGGTCGCGGCGACGCACTTCCTGATAACCGACAACAACGACTTCGTCCAATGTTTTAGTATCTTCTTTCAGGGTGATTACCATCGGCTTCTGCGAGTCTGCTTTTACTTCGACAGTCATATAGCCAATAAAGGAAATGACCAGAGTAGCATTCTTTTGGGGGATGTTGAGCGAAAATTTACCGTCAAGGTCGGTGATCGTTCCCTGCGAAGTGCCTTTTACCTGAACACTGGCTCCGGGAACACCTTCTCCTAAGTTATCCTTCACAGTACCTTTGACAAGTACCTGTGCAAGCACAAATGGAACAGAAAACAGGAGTATCCCTATCATAGAGAACATCCTTTTTCTAGTCTGGTTGGATAGATGTTTTTTCATATATTAAAAATTAAGTGATTTTGTTGAGTTTACGATGGCAAAGATATACGCATTGATTGTTCTCATATGGATAGAATTATTCAAGATTGATACAAAATAATACAAATCTGCTATTCTCATAAGTTATCTTGTTTTTACCGATTTAAGTAGCTCAGACAGCTCTCTGACGGCCTCCGGATGCAGTTTCGCCACATTGTTTTTCTCCGATGGATCGGAGGATAAATCGTACAGTTGGGGTTGCCTGTCGTTGCCAAGTTCCATTCTTGTCCAGTATTCGATGGCGGGTGCGTCACTCGGTTCGATGTACTTCCATTGTCCTTTCACGATGGCGAGCGTATTATTGAGATTTTGCTGTACGATGTATTCACGGTTGGCGTCGTCTTTTCCCAAAAGAGTGTTCAGATGTTCCTGACTGTCAGGAGCCGCACCTTTCGGCAGCGGTTGTTTCAGCAGGGCGGCAAGCGATGCGTACACGTCGATCTGTGAGAAGAGAGCCTGCTGCTTGTTCGGTTTCACTTTGGCAGGCCAGCGGAGGATAAACGGAATGCGGGTTCCGGCTTCGTAGGCGCTGTACTTTCCACCTCTGTAAATGCCCATTGGGGTATGTCCGTTGAGCAGCTCGAAAGCTTGGTCCTGATAACCGTCGTCGATGACGGGACCGTTGTCGCTGGTGAATATAAAGATGGTATTGTCCGTCAGCTGGAGGCTGTCGAGGGTGTTCATGATTTCTCCGATTGTCCAGTCGAGTTGCAGGATCACGTCGCCACGGGTTCCCAGACCGCTCTTTCCGGCAAAGCGGGGATGTGGTACACGCGGTACGTGTACGTCTTGTGTACCCATATATAAGAAGAAAGGTTCTTCTTTGTGGGAAGCGATGAAGTTCTTTGCTTTATCGGTGATGATGTCGGCGATGTCCTCGTCTTTCCAAAGGGCGGACTTGCCTCCGGTCATCCAGCCGATGCGGGGGATACCGTTGATAATCGTGTTGTTATGCCCCTGACTGGGCTTTAATTTCACGAGTTCCGGATTTTCTTCTCCCGTAGGCCAGTTGCCTACTTTGTGGTCATAGTTCACGGTAATCGGGTCGTTCGGGTCGAGCCCTGCCACGTGCCCGTTCTCTACGAATACGCAGGGGACACGGTCTACGGTTGCCGGAATCACAAACTCGTAGTCGAAGCCGATACTCTGGGTGTTGGGGGTAATTCGTCCGTTGAAGTCGGTTCCTCCCTTCGGACCGAGTCCGAGATGCCATTTGCCGACAACTCCGGTAGCGTAGCCTGCTTCTTTCAGCATATCGGCCATTGTGACGCAGGCGGTGTCGATAATCAGTTCCGAGTTTCCGGGGGCGATACCGGTATTTTCTTGTCGCCACGGATACATTCCGGTGAGCAGCCCGAAGCGGGACGGGGTGCTGGTGGCGGAGGTTGCGTAAGCGTTGGTGAATTGTACTCCCTGTCCGGCAAGGCGGTCGATATGCGGGGTACTGACCTTTGTTGCTCCGTAGCAGCTAAGGTCGCCTATGCCGAGGTCGTCCGCGAATATATAAATAATGTTGGGCTTTGGGGAGTTTTGTCTATTGTCTTTTTGTACCTTCTGATTGCATCCGGTCAGCAGGGCCATACCGGGCAATAGCGGCAGTAAACGTGAGACATTCTTCATAATGTTGTTTTTTTATGGAGTGACTACTGAACACAAAGATAAGAGGATTGGCGGAAATGACTGAGCAGGAATGTACAGGTGAGATACAAAATAGTCCATTCTAAAGATAGAGGTTAAATGTTCCGGGGCTACGGATGCCTTTTCCTGACATCGTAGCCCGGAGCTTGTGCCACGCTGTTGGCACAGCTGTGCCACTACGATGGCACGGTCGTGCCAACGGCGTGGCACAAGTGTGCCAATAGGCGGGAACTACTTTGGCATAGGTTCTCCCGTTTCAAATGCTACTTGCTTACCTGTTTACAGGTTATTGGTCCGTTTCTTCGTCTCCTTCTTCTTCTTTTTCTTCACCCTTGCGGTAGGCAAGCGGACTGACATGGTAAATCTCCTTAAAGCATTTACTGAAATAGCGGGAAGAAGAGAAACCGATCCGGTCGGAAATTTCCGTAATGTTCAGCTCCGGATTGTTCCGCAGCATGACGGCTCCTTTCTTGAGACGGATACTTAATATAAAGTCGTTCGGTGTCTGGCCGGTGACGGCTTTCAGTTTCGTGAACAGATTGGTACGTGCCATGCCCATTTCCCGTGCGAAGATGTTCACATTGAAGTCTGTGTTGTCCAGATGACGTTCGATGATAGCCATGGCACGGTCCAGCATTTCTTTATCCATTGGGTTGGTAGCGAGCATTTGGGCAAATGCTTGTGGCTGTTTGCTGAATTTCTCTTGCAGCAGTCGGCGTGAGTTCACCAGATTGTTGCAACGGGAAATCAGCAGGTTGGTGTTGAACGGTTTGGTGATATAATCGTCCGCACCGATTTTCAGTCCTTCAATGTTGTGTTCTACTGCCGTGCGTGCCGTCAGCAACACCACAGGTATGTGGCAGGTATTGAAATCCGTCTTGATCTGCTTGCAGAGTTCCGTACCCGACATACGCGGCATGACAACATCACTTAGTATGATGCTGGGCATGTCTTTCTGTATCAGTTCCATGGCTTCTTCTCCATCAGAAGCGGTAGTGACCTGATAGAAAGTCTCGAAGATGCTTACTAACATCTGTTTGATGGATTCGTTGTCTTCTACTATCAGCATTTTGGCATCCTCGATGCGTTTGTTTTCTTCCTCCTTCCATCCGGAGTCGGGCAGTATTTCTACTGACGGCACAAAGGTTTCCGGTTGTTGCCGGATGCTGTCATCCGTAGATTCCTGCACTATTTGCTCATCGGTGAAGTGCTTGTTGCCCAGTTTGAGGGTGATAATGAAACTGCTGCCTTTGTCCGGTTCGCTTTCTACCCGAATGGTGCCGTGATGGAGTTCGATAATACCTTTGGTCAATGCCAGTCCGATACCGGTTCCGGTTCCCGTATTCAGGGAGTCCAGACGTTCGGTCTGATAGAAACGGTCGAATATCTTATCTATTTCAGCGGCAGCGATGCCCGTGCCCGTATCTTTTATTTCGATAATGACAGAGTGGTTCTCCTGCGATACGTTGATGGAGATGGTGTCTTCCGCCTTTGTATGCTTCAATGCGTTCGACAGCAGATTGTTCACTACCTTCTGCATTTGCTTCTGGTCGTACCATACTTCAATATCATCCGACTGTTTGTTGAACTTGAAGTTGATTTGCTTGCTGCTGGCGTATTCCAGGAATAACAGATAATTCTCGTACAGGAAGTTTACCAGATTGTGCCGGCTGACTTTAATCTTCATGTGTCCCTGTTCCTGTTTGCGGAAGTCGAGCAATTCCGTAATCAGTTCACGCAGTTGGAGGCTGTTTTTGTATATGCCTAATATCTTATTATATATATTAGGCGTGAATGTCTGCACCTGTAACAGCGTCTCTACCTGCCCTACGATCAGTGTCAACGGAGTACGGAACTCGTGGGAGATATTGGTGAAGAAGCGCAGCTTCGACTGGTTCAGTGCTTCGAGGTCTTCGATATGCTTCTTCTCGTACTTCAGTGACTCACGCAGTTTGATGCGGGAATTGTAGTTCTGAATGAGATACCACAGCAGACTGACAGTGCAAATGGTATAAATCAGATAAGCCCACCACGTCTCATACCAGGGCGGCAATACGCGGATCAGGAGTCGGGCAGCTTCGATGCCGTCTCCGTCCGATTTGATGACGAGCGTATATTTGCCCGGGTTCAGGTTGGTATAAGTGATAAGCGTCTGTTTGCGGTCAGTATGATTCCATTCGTCAGAGAAGCCTTCGAGGCGGTAAACGATTTCATTCCTGTTGGCAGGGATGAAGTTGGAAGTGGCATATTCTATGCTAAACATGGACTGGTCGGCTTTCAGACTGATTTCCGATGTATAGGCGATGGACTGGTTCAGAATACCGGTGTCGTCTCCAGCGGTGATTTCCTTTCCGTTGACCAGCAGACGGGAAAGGATGATGCTGTAAGACTTGGGGGTAAAGTGCAGTTTCTTTTCCCAGAAAGAGATCATTCCCTGGATACCGCCGAGGAATACTTCTCCGTCATGTGTCACGAACAATGCGTTCTCGTTGACGGCAGTCAGCGGGAATCCGTTCTCGGTACCGTAGTTGTAGAACTTCTTCTGTGGGTAGTCAAACTGGGAGAATCCCTGATTCGTAATCAGCAGCAGGTCTCCTTTCTGTATGGATGACTCGAATACTTCATAGATACAATCGCTGGATAGCCCGTCTTTCTGTACGTCGAAATTCTCAAAGTCGTTGCTTTCCTTGCGGTAACGGTCGAGCCCGCTTCCGGAAGTGGAGAACCACAGATTGCCGTTACTGTCTTGCATGATACTGTTGACATTGTTGTTGCTGAGGCTGTTCGGATTGGCGGGATTGTGCGCATAATGGGTGAGCTTGCCGGTGTCGAAGCGGTAGGAATATACACCCTCTCCGGTAGCGGAAATCCATAGCGTTCCGTCTTTATCGATATAGAGGTTGGCTACCATGCTGATATTTCTGCCTTCTTTGGTGTCTTTGAAAAGATGTTCGCAGGTGCCTGTTGCCGGATGGAAGAGGCATACTCCGTTTTGTGTGGCGATAATCAGTTTGTCTTCGTAAGGTACGATATCACGGACAATGTCCGAGGGCAGTGTGCTCAGATCGCCCGCTTTCATCCGGTAGACGGTGAAACGGTTCGTGCGCAGGTCGAGTTTGTTTAGTCCTCCCAAGTGCGTACCGATCCACATAATCTCCTGTGCCCGGTCGTAATAGATTGCTTTGACATTGTTGTGCGAGATACTGTTTTTGCCTTCTTCGTGGCGATACCAGCGGTAGGTATTGTTTTTCCGGTTGTAGACATTTACTCCGCCGCCTTCGGTACAAATCCATAAGTTACCGTCTTTATCTTCCGTCATTCTGCCGACGATGGGGCTGCTCAGTCCTTCTTTCTCTGTGTCTCCCACTTTATAGCGGGTATAGATCTCATATTCCGGATTGAAATAGTTGACACCGCCGAAATAAGTCCCCAGCCACAGTGTACCCTGTTCGTCTTTCACGATGCACCAGATGGAAGAGTGGGTAAGTCCGTCGGGTTTGTTGTCATTGGCGGTATAAAGCTGGAACTGTCCCGTGCTTTTGTCGTAACGGTTTAGTCCGTGGAAGGTTCCGATCCATAGATTACCCAGATTGTCTTCGCAGCAACTTCTGACGAAGTCGGAGCATATACTGTTCGGGTTCTTCGGGTCGTGGCGGAAGTTTTCGATGGCGCCATTGGTCCGGATACGGTATAATCCCTCTTCCCAGCTACCTATCCATAGCTCCTTGGAGGAGTCTTCGTAGATGCTTGCTATGTTTCCTTTCGTGATAGGCTGAGAGAGTTGTTTGTCTTCCGACAGGCAGTAAACGCCGTTGCTGGTGGTTCCCATCCATAAGTTTTTCTTCTCGTCCAGATGGAGGCAGGATAGTGTGATGTCTTTGCCGGCGAGGTGGTAGTAAAGGTCGAAGTTGTTCGTGTTTTCGTTGAATACGAATACTTCCTCCCTCTTTCCGATGTATAGCTTCTCGTTGTAGTAGATAGCGTCCACATTGCCTTGAAGCAATGTCCTGAACCTTTGAGTGGTCATATCAAATTCGGCTACTCCGTCGGTGCAAAGCAGATAAACTTTGCCGTTCTTGTTGCCTGTGATACGGAGCACGGTATTGCTGAACAAGCTGTTTGGATCATTCTTTTTGAGCTTGAAGCTTTTGATGTCGTTACCGTTATAACGGTTCAGCCCTTCGCGCGTACCTACCCATATAATGCCCCGTTCGTCAATATATAGGCTGTTGACAGAAAACTGAGAAAGTCCGTCGTCTGTGGTCAAATGGCTGAAAGTAATATTTTGTCCTAACGTGCGGACAGCAGTTACGCTTAAAAATAACAGAAATAAAAGGATTACTTTTCTCACTAATTCGGCTGTTTAAGGTATTACTAATGGCAAATATATTGTTTTTATTTGGTTTTCGGGAACCTTATTAGGAGAAAGTAACTATATTTGTATCCTCCAAACGAAAGATATATGAAAGTAAAGAAAATTAGTTCTGCTAATGTAGAGGCTTGTTCGCTTCCTAAATTATTTGATGAGGAAAAGATAGATTTCCAGTCGGTTCAGTGCGTCAATTGGGCTGAATATCCCTATAAACCCAAGGTAAGTTTCCGGATTGCCCACACTAAAGATTCTATTCTGTTGCATTTCAAAGTCAGAGAAGAGAGTGTGCGCGCCAAATATGGAGAAGATAATGGCTCTGTATGGACTGATTCTTGTGTGGAGTTCTTTTCCATTCCGGCAGGCGACGGAATCTATTACAATATAGAATGCAATTGCATCGGAACGATTCTGATTGGTGCCGGACCGGCCCGTAACGGTCGGGAGCATGCTCCGAAAGAAATAACGGGGCTTGTACAGCGGTGGTCCAGTCTGGGCAATGAGCCTTTCGAAGAACGTGTGGAGGATACGAGTTGGGAAGTCGCTCTGATTATTCCTTATAAGGTGTTCTTTAAGCATCAGATTGAGTCTCTGGACGGAAAAGAAGTGAAAGCTAATTTCTATAAATGCGGTGATGAGCTGCAAACTCCTCATTTCTTGTCATGGAACCCGATAAAGATAGAGAAACCAGATTTTCACCGTCCCGATTTCTTCGGCTCGCTGGAGTTCGAATAAGCCGGTAGCATAAGTCTGAATAGAAAGATATAGTAGCGTCATCCTCTATAAAAAAGTAGAGGTTGTGTCAAAACGCTGGCACAACCTTTTTTTATGCACAAAGCCCAGACTTTCACAAGCCCGGGCTTTGTTATTACCCAAAGTTTTTGTATCTTTAGGCATAAAGTTTTTCGTTATGGCAAAGTTACATTTTCGTCCTTAC